>JAESGL010000009.1_pt1 | contig 562166 bp, 484 predicted proteins | sample 9269711 | NCBI WGS metagenome assembly JAESGL01 (sample SAMN14515918, study PRJNA621676) | algae metagenome | isolation source: Kastovskya adunca ATA6-11-RM4 and co-occurring heterotrophs from soil and... | place: Chile: Atacama Desert | collected 2011-06-27
TGCTCGTTCTGGTCCATCTTGGTCGGCGGCGCGACCCACAGCTTGACGGGGATGTCGCGCTGGCCGCCGAGCAGCTTGGCGGCTGCGCGGAAGTGGCCGATGTTGGTCATGCACGAGCCGATGAAGGCTTCGTCGATCTTGGTGCCGGCCACTTCCGAGAGGAACTTGGCGTCGTCCGGATCGTTCGGGCAGCAGACGATCGGCTCGGTGATGTCGGCCAGGTCGATCTCGATCACGGCGGCGTATTCGGCGTCCTTGTCGGCTTCCAGCAGTTCGGGCTTCGCCAGCCAGGCCTCGACCTTCTCGATGCGGCGCTTCAGCGTGCGTGCGTCGGCATAGCCGTCGGCGATCATGTTCTTCATCAGCACGACGTTGCTGGTGAGGTACTCCTTGATCGGCTCGGGGTTGAGCTTGATCGTGCAGCCGGCGGCCGAGCGCTCGGCGGAGGCGTCGGACAGCTCGAAGGCCTGCTCCACCTTCAGGTCCGGCAGGCCCTCGATTTCGAGGATCTTGCCCGAGAAGATGTTCTTCTTGCCGGCCTTGGCCACCGTCAGCAGGCCCGCCTTGATGGCATAGAGCGGAATCGCGTGCACGAGGTCGCGCAGCGTCACTCCGGGCTGCAGTTCGCCCTTGAAGCGCACCAGCACGGATTCGGGCATGTCCAGCGGCATCACGCCGGTGGCGGCGCCGAAGGCCACGAGGCCGGAGCCGGCGGGGAACGAGATGCCGATCGGGAAGCGGGTGTGCGAGTCACCGCCGGTACCGACGGTGTCGGGCAGCAGCAGGCGGTTCAGCCAGCTGTGGATCACGCCGTCGCCGGGGCGCAGGGCCACGCCGCCGCGGTTGCTGATGAAGGCCGGCAGCTCGCGGTGCGTCTTCACGTCCACGGGCTTCGGGTAGGCGGCCGTGTGGCAGAACGACTGCATCACCATGTCGGCCGAGAAGCCCAGGCAGGCCAGGTCCTTCAGCTCGTCGCGGGTCATGGGGCCGGTGGTGTCCTGGCTGCCCACGGTGGTCATCTTCGGCTCGCAGTAGGTGCCCGGGCGCACGCCCTGGCCTTCCGGCAGGCCGACGGCGCGGCCGACCATCTTCTGCGCCAGCGTGAAGCCGGCCTTGGATTCGGCGGGCGCCTGCGGCAGGCGGAACGCGGTGGACGCGGGCAGGCCCAGGAATTCGCGCGCCTTGGTGGTCAGCGAGCGGCCGATGATCAGGTTGATGCGGCCGCCGGCGCGCACTTCGTCGAGCAGCACGTCGCTCTTGAGCTGGAACTCGGCGACGGTCTCGCCGTTGCGCACCAGCTTGCCTTCATAGGGCAGCACGTCGATCACGTCGCCCATCTCCAGCTTGGAGACGTCGACTTCGATCGGCAGCGAGCCGGAATCTTCCTGCGTGTTGAAAAAGATCGGAGCGATCTTGCCGCCCAGCGTGACGCCGCCGAAGCGCTTGTTCGGAACGAACGGGATGTCGGCGCCCGTGGCCCAGATCACGCTGTTGGTGGCCGACTTGCGCGACGAGCCCGTGCCCACCACGTCGCCCACGTAGGCCACGATGTGGCCCTTCTTCTTCAGCTCCTCGATGAACTGCATCGGGCCGCGCTTGCCGTCTTCCTCGGGCTTGAAGGCCGCGTCGGGGCGCGTGTTCTTCAGCATGGCGAGGTAGTGCAGCGGGATGTCCGGGCGGCTCCACGCGTCGGGCGCGGGCGACAGGTCGTCGGTGTTGGTCTCGCCGGGCACCTTGAAGACGGTGACCGTGATCTTCTTCTCGACTTCGGGGCGGCTGGTGAACCACTCGGCATCGGCCCACGACTGCATGACTTCCTTGGCCTTCGCGTTGCCGGCCTTGGCCTTCTCGGCCACGTCGTTGAAGAAGTCGAACATGAGCAGCGTCTTCTTCAGCGCTTCGGCGGCCACACCCGCCACTTCGGCGTCGTCCAGCAGTTCGATCAGCGGGTGCACGTTGTAGCCGCCCACCATGGTGCCGAGCAGTTCGGTGGCCTTGGCCTTGGAGATCAGGCCGACCTTCAGGTCGCCGTGCGCCACCGCGGCCAGGAAGCTGGCCTTGACCTTGGCGGCGTCGTCCACGCCCGGGGGCACGCGGTGCGTGAGCAGGTCCAGCAGGAAAGCGTCCTCGCCGGCGGGCGGGTTCTTGATCAGCTCGATCAGGTCGGCGACCTGCTTCGCATCGAGCGGCAGCGGCGGGATGCCGAGGGCGGCGCGCTCGGCCACGTGGTCACGGTAGGCTTTCAACATCATGTTCTCCGGTGGGTTCAATCTTGGATTTCTTGGGGCAATGCTCCGTCCGGCGGGCGCCCGTTATGCGCCCGCCCGATCCATCGCTGCGCACGCCGCGCGGCGTGCCCGCGGCCCTTACTTAGCGGGCGCCTCTGCCGCCGGGGCGGTGGCGGCGGCTGGTGCCGGCGCGGGAGCGTCCAGCAGGCTGGGCTGCGGGTTCTTGCGGATGGATTCGGTGACGGCGACCTGCTGGGGGCTCATGCATTCGTCGGCCAGGCGCTGGCCCAGCTTCTGGTTCATCAGCATGGACTTGTTGGCGATCTGGATCCAGACGGCGCCTTCCTTCTGGTCTTCCAGGCGCACCGCGCCCGTGCTCGTGGCCACGGGCGACATCCGGTAGTGGAAGTTCTTGCCGGCCACCTGGAAGTAGCCGGGCGACTTGGGATCGGCCTCGATGTTGACCGACGCGCCCAGTTCGCAGGGGATGTGGCCGGTGTGTACGCGCTGGGCGATGTCCAGCTCGGCGGGGCTGAGCGCGGCTTCGGCGGCGATCAGGCCCGAGGCCACCTGGTTGGTGGCGCTCTTGAGCTGCGCGCGGCTGCTCTGGGGACGGGCCTTGGCGACCTGCGTGGGCGCGGCCTTCTTGGCGTCCTTGGAGGAGGAAGACTTCGCGGCCTGCGTGCTCTTGGCGGCGGGCTTGCGGGCTTCGGACTTCTTGGCCTGCTCGGCCTTCGCGGCAGCCTTGGCGGCCGGTTTGGCCGGGGCCGCGTCCTGCGCCATCACGAGCGCGGGGGTGAGCACCATCAGGGCGGAAGCGATGAGTTGTTTCATGGGGGCTCCAGCAAGGGAGGGTCGTGGGGGAACGGGGGAATGAAAAGGCGGCAGGCGCGGGGCGGTCGTCAGGCAGCGCCCGCTCCGGCGGATTCGAACCAGGCCTGTGCTGCGGGGGGCAGCGCGCGGCCGGTCTGGTGCGCACGTTCCAGCACCTGCCAGAAATAGCGGTAGCTGGCCCGGTCGTGCAGAACGCCGTCCACGCTGATGGGGGCCCATGCAGCATGTTCGGCGGCGGAAAGAAGGCTGGCGGCCTGCGCGATCTCGTCCTGCGCGGGCGCGAAGGCCTCCAGGATGGGGCAGATCTGGGCCGGGTGGATGCTCCACATGCGCGTGTAGCCGAACTCGCGCGCGGCCCGGCCGGCGGCGGCGCGCAGCGCGGCGGCATCGCTGAATTCGGTCACCACGCAGTGCGACGGCACCTTGCCGTGGGCGTGGCAGGCGGCCGCGATCTCGAGCTTGGCGCGCACCACGAGCGGATGCTCGAACTGGCCCTGCACGCCCATGGCGCTCGCGGGGATCGCCCCGCCGTGCGCGGAGACGAAATCCATGAGACCGAAGCTGATCGACTCCACGCGCGGATGGGCCGCGATCTCGAAGGCCCGGTGCACGGCGGCCGGAGACTCGATGAGCACGTGCAGCGGCAGCGCGGTGGCGCCCGCGGCGTTCACGGCCCGCTCGGCGCGCAGCACGTCGTCCACGGACTCGACCTTGGGCACCATGAGGTGCGACAGCCGGTGGCCGGCCTCGCCCGCGATGGTGGCGACGTCGTGCGCGAAGGCGGGATGATCGACGGTGTGCACCCGGGCCGCCACGCGGGCCCCGGGCTGCGCGTCGCGGGCGAGCGCGGCGACCAGCTCGGCATGGGTGCGCTCCTGGCCGGCGGGGGCGCCGTCCTCGCAGTCGAGCGTCACGTCGAACACGCAGCGGCCGAACTCGGCCGCCATCTCGGCCTGCAGCTGCAGGCTCTTGCGCATGCGCACCTCGACGCCGCTGTAGTGGTCGCAGACCGGCAGCCGCGGAACGGCAGCCTGGGCGCCCAGCAGCACCGCGGCGGGATGGAGTGCGGAGGAGGCAGCGGCCATGGCGGAGGTCATGCGGCGCGCCGCGCGACGATGAACATGCGCGGGAAGGCGAGCAGGCGCTGCCCGTCGGCCCGCACGGGATAGGCGGCGTCGATACCGCGCTCGTATTCGGCCAGGAAGCCGGCCCGCTGCGCTTCGGGCAGCGGATCGACGAACGGCTTGAGGCCCGTGCCGCTCACCCATTCGACGATGGCGGCGGCCGAGGCCATGGGATGCTGGTAGACGGTGTGCCACACGTCCACGCTCTGCGCGGCGGGCGCGAGCAGGTCGTAGTAGTCGGCGATGCCCAGGATGCGGGTGCGCACCGCGGCCGCGTCGCCGATGGCGTCGCGCCAGGGCGCCTGCGCCGCCACCGCGCGCATGGTGCGGTGCGAGGGCTCCTCGCGGTTGTCGGGCATCTGGATGGCGAGCACGCCGCCCGGAGCGAGCGACGCGAACAGCCGGGGAATCAGGGTGTCGTGCCCGCCCACCCATTGCAGGGAGGCATTGGCATAGAGCAGGTCGGGCGCTTCGCCCTCCTGCGGCGCCCAGGCGGCGATGTCGGCTTGAACGAATTCCGCCGCGGGCAGGCGCTCGCGGGCGCTCTGCAGCATGGCGGCGGAGGTGTCGATGCCGGTGGTGCGGGCTTCGGGGAAGCGCTCCACCAGCAGTTCGGTGGAGTTGCCCGGGCCGCAGCCCAGGTCCACCACGCGGGAGGCGCCGGCCAGCGGCACCCGGGCGAGCAGTTCGCGGGCAGGACGGGTGCGCTCGTCCTCGAAGCGGCGGTAGAGCGCGGGGTTCCAGTCGTGCATGGCGTCTCGGTCGGGTGCAGCCGTCGGGCGGGCCCGCCTTACAGCAGGTGCTTCACGCCGTCCTGTTCGCCTTGCAGCTCGGCCAGCGTCTTGTTGATGCGCTCCTGGCTGAACGCGTCGATCTCCAGGCCTTCGACGATCTTGTACTCGCCGTTTTCCGTGGTGACGGGGTAGCCGAACACGATGCCTTCGGGGATGCCGTACTCGCCCTTGGACGGAACGCCCATGGTGACCCACTTGCCGTTGGAGCCCAGGGCCCAGTCGCGCATGTGGTCGATGGCGGCGTTGGCGGCCGAGGCGGCGGAGGAGGAACCGCGGGCCTCGATGATGGCGGCGCCGCGCTTGCCCACGGTGGGCAGGAAGGTGTCGGCGTTCCAGACCTGGTCGTTGATCAGGTCCTTGACGCTTTCACCGCCGATGGTGGCGAAGCGGTAGTCGGCGTACATCGTGGGCGAGTGGTTGCCCCACACGGTGAGCTTCTCGATGCTGCCCACGGGCTTGCCGGTCTTGGCGGCGATCTGGCTGGCGGCGCGGTTGTGGTCCAGGCGCAGCATGGCGGTGAAGTTCTTGGCCGGCAGGTCGGGCGCGGACTTCATCGCGATGTAGGCGTTGGTGTTGGCGGGGTTGCCCACCACGAGCACCTTCACGTTGCGCGAGGCGACGGCGTTCAGGGCCTTGCCCTGGGCCGTGAAGATCTGGGCGTTGGCGGCCAGCAGGTCGGCGCGCTCCATGCCGGGGCCGCGGGGACGGGCGCCCACCAGCAGGGCGTAGTCGGTGTCCTTGAAGGCGGTCATCGGGTCGCTGTGGGCTTCCATGCCGGCCAGCAGGGGGAAGGCGCAATCCTCGAGTTCCATCATCACGCCCTTGAGCGCCTTCTGGGCCTTCTCGTCGGGGATCTCCAGCAGTTGCAGGATGACGGGCTGGTCCTTGCCGAGCATTTCGCCGGAGGCGATGCGGAACAGCAGTGCGTAACCAATTTGACCGGCTGCACCGGTGACGGCGACGCGGACGGGCTTCTTGCTCATGGGGAAAACTCCAGAAGATGGGATGGAACGGGTGTCGGTGCAGGAGGCACCAGCGCCAGTCGATCCAGCCTGCCTGGCTCCTGCAGAACAGCTCGCGAGTTTACCGCCGAAATCCAGGGAGGGTCAATTTGTCTTATGTCTTATATAAGATATGATGCGCAGCGGCGCGAACGGCGCCCCGAGCACCCACGATCCGCATGTCCACCCCTCCGGCAGCCACCTCCGACAGCCCCGCCCCGACGGCCGGCGGCCCGGGTGCGCCGACGCCGGCCTTCAGCCCGCTCTACCAGCAGATCAAGGGCCTCATCCTGCAGAGCCTGCAGCAGGGCGAATGGAAGCCCGGCGAGGCGATCCCGAGCGAGATGGACCTGGCCGCCCGCTTCCGCGTGAGCCAGGGCACGGTGCGCAAGGCGATCGACGAGCTGGCGTCCGAGAACCTCGTGATGCGCCGCCAGGGCAAGGGCACCTTCGTGGCGACGCACGCGGAACGCCACGTGCAGTACCGGTTCCTGAAGCTGCAGCCCGACGAGGGCGACGCGGACGACGAAGGCCCGGCCCAGCGCCGCATCGTCGACTGCCGCCGCACCCGCGCGAGCGCCGACGTGGCCCGCGCGCTGGCCCTGCGCAGCGGCGACGCCGTGGTGATGGCCCGCCGCATCCTCGCGTTCTCCGAGGTGCCGACGATCCTGGAGGACATCTGGCTGCCGGGCCAGACCTTCAAGGGCCTCACGGCCGAGCGGCTCGCGGGCTACCCGGGCCCCACCTATGCGATGTTCGAACTCGATTTCGGCGTGCGCATGGTGCGCGCGGACGAGAAGATCCGCGCCGTGCTGCCCGACGCCGCGCAGGCCGCCCTGCTGGGGGTCACGCCCGCCACCCCGCTGCTGAGCGTGGAGCGCATCGCCTACACCTACAACGATGTTCCGATGGAGTTACGCCGGGGGCTCTACCGTACGGACACGCACCACTACCACAATGCCCTGCAGTGAACCATTCCGCGGGCCGGTCCGTACAGCCATCCGGATGCCGCGAGAAGGAAATCGTAGTGTCCACAAGCTCTACGTTGTTGCATTGCAATAGAATTTTGGGCTGTTTCGCCCGCGCGAAATTACAAAGCAGTTACATCCACGAAAGCCACCGCCATGACCGAGATTGCCAAAAAGCGGCCTGAATTCCGCAACATCAACGCCCTCACGGACCTGCCCACCTACCGCCTGCCGGCCGCGGGATGGGTGTCGATCCTGCACCGGATCAGCGGCGTGATCATGCTGCTGCTGCTGCCCTTCGTGCTGTGGATGTTCGACACCTCGGTGTCGTCGGAGATCTCGTTCGGCAAGTTCACTTCGGCCTTCAGCGCGGGCCTGGCGTTCGTCCCTGGCTGGTTCATCAAGCTCGTGGTGCTGGCGCTGATCTGGGCCTACCTGCACCACTTCACCGCGGGCCTGCGCCACCTCTGGATGGACGTGAGCCACGACGCCGTGAACAAGGACTTCGGCTCCAAGTCGGCCAAGGCCACGCTGGTGATCAGCCTGGGCCTGACCGTGGTTCTCGGCGCCAAGCTGTTCGGCCTGTACTGACCCGCCGGCCGGCGCCCCGCCCTCTTCCATTCCAACGATTTCCAAGGATCACCCCATGTCCGTGAACTACGGCTCCAAGCGCACCGTCGTCGGTGCCCACTACGGCACGCGCGACTGGCTCAGCCAGCGCGTCACCGCGGCCCTGATGGCCGTCTTCACCCTCGTCGTGCTGGCGCAGCTGGTGCTCACCAAGGGCCCCATCGGCTACGACCGCTGGGCCGGCATCTTCGCCGCGCAGTGGATGAAGGTGCTCACGTTCTCCGTCATCGTCGGCCTCGCATGGCACGCCTGGGTCGGCATGCGCGACGTCTGGATGGACTACGTCAAGCCCGTCGGCCTGCGCCTCGCGCTGCAGGCGCTCACGATCTTCTGGCTCGTCGGCTGCGCCGGCTGGGGCATCCAGATCCTCTGGCGCCTCTGATCCGATCACCCCGCGACTGAAAGCACACAACAATGAGCTACACCAAAGCGAACATCACCACGCGCAAGTTCGACGTCGTCATCGTCGGCGCCGGCGGCTCCGGCATGCGTGCCGCACTGGAACTCTCCCGCGCGGGCCTGAACGTGGCCTCGCTGTCCAAGGTCTTCCCGACCCGCTCGCACACCGTGGCGGCGCAGGGTGGCGTGTCGGCCTCCCTCGGCAACATGAGCGAGGACAACTGGCACTACCACTTCTACGACACCATCAAGGGCTCCGACTGGCTGGGCGACCAGGACGCCATCGAGTTCATGTGCCGCGAAGCACCCAAGGTGGTGTATGAGCTGGAACACTTCGGCATGCCGTTCGACCGCAACCCGGACGGCACCATCTACCAGCGCCCCTTCGGCGGCCACACCGCCAACTACGGCGAGAAGCCCGTGCAGCGCGCCTGCGCCGCGGCCGACCGCACCGGCCACGCCATGCTGCACACGCTCTACCAGCAGAACGTGAAGGCCAAGACGAACTTCTTCGTCGAATGGATGGCGCTCGACCTGATCCGCGACGCCTCCGGCGATGTGGTCGGCGTGATGGCCCTCGAACTGGAAACCGGCGAGCTGTACGCCCTGCAGGCCAAGGCCGTGCTGCTGGCCACCGGCGGCGCGGGCCGCATCTTCGCGGCCTCCACCAACGCGTTCATCAACACCGGCGACGGCCTGGGCATGGCGGCACGGGCCGGCATCCCGCTGCAGGACATGGAGTTCTGGCAGTTCCACCCCACCGGCGTGGCCGGCGCGGGCGTGCTGCTGACCGAAGGCTGCCGCGGTGAAGGCGCCATCCTGCTCAACAGCAACGGCGAGCGCTTCATGGAGCGCTATGCGCCCACCCTGAAGGACCTGGCGCCGCGCGACTTCGTCTCGCGCTCGATGGACCAGGAAATCAAGGAAGGCCGCGGCTGCGGTCCCAACAAGGACTACGTGCTGCTCAAGCTCGACCACCTGGGCGCGGACACGATCCACAAGCGCCTGCCCTCGGTGTACGAGATCGGCGTGAACTTCGCCAACGTGGACATCACGAAGGAGCCGATCCCGGTCGTGCCCACCATCCACTACCAGATGGGCGGCATCCCGACGAACATCAACGGCCAGGTCGTGATCCAGAACGGCGACGTGCACAACCAGGTCGTGAACGGCCTCTACGCCGTGGGCGAATGCTCCTGCGTGTCGGTGCACGGCGCGAACCGCCTGGGCACGAACTCGCTGCTCGACCTGCTGGTGTTCGGCAAGTCCGCCGGCCGCCACATCGTCGAGATGGTCAAGAACAGCGGCGAGCACAAGCCGCTGCCGACCGACGGCGCCGAGCGCACCCTCGCCCGCCTGAACCAGCTGCAGGACTCCAACCAGGGCATCTACGCCCAGGACATCGCCAACGACATCCGCGCGTCGATGCAGCAGCACGCCGGCGTGTTCCGCACGCAGGAAGGCATGGACGAAGGCGTCGTGAAGATCAACGCAATCCGCGAGCGCGTGGGCGCGATCACGCTGAAGGACAAGTCCAAGGTGTGGAACACGGCGCGCATGGAAGCGCTGGAAGTGGACAACCTCATCGAGGTCGCCCAGGCGACGATGGTCTCGGCCGCCGCCCGCAAGGAATGCCGCGGCGCGCACACGGTGTACGACTACGAGCACCCGGCCGACCACCCCGACTTCCCGCTGGGCCGCAATGACAAGGAATGGATGAAGCACACGCTGTGGCACAGCGAGAGCAACAGCCTCACCTACAAGCCCGTGAACCTCCAGCCCCTGACCGTGGACAGCGTGCCGCCCAAGGTCCGCACGTTCTGATACGCCCACGAGAACCCACGAGACACCACCATGAAGCGCACCTTTCAAATCTACCGCTACGATCCGGACAAGGACGCCAAGCCCTACATGCAGACCGTCGAGATCGAACTCGACGGCCATGAGCGCATGCTGCTCGACGCGCTCATCAAGCTGAAGGCCCAGGACCCGTCCATCTCGTTCCGCCGCTCCTGCCGCGAAGGCGTCTGCGGCTCCGACGCGATGAACATCAACGGCAAGAACGGCCTGGCGTGCCTGACCAACATGAACACGCTCAAGGGCACGATCGTGCTCAAGCCGCTGCCGGGCCTGCCCGTGATCCGCGACCTGATCGTGGACATGACGCAGTTCTTCAAGCAGTACCACTCGATCAAGCCCTACCTCATCACGGAAGGCATCGCGCCCGAGCGCGAGCGCCTGCAGTCCCCCGAGGAACGCGACGAGCTGAACGGCCTGTACGAGTGCATCCTGTGCGCGAGCTGCTCGACCAGCTGCCCCAGCTTCTGGTGGAACCCCGACAAGTTCGTGGGCCCCGCCGGCCTGCTGCAGGCCTACCGCTTCATCGCCGACAGCCGCGACGAAGCCACGGGCGCGCGCCTGGACAACCTGGAAGATCCCTACCGCCTCTTCCGCTGCCACACCATCATGAACTGCGTGGACGTGTGCCCGAAGGGACTCAACCCGACGAAGGCCATCGGTAAGATCAAGGAACTGATGGTGCGCCGCGCCGTCTGACTTTGCACATGGCCGAAGACGTGCTCGACGACCGTGAAGTCGCCAAGCTCCGGTGGCGCTGCCGCCGGGGCCTGGTGGAGAACGACCTCTTCATCGAGCAGTTCTTCGCCAACCATGGCTCCCGCCTGACGCATCGCCAGGCACAGGGCATCACCACCCTGATGGACCTCGCCGACAACGACCTGCTGGACCTGCTGCTGCGGCGCAAGGAGCCACAGGGCGAAGCCGACACCGCCGAGGTCAGGGAAGTGCTCGAACTGCTGCGCCACCGCGCGCCGGCAACCCCTCCGCTTGCGGGCTAACTACTACCACCCAAGGAAACTCGAAATGAAACTGGCAGACAACAAAGCAACGCTCTCGTTCAGCAATGGCAGCCCGAGCGTCGAATTGCCCGTGTACCACGGCAGCGTGGGTCCGGACGTGGTGGACATCCGCAAGCTCTACGCCCAGACGGGCATGTTCACGTACGACCCGGGCTTCCTGTCCACGGCCGCCTGCCAGTCGTCGATCACCTACATCGACGGCGACAAGGGCGAGCTGCTGTACCGCGGCTACCCGATCGAACAACTCGCCACGAACTGCGACTACCTCGAAACCTGCTACCTGCTGCTCAAGGGCGAGCTGCCCAACGCCACGCAGAAGCAGGAATTCAGCGACAGCGTGACCAAGCACACGATGGTCAACGAGCAGATGCAGTTCTTCCTGCGCGGCTTCCGCCGTGACGCGCACCCGATGGCCGTGCTGACCGGCCTGGTGGGCGCCCTGTCGGCCTTCTACCACGACAGCACGGACATCAACAATCCGCAGCACCGCGAGATCTCGGCCATCCGCCTGATCGCCAAGATGCCGACGCTGGTCGCCATGGCCTACAAGTACGGCGTGGGCCAGCCGTACATGTACCCGCAGAACGACCTGAGCTACGCCGGCAACTTCCTGCGCATGATGTTCGGCACGCCCTGCGAAGAATACAAGGTGAACCCGGTGCTCGAGCGCGCGCTCGACCGCATCTTCATCCTGCACGCCGACCACGAGCAGAACGCCTCCACCTCCACGGTGCGCCTGTGCGGCTCCTCCGGCACGAACCCGTTCGCGGCCATCGCGGCCGGCGTGGCCTGCCTCTGGGGCCCCGCCCACGGCGGCGCCAACGAAGCGGCGCTGAACATGCTGCACGACATCCAGGCCCAGGGCGGCGTGGAAAAGATCGGCGAGTTCATCAAGCAGGTCAAGGACAAGAACTCCGGCGTCAAGCTGATGGGCTTCGGCCACCGCGTGTACAAGAACTACGACCCGCGCGCCAAGCTCATGCAGGAAACCTGCAATGAAGTGCTGGCCGAGCTGGGCCTGGAAAAGGACCCGCTGTTCGCGCTGGCCAAGCAGCTCGAGAAGATCGCCCTGGAAGACGACTACTTCGTGCAGCGCAAGCTCTACCCGAACGTCGACTTCTATTCCGGCATCGTGCAGCGCGCGATCGGCATCCCCGTGAACCTGTTCACCGGCATCTTCGCGCTGGCCCGCACCGTCGGCTGGATCGCCCAGCTGAACGAAATGATCGGCGACCCCGAGTACAAGATCGGCCGTCCCCGCCAGCTGTTCGTGGGCGCAGAAGCCCGCACGGTCAAGCCGATCGCCCAGCGCTGATGCGGTGAGGGTGCGGCCTCGGGGGCTGCGTCGCAGGCCCACCGAATAAAACCGCCGCGGGGGATACCCCCGCGGCGGTTTTTTTATTACTCCCACGATCTGCCTGCGTGAAGGGAATACCCAACACCTTCCAGAAGCTTGGGGCCGCTTCACTGCGACTGGCTTGGCAGACAGGTAAACACGGTAGAAAAACAGCCCTTACCAGGCCTTCAGCTTATGCAGATCAATAAGCTACTTGCACATCTATGATGTCAATACAAGTACTGGTCATGGAATGATTGTCAAAGGTATGCCATTGACCCTCGCGAACGCTGACATTGCTCAGATCAGACAACTTGATGCAACGCCAATTATCCTTCGTGTCACTTGTAATTCGCCCCTTACTACCGCTCTCACCTCCAAACTGAAAAAAGAGAGCTTGCTCGACGCCTTTCTTCGTCCCTAGAGCGTGAGGGCACATTTCACGGTGTTTACCTTGATAGGTTGCAAGTACTTGCTGCCTCTTCTTTATCGCAGACTTAATAATTTCGTATGTTTGGCTTGTCATGGAGTCCTCCTGCTTTTGTGAGGATTTCCAATCTAGCTCAACGTTGCCCTACAACTCCTCAGGAGTATCCCTCAGATCAAAACCTGGCGGCAATTTTTTTTATTTCGGCATTAAACGCGAAGCAACTTCAAATTAATCAGTGGCATTGCGTTACTATTGAATCCACCGCAAGTAATCACCAGTAACCCTAAGCGTGACCGCTGCGCCATAGTGGCCCAGTTTCCGAAGACCATATCGGCACCGATCCGGCGGATGCGCGGCTGGTCGAATAGACAGGGGACGCCTTCGGCAAGACCTCGCCAGTAGGCGCCGCAGGATCAGATGCCGCAGCACGTGCTCCAGGCCCATCCAGAAATACGCAATCGCAGCCTTGAGCGCCAAGGCGGCGTCGGACTCGGCCCGCCGACGCACGGCTGGCCGCGGGACTGGTTCGACGAGAGCGGAGGGCCGCGCCCAGTCACCCGAAGCACCATTGGGCGAAACTGGTGTTCGTGGATGGTGCCAAGACCTGCACAGCCAAGCCCCGCGCTGATGGGTTGAGGGCACGCACCTAGAGCATCGCCACAGCCCACAGTAGACACCGTCGCCAGGGGGCTACACATCCACCGGAGTTTTTTGTGCTCGAACTGATTTCACGCCCTCAACCTACACCATCATCTCTTCTTACCGAGATCCTGGAATTTGACCGATGAACGCCACCACGACCACCTCTTCTGCAGCCCGCGCCGAAGCCCCCACGCTGCGCGAATGCGCCGCAGCGCTCGCTTCCGGCGCGGCCACCAGCGTCTCGCTGGTGGAGGACGCCCTGGCGCGCATCGCCGCGTACCGGGCCGCTGGCGGCAGCGCGTACGTGGGCGAGGTCGATGCCGGGGTTGCGCTGCAGGCGGCCGCCGCCAGCGACGCGCAGCGGGCTTCAGGGCATGTACCGTCCCCGCTCGCGGGCCTGCCGGTATCGGTCAAGGACCTGTTCGACGTGCAGGGCCAGGTCACACAGGCCGGGGCCCGCGTGATGGCCAATCAGCCTCCCGCCACGGCCGATGCGCCAGCCGTCGCTCGGTTGCGCACGGGCGGCGCGGTGCTGCTGGGGCGCACCAACATGAGCGAGTTCGCGTTTTCCGGCCTCGGGCTCAATCCGCACCATGGCACGCCCGCGCATCCCGCCGACCCTGTACGGATCACCGGCGGGTCCACCTCGGGCGGTGCCGCCACGGTGGCGCTGGGCCTGGCCGCCGCGACGCTGGGCACCGACACGGGCGGCTCGATCCGCATCCCCGCGGCCTTCTGCGGCCTGACCGGCTTCAAGCCCACCGCGCACCGCGTGCCGCTGGCCGGGGCCTATCCGCTCTCGCGCAGCCTGGATTCGGCCGGGCCGATCGCGCGCAGCGTCGATTGCTGCGCGATCCTCGACGCGATCCTGAGCGGCGAGGTGCTCGACACGCGGGCCGCACCGCTCGCGGGCCTTCGGCTCGGCGTGACGGAGGACTACGTGATGGACGACGTGGAGCCCGCGGTGGCCGAGGCCTTCGAGCGTGCGCTGAGCCGCCTCTCGGCCGCGGGCGCCCGCATCGTGCGCTTCGGTTTCCCGGAGCTGCATCGGCTGCCGCAGATCAACGCCGCCGGCGGCCTGGTCGCGGCGGAGGCCTGGCAGCTGCACCGAGCCCGGCTGGCCGACCCGGCCCTGGAGGCACAGTACGACCCGCGCGTGGCCCAGCGCATCCGCCGGGGCGCGCAGATCTCGGCGGCCGACTACATCGATCTGCTGGACGCCCGCACACGGCTGCAGGCGTGCGCCCGCGAGCGGTTGCGCGACCTCGACGCATGGCTGATGCCGACGGTGGCGGTGCGCGCCCCGCTGCTGGCCGACCTGCAGGACGACACGGCCCGCTTCATCGCCACCAACGGGCTCGTGCTGCGCAACACCACGGTACTCAACTTCCTGGACGGTTGTGCGCTGTCGATTCCGTGCCAGGCGCCCGGCGAGCTGCCGGTCGGCCTGTCGGTGGGCGGCCTGCACGGCGCCGACGCGCGCATCTTCCAGGTGGGCCGCGCCGTGGAAGCCTGCCTGCAGGGCGCTTGAACGGCGCGCGGTGACCGCCGGCCATCCCGGGTGAACGGCCTCCCGGCCGCCGGGCCCTGTGCAGACGATCCCTGCCGCCGGGACGACCCCTCCGCCGCCCGGTGGCTGCTGCCGGCTACGCCGTCTGGCGGGCCGCCCCGTCCGTCGCCAGCAGCGAGAACAGCTGCAGGTCGATCGGCCGTCCGTCCTTCATTTCGTAGCCGCGCCGGACGCCCTCGCGCGTGAACCCCAGCGCTGCCAGCAATGCCGCGCTGGCGTGGTTTTCCATGTCCACGTCGGCACCGATGCGGTGGATGGCCAGGTGCGCGAAGGCGTGGCGGAGCGCTTCGGCCACGGCCTCGCGGGCCAGGCCACGACCCCAGTACGCCGGCAGCAGCCAGTAGCCGATCTCGGCCCGGCGGTGTTCGCGGTCGATGTCGTTGACGCCGCAGGCGCCGATCAGCCGGTCGGGGGCCTCCGCCAGGCAGATGCACCACCACTGGCCCGTGCCTTCCCGCTGGATGCGGGCGTACCAATCCAATTGCTCGGTGGTGCCCTCCAGCGTGGCATAGCGCACGCCGTAATGCTCGACGACGCGGGGGTCGCCCAGGCCTTCGAAGACACCGGCCAGGTCGGCCGGCCGGAACGGGCGCAGGATGCAGCGGGGCGTGCGGAGTTGGGTATCGGCGAAAGCAGTGGATGGCATGGTGATCAATCAATCGCCGAAGCGCTCCCGGTACGCCTGCGGCGGAATGCCCAGGTGCCGCAGGAACAGATGCCGCAGCGCCTGCTCTGAGCCCAGGCCCACGCGCGCGGCCACGGTCTTGAGCGGCAGTGCAGCCTCGGATTCGAGCAGCCGGCGCGCGGCTTCCAGCCGGGCGGATTCGATGAAGGCGGAGGGCGTGCGGCCGGTTTCCTGCACGAACACCCGCCGGAAGTGGCGCTCGCTCATGGCGGCGCGGCCGGCCAGCACCTGCAGGGTAAGCGGCTCCGACAGGTGCTCCAGGGCCCAGGCCTGCACATCCTGCATGCCGCGGTGGGCCGTGGCCTGGCTGGCGAGCTGCACGCTGAACTGCGACTGCCCGCCCGGCCGCTTGAGGTACATGACCATGTCGCGTGCGACTTCCAGGGCCAGTGCATGGCCGTAGTCCTCCTCCACCAGCGCCAGGGCGAGGTCGATGCCCGCGGTGACGCCCGCGGAGGTCCACAGGTGGCCATCGCGCACGTAGATCGCGTCCGGGTCCACCGCCACGGCCGGGTGCAGGGCCTGCAGCCGCGCCGCGACGCCCCAGTGGGTGGCGGCGCGGCGGCCGTCGAGCAGGCCCGCGGCGGCCAGGAAGAAGCTGCCGGAACAGAGCGCCACCATGCGCCGCACGCGCGGGCCGGCGGCGCGCGCCCAGTCGGTGATGGCGGGCGAGGCGGCCAGCGCGCCCTCGATGTCGCGCGCGCCCACGAGCAGCGCCGTATCGGGCAGCGCCCCGCCCAGCCCGTCGCCGAGCGCTTCGGTGGCCTCCAGGGCCATCAGCGTGTCCGAGCGCACCATGCCGCGCGCCTGCGCCGCCACCGCGACGGCATAGCCCTCGGGCCGCCCGCGGCGCACCAGGTGCACGTTCGCGTAGTGGAAGACCGAGAGCGGGCCCACGGCTTCCAGGGCCTTGAAGCCGGGATAGACGACGATGTGGAGGGACAGGGGCTGAGCAGGGGTCATGCAGGAGACGACGGTGCGCGGGAATCGGACAAACCGGGCTGGCGGCCGGCCATGGGGGCGGCCGAGATGGCCGCGGGGCCGGCATTGCTCTATAAAGCGGGGGACTGATCTTCCGTTCCCGTCCAGACCGCTCCGGCGGCGGGGGCCGGCCGGCGTGGCCGGAATTGTCCCCCATCGCCGCGCCGTGACCGGACGGCCGCCCCACCCTTTCACAGAGAAACACGCACCATGAAGACCCAAGCAGCCGTCGCCTGGCAATCCGGCCAGCCCCTGACCATCGAAACCGTGGACCTCGAAGGCCCGAAGTTCGGCGAAGTGCTGGTCGAGATCAAGGCCACGGGCATCTGCCACACCGACTACTACACGCTCTCCGGCGCGGACCCGGAAGGCATCTTCCCCGCCATCCTGGGCCACGAGGGCGCGGGCGTGGTGGTGGACGTGGGCCCGGGCGTCACCTCGCTCAAGAAGGGCGACCACGTGATCCCGCTCTACACGCCCGAGTGCCGCCAGTGCAAGTTCTGCCTCTCGCGCAAGACCAACCTCTGCCAGCTGATCCGCGGCACGCAGGGCAAGGGCCTGATGCCCGACGCCACCAGCCGCTTCAGCATCGACGGCCAGCCGATCTTCCACTACATGGGCACCAGCACCTTCAGCAACTACACGGTGGCGCCGGAGATCTCGCTGGCGAAGATTCGCGAGGACGCGCCCTTCGACAAGGTCTGCTACATCGGCTGCGGCGTGACCACCGGCATCGGCGCGGTGCTGTTCACCGCCAAGGTGGAGGCCGGCGCGAACGTGGTGGTGTTCGGCCTGGGCGGCATCGGCCTGAACGTGATCCAGGGCGCGAAGATGGTGGGCGCCGACAAGATCATCGGCGTGGACATCAACCCCGCCCGCCAGGAGATGGCGCGCCAGTTCGGCATGACGCATTTCATCAACCCGAACGAGGTGGAGAACGTGGTGGACGCCATCGTGCAATTGACCGACGGCGGCGCCGATTACTCCTTCGAGTGCATCGGCAACACCAAGGTGATGCGCCAGGCGCTGGAATGCACGCACAAGGGCTGGGGCCAGAGCATCATCATCGGCGTGGCCGAGGCCGGCGCCGAGATCAGCACCCGCCCGTTCCAGCTCGTCACGGGCCGGCAGTGGAAGGGTTCGGCGTTCGGCGGCGCGCGCGGCCGCACCGACGTGCCGAAGATCGTGGACTGGTACATGGAAGGCAAGATCGACATCGACAGTCTCATCACCCACACGATGCCGCTCGGGGACATCAACAAGGGCTTCGACCTGATGAAGCGCGGCGAATCGATCCGCGGCGTCGTCGTTTACTGACCTTCCCCTTCGCGCGCGCGGAGCACGCCTGCGCGCGCACGGCACGATCCACGTCCCATGACCTCATCTCCGCCCCTGAATCCCGACACCGCCGCCGCCCGCGGCCCCCGCGGCGCCCACGCGCCCGGCATGGAGCTGCTCGGCGAGCATGCCTGCTTCGGCGGCTCGCAGCGCTTCTACCGCCACGACTCGCTCGAAATCGGCCTGCCGATGAAGTTCGGGGTCTATCTGCCGCCCGCGGCGGTGGCCGAGCCGGAACGTCCGGTGCCCACGCTCCTCTACCTCGCGGGCCTCACCTGCACCGAGGAAACCTTCCCGATCAAGGCGGGCGCCCAGCGCTTCGCAGCGGAGCACGGCATCGCGCTCGTCTCGCCCGACACCAGCCCGCGCGGCCCGGCGGTGGAGTCGATCGAGGGCGCGAAGGACCACTGGGATTTCGGGATCGGCGCGGGCTTCTACCTCGACGCCACGCAGGAGCCCTGGAGCCGCCACTGGCGCATGGAGAGCTACCTGGTGCGCGAACTGGTGCCCCTGCTGGGCCGGGCCCTGCCGGTGGATACCGCGCGCCTCGGGATCATGGGCCACTCCATGGGCGGCCATGGCGCGCTCACGCTGGCGCTGCGCCATCCGCGACTGTTCCGCTCGCTGTCGGCCATCGCGCCGATCTGCGCGGCATCGCAGTGCGCCTGGGGTGACAAGGCATTCCGCGGCTACCTGGGCGAGGACCGCAAGGCCTGGCAGGCACACGACGCCACCGTGCTGATGCAGCGGCAGGAACGCATTCCCTACCCGGAGGGCATCCTCGTGGACCAGGGCACGGCGGACAACTTCCTCGCCGAGCAGCTGCACCCGCACGTCTTCGAGGCCGCCTGCGGCCTCGTGCGGCAGCCGCTCACGCTGCGCCGGCATGCGGGCTACGACCACGGCTACTACTTCATCCAGACGGTGATCGGCGACCACATCGCCCACCACGCGCGGCGCCTGCGCTGACCGGGCCCCGCACGGCGCGCAGTTTCTCTCCGACGCGGGCGCGGAGGGACGTCGTCGCAACGCGACAGTAAGGACATTTCCCATGGTCCTGGAACGGAAGAGCGGCTATGGTCGAGCCGACCGGCGCCGGGGGACCCCTGAGGGAACGCACCGTTAATGCTGCCTTAAGCCGGTCTTTCCACACTGCCGGCCATGCTCCTGTCATCCGCGTTCCCGTTCCGCCTCTCCCGGCCCCACCCTGCCGGCACTGCTTCCCGGTCCTCTTCCGTCACCGCGGGCACCCACCCGATGGCCGTGTTGCTGCTCGCATGCCTGTGGATGGGCTCGGTGTGCAACATCCCCCTCTGGCGCGAGGTGCTGCAACTGCCGGGCGCGCATACGCTGCGGGGCGGGGTGTTCGCGCTGGCCTTCCTGCTGGCCGTGTCGTTCGCCACGGCCGGCGTGCTGGCGCTCGTCGCCTGGGGCCGCGCGCTCAAGCCGGTGATCGCGGTGGCGGTGCTGACGGCGGCGGCCGGCGCGTACTTCAGCGGCACCTACGGCATCGTGATCGATCCCGGCATGCTCACCAACGTCATCCAGACCGACGTGCGCGAGGCGGCCGACCTGTTCACCTGGAAGATGCCGCTCGCGCTGCTCGCGATGGCCGGCCCGCCGCTCGTCTGGCTGCTGCGCGCACGCGTGCGGCCGCTGGGCTGGCGCCGCCGCGCGCTGCACCAGGGCGCCTTCGCACTGGGTGCCTTCGCCATGGCGGCGGTGTGCATCCTCGCGGTGTTCCAGGATTTCTCGGCCACCATGCGCAACCACACGCGCATGCGCTATCTCATCAACCCGCTCAACAGCATCTACGCCGTCGGCAGCCTGGCCGCCAAGCCGCTGCGGCATGACCGCGGCCCTCTGCAGCCGCTGGGCCGCGACGCCCACCTGGGCGCCAGCTACCAGGGACAGACGGCGCCGCCGCTGCTCGTCCTCGTGCTCGGCGAGACGGGCCGCAGCGGCAATTTCGGGCTGAACGGCTATGCGCGCGACACCACCCCGGAGCTGTCGGCGCGCAAGGACATCGCCAGCGCCACCGATGCATGGTCCTGCGGTACCAGCACCGCCGCCTCGGTGCCCTGCATGTACTCGCACCTGGGGCGCCAGGCCTACGAGAAGCGGCCCGCCGACTACGAAGGCCTGATGGACGTGCTGCAGCATGCGGGCCTCGCCGTGCTGTGGGTGGACAACCAGTCCGGCTGCAAGGGCGTGTGCGACCGCGTTTCCAACGCGAGCACCTCCGCCCACCCCACCGATCCCCAATGGTGCGCCGATGGCCGGGAGTGCCTGGACGACGTGATGCTGCAGGGCCTGGACGAGCGCATCGCGGCCCTGCCCGCGGAGCAGCGCGCGCGCGGCGTGGTCGTGGTGCTGCACCAGATGGGCAGCCACGGGCCCGCCTACACCAAACGCTCCCTGCCGTCGCAGAAGAAATTCCAGCCGGAGTGCCTGACCTCCGCGCTGCAGGAGTGCACGCGCGAGCAGGTGGTGAACGCCTACGACAACAGCATCGTCTCCACCGACCACTTCCTGAACAGCACCATCGGCTGGCTGGAGGCACGCTCCGGCGGCGCACAGACGGCCATGGTGTACCTGGCGGACCACGGGGAATCCCTTGGCGAAGGCGGCATCTACCTGCACGGCATGCCTTACGCCATCGCGCCCGACGTGCAGAAGCATGTGCCCTGGATCACCTGGCTCTCCCCGGCGATGCAGCAGCGCACGGGCATCGCCACCGCGTGCCTTCAGAAGGACCTGCGCAGCCGGCATCTCACGCACGACAACTACTTCCACTCCGTGCTGGGGTTGATGGACGTGCGCACGGGCGTGTACGAAGCCGCGCAGGACATGTACGCAGGCTGCCGGCAGGCCGGCCAGGGCTGAACGCATCTGAAGGCAGCTGCCGGCGCAGGCGGCTGGCCGATTCCGGGTGGGGCCTCGCCGCATCGCGCGGATGCGGGCACGACGCCCTGCGACGGCCGCAGGCGGTGATGCCCTGCGCGCCTGCCGCTGGCGCAGGTGTTGCGCGGAACCATCAAAATTCAGGCTAATGTAGGGTTATCGTTTCCTGCCGAGTTTCTTGCCACGGAAAACATCTGGTGACATATTCACGACAGCGCGCGGTTACGTCACGATGGTGACTCGCAGCGACGTTGCTGCAGGCAGGACGGCTTTTCCGGCGTTCTTCGAGGTCACTCCATGAAAAAACTCACCCTTCGGCAGAAGCTCTGGCTCCCCCTGGTCCTGGCATTGCTGGGGCTGCTCGCCCTCACCTTCGCGAATGCGTGGCAGGCGCGCACGATGCAGTACGAGGCACGGCAGGCGGCCCTGGCCGACATCACGGACATGTCGCTGTCCATACTGCGCGACTACGAGAAGCAGGCGCAGGCGGGCAAGATGAGCCAGGAAGACGCCCAGCGCGCGGCCAGGGAGCGCGTGGCCGCCCAGCGGTACGGCAAGGACGGCTACGTCACGATCATCAACGCCGATTCGGTGATCGTCACGCACCCGATCAAGCCCGAGCTGAACGGCAAGAACATGCTGTCGTTCAAGGACGCCAAGGGCACGCCGCTCTACGTGAACATCGCTGCCACCGGCAGTTCCGCGCAAGGGCGCGGCTTCCTCGAATACTGGTGGCCGCGCCCCGGCAGCGACGCGCCCAGCCCCAAGATCGGCTACGCGGTGCGCTTCAAGCCCTGGAACTGGGACCTCGTGGCCGGCGACTACGTGGACGACATCGAGCAGACCTTCCGCAATACGCTCTACCGCGCCATCGGCCTGCTCGCGCTGCTGGGCCTGGCGCTGTCGGTGTTCGCGGGCTTCGTGGTGCGCGACATCGAACGCTCGGTGGGCGGCGAGCCCGGCGCTGCCGCGCAGGCCGCGCTGCGCATGGCAGAAGGCGACCTACAGGCGCGGATCGCGCTGCGCCCCGGCGACGACCGCAGCCTGATGCATGCGATCGGCTTCATGCGCGACCGCCTCGGCGCCATCCTGCAGCGCATCCAGCAGGCCACCGGCACCATCGACCACGCCGCCGCGGAGATCTCCCAGGGCAACGCCGACCTGTCGCGCCGCACGGAACAGCAGGCCTCCTCCCTGCAGCAGACCGCCTCCAGCATGGAGGAACTCACCGCCACGGTGCGCCAGAACGCCGACAACGCACGCCAGGCCGCACAGTACGTGTCCGCCACCGCCCAGACGGCCGCGCAGGGCGGCGAAGCGGTCCAGCAGGTGGTGGAGAGCATGCGCGCGATCAATGCCAGCTCGCGCAAGATCGGCGACATCATCGGCGTGATCGACGGCATCGCGTTCCAGACCAACATCCTGGCGCTGAATGCCGCGGTGGAAGCGGCCCGTGCCGGCGAGCAGGGCCGCGGCTTCGCGGTCGTGGCCGGCGAAGTCCGCAGTCTCGCGCAGCGCAGCGCCGAAGCCGCCAAGGAAATCAAGACCCTCATCAGCGAATCGGTCAACGAGGTGCAGAGTGGGTCGCAGCTCGTCGAGCAGGCGGGCCGCACCATGGGCGAGGTGGTGGAGTCGGTGCACCGCATTTCGGGCCTCATGGAGGGCATCGCCGCGGCCAATGCCCAGCAGACCGCGGGCATCGAAGAGGTGAACCGCGCCGTCACGCAGATGGACGAGATGACGCAGCAGAACGCCGCCATGGTGGAGGAAGCCAGCGCCGCGACCTCCGCCATGGCATCGCAGGTGTCGGTGCTGCGCGAGGCGCTGTCGGTGTTCCGGCTGCAGGACGGGCAACCCATGGGCGCGCCGACCCCGCCGCTACCGGGCGGCCCGCGGCGCCTCACGGCCTGACCGACTGCGACCCCCCGGCCCGCGGCACCGGAGCACTGGCCGGTGCCCGGGGGGCGTCAGAACAGGCTCCCCTGCCCCCTCGCCAGCCCCGGCCGGTACTGCGACATGTCCAGCTCGATGCGCTCGCGGTTCAGGCCCAGGCGCCGGCACGCCGCCGTGAACCGCTGGCGGAGCAGGTCGGCCCACAGGCCCGATCCCTTCATGCGCGAGCCGAAGCGGCTGTCGTAGCTGCGGCCGGCGGCACGGGATTCCGCATCCAGGCCATGCAGGTCCTGGATGCGCGCCATGACGCGCTCGGCGCGCTGCGGGTAGTGCAGGCCGAGCCATTCGCGCATCAGGCCGTCCAGTTCCCACGGCAGGCGGATAGCGGTGTAGAAGGCCGAGGTGGCGCCGGCGTCGCGCGCCGCCTCCAGCACCTGCTCCATGTCTTCGGTGATGAACGGGATCTGCGGCGCCACGCTCACGCCCACGGGGATGCCCGCCTCCACCAGCGTGCGGATGGTGCGCAGGCGGCGGTGCGGTGCGGCGGCGCGCGGCTCGAGCCGGCGGGCCAGCGCCGGATCGAGCGTGGTGATGGTGACGTACACGGCGGCGAGGCGGTCGCGCGCCAGCGGGGCGAGCAGGTCGATGTCCCGCTCCACGCCGCTCGACTTGGTGATGAGCGAGAGCGGGTGCCGCACGTCGCGCAGCACCTCGATCACCGCGCGCGTCAGGCCGAGTTCGCGCTCGACGGGTTGGTAGCAGTCGGTGGCGGAGCCGACGTTGAGCAGGTGCGGCACATGGCCGGGGCGCGCCAGTTCGTCGCGCAGCACGGCCGCGATGTTGTGCTTGGCGATGATGCGCGTCTCGAAGTCCAGCCCCGGCGACAGGTTGAGGTAGCTGTGCGTGGGCCGCGCATAGCAGTACACGCAGCCGTGCTCGCAGCCGCGGTAGGGATTGACGGAGTGGTCGAAGAAGATGTCGGGCGAATCGTTGGCGCAGATCGCGCTGCGCGCCGTCTCCAGGATGACCTGGGTGGCGGGCGGCGCGGGCGTGTCGCCATCGCCATCATCATGGCCATCGCCGCCCTGCGCCGAGGGGCCGCCCCAGCCGTCGTCGAACGCGCCACGCACGTCGCGCATGAAACGGTGCGGCGTGCGCGTTGCCGTGCCGCGGCCCTTGATGGCCTGCAACTGAACCAGGATTTCTTCGTTCACAGGGCAACTCCATCGCGTGTGACTGTATGAATATACAGCCTTCGGATACACTGTGTGCAGCAGGAGATTTCACTCCGTGGCACAGTGTGCAGATGGCCCGCGCCGCATGGCGCCGGGCCGTTGCCCGCCCCCGTTTTGCCGGCCCTGCCCACCCCTTTTTCAGAACACTGCCCATGCCTCCGCCCTCGTCCGTCACCGCTGCAGAAACACTGCCGCCCGCGCTTGCGCCGCAGGCCGTGGCGGTGGCGGCCGTGGCGCCGGGAGCTGCCGCGTCCGGCGAGCCCGGTGCCGCTGCCGTCGCCGAGGCATCGGCGGGCGCGGCCGCGGTCGCCGCCACGGGCTGGTGCGCCGCCACGCGCCGATGGGGCCGGGGTGACTGGACGCCCGAATGGTTCTGCGCCTTCCTCGCCGGCAACCAGCGCGAGCAGAGCCGGTTCCGCAAGGAACTGGCCACCATGCGCGGCTCCGTGGCGTGGCTGCTGCGCCAGCGCCGCCAGGGCCGCTGGAGCGCCGAGGAGCGCGAGCGCCTGCGCGGCGTGATGCGCTCGGCGTCGTCGGTCAGCCCCTACCTCCTGGTGTGGGCGGTGCCGGGTTCGCTGCTGCTGCTGCCGTTCATGGCCTGGTTCATCGACCGCCGGCGCACCGCCCGCGAGCGCGCGGCCGTGACGGCGGCGGGGGCGGCGGTGCTTCCCGTGGAGGCCGCGACCGCGGCGCTGGCAGCGGATTCTGCGGTGCCGCTGGCGGAACCGGCCGATCGGCCCCTGGGCTCGCCGCTGCGCTGACATCCGACGCACGCCGGGCCGACCGCGGCCCGTGCCCGCGCCCGCGCCCGCGCCTACGCCGTCGACCATCCCCCGCCGGGCAGGCCCTGGATGCGCGCTGAGTGCGTCAGGGCGGGGGAATGTCCCCGGTCACGTCGCGCTGCGGCGGCCCGTCGTAGCGCCAGATGTATTCGCGCGGAATCGGCCCCTTGTTGCGGCCGCCCTGCTGCATCTGCTCCCAGGCATGGGCCAGGATGCCGACCGAGCGCGAGAGGCAGAACAGCCCGCGCGCCAGCGGCGGCGGGAATCCCAGTTCGGCATAGATGACGGCCGTCGCGCCGTCGATGTTCATCGGAATGCGCCGGCCGCCCTTGCGTTCGGCCAGCCCGCTTTCCACGGCCCGCGCGATGCGTGCGAAGCGGCCGCCGACGTGGCCCTGCGCCGCGGCCGCATCGACCAGCGCCAGCAGGCGCGGAGCCCGGGGATCGACGGGATGGAAGCGGTGCCCGAAGCCCGAGACGAACTTGCCGTGGCGCGCGATGGCCGCATCGAGGCCGGCCTGCACCGCGGTGGCGGCGTCGGCGCCCGCATCCTCGCGGGTCGCGATGTCCAGGTACATCTCCACGGCCTGCTCACCCGCTCCGCCGTGCACGTCGCCGAGCACGTTCAGCGCGGAGGCCATGGCGTTGTTGAGCCCGACGCCGCAGGTGGCGGCCATGCGCGCGATGCCGATGCTCGGCGCCTGCGGGCCGTGGTCCACCGCCGAGACGAGCGCTGCCTCCAGCAGCCGCGCCTGGCCCTCGCCCGGCAGCTCGCCGCGCGTCATGAGCCACGCCATCTGGGCGAAGCCCACGCGCCCGATCAGCTGCTCGATCGGGTAGCCGTGGTAGCGGATCTCGCCGGGCGCCATGTCGATGATGGAGGTGCGCCACCAGTCGCGCACGCCTTCCCGGACTTCTTCTGCGGTCTTCGTCGTCATACGGCCTGCTCCTGCTGGAGGGATTCGATGTCCTGGGCGCTGAAGCCCAGTTCGGCGAGGATCGCCGCGGTGTGCTGCCCGAGTTCGGGCGGCGGCGAGGCCACCGAGGGTGCCTCGCCGTTGAGCTTGAAGCCGGTGCGCACCAGCCGCACATCGCGGCCCACGCCGGGCACCTGCGGATAGGTGGCCACCATGCCGCGCTCCGCGATCTGCGGAATGTCCAGCGCCTGCGGCACCGTGTAGACGGGGCCGGACGGCACGCCGGCCGCATTCAGGGCCCGCCACCAATCCTCGGTGCCGCGCTCCTGCAGCGCCGCCTCCAGCAGCGCCGTGAGTTCGGCGCGGTGCGCCAGGCGCGCGAAGCGGTCGGCGAAGCGCGGATCCGCGATCCATTCCGGGTGGCCCGCCACGTGGCAGACCGCCTCGAACTGCTCCTGCTTGTTCGCTGCGATGTTGATCAGGCCGTCGCCCGTGCGGAACGTGCCGGACGGGCTGGCGGTGACGTTGTCGTTGCCCATCGCCGCCGGTTCGCGCCCGGCCACGAGGTAGTTCGAGACGGCCCAGCCCATGGTGGCCATCGTGGCCTCGAGCATCGATACGTCGATGAAGACGCCGTCGGTACGGCGCGTGTCGGCCAGGGCGGCGGCCACCGCGAACGCGGCCGTCATGCCGCCCACGGTGTCCGCGATCGGGTATCCCACGCGCAGGGGCGCGGAGCCCGCGTCGCCGGTCACGCTCATGACGCCGGACATGCCCTGGATGATCTGATCGTAGGCGGGCAGGTCCCGCAGCGGCCCGGTCTGGCCGAACCCCGAGATCGCGCAGTACACAAGGCGCGGGTTCTCCGCCAGCAACGCCTCGTAGCCGAGCCCGAGGCGGTCCATCACGCCGGGCCGGAAGTTCTCGACCAGCACGTCGGCGGTCCGCACCAGCCGGCGGAACACCTCCTTGGCGCGCGCGTTCTTGAGGTTCAGCGTCAGGGAGCGCTTGCCGGGGTTCTGCGCGAGGAACGACACGCCCATGTTGCGCCGGTTCAGCTCCACGTCGGCGCCGAGCTGCCGCGCGAGATCGCCGGTGAGCCGGGCCTCGACCTTGATCACGTCCGCCCCCATGTGCGCCAGCTGGTGGCAGCAGAACGGCCCGGCGAGCACGTTGGTGAGGTCGAGGACGCGTATGCCTTTGAGCGGTTGGATGGCCATGCCTGTGCTTCCGTTCGTCACCGGGTGTCAGTCGAGCGTCGCGCCGGATTCGCGCACGGCGACGCCCCAGCGCTCCTGCTCGCTCTTCATGAAGCGGCCCAGTTCGTCGGGCGTGCCGCCGCGGGGCACGCTGCCTTCGTCGTGGAGCCGGCCGATCACCTCGGGGCGCTTCAGCGCGACGTTCATGAGCCGGTTGATGCGGGTGACCGCCGCCGGAGGCGTGCCGGCGGGCGCCACGACGGCCTTCCAGTCTTCCGCGACGAAGCCCGGGTAACCGGACTCCGCCACCGTCGGCACGTCGGGCAGGAGATCGAGGCGCTTCGCCGACGTGACGGCCAGCGCGCGCAGCTTGCCGGCCTTGACGAGCGACAGCACGGTGGGCGGCGTCGCGAAGTAGAAATCGGTCACTCCACCCAGCAGGTCGGTGGTCGCCGGTCCGGCGCCCTTGTAAGGCACATGCATCATCCGCACGCCCGCGCGTTTCGCGAACATTTCTCCGCTGATGTGGCCGACCGTGCCCGTGCCGGCGGAGGCCATCGTCAGTTGCCGCTCCTTCGACTGGGCGGCGAGATCGGCGACGGTCTTGAACGGCGATTCGGCGCGCACCACCAGCAGCACGGGCTGCGAGGCCAACAGGACGACCGGCGCGAAATCGCGGGCCGCGTCGAACGGCATCTTCGTGTAGAGCGTCGGATTGATCGCGAGGTTCGCCGTCTGCCCGGTCCCGAGGGTATAGCCGTCCTTGCGGGCCTTCGCCACTGCGTCCAGCCCGATGTTGCCGCCGGCGCCCGGCTTGTTCTCGACGACGAAGGTGATCCTCTCCTTCGCCGCGACTTCGTTCGCGATGAGGCGAGAGAGCACGTCCGTGCCGCCTGCCGGCGGGAAAGGAACGACGAGCTTGACGGGCTGATCGGGATAGGCCCCCTGGGCGATCGCGCAGCCCGCGATGCACAGCCCTGCGAACACCAGGGCGCCGCGCGCCCATGCCCTGCGAATCGTCTGCATGTGTTTGTCTCCTTAAAAGTTCTATTGGATAGAACATAAATTCGTCTGATAGAACTTTAAGACCCATACCTTGCCGGTCCTCAGAGGGTTTTCCCGCGCATGAAAGGGGCCAGCCTTGTCGTCTGCCGGCAGGACCTGCGCCGCGGCATGCCACACTCGGCGGTTATCCCGAACCTCGGATTCCCGCGCCGACCCTGCCCGCATGACTGACCCGGTTGACTCCCCTTCCCTGGCCGCGCCTGATTCCAGCGGCGTGGCCGTGCTCGACCGCGCTTTCGCGCTGCTCGCCGCTTTCGGCCCCGGCGACGACCGCCTGACGCTGACCGAGCTCTCGCGCCGCACGGGGCTGTACAAGAGCACGGTGCTGCGGCTCCTGGGAGCGCTGGAACACGGCGGCTTCATCCGCCGGCTCACGGACGGCCAGTACGCCGTGGGCCCCCAGCCGCTGCGGCTCGCCGCGATCTACCAGCGCTCGTTCCACGTCGGCCACGTGATCGAGCCGCTGCTGAAGGGACTGAGCCAGGCCACCGGGGAAACGGCGTCGTTCTACGTGCGCCACGGGGAGTCGCGCATCGCGGTGTTCCGCACCGAGCCCGCGCGCTCCGTGCGGGCCGCCGTGGCGATCGGTCAGGCGTACCCGGTCGCGCAGGGCGCATCGGGCAAGGTGCTGCAGGCCTTTGCACCGGCCACGGGAGAGCGGGTGCGCGCCGGGGCGCGGCTGTGGCGGGTGTCGTATGGCGAGCGCGACCCGGACACGGCGTCGGTGGCGGCGCCGGTGTTCTCTGTCACCGGTGAATTGCAGGGCGCGATCGCCCTGTCGGGCCCGCGGCAGCGGCTGTCGCCGCCCCAGGCCATGCTGGCGGCCTGCCGCGATGTGCTGCGGGCCTGCGCCGAGGCCACACGCAGCCTCGGCGGCGATGCGGGGCCGTACGAAGCGGATATCGGGGCGCTGGACCCCGGGCTGTTCGCCGACGTCCCCGCCTGAGCGCGGCGGGCCCGCCGCACGCCGGCTGCGGCACCGCAGATGCCGGCGCTACCCCAGCCGGCCTGCGGCGAAAACCACCACCATGCCCGCGCCCACCACGCCCGCCTGCCAGCGCAGCGCGAGCGCCCAGGACGGCACGCGGCGCTCGACCCGCTCGTAGAGCAGCCTTCCGGCCGCGAGCGACAGGGCCATGGCTGCGGCCATGCCCAGCGCATTCATGGCGGGCGAGGCGGGCCAGAGGCCCGACACCATGGCATTCACCAGCAGGCAGACGGGGAAATGCACTAGGAACACCGAGTACGACATGCGCCCCAGGCGAGCCGGCCAGCCGCGCCAGGCGTTCCATCGGGATGGCGGTCGCCGTGCCGGGGCACCAGCGCCGCCGGGGCCTGCCACAGCCCCGCCGCGGCGCGCCTGCCAGCCCAGCACCGCCACGAGCCAGAGCGCCGTTCCCCACGCGACGGCAATGCGCGTGCGGAACTCCAGCGCCAGCGCCACGGCCCCCCAGAGGCCGATGAGCAGCACCCATGCCGCCGCGCCGGCACTGCCGCGCGGGGCGTCCACGGCCCAGCGCGCCATCATGCCGAAACCGTAGGCGCCGAAGAAGTACACCGCCCAGGCATCGAGCCCGGGCTGCCGGTTGAACACCCAGAGCGACAGCGCAGCCGCGGCCGCCACCGCCGCGCGGGCGAGCGCCTGCTCTCCCGCCCACGCGGGCAGGAACGGTGTGCGGGCGCCGCGCCGGGCGGCCGCCAGCAGCAGCGCCGACAGCGCGAACAACTGGAAATCGATGGCCACGTACCAGACGCCCGCCGACAGCGCCTCCTCGCCCACCACGTCCTGCAGCATCAGCGCGTTGGCGAGCAGCTGCGGCAGGCTGGGATCGCCCGGCACGGAAGGATGGTCCAGCCAGGGCCGCACGGCCGCCGCCGCCAGGACGGCCAGCACGAGGGCCACCGCATAGGGCACCGCCAGCCGCACGAAGCGGCGGCCGATGTCCGGCACCGCGGCACGGCCTCGCGCGCCGTCCGCCACGCAGAACCTTGCCGCCGCGAGGTAGCCCCCGAGCACCAGGAACACCTGCACGGCCATGCGCCCGTATTCGTACAGCCAGGCGATGAGCCCGGGCATCAGCGGCTGGGCCACGTCGGACATCGGTCCGTAGAACGCCAGATGGTGCGCCACGATCGTGGCACAGGCGATGCCCTTGACCGAATCGATCAGGGGGCTGCGGGACGGCGAGGAAGGCATGCGGAAAGGCGTGCGCGGGCCGTGCGCCCGTGCAGGCGGCGCGGCTGGCGGATCTTGGTGTGGTTTTACCCGTGGAGGGCGCGCATTGTGCCCCAGGAAGTCCGTGCGCAGGTGACGCTACCGGCCGCTCCTGCGGAAAGCGCGCTCAGGCGCTCAGGCCGTCACAGCGCGAGGCGTGCGCGCGCCGCCGCATATTCACCGCGCAGGCGAGCGACCAGCTCGGCCGCGCCCGTCACCTCGGTGATCGCACCGATGCCCTGGCCGCAGCCCCAGATGTCCTTCCAGGCCTTCTTCGCGTCGCCGCCGAAGTTCATTTTGCTCGGGTCCGATTCGGGCAGGTGGTCCGGATCGAGCCCGGCGGCGCGGATCGAGGGCGCGAGGTAGTTACCGTGCACGCCCGTGAAGAGGTTGCTGTAGACGATGTCGTCGGAGCTGCCGTCGACGATCGCCTGCTTGTAGGCCTCCTGCGCGCGCGCCTCGTGCGTGGCGATGAAGGCCGAACCGATGTAGGCGAAATCGGCGCCCATCGCCTGCGCGGCCAGGATGGCGCCGCCGGAAGCGATCGAGCCCGAGAGCGCCAGCGGGCCCTCGAACCACTGGCGGATCTCCTGGATGAGCGCGAACGGGCTCTTGACGCCCGCATGGCCGCCCGCGCCCGCCGCCACGGCGATCAGGCCGTCGGCGCCCTTCTCGATGGCCTTGTGGGCGAACTTGTTGTTGATGATGTCGTGCATCACCACCCCGCCCCAGCCATGCACGGCCTGGTTCACGTCCTCGCGCGCGCCCAGGCTGGTGATGACGATCGGCACCTTGTACTTGGCGCAGACCTCCATGTCGTGCTCCAGCCGGTCGTTGCTCTTGTGCACGATCTGGTTGATCGCGAACGGCGCGGCGGGCGACTCAGGGTGCGCGCGGTCCCAGGCCGCGAGCGTCTCGGTGATCTCGGCCAGCCATTCGTCCAGCAGTTCGGCGGGCCGGGCGTTGAGCGCCGGCATGGAGCCGACGATGCCGGCCTGGCACTGCGCGATCACCAGCTTGGGGTTGCTGATGATGAAGAGCGGCGAGCCGATGACGGGCAGCGAGAGTTTCTGGAACACGGGTGGCAGGGTGCGCATGGGAAAGGTCTCCGGGTTGTCGTTCTGGGATTCGGTGGATGGCAGCAGGTGCGCTGGAAGCGGGGTCTGCTCAGAAGGCGTCCAGCGCAAGCGCCGTCACGCTGGCCGCGCCTTCGACGACGGCGTCGCGCTGCGCCTTCGTGCGCACCAGGATGTGTTCGGCGTAGAAGCGCGCCGTGGCCACCTTGGCCTGCAGGAAGGCCGCGTCGCCCTGCCCGTCCGCGAGCAGCGCCTGCGCCTTGAGCAGCGCGCGGCCCATCTGCCAGCCCGCGACCAGGTTGCCGGCCAGCATCAGATAAGGCACGCTGCCCGCGAAGGCGGCATTGGGGTCGGCCTTGGTGTTCGACGCGATGAAGCGCGCCACTTCCTCGAAGGCATCGCAGGCCTCGGCGAGGCGCTTCGCCACGGCCTCGGCGTCGGGCGTGCCGGCCGCGCGCAGTTCGTCGGCCGTCGCGCGGACCTGGGCCGCGATGCCGAGCGCCGTGGCCGCACCGTCGCGCGCCGTCTTGCGGCCCACGAGGTCGTTGGCCTGGATCGCCGTCGTGCCTTCGTAGATCGGCAGGATGCGCGCGTCGCGGTAGTGCTGCGCCGCGCCCGTCTCCTCGATGAAGCCCATGCCGCCGTGCACCTGCACGCCGAGGCTGGTCACTTCCAGGCTCATCTCGGTGCTGTAGCCCTTCACCAGGGGCACCATGAATTCGTAGAACGCCTGGTTCTGCTTGCGCGCCTCCGCATCGGGATGGTGGTGCGCGGCGTCGTAGGCCGCGGCGGCCACGCTGGCCATGGCGCGGCAGCCCTCGGTGAGCGCGCGCATGGTCATGAGCATGCGGCGCACGTCGGGGTGGTGGATGATGGGCGCGCTGCCGGGCAGGCTTCCGTCCACCGGGCGGCTCTGCACGCGGTCGCGCGCGTACTGCACGGCCTGCTGGTAGGCGCGCTCGGCCACCGCGATGCCCTGCAGGCCGACGGCGTAGCGGGCCGCGTTCATCATGATGAACATGTATTCCAGTCCGCGGTTCTCCTCGCCGACCAGGTAGCCCACCGCACCGCCCGCATCGCCGAACTGCAGCACCGCCGTCGGCGAGGCCTTGATGCCGAGCTTGTGCTCGATCGAGACGCAGTGCACGTCGTTGCGCGCGCCCAGGGAGCCATCGCCGTTCACCAGGAACTTCGGCACCACGAACAGGCTGATGCCCTTCACGCCCTCGGGCGCGCCGGCCACGCGGGCCAGCACCAGGTGCACGATGTTCTCGGCCATGTCGTGCTCACCGTAGGTGATGTAGATCTTCGTGCCCGAGACCTTGTAGGTGCCATCACCCTGCGGCTCGGCGCGCGTGCGCACCAGGGCCAGGTCCGATCCGGCCTGCGGCTCGGTGAGGTTCATCGTGCCGGTCCACCGGCCGGACACGAGCTTTTCCAGATAGGTGGCCTTGAGCTCGTCGCTGCCCGCGGTGAGCAGCGCCTCGATCGCGCCGTCGGTGAGCAGCGGGCACAGCGCGAAGCTCATGTTGGCGCTGTTGAGCATTTCCGCGCAGGCCGCGCCGATGGTCTTGGCCAGGCCCTGGCCGCCGCTCTCCACGGGATGCTGCAGGCCCTGCCAGCCGCCCTCGGCGAACTGGCGGAACGCTTCCTTGAAGCCCGGCGTGGTGGTGACGCGGCCGTCCTTCCACGACGACGGATTCCGGTCACCCGCCACGTTGAGCGGAGCCACCACGCCCTCGTTGAAGCGCGCGCACTCCTCCAGCACCGCCTGCGCCGTGTCCAGGCCGGCCTCCTCGAAGCCCGGCAGCGCGGCGACCTCGGCGATGCCTGCGAGGTGCTCGATGGCGAACAGCATGTCCTTGACGGGGGCGGTGTAGCTCATGGGAATGTCTCCGGAATCGATGAAAACGGCCTCGGATCGCAGGATCCGGGCAAAAAAAAGGGCACCGCATGCGATGCCCTCCTGCAGGCCCCAGCGGCACCGCAGGTGCCGGCAGGACCGCCGGGGTCAGAGGGCCTTGACCAGTTCGGGAACCGCGGTGAACAGGTCCGCCTCCAGCCCGTAGTCGGCCACGCTGAAGATCGGCGCCTCGGCATCCTTGTTGATCGCCACGATCACCTTCGAGTCCTTCATGCCGGCCAGATGCTGGATCGCGCCCGAGATGCCCGCCGCGATGTAGAGCTGCGGCGCCACGATCTTGCCCGTCTGACCCACCTGCAGGTCGTTCGGCGCGTAGCCCGCGTCCACCGCCGCGCGGCTCGCGCCGATCGCAGCGCCCAGCTTGTCGGCCAGCGGCGTCATCACTTCGTTGAACTTCTCCGCGCTGCCCAGCGCACGGCCGCCCGAGACGATGATCTTGGCCGCCGTGAGCTCGGGCCGGTCGCTCTTGGTCACCTCGCGGCCCACGAACTGGCTCTTGCCCGAGTCCGCGGCCGCATCGGCCTTCTCCACCGCCGCCGAGCCGCCCGTGGCGGCCGCACCGTCGAAGCCCGTCGTGCGCACGGTGATCACCTTCACGGCGTCGCTGCTCTGCACCGTGGCGATCGCGTTGCCCGCGTAGATCGGGCGCTCGAAGGTGTCGGGGCCGTCCACCTTGGTGATGTCGCTGATCTGCGCGACGTCCAGCTTGGCCGCCACGCGCGGGGCCACGTTCTTGCCGCCGGCCGTGGCCGGGAACAGGATGTGGCTGTAGTTGCTCGCGATGGCCAGCACCTGGGCGGCCACGTTCTCGGCGAGGCCGTCCTTCAGGCTCTCGCCGTCGGCCAGGATGACCTTGGAGACGCCCGCGATCTGCGCGGCCGCCTGGGCCGCGGCATCCGCGCCCTGCCCGGCCACCAGCACATGTACGTCACCGCCGCAGGCGGCTGCCGCCGTGACGGTGTTGAGCGTGGCGGGCTTGATCGAAGCGTTGTCGTGTTCTGCAATGACGAGTGCGGTCATGTTCGTGTTCTCCTTCGATTCTTCAAATGACCTTGGCTTCGTTCTTCAGCTTGTCCACCAGCGTGGCGACATCAGGCACTTTGACGCCCGCGCCGCGCTTCGGGGGCTCGGTCACCTTTAGGGTCTTCAGGCGCGGCTTCACGTCCACGCCCAGGTCCTCGGGCTTGACGGTGTCCAGCTGCTTCTTCTTGGCCTTCATGATGTTGGGCAGCGTCACGTAGCGCGGCTCGTTGAGCCGCAGGTCGGTCGTGACGATCGCCGGCAGCGTGAGCGCCAGCGTCTCCAGGCCGCCATCGACCTCGCGCGTCACGTTCACCTTGTCGCCGCTCACTTCCACCTTCGAGGCGAAGGTCGCCTGCGGCAGGTCCGCGAGCGCCGCCAGCATCTGGCCGGTCTGGTTCGAATCGTCGTCGATCGCCTGCTTGCCCAGGATCACCAGCTGCGGCTGCTCCTTGTCCACCAGGGCCTTGAGGATCTTGGCCACGGCCAGCGGCTGCAGCTCTTCCGAACTCTCCACCAGGATCGCGCGGTCCGCGCCGATCGCCATCGCCGTGCGCAGCGTCTCCTGGCACTGCGCCACGCCGCAGGACACCGCGATCACTTCCGTGACCACGCCCTTTTCCTTCAGCCGCACGGCCTCCTCCACGGCGATCTCGTCGAACGGATTCATGCTCATCTTCACGTTCGCGATGTCCACACCCGTGTGGTCCGACTTCACGCGGACCTTCACGTTGTAGTCCACCACGCGCTTGACGGGGACCAAGACCTTCATTGCTGCGGCTCCTAAACGGGTTGATTGATTGACGTAACGTAAACCGGTCCATTCTATGCGCCGGCCCTGGGCCGGAACGGCGGGCACCTGCAGGGACGACGCGCCGGCCCACCGCCCCGCACAAAAAAGAACGATCGTGCTTTTTACGAAGTATAGCCGCGTCCGGTCATGCCGTGGGCGGGGGCGCCGACGCTTGCGCGACATGCGCGGCGAGCAGAGGGCCGGCGGGCGGCGGGGCATCGGCCTGCAGGCGCACCACGCGCTGCGGATAGGGGATGTCGATGCCCTCGGCGCGCAGGCCGTCCAGGATCGCGATGTTGATCGCCGAGCGCAGATTGACCGTGCCGGCCGAAGGGTCGCTCACCCAGAAATTGAGGCTGAACTCCAGCCCGTCGGGCGCGAAGTTCATCAGGTAGGCCACCGGTGCCGGGTCGGCCAGTACGCGCGGCTGGGCGGCGGCGGCGCCGCAGAGGATGGCCTGCACGCGGGGCACGTCGCTGTCGTAGCCCACGGTGATGTTGGTGGTGATGTTGAACTTACGGTCGGCGTCCGAGAGGTTCTCCACGCGCTGCGTGATCAGCGTCTCGTTGGGCACGATGGACTCGCGCCCGTTGCCCGCGCGGATCAGGGTGTAGCGGGTCTTGATGTCGGTGATGCGCCCCTCGAAGCCGTCCACGCGCACGTTGTCGCCGATGCGCAGCGAGCGCTCCAGCAGGATCACGAAACCGCTCACGTAGTTGGAGGCCAGCTTCTGCAGGCCGAAACCCAGCCCCACGCCCACGGCGCCGCCCAGCACCGAGAGCGCCGTCAGATCCACCCCCACGGCCGAGAGCGCGAACAGCAGGCCGACCAGCAGCAGCCCCGCCCGCGTGGCGTTGGCGGCCACCTTGCGCATGGAGAGGTCGACGATCGTGCGGTCCAGCAGGCGCCGCTCCAGCGTGGACGAGAGCCACAGCGCCAGCAGCATCACCACGGTGGCCGAGAGGGATCCTTCGATCAGCGTGAGCGCCGTGACCTGCGACTTGCCGAAATGGATGGCGATGCCGGCCAGCTCGGCGCGCACCGCGGGCAACAGGCCCACGATCCAGAGCACCGCCACGCCCCACGCCAGCCACGAGACGATGCGCTCCACCAGCCGCATGGCCGCGGATTTCGGGAACGCGTTGGCGAGGATGCGCGCGAAGAACCGGATCAGCACCAGCGAGCTGAGCACCGGCACCGCCACGCGCAGCAGGAACACGGGCTGCAGCAGCACCGTCTCCACGCCCACGCGGGCGGCATAAGCCAGCGCCAGCGCCAGCAGCGGGAACATCAGCCCATCGACCGTGCGGCGGCCGAACCACACCGAATCGGGCGGCTGCTGGCGGCCGAGGATGCGGCTCGCAAAGTAGGCGAGCGCGAGGCAGGCGGCCAGCACGGCCGCTTCGATCCAGGTGTGGGATTGGCTGAAATCGCGGATCAGCGCGTGGAGGGCATCCATGGGGCGGGAACCTCGGGGCATCGGTGGACGGCAGGGCCGGAGCAGCGGTGGCCCCGGCGCGATAGCCGGCAAGCTTACCCCGGCGCAGGCGGCGTGCGGGCGAGCGTGGCCCGCCAGAACAGCAGCGCGGCCAGGCTGACGGCCGCCCCGAGCGCGCACACGCCCTGCCATCCGGCATGCGCGTACACCAGCGTCGAGCCGATCGCGCCCAGGCCGCTGCCCGCGGCATAGAACAGCATGTACGCGGCGATCAGCCTGCCGTGCGCCTGCGGGCGGGTGCGCAGGATCAGGCTCTGGTTGGTGACGTGCAGGGCCTGCCCGCCCAGGTCGAGCAGCACGATCCCGAGCACCAGAGCGCCGAGCGACCGCTCCATCATCGACAGCGGCCACCACGCGATCAGCAGCGCGGCCAGGGCTGCGGCGCTGGCCCGCTCGCCGTGGCCGCGGTCCGCCCAGCGCCCCGCGCGTGCGGCAGCGAGCGCGCCCAGGGCGCCGACGAGGCCGAACGCGCCGATGGCGCTGTGCGAGAAGCCGAAAGGCGGCGCGCTCAGGGGCAGCACCAGGGCGCTCCAGAAGATGTTGAAGGCCGCGAACATCAGCAGCGCGAGCATGCCGCGCACCTGCAGCACGCGCTCTTCGCGCAGCAGCGTGCCCATCGAGCCGATCAGGCGCAGGTACGACGGTGCACCGGCCGGTGTGGCGACGGCCGGAAGCCGACTCCACATCGGCAGCGCGAGGGCCGCCAGCAGCGCGGCGGCGCCGAGGTACACGCCGCGCCAGCCCGCCAGGTCGGACACGCCGCCCGCGAACACCCGGGCCAGCAGCAGGCCGATGAAGATGCCTCCCTGCGCCGCCCCGACCACCCGCCCCCGTTCGTGCGGCGCCGCCGCGCTGGCGGCATAGGCGACCAGCCCCTGCGCCATGGCGGTGCCCAGCAGGCTGACCAGCAGCATGCCCGCGAGCAGCACGGCGGCCGACGGTGCCAGCCCCACCAGCGCGAGTGCGCCCGCCAGCGCCAGCCACTGGGCCGCCATGAGCCGCCGCCGGTCCACGCGGTCGCCGAGCGGCACGAGCAGCGCCAGGGCCAGCGCGCAGCCTGCCTGGGTCGCGGTGACCACCGTGCCGATCGCCGCCGCGCCGATTCCGAAATCCCGCGCCAGCGCATCGAGCAGTGGATGCGCGTAGTACACGCCGGCCACGCTGAGCCCGCCGGCCGTGGCGAACAGGCGCACCACGGCGGGTGGCATGTCGGCGAGGCGTGGGGTAGCGGCATCGGCGTGCGCGTGCGCATCGGCGTCCGTGTCGACCAAGGGCTGGGAGATTTCGGCGGGGGGCATGGCTATCCGTCCAATCTGGTTTCAAAACAAAACCAGATGAATGCTAGGCCAGGTGGTTTTAAAATGCAACCTGATGGCCTGGACTGTTCTCGCCATCCCCCTCATCACCGGAGCCGCCATGCCATCCAGCGACAACCTGTCCGAAGGCCCCTGCCCCGTGGCGCGCAGCGTCGCCGTGGTGGGCGACCGCTGGTGCCTGCTCATCGTGCGCGACGCGTTCGACGGCATCCGCCGCTTCGGGGATTTCCAGCGCAGCCTCGGGCTGGCCCGCAACATCCTGTCCGACCGGCTGCGCCGGCTGGTGGAGGCCGGCATCCTCGCGCTGCAACCGGCATCGGACGGCTCGGCCTACCAGGAATACGTGCTGACCCCGCGCGGCGAGAGCCTGTTTCCGCTCGTGGTGGCCCTGCGGCAGTGGGGAGAGCGGCAGCTGTTCCAGCCCGGCGAACGCCACTCGGTGCTGGTCGACCGGCGTACCGGCAAGCCGGTGCCGCTCATGGCGCCGGCCGCGAAGGACGGCACCGTGCTGGTGCCGGACGCTACCGAAGTGCGCAAAGTCAGGGAGTGATCCGGGCATCAGCCCGTGGTGCATGCGGCGCCGCCAGCGGGCCGGCAGGCGGGTCGCCCGCCGGCGGTGGGCGCGGGCCTTGTCAGCGCGTGGCAGGCGGCGGGGTTCCGGCTGCGGCCTTCCAGGCCGGCGCGCGCTTCTCGGCAAACGCGCGCGCACCTTCCTGCGCGGCCTCGTCCATCATGTTCACAGCCATGGCCTGCCCGGCGAGCTGGTAGGCCGCCTCCACGCCGAGCTCGCGCTGCTGGTAGAAGAGCGCCTTGCCCATCGCCACCGCGGCGCGGGGCTTGCCGAGAATCGAGCGCACGAGCGATTCGACCTCGTCGTCCAGCGCCTCGGCGGGCACGACGCGGTTCACCAGGCCTTCGGCCAGTGCGGTGCGCGCGTCGATGAAATCGCCGGTGAGCAGCATCTCCATGGCGCGTTTCGCCGGCACGTTGCGCACCAGCGGCACGCTGGGCGTCGAGCAGAACAGGCCGTAGTGGATGCCGCTGGTGGCGAAGCGCGCTCCTTCGGCCGCCACGGCCAGATCGCACTGCGCGACCAGCTGGCAGCCCGCCGCGGTGGCGATGCCCTGCACGCGCGCGATCACCGGCACGGGCAGGCGCTGGATCGACACCATCATGCGGCTGCACTGCGCGAAGAGCCGCTTGTACCAGGCGGCATCCGGGTGCGCGGCCATGTCCTTCAGGTCGTGGCCCGCGCAGAAGGCCTTGCCCTCAGCCGCCAGCACCACCACGCGGGCCTGCGGGTCCTGCGCAATCGCGTCGAGCGCCTGCTGCAGTGCGGCGAGCATGCCGTCGCCGAGCGCATTCAGCCGCGCGGGGTCGGACAGCGTGAGTGTCACGACGCCGCGGCCATCGCGCGCGGTGTGGAGCACGGGCGCCTCGGCAGCAGTGGAGGCGGGCAGCGAAGCGGCAGGTTCGGTCATGGCGGTGAAGGGCGTTGGCGGTGCCGGCGGGCGGCGGGTCTCAGAGGTCGGCCAGCACGCGCACGTGGGCTTCCACGCTGCGCGCCAGGGCATCCATCACGTAGCCGCCCTCCAGGCAGGAGACGATGCGGCCTTTGGAGTAGCGGCGGGCGATGTCCTTGATGCGCTGCGTGATCCAGGCGTAGTCCTGCTCGGTGAGGCCGAGCTGCCCCATGTCGTCGTCGCGGTGGCCGTCGAACCCGGCCGAGACGAAGATCATCTCGGGCTTGAAGGCCTCCAGCCGCGGGATCCACAGCATCTCGATCAGCTCGCGGATGTCCATGCCGCGCGTGTAGGCGGCCACGGGCACGTTGAGCATGTTGGGTGCCGGGTCCTGGTCGCCGCTGAACGGGTAGAACGGGTGCTGGAAGATGCCGACCATCAGCGCGCGCGGATCGTTCGCGAGGATGTCCTCGGTGCCGTTGCCGTGGTGCACGTCGAAATCCACCACCGCCACGCGCTGCAGCTTGTAGCGCTGCAGCGCGTACTTGGCCGCGATCGCGACGTTGTTGAAGAAGCAGAAGCCCATGGCCTTGCTGCGCGTGGCATGGTGGCCCGGCGGGCGCACGCAGCAGAAGGCGTTCTCCAGCTCGCCGGCCATGACGGCGTCGGTCGCGGCGAGCGCGGCGCCCGCGGCCCGCAGCGCGGCCGGCCAGGTGTGGGTGTTGATGGAGGTGTCCGGATCGACCTGCGCATGGGCGGGCCCGCCGGCCAGCATCTCTTCCGCGAGCCGGTCGGAGAGGCCGCGCAGCGCGGCCACGTGCAGCCGGTCGTGCGCCAGCTCGACATCGGCGAGCGATGCCTCCGGCGCCTCGAAGCGCTCGAGCGCGTCGGCCACGCCCGTGGCCAACAGCCGGTCCTCGATCGCGTCCAGCCGCCCCGGGCACTCGGGGTGGCCCGCACCCATCTCGTGCTTCCAGCATTCGCGGTGCGTGAAATAGCCTGTGGAGCCCACCATGAATCCCTTGTCTCTGGTTTTTTTCGGATAACGTCGGGTGCCATGAACACACAGCACAAGATCCGGTCGCTTCTGGATCAGCTTAACACGGTGATCGTCGGCAAAAACGCCCAGGTCCAGGACTGCGTGGCCTGCCTGCTGGCCGGCGGACACCTGCTGATCGAGGACGTTCCGGGCGTGGGCAAGACCACGCTGGCCCATGCGCTGGCGCGCACTTTCGGGCTGCAGTTCTCGCGCGTGCAGTTCACGGCCGACCTGATGCCCAGCGACCTCACGGGCGTCTCGGTGTACGAGCGCGGCCGCGAGTCGTTCGTGTTCCATCCCGGCCCGGTGTTCGCCCAGGTGCTGCTGGCCGACGAGATCAACCGCGCCAGCCCCAAGACACAGAGCGCGCTGCTCGAAGCCATGGAAGAGAAGCAGGTCACGGTGGAGGGCGAGACGCGCCCCCTGCCCCATCCCTTCTTCGTGATCGCGACCCAGAACCCGCACGACCAGCTCGGCACCTTCGCGCTGCCCGAGAGCCAGCTCGACCGCTTCCTGATGCGGATCTCGATCGGGTATCCGGACCGTGCGGCGGAGCGGCTGCTGCTGGCCGGCGGCGACCGCCGCGACATGGTCGAGGGCATGCCGGCGCTGCTCTCGCCCGACGAGCTCCAATCCCTGCAGCAGCAGGTGCTGGCGGTGCACACGGCCGAGCCGCTGCTCGACTACGTGCAGGACCTGATCGCCGCGACCCGCTCGGGGCGCTGGTTCCTGCAGGGCCTGTCGCCGCGCGCGGGCATCGCGCTCATTCGCGCGGCCAAGGCGCAGGCGCTGATCGCCGGCCGCGACTACGTGGCGCCCGACGACGTGCAGGCCGTGCTGCCGCAGACGATCGCGCACCGGCTCGTGCCCGTGGGCGATGCGGGGCGCGGTGCGGCCGAACAGGTGGTGGCTATGGCGGAATCCGTGCCTCTGAAGTGATGGAACACCCCCCTGTACGGCCCCTCGCCGCGATGCGCGCGCGGCTGCACCGCTGGTGGGAGGCGCGGCTGCCGCGCACGGACACGGTGCTGCTCACGCAGCGCAATGTCTACATCCTGCCCACGGGCGCGGGATGGATGCTGGCGCTGACGCTGCTGGTGCTGCTGGTGGCGTCGATCAACTTCCAATTGAATCTGGGCTATTTGCTGACCTTCCTGCTGGCGGGCAGCGCGGTGGCGGGCATGCATGTGTGCCATGCGACGCTGCGCGGGCTGACGCTGCACCTGCTGCCCCCGGAGCCGCGTTTCCTGGGGCAGAGCGTGGTGTTCGACGTGCAATTGGCGAGCGAACGCGCCGCGCCGCGCCACGGCATCGCGGTGGCGGTGCACGGCGCCGGCCGCGCGGCGCACTGGGCGTGGACGGACGTGCCCGCGCAGGGCTCGGCCTCGGTACAGATCGCCTTCCAGCCCGAGCGGCGCGGGCTGCACCACGTGCCGCTGCTCACGGCCGAGACGCGCTTCCCGCTGGGCACCTTCCGGGTCTGGACGCTCTGGCGTCCGGCCGCGCAGGTGCTGGTGTACCCCCGTCCCGAGATGCCTCCGCCGCCGCTGCCCGCGGGCGAGCCGAGCGCGGGCGGCGCGGGCAGCGCGCCCACGCAGGGCATCGGGGAGTTCGACGGCGTGCGCGCCTACCGCCGCGGCGATCCGCTCAAGCTCGTCGTCTGGAAGAAGGCCGCACGGTCGCTCGCCACCGGCACCGACGACCTCGTGAGCCGCGACGACACCCAGCAGTCGCGCCGGCAGGAGCTGTGGTTCGACCTCGCGCTCACCAGCCTGCAGGACCCGGAGGCGCGCGTGTCGCGCATCACGGCCTGGGTGCTGCAGGCCGAGCGCCTGGGCCTGGACTATGGCCTGCGCCTGCCCTCCGGCGAGGTCGGCCAGGGCAGCGGACCGGCGCACGAACGCCGCTGCCTGGAGGCGCTGGCACTGTGCTGAACGACCGCCCCCCGCTCCCGGCCGCATGCGCAACACCGGCAGCACGCGTGCCCGCGCACAGGCCCGCATCCGGCTCCGGCAACGCAGGAGCGGCAGCATGACCGCGCTGCGCCACACCCTCGCCCACCTGCCGCGCGAAACGCGCGATCTGCTGTTCCTGCTCGGCACCGTCGGCTGGGTGGTGCTGCCGCTCGCGCCCTACCTGCCCTGGTGGACCTCGCTGCTCGCTGCCGCCGTGCTGGTGTGGCGCGGCGCGCTGGCGCTGCGCGGCCGGCCGCAGCCCGGGCGCTGGGTGCTCAGCACGCTGCTGGCCGCATCGGTCGCGCTCACCATCGTGACGCACGGCACCATCGTCGGCCGCGACGCGGGCGTCACGCTGATCGTGATGCTGCTCGCGCTCAAGACAATGGAGATGAACGCACGGCGCGACGCCATGGTGATCTTCTTCCTGAGCTTCTTCACGATGCTCAGCAACTTCTTCTTCTCGCAGTCGCTCGCCACGGCCGCGGCGATGCTGGTCGCCCTGCTGGGCCTGCTCACGGCGCTGGTCAATGCCCATCTGCCAGTCGGGCGCCCGCCGCTCACCGTGCCGCTGCGGCTCGCGTGCCGCATGGCGCTGCTGGGCGCGCCGGTCATGCTCGCGCTGTTCCTGCTGTTCCCGCGCATGGCGCCGCTCTGGGGCATGCCCAGCGAGAACCCCGCGGGCCGCAGCGGCCTGTCGGGCCGGATGGAGATCGGCAACGTCGCCTCGCTCGCGCTCGACGACGGCATCGCGCTGCGCGTGCGTTTCGACGCGCCGGGCGGGGAGCCGCCGCCGCAGAGTGCGCTCTACTTCCGCGGGCCGGTATTCTCGGTGTTCGACGGGCGCGAGTGGTTCGCCTTCGGGCAGAACGGCGCGCCCGCGGCAGCATGGCGCCCGCCCATCCCCGCATCGCTCGAGGTGCAGGGCGAGCCCCTGCGCTACGAGGTCACGCTGGAAGCGCTGCGCGTGCCCTGGCTGCTCACGCTCGATGCCGCGCCCGAGGCGCCCGCCCTGCCCCAGGGACTGCGCGCCGCGATGTCGCCCGAGCTCTCCTGGCTCGCCAGCCGCCCGATCAACGAGGTGCTGCGCTACCGCGCCGCCAGCTACCCGCGATTCACCCATGGGCCGATGGACGACACGCCGCGCCTGCAGCCGTACCGGGAACTGCCCCAAGGTTTCGATCCGCGCACGCGCGACCTGGCGCGCCAGATGCTGGCCGACCCGGCCATCGCCGCGGGCGGGCCTGCGGCGTTCGTGCAGGCCGCGCTGGAGCGCCTGCGCACGGGCGGCTACAGCTACACCCTGGAGCCCGGCGTGGTGGCCGAGCACACCGCCGACGCCTTCTGGTTCGACCAGAAGGCCGGCTTCTGCGAGCACATCGCCTCCGCCTTCGCGGTGCTGCTGCGCGCGGCCGACATCCCCGTGCGCATCGTCACCGGCTACCAGGGCGGCGAGATGAACGGCGTGGACGGCTATTGGACCGTGCGGCAGGCCGATGCGCACGCCTGGACCGAAGTGTGGCTCGCGGGCCGCGGCTGGGTGCGCGTGGACCCGACCGGCGCCGTCTCGCCCGGCCGCATCGGCAACTTCCAGCGCCTGCTGGCGCCGCGCGGCGCCTTCGGCACCGCCGTGGACACCGTCATCGGCCGCGGCATCGCCGCCCGCGCGCGCGCCGTGTGGGAGGCCGTCAACAACCGCTGGAACCAGTGGGTGCTCAACTACACGCAGAGCCAGCAGCTCGATCTGCTGAAGTCGCTCGGCATCTCGTCCCCCGACGCGATGGACCTGGCGCGCGTGCTGGGTGCGCTCGCCGCGCTGGCCGCCCTCGGCGGGGTGGGATGGAGCCTGTGGGAGCGCCGTCGCCAGGACCCCTGGCTGCGGCTGCTGGACCGCGCCCGCCGCGAAATCACCCGCGCCGGCCTGCCGCTGCCCGGGCACCTGCCGCCGCGCGCCCTGGCCCGCGCGCTGCAGGAACGCTTCGGCGACGCCGCCGCGCCCGCCGCCGGCTGGCTGCTGCGCATGGAGCAGGCGCGCTACGCACCGCATCCCGCCACCGCCCTGGCGGCGCTGCAGCGAGAACTGCGCGGCCTGCGTTGGCCGGCCGCCGCCGCGGGCCCCCACCGCTGAGCCCGGCGGCCGGACGGGTTCTAATGCCCAGGCCCGCGATCCGTTTTTTCTTCGACACCGATTCCCGCATGGCACTGACCCGCTCCGCCGCCCTCCTCGCCCTCGCCTGCGCAGCCGCCCTCGCCACGGCACCGGGCGCCCTGGCCCAGAAGCCCGCGAAAAAGAAGGAGAAGGCCGCTCCGGCCCCCGACGTGCTCTACGCCGGCCGGCCCGACGCCCTGCGCTTTGCCGACGATCTCGCCGCGCGCCGCGGGCTCGACCGCGAATGGGTGCGGCAGGCCATCGGGCAGGCGCGCTTCCTGCCGCAGGTGCCTCGGCTGATGGTGCCGGCGCCCAAGGGTACGCCCAAGAACTGGGCCGCCTACCGGGCCCGGTTCGTCGAGCCCGTGCGCATCCGCGCGGGCGTGCGCTTCTGGAACGAGCACGCGGCCACGCTGGCCCGGGCCGAGCGCGAGTACGGCGTGCCCGCGGAGATCATCGTCGGCATCCTCGGCGTCGAGACGCTCTACGGCCAGCACATGGGCGGCTTCCGCGTGATGGATGCGCTCGCCACGCTGGCGTTCGATTTCCCCGCTGCCCATCCGCGTGCGGCGGAGCGGCAGGCCTTCTTCCAGGGCGAGCTGGAGCAGTTGCTGAGCCTGGCCGACCGCACCGGCACCGACCCCTTCGCGCTGCGCGGCAGCTATGCGGGTGCGATGGGCCTGGGGCAGTTCATGCCCTCCAGCTGGGCGCGCTGGGCCGTGGATTTCGATGGCGATGGCCGCATCGATCTGTTCCAGAGCCCGGCCGATGCGATCGGCTCCGTGGCCAACTACTTCAAAGCCCACGGCTGGGTCCCCGGGCTGCCCACGCACTACGCCGTCGCCTTCGACGAAGCCCGGCTGCGCCTGCCCGAGCTGCTGGCGCCCGACATCCTGCCGACCTTCGATGCCGCCGGCATGGAAGCGCGCGGCGCCCGGCCCCTGGACGCCGATGGCACCGCCACGGCACCGGCAGCCGCGGGCCCGCTCGCGCTGATCGAACTGCAGAACGGCGCCGCGCCCGCCACCTACGTGGCCGGCACGCGCAACTTCTACGTGGTGACGCGCTACAACTGGTCGAGCTACTACGCGATGGCGGTGATCGACCTCGGGCGCGAAGTGGCGGCAGCGCGGTAGCGCACGCCCGCGGCCCCGGCGGGTCACGCCGGATCATCAGCCCCGGCGCGCGTAGCTCTGCGCATACTGGCCGAAATGGCCCGTCGAGATCGAGTGGTACACGGACTCGTCTTCCGAAGCCGCCCAGGGCACGACGTCTCCCTGGGGCGTCACCGAGCTCTGCCAGGCGTGCGGCACGTCGAGCCCGGCCTGCTGGAGCACCCCGCGCGACTCCTGGTAATAGCAGTGCGTGTTGTGCATCGAGTTGTACTCGATCCGCTCCGCGCCTTCCGCGAATTCATACGGCGACATGCGCCTCCGGGCGGCCTCCCGCTCATGGGCCACGTACGCAGAGGCCAGGGAAGCGTTGGTCAGCTCGAAGGCAAGGACGCCCATCGCGTACGGACGGCTGCCCGTGAACGCCTGCCCCAGCACCACCTCCCGGGTATCCGGGCGGAAGTACGCGGTGGCCACTCCCGGGTCCACGCGGACGTTCACGGGCCCTTCTGCATCCACGGTCGCCATCGTCCGCCGGAACGTCTCGGATGCTGCGTACACCAGGGTGAGGTCATGGATCGCCTGCCTCGCCTGCACGTCCGCCGGATGGTGCCTCAGCGTCCGCGCGGACAGGCGCGCCCATTCCTGCTCGCGGTGGCCGATCCCGGCCGGGGCGGCGACATGCCGGCATTCCGGGGGCACCTGAGACGGCGCGCGGCTCCGCAGGCTAGGAAGGGCCTCGTGCAGGGAATGCATCGAAAAGGAAGGGGAGCCTCCGGGCGAACCCGGCGACGCATCGTGCCTTCGATCCTGCCCACTCTGCCGCCAGGCGGCATAGGCCGCCGGCCGGATCGCTGAGAACCTGGGGGATGCGGAAGAAGTCCATGGCGTGTGACGGTGGAAAAGGATGATTCCGGCATCTTCGGCATCCTCGTCCCGCCGCAGCGTGGACATCCGAAGAAATCGTCCGCCGCCAGAACCTCCGCGCGCCGCGCCCTCACCGCCGATCAGGGGTGCAGGCCAATCGGTTATCGCAAGCCGTCAAAAAACGATTGGTCCTGCCGTGCCAACCCCCCTAGCATGGCCTTGCCGACTCGACAGTAAAAGCGAGAAGCACACAGCCCCGCCAGACCAGCACCGCCCTTCGCCGGGCGGGGATCCGGGCCGCGCGGAACGACTTCACGGCAGGCTCTGCCCCCCACCCGGAGCGCCTCGCACACGGGCCGCCTGCCCTGGACCGACAACACATGGAGACAGGAGTTCACTGATGAAAAAAACGCAGAAGTCCCTTCGGGCGCTCTTCGCGGCCGCCACGCTGGCCATGTCCTTCGCCGGCGCCCAGGCCCAGTCCGGCGGCTACCTGCTGGTCCATTTCACCGGCGAATCGGAATCCGGCGAGCAGACCTACATGGCGGTGAGCACCGACGGCATGCACTGGACGGACCTGAACAACAGCCAGCCCGTCCTCAGGTCCACCGTGGGAGAGAAAGGCGTGCGTGACCACTCCATCGTGCGTTCGCCCGACGGCTCCAAGTACTGGATCCTCGCCACGGATCTGCGCATCGCGAGCGGCAAGGGCTGGGGCACGGCCATGCACCAGGGCAGCACCAACCTGGTCATCTGGGAATCCTCCGATCTGGTGCATTGGTCCGCGCCACGCCTGGCCAACGTGGCCGGCGCCATCCCGGACGCGGGCTGCGCCTGGGCGCCCGAAGCCATCTGGGATCCGGAATCCAATGCCTACATCGTGTACTGGACCACCATCTCGCCGCGCGACGGCAAGGACAAGCCCCGCATCTACTACGCCAAGACCACCGACTTCGTGACCTTCACGCCGCCCCAGCTGTACATCGAGCGGCCGGGCGACCAACCCATCATCGACACGCAGATCATCGAAGTGGCGGGCAGCGTGGGCGGCTACAAATACGTGCGCGCTTCCGGCGACGGCCAGATCACGCTGGAAGGCAGCCAGTCGATCCTGGGCGGGTGGACGACCATCGGAGATCTGTCGCAGGTGGGCCTCACGGGCCAGATGGTCGAAGGCCCCATCCTCTTCAAGTTCAACGGAGAGGCCAGGTGGGGCCTGTGGGTCGACCAATATGCCTCGGGCAGGGGCTACCTGCCGCTCACCTCGGTCAACATGGGCAGCGCGGACAACTGGAAGATCGCACCCGAAGGCTCGTACAACCTGGGCGCGAGCCACAAGCGCCACGGCGGCATTCTGCCCCTGAGCGATGCGGAACTGAGCCGCCTGCAGGCGCAGTGGGGCGGCACCACCCCGATCACCCGGCTGCAGTCCAGCAACTTCCCCGATCGGTACGTGCGGCACGCCAACTTCACGTCGGTGCGCATCGACGCGAACGTCTCGCCCGAGGACGATGCGAAGTTCCGCATCGTCAAGGGGCTCGCCGACAACGCCGGCTACGTGTCCTTCGCGTCGGTCAACCAGCCCGGCTACTACCTGCGGCAGAAGAATTCCGCGTTCGAACTCGCTCCGTACGACGGATCGCCCGAGTTCGCGGCCGATGCCACCTTCGCAGAGGTGCTCGGCCTGGGCGACACGACGGGCTCTTCCTTCAAGTCCTACAGCCGGCCGGACTACTACATGCGCCACTACGCCTACCAGCTGCGCCTGGACACGATAGGCGACGACGCGGTCTCGCGCAGCGACGCGACCTTCCGCGTCACCGACTGAGTCCGGGGCGTGCCGGGTCAGCCCGGGCGCCGCATGTCGCAGCGCGGCGGCAGCTCCGCCTGCTCCGCCGCGATGCGCCGCACCACGCGGAACCCGTAGCCCGAGCCTTCCACGTCGAAGGGCACGCCCGGGGTGCCGGCGCGCTCCATGACGCCGACGGCCAGCGGCTGCTGGAACTGGTGGTCGGCCGCACGCATCGCACCGCCCTGCCCTGCCAGTTGCACGCGCGAGGTTTCCATCGCGCGGGCGACGGCGGTGGTGTCGGTGGTGCCGGCGCGCTCCATCGATTCGGCGAGCGATTCGACCATGAGCTGCATGCGCATGTGCACGTAGTCGTCGGCAGGGCTGGGGAAGCGCTGGCGGAAGGAGCGGTAGAAGGCCTCGCTTTCCTTCGTGGGCACGTTGGGCAGCCAGTCGGCCACCGCCACCACCTTGCCCACGCCCGCATCGCCCAGCGCCGCGGGCGCGCCCAGGGCGTTGCCGTAGAAGGTGTAGAAGGTGCCGGCATAGCCCACCTCGCGCGCGGCCTTCACCAGCAGCGTGAGGTCGTTGCCCCAGTTGCCGGTGACCACGGCCTGCGCGCCGCTCGCCTGGATCTTCACCGCGTAGGGCGCGAAGTCCTTCACGCGGCCCACGGGGTGCAGTTCCTCGCCGAGGACCTTCACGTCGGGACGCTGCGCCGCCAGCTGGCGCCGCGCTTCGCGCAGCACGGCCTGGCCGAAGCTGTAGTCCTGCCCGATGAGGTAGACGCCCTGCAGGCCCTTGTCGGCGCGGATCGCCTCCATCAGAGCGGCCATGCGCATGTCGGCATGGGCATCGAAGCGGAAGTGCCAGAAGCTGCACTTCTCGTTGGTCAGGATGGGATCGACGGCCGAATAGTTGAGGAACAGCACGCGCCGCGCGGGATCGCGCTCGTTGTGCTTGTTGATCGCCTCGATCAGCACGGCCGCCGTGGCCGACGAATTGCCCTGCAGCACGACGCGCGCGCCGCCATCGATGGCCGCGCGCAGGGCCGAGAGCGCCTCCTCGTTCTGCCCCTTGCTGTCGTAGCGCTCCAGTACCAGCGGGCGCGCGCCGCCGGCCGCGGCGGGCAGCCGCACACCGCCGCGCGCGTTCACGCGTTCCGTGGCCCAGAGCACATTGCGGTACACGGCCTCGCCGGTGTTGGCGAAGGGTCCGGAGAGGCTTTCGATGAGGGCGATCTTGATGGGCGCGGCGGCCGGCGCGGCGGACGTCGATGCCGCCGGTGCTGCGGCCGGGCCGGCGGCGGCGGGTAGGGCCATGCCCAGCAGCGCGATGGCGGACGCGGCCGCGGCGACGCCGGGGCGCACGGCGGTGGGAAAGGAGGCGAGGAAACGGAGAGCGGACACGTTGACGTTCATGGAAAGCGGAAAGGGAACAGCGCGAAACGGCAGGCACGGCAGGCCCGCCGGTACGGGTACGGGTACGGGCAAGGGCACGGGACCGGCCCGCCGGCGGATACCGGGCCGGGCAAGCGCGGACGGGCCGGCGAAGCCTGGGGGCCGGGCCGTCAGGGAAGGGCCGACGGCGCCGACGCGGGCACCGCCGGCAACGACGGGACCGATGCGGGCACGGCAGGCGGCGTGGCGGCAGGGAACACCGGATACGGAAGCACCTGCGGCAGCGGGTCGGCGGCCGGTGCGGCCTGCGGCACCACCGGCGAAGTGGTCACCCCGCCTTCGGCCGGATCCTTCACTTCGCCGGATTCGCGGGCTTCGCGCACCATGGCCTCGGTATCGGCCGTCTTCGGCACCTTCGGAGACGCCTGGCCGACTTCCGTGGGCACTTCGCGCGGCGGAATGAACCGGTCGAAGACCTGGAAGAAGCGGTCGTAGAAACGCGCATCCGTCACCGTCTCGCTGCCCACTTTCACCAGCGTGTCGTCGCTGGCCGTGACGGGCAGCGACAGCGAGCCCAGGGCCCCCACGCCGAGCGAAGCGGAGTTGTTGATCTTCTTGATGACGTAGCGGTCCTGCAGCGCGCTCGCGAAGACGGCCGTGCGCTGCTTGAGCGGGCCCTCGGACGCGCAGACGACGCGCATCTCCACCTGGTAGTGGATGTCGGTGGAGGGCTGGAAGTACTTGCGGCCGGCCACGACCTCGGCACTGGCGGTGCCGACCAGATAGCCCTGGCTCAGCAGCGCGCGGCGGGCGCCCTCGCAGACGCGGGCGGGCGGCGCGTCGATGTGGCGCGTGTAGATGCTGGCGCTGGTGTTGAAATCGTCGGGATCGAAGCGGGCGCCGCGGTCCAGGCCGGGCATGGAGTTGGGCACGCCCGCGCAGCCGGCGAGCAGGGCGGCGGCAGCCACGGCCGCGGTGGCCGCGGGCCGCGGCAGGCGGGAAGGCGGGCGCGAGGGAGCGGTGAAGCGAAGGGGCATGGGCATGGCGGCGGATTCCTGAACCCGCATTGTGCTGGTTGCACTTTGGTGCGCCCGCAAATGGGTTGTAACCCCTCGCAACCGCCGGGTTTGGCTTGCCGGCCCGCGCGCCGCGCCCGAAAAAAATCCTCTTGAAATGCGCCGCGGCATGCGCATCTGCAACCCAAGCGGCGAACCCGGGCGCCGCGCTCACCCAAGTGTCAGGCGCATTGCGCGCCGCCATGTTTTCCAAGGAGTTCCACCATGTTCTTCGCCCCCGTCATCCGCCGCTCCCCGTACGTCGCCCGTTCCGCCGCTCCCGCAGATTTCGCGCTTCAGCGCTTCATGCAGAGCACCCTCGCGAACCCCGGCACCTCCGTGAGCCAGGACGACAAGACCGTGACCCTGCAGATCGACGTTCCAGGCCTGTCCCGCGAACAGCTCAACGTGACCATCGAGGGCCAGCAAGTGCGCCTCGCAAGCGTCGAAGGCGCGCCCCGCCAGGTGCAGCGCGCCTGGGAACTGGCCGACGAGATCGACGCCTCGGCCAGCAGCGCCAAGCTCGAGAACGGCGTGCTCACGCTGGTGCTCGCCAAGGTGGTGCCCGAGAGCCGCGCCACCCAGCTCACCATCGGCTGATCGACCGGCACGCGCCGGCCGCTCGGGGAACCTCCCCAACGCGCCGGCAGACAGTTGTCGCCCTTGCGCCCGTGCCGTCGATGGCCGGGCGCTTTTTTATGCGCGGTCGTGGCGAGACACCGCACCGCAGTCAGGAAGTACGGCGCGGCGCGGCAACCTTGCCAGAAGGGCCGTGTGTGCCGCGCTGAATTAAGCGAGTGCGTCCAGCGGCCAGCGCGGCTTGACGTCGAACGCATAGTCGTGGTTCGGCGCCTCGCGGCTGGCCTGCAGGCGCATGGCGGCGGCCATCGCGATCATGGCGCCGTTGTCGGTGCACAGGTGCAGCTCGGGATAGTGCACGCGCACCCCCATGCGGGCGCAGGCGGCGTCGAGCTGCGCGCGCAGCAGCCGGTTGGCGCCTACGCCGCCGGCCACCACCACGCGCCGCAGGCCCGAGCCCTCCAGCGCCGCCAGGGTCTTCCTGACGAGCACGTCGACGATCGCCGCCTGGGTGCTGGCGGCCAGATCGGCCTTGCGCGCCTCCAGCTGGTCGCCGAGCTTTTTCGCCTGCGTGAGCACGGCGGTCTTCAGGCCGGCGAACGAGAAATCGAGGTTGCCGCTGTGGAGCAGCGGCCGCGGCAGTTTGAAGGCCGCGGCATCGCCCTGCTCCGCCAGCCGCGAGAGCGCGGGCCCGCCGGGATACCCCAGGCCCATCAGCTTGGCCGATTTGTCGAAGGCCTCGCCGGCTGCATCGTCGATGGTCTCGCCCAGCAGTTCGTAGCGGCCCACGCCGTCCACGCGCATCAGCTGGGTGTGGCCGCCCGAGACGAGCAGCGCGACGAACGGGAACTCGGGCGGATCGGCGCTCAGGAAAGGCGAGAGCAAATGTCCCTCCAGGTGGTGCACGCCAAGCACCGGCCGGTCCAGCGCCGCGCCGAGCGCGCAGGCCACGCCCGCGCCCACGAGCAGCGCGCCGGCCAGGCCGGGGCCGCGGGTATAGGCCACTACGTCCACGTCCGCCAGGCGGCAGTCCGCCTCGGCGAGCACGGCTTCTGTGAGCGGCAGCACGCGCCGGATGTGGTCGCGGCTCGCCAGCTCGGGCACCACGCCGCCATAGGCCTGGTGCATGTCGATCTGGCTGTGCAGCGCGTGGGCGAGCAGCGTGGGCACGCCGCCGTCCGCCGGCGAACGCACCAGGGCTACGCCGGTTTCGTCGCAGGAGGATTCGATTCCGAGGATCAGCTGGCTCATGGGCCTGCAAGTGTAGTGGGGCGTCTTCCAGCGCGAAGGCGCTGTACCAATGACTCGAAAATCATTTGCATCACTTTAAATTAGGTAAACGTTCTATTTGAAAAAAACGATCACCGAAAAAATAACAAACACTTACATTTGGCCGGTCATTCACCCTTTGCCCCCGAACGCGACTGAATACCGCGGGGTCGCCGGCCAAGCCTGTCGGGAGATCGTCCATGTCCCTTGTCACCACTTCTTCGTCCCGCTCCGTTCGCCGGGCGCCTGGCCCCGCTGCATGGCCGCTGGCCGCGCTGGCGACGGTTCTGCTCGCCTCCTGCGGGGGCGGCTCCGGCAACGATTCCGCGGCAGCTCGCGAGGGCGACATTGCCGCGAGCGTCACCGTCCTTTCGTCGGTCGGCGAACTGCCGGCGCCCGCTCCGGCCGCCCTGGTCGCGCAACCCACCTTCCATATCGCGCCGGTGCTGCTGCCCGAGCCCGCTTCGCAGGACGCGGCGGAAGCGGCGAAGGACGGGTCGATGGCGCCGCAGACGACCCCTATCGATGCCGGCCTGGCGGCGCTCTCCACGCGGCAGTTGACGCCAGAGCGCATCGAGGCCGCCATGGCGCAGAGCCTGCGCGCACCCTCCGGCAGCGGCGCGCTCGAGGCCCGCGCCGCGGGTGCCGTCACCACGTACACGCCCGCCCAGGTGCGCGCGGCGTACGGCCTGCCCGCGCTGCCTGCGCCCGGCGTGTCGCCGACCGCGCAGCAGGCCGCTCAAATGGGCGCGGGACAGACGATCTACGTCGTGGCGGCGCGCCACAATCCGAACGTGGCGGCGGAACTGGCCACCTTCAACCAGAAGTTCGGCCTGCCGGCCTGCACCGCGAAGGTGCTGCCCGCCGCCACCGCCCTGCCCCTGCCCGCACCGGCCACCACTGCCGGCTGCGAGCTGTGGGTGGCCTATGCCACGGCCGCGGGAGGGCTGACGGGCACGGCGCCCGCCTACGACGCGGGCTGGGCCACGGAAATCGCGCTGGACGTGCAGTGGACCCACGCCATCGCACCGGCAGCGCGCATCGTGCTCATCGAGGCCCCCGACGCATCGGTCAACGCCCTCGTCGCCGCCGTACGGCTGGCCAACGCCATGGGGCCCGGGCAGGTGTCCATGAGCTTCGGCGCACCGGAGGGCAGCTGGAGCACCAGCCTCGAATCCGCGTTCACGGGGACACGCATGGGCTATCTGGCGGCCACCGGGGATTCGGGCGCCGGCGTGATGTGGCCGGCCGCCTCGCCGGGCGTGCTCGGCGTGGGCGGCACTTCGCTGAGCTATTCAGGCAGCGGCCCGCGCTCCGAGGTGGCGTGGTCGGGCACGGGCGGCGGCACGAGCGCCTACTTCGCGACCCCGGCCTACCAGCAGTCCGGCCTGCCGGGCGTGGGCTCGGTGCCGCGCCGCACGGTCGCCGACGTGGCCATGAACGCCGATCCCTCCACGGGCCAGTACGTGGCCGTGATTCCGCAGGCCGGCGGCGCTGCCCAGTGGCTGAGCGCCGGCGGCACCAGCCTGTCCACGCCGATGTGGTCGGGCCTGATGGCGCTGGCCGGCGCACTGCGCGCGCAGGCCGGCAAGGACGTGCTGGGCCGGCCGCATGCCGTGCTGTACGGTACGGTGGGCGCCCAGCCCTCCAGCTACACCGCCGGCTTCCTCGACGTGGCGGCCGGCAGCCACGGCACCTGCGCCACCTGCACCGCCCGCGCGGGCTACGACCAGCTCACCGGGCTCGGCACGCCGCGCGCGGCGGACCTGCTCGGCCTGCTGGCCGGCTCCACCGTGGCCGCGCCGCCACCCACGGTCGGCAGCGCCGCGGTGAGCGGACTGGCCGGCCAGCCGCTGTCCTTCACCGTCTCCGTGGCGTCGGCCCACCCGGTCAGCTTCAGCCTTTCCGGAGCCCCTGCCGGCATGGCGGTGTCCGCTGGCGGCGTGGTCACCTGGACCGCGCCCGTGGCGGGCAGCTATGCGGTCACCGTGACGGCGCGCGACGCCCAGACGGGGCTGAGCGGCCAGGGCACCTATACGGTCACGATCGCGGCGCCCGTGCCGCCGGCCGTACCGGGCGGCAGCGTTTCCGGCACCGCGGGCGTGCCGCTGTCGTTCAGTGCCGCGGCCCCCTCCGTGAACCCTCTGCGCTATGCATTGGGCGGCGCGCCCTCCGGCATGGTGATCGGCACGGACGGCACCGTCGCGTGGCCGCGCCCCGTGCAGGGCACTTACGCGGTGACCGTCGAGGCCACGGACACGCGCACCGGACTCACCGGCCGAGGCACCTACACGGTGCGCATCGCCGCGGCCGGCAGCGCCACGCCTCCGGGCGGGCTGTCCATCGCCGCCGCGCCCTGGAGCGGCACGGCCGGCCAGCCGCTCACCGGCACCATCACGATCGCCGCGCCCGGGGCCACCTGGGTGTCGGTAACGATCACCGGCGCTCCGCTGGGCATGGGCTTCTCGATGCACGCAACCACGGTGACCGCCCGCTGGCCCGCGCCCGTGGCCGGCAGCTACACGCTGGCCATCGTGGCGCGCGACTCGCTGGGCCGCACCGCGCAGGCCGCGGTGCCGGTGTCGATCCGCTGAGCGCCCGGGGGCAGGCCGCGCGCCGCGGCCTGCCTGCCCTCACCAGCGGTCGGACCGCATCCGCAGCTCCCACTGGCCCGCGCGCATGCCGTACACGCCCACGGCGCCGTAGCGCTGCTCGCCCTTCTCGTCCCACTTCATCGTGCCGGTGACCGGCGCATAGCCGTTGATGCCGTGCAGCACCTTGGCGATCGCCTTCGGATCGGCGGATTTGGCCTGCTGGATGGCGGCCGAGAGCACGTAGGTGGCGTCGTAGCTGTAGTGCCCGCCATAGGCCGGGGCCTTCTTGAACGCGCGGTCGTAGCGGTCCAGGAACTGGCGCCCGGTCACGAACTCGCGCGCCTCCAGCACCGGCGAGGTGGCGTAGATCGCGGCCACCTTGCGGTCGCCCCTGAGCATGTCGGTGGTCTTGATGGTGTCGCCGCCCAGGATGCTCACGCCGGTGTAGTTCACCTGCGCCAGCGCATCGATGAGGGCCAGCACCTGGAAATCGTTGAGCGTGCTGACGATCACGCCCACCCGCTCCTGCTGCAGGCGCGCGGCCAGCGCCTTGAAATCGGTGGTCTGGTCGTCGAAGGACTGGCGCACGGCCACGCGCCGCTTCTCCGCCTCGATCTGCTGTGCCGCGCCGTCGGCCAGGCCCTTGCCGTAGGGCGTGCCGTCGTCGAGTACGGCATAGGCGTTGGCAGCGAGCTGCGTGGCCGCGAAGGATCCCATCGCGCGCGACTGCAGGTTGTCGTTCGCGACGAGGCGGAACGTGCCCGGCAGTCTCAGCTCCGTGAAGCGCGGATGGGTGGAGATCGCCAGCTGCGGAATGCCCTGGGCCGCATAGATCGGCGCCGCCTCGATGCTCACGCCGGAATTGAGGTGCCCGATCACCGCCACCACGCCGGACTCGACGAGTTGCTGCGCCACGGTCTTGCCGGTGGCCGCGTCGGCGCGGTCGTCCTGCGCCACGACTTCCAGGGCGACACGCTTGCCGTCCACCTTGAAGCCGGATTGGTTGAGCTCGTCCACCGCCAGGCGCACGCCGTTGAGCATGTCCTGCCCGAGTGCCGCGAGCGGCCCCGACAGGGGTTGCGCCACGCCGATCTTGATGGTGTCCGGCACGCGGCTGCACCCTGCCAGGCCCGGTCCCAGGGCCACGGCGCATGCGCCCGCCAGTACCGATCGCCGTGCCAGCCCGCTCCAGGCCGCGGCGCCCTGCCGGCGATCCGTGCCCGCTCCAGCTTCGCGTTGCGCCACCACCCCCTGCCCCACCGTACCCCGCCGTGCCGTCGTCATGCGTTGTTCCCCTGTTGGATGAATCGTTGAGACCTCCTGTAACAAGAGGCGTGCAAGCGTAGCGCGGACCGTTCCAGCGGGGAAGACTTTTTCTGCCACCGCACCGGCCATTGGCGGATACACCACTGCCGAGCCCTGTGGGCGCCCCGACGTTCACGAAGGCGGATAGGACGGGCGTGCTTCTTGCTGTAATGCGCGCCATGAACGAGTCGATGCGCATCGTGGTGGTGGCCCCGGACCTGGCCCTGGCCGGGGAGGACGACGAGCACGCCCGGGCGCAGGCCGAGCGCTCGCGGGCGCTGCACATCGGCCTGCTGGAGAACGGCTACAACCTCGTCGCCACGCTGCCCGCCGACGTGTTCCTCGGCGACCGCATCGCGCAGCTGCAGCCCGACATGGTGATCGTGGACGCCGAAAGCGCCGCCCGCGACGCGCTGGAGCACGTCGTTCTCGCCACGCGCGAGGCGCCCCGCCCGATCGTGCTCTTCACCAACGACGAGGACACGACCCACGTCAAGGACGCGGTGGCCGCGGGCGTCACCGCCTACATCGTGGCCGGCCTCGCGCCCCAGCGCATCCGCCCGATCCTCGACGTGGCGATGGCGCGCTTCCAGCACGAGCAGGCACTGCGGGCCGAACTGGCCGACGCGCGCGGCGCCCTGCAGGACCGCAAAACCATCGACCGCGCCAAGGGCCTGCTCATGCAGCGCCAGGGCCTGACCGAACAGGCTGCCTACGAGAAGCTGCGCAAGGCCGCGATGGACAAGGGCATGAAGCTGGGGGAAGTCGCCCAGCGCATGCTCGACGCCTTCGATCTGCTGGGCTAGGCGCGCGGCCCTCCCCGCACCGCCGCGTGGCACCCGCCGCACGAACCGGGTGCGCGGCCGCACCAATCAGGCACCGAGACAGGCCCTCGAGGTGCGCGTCAGGCCCGGCGCGAGAGGCCTTCCCACCCCGCTCCCCCGCATGCATCCGCTGGCACAGCCCTTGCATTGATCCGGCCAGCACCCATCGCTGGGTCATCGAGGCACCCGTCCAACGGCGGACAGGCGCCCCGAGCACAAGGACAAAGGCGTCCCCACCCTTCGCGGCCCACCCGCCGCGAAGCGGTGCGGACGCCTTTTCGTTTTTTCGCCACCTGCCACCGGGCCCGCGCCCGCAACCGTTCGACAAGGAAGCCCCGATGACCGACCTCTCGAAAACCAGCCTCCACCGCCGCACCGTGCTGCAGGCCGCCGCGGTCGGCGCCGTCGGCGTGAGCCCCGCCCTGCGCGCCCTGGTGCATGCCGCCGGCTCCGACGCGCCCGAGAAGAAGGAAGTGAAGATCGGCTTCATCCCGCTCACCGACTGCGCCAGCGTGGTGATGGCCTCGGTGCTCGGCATCGACGAGAAGTACGGCGTGAAGATCATCCCCAGCAAGGAGGCCAGCTGGGCGGGCGTGCGCGACAAGCTGGTGAACGGCGAGCTGGACTTCGCCCACGTGCTCTACGGCCTCGTCTACGGCGTGCACCTGGGCGTGGGCGGCCCCAAGAAGGACATGGCCGTGCTCATGACCCTGAACAACAACGGCCAGGCGATCACCCTCTCCAAGAAGCTCGCCGACAAGGGCGCGGTGAACGGTGCCTCGCTCGCCAAGCTGATGGCCACGGAAAAACGCGAATACACCTTCGCGCAGACCTTCCCCACCGGCACGCACGCGATGTGGCTCTACTACTGGCTGGCCGCCAACGGCATCGACCCGATGAAGGGCGCCAAGGTGATCACCGTGCCGCCGCCGCAGATGGTGGCCAACATGCGCGTGGGCAACATGGACGGCTTCTGCGTGGGCGAGCCCTGGAACCACCGCGCCATCATGGACGGCATCGGCATCACCGCCACCACCACCCAGGCGATATGGAAGGACCATCCCGAGAAGGTGCTCGGCACCACCTCGGAGTTCGTGCAGAAGTACCCCAACACCGCGCGCGCCGTCACGGCGGCGATCCTGGAGGCCGGCCGCTGGATCGACGAAAGCCTCGCCAACAAGACCAAGATGGCCGAGACCATCGCCGGCAAGGCCTACGTGAACACCGGCGTGGACGCGATCAACCAGCGCATCCTGGGCCGCTACCAGGACGGCCTGGGCAAGACCTGGGACGACCCGGACTACATGAAGTTCTACAACGATGGCGCGGTGAACTTCCCCTACCTCTCGGACGGCATGTGGTTCCTCACCCAGCACAAGCGCTGGGGCCTGATCAAGGACCACCCCGACTACCTCGGCGTGGCGAAGTCCATCAACCGCATCGACCTCTACAAGCAGGCCGCCACCGCCGCCAAGGCCCCGCTGCCCAAGAGCGACATGCGCACGAGCAAGCTGGTGGACGGCATCGTCTGGGACGGCAAGGACCCGGCGAAATACGCGGACGGCTTCAAGATCAAGGCCTGACCGGGCGCCCTGAAGCCCCTCCTCCACACGCCCCCACGACGCATCCACGCGAAGGAGTTCTCCATGGTCAGTGCCGTCTTCCATGCCGCCCCGGAGCCCGGCTCCGCCGCCGCCCCCCACGCTGCCGCGCCTGCCGGCGCAGCGTCCACCGCCTCCACGACGATGACGACGAACGCATCCACCCCCAAGGCCCCCGCGCCCGCCGCCACCTCCACGCCCCGCGACACCTCGGCCGCGCTGCGCGGCTTCTGGCTCGCGGTGCTGCCGCCGGCCTGCGGCATCGGCCTGCTGCTCGTGGTGTGGGCGATCGTCTCCACCACCACCGGCGGGAGCATCCCCAACCCGGCCGACACCTGGAAGCAGGCCGTGGAGATCTTCAGCGACCCGTTCTACCGCAACGGCCCCAACGATCAGGGCGTGGGCTGGAACGTGCTGGCCTCGCTCGAACGCGTGGCCATCGGCTTCGGCCTCGCGGCGGTGGTAGGCATCCCGGCGGGCTTCGTGATCGGGCGCTTCACGTTCCTCTCGCGCATGTTCAACCCGCTCATCAGCCTGCTGCGCCCGGTCTCGCCGCTGGCCTGGCTGCCGATCGGCCTGCTGGTCTTCAAGGGCGCCAACCCCGCGGCCATCTGGACCATCTTCATCTGCTCCATCTGGCCGATGATCATCAACACCGCCGTGGGCGTGCAGCGCGTGCCGCAGGACTACATGAACGTGGCCCGCGTGCTCAACCTCTCCGAATGGAAGATCGCCACCACCATCCTCTTTCCCTCGGTGCTGCCCTACATGCTCACCGGCGTGCGCCTGGCCGTCGGCACCGCGTGGCTGGTGATCGTCGCCGCCGAGATGCTGACCGGCGGTGTGGGCATCGGCTTCTGGGTGTGGGACGAGTGGAACAACCTGAACGTGAAGAACATCCTGATCGCGATCTTCGTGATCGGCATCGTCGGCCTGCTGCTCGAATACGCCCTGGTCAAGCTCGCCACGGCCTTCTCGTTCGAAGAGGTCAAGGCCTGATCCGGCCTGGCCCGGCCAGATCAACCCGACCCGACCCACCGCACACCGCACCGGAGTTCCCCATGCATGCATCCCTCAACACCAAGTTCATCGAAATCCAGGGCGTGGAGCAGACCTTCAAGACCACCAAGGGTCTGTTCCCCGCGCTGCGCGGCATCGACCTGGCGATCGCCAAGGGCGAGTTCGTCTCGCTCATCGGGCACTCGGGCTGCGGCAAATCCACCCTGCTGAACCTGATCGCGGGATTGACCACGCCCACCGCCGGCGCGCTGATCTGCGCCAACAAGGAAATCAGGGGCCCGGGGCCGGACCGCGCCGTCGTCTTCCAGAACCACTCCCTGCTGCCCTGGCTGACCTGCGAAGGCAACGTGTATCTGGCCGTGGAGCGCGTCTTCGGCGCCACCGAATCCAAGGCGCGCCTGAAGGAGCGCACCGCCGCCGCCCTGGCACTGGTGGGCCTGAGTCACGCCGCGCACAAGCGCCCCGGCGAAATCTCCGGCGGCATGAAGCAGCGCGTGGGCATTGCCCGGGCGCTATCGATGGAGCCCCAGGTGCTGCTGATGGACGAACCCTTCGGCGCCCTGGACGCCCTCACCCGCGCCAAGCTGCAGGACGAACTGCTGGAGATCGTCGCGCGCACGCAGAGCACCGTGGTGATGGTGACCCACGACGTGGACGAAGCCGTGCTGCTCTCCGACAAGATCGTGATGCTGACCAACGGCCCGGCCGCGACGATCGGCGAGGTGCTGGCGGTGGAAATCCCGCGGCCGCGCAGCCGGGTGCAGCTGGCGGAGGATGCGGTGTATCTGCAGTGCCGGAAGGCGGTGATCGATTTTCTGTATACGCGGCAGGGGCATGTGGAGAAGGCGGCTTGAGGGGCTGGGTGGCCCCGAGCCTGCCCCTGGTCAGGTTCCTTGCCCTGTGCCGAGGGCGGAGGCCGGGTTTCGCTCCGCCGGGCCAGTCACGTTCTTTCGCTTCGCTGAAAGAATAGGCGCCTCTGCTGGATACGCCCCCGTCTGCGCGCAGAGCGACCCGGGCTAACCTGTTGCGGTCAGACCTTTGTTACGCATTGGCCTAATGCAATCTTCTGTGGGTCACCAATGACCGCCTTTTAACAATACTGCTGCTCACGGCACCGGATTTAGGAGCGGCGACCGGTCAAAAACAGCCAGTCGCATCTCAGGTCAAGATCCGCCGTCCAATGTAAAAATGAGCGGCGCGCGCGATACCTCGCGCAGGCTCGCTCAACTGCCGTTAGAAAGAATAATTACGAAGTTCTCCTAATCATTTGCCTTTTGGGGGATTGCTAGACTTGCTGGGCTTAAGCTCCGGGTTATTCCCTGGTGTGGTTTTGTTATCGCGGCGACGCTGATCAGGCTTCCCCGTAGATTTTGCTATCGGCTTTGGTCCTGGTTTAAGTGCCATGAGTGCTCTCCCTTGTGGTTTAAAAATTTCAATTACGCGACCATTCTAACTCGATTATAAAGAAAAGTGCTACTGTGGCACTGCCACGTTTCTCACAAAGTCGGCACATGGACTATTCACCTGCAGGCCGCAGGAGTGCTGCTTGAAGTCAAGGTGAAATGACTATTCATATCGTCTTTCACTCTACGAAGGTGTCCTCTGGGCCGGGGCTTAGTTTTTTCGCGCAGCCTTTTAGAGGGCTGTACCAGCGTCGCAGACTACCGGACCAGAGTACGTGACAAATTCCAGATGCACCGCCGATGCATGACTAGGGCATTTGCTGAGCCTTTGCCGTCCTCAACAATGCCTCAGCGTCACCTCTTCACGATTAATACTCAAGTTCAACTTGGTCGCGCTTTCCCCCTGGATGAAGCGCATTCTGAGCGAAGCCGCACACGACGCTAGCGGATGCAGAGAAGTCTTGCGTGGTGTGTGCGGGAAGTGTATGCCGCCTGCGAGCGTGTCGCACAGTGGTTTGACGGCTGGGTGCTACAGTAGTCGTCGAGATGCTAAACCACGCGTGAAAAGACTTGGGTCTTAACCCACATGCGCTCGTGCCCCCATGCCGTCGCCGCATAGTACCAGCGGCGATTTTTGTCGCCTTTTCTTGCTCGGTGAGCAAGAGGCAGGCAGCTATCGGCGTTTCCGCTGCCGAGCGAGCTTCGCCTTCGCCAATATCGCTGCAAACGCGATCGCTTGCTCAATGGACCCGGTCTCTTCTATGCACTGATTTAGAAGTCTGCCGACGATGCCATCTTCAAAGTTAGACTTGATAGCTTCGTTCGTCGCAGAATCCAGAGACCATACCCCCGAATTCTGTTTTGGTAAGGAGGGAGCTGAGAACTGGCTCTCTTCGGCGAATCCCAAGGATTGCTGACTTGCTCTGGCAGATGGCGAAGGTGCAGGGACAGGTGCGGTGCGAAATGGTTCGCCTGGCAGTTGATCGACAGAAATCGCTTCCAAGTTGCTCTTGCGTTTGGCTAGTACGGTCTGGCCGAAAGGTAAGCGGCACCACTGCCATAGCCAGTCTCCAACGCGATACTGCTCGCCAACAGGCTTGAGCAGGCCGAGGCCGACCATCGCCAAATCATCCCCGAGGGAACCGATTGAGGCTAGTTGACTGGCAGGAGGTGTCCACCGAGCCAAGTCAGGATAAGAGAACGACTCCCTCGCTATGCCGCAAGCGACATCGGCCAGGCGCTTTGCCTCCTGCACGATGTATTCGCGATCTTGCACATGCCAATCAGGCTCGTTATCTGCAGGAACTCCGAGAAGCGCTCCGGCCATGGTTGCAATCGTGTCGGTATCTGAAGCCAGTTCGTTTGCAGCTTGGACAAGTGCTGCGTCAGGCGATCCATTTCGATGCATGTAGGCGAGCACCAGGGCTGCGATTGCAGTCTTCACGCCTGCCCCCCTAAAATCTTGCGTTGTGCAGCCAAGCGCTTCCAAAACCGATCCGTACTCGCTGGGCTCCATAGACTTGGCAGCCTTTTGTATCTTCTGCAGGTCAAGCATTGCTTCATCCCGTGCATGATCCAAAGCCGTCTCCAGACTGACACCTGCCTGTTCCTCCCATGCGGATCGCCAGAACGATGTGAGCTGCGGATCCTTGTCGATGATATTTGCAATCTCCGGAAATGTATCAACAAAGCTTTCCCACTCGTTTGGCGGCGGGATCGCACCGGCCGTCATCGTCGCGTGCAGAGATAGCGCGTGGAAGACGGCGCCGCAAAAACCCTGAGGATGTCCGTGGGTGATCAGTGCGTCTCTTAAAACTGAGAGAACTAGATCTAACGCAGAGCCTTTAGCGCTCCAGACATGAGGCTGGACGCGCATCGCAGCCCCGTTGCCGCCACCGTTGACGTATCGCTGCGAGCCAGACTCAAAAAAATTTGAGAACCAGGACGTACTGCGGCGCGAAAGGCTTAAAGCTGCAGTCTTCGTGCCCAATCCGCCGCCCAAGGCGTAGGTTGGCCAGACGGTTAGTTCGATCTTGGCAAAGGCTTCGGCGTCAAAAGCGCCGTCTCCGCGAATGCATCGGGAAACCGCGAGTCTGAGTTGTGTGTCGTCTGAATAAGTCCCAGCAGGCAAATCGACTTTTGGTCCAGTACGCCCCCCGATCACTCGCTTCCACTCAACCGGTTTGGAGACATGAGAGCTTCCGCTCCGCCTTCTGACGTTTTCCGAGCCGTGGGATAGCTCGGTAATCCAGCCAAGCGCATCGCCGGCGGCTGCCCACAGCGCAGATCGCACGACCATGCGTTCGCGATCCTGGGCTCGTCGATCTGTCCGCTCCAGCAATGTGTTCAATTCTTGCATCCCATGAATTTTGCCGGATCGATGCTGACCTGAACATCCGGCAGTGCGCATTCCCTTAGCCATCCCCTGGCTTGGTCATGGTGGTCGCCCTGCATGACATAAATCCCACGCAGAAACGCGGTGCTTACCTGTTGCGGGTAGAGGATCTCGGCTTGCTCGCAGGTGGGCAGGCGATCCACACGCGCCCCGCGCTGCACGGACCAAGCTTGCTTGCGTCGGACACGTGGTTCGAACAGCGAGTCTAGACCAGCGATACCATCGCGGCGCACGCAGTGCTCATACGTGTTGTTGGTGGTGGTGAATACGACGTCATCATGCGTCATGAGCACTGGGTCAAATGCGAGGATGCCCCACCAGATGTCGGCATCTGCGTGCCAGCCCAGAGAGAACTCGAAAAACCGGCGGTTGATCTCTGAAATCGACAGGTTGACATAGTCCAGCCAGTTCTGGCTCTTGTCGAAGAATTCGGCGGCTTCAGGACGCGTGGCGGAATTGACGTGAAGCACCTGCTCGAGGTACTTCTCTTGGGGAAGCATGTGTCGCGAGAGAAGTGCTCCGGAGAAAAGAGTTCCCACGATCCCACGGTTCGTAGTGAAGTGCAGTACTTCGGTGATGCCGCGGCGCTGAATCTCGTCGGCGATGGTCATACGTCTTCCTGCACGTAAGTGCCGTCGGCGAAAAATTGGATCAAGTCGGACTCTTCTCCTGGCTTGTAGCCAATGACCACATGCTTGCGTGCGCGAGCCACTGCGACGGCGAGCAACCGGCGAAGCACCCACAACTGGTCATCGCGATCTTCGTCGTCGTGAGGCGTGCTCTTGTCGCTCAGGCCGAGGATGAAAACGTGGTCGAACTCCAGGCCCTTTGCAGAATGGAACGTCGAAATAGCCACGTTCTCCGGCCCCTCGGGCCACTCTGGTTCACGGGTGATGTCCACGAAGGGAATCCCAGCTGCCTGAAGCCGCTCCTTCATGAAATCGAACCAGCCCCCAGCCTGCGGCTTGAGGAAAGCCACCGATTCCTGCGTGAGATCGACGTTTTTCTGGATGAAATCGATCGCCCAGGAGAGTTGATCCCTATATAAACCACGCAGCACGACTGGCATGGGGCCTGTCGTTTGCGCGGCAGTCAGGTTAGGAAGCGCGCCGTCACCTTCCACATTGAGACCGTCAAGAATCCCAGATGCAAACGCTGCAATTTGCGAGGTATTTCGATGGTTCATCAGTAACCGATACGAGCGATCCCCTCGAACATCGAATCCCGCTTCCGTCCATGTGAATCCGCGTGCGTAGATCCTCTGCACCGTGTCGATAACAAAGGTGAGCGTGTGCTCAGGGGCCAAGTGATGGTGGATCGCTCGCAACTGGTTCGCGGAGAAATCCTGGCTTTCGTCGATCACGACGACCCCGTAACCGAGCGATGGAATTTTCCGGCCCATCGCAACCGCAAGAAGGTTCCAGTCGAGCTCCTGCCGGTTCGAGAGCCACTGCTGATAGGGGAGGATCACCTCGTCCAGCAATCGGCGGCGTAGTGCCTTATCGATTCGAGGCTGAGCCCCGCGGCCAGTGCGCTCAACAGTCAGGTACTCCTCGAGGTTTTCTGGCAAGAACCGTCCCATGGCGTATTCCGCTTCCTTCGCCACGTAATCACCGGCCAACGTGCCGATACGGCTGCTTAATACGGCCAAGTGCTCGCGAGCCTCCGAGGCAATCGCGGGCCGGCCAAGCTTCTCCATTGCCCATTTAGAGAAAGTTGCGACCTCGAGCTGCACGTTGAGGTTAAGATCGATTTGGCTCTGCGCAAGCGCGCTGACATAGCCAGACAAGGTCCGATTGAACGTCAGGACCAGCATCTTGACGGGTTCGGGATTCCCGACACGCTGGTGCCGCTCCAGGGACATATAACAGAGCGACCTCAACCTAAGCAACGCTGTAGAGGTCTTACCGCTTCCCGCAGCACCACAGATCACCTCTACACCGAGGCGGTTACGGCTTACCAGGGGCAGTTGCTCTCCCGTGGCGCGAATGATCGCTAGTTTCTTCATCGTTCCCTCTCTTTTCAATAGAGTATCACGATATCAGTTTTTGTGAATCGTCACGAGTACGAGAAAGCTCAACACTCTGGCGATTGGGCGCTGGAGAGGTCGAACAAGTTCTCGTCCGAGGCCCGTGAGCGTAAGGTGAGGATGGTGTAGGAGCACCGGAAGGGACTACCCGTCGCTATCCGCCACTATCGAGTCCCTCGCGCAAAGATTGACGTGTCGTAGACCTTGAACGGACGGGGCAAGCGTACTCAGGTCGACAGTGGAGTTCGGCCGCCGGCTGAAACCGCATGTGCCATTCCAATTCCGAACGCTCCCAGGTCGATGAGCGCAAGGTCAGCCGCTCCAATGCCCGACCGTCCATCCGATGCGCCGAGCGATACGTGAGCAGCACAACCGCATCGCCCAACCGCCTCAGCTCGAACCCGTCCGCCACGATGTCTGCTGGTAAAGCCTCCATCGGCAATTGCGCCAGCACATCGGCTTTGGTGCAGACGACACCGGATCGCCCGATCTCCCGGAAATCCTCATGCAACAACGCATCGAGCCGCGCGGCGTCGCTGCGGGTCGCAGGGCGATGTAGTTCAGTTTCCACGGATTGGAGATGTGCGAGCAGCGCGGAGTCGTCGTTGTGGGCTTCGTCCGTAGGCATGCTGCCAGCCTACTCCACCGCGGCCCCTTCCCTACTCCGCTGCGCGATACGGATTCTCAAAAATCCCCTCCACCGGCTTCCCGAACACCACACTGATCCGATACGCCAGATCCAGCGACGGGTCGTGCTTCTCCACTTCTAGCGCATTCACCGCCTGACGCGAAACCCCCAGGCGCTCCGCAAGCTGCGCCTGGGTCCACCCGGCTTCGGCGCGCAGGGCGCGCAACTGGTTCTTCATGGCAATGGTGTTCCTGATTCAACGGTGGCTCAGCGGCTGGAGCGCACGAAGGGCCACACGACGGCGGAGACGGCCCAGAACAGCGGGAAGACGAGCCACGCTTTCAGGCCCGGCGCGTTGGCATAGGTTTCGCCGAAGCCCCAGAGGGTGCACACGACGAGCACGATGCCGGCGCTCAGCACCACGCGCTTGGCCCAGAGGGCGCGCAGGTATTCGTCGCTGTCGGCGATGAGCCGCATGAGGGCCCAGACCTGCCCTGCGATGGGCAGGGCTACGGCGAGTGCCAGCAACCAGCCGGCGGGCGTGCCGATCCATGCGTCGAAGGCACCGAAGATCGCGGCCACATGAAAAAGCGCGTAGATGGCCATGAACAGCGCGGTGCGCACGGCGTAGCGCCAGTGGGGCGAGCGCGCAGGCGTGGGGGAACGAGAGACGGCGGCAACGGACATTGAGGACTCCATGTAAGGTTTACATGACTTTATGGATGTCAGGTTTACTTGTCAATGCTTTTGCTTTGCTGTCTGCTCGATGGCAGGAACGCAACAAACATTGGCAGATGCACGCGAACCGGCCACGGCCATACGGCGTACGCTCACCGCTTCCTCCCGCTATCGCTGCCCTGCCCTCTTCGCCCAGGAGGGCAGCGGCTGCCGGCCGCCAGAGCCTTTTCCTGCTCCACGATGACCACCACGACCGCTGATACCGCGCAGCCTGCGCACCTCGCCCCGCCGCTACAGGAGACCACCCCCCAGGGCTTCCTGCTCCCCATCGTCGGCGGCGCGGCCTTCGCGCATCTGCTGAACGACATGATCCAGGCGATGCTGCCGTCGATCTTCCCGATGCTGAAGGCGAATTTCTCGCTGAGCTTCGGGCAGATCGGGATCATCGCGCTGGTCTACCAGGTGACGGCGTCGCTGCTGCAGCCGTGGATCGGTTTCCATACCGACAAGCACCCCAAGCCGTACCTGTTGCCGGCGGGCATGTGCATGACGCTGCTGGGCATCGCGCTGCTGGCGATGGCGCACAGCTATCCGATGCTGCTGCTCGCCGCGGCAGTGGTGGGGGTGGGCTCGGCCACGTTCCATCCGGAGGCGTCGCGGATCGCACGGCTGGCGTCGGGCGGTCGGTTCGGTACGGCGCAGTCCACGTTCCAGGTGGGCGGCAACACGGGCACGGCGATCGGGCCGCTGCTGACGGCGGCGATCGTGATTCCGCACGGGCAGCCGGCGGTGGCGTGGTTCATGGTGGCGGCGCTGCTGGCGATCTTCGTGCTGTACCGGCTCACGACATGGGTGCGGCACCATGGGGCGGCGAAGGCCCGGGGCCTGGCGCGCGGCGGCAGCGAGGGGCTGGACCGGGCCGGCGTGGTGCGGGCCGTGGCGGTGATCTGCGTGCTGATGTTCGCGAAGTTCGTCTACATCGCCTCGTTCACCAACTACTTCACGTTCTACCTGATCGAGCGCTTCCACGTCGGCGTGCAGACGAGCCAGATGTTCCTGTTTTTATTCCTCGCGGCGGTGGCGGCGGGCACGTTCGCGGGCGGGCCGGTGGGCGATCGGATCGGCCGCAAGGCGGTGATCTGGATCTCGTTCCTGGGCGTGGCGCCGTTCGCGCTGGCGCTGCCGTACGTGGGACTGGTGTGGACGGGCATTCTCGCAGTGGTGATCGGGCTGGTGATGTCATCGGCGTTCGCGGCGCTGGTGGTGTATGCGCAGGAGGCGGTGCCGGGCCGCGTGGGGCTGGTGTCCGGCCTGATGTTCGGGCTCATGTTCGGTATCGGCGGGATCGGCGCGGCCGGGCTGGGCGATCTGGCGGACATCCACGGGATCGTGTGGGTGTACGGCGTGACGTCGTTCCTGCCGCTGCTGGGGCTGGCGACGGCCTTCCTGCCCGACACGCGCCGCAAGGCGCGCTGATAAGCCCTCAGCGCTTGCCCCGTTCGGCCCCCAGCACGGCCCAGGTCGGGGCATGGTCGCTGGGTTGCGGCCTGCCGCGCACGTCCATGTCCACGCCGGCATCTTTCAACCGCTTTGCCGCCGCGGGGTTGAGCAGCAGGTGGTCGATGCGCAGGCCGGAGTTGCGCTGCCAGCGCTGGCGCAGGTAGTCCCAGAAGGTGTAGATGGTCTCGTCGGGGTGCAGGGCGCGCAGTGCATCCGTCCAGCCGCTGTCCACCAGGGCGCGGAACGCTTCGCGCACTTCCGGGCGGAACAGGGCGTCATCCACCCAGGCGTCGGGTTTGTAGACGTCGCGTTCGGTGGGGATGATATTGAAGTCGCCCGCGATCACGACCGGCTCGGAGCGGGTGCGCAGCATGGCGGCGCGCTTTGCGAGGCGCTCCAGCCAGGCGAGCTTGTAGTCGAACTTGGGGCCGGGGGCCGGGTTGCCGTTGGGCAGGTAGAGGCAGGCGACCAGTACGCCGTCCACGGCGGCCTCCAGGTAGCGGCTCTGGGTATCGGCCTCGTCGCCGGGCAGGCCGCGCTGCACTTCGATCGGATCGGTGCCGCGCGCGAGGATGGCCACGCCGTTCCAGGCCTTCTGGCCGTGCCAGAGCGCGCCGTAGCCGGCCTCGCGGAGGGCCTCCGCCGGAAAGGCGTCGTCCATGCACTTGAGCTCCTGCAGGCAGGCGACGTCGGGGCGGGACTCCTCCAGCCACTGGAGCAGCGCGGGCAGGCGCGCGCGGACGCTGTTGACGTTGAAGGTGGCGATTTTCATGGCGGTCGGGTTGGATGGGGACTCTTTCGAGGCCCCAAGCCTACGCCGTGCCCGCGCGGTGGCGGTAGGTGGTCGCCGTGTTCTTTCGCCAGCCCTGCACGGAGCGGGGAACGGCGTCTCTCAGGCCGCGAGCTTCTGGAACGAGCCCAGCACCGCCGGCCCGTTGAACGGCTTCACGATCCAGCCCTTCACGCCCGCGGCCTTGCCGCGTTCCTTCATGGCCGGGGAGCTTTCGGTGGTGAGCATGACGATATTCACGCGCTGGTTGCCGAGTTCGCTGCGCACGCGCTCGGCCATGGTGAGGCCGTCCATGTTGGGCATGTTGACGTCGCACACGATGAGTTTGATGCCGCTGTGCTGCTTGAGCTTGGCGAGCCCGTCGCGGCCGTCGACGGCCAGCGCGACCTGGAAGCCGTTGCTGCCCAGGAAGTTGCCCACTTCGCTGCGCACGGTGCTCGAATCGTCGACGACAAGAACGTTGGCCATGGTGGAATGCTCCTCGAAAAAAACAGGGAAGAAAGACAAGGGAAAAAGGAAGGAGAAGCGACGCCGCTCAGAACAGCTCCAGCTCCCCCGATTCGACGAACCCGCTCAGCAGCGTCTCGCTCTCGCGGTAGAGCTCGGGCGCCCAGCTCAGGCTGAAGGCGAAGCGCTGGTAGATCGTGACGGTGGTGCCTTCCGGGTCGTCCGGCGACCAGGCCTGGCACTTGAAGCAGAGCTGCGGGCTCTCGGTGCCGAAGCTGATGTAGCGGTGCAGGTGGTTGACGATGATCGGTACCTGCACGCCGAAGGTGCCGCCCGCGCCTTCGGTGCCGTAGCGGTTGCGGAAGCCGCCCCAGATGAGGTTGGTGAGCTCGCCCAGCAGGGCGTTCAGGTTGCGGAAGTCCGCGCCGTCTTCGGCGGAAAACACCGTGTGTCCCGCGGAGACGACGCGCCGCAGCGATTCGGCATCGGTCTGCAGCGTCATGAAGCCGCGGCACCAGGGTGTCTCCATGGGGATCAGGGTGAACATCTCGCCGTGGATGAGGCGGTCGCGCACCACGTAGGGCGGGTCCATGCGCACTTCCATGCCCTTGAACTGGCTGGCGAGGGCCGATTGCGTCATCTCGCCGAGCGCGCGCACCAGCGAGGTCGGGTAGACGCGGTCGAAGATCTTGCGGTCGAGTTCGCTGCGCAGCGCGCCGATGTCGGCCAGGGTGTAGGGCACGATGGAGGGCAGCGCGCCGAGGTCTGGCAGCTCCACGCCGTCGGTGCGCAGGAAGAGCGGCAGTTCGGGGCGCAGGCGGGCGATCTCGCGGGCGAGTTCGACGCCGTCGCTGACGGCGCCCTGCAGCCGGCCGCCGACGAAGACCGCCCCCAGGTCGATGCGCGAGCGCAGCACGCCGGCCACGTTGAGGGGATGCACGCGGTGGCCCTGCAGGGCGTTGTCGCCGCAGAAGGCGCGGATCGCGTCGAGCACGGCGGCGTCGGTTTCGATGACCAGCACCTTGCTTTCCAGGGCGGCCGGCGCGGTGGCTTCGGAAGGGTCGCGGGTGTTCATGGGAAGGGTCGTCTTTCGTCGCTTAGAACATCTCGAGTTCGCCGGACTCCACCGCTTCCGGCTCGGGGCCGGCCCAGTGGAAGTCCAGGGGCGCATAGGCGCGCGCGCAGAGCGAGGCATGCAGGGAGAGGTCCGGCCGCACGTCCATGCGGAAATGCCGCACGTGCTCGAAGCCGGCGCGCGTGAAGTACGGCGCGCAGCGCGCGTCCAGGATCTGCGGGGTGGAGAGGCCCAGGAACGCCTGGAAGCCGCCCAGGTCGCGGTTGATGGCGCCGCTGCAGAGGTTGCCCATCTCGCAGACGCGGTCGAGGAACGCCTGGTCGCTCAATTGACCGCCCTCCTGCCCGCTCATCTCCGCGACCCAGCCGCGCCATGCCGGGCCGTGGTCGAAATGCAGCGCGGCGACGACGCGGAACGAGAACGAGGCGATGGAGAGCACCGCCATGTGCGTGGCGCCGGCGGCCGGCAGCGCATCCACGGGCTGCACGGCGACGGCGTCGCCGCGCACCACGCTCTGGCGCAGGGCGGAGACCATCATGCGGTCGAGGCTGTCCCGGGTCCGTGCGCTGATGAACCCCGTGGGCAGGATGGCGGAAGGTGCCGTTGCCTTCATGCGGTCTCCAGCAGACCGCCGCCCTGCCCGTCGCCGCCGTCACCTCCGCCGAGGGCGGCCTGGATGCGGCGGTTCGCCAGTTCCAGGCCCATCGCGGCGTTGATGACCATCTTGCCGCCGGCCTGCATGTCCTGGAAGGTGGTGGTGGCGATCAGGTCGTTCTCGTAGAGGCTGGTGCGGTAGTCGCGCGAGAGGCGCTCGGCGCTGGCCGAGAGTTCGCGCATTTCCGTGGCGACCACGTCGAAGCCGCGCCCCGCGACGCCGGCGCGCGCCGCCTCGATCGAGGCGTTGAGCGCCACGATCACCATCTTGCGCACGATCTGCGAGAACGCGTCGTTCTTGTCGTGCAGGCCGCGGTTGTGCGCCACGAGGGTGCTCATGTCCGCATGCCAGCGCTCGAAGGTCTTGCCGATGCCCTGCAGCTCGCGCAGCGCCTCGGCCTGGGTGCGCGCGTGGTGCAGCGTGTTCTCGCCGAGCTGCAGAGCGCGCTGCCCGGAGGCCTGGTCGATTTCACCCAGCCGGCGCTGCCATTCGGCGGCGGCGTCATCGAACTGACGGTGCGCCTGGGCCAGTTCGGCCTCCAGTTGCGTACAGCGTTCCTGCAGCGCCGTGGCGGCCTCGCGCGCGGCATCGCCGGCCTGCTGCACGGCCAGGGCCTGCGAGCGGGCGTGCTCTTCGCCGGCCCGGCGGCGCGCTGCACGCCAGGCGGCGATCGCCAGGGCCAATCCGCCGCCCAGCAGGCAACCCGCCGCCAGCCACATCCATTCCTGCGACATTCGCTTGCTCCCTGCCGCAGGTCAGGCCGCGACCGCGACGGCCCAGCGGGCCGGCACGCGCAACACGGTTTCGAACGGGGTGGCCGACGGCGGGGCGCCTTCGGCCAGTACCAGGGCGATGTCCCCGCCCAGCGATTCCACGAAGGCCTTGACGGCGTCCATGCCCACGCCGCGGCCGGACACGTCGGTCACCTGGCCGGCGGTGGAGAAGCCCGGCGCGAAGATCAGCTGGGCGGTGTCGGCGGCCGCCAGGGTGGCGCCTTCGGCCAGCAGGCCCTGCGCGCGCGCCTTGTCGCGGATGCGCTCCAGGTTCAGGCCGCGCCCGTCGTCGGCCAGGCGGATCTCCAGCCCGGATGCGCCGAGCGCGGTCGCGATGCGGATGCGGCCTGCCGGTGCCTTGCCCTGGGCCGTGCGGTCGGCCGCGGGCTCGATGCCGTGGTCGAGCGCGTTGCGCAGCAGGTGGACGAAGGCGTTGCGCAGGGCTTCGGCGGCTTCGGGGCGCAGGGCCACGGGGGTGGCTTCATGCACTGCGACGTCGGGCGCTTCCTTGCCCAGGTCGTGGGCGAGTGCCGGCAGCGAGGCGGCGACACCGCCGATCACGTCGGCCAGCCCGGGAGCATCGGCGTTCGCGAGGGCCTCGGCGATGCGCTCCAGTGCGGCGCGGTGGTCCGGCGTGCAGCCGGCGTCGCCGGACAGCGCCGCGAGGCGCATGCGCAGGGCGTCGATGCGGGCGCGCGGGATGCGCACGGCCTCGGCGTCGCCGGCCGCGGGTGCCGCACCGCGGCCCAGCGTCTCGGTGTTCACGCGGACATAGGCCGCCAGTGCCGCGGCCACCGCGCCGTGTTCGGACTGCAGCGCCGCGTCGTCCCAGGCCGACGGGTCGTCGCGCAGGGTGGCATAGCGCTGCTCGGCCACGTGGGCGGCGTCGGCGATGCGCAGCAGGCCGTAGGTGCGCGCATTGCCCTTGATCGTGTGCATGTGGCGGAACATCGCCGCGAGTGCGTCGGCGCGCGCATCGGGTTGCACCGCGGTGGCGTCGAGCTGGGCACGGATGTCGCGCAGCAGGTGGTCCGCGCTGTCTGCGAACGCTTGGAACTTGTCGGCATCGACGGCCAGCAGCTCGCCGACCATGGCCAGCTCTTCCTTGCGGGCCTGGGCGTCGCGGGCCAGCGCACGCAGCTCGGTCACGTCGCGCAGGCTCAGCAGCAGGCGCTCCACGGTGCCGTCGGCGGCGGTGATGGGCGACCAGCCCAGCTCGACCACCTTCACGCGGTCGCCGTCGAAACGCACCTGCAACTCCTGCGGCAGCAGGTGGGCGTTGAAGGAGAAATTGAGTTCGTCCTCGCCGATGCAGGCGTCGATCGCGGCCAGGGTCTGGGCCCGGGCGTCCGCGGTCAGATCGGAGCGGTCGAACAGCAGCGCATCGAGCGTGCGGCCGGCGATGTCGTCCTCTTCCAGGATGCGAGTGAGGTGGTCGGAGTATTCCGGGTGGATGGTGCGGCCGGCCTGCAGGGTCAGGATGCCCTGCGGGATGGTGTGCAGCATGGCCTGGATGTCGGCCGTCTTGCGGCGCACCAGCTCGGAGCTTTCCTCGATCTTCGCCACCATCGCGTTGAACGCGGTGAGCGAGCGGCCGATCTCGTCCATGCGGGCGACGGGCACCCGGTGCGAGAAGTCCTGGCTGGTGGCGATCTCGGTCATCTTGAGCTCCATCTCGCGGATGGGGCGCACGATCTGGCGGTAGAGCATGGTGCCGGCGGCGGCCAGGCCGAGGATGGCGACGGCGGCCACGGCCAGCAGCGTGGTCGTGGTGTGTTCCAGCTGGGCGTTGAGCGAGCCGATGGCCTCGTCCTTGCTGCGGCGCTTCTCGACCTGGATCGCCTCGATCATCTGGCCCTGCTCGCGCAGGTACTGGTCGACCGTGGCGGCCATGAAGGCCTCGGCCGCTTCCTGCTGGCCCGCGAGCTTGAAGCGCGCGGTGTCGTCGATGGCCGCGAAGTAGTTCTCGAGGCTCATCGAGGCTTCCTTCACGAGGCCGCGCTGCGCGTCGCTGTCGGCCTCCTGCAGCTGCTTCTCGAGCGCTTTCTGCAGCACCGCCTTGCGCTCCACCAGCTGCTCGTGCAGCTTCTGGGCGGCGTCCTTGTCGCTGGCGGTCACCATGCCGAGCGCGGCCATCTGCACGTCCTTGAGCTGGCCCATCAGCTCGACGGAATGGATGGCACTGGGCACGACGCCCTCCGTCACCCGCTTGACCTGGCGGGCGCCGTCGGCGGACTGGTAGAGCGCGAAGCCCCCGACGGAGCAGAGGGCGAGGAAGGCGAGAACGATCAGCAGGGTGATGCGCAAACGGACGGTCATTGCAGTGGCGGTGCACGCGTGTAACAAGATGATTCAAGTATGGAATCACCATGTGGCGCGCAGATGACAAAGCCCGTGGAGCGGAACATCCCGCACGGCACCGCGGGCCGTGCCGCCCCTCCCGCTCAATGCGGGCTGGCCGTGGGCCGGATGACGATCTCGCTCGTGTCCACGTCGTCCGGCTGCGAGATGGCGAAGCGGATCGCGCGCGCGACGGCGTCCGCGCCGATGGCCACGCTGCGGAAGGCCTTCATCTCTTCGCGGCCCTGCGCGTCCGAGATGGTTTCCGCCAGTTCCGATTCGGTGACGCCGGGGCTGATCGTGGTCACGCGGAGGTCCGAATGTTCCTGGCGCAGCCCCTCGGAGATCGCCCAGACGGCGTACTTGGTGGCGCAGTAGACGGCGGCCGTGGGCGAGACCGCATGCGCGCCGATCGATGCCACGTTCACCACGTGGCCCGAACGCTGGGCCTGCATGGTGGGCAGCACCGCGGCGATGCCGTGCAGCACGCCGCGGATGTTGACGTCGATCATGCGGTCCCATTCGTCCGCCCGCAGCGAGGCGATCGGCGACAGCGGCATCACGCCCGCGTTGTTGACGATCACGTCGATGCGGCCGAAGCGCGCGACCGCGTGGTCGGCGAAGGCCTGGACGTCGGCGCGGCGGGTCACGTCGAGCGCGCGGGCTTCGGCGACGCCGCCGCGGGCGGTGATGTCGGCCACGATGCGCTCGAGGCGGTCGGTGCGGCGCGCGCCGAGCAGCACCGTCGCGCCGCTGGCGGCGAGCAGCCGCGCCGTGGCTTCGCCGATGCCGCTGCTGGCGCCGGTGATGAGAACGACTTTGGAGAGGCGGTTGTCTGGATGGCTGTCTTGCATGGGGAGTCCCTTTTAGTTGAGTGAGAGATGGCGGGCGAAGCCGCTTCCGGGGGCCACGGGCTCCGCGCGGAAAGCACCGTTCTTGGCCCTGCAGGGAATCTAGGGACGCAGGCCTGCCACCGGTACTCCCCGATCGCTGACCGGGGTGTTTAGAATTTTTTGCCAATGCCCGCCGATCTCAACCTGCTGCGCTTTTTCCTGGCCGTCGCGAAAGAACAGAACTTCCGCGCGGCCGCCGACCACCTGGGCGTGACGCGCTCGGCCGTGAGCCAGGGCATCCGGCGGCTGGAGGACGGCCTGGGCATCGCGCTGGTGCAGCGCTCGACGCGCCACGTGCGCCTGACGGAAGCCGGCGAACGGCTGCACCGGCAGATCGCCGGCCCGCTGTCGACCGTGGGCGCGGCGCTGGAGGAGGTCACGGAGGACGGGCCGGCGCGCGGCCTGCTGCGGGTGGCCGCCACCTCGATCGCCGAGCGCTTCCTGTCCGGGCCGCTGATCGCGTCGTTCGTCCAGGCGCACCCGGGCGTGACGCTGGACGTCACGGTCACCGACGAGGAATCGGACATCGTCGCGGCCGGCTTTGATGCCGGCGTCCGGCTGGGCGAAGTCATCGAGCAGGACATGGTGGCGGTGCCGCTCACGGGGCCGCAGCGGCAGATGGTGGTCGCCACGCCGCAGTACCTGGCGGCGCACGGCCGGCCGCAACACCCGCGCGACCTGCTCGGTCATGCCTGCATCGGCTGGCGCCCCGCCCCCGGCGTCGCACCCTACCGCTGGGAGTTCCGCGAGGACGGCCGCGACTTCGACCTGGCGGTGGAGCCGCGTGTCACCACCAACGACATGCTGCTGATGATCCGCACCGCGCTTTCGGGCGCGGGCGTCACCATCGGCATGGAGGAGACGTTCGCGCCCTACGTCGCACGCGGCGAACTGGTGCCCGTGCTGGAGGAGTTCCTGCCGCGCTTTCCGGGCTTCTTCCTGTACTTCCCGAGCCGCCGGAACCCGCCGCGCAAGCTGCGGGCGCTGGTGGAGCACGTGCGGGCGTGGCAGGGCCGGGCCGCCTGACCCGGAACGCCGATCAGGCCGCGGTCACCCCTTTTTCCACGCAGGATCGTCCAGCCAGCCGCGCACCACGCCGTTGGTCCAGCCGAAACCGTCCTGCAGCGGGTATTCGCCGCCGTCGCCGCCGGCGGACGTGTCGCCGTCGCCCTCACCGAGCGCGTACTTCTCCACGAGCCGGCCCTCTTTGTCGTACACGTGGCGCACGGTGGCGAGCCAGCGCTCGCGGATGTCCTGCGCGAGTTGGCGGCAGGCCTCGTCGCGGTCGCCGTAGCGCGCGAAGCCTTCCGCGCCCATCCACTGCAGGGGCGCCCAGCCGTTGGGCCGGTCCCACTGCTCGCCGCTCGCGATCTCGGTGGTGGCGAGGCCGCCGCGCACCAGCAGGCGCCGCCGCACGGTGGCGGTGAGCGCGCGCGCCTGCGCCAAGGTGGCCGTGCCGGTGAAGAGCGGCGCCACCGTCGCTCCGTTCAGGGCGGGACGGGGTACGCGGTTCTCCCAGTCATAGTCCAGGAAGGCGCCGGCCTCGGCGTTCCAGAGGAAGCGGGTGATCGCCTCGGCGCGGCGCGCGGCGCGGCCGTCGAACTCGTCGGCAGTGGCGGTATCGCCGGCCTCTCGGCTCAGGCGCGCGATCATGGTTTCGCTCGCATGCAGCAGCGCGTTCAGGTCCACCGGCAGGATGCGCGTGGTGCAGATGCCCGCCAGGCAGGCAGTGCGCGAGGCGGCGGCGTCGAGGTCGTCGAGCCAGCGCGAGCTGAAATCCCAGCCCGATTCGGCGGCCGCGCGCAGGTTGCGGAACACTTCGGCTGCCGGGCGGGTGCAGGCGGCGGCGGTCTCCATGTCTTCGCGCCAGGATTCCTCGCGCGGGGTGTCGCGGTCGTCCCAGTAGCGGTTCAGCACGTGGCCGCCCGGCAGTCCCACCACGCGGCGGTGGGTGCGGCCATCGGCCAGGCCGCCCTCGCCGTCCATCCAGAAGGCGTACTCGCGCAGCATCTGCGGCAGGTAGCGGTGCGCGCCCTGCCCGCGGGTGGATTCGCACAGCCCCGCCATCAGCGCGAACACCGGTGGCTGCGACCGGCTCAGGTAGTAGGTGCGGGTGCCGTTGGGCACGTGGCCGTAGGTATCGATGAGGTAGGCGAAGTTGTCCGTCATCGCATGCAGCAGCCGCGGCCGTCCGCTCGGCACCAGGCCCAGCATGGTGAAGTAGGAATCCCAGTAGTACATCTCCACGAACCGCCCGCCGGGCACTACGTAGGCGTGCGGTAATTCCAGCAGCGAGCCGCGGTGCGGATGGTGGGCGGGATGGCGCGCCAGTTCGTCCCACAGCGCGTCGATGTGCGCGGCCAGCGGCAGGCCCGGTGGCGCGGTGGCGCGCTCGCAGGCGCTGCGCGGCGGCGAGAAATGGCGATGCACGAATGCGGCGAGGTCGAAGCCGGGCTGGCCCTGCTCGGCGCGGTAGGCGGCCAGGATGTCCTCGGGCGGCATGCGCGGCGCGCAGTCCACGAAGGTCTTGGAATCCTCGAAGACGCGCTGGCGCTGCACTTCCACGAACAGCTCCTGGTACCGGTCGGCGGGTGAGCGCGTGTCCGGCTGGGGCATCCGCTTCGCCGCGCCGGCACGCGCAGCCGGGGTGGCGTCGATGGGGCCGTGTCCCTCGATGGGCCCGGCAAGCGGCGCGGCAGAAGGTTGCGGATGGGGATGTGCGTCGGAAGGCAGGGGTATGGCGGACATGCAGGAGGTTCGCGTGATGGGCAGGGTGCGGACGAACGGAACACGCAGTGCCTCGGCGTCACCGGACCGCCGAGCTGATGGGCATTGTGGGTGCTCAGGCGCCGCGGCCGCGTCGGACGCGACCTCGGCCTTGCAGATCCCGCCGATTCGCCATGTCCCGCCCTGCTTCGCGCGGTGTGGGCGGCAAACAGGCAGCTTTGCTGTGATCGGCGCCTACGGAACCCGAAAACACCTCGGGTCCGCGCCTACCCACCACCTCCCACCCCGCCATGAAAAAACTGTCCTCCTTTTTTCGCAGCCAGCCCCCTTCATCGCGCCGCCGCGAGCCCTCCCCGGAGCCCCGCCCCGAAGAAGCCCGTTGGCAACGTTTTCCGAACGACGGGGTGCATTCGGCACGGCTTGATCCCACCCGCTATCAGGGGGTCTACCTGGACCACGACAGCGACGATGAATTCAAGGACAGGACGCGGGGATCGCTCGACCTCATCGGCAGCACGCCATCGGGTTCCACCGTTCTGCAGCATCTGGCATCGATCAACGAGATGAATCCGCGCAAAAAGGTGATCATCCGGCCGGACGGCGTACCGCCGCGCGGCAGCCATGTGCTGCCGGGCTGGGAGCGGCCAGGCCATTCCTTTTCGGAACTGAGGCAGACGCTCCATGCGCGCGAGACCTCCGACGCATTCATGCCGCGCGTCGCTTCGGATGGCTGCGATGTCAGCGTGGTCACGTACAACCCGGAGCACGGCGAACGGTTCGACGGCCACGACACGGATGCCGCCTACGGCGTCCAGGATGCCAGCCTTTCCTACGCCTACCTGGGCCACGAGCTGATCCACGCCTCCCGCAAACTCCATGGCGAGGAACTGCAGGATCCCGACAACCTGCACGAGGAACTACGGACTGTGGGCGTGGGCCCCTGGTCGAACGAATATCCCTCGGAGAACGCGCTCCGGCGGGAGCGCGGCGTCGGCGTGCGTCCCAGCTACTCCGGCGAGACCGGCAGCGGCATCCATCCGGAGGGCGGCAATTCCGCAGCCACGGAACATCGGCTGGAAACCCTGGGTGCCTGGACCGGGTATCCGCACGGATGGCGCCACCGTTGAGGCTGATCGCGCAGTGGTCAGCGGTTCGGCGCTCGGTGCGCTCCCGCGTCGGCCGTCTGCTGGCCGGTGATGTACTGCTCCATCTGCTCGATGAGGAACTGCTGCTCCGAGATCACGTCCTTCACCAGATCGCCGATGGAGATCAGGCCGGCGAGGGTGCCGTCTTCCTCCACCACGGGCAGGTGGCGCAGCCGGTTCTCGCTCATGAGGGCCAGGCACTGGCCGCTGGTCTGCGCGGGCCGCACGAAGCGCACCGCGCTGGTCATCACGTCGGCCACGCGCGTCTCGCCCGAGGTGCGGCCCAGCAGCGCCACCTTGCGTGCATAGTCGCGTTCAGTGACGATGCCGGCGATGCGGCCCTCTTCCAGCACGAGCAGCGCGCCGATGCCCTTGTCGGCCATCAGGCGCAGGGCGTCGAGCATCGAGTCCGAGGGCGCGACGGAGTAGACGCCCTGGTGGGCCTTGGATTTGAGGATGTCTGCAACTGCGGTCATGGAAACCTCCCGGTGCTGAGGGGCGAACGGCCCTCGGCGCCAGTGTGCAGCCTCGCCGGGTGAACTGCAACGGGGCCCTTCTCAGCGCGGCGCGGGCAGCGCGGCCGTGCCGCCCCGGCCGGCCTTGGCCGCCTTGCGCAGGGCCACGGCGTCGGGCGCCGACGTGCGGGCGCCCCGCTCCAGGCGGAACACCTGCACCGACTCCGACACGGTCTGGGCCTGGCGCTCCAGTTCCATGGCCAGGGCGGCACTCTCCTCGACCAGCGCGGCGTTCTGCTGGGTGATCGTGTCCAGCTGGGCGACCGCGGCATTCACCTGCGAGATGCCCGACAGCTGCTCGGTCGATGCACCGTGGATCTCGGCGATGAACACGCCCACGCGGCGCACGAGGTCGAGCGATTCCTGCATGGTCCGCCGCGCCCCGTCCGTGCGGTCGTGGCCTTCGCGCACCCGCGCGGCGGACTCCTCGATGAGCTGGCGGATCTCCCGCGCGGCGGCCTGGGTGCGCTGCGACAGGCTGCGCACCTCGGCGGCCACCACGGCGAAGCCGCGGCCGTGCTCGCCGGCGCGCGCCGCCTCCACGGCCGCGTTCAGCGCGAGGATGTTGGTCTGGAAGGCGATGGAGTCGATCAGCCCGGTGATCTCGCCGATGCGGCCGGACGAGGTCTGGATCTCCCGCATGGTCACGGCCACCTCGTCCACCGCGCCGCTGGTGCGCTCGGCGACGCCGGTCGCCTGCTGGGCGAGTTCGCTCGCCTGCCGGGCGGAGTCGGCCGTCTGCTTCACCGTGCCGGTGATCTCCTCCATCGAGGCGGCCGTCTGCTGCAGGTTGCTCGCCTGGCTCTCGGTGCGCGAAGACAGGTCCTGGTTGCCCTGGGCGATCTCGCGGCTCGACAGGCGCATCTTGTCGCTCTCCTGCCGGGCGTCGCGCACGATCGACAGCAGGTTCACGTTGAGCTGCGCCAGCGCGCGCTGCAGCTCTCCGGTGAGGCCCGAGCGCGTCACCGCCATGCTCTGCGTGAGGTCGCCGGCGGCCATGCGGTTGGCGGCCCCCACCATCTGGGCGAGCGGCAGCACCGCGGCACGGCGCACGTAGGCGAATCCGCCGGCGGCCACCGCCGTGACGCCCAGCCAGGCCAGCGCGGCGAGCATCCCCGACTGCGGGCCCACCCAGGCCGCGAGCGCGGCAGCCACCCACAGGGCGGCGAACGCCAGGGCCACGCGGCCGGACAGGCCGATGTCCAGCGCCTGCGCGATGCGCCCGGAGAGCGTGCGGCGCACCAGCCGGCCGCGCTGCAGCGCATGCACCGTGCGGCCGGCCTGCTTTTCGGCACGCATGCGGGCGTAGAGCGCTTCCGCCGCCGCGATCTGTTCGCGCGACGCCTCGGTGCGCACCGACATGTAGCCCACCGGCCGGCCCTCTTCCATGAGCGGCGTCACGTTCGCCATCACCCAGTAGTAATCGCCGTTCTTGCGGCGGTTCTTGACGGCGGCGGACCACGGCCAGCCGGACGCGATGGTTTCCCACATGTCGCGGAACGCCTCCTCCGGCATCTCCGGGTGGCGGATCATGTTGTGCGGCTGGCCCAGCAGTTCCCCGCGCTCGTATCCGCTGACTTCCACGAACATCGGATTGCAGTAGAGGATGCGACCCTGCAGATCGGTGGTGGACACCAGGGTCTCGCCACGCGGAAACGGGTATTCCTGGGTGGTGACGGGGAGGTTGATGCGCATGGGGGTCTCCTCGCTGTGGGGTGTGTTGTTGGAACGTGCGGCCGGGGGAGCGCTTACGGCCTGCCACCCAGGAAATATGACCGAAATGCGGCAAAATTGATGCAATTGGATACAACTGGTCCATAGCAGGAACCATGGGGCGGAACGCGTAGGGGTGATTTTCTGCCCTCAAGTCGCGCGTTTGTCCTACACCGCAACCCCTTGTCGCGCCGTGCATTTTTTGCTGCGGGGCTGGGCAGGTTGCCGCGCGGCGGAATGCGGCGGTCACGTGACGATGAAATTCGGAATTCAACGACGACGCAGCCACTGTCGCACTGTCTCCACACTGCAAGCTTGGTGAAAGCGTTCCTCACTATGCGCGGGAATGCACCCGATGGCCAGCCGGGCGCCGAAATGGAACGTGGCCGCGCCGGGGGCCGTACTTCACAAGCCGTTTTCATTCGGCGGCGAGAATGGCCGGCTCCCCCGCAGCGCCCGCCATGAATTCCACGCTCCACCGCACCGCCCGCCCCGCTCCCGCGTCTGCCGCTCCCGACGTCGTCCATCCGCCCGTGCTCGCGCACGCTGCCCCCGCCACCCGAGGTGCGCGCGCCCTGTGGCTCGCGCTGGGCCTGGCCCTGGCCGGCTGCTCCGACAAGGCACCGCCGCCGGCGCCGCGCGGCCCGGTGGAAGTGGGCGTGGTGACCGTGCAGCCGGAGCGCCAGTCGGTGACCACGGAGCTGCCCGGCCGCACCAGCGCACACCTCGTGGCCGAGATCCGGCCGCAGGTGGGCGGCATCGTGCAGAAGCGGCTCTTCACCGAAGGGGCGGAGGTGAAGGCGGGCCAAGTGCTCTACCAGCTCGATCCGGCACCGTTCGAAGCCGCGCTCGCCAGCGCGCAAGCATCGCTCGGCCGCGCCCAGGCCACGGCCGGCTCCGCGGAATCGAACGCGCGGCGCAATGCCGAGCTCGCGAAGATCGAGGCGGTGAGCCGGCAGGTGGCCGACGACAGCCAGGCCGCGGCCCAACAGGCGCGGTCCGACGTGGCCGTGGCGCGCGCCTCGGTCGAAACCGCCCGCATCAATCTGGGCTATGCCCGCATCCGCGCCCCGATCTCCGGGCGCACGGCGATCTCCACGGTCACGCCCGGCGCGCTGGTCACCGCCAACCAGACCACCGCGCTCACCACGATCTCGCAGCTCGATCCGCTCTACGTGGACGTCACCCAGTCGAGCACCGAGGTGCTGCGCTGGAAGACGGACCTCGCGCAGGGCCGGCTGCAGCGCGCGGGCGAAGGCCAGGCGCGCATGCGGCTCAAGCTGGAAGACGGCAGCACCTATGCCCATCCGGGCCGGCTGCAGTTCAGCGGCGTCACCGTCAACCCGACCACCGGCGCCGTGACGCTGCGCGGCGTGGTGCCCAACCCCGACGGCCTGCTGCTGCCCGGCATGTACGTGCGCGCCGTGCTGGAGACCGGCGTGAACGAGCAGGCCCTGCTCGTGCCCCAGCAGGGGGTGACGCGCGACGCGGCCGGCAACGCCAGCGTGCTGGTCGCCAACGCGCAGGACAAGGTGGAGCGCCGCAACATCGAGGTGGGCGCGGCCGTGGGCAACCGCTGGGTGGCGACCGCCGGCATGGCACCGGGCGACCGCGTCATCGTGGACGGCCTGCAGCGCATCCAGCCCGGCGACACGGTGAAGGCGGTGGAGGTGAAGCCCGCGCCCCAGGGCACCGCGCCCGCGCAGGGTGCGCCGGCATCGGCTGCAGCTTCGGCATCGGCGTCGGCGCCTGCGTCGGCGGCCTCGCGCTGAGGAGGCGCCATGGCCCAGTTCTTCATCAACCGGCCCATCTTCGCGTGGGTCATCGCCATCGTCATCATGCTCGCGGGCCTGATGTCGATCCGCAGCCTGCCGCTGGAGCAGTACCCCGACATCGCGCCGCCGCGCGTGTCCATCAGCGCCACCTACACGGGCGCATCGGCCAAGACGGTCGAGGAATCGGTCACGCAGGTGATCGAGCAGCAGCTCAAGGGCCTGGACAACCTCATCTACATGGGCTCGACCAGCGACGCCTCGGGCAGCTCGCGCACCACCCTCACCTTCAATGCCGGCACCAACATCGACGTGGCGCAGGTGCAGGTGCAGAACAAGCTGCAGCAGGCCATGTCGCGCCTGCCGCCCGCCGTGCAGAGCCGCGGCGTCACGGTGACGAAGGGCGGCAACGACTACCTGATGATCGTCACCTTCACCTCGCCCGATCCGTCGGTCACGCAGGTGGACATCGGCGACTACATCTCCAGCAACCTGGTGGACGTGATCAGCCGCATCGACGGCGTGGGCGACGTGGCCACACTGGGCACGCCCTATGCGATGCGCGTGTGGATGGACCCGGCCAAGCTCGAAAAGTACGCGCTGATGCCCTCCGACGTGGGCAGCGCGATCAACGCGCAGAACGCGCAGGTCTCGGCCGGGCAGCTCGGCGCCCTGCCCGCCGTGGGCGGCCAGCAGCTCAATGCCACCATCACCGCGCGCAGCAAGCTGCAGAGCCGGGAAGAGTTCGAGAACATCGTGCTCAAGGTGGCGACCGACGGCTCGGTGGTGCGCCTGAAGGACGTCGCGCGCATCGAGCTGGGCGCGGAGAACCTCACCATCACCTCGCGGCTCAACGGCCGGCCGGGTGCGGGCATGGGCGTGGTGCTGGCCGACGGCGCCAACGCCATGGCGGTGGCCGAGGCGGTGAACGCCAAGATCGCCGAGCTGCAGCCGTTCTTTCCCTACCAGCTCAAGCCGTTCACGAGCTACGACACCACGCCCTTCGTCGAGGCCTCCATCGACGAGGTGGTGAAGGCGCTGGCCGAGGCCATGGTGCTGGTGGTGCTGGTGATGTACCTCTTCCTGCAGAACTTCCGCGCCACGCTGATTCCGGCGATCGCCGTTCCGGTGGTGCTGCTGGGCACCTTCGCGGTGCTGTCGGCCGCGGGCTATTCGATCAACACGCTCACCATGTTCGGCATGGTGCTCGCGATCGGCCTGCTGGTGGACGATGCGATCGTGGTGGTGGAGAACGTCGAGCGCGTGATGAGCGAGGAAGGGCTGCCGCCGAAGGAGGCCACCCGCAAGTCGATGGCGGAGATCACGCCGGCCCTGGTGGGCATCGCGCTCACGCTGTCGGCGGTGTTCATCCCGATGGCGTTCTTCGGCGGCTCCACCGGCGTGATCTACCGGCAGTTCTCGATCACCGTGGTCTCGGCGATGGTGCTGTCGGTGCTGGTGGCGCTCACGCTCACGCCGGCGCTCTGCGCCACGCTGCTGAAACCCATTCCGAAGGGCGCGCACAGCCCGCACGGCGGCGCGCCGCGGCGCGGCCCGCTGGGCTGGATGGACCGCTTCTTCACCGGCTTCAACCACCGCTTCGACCGCACGGCCGACGGCTACCAGCGCGGCGTCGGCCGCATCGTGCGCCGCGGCGGCCGCATGATGGTGGTCTACCTGCTCATCGTGGGCGGCATGGCGGTGCTGTTCATGCGCCTGCCCACCTCCTTCCTGCCCAACGAGGACCAGGGGGCCGTGCAGGTGCAGATCACCCTGCCCGCGGGTTCGTCCAACACGCGGCTGCAGGCGGTGATGGCCGAGGTGCAGAAGTACTTCGCCGAACAACCCGACGTGGTGAGCTTCAACTCCATCACCGGGGCGAACGGCGACCAGAGTTCCGCGCGCGGCTTCGTGCGCCTGAAGGACTGGAGCGAACGCACGGGCCCCGGCCAGAGCGCCGACGCGATCGCGCGCAAGGCCACGCGCGATCTGCGCAAGATCCGCGACGCGCGCATCTTCGTGGTGCTGCCGCCGGCCGTGCGCGGCCTGGGCGCGAACGCGGGCTTCAACTTCCAGCTCAAGGACCTGAACGGGCTGGGCCATGCGGCGCTGGTGGCGGCGCGCGACAAGGTGCTGAAGCTCGCCGCCGGGCGGCCCGAACTCTCCAACGTGCGCAGCAACAACCCCGACGACACCGCGCAGCTGGGCGTGACCATCGATGACGCCAAGGCCGGCGCGCTGGGCCTGGCCACGGCCGACATCAACAGCACGCTCTCGAGCGCGATCGGCGGCACGTACGTGAACGACTTCCTGAACAAGGGCCGCGTCAAGCGCGTGTACATGCAGGGCGATGCGCCCTACCGCATGCTGCCGCAGGACATCGGCCCCTGGACGGTGCGCAACAACCAGGGCCAGATGGTGCCGTTCACCGCCTTCTCCTCCACCAGCTGGACCTACGGCTCGCCCCAGCTGCAGCGCTACAACGGCAGCCCGAGCTACGAGTTCGTGGGCGATGCGGCCACGGGCGTGAGCTCCGGCGCGGCCATGGCGGCGGTGGACGAGATCATGAAGGAGATGCCGCCCGGCATCGGCTACGAGTGGACGGGCGCCTCCTACCAGGAGCGGCTCTCGGGTTCGCAGGCGCCGCTGCTCTATGCGATCTCCATCCTGTTCGTGTTCCTGTGCCTGGCCGCGCTCTACGAGAGCTGGTCGGTGCCGTTCTCGGTGATCCTCGTGGTGCCGCTGGGCATCGTGGGCGCGCTGCTGGGCATCGGCATCCGGGGGCTGTCGAACGACGTGTACTTCCAGGTGGGGCTGCTCACCACCGTGGGGCTGGCCTCGAAGAACGCCATCCTGATCGTGGAGTTCGCCACCCAGCTGCAGGCCGCCGGCCGCAGCGTGATCGACGCCACGCTCGAAGCCGTGCGGCTGCGGCTGCGGCCCATCCTGATGACCTCGCTGGCCTTCGGCTTCGGTGTGCTGCCGCTGGCGATCGGCACCGGCGCCGGCGCGGGCGGGCGCCAGGCGATCGGCACCGCGGTGCTGGGCGGCATGGTGTCGGCCACGGTGCTGGGCATCTTCTTCGTGCCGGTGTTCTTCGTGCTGATCCGCGGCTTCTTCGCGGGCCGTGCTTCCCGTGCTTCCAGTCCTGCCTCCGGAGCCTCCGCATGATGTGCCGCGACTTCTCTTCGCCGACCCGTTCCGCCAGCACACCCGCGCCGTACGTGCGCCCAGCTGCGACCGCCCTGGCCGTCGCGGCCGCGCTGCTCGCCACGGGCTGCGCCAACCTCGCGCCGCCCTACCAGTCGCCTGCGCTGCCTGTGCCCGCCACGCTGGACGGTAAGGCGGCGGGAACGGAAGCGGCAGCGGCAGCGGCCGCAGATGCGCAGGCGTCCGCCGCCGGCATCGGCAACCTGCCCTGGGAATCCTTCATCACCGAACCCCGGCTGCGCGGCGTGATCGCCCAATCCCTCGCGGCCAACCGCGACCTGCGCGTGGCGGCACTGGCCATCGAGCGTGCCCGGGCCCAGTACGGCGTGAGCCGCGCGGACCTGTTCCCCACCGTGGCGGCCACCGGGGCGGGCAGCCGCAGCCGCACGGCCGACGACCTCACCGCCGCGGGCCGCTCCAACACGGGCGGCCAGTACAACGCGCAGATCGGTTTCGCGAGCTACGAGATCGACTTCTTCGGCCGGGTGCGCAACCTGAACGACGCCGCGCTGCAGGAATTCCTGCGCGTGGGCGAGAACGCGCGCAGCGTGCGCCTCTCCCTCATCGCCGACGTGGCGGGCGCCTGGCTCACGCTCGATGCCGACGCGCGCCGCCTGCTGCTCGCGCGCGAAACGCTGCGCACGCGGGAGCAGTCGCTGTCGCTCGCCCGGCAGAGCTATGAGCGCGGCGCGACTTCGGGCCTCGCCTTCGCCCAGACACAGACCACCGTGGACACCGCCCGCGCCGACGCGGCCGCGGCCACGGCCCAGCTCGCGCGGGACCGCAACGCATTGCAGTTGCTCGCGGGCGGCCCCGTGGCGGATGCGCTGCTGCCGCCGAGCGCGGTGGAAGCCTTCGCGCTGCCGCCGCAGAACGCGGCGGCGAACGGCACGGCCGGCGTGCCGGCCCAGGCGTCCTCCAGCGCAGGCCCGGCTTCGGCCTCGGGACCGGTTTCCGCATCGGCACCCGCACCGGAGCCGGCGCCCTCGTCCGCCACCGACCCCGCGCGCGCGGGCGCCCAGGCCGGCAGCCCCGATCCCGCCCGCTGGGAGCGCCCCGCCCCCAGCGTCGCGCCGCTGCTCGCGGTGCCCGCCGACCTGCCCTCCAGTGCGCTACTGCGCCGCCCGGACATCCAGGCCGCCGAGCGCTTATTGCAGGGCAGCTACGCCAGCATCGGCGCCGCGCGCGCCGCGTTCTTCCCGTCGATCACGCTCACGACCAGCGTAGGCACCGCCAGCAACCAGCTCTCGGGCCTGTTCGGTGCGGGCAACGGCACCTGGAGCTTCGCCCCGCAGATCCGCCTGCCGATCTTCGACGGCGGCCGCAACCGCGCCAACCTGCGCGTGGCCGAGGTGGCGCGCGAGACGGCGGTCGCGCAGTACGACAAGGCCGTGCAGACGGCCTTCCGCGAAGCCGCCGATGCCCTGGCCGACCGCGCCACGCTGCAGGAGCGGCTCCAGGCCCAGACGTCGCTCGTCGCCAACACCCAGCGTGCGCTCGACCTCACGCTGGCGCGCTGGCGGCTGGGCGCGGACAGCTACCTCGCGGTGCTGGATGCGCAGCGCTCGCTCTACACCGCGCAGCAAGGGCTCATCGGGCTGCAGCTCACGGAGCAGGTGAACCGGGTGACGCTCTACAAGGTGCTGGGCGGGTGGAGCGCGGGCCCGGACGGCAACAGCTGAGCCGCGCCGAGGGGCCGAAACGCCCATCTACGGGCCACGCTGACAGACACGCTGGCGCAGTCCACGCGCATCTGCCGTGCGCAAGTGCCGTCCGTGTCGTGCGTATGCACCGCAACGCCGCAGCCGTGCAGCGGCGGAGTGCGGCCTCTACCCTGCCATGGGCGGGACTCGGCATGTCCCAGGGCCTTCACCAGCGCTCTCGCTGACCCCTCCGAAGCGGGATCGGGGCTCGGGCCGGTTCCTGCGCGGTTTTGCAGCCGTCGGGGTGCGAGGGATCGCAGCGATGGCGAAATCTTCGGAGTTGGAATCTCACCGATGGATATTGAGATCGCACAGGCGCTGGCCTGTCGCTTTCTGCATGGCCTGGACGTTTTCGACCCATGGAAGGGGTGAAACCAAATACCCCCCACACTGCCCTCACATAAAAATTGCACGCTTGTCTTAATGGACAAACGTGCCGTATTGATTTGAGTGCCACGCAATCGGCATCTCTGTTGCTTCCGGTCCGATCGGTGCAGCGGCCTCGGATCGGAGGCGCAGCAATGGCTGGACAACGGCCCTGTTTGCAACAGCGATACTCCACGACCGGACTGGATTTTTTAAATCATTCCATCCTGCGGATTGTGGCAAAAACGGATCGATTTGTCCCGCTGCATGAAAAAAAATGGGCAATTGAAAAGCAACGTGGCATTTTTGCCAAAAGAAAGCTTTTCCTGTGAACGTTTCGCTACATTTGGCGTAGTTGTCGTCTCATGCAGCACTTCTATGAAGCTCTCTATCCGTATAGCGCTGGGCTACCTGCTCGTGGTCGCCACTCTCATCGTGGTCTGCAGCTACTCCGCCAGGCGCACCAGCGCGCTCGCAGACGTTGCCGATGCCATTGCCCTCGAACGGATCGCGAGGCTCGAGAAGCTGCAATTCCTGCGGAACAACTTCAATGCGCAGGGCCATCAACTGCGCAACGTTCTCATCAGCCATGATCGCGCGTTCCAGGAGGCGGAGCTGAAGAAATCGGACGCGATCAAAATCACCAACAGGAAAGTTCTTTCGGAGGTCATGCAGGCGGAAACCGATGAGTCCGCGCGCAAACCTCTGGAGGAAGTGGCGCGCTTCCTCGATCCCTTCTACAACGAGATCGACAACACAGCGCGTCTGGCACTGCAGGGCTCGCTGGAGGACGCGCGCAAAAGCCTCATCGGCCCTCTCCGCGACCGGCAAATGCCGCTTTTCAAGGCGGTGGACGATAGCGTGAAGCGGCAGGTGGAACTGTCGGAGGCCCTCGCGCTGCAGGCCCGCAGGGATGCCCAACAGACGGCGTGGCTGACGCTGGCATCGGGCGGCCTCGGAGCGGTGCTGGCGGTCTTTGCGTGCTGGTGGATCGTGCGCAGCGTCCGCCAATCCCTGGGCGGAGAACCCACGGACTTGGGTGGCGCCGCACGCCAGGTGGCTGGAGGGAACCTGACCCCGGTCCCGCTGCCTCCGGCAGCCCATCCGGAGAGCGTCTTCGCATCGCTCGCGGCGATGCAGCAAAGCCTGCACGGTATCGTCCTGAAGGTGCGGGACGTCGCAGACTCCATATCCACCGGCGCCACGCAGATCGCCGCGGGCAGTACGAACCTCAGCCAGCAGACCGAGGAGCAGGCCGGAGCCCTGCAGGAAACCGCAGCGACCATGGACGCACTGACCCAATCCGTGCGCTCCAACGCGGACCATACCCGGACTGCCAGCCACCTGGCCCAGGAAGCGGCCGAGGTGGCCCTGAAAGGCCGGAATGCGGTTTCCCGCGTGGTGGAGGCGATGAATGGAATCGACGGCAGCTCCGCGCGCATCGGCGACATCATCGGCGTGATCGACGGTATCGCCTTCCAGACCAACATCCTCGCGTTGAACGCCGCCGTCGAAGCCGCGCGGGCCGGAGAGGAAGGCCGGGGCTTCGCCGTCGTGGCGGCGGAGGTGAGAAGCCTTGCACAGCGCAGCGCGGCGGCCGCCAGGGAGATCAAGGATCTCATCCAAAGCAGCCAGAGCCAGGTACGCAATGGGTCCACGCTGGCGAACGAGTCCGGCGACGCCATGCGGGAGATCGAAGCAGCCGTCTCGCGCATGGCCGTCGTGGTCAAGGAAATCAGCGACGCCACCTCGGAGCAGAGCGACGGAGTCGCGCAGGTGGGCACGACGATCGGGCAGTTGGAGGATTCGACGCAGCACAACGCCGCTCTGGCCGAGGAAAGCGCGGCGGCCGCATACAGTCTCGAACAGCAGGCCAAGGCGCTCATGGAAGCGGTATCCCTCTTCCGCCTCCGCGCTGCCGCCCAGGCCTGACCGGCATGCGGGTGGGCTGCCGGAGGCAGCAGTTCACCGATCCCTGCCCGTCTGCCCATGCCCATGCCCATGCACCACGGCGGGGCACTGCACCGAAGCGGTTCATGCCAGCGCACCGTGTCACTGCGGCCGTGCAGCTCCGATCCATCGCGCGATGCCCGGAAAGCGCAGCGGGCCACCCCGTCGCGGCCCCGCCGTTGCCGGGAAGTGCCCACGGGATAAGCTGGCACGCGCATTGCAATAGCCCCCGCGTGGCCGAGGCTGGCCACGTGGCCCGCCCCCTTGCAATGGCGCAAGCGGTGCAGGCCCAGGACGAAGGCGTCCCCACCCGTGCGAGCGGCCCTTTTGTTGCGGCGCTCGCAGGGTGAGGACGCCTTTTTTGTTTTCCGAACCGCCCGTGGGGGTCCCGATGAAAAAATCCAGACTGGTGATGGTGGGCAACGGCATGGCCGGCGTGCGCACGCTCGAGGAGCTGCTGAAGATCGCGCCCGATCTGTACGAGATCACCGTGTTCGGCGCCGAGCCGCACCCCAACTACAACCGCATCCTGCTCTCGCCGGTGCTCGCGGGCGAGCAGACGCTGGAGGAGATCGTCCTCAACGACTGGGCTTGGTACGAGGAGAACGGCATCACCCTGCACGCGGGCTGCACCGTGCGCGAGGTGGACCGCACGCGCCGCATCGTGCGCGGCACGGACGCCGAGGGCCGCACCATCGAGGCGCCCTACGACCGCCTCATCATCGCCACCGGCTCCAATCCCTTCATCCTGCCGATTCCCGGCAAGGAGCTGCAGGGCGTGCTCGCCTACCGCGACATCGCCGACACGCAGGCGATGATCGACGCCGCCGCCACCTACCGCGACGCCGTCGTGATCGGCGGTGGCCTGCTCGGGCTGGAGGCCGCCAACGGCCTCATGAAGCGCGGCATGCGCGTCACCGTGGTGCATGCGAGCGAGTGGCTCATGGAGCGCCAGCTCGACGACGTGGCGGGCCGCATGCTGCAGAAGTCGCTGGTGGAGCGCGGCATGGGCTTTCTCATGAAGGCGCAGACGCAGGAACTCGTGGGCGACGATTCCGGCCGCGTGGCCGCCGTGCGCTTCAAGGACGGCACCGAGGTGCCCGCGCAGCTCGTCGTGATGGCCGTGGGCATCCGCCCCAGCACGCAGCTGGCCGAGCGCATGCGCCTGCACGTGGACCGCGGCATCGTCGTGAGCGACACGCTGCAGACCGTGACCGACCCGCGCATCTACGCCGTGGGCGAATGCGCGGCGCACCGCGGCATCGCCTACGGCCTCGTGGCGCCGCTCTTCGAGCAGGGCAAGGTGCTGGCCAACCACCTCGCCGAATACGGCATCGGCCGCTACCAGGGCTCGCTCACCTCCACCAAGCTGAAGGTGACGGGCATCGACCTGTTCTCGGCCGGCAACTTCCAGGGCGGCGACGGCACGGAAGAGATCGTGATGAGCGATCCGTACGCGGCCGGAGGCGGCGTCTACAAGAAGCTCGTCATCCAGAACGACAGGCTGGTGGGCGCCTGCCTGTACGGCGACACGGTGGACGGCAGCTGGTACTTCAAGCTGCTGCGCGAAGGACGCGCGATCGGCGACATCCGCGACAAGCTCATGTTCGGCGAATCGAACATCGGCGACGCCGGCCACCAGGGCCAGAACAAGGCCGCGGCCATGCAGGACGCCGACGAAGTCTGCGGCTGCAACGGCGTCACCAAGGGCGCCATCTGCAAGGCCATCAAGGACAAGGGCCTGTTCACGCTGGAGGACGTGCGCAAGCACACCAAGGCGAGCGCGAGCTGCGGCTCCTGCACCGGCCTGGTGGAGCAGATCATCATGTTCACCGCGGGTGGCGACTATTCCGCCACGCCCAAGACGAAAGCCCTCTGCAGCTGCACCGACCACGGCCACCAGGCGGTGCGCGACGCCATCCGCACGCACCGGCTGCTCACCATCCAGGGCGTCTTCCAGTTCCTGGAATGGAAGACGCCCAACGGCTGCCCCACCTGCCGGCCCGCCGTGAACTACTACCTGATCAGCACCTGGCCCAAGGAAGCCAAGGACGATCCGCAGAGCCGCGCGATCAACGAGCGCTCTCACGCGAACATCCAGAAGGACGGCACGTACAGCGTGGTGCCGCGCATGTGGGGCGGCGAAACCACGGCCGACGAACTGCGCCGCATCGCCGACGCGGTGGACAAATACCAGATCCCCACCGTGAAGGTCACGGGCGGCCAGCGCATCGACCTGCTCGGCGTGAAGAAGGAAGACCTCGTCAACGTCTGGAAGGACATCGGCATGCCCAGCGGCCATGCCTACGCCAAGGCGCTGCGCACGGTGAAGACCTGCGTGGGCAGCGAATGGTGCCGCATGGGCACGCAGGACAGCACGCAGATGGGCAAGGACCTGGAGCGCGCGATGTGGCGCATGTACGCCCCGCACAAGGTGAAGTTCGCCGTGAGCGGCTGCCCGCGCAACTGCGCGGAATCCGGCATCAAGGACGTGGGCATCATCGGCGTGGACTCCGGCTGGGAGATGTACATCGCGGGCAACGGCGGCATCAAGACCGAGGTGGCCCACTTCCTCACGAAGCTCAAGACCGCCGAGGAAGTGCTCGAATACACGGGCGCCTTCTGCGAGCTCTACCGCCAGGAAGGCTGGTACCTGGAGCGCACGGTGCACTACGTGAACCGCGTGGGCCTGGACTACGTGAAGAAGCGCATCCTCGAAGACCACGCGGGCCGCAAGGCGCTCTGGGAGCAACTGCAGTTCGCGCTCGACGGCGAGCCCGATCCGTGGTTCGAGTTCGACAAGGCGGCGGTGGATACGCGACAGTTCGTGCCGCTGGCCACTGAAGGCACCACGCAGCCTTCCGCGGCCTGAGCGAGCAGCGTGGCTGCGCCCGCCAGCGCCCCCCCTCCTCTCTCCCTGTCCCTCCCTGTTTTTGCCTGTTCATCTGCCACAGAACCCGAAAGAGGCCCCCCGATGACCCAATGGACCCCGATCTGCCGCGTGGACGACATCCCTGTGCTCGGCGCGCGCCGCGTGGCACGGCCGCGCGGACTGGACGTCGCCGTGTTCCGCAACGACGCCGGTGAAGTGTTCGCCCTGCTCGACCGCTGCCCCCACAAGGGCGGCCCGCTCTCGCAGGGCATCGTGTACGGGCGCAGCGTGGCCTGCCCGCTGCACAACTGGAGCATCGGGCTGTGCGACGGCCAGGCGGCTGCGCCGGACGAAGGATGCACGCCGCGGTTCGCGGTGAAGGTGGAGGATGGGGGGGTGTTCCTCGATGCCGCGGAACTGGAAGGGCATGCGGTGGGGGAGACGAGGCCGGTGGCGGGGCCGGTGAGGCGGTGTGTTCAGGTGGAGTGATCTCCACACCTCCCCTTGTCTGCCGAGCATCCATCCGTGAACTCATGAAGACTAGTTTCGCCTTTGCTTCCCGGAGCCGGGATTTCGCCCCGGCGGGCGAGTCACTTTCTTTCGCTTCGCCGAAAGAAAGTAACCAAAGAAAGGGCGACCCTGCTGTCTGCGACCCCGTTCGCCCACGGGGCGAACGGGGCAACCTGGGGTGCTCGGGGGCGGGGTGTGCCGTGGAACTCACTGCGCGCACTGCGTGCGCTCCGTTCAGACAGCCACGGCGGATCAGTTCACGAAGCGGGCGTGTCCTTCGGCACGCCCGCCACCCCGCCCCCTGCGCGCCCCAGGCGCATCCAGAAGGGAGCGGCTCGGGCCTTCGCGTTGCTCGGCCCCCGGGAAGGCAGGCCATCGCTGCGCTCGGCCAATGCCAGCCGCGCCCTCTCCCCACATCCGGGTGCGCGGTGCGAAGCACTCGCGCACCCCAGGCCGAGCGAAGCAATGGCCCGTGTGCTGCCCCCCACCCTTGTGTCTGCGCCGAGGAGCGCAGGGTGCGGGGCGGGCAGGCGTGCCGCAGGACACGCCTGCTTCGTGAACTGACTCGCCGGGGATGTCCGAGCGCAGCGCACAAAGTGCGCGAAGCGAGTTCCACGGCGCCGCCCCGCACCCGAGCACCGCAGGCTGCCCCCTTCGCCCCACCGGGGCGAAGGGGGACGCAGACACCAGGGTCGCCTTTTCTTTGCCTACTTTCTTTTGGGGAAGCAAAAGAAAGTAGGTGCGCCGCCGGGCGCACATCCCGGCCCCGGGAAACAACAAAGCGACTCCCGTAAAAAACAGCCCTTGAAAAAAGCCCCTCCACAACCTCAGCCGCCCCCCGCCATGCACACCGAAACCCAATCCACCTGCCCCTACTGCGGCACCGGCTGCGGCGTCATCATCGAATCCACGGCCGGCCAGATCACCGGCGTGCGCGGCGACCCCACCCACCCCGCCAACTTCGGCCGCCTCTGCACCAAGGGCTCCACCCTGCACCTCACGGCTACGCAGTCCGTCACCCTGCAGACCCGCCTGCTCGCTCCCATGCACCGCGCACAGCGCGGCGACAAAGCCCTCGCCGCCATCGGCTGGGACACCGCACTGGACATGGCCGCTGAAAAGTTCGCGGGCATCGCGCAGGCCCACGGCCCCGATGCCGTCGGTTTCTACGTCTCGGGCCAGTTGCTCACCGAGGACTACTACGCGTTCAACAAGCTCGCCAAGGGCCTCATCGGCACCAACAACATCGACACCAACTCGCGCCTGTGCATGAGCAGCGCCGTCGCGGGCTACAAAACCACGCTGGGCGCGGATGCGCCGCCGGCCTGCTACGAAGACCTCGCGCTCGCGCGATGCCTGTTCATCACGGGCAGCAACACGGCCTGGGCGCACCCCATCCTGTTCCGGCGCATCGAGGACGCGCGCGCCGCCAATCCGCACTTGAAGATCATCGTGGCCGATCCGCGCCGCACCGAGACGGCCGCGATGGCGGACCTGCACCTGCCCCTCCTGCCGGGCACCGACGTCATGCTCTGCCACGGCATGCTGCACCTCATGCTCTGGGAAGGCTGGGTGGACACGGACTACATCGCCGCGCACACCAGCGGCTTCGACGCGCTCAAGGCCCTGGTGCGCGACTGCACGCCCGCGCGCGTGGCGCAGACCTGCGGCATTACCGAGGCGCAGCTCGCCACGGCCGCGCGCTGGTTCGCGCTGGGCGGTGGCGACGCTGCCCCCGCCGGCGGTGGCAGCACCGCCCGCGCGCCCACGCTGAGCCTCTACTGCCAGGGCCTGAACCAGAGCAGCAGCGGCACCGACAAGAACGCGGCGCTCATCAACCTGCACCTCGCCTGCAGGCAGATCGGCCGGCCCGGCGCGGGGCCGTTCTCGCTCACGGGCCAGCCGAACGCGATGGGCGGACGGGAGGTGGGGGGCCTCGCCAATCTGCTGTCGGCGCACCGCGACCTCGCCAACCCGGCCCACCGGGCCGAAGTGGCGGCGCTCTGGGGCGTGCCCGACGTGCCCGCCACGCCCGGCAAGACGGCGGTGGAGATGTTCCAGGCCGCGGCCGACGGCGAGATCCGCGCGCTCTGGATCGCCTGCACCAACCCGGCGCAGAGCCTGCCGGACCAGGCCACCGTGCGCCGCGCGCTGGAGCGCGCGGAGTTCGTCGTGCTGCAGGAAGCCTTCGCCACCACGGCCACCGCGCAGTACGCCGACCTGCTGCTGCCCGCCACCACCTGGGGCGAGAAGACCGGCACCGTCACCAACAGCGAGCGGCGCATCTCCCGCGTGCGCCCGGCCGTGCCGGCACCGGGCGATGCGCGCCACGATTGGGCGATCGCGACGGAGTTCGCGCGGCGCCTCGAAGCGCGGCTGCACCCGGGCCGCCCCACGCTGTTCCCCTACGAGACGGCCCAGCCGGAGGCCGGCGCCGAGGCGATCTGGAACGAGCACCGCGAAAGCACGCGCGGGCGTGATCTGGACATCACGGGCCTGTCCTGGCCGCTGCTGGAATCGCGCGGGCCGCAGCATTGGCCGTTTCCCGAAGGCGCCGCCGAAGGGCGCGCGCGCCTGTACGAGGACGGCGTCTTCCCCACGCCCGACGGCCGCGCGCGCTTTGCCGCCGCGCCCTGGCGGCCGGTGGCCGAGCCGCGCAGCGCGCGCTACCCGTTCAGCCTCACCACCGGCCGGCTGCGCGACCAGTGGCACGGCATGAGCCGCACGGGCACCATCGGCCGGCTGTTCGGCCACGTGCCCGAGCCCTGCGTGCAGCTGCATCCGCAGGACATGGAGCGCCGCCGGCTCGCCGAAGGCGACCTCGTCCAGGTCACCAGCGAGCGCGGCACGGTCATCGTGCCCGTGCAAGCGAGCGCCGACGTGGGGCTCGCCCAGGCCTTCATCGCGATGCACTGGGGCAGCGAGGTGCTGGGCGGCCACGGCGGCACCGGCGGCGCGGCCCTGGGAGTGAACGCGCTCACCACGCCGGTCTTCTGCCCCCAGTCGAAGCAGCCCGAACTCAAGCACACGCCGGTCAAGATCGCGAAGGCGGAACTGCCCTGGCGCCTGCTCGGCCTCGCGTGGCTGCCCGAGGGGGAGGTGCTGTCGGTGCGCGCGCGGATCGCGGAGCTGATGGCCGAATTCCCCTTCGCCGTCTGCGTGCCGTTCAGCAACAACGCGCCGCTGTCGGAACCCGGCCGCGAACGCCACGGCGTGCTGCTGCGCGCGGCGGCGACCGAGCCCGTACCGGACGCCACGCTCTCGCGCATCGAGGCCCTGCTCGGCCTGGCCGGCCCCGACACGCTGCGTTACGCCGACCGGCAGCGCGGCCAGCGCCGCGCGCTGCGCCTGGAGCGCGCGGGCGGCGCTGCCGATGCCGACCTGCGGCTCCAGGCCGTGCTGCTGGCCGGCGACACGAGTGCTGGGTCCTGGCTGCGCACGCTGCTGCAGGAAGAGCAGCCCGCGCAGGCCTACGGCCGCCTGCTGCTCGCCCCGGGAGCGCAGGCCCCGGCGGGTGCGCTGGCCGTGCAGTCGCGCGGCAAGCCGGTGTGCAGCTGCATGAACGTGACCGATGCCGCCATCACCGGCCAGCTGGCGCACTGCCGCGGCAGTGGCGCGGAGCGGCTGGCCCAGCTGCAGTCGGCGCTGGGCTGCGGCACGCAGTGCGGCTCCTGCGTGCCCGAGCTGCGGCGCATGGTGCAGGCCTGCACGCCCGCGGCCCTGCCGGCCGAGGCCTCCATATAACCAGAAGTTCTCTGAATTACGGGACAATGCGCGTCCCTGCGGTCCCGCTCCGCTCCACGATCCTCTTTTTTCGCTCCCATGGGCAGCATCAGCCATTACCTCAAGGAACTCGGCCGGGGTGCGCGCGGCGCGCGCGCCATCGGCCGCGAACAGGCCGCCGATCTCTTCGGGCAGGTGCTCGACGGGCAGGTCACCGACTACGAAGTGGGTGCTTTCTGCATCGCCATGCGCATCAAGGGCGAGACGGCCGACGAGATGTGCGGCTTCCTCGACGCCACCCATGCGCGGCTCGCGCCGATCCCGGCCGGCGACGTGCCGACCGTGGTGCTGCCCAGCTACAACGGCGCCCGCAAACTGCCGGTGCTGACGCCGCTGCTCGCGCTGCTGCTGGCGCGCGAAGGCCTGCCCGTGCTGCTGCACGGCATGCGCACCGAGGCGCGGCGCGTCCTGGCGAGCGATGTGCTGAGTGCCCTCGGCACCGCGCCGATGGAGTCGCTGGAGGCGGTGCCCGCGGGCAGCGTCGCCCACATCCACACCGGGCTGCTGTGCCCCGGCCTCGCCCGCCTGCTAGCGGTGCGCGAGGTGGTCGGCCTGCGCAATCCCGGCCACAGCGTGGTGAAGCTCATGGATCCGGTGCGCGGCCCGTCGCTGCTGGTCACGGCCTACACCCATCCGGAATACCAGGAGATGCTGCACGCCACCTTCGCCGCGCGCGGCATGGACGTGCTGCTCTCGCGCGGGCTGGAGGGCGAGGTCGCTGCCGATCCGCGCCGCACGCCCCGTTACGACGCCTTCGTGCGCGGCGCGCACCATGTGTGGGACGAGCAGCAGCCCGGCACCGCGAGCGAGGTGCCCGGCCTGCCCGCCGACATCGGCGTGGAGGCCACCGCGCGCTACACGCAGCAGGTGCTCGCCGGCGAGTTGCCGGTGCCGGGCCCGCTCTCCCGCCAGGTGGAACACATTTTGCGTCTGGCAAGCCAGACCACTCCGGAGACTGCCCCATGAACCGCCCCGCCACGCCGCCGACCGAACCCCTCGACAACCGCCGCCCCTATGGCGCGCTGCCGCGCGGCACCTGCACGCTCGTCGGCGCGGGCCCGGGCGATCCGGAACTGCTCACGCTGAAGGCCCTCAAGGCGATCCAGGCCGCCACCGTGCTGCTGGTGGACGACCTGGTGAGCGACGAAATCGTCGCCCTCGCCGCGCCCGGCGCGCGCGTGGTCCACGTCGGCAAGCGCGGCGGCTGCAAGAGCACGCCGCAGGCCTTCATCGAGAAGCTGATGGTGATGGCCGTGCACGAGGGCGAGAACGTGGTGCGCCTGAAGGGCGGCGATCCGTTCATCTTCGGCCGCGGCGGCGAGGAGGTGGAGCACCTGCGCGCCGCCGGCATCGCGGTGACGGTGGTCAACGGCATCACCGCGGGACTGGCGGGCATGACCCTGCTGGGCACGCCGCTCACGCACCGCGAGCATGCGCACGGCGTGGTGTTCGTCACCGGCCACGCCAAGCCCGGCGACAGCGGCACCGACTGGCGGCAGCTCGCCGCCACGGCGCGCGCGGCGCGCCTCACGCTGGTGATCTACATGGGGGTGAGCAGCGCGGCGCACATCCAGCAGGAACTGCTGACCGGCCTGCCCGCCTGCACGCCCGTGGTCGTCATCCAGCACGTGAGCCTGCCCTGCCAGCGCCATGCGCTCACCACGCTGGGCGAACTGCACGCCACGATCGAGCGCGAGCAGCTCGGAAGCCCCTCCGTCATCGTGGTGGGCGACGTGGCGGCCGGTGTGGAAGCCGCGGCGGGCACGGGACTGGGCCAGCCGGTGCCCACCGCCCCGCCGCCGCTGCGCCACGCCGGCTGAACGCGCGGAGGCACCCGGCGCGGGTGCGCCGCCGCCGACCGCAGGGCTGCGCCTCCGCCCTCAGCCGTGCGCGGCCGCCGCCTCGCGCTGGATCTGCGCGAAGCGCTCGGCCTGCTCGCGGCGCAGGTTCTTGCGCATCAACGCCGCCTCCCACCGCCGGCGCTCGTCCGCCGTGGAGGGCGCGAGCGGCGGCACGGGCGTGGGCTTGCGGGCCTCGTCCACCGCCACCATCGTGAAGAAGCAGCTGTTGACGTGCCGCACGATCTGGGTGCGGATCTCCTCGGCCACCACCTTGACGCCGATCTCCATCGACGAGGTGCCCGTGTAGTTGACGCTCGCGAGGAAGGTGACCAGTTCGCCCACGTGGATGGGCTGCAGGAACGTGACCTGGTCCACGCTCAGCGTGACCACGTAGCTGCCCGAGTAGCGCGCGGCGCACGAATACGCCACCTGGTCCAGCAGCTTGAGGATGGCACCGCCGTGCACGTTGCCGGAGAAATTGGCCATGTCGGGCGACATGAGCACCGTCATGCTGAGCTGGTGGGCCGGGCTGTGGGGCATGGTCATGGCCGAGATTCTAGGGGCGGATGCGCCGGCACGGACAGGGTGTGGCGGCGAGAATGCCGGCGCCCATGCCGGGCCGGGGCCTTCCCGGGTTCCGGCGCCTGAAACCGATGGACACTGCGCGCGCCGCGGGGGTTCGCTACACTCGCGCCTCGCTCCACAGACCGCTGCGGCGGTCCGCGGCGCACGCCCGCGGGGCGGCGCGCCCGCGGGCCGGGCACGCCGTACCATGCTCGACAAACTCAACGACTTCACGGCCAGCCACGGCGAACTGCGCCCGGGCCGGGGCCACATCTCCGGCGTCATCGCGCTGTCGCTGGGCATCCTCTGCTTCCTCGGGGTGCTGGCCTTCCATTTCCCGCAGTACCTGACGACGCCGCAGCTGCGCAAAGCCTACAACGTGGACGTGATCCGCACGCTGATGTTCGCGGCACTGGTGATCGCAGGCGGGTTGTCGCTCGTGAACATCGTCTTCAACCGCTCGCGCTGGCTCTCGTCCGCGGCCTTCCTGCTCGTGACCTCGGCCGCGCTGCTCGGCGGCCACAAGGTGCCGGTGCACGACTTCGCCGACAACACGCCCTACATCGGGCTGGACTGGTTCATCCTCGATCTGCTCGGCAGCGCGCTGATCTTCATCTTCATCGAGAAGCTGTTCGCCCTGCGGCGCGACCAGCCGATCTTCCGCGCCGAATGGCAGTGCGACTTCCACCATTTCATCGTGAACCACATGGTGGTGGGTTTCGTGCTGCTGGCCACCAACCTGCTCGTGCACCGGCTGTTCGGCTGGGCCGCCAGCGACGGCATCCGCGGCTGGGTGCAGGGCCTGAACTTCTGGGTGGCGCTCTTCCTGATCATCCTGGTGGCCGATCTGGTGCAGTACTGGACGCACCGCGCCTACCACGAGGTGCCGGTGCTCTGGCGCCTGCATGCCGTGCACCACAGCGTGAAAAGCATGGACTGGATGGCCGGCTCGCGCCAGCACATCCTGGAGCTGCTGATCACGCGCACGCTGGTGCTCGCGCCGATCTACGTGCTGGGGTTCTCGAAGGAAGTGATCGACGCCTATATCGTGATCGTCGGCTTCCAGGCCGTGTTCAACCACGCCAACGTGAGCGTGCGCCTGGGGCCGCTGCGCTACGTGCTGGTGACACCCAACTTCCACCACTGGCACCACAGCCAGGATCAGGAAGCGCTCGACAGGAACTATGCGGCGCACTTCGCGTTCATCGACTACCTGTTCGGCACCGCCGTGAAGAGCGACCGGCTCTGGCCCGAGAAGTACGGCGTACTGGGCGACTACGTGCCCAACGGCTTCGTCAAGCAGCTGAAGTTCCCGTTCACCTGGAAGGGCTGATGGACACCGCTGCGCACCACTACGACGCCGTCGTCGTCGGCGCCGGCGCGGCCGGCCTCTTCTGCGCGGCCCAGGCGGGCCAGCGGGGCCTGCGCGTGCTGCTGATCGACCACGCCGAGAAGGTGGCCGAGAAGATCCGCATCTCCGGCGGCGGCCGCTGCAATTTCACCAACCGCGACCTGGATGCCGCCGCGCCGCACCGCCACTTCGTGGGCCGCAACCCGCAGTTCGCCCGCTCGGCGCTGTCGCGCTACACGCCGGCCGATTTCATCGCGCTGGTGCAGAAGCACGGCATCGCCTTCCACGAGAAGCACAAGGGCCAGCTGTTCGCCGACCGCTCGGCCGAGGACATCATCGCGATGCTGCTCGCCGAATGCGAGGCCGGCCGGGTGGAGCGCTGGCAGCCGTGCGACGTGCGCTCCGTGGCCTGGGCCGAAGGGGATGCGGGCGCGTCGGGCTCCGGCGGCTATCTGCTGCAGACCGGCCGCGGCGCGGTGCGCAGCCGCAGTCTCGTGATCGCGACGGGCGGGCTGTCGATCCCGAAGATCGGCGCGACCGACCTCGGCTACCGTGTGGCGCAGCAGTTCGGCCTGCCGCTGGTGGAGCGCCGGCCGGGCCTGGTGCCGCTCACCTTCGACGGCGACGGCTGGGCGCCGTACGCCGGCCTCGCGGGCCTCGCCCTGCCGGTGGAGATGTCCACTGGCGTCTCCGACCACCCCCACGCTCCGCCGCTGCGCGGGTCGCTGCCCCCCGAGGGGGCCGTTTCCGCCTCGGGGCGGCCCAGCGGCAGAAAGAAAACGCGCATGGCCTTCCACGAAGACCTGCTTTTCACCCACCGGGGCCTCTCGGGCCCGGCGGTGCTGCAGATCTCCAGCTACTGGCAGCCCGGCACGCCGATCGCGCTCGACCTCGCGCCGGGCACCGACCTGCCCGCGGCCTTCGCGCAGGCCAAGCTGCGCTCGAAGAAGCGCGTGGCCAACGAACTCGCCGCGCTGGTGCCCACGCGCCTGGCCGATGCCTGGGTGGAGCGGCACCCCGAGCTGCAGCGCCCGATCAACGAGGCACCCGACAAGGCCCTGGCCCGGCTGGCGGAACAACTCGCGCGCTGGGAGCTGGTGCCCACGGGCACCGAAGGCTACAAGAAGGCCGAGGTGACGCTGGGCGGCGTGGACACGTCCGCGCTGTCGCAGCAGACGATGGAGGCGAAAGCTCGCCCCGGCCTGTATTTCATCGGCGAAGTGGTGGACATCACGGGCTGGCTGGGGGGCTACAACTTCCAGTGGGCCTGGGCGAGCGCCCACGCCTGCGCGCAGGCCCTGGCGGCCGGTTGATCCGCGGAGGCCGCGCCCGGCACGCGCCGCAGTGCCGGATCAACCCGGCATGCCGCTGCCGGCCACCTCGCCCCAGCGCGCCACCCCGAGCCAGCCGCGCAACGCCACCACCCCGCGCGGCGTGACGGCGAGCGCGCGCGATCCGGCGGTGCGCGCCAGCCATCCCTCTGCGAGGCAATGCGCGCAGACCAGCGCGCCGATGCGGCCGGCCACGTGCGGGCGGCGCTCGCTCCAGTCCAGGCAGGGGCGGCAGACGGGCCGGCGGGAGTTACCCGCATCCAGCGCGCCGGCCGCACCCGGCGCGTCCACGCCGAGCCGCGCCAGCACGGCCGCGGCCCGGTCCGTGGCATGCCCGCCTTCGTCGCTGTCGAACACGACGGCACCCTCCTCCAGCAGGTGTGCGGCCACGGCCACGCCCAGCCGTCCGGCCAGGTGGTCGTAGCAGGTGCGCGCGCGGCGCAGCGCCTCGTCGCGCGGCCCCGCCGCCACGGCCCGCACGGGAATGCCCTGCGGGCGCACGGCGAACTGCATCAGCCCTTCGAGCAGGCGCGCCACCTCGGGCCCGGCCAGCCGGTGGTAGCGGTGGCGGCCCTGGCTCTGCACCGACAGCAGGCCTGCCTCGGCCAGCAGCGCGAGATGGCGGCTCGCCGTGGCGGGCGAGACGTGCGCGGCCTGCGCGAGTTCGCGCGCGGTGAGCGCGCGGCCGTCCATCAGCGCGAGCAGCATGCCGGTGCGCGCGGGCTCGCCGATGAGCGCGGCCACGTGGGCGATCTGGTTGGTCTTCACGCACCGCAGTGTGCCCCACGGGCCGGCCGGCACGCTTCGCTCCGCGGCGAAGCATCGGCCCCGCACTGCGGCATCCAATGGCGGCATGCCTTCGCGGGAGGCCCTTTTCCCGCACCAGGAGTCCACCTTGCCCATCACCTGCTTTATCCGTTACGAGATCGATCCATTCCAGATCGACGCCTTCCGAGACTACGCCCAGCACTGGGGCCGCATCATCCCGCGCTGCGGCGGCCACCTGCTGGGCTACTTCCTGCCGCACGAAGGCAGCAACTACGAGGCCTGGGGCCTGGTCGCCTTCGACAGCCTGGCGGCCTACGAGGCCTACCGCGAACGGCTGCGGGCAGACCCGGAGGGCCGCGCGAACTTCGAGCGGGCGCAGCGGGGGCGCTTCATCCTGCGCGAGGAGCGGCGCTTCGCGCTGGCGGTGCCGGGCACGCTCGGGCTGCCGGCCCCAGGGCACGGCACGGCAACCGCCGCTTCCACCGCCGAGGGCACCGCACCATGATCGCCGTCCTCTTCGAGGCCCACCCTTGCGCCGACGGCCGCGACGAATACCTGGCGCGCGCCGCGGCACTGCATGCCGAATTGGAGGGCATCGACGGCTTCCTCGGCCTGGAGCGCTTCCAGAGCCTAGCTTCGCCGGCCAAGCTGCTGTCGCTGTCGTTCTGGCGCGACGAAGACGCCGTGGCGCAGTGGCGCAGCCATACCGGCCACCGCGCGGCGCAGGCCGCCGGGCGCGGCGGGGTGTTCACGGACTACCGGCTGCGCGTGGCACGGGTGCTGCGCGACTACGGACCGCACGACCGGCGCGGCGCGCCGGACGGAGCGGCTACTGCGCCCTTCCCGGGCCCTGCAGGCGCGGCGGCGGCGCGGCCAGCTCCGACAGCCACCGCTGCAGCGCCTGCGGCGGCAGCGCCCGGCTGAAGAAGTAGCCCTGCACCTCGTCGCAGTCCAGCGAGGCCAGCATGCGCAGCGTGGCCTCGTCCTCCACCCCCTCGGCCACGACCTGCAGGCCCAGGGTGCGGCCCAGGCCGATGATGGCGCGCGTGATCGCCATGTCCGCCGGGCTGCAGAGCATGTCGCGGATGAAGGACCGGTCCACCTTCAGCGTGTCGATCGCGAAGCGCTTCAGATAGGCCAGGCTGGAATAGCCCGTGCCGAAATCGTCGATGGACAGCTGCACGCCCAACCGCTTGAGGGCCGCGAGCTGGCCCTGCGCCGCGCCGGCGTGGTCCATGAGCTGCGACTCGGTGATCTCCAGCTCCAGGCAGCGCGCCGGCATGCCGTGGCGCGCCAGCATCGCCGCGATGTCCGGCACCAGCCGCGGATCGGCCAGCTGCGCCGCCGACAGGTTCACCGACACCGGCAGCCCGGCGAGCCAGCCGCCCGTCTCCGAGGCGCGCCAGACCGCCCATTGCGCGCACGCCTGGTCGAGCACCCAGGCGCCGATCGGCCGGATCAGGTTGGCCTCTTCCGCGATCGGGATGAATTCGCCCGGCAGCACGGTCCCGAGCGTGGGGTGGTTCCAGCGCAGCAGCGCCTCCACGCCGGTGGGCCAGCCGGTGCGCGCCGACATGCGCGGCTGGTAGTGCAGCATGAACTCGTCGCGCTCCAGCGCCCGCCGCAGGGCCTGCTCCAGCGCCTGCCGCGCCTGCACGCGCCGGTCGGTCTCCAGCGAGTAGAGCCGGGCCATGTCGCGGCCGGCGGTCTTGGCCTCGTACATCGCCGCGTCGGCCCGGCGCATCAGCTCGTCCAGGTCCGCCCCGTCCTCGGGATAGACGGCGATGCCCACGCTGCACGACACGCTCAGTTCGTGCCCGTCCACCGGATGGCTCTGGCGGATCAGCGGGATCAGGCGCTCCTCCACCGCGCGCAGCACCTGCCCGGCGCCCTCCACCTGCCGCATGACGACCACGAACTCGTCCCCGCCCAGGCGGCTGACCGTGTCGCCGTCGCGCACCGCCTGCACCAGGCGCGCGGCCACCGAACGCAGCAGGCCGTCGCCGATGTGGTGGCCCAGGGTATCGTTGATCGCCTTGAAGCGGTCCAGGTCGATGAACAGCACCGCCAGACGCTCGCCGCTCAGCGCCGCCTGGTCGAGCCCGGCCTGCAGGCGCTGCACGCACAGCGAGCGGTTGGGCAGTTCGGTCAGCACGTCGTGGTGCGCCAGGAACCGGATCCGCTCCTCGTTGCGCTTGCGGTCCGTGATGTCGATCGCGATGCCGATGTAGTTGGTCACCGCTCCGCCTTTGCCGCCTTCGCGCACGACCGACACCATGAGCCAGGCCGGATAGCTCTCGCCCGAGCGCCGCCGGAAATGCACCTCGCCCTGCCAGGACTCCTTCTCGGCCAGCGCGCGGGCGATCACGGCGCCCGGCGAGGGCTCGGCGGGCGCTTCCAGCAGCATTCCCAGGTGCTCGCCGATCACCTCGTAGAAGTCGTAGTGCGTGCTGCGGCAGAACGCCTGGTTCACACTCAGGATGCGCTGCGAGGCATTCATGATGATGATGCCTTCGGACGAGGCTTCGAACACCTTCGCCCACAGCTCCAGCCGCTGCTCCATCACCTTGAGCACGTTGATCGGCGCGAACGCCGTGAGCATCGCGTCGCGGCCCTGGAAGCGCAGGCGCCGCGCCGACAGCACCGCCCAGGACGGCTCGGCCCCGCCCTTCCAGCGCACCTCGAACTCGTCCACCACGCCGTGGTCGGCCAGGCGCTGGAAGAAGCGGGCCCGCACGCCGGGCTCCAGCCCCGTGCGCCACGGATCGTGCGTGACGCCGCCGAGCCACGGGCTGGCGGGCGCATTGCAGTGCAGCACCTCGTGCTCGGGCACGGAGGTCACCACCATCGGGATCGGCAGCGCCTCCACGAGTTCGCGCTGCGCTTCGGCGGCGCGGGCGCTCGCGGCCAGCTCCTGCTGCAGCAGGCGCTCGTGGTCGAGCTGGGCCAGCATCTCGTTGAACGCGGTCACGAGCCGCCCGATCTCGTCGCCGCTGCTCCAGTGGGCCCGCAGCGTGTGGTCGCCGGTGCGCCGCACCTCGCCGGCCACCCGCGCGAGCTGCTGCAGCGGCTTGGCGATCTGGCGCGCCACCAGGGTGACGAGGCTCAGGATGCAGCCCAGCAGCAGCACGGCCGTTCCCAGGTGCAGCCACATGCGGGCGAACAGGTCGTGCACCCGCGTGGCCAGCAGCTGGTCCATGGCGTCCGTGCCCGCCACCCAGGCGCTGCCCAGCGCGCCCAGCAACGCCTGCTGGCGCTCGCGCAGCTCCAGGGCCGCGGCATCCGGGCCCACGTCGCCCTGCGTCACCCGCTGCAGCAGCGTCTGCAGCGCCTGCCCGGAGTTCTGCAGCGCATGGCGCGTCGATTCCAGGCGATCCCGCAGCGCGGGTTTACCGGCGATGAAGGCCTGGTCGAAATCCGAGTCGATGCCCACCAGCACCGCATCGAGCCGGCCCACCAGGGTCAGCAGCTCGGCGGCGCGGTGCGAGCCGACGGCCGTCTGCTGCCGGGGCGCCGGCCGCTGGGCGAGGAAGCCCTGGGTGTCGTGGACCACCTGCAGCAGCTCGGGATAGCGCAGCATGGTGAGCGACATCACGTAATAGCTGTCCAGGTCCGGGTCCAGGATCAGGTTCGACTGGTTGGCGACGGTGGTCAGGAGCTCGCGGCCCTGCCGCAGCAGCGTTCCGCGGTCCTGCGGCGGGCCGGGCCGGGGCGCCCCGGACGCGGAGCCGCCGTCGGCCTGGAGCGCCTGCTCGAAACGCGCGGCCATGTCCTCGGTGTGCAGGGCGGCGTCGTGCGCCTCCCGCACGTCCCGCATGCGGCCCCGCAGCAGCGCGCGCGCCGTCGGATCGGCGGGAAGGAAAGCGCCCATCAGTCCGTCGCGCACCACGGCGGCATAGGCCGTGCCCACGATTTCCTTGCGGGCGAAATCGATGGCCAGGTATTTCTCGTGGATCAGGATGCCCGAGACGTAGATGACCGCGGTCAGGTCGAGCAGGTAGATGAGCATGAGCTTGCGGCCCACGCTGAGACGGCCCAGCCAGCGCGTGAGGCGGCCCGTGATGCGGTGCAGGTTCGGCATAGAGTCCCGATGGGGAAGCGCGGGCACCCCTGTGCCCCGCCCTCCGGAAACGCCCGCGGATCCGGGCTCCCCCATCGGTTAGCAACATCCACACCCAGGCGGCAAGGTTCCGACTGCCGGAAGCGCAACGCGGCAGTGGCCCTGAACGATTGCCCTGACACACCATCGCCAGAAAACGCTACAATCCAAGGCTTTGCTGGCAAATCCCCGTCGGCCAATACTAGTTAGAGACGGGGAAACCCGCTGTGAATGGCTGCAGGGCCCGATCTTCCCCGCAACCCGCTGGCAGCACATACTGGAAACATCACTGAATGACCACCATCCGTGTAAAAGAGAACGAACCCTTCGACGTGGCACTGCGCCGCTTCAAGCGCACCATCGAAAAGCTGGGCCTGCTGACCGACCTGCGCGCCCGTGAGTTCTACGAAAAGCCGACGGCCGAGCGCAAGCGCAAGAAGGCTGCCGCCGTGAAGCGCCACTACAAGCGCGTCCGCAGCATGCAGCTGCCCAAGAAGCTGTACTGATCGGCTTGTCGGCCGCCGTATCGACGATTCATACGGCCGGCCTCGCCGCCGAGAAACCCGCGCTAGGGACGCCAAGCGCGGGTTTTGTCGTTTACGGGTCTGCAAAAAGCCTTCCTGGCGTCGTTGCAACGCCTTGCCGTAGCACAACTACTGTCTGCGGCGCTGGGCCTAGCCGGAGGGGCTTTGTGCAAACCCTTCCGCTCTGCCTGATCCATCGAATCAAATACAAGGAAAGCCATCATGGGCCTCAAGGAACAGATCACCGAAGACATGAAGACCGCCATGCGCGCCAAGGACTCCGAGCGCCTGGGCACCATCCGGCTGCTGCAGGCCGCGATGAAGCAGAAGGAAGTGGACGAGCGCGTGGCGCTGGACGATGCCGCCATCGTCGCGATCGTGGACAAGCTCATCAAGCAGCGCAAGGATTCGATCACCGCCTTCGAAGGCGCGGGCCGCCAGGATCTGGCCGACAAGGAGAAGTCGGAGATGGCCGTGCTGCAGGCCTATCTGCCGGAGCGCATGTCGGCCGACGAGGTGACGGCGGCCGTGCAGGCCATCGTGGCCGAGCTGGGTGCCGCGGGGCCCGGCGACATGGGCAAGGTGATGGGCGTGGTGAAGACGCGCCTGGCCGGCAAGGCCGACATGGGCCAGGTGTCGGCCGCCGTGAAGGCGGCCCTGGCCGGCTGACGGGCCACGCCCCTTCTCCCGGGGCGCGGCCGTGCGCTGCCCCGTTCATCGCTGCCAGCGCTCCCCCAGGGAGGCTGGCAGTTTTTCATGGTGCCGTCGTCGCCGCAGTGCGGGACGTGGCGGCCGCGGCTGCTGCTGCTGCTGCTGCCGCCGCCGCCGGGTGCGGATGGGCCGCCATCAGGGCCTCGTCGCGGGCGGCGGCGCGCAGCGCGGCGGGGCGCTGCTGGTGGGGCCGCACATAGTCCTCGAACGCGGGCCGGCGCTCCAGCATCCCGAAGCGCATGTAGAAGCCCATCACCGAGGCGAGGTAGAGGTCGGCCACGGTGAAGCCGTCGCCCACCACGTACGCCTTGCCGGCCACCGCCTGCTCCAGCGTGCGCAGCAGGTCGGCCTCGTTGCCGTAGCCTGCCTCGGACGTGGGCGCCAGGGCGCCGTACTTGCGCGCGGTGAGGAACGACTCCAGCGGCCCGGCCGCGAAAAACAGCCAGCGGTAGCACAGGCCGCGCAGCGCCGAACCGGGCGGCGGCAGCAGCGTCTTCTCCGGCGCCAGGTCCGCGAGGTGGGTGCAGATGGCGGCATTCTCCGTGATCGTCACGCCGCCATGGCGCAGCGCGGGCACCTTGCCCATCGGGTTCACGGCGAGGTAGTCCGGCGACTTCATCGTGCTGCCGTAGTCCAGGATGACCTCCTCGTACGCCAGGCCGGTCTCCTCCAGCATCCAGCGGCTGACCCGGCCGCGGGACATGGGGTGGGTGTAGAAGGTCAGGGATTCGTTGTGCATCACGCGCTCCAGGGTTGAAAGAGCCCGCAGTCTGCGCGCCGCCGATGTCAGATCCTGTCAGCAGTCAGTTCCCGCACGCCGCCGCCGGCCTGCTGCAGGCGCTCCTTGCGCCAGCGCCGCAGGAGGTCGTGGCGCTGGGCCGGATAGGCCGTGCCGGTGTCTTCAAGCGACAGCACCCGGTCGGCCCGGAAGTGGCGGAAATCCTGGCGCAGCTCGCACCAGCCCGCCAGCAGGCGCATCCGGTCGAGGAATGCCATGGCGAACGGCCAGACCACGCGCTCGGTCACGGCGTCTTCGGCATCCGTGTAGCGCATGCGCACCGCGTGGCCCGCGCGGATCGCATGGCGGAGGGTGCCCAGCCAGGGCTCGGGCGGCGGGCCGGACCACTGCGGCGCGAACAGCCCGCTGGTCTCCACCTCGAGGCGCAGCAGGGCCGGCAGCGTGCTGGCGATGCGCTCCATGCCCTGCGCCGCGGCACGGGCCAGCACCGGGTCGGCATGGGCCGCCACCCAGCGCGCGCCCAGCAGCAGCGCCTCCAGTTCTTCGGGCGGGAACATCATCGGCGGCAGCAGAAAGCCGGGACGCAGCTGGTAGCCGACGCCCGCGTCGCCCGCGACGTCGGCCCCCTGCTCCCGCAGCACGGCGATGTCGCGGTAAAGCGTGCGCAGGCTCACGCCCAGGCGCTCGGCCAGCAGGGCGCCGGAGACGGGATGGCGGCAGCGGCGGAGTTCGTCCAGCAACTGCAGCAGACGGGCGGAGCGCACGGGGCGGCTCATGCGGCCTCCCTTCCCCACGTCTCGCGCGAGAGATGGGCCTGGAGGAACTCCACGCACACGCGCACTTTGGCCGAACGCTCGAGCCGCGTGGGAAACACGGCCCAGACGTTGGCCTCCTGCTGCCATTCGGGCAGCACGCGCACCAGCCGGCCTGCCGCCAGCTCGGGCCCGACGTCCCAGAGCGACCGCAGCACGATGCCGCGCCCGTCCACCGCCCACTGCACCGCCATCTCGCCATGGTTGGCGGACAGCGGCCCGCGCACCTTCACCGTGCGGTCCACCGCGCCGCTGCGCAGCCGCCAGACGCCGAACGGGTGGTCGCGCTCCTTGATCACCAGGCAATCGTGGCTGGCTAGGTCGTCCAGTGCGCGGGGCATGCCCTTGCGCGCCAGGTAGGCCGGCGCGGCGCACAGCACGCGGCAGTTGCCGGCCAGCCGGCGGGCGATGAGGTGGGGCGCGATCTCGTCGCCCACGCGGACGTCCAGATCGAACCCCTCTCCCGCCACGTCCACCAGCCTGTCGAACACTTCGAGCCGCACCTGCAGGCCCGGATGGCGCTCCACCAGCCGCGACACCGCGGGCGCCACGATGCGCCGGCCGAAGCCGAAGCTGCAGCTCACCCGGAGCAGCCCGCGCGGTTCGCGGCGCGTCACGGCCACTTCCTGCAGCAGCTGGTCCCAATCGTCGAGGATGCGCTGCGCCCAGTGGAAAACGCGCTCGCCCTCCTCCGTCACCGCCACGCGGCGCGTGGTGCGGTGCAGGAGCTTCACCGCCAGTTCCTCCTCGAGGAGGCGGATCCGTTTGCTGATGTAGGCAGGCGATGCGCCCAGCTCGGCAGCGGCCTGGGCGAAGCTGGCCCGGCGGACCACGGCGGTGAAAACACGCAGGTCGTCGGTAGCGGGCGTTTTATGCACGGTGCGTGAACAATGGAACCACAGGTGGCGGATTGTATTGCGCGGCGGTTTGCCGAAAAATCGGCGGCATGCGGACGTTCGGGCCCCTCGGCGTGCCGACCCTCCGCTCCATCCTTTCGCACCCACCACCCACTTTCTGGAGACTTCGCCCATGGCCCATTCCGCCCCCTTCAAGATCGCCGTCCTGCCCGGCGACGGCATCGGCAAGGAAGTCATGCCCGAGGGCCTGCGTGCCACCCAGGCGGCCGCCGAGCGCTTCGGCATCGCGCTGGAACTGCACACCTTCGAGTGGGCGAGCTGCGACTACTACCTCGCCCACGGGAAGATGATGCCCGACGACTGGAAGGCGCAACTGCAGGGCATGGACGCGATCTTCTTCGGCGCCGTCGGCTGGCCGGCCACCGTGCCGGACCACGTCTCGCTCTGGGGCTCGCTGCTCAAGTTCCGCCGCGAGTTCGACCAGTACATCAACCTGCGCCCGGTGCGCCTGTTCGAGGGCGTGCCCTGCCCGCTGGCAGGCCGCAAGCCCGGCGATATCGACTACTACGTGGTGCGCGAGAACACCGAAGGCGAATACACGTCGCTCGGCGGCATCATGTACGAAGGCACCGACCGCGAAATCGTGATCCAGGAATCGGTCTACTCGCGCAAGGGCGCCGAGCGGCTGCTGAAGTTCGCCTTTGACCTCGCCCAGAGCCGCCCGAAGAAGCACGTCACGCTCGCCACCAAGAGCAACGGCATCGCCATCAGCATGCCCTGGTGGGACCAGCGCGCGGACGACGTGGCCCAGGGCTACCCGGGCATCACGCTGGACAAGCAGCACATCGACATCCTGACGGCGCGCTTCGTGCTGCAGCCCGGGCGCTTCGACGTGGTGGCGGCGACGAACCTGTTCGGCGACATCCTCTCCGACCTGGGGCCCGCCACCACCGGCACCATCGGCCTCGCGCCGTCTGCCAACCTGAACCCGGAGCGCACGTTCCCCAGCCTGTTCGAGCCGGTGCACGGCTCGGCGCCGGACATCTACGGCAAGAACATCGCCAACCCGATCGCCATGGTCTGGTCGGGCGCGCTGATGCTGGACTTTCTCACGCAGGGCCAGGGCGCGGGCCGGCAGGCGCACGATGCGATCGTCGCGGCGATCGAGCAGGTGATCAAGACCGGGCCGAAGACGCCGGACCTGGGCGGCACCGCGAACACCACGCAGGTGGGCGAGGCGATCGCGGCGGCCATCGCGCAGGGTTGACCCGGGAACCGGCACACGACCCTGCATGCCCGCGGTGGGTGGCGGCCCGATAAACTGGCCGCCCTCTCACTGCATCTTCATCCGGCATGCGATCGAACGCCCTGTTGCGCCCCCTGGGCATCCTGTGTACGGCGGCCCTCGCCGCCTGTGGCAGTGCGCCGCCCGCGGCCCCGGCGGCATCGCCGGCCGCGCCGTCCCAGGCCGCGCCCGCATCCGCCCCCCAGCCGGCCCCCGTCAAGGTGGGCATCGCCCTGGGCGGGGGCGCGGCCAAGGGCTTCGCGCACATCGGCGTCATCAAGATGCTGGAGGCGAACGGGTTCGCGCCCGCCGTGGTGGCCGGCACCAGCGCGGGCAGCGTGGTGGGCGCGCTGTATGCGAGCGGCATGAACGCTTTCGAGCTGCAGGAAAAGGCCGTGGCGCTCGACGAGGCGAAGATCCGCGACCTGCAGCTGGCCTCCGGCGGGCTCATCCTGGGCCAGAAGCTCGAAGACTACGTGAACGCGCAGGTCCGCAACCGGCCCATCGAGCAGTTGGCCAAGCCCTTCGCCGCCGTGGCCACGCGGCTGGAGGACGGCGAGCGCACGGTGTTCAAGCGCGGCAATACCGGCCAGGCGGTGCGCGCCTCCAGCAGCATCCCGGGCGTGTTCCAGCCCGTGGCGATCGGCAAGGTCCACTTCGTGGACGGCGGCGTGGTGAGCCCCGTGCCGGTGGACGCGGCACGCCAGCTCGGCGCGGACGTGGTGGTCGCCGTGGATATTTCCAACAAGGCGCGCGGGCAGGCGCCGGCCGGCATGCTCGGCACCCTGGGCCAGTCGATCGCGATCATGGGCCAGAAGCTCGGCCAGGCCGAGCTCGCGCGGGCCGACGTCGTCGTGCGCCCGCAGGTGCTGGACATCGGCGCGGCCGATTTCACGCAGCGCGCCAGCGCCATCCTGGAGGGCGAGAAAGCCGCCCTGGCCGCCATGCCGCAGATCCGCGAACGCATCGCGCAACTGCAGGCGGCGCGTGCCGAGGCCACCCGGCTCGCCCAGCAGAAGGCCGCAGAGGCGCAGCACCAGGCGTGCCTGGAGCAGCGCTCGCGGCTGCAGAAGCTGGCCGGCATGGCGGGGCTGGACGGCTCCTGCCCGGCGCCCTGACGCCTTACCGAGTCAGCCGGCGGCGCGCATGGCGTCCGCCGCCGCGCCGTGGCCGCGGGCCTGCAGCGCATCGGCCGCGCCGGCACGGTCGCGCGGCGCCTTGTTCTGGCTCAGCTTGGCCTTGCCCACCAGCGAGGTGACGGCGATCTCGATGCCGACGATGTGCCGCAGCAGTTCGTCCACGAAGCCCGGCGCGGCGTCGCCCATCTTCCACGGCACGGGCTCGCCGGCCTCATGCCGCTTCGTGAGGCGCGCGACGATGCGGCGCACGAAGCGCTCGTCGTCGTGCACGGTGAGCGTGCCGTGCGCATGCACCACCTCGTAGTTCCACGTCGGCACCTGCCGGTGCGCCTCGTGCTTGCTCGGATACCAGCTGGGCGAGATGTACGCCTCCGCGCCGCGGAACACCACCATCACCGGCGCCCCGCCCGCGCAGCGCCGCCACACCGGGTTGGCGCGGGCCACGTGGGCGCGCAGCACGCCGTGCGGCCCCTCGCCGGGGTCGAACTCGAACGGGATGTGGTCGGCATCCAGCCCGCCCTCGCCGTGCGTGACGAGCATGCCGAGGGGGTGATCCTGGACGATGCGGGCGAGGTCTTCGGGGCGCGTGACCGCGAAATGGTCGGGGATGTACATGCGCCGAAGAATACCTCCAGGGACGGAGCCCGGCACGCACGCATGCGCTCGCCTCCTACGGCCGGCCCCGGAAGGGCGGCGTAAGGTGCCGCCATGTCCCTCGGCAGCGATATTCCGGCACGGCTCGATCGCCTTCCCTGGTCGGGCTGGCATTGGCGCGTGGTCGTGGCGCTCGGCATCGCCTGGGTGCTCGACGGGCTGGAGGTCACCATCGTCGGCTCGCTGGGCAGCGCGCTGGAACGCCCCGACACGCTGGGCCTGAGCGCCTCGCAGGTCGGCTGGACGGCGTCGCTCTACGTGGCCGGCGCGGTGCTCGGCGCGCTGGTGTTCGGCCGCATGGCGGATGCATTGGGCCGCAAGCGCCTCTTCATGCTGACCCTGACCGTGTACATGGCCGCCACCGTGGCCACCGCCTTCACCAGCAGCTTCGCCGCATTCGCGTTCTGCCGGTTCCTCACGGGCGTCGGGATCGGCGGCGAATACGCGGCGATCAATTCCGCCATCGACGAACTCATCCCGGCCCGCCTGCGCGGCCGCGTGAACCTGGCGATCAACGGCAGCTTCTGGCTGGGCGCGGCGCTCGGGGCCGCGCTGAGCCTCGTGCTGCTGGACGCCCGCGTGCTGGGGCCGGAACACGGCTGGCGTGCCGCGTTCCTGATGGGCGCGCTGCTGGGGGTGGCCGTGCTGCTGGTGCGCCGGCATGTACCTGAGAGCCCGCGCTGGCTGCTGACGCACGGCCGAGCGGGGGAAGCCGAACGCGTCGTGGCGGACATCGAACGCCGCGTGTACGGCCCGGCGCCGCGGCCCGCGCCACCCGCCGCGACGGTGCCTGCGGCGGAACGCCCCGGCCATGCGACATCGGCCGCCCCCGCACACTCCCCCGCCCCCGCACACGCCTCCCGGCAGCCCGGCGGGTTGCCCACCGCGCGGCAGGTGGTGCACGTGCTGCTGCGCCGCTACCCGCAGCGCAGCGCCGTGGTGCTGGCCCTGATGGTGTCGCAGGCGTTCTTCTACAACGCGATCTTCTTCACCTATTCCCTGGTGCTCACCCGGTTCTACGGCGTGGATGCCAGCCGGGTCGGCCTCTACATCTTCCCGTTCGCCGCCGGCAACGTGCTGGGGCCGCTGCTGCTGGGCCCTTTGTTCGACCGCATCGGCCGGCGCGTGATGATCACCGCCACCTATGCGCTGGCCGGCATCGCACTCGCGGCCACCGGCATCGGCTTCGTGAACGGCTGGCTCGACGCGACCACGCAGACCGTCGCCTGGTCGGTCGTGTTCTTCCTCGCCTCGGCGGCGGCCAGCTCGGCCTACCTGACGGTGAGCGAGGTCTTCCCGCTGGAGATGCGCGCGCTCGCCATTTCCCTCTTCTACGCCGTGGGCACCGGCGTCGGCGGTTTCGCGGCCCCCGCCCTGTTCGGCGCGCTCATCGACACGGGCAGCCGCGGGAACGTGTTCATGGGCTACCTGCTGGGCGCGGCGCTGGTGCTGCTGGCGGCCGGCGTGACGTGGCGCTGGGCGGTGGATGCGGAGCGGAAATCGCTGGAGGAGATCGCGCCGCCGCTGGGCAGCGACGGGTGAACCGTGGGCCGTGTCCGAGGCGCGCGCCGGGACGGCGCCCGGACCGCTGGTGTTCACTGCCGGGCGCTGCACTCCCGCAGGCAGTCCACCAACCCTTCCGTCACCGCCGTCCCCTCCCTCCCCCGCATGCGGATGATCCCCACCGGTGGCAATTCGACCGGCACCGGCAGCTTCAGCACCGCCACCATGCCCTGCTCGGCGCAATGCCGCGCCACGGCGCGCGCCATGAAGGCCACGGCGCCGCGCTGCTGCACGAAGGTGATCTGCGATAGGAACGAGGCCGATTCGACGATGTCGGCCGGCGGGTGCAGGCCGTGCGCGAAGAACTGCTGCTCCAGCTTCACGCGCAGCGAAGCCCAGGGCGGCGGCAGCACGCAGGGCTGGGCGGCGATGTCGGCCCATCGCGGCTGGCGCTTGCGGGCCAGGGGATGGCCGGGACGCACGACGGCGACCATGGGATCGTCGTACAGGGCCTCGGTGTCGAGGTCCGGCGAAGCGTAGCCGGGCTCCAGCCGGCCGACGAACAGGTCCAGCTCGCCCAGGCGCAGTTTCGGCAGCAGGCGCGTGAGATCCCCTTCCTCGATCAGCACGGTGGCGTGGGGCGAGCGCGCCTTGAATGCTTCCACGGCCTGCGCGAGCAGCCCCGGGGTGGCCGCCACCATGGCGCCCACGCTGGTGCGGCCGCGTGCACCGCTGGCTTCTGACGCGATCTCGTCCCGCGTGCGCTCGTAGCCGGCGAGCACCGAGCGTGCGAAGCGCACCACGCTCGCACCCGCGGCGGTGGGCTCGGTGCCGCGCGTGGACCGCTCGAAGAGCAGCAGGCCGAACATGCGTTCGATCTCCGCGAGCGTTTTCGATACGGCGGGCTGGGTGACGGAGAGGAACTCCGCCGCACGGCCGACGTGGCGGAACTGGTCGAGCGCGACCAGCATCTGCAGATGCCGCAGCTTGAGGTTGGAGCGCAGCACGCGGTCGATCTGGGCCATGGGCGTTCATTCCGTGGAGGTTATGAAGAGAGTCGATATTGTCATTGGATCGGCATGGGCTGCTTCTGAACAATGGCGGCTGTCCTCACCGACGGCAAAAAAACAGGAGACAAATCCATGCAGACCCCACGCTGCGGCCGGCGCCAGTTCGTTCTGGGCGCCTTCGGCACCGCCACGCTCGCCCTCGCCTCCGCGCCCGCCCGCCTGCTGGCGCAGGGCGCCTACCCGGACCGCCCGATCACCTTCATCTGCCCCTGGCCCGCAGGCGGCACGGCCGACCAGTCGATGCGCACGCTGTGCACGGTGGCAGGCCGCGTGCTCGGCCAGCCGATCGCGGTGGAGAACCGCGCTGGCGCCTCCGGCATGATCGGATCGAAGGCCCTGGCGGGCGCGAAGCCGGACGGCTACACGATCGGGCAGATCCCGATCTCGGTCACGCGCTTCTCGCAGCTGGGCACCCTGCAGGCCGATCCGCGCAAGGATTTCACGTACATCGCGCGCACGTCGGGCCAGACCTTCGGCATCGCGGTGCCGGCGAACTCGCCGTTCAAGACGCTCAAGGAGTTCGTGGACTACGCGAAGGCCCATCCGGGCAAGGTGACGTACGCCCATGCCGGCGTCGGCGGCGCGACCCATGTGGGCATGGAGGAGTTCGCCAGCGTGGCCGGCATCCAGCTGAACCACGTGCCCTACAAGGGCGGCGCCGAAGCACTGCAGGGCGTGCTGGGCGGCCACGTGGACGCGCTGGCGGATTCCAGCTCGTGGGCACCGCACGTGGAATCCGGCAAGCTGCGGCTGCTGGCCACCTGGGGCGAGCAGCGCACCGCGCGTTTCAAGGACGTGCCGACGCTGCGCGAACTGGGCTGGGACGTGGTGGTGGACGCACCGAACGGCATCGGCGCACCGAAAGGACTGGACCCGGCCGTGGCGGCCAAACTGCGCAACGCCTTCCGCCAGGCCGTGGCGAGCCCGGAGTTCAAGGCCGTGGCCGACAAGCTCGACGCGCCGCTGCTGTACCTGGATGGCCCCGACTACGAGAAGTACGTGAACACCGTGTACGCGAAAGAGACCGTCCTGATCGACAAGCTCAAGCTGCGCGAGCTGATGAAGTCCTGATCACCCACCCCGATGAAAGCCCCGCATGCCCCGCCTTGACAGTCCGCTGCTGCACCTGCACCCCCACGACAACGTGTTCGTCGCCAAGACGGCGCTGGCGCTGGGCCAGGAGATTCCCGAGCTGGGGGTGCGCACGCGCGCGCAGGTGCCGCCGGGGCACAAGATCGCGGCGCGGCGCATCGCGCAGGGCGAGCAGGTGAAGAAGTACGACACGGTGATCGGCGTGGCGACGCGCGACCTGGAGCCCGGCGAATACGTGCACAGCCACAACCTGCAGCTCGTGGACTACTACCGCGACCCGGCCTTCGGCACGGACGTGCGTCCCGTGGACTACGTGCCGGAGAGCGAGCGCGCGACGTTCCAGGGCTTCGTGCGCGCCGACGGCAGCGTGGGCACGCGGAATTTCATCGGCATCCTGTCGTCGGTCAATTGTTCGGCCACGGTCATCCGGCAGATCGCCGCGCACTTCACGCCCGAGCGGCTGCGGGACTTTCCGCACGTGGACGGCGTGGTGGCGTTCGCGCAGACCAGCGGCTGCGGCATGTCGTCGCCCAGCGAGCACTTCGACGTGCTGCGCCGCACGATCGCGGGCTATGCGCGGCACCCGAACCTGGCGGGCGTGTTGATCGTGGGCCTGGGCTGCGAGCGCAACCAGGTGGACGGCCTCGTGGAATCCCAGGGACTGGAGCGCGGCCGTCTGCTGCACACGCTGGTGATGCAGGACGTGGGCGGCACGCGCGCCACCATCGCCGCCGGCATCGCGGCCATCGAGGCGATGCTGCCCGCGGCCGATGCGGCGCGCCGCAGCACGGTGCCCGCCAGCCACCTGAAGATCGGGCTCGAATGCGGCGGATCGGACGGCTTCTCGGGCATCACGGCCAACCCGGCGCTGGGCGCGGCAATGGACGTGCTGGTGCGCCATGGCGGCACCGCGATCCTGTCGGAAACACCGGAGATCCACGGCGTGGAGTTCATGCTCACGCGCCGCGCCATCACCCCGGCAGTGGGCCAGAAGCTGCTCGACCGCCTGGCCTGGTGGGAGCGCTACGCCGCCGGGCAGAACGCCCAGTTCAACGGCGTGGTGGGCCATGGCAACCAGGCCGGGGGCCTGGCGAACATCTTCGAGAAATCGCTCGGCTCGGCCATGAAGGGCGGCACCACGCCGCTGCGCGCGGTGTACGAGTACGCCGAGCGCATCGACGAGAGCGGCTTCGTGTTCATGGATTCCCCGGGCTACGACCCGGTGGCCGCCACGGGGCAGATCGCGAGCGGCGCGCAACTGATCTGCTTCACGACCGGGCGCGGCTCGATGTTCGGCAGCAAGCCGGCACCGACGATCAAGCTCGCCAGCAACACGCCCATGTACCGCCGGCTGGAGGAGGACATGGACATCAACTGCGGCGTGATCCTGGACGGCGAGCTGACGGTGCCCGAGATGGGCGAGCGCATCTTCGCGCAGATCCTGCGGCATGCGAGCGGCGAGGCGACCAAGAGCGAGCTGCTGGGCCTGGGCGACCACGAGTTCGTGCCCTGGCACCTGGGCATCGTGAGCTGAGCACCGGCGCCGAGGCCGTGCGGTCTTGCGGTCCGGCATTCCGGTCCGCAGGCGCTGCCACGCAGGCACCAGCGCGACACCCGGCCTTTACCGCCGTGTGCCCCGCCGCTATGGTTTCCGGCAGCCACTGCTGCCTTCGTTTTCCTTGCGCGACATGACCACTTCCTCTTCATCACCTGCTTCCTCCCTCTCCGCTGCCCGCCCCCTGGTGCGCAGCCAGCTCTGCATTGCCGGCCGCTGGCAGGGCGCCGCCAGCGGCGCCACCTTCGCCGTCACCGATCCGGCCACGGGCGAGACGATCGCGCACGTGCCCGACGGCGGCGCCGAGGACGCGCGCGCCGCCACCGATGCCGCCTACACGGCATTCGCCACCTGGCGCCGCGTGCCGGCCAAACAGCGCGCGGCCCTCATCAAGCGCTGGAACGATCTCGTCCTGGCCCACCAGGACGGGCTCGGCGCACTCATCTCGCTGGAACAGGGCAAGCCGCTCGCCGAAGGCAAGGGCGAGGTGGCCTATGCCGCGAGCTACATCGAATGGTTCGGCGAAGAGGCCACGCGCATGAACGGCGAGATCATCCCCGCGCCCGTGCCGGGCCGGCGGATGTTCGCGCTCAAGGAGCCGGTGGGCGTGGTGGCCGCCATCACGCCCTGGAACTTTCCCGCCGCGATGATCGCGCGCAAGATCGCCCCGGCGCTCGCCGCCGGCTGCACGGTGGTCTGCAAGCCCGCGGAAGACACGCCGCTCACCTCGCTCGCGCTGGTGGCGCTGGCCGAAGAAGCGGGCATTCCGCCCGGCGTGCTCAACATCGTCACCGCCTCGCGCGAGCACACGCCCGCAGTGGTAGATGCCTGGCTCGACGATTCCCGCGTGCGCAAGATCACCTTCACCGGCTCCACGCCCGTGGGCAAGCACCTGGCGCGCCGCAGCGCCGACACGCTCAAGAAGCTCTCCCTGGAGCTGGGCGGCAACGCGCCCTTCATCGTGTTCGAGGATGCCGACGTGGATGCGGCGGTGGACGGCTTCATGGCCGCAAAGTTCAGGAACGGCGGGCAGACCTGCGTGTGCCCGAACCGCGTGTTCGTGCATCGCGCCGTGCACGACGCATTCGCGCAGAAGCTCGCCGCGCGCGTGCAGGCCCTGCACGTGGGCCCGGCGACGGACCCGGCCTCGCAGATCGGTCCGATGATCAACGCGCGCGCCGTCGAAAAGATCGAGCGCCACGTGCAGGATGCCGTGGCGCGCGGCGCCACGGTGCTCGCCGGCGGCAGGCGCCTGGATGCGCTGGGCGCCCACTACTACGCGCCCACCGTGCTCACGGGCGCGGATGCCACCATGGCCTGCGCCTGCGAGGAGACTTTCGGCCCGGTGGCGCCGCTCACCGTCTTCGACGGCGAAGAGGAAGTGATCGCCGCCGCCAACGACACGCCGTTCGGCCTGGCCGCGTATTTCTACAGCAACGACGTGCGCCGCATCTGGCGCGTGGCCGACGCGCTGGAGAGCGGCATCGTCGGCATCAACGAAGGCGCGCTCGCGGCCGAGGCCGCACCGTTCGGCGGCGTGAAGGAATCCGGCTATGGCCGCGAAGGCTCCACCCACGGGCTGGACGACTACCTGCACACCAAGTACCTTTGCCAGGGCGGGCTCGGCTGATTCTGCTGGACCGCTTCGCCGTCCCCGACCGACCACCGCATCCGAACCGGAATAGTCCCATGCCCGCACACAACCCCTTCAAGGCAGCCCTCGCCGCCCGCCAGCCGCAGATCGGCCTCTGGCTCTCCATGGCCGATCCCTACCTGGCCGAGGCGGCCGCCACCACCGGCTACGACTGGCTGCTGATCGACGGAGAGCATGCGCCCAACGACCTGCGCAGCACGCTCGGCGCCCTGCAGGCCGTCGCGCCCTACCCTTCGCAGCCCGTGGTGCGCATCTCCGAAGGCAGCACCGCTCTCATCAAGCAGGTGCTGGACATCGGCGCGCGCACGCTGCTCGTGCCGATGGTGGACACGCCCGAACAGGCCCGCGCCATCGCCGCCGCCACGCAGTACCCGCCGCACGGCATCCGCGGCGTGGGCAGCGCGGTGGGCCGCGTGTCGCACTGGAGCGGCCGCGCGGACTACCTCGCCGTGGCCGACGACGAGGTCTGCCTGCTCGTGCAGGCCGAGACGGTGACCGCACTGCGCCACCTGCCCGCGATCTGCGCGGTGGAGGGCGTGCATGGCGTCTTCATCGGGCCGGCGGACCTGGCGGCCTCCATGGGCCACCGCGGCAACCCCGGCCACCCCGAAGTGCAGGCCGCGATCGAGGACGCCATGCGCACCATCGTCGCGAGCGGCAAGGCCGCCGGCACGCTGACTTCGGACCCGGCGCTGGCGCGCCGCTACCTGGAACTCGGCTGCACCTTCGTGGCGGTGGGCGTGGACGTGCTGATGTTCGTGGGCGCGGCGCGAAAGCTGCGGGCGCAATTCGGTGGGGGACCCGACGCGGCGCCCCCCCAGGCCGGCGCAGGCTACTGAACCCCGCGCACGGGACCATTCCGTCCAAACCAGCCCCCAGCCCCGGCAAAGAAAAACCCGCCATCGGCGGGTTTCTTCATGGTCCGGCGGCCGGTGGCCGGCCGCGCACGGCACCGCGCGGTCAGCTTCCCGCCACCTTCATCCGGTTGACCAGCACCGAGCCGATCGTCTTGGCGCCGTAGTTGTAGGCATCCGCGCCCACGGCCTCGATGCCGAGGAACATGTCCTTCATGTTGCCCGCGATGGTGATCTCGTGCACCGGAAAGGCGATCTCGCCGTTCTCGACCCAGAAGCCGCTCGCGCCGCGCGAGTAGTCGCCGGTCACGTAGTTCACGCCCTGGCCCATGAGCTCGATCACGAAGAGGCCCGTGCCGAGCTTCTTCAGCATCGCATCGAGGTTGTCACCTGCCTGCGTGAGGCGCGAGGTGAGCGTGAGGTTGTGCGATCCGCCGGCATTGCCCGTGGTGCGCATGCCGAGCTTGCGGGCCGAGTAGGTGCTGAGGAAGTAGCCCTGCACCTCGCCCGCGTCCACCACCTTGCGCGGCGCGACGCGCACGCCCTCTTCGTCGAAGGGCGAGCTGCCCTTGCCGCGGGCGATGAACGGGTCTTCGGCGATGTCGATGTGGTCGGGGAAGACGCGGCGGCCCAGCGAATCCAGCAGGAAGCTGCTCTTGCGGTAGAGCGCCCCGCCGCTCACCGCCTGGGTGAAGGCGCCGAGCAGGCCGGAGGCCAGCGTCGATTCGAACAGCACGGGGCATTCGATGGTCGGGATCTTGCGGCTGCCCAGGCGGCTCAGGGCGCGCTCGGCCGCATAGCGGCCCACTGCCACGGGCGACGCCAGCTCGGCCGCGTCGCGCATGGAGGAGTACCAGGCGTCGCGCTGCATCTCGGCATTGCGGCCCGGCAGGGAGGCGATGGGCGCCACCGAAAGGCTGTGGCGCGAACTCGCATAGCCGCCGCGGAAGCCGTGCGTGTGGGCGCTGAAGAAATGGCTCTGCTGCGCCGAGACGCCGGCGCCTTCGCTGTTGGTGATGCGGCGGTGCGTGCGCAGCGCGGCCTCTTCGCATTCGAGCGCGATGCGCGCGGCCTCTTCGCTGGTGATGGCCCAGGGATGGAACAAGTCCAGTTCGCGGTGCGTGCCGGGGGCGGCCACGTCCGCCACGTCGGGCAGGCCGGCCACCGGGTCTTCGGCGGTGAAGCGGGCGATGTCGTAGGCGGCCTGCACGGTCTGCTCGATGGCGCGCTCGGAGAAGTCCGACGTGCTGGCGTTGCCGCGGCGGTGGCCCACATAGACGGTGACGCCCAGGGATTTGTCGCGGTTGCGCTCTACCGTCTCCAGCTCGCCCTTGCGTACGCTCACCGACAGGCCACAGCCCTCGGAGGCCTCGGCGCCCGCATCGGTGGCGCCCAGGCGCAGCGCATGGGCCAGGGCCCGGTCCACCAGTTCCTCGAACACCCCGCGGCTGTAGCTGAAGCCGTTGCCGGCATCGCCGCCGGCGGGCGCGGACGCGGGAGCGGAGGGGCGGGCGGAAGGGGCAGCGGCGCGGGCTGCGGTACGGGGGCGGGTGGTCTTCATATCGCCGGCTATGATACTTGCCGCCTTCCGCCCCCGCCCAGGGCCTCTTTTTGTCCCCTCTTCCATGTCCCGCAAACCCAAAAAAGGCTATTTCGTGAAGGGCCATTTCGTCGCCGAAGGCAGCGAACTGGACCTGCAGCTCAAGGCCGAGCTCAAAGGCACGACCGAGGCCAGCCGCACCGATATGAAGCGCGAAAGCGATGCGCTGCAGCAGCTCGGCCAGGACCTGCTGACGCTGCGCAGCGATCTGCAGGCGCGCCTGCAACTGCCCGACAAACTGCAGGACGCGCTGGCCGAGGCCCGCCGCATCACCAACTTCGAAGGCAAGCGCCGGCAGATGCAGTACGTGGGCAAGCTGATGCGCCAGCTCGACCCGTCGATGGTGGTGGCCGCGCGTGCCGCGCTGGACGAGCAGCACAACGGCTCGGCCACGGAGAAGCTCGCGCTGCACGAGGCCGAGCAGTGGCGCGAGCGCCTGATCGCCGACGACGGCGCCTTGCCGCTCTGGATGGAGCGCTTTCCGCGCACCGACACCCAGCAGCTGCGCGCGCTGATCCGCCAGGCCCGCAAGGACGCGCCCGAAGGCAAGGAAGCCAACGTGCAGGTCTCCCAGGGCCTCGCGCCGCGCAAGGGCCGCGCCTACCGCGAACTGTTCCAGCTGGTGCGCACGCAGATGGACGAAGCCGCCCTCCATGCCCGCCACGAAGAATCAGAACGCGATGCATGATGGGGAACACCCCCCTGAGCGGCTGTGCCGCTTCCCCCCGCTCTCGCCCTGCTGCGCACGGCGGGCAGGGGGACGACGCCAGTGGCCGGGCGAAGCCCGTTCCACGGCGCCTGCTGGCCTGGCCTGCTCCGCGGCCCTCTGACGGATGAGGCCGCAGTGAGCGATACGCCGCGCCCTGGAAGCAATGCAATGAACGACGCACCTGGATCTTTTCTTCCCGCAGCCGAGCCGGTGCGCATCGGCATCGTGTCGGTGAGCGACCGCGCGAGCCGCGGCGTGTACGAGGACAAGGGCCTGCCCGCGCTGCGCGAGTGGCTGGAGCGCGCGCTGCACAACCCGGTGCAGTTCGAAGAGCGGCTGATTCCCGACGAGCAGGAACGCATCAGCGCCACGCTGATCGACCTGGTGGACGCCGCGGGCTGCCATCTGGTGCTGACCACGGGCGGCACGGGCCCCGCGCCGCGCGACGTGACGCCCGAGGCAACGCTGGCCGTCGCCCACCGCGAGATGCCGGGCTTCGGCGAGCAAATGCGGCAGATCGGCCTGCGCTTCGTGCCCACGGCCATCCTGTCGCGGCAGGTGGCGGTGATCCGCCACGGCAGCCTGATCGTCAACCTGCCGGGGCAACCGAAGGCGATCGCGGAAACGCTGGAAGGGCTGAAGGACGCCGACGGAGGCACGGTCGTGCCCGGCATCTTCGCGGCCGTGCCCTACTGCATCGACCTGATCGGTGGGCCCTATCTGGAAACGCGCGAGTCGGTCTGCAATGCGTTCCGGCCCAAGGACGCGCGGCGGCCGGCGCGGCCGGAAGCCCCTATTTCCCCACCAGCGCGTTGAGCTTCTCGGCCTCGAACTGCTCGTTGCGCGCCGCGTCGCAGGGCACGCAATCGCGCGCCTGCGGCGCCGCGTGCGAGAGCTTTTCGATCGCGGCCCAGAGCAGCGCGATCTGGCGCTCCTGCGACGAGGCGTTGTCGATCAGGCCGCGCATGGCCTGCGAAAGCGGATCGTCTTCCTGCGTGACGCCGTAGGCCGAAAAAGCCCGCGGCGCCGGCCGGGGCGCGCTCGCCTCGGCGACGTCGGCGCTCTGCCCGGCCTTGGAGGGAACGATGCGCGCCGGGATGCCCACGGCCGTGGCCCCGGCCGGCACGGGCTTGATGACGACGGCATTGCTGCCGATCTTCGCGCCGTCGCCCACCTCGAAGCCGCCCAGCACCTTCGCGCCCGCGCTCACCACGACGTCGCGGCCCAGCGTGGGATGGCGCTTGGCGCCCTTGTAGAGCGAGGTGCCGCCCAGGGTCACGCCCTGGTAGATAGTGCAGCCGTCGCCGATCTCGGCGGTCTCGCCGACCACGACGCCCATGGCATGGTCGAAGAACACGCGCTCGCCGATCTTCGCGCCCGGATGGATCTCGATGCCCGTGAGCCAGCGCGCGCAGTGCGAGATGAAGCGCCCCGGCCACTTCAGGCCGTGCGTCCAGCACCAGTGCGCCGGCCGGTGCAGCCAGATGGCGTGCAGGCCGGGGTAACAGGTGACCACCTCCCAGGTGCTGCGGGCCGCGGGGTCGCGGTCGAGGATGCACTGGATGTCGGAGCGGAGGCGGGCAAGCATGGGGAGTCGAGGCTTTTGAACAAGCTCTTCACGAAAAGAGCCGTGCAGTCTATCGCTTCGCCTGCGCCGCTTCCGACATGGCTTTGGCGACACCGCGCAGGATGTGGATTTCCTCGGGGGTGGGTTGCGCGCGGTTGAAAAGCTGGTTGAGGCGCGGCATGAGCTTCTTGGGCGCGGCGGGGTCGAGGAAGCCGATGTCCACCAGCGCCCGCTCCCAGTGCGCGAGCATGCCGGCCACCTGCGCCGCGTCGGCCCGGGACGGCGCGGGCGTGGCGTCGCGCACCGGGAACCCGCCCAGGGCGAGCCGCCACTCATAGGCGATCACCTGGATGGCCGCGCCCAGGTTGAGCGAGCCGAAGCCGGGGTTGGTGGGAATGGAGAGCGCGACGTGGCAGCGGTAGACGTCTTCGTTCGCCATGCCGAAACGCTCGGAGCCGAAGAGGAAGGCGACACCGGTCTCGCCGCCTTCCGCACCTGCTGCGCCATCGCCACCAGGATCGCCCTCTGCTGCCACGGGCGGCAACACGGGCGCGGCACCTTCCAGTGCGAGGTCGGCCAGCGGGCTGGGCGCGGCCGGCGCCTCCATCCCGGGCCGGCGTTGTTGCAGCAGCCATTCGAAGTGTTCCCGCGGCGAGCGCGTCGGCGGGCCGAAATCGCGCGGCGTCATCGCCGTGGCGCAGAGGTGGCTGATGCCGTCCAGGGCCTCGTCCAGCGTCTCGACGATGCGGGCGTTCTCCAGCACGTCGAGCGCGCCGCTCGCGCGCTGGATGGTTTCCTCGCGGCGCAGCACGTTGGCCCAGCGCGGGGCGACCAGCACCAGGTCGCCGAAGCCCATCGTCTTCATGGCGCGCGCGGCGGCGCCGACGTTGCCGGCATGGCTGGTCTGAATGAGGATGAAGCGGGTTTTCATGGGCGAAGTGCGGCAGGCGGGCGGACAGCGTGGGACGGAACGAACCCGCGATTGTCGCCGCACCACCGTGCCGCTCCCCGCCCTCCCCGCCGCCGCTGCGCGCAAGGGACCCGCAGCCGGCGCGCATCCGGGCGCGCCGGCGATCGGCGCCGTCAGGCCGAGGGGCGCGCCCGCTTCGTCTCACGCCCTGACACGGAGCTGGCGTCACCCGGAGCCGCCGGCGGAACCGCGCGCAGGGCGGAGAGGTAATTCGAGCGCCACTGGTTCAGGTCTTCGGTCCTGACGTTGTCCAGCAACCGGGCATGGCGCTCCTTGCGCTCTTCCGGCCCCATGGACAGGGCCTGCTCGTAGGCACGGGTGATGGCATGCAGGTCGGACGGCGGTATCCGGATCGCATCCTTGAGCTGGTAGGCGGCGCCCGCGCCTTCGGACAGCACCAGGACCCCAGGGTCCCTTGCATCCTGCGTGGCGACGTACTCTTTGGACACCAGGTTCATGCCGTCCGCCACCGAGGTGACCACCCCCACCCGGCTCATGCGGTAGATGTCCGGCAGGGCATTGCGCTTGACCGACTGGTCGATGTACAGGATCGGCTGCCAGGACTCGGTTCCGTACCGCTGGTTGATGCCGTCCACGAGCTTGCGGGTGTCGCGGGCCAGGTCCGCATAGGCCTGCACGTTCTGCCGGGACGGGGCGCCGATCTGCACGAAGGTCACCTTCTCGCGCAGGTCCGCGCGGCTCTCCAGCAGCTCCCCGAGCGCGGAGAGGCGGTCCGGAATGCCCTTCGCGTAATCGAGCCGCTCCACGCCCACCATGAGCATGCGGCCCTGGTCCTTCTCGGCCCGGACCTTGTCCAGGACCCAGTCGGAATCGGCATCCGGCTTCAATTCCATGAGATTCTGGAAATCGATGCCGATGGGAAAGTGCTCGAGCTGGATGCGCCGGCCGTAGGCCTGCAGGGTCTTTCCTTCCTCGGCCTCCTGCGCATGCTCGGCGCGCACGTACTCGCGCAGGTGGTCCACGTCCCTCGGGATCTGCATGCCCACGAGGTCGTAGCTGAAAAGGGACTGCATCAGTTCCCCGTGCTGCGGGATCGCCTTGAAAACGTCCGGCGCCGGAAACGGGCTGTGGTTGAAGAAGCCGATGCGCTGTCGGCAGCCCAGCTTGCGAAGCTCTTCGGCCAGCGGTATGAGATGGCAGTCGTGAATCCAGAGGACGTCGTCGTCGCGCAGCAGCGGCGCCAGCTGGGAGGCGAATATCCGATTCACCTGCCGGTAGACGCCGTAATGGCTGGGTTTCAGATCCGCCCATTGCGCGCTGTTCTGCATGACCGGCCAGAGCACCGAATTGTAGAAGCCGGAATAATAGTTGTTGAATTGCGCCCGGCTGAGATCCATGCCCACCAGGGTGGATTTTCCGAAGGGCTGGGTCCTGATTTTCGGGGTCCCCGGCCTTCCGCCGATTTCTCCGCTCCAGCCCATCCAGAGGCCTTCGTTGCCGTGCATGGTGTCGGCGAGCGCGACCGCGACTCCGCCCGCGGCGGCCTTCGAGGGATCCACCATCCGGTTGGACACCACCACCAGCCGGCCCTCCGGCCCCGGGCATGGTTGCGGGGACGGCGCGCCGTCGCCGGGTGCCCTGCTCCGCTTGCGCCGCGATGACAGCACGGAATGCGCCGCCGTCTCGCGGGATGGCGTCTGCGGCGGCGTGCCTTCTGCGGCTGCGGTCCGTGGAGGATCGGCGGATGCCAGGAAAGCGGGGTGGCGGGAAGAGTTCGAAACTGACCGAACCATGTTGATTTCCTTTTCTTGCAGCGGGCCTGGCCTCTTCCTGCGCGAAGGCTGCGCGCCATGGGATCGCAGCCGGCCGCCATTACCCCCCGATCGCCGCCTGGCACGAGAGATAATCCACGAGACGACAAGGCCCTGATGAAACGTTTCCGGACCCTCCGGAAACCATGGAATGCAGTTTATCTTTGACCGCAGGGCCTGCCCATTAATGGATCCCGAATATTTATTATGCCTCGCAGAATGATTGCAAAAGGCTGGTGCTTCGCTTTTCCAGCAATGGTTTCGCGTCGGAATTTCGGGGAAGCGCCGTCGCATCGCCGTCCATTCATGTAGCATTCGCGCCCCCTGTCATGGCCCAGATCGTCGTCCACCAGCTCCGCAAGTCCTACCGCGTGCATGAACGCGACCCCGGCGTGTCCGGCGCGCTGCGGGCGCTGGTGCGCCCGCGCTACCGCACGGTGGAAGCGCTCTCGGGCGTGTCGTTCGAACTCCAGCGCGGCGAGATGCTGGGCTTCATCGGCCCGAACGGTGCCGGCAAGTCGACCACCATCAAGATCCTGGCGGGCATCCTGCGGCCCGACGGCGGCAGCGTGCGCATCGACGGCCGCGACCCGTTCACCGACCGGGAGCGGCACGTGGGCCGCATCGGTGCCGTTTTCGGGCAGCGCACGCAGCTGTGGTGGGACCTGCCCGTGCGCGACGGCTTCGCGCTGCTGCGCGACATCTACCGCGTGGACCCGCACCGCTTCGAGCGCACGCGCGACGAGCTGGTGGCGCTGCTGCACCTGGAGCGCGTGCTCGACCAACCCGTGCGGCAGCTGTCGCTGGGCCAGCGCATGCGCGCCGAGATCGCCGCCGCCCTGCTGCACCAGCCGGACATCCTCTTCCTCGACGAGCCCACGATCGGGCTGGATGCGCCCTCCAAGCTCGCGGTGCGCGACTTCGTGCGGCGCACCCACCGCGAGCACGGCACCACGGTGCTGCTCACCACGCACGACATGCACGACGTGGAGGCGCTGGCCGGGCGGGTGATCGTGATCGGCCATGGCCGCGTGCTGGCCGACGGGCCGGTGGAAGCGCTGCGTGCGCAGGTCGCCGCCGCACGGCGCGCCGAGGGCATGGGCGCCGAGGCCGAGGCCGACGACGACCTGGCGATCGAGGCCGTGATCGCGCGCTTCTACGCCCTGCACGGCGCGGCCGAGAGCTGAGGGCCCCGCACATGTCCATGGTTCGGCCCTATGCCGCGGCTTTCGTGTCGCGCTTTCTGGTGATGCTGCAGTACCGCACCGCTGCCTGGGCGGGCTTCGCCACGCAGTGCTGGTGGGGCGGCATCAAGGCGATGGTGCTGGCCGCGTTCTACGGCGGCGCGGCCGCGGCGCAGGCGCCCGCGCCCCTGTCGCTGGAGCAGGCCATCACCTACGTCTGGCTGGCGCAGGGGCTGTTCGCGCTGCTGCCCTGGGGCAGCGACCCGGAGATCGCGCAGGCGGTGCGCACGGGCTCGGTGGCCTACGACCGGCTGCGGCCGGTGGACGCCTACACCTTCTGGTTCGCCCGCTCCGCCGGCTGGACGGCCGCGCGCGTGCTGCCGCGCATGGCGATGATGGTGGCGTTCACCGGGTTGGCCCTGCCGCTGGCGGGCCTGGGTGCCTGGGGGCTGCAGCCGCCTGCCGGAGGGGCCGCGCTGGCGGCATCCATCGCCGCGCTGCTGCTGGCCCTGCTGCTCTCCACCGCCCTCGTGATGCTGCTCAACGTGGCCACCGCCGCCGCGCTCAACGAGCGCGGCATCAACACGCTGGCCGCTCCGGTGGTGATCGTGCTGTCGGGCAACCTGCTGCCGCTGGCGCTGCTGCCCGACGCCTGGCAGGCGGCGCTGCTGCTGCAGCCGCTGGCGGGCGTGGTGGACATTCCGGCGCGTATCTATTTCGGGCGCCTCGCCGGGCTGGATGCGCTGGCGGGACTGGCTCTGCAAGGCTTCTGGACGCTGCTGCTGGTGCTGCTGGGCCGCGCCTGGATGGCCCGCACGATGCACCGACTCGAAGTGCAGGGAGGCTGAGGTGCGCACGGGATCGATGGCACTGTTCCTGCGGCTCGCGCGGGCCTCGCTGAGCGGGCAGGCACGCTATCCGGGATCGGCCCTGATGCTCACCCTGGGCCAGTTCCTGGTCACCGGGATCGAAGTCGCCGCGGTCTGGGCGCTGTTCCACCGCTTCGGCGACGTGCAGGGCTGGCGCATCGGCGAAGTGGCGGTCTTCTACGGGCTGGTGAACTGCATGTTCGCGATTGCGGATGCGCTGGGCCGGGGGTTCGACGTGCTGGGCACGGAATTCCTGCGCACCGGCGCCTTCGACCGGCTGCTGCTGCGGCCGCGCCCGGTGTGGCTGCAGCTGATGGGCCACGACGTGCGCATCAGCCGGCTGGGCCGGCTGCTGCAGGGGCTGGCGGTGCTGGCCTGGGGCGCGGCGCAGGCCGGCGTCGCGTGGAGCGTGCCGGTGGTGGGGCTGGCGGTGTTCGCGGTGGCGGGCGGCGTGGCGCTCTTCCTGGGCATCCTCGTGCTGCAGGGCGCGCTGTCGTTCTGGACCGTGGAGAGCCTGGAGATCGCCAACGTGCTGACCTATGGCGGGGTGGAAGCGGCGCAGTATCCGCTCGCGATCTACGCGCGCTGGTTCCGGTGGCTGCTGACCTTCGCGGTGCCGCTCGCCGGCGTGGCCTACTACCCGGTGCTGGCCCTGCTCGGCCGGCCCGATCCGCTCGGCGCGCCGCCATGGGTCGGGTGGGTGTCGCCGCTCGCGGGCTTCGCGTTCCTCGCGGCATCGTCGTTCTTCTGGCGCTGGGGTGTCCGGCGCTACGCCTCCACGGGCAGCTGAGCCGGCGAAGGCAATGGGCACCCGGGCAGGCCGCTGAAGAAATTCCGCAGGGGCGCTAAAATACCCGGCCATCACGCCCGCATCGCCGGGCGATTCCTTTTTCCGCCCCGGCGGCCGCTCCTTCACCACAATTCATGTCGTCCAATCTGCATCCCATGCTCAACGTGGCCATCAAGGCCGCACGCGCCGCCGGCGCCATCATCAACCGCGCGGCGCTCGACGTCGAGGCGGTGCGCGTTTCGCAGAAGCAGATCAACGACTTCGTGACCGAGGTGGACCACGCGAGCGAGCAGGCGATCATCGAGACGCTGCTCACGGCCTACCCGGGCCACGGCATCCTGGCCGAGGAATCGGGCAGCCAGTACGGCGCCAAGGATTCGGAATTCATCTGGGTCATCGACCCGCTGGACGGCACCACCAACTTCATCCACGGCTTTCCCGTGTACTGCGTGAGCATCGCGCTCATGGTGCGCGGCAAGGTCGAGCAGGCCGTCATCTACGACCCGACGCGCAACGACCTGTTCACGGCCACCAAGGGCCGCGGCGCCTACCTGAACGAGCGGCGCATCCGCGTCTCCAAGCGCACGCAGCTGAAGGAAAGCCTGCTGTCCACCGGCTTCCCGTTCCGCCCGGGCGACAACTTCAAGACCTACCTGCACATCATGTCCGACGTGATGCAGCGCACGGCCGGCCTGCGCCGCCCGGGCGCCGCCGCGCTGGACCTCGCCTACGTGGCGGCCGGCTTCACCGAAGGCTTCTTCGAGACGGGACTGTCGATCTGGGACGTGGCCGCCGGCTCGCTGCTGGTGACCGAAGCCGGCGGGCTGGTGGGCAACTTCACGGGCGAGGCCGACTTCCTCGAGCAGCGCGAATGCCTGGCGGCCTCGCCCCGCATCTACGGCCAGCTCGTGCCCATCCTGACCAAGTACAGCAAGTTCGCGAGCGCCGGCGACAAGGCCGCCGTGCGCCAGGCGGTGCAGAACGACACCCCGGCGGGCGTGCCCGCTGCGGAACCGGAAGCCGCGCAGGCTCCGGAAGCGGACGGCGGCGAAGAGGCGCCACGCGCGCCGTTCTGACACGGAGAAGGCAGGGGCCGCGTCGGCTCCGGGGCCTGCCCTGCTCGGCGCGGGGTCCGGTGCCTTCCGCACCGAGGAAAACCGCGAATTCGGCCTGCCGTACCGCGCCGGCGGTGGGGGATAGGGCACGGCTGAGTCGGCGGTTTCTGGCAGGATCGGGCTTCCACGCTCCCCCTCCGGCTCCGCTGCGCCCCGGCCCTCATCCGGGACCCGACGGCAGCGTCGAGCGGACGGCTGCCGGTCCGGAGCCACGCCCCCGCCCGGGCGTGCAGGCAGCCGGTGCCCTGTCCCACGATCCATGTCCGCCCCCTTCCCCGCTTCCCCGACAGCCGACCCGGCTTCCGTTTCTCATCCGGCGCCGTCCGGAGCCCCGCCCGGTGGCCCCGCTGCGGGCGTAGCGCCGGATTTCTCGCTCGTCGTCGCCACCATCGATCCCGACGGCGCACTGCTGCAGGCCCTGCTGGACAGCCTCGCGCACAGCACCGAGCGCAGCTTCGAGGTCATCGTGGCCGACCAGACGCAGGGCGACCACCTCGCGCGGGTGATCGACGGCTTCGCCGGCCGGCTCCAGGTACGGCGCCTGTCCCTGCCCGCGCGCGGCGCCTCGGCGGCCCGCAACGCGGGCGCGGCGCTGGCGCGGGGCCGGTGGATCGGGTTTCCCGACGACGACTGCCGCTACCAGCCGGACACGCTCGCCGCGGCGCGGCGGGTGCTGTCGCTGGACGGCGTGCGCATCGCCACGGGCCGCACCGTGACCGCCGAGCAGCGGCCGTCGGTGCTGCGCTGGCGCCGGGCGGCCGGGGATTTCGACCGCTGGACCATGTTCGCCTGCCTGACCGAGGCCACGCTGTTCGCGGAGCGCGCGCTGTTCCTGGCCGTGGGCGGCTTCGATACCCGCTTCGGGCCGGGCGCGCCCTTCCCGGCCGCCGAAGGCGTGGAACTGGTGGACCGGATGCTGCGCGAGGGCCACGGCTGGCGGGCGCGCTTCGACCCCGCCATCCAGATGGAGCACCCCGACAAGATCCCTCCGTGGAACCGCTGGGCGGCACAGCGCTTCTACCGCTACGCCCAGGGCGACGGTGCGTTCGTCGTGCGGCGCTTCGGCGCGCACACGCTGCGCTGGGTGGTGCTCACGCTGGGCTCGGCCGGGCTGCACGCGCTGGCGTTCCGCGGCTGGGTCAGCATCGCCCATGCGGCGCGCATCGCCGGCGTCTGCGTCGGCGCGTGGCGCTACGCCCGGGCGGCGCGCCGGGAAGGCAACGGCTGATGCGCGGGCTGCGCTACGTCTCGCCAGCGGACACGACCGGCTACGCAACCGCCGCCAAGGGTTATCTGCGCGCGCTGCATGGGGCGGGCGTGCCGCTGCAATGGACGCCGCTGCGCTGCCCCGGCGCGCGCTACCAGCCCGTGGCGCCCGACCAGGTGACGGAGGACGACCTGCGCCCCCTCGCGCACCGGCCGCTCGACTACGACACCGTGCTGTTGCACACGGTGCCCGAGTACTACCCCGAATGGCTCGATGCCGAACGGGCCGCCGGCCGGCGCGTCGTCGGCTACACGGTCTGGGAACTGGAGCGCCTGCCCGCGCACTGGCCGGCGCTGCTGAACCGGCTCGATGCGGTGATCGTGCCCTGCCGCTGGAACGTGGAAGTGTTCCGCCGTGGCGGCGTCACCGTGCCCATCCACGTGGTGCCGCATCTGTCGCAGTTCGACGGCGATGCGGACGATGCCACGGGCCGCTCGGCCCTGCTGCGCCGCCTGGGCGGCACGCAGGCGCTGGAAGGCCGCTTCGTGTTCTACGGTATCGGGGTCTGGAGCGAGCGCAAGGGCATGGAGCGCGTCCTGCGCGCCTACCTCGATACCTTCACCAGCGCAGACCCGGTCACGCTGGTCCTCAAGACGTCCTCGCGGGACCTGACGCGCTGGAGCCGCCGCTGGCGCTCCGGCTGGCGGCGGCAGCATCCGCGCGCATCGATCAGCGCGGCGGCGCTGGCGGCGGAATACTCCGCGCCCGCGCCGTGGCGGGTGATCGACGACGACGATCTGACCGACGGCGAGCTGCGTGCGCTGCACACGGTGGGCGATGCCTTCGTGTCCCTGACGCGCACGGAAGGCTGGGGCCTGGGCGCGTTCGACGCGGCCTGGAGCGGCAATCCGGTGGTGATGACGGGCCATGGCGGCCAGACCGACTTCCTGCCGCCGGAACTGGCCTGCCTGCTGGACTACCGGATGGTGCCGGCCCACGAGCCCCTGTGGGCCCGGGGCTATTCGCCACGCGATGCCTGGGCCGAGCCCGACGCGGCGCAGGCCGGGCGCTGCATGCGGGCATGGGCCGCGGACCCGGCCTCCGCACGCTCGCGCGGCTGCCGGCTGGCAGACCACGTCCGCAGGGAATTCGCCGCGGAGCGGGTGCTCGCAGCCCTGCGGGCGGCACTGGAGCGCCCGGCATGATCCCGCGCACCTTCCACTTCGTGTTCGGGCTCAAGCCGCAGACCGAGCCGTTCCACCTGATGTACTACCTGTGCCTGGCCTCGTGCCTGGCAGTGGAGCAGCCCGAATCGGTGGTGCTGCACTACGAACACGAGCCCTGGGGCCCCTGGTGGGACCGCATCCGGCCCGCGCTGCAGCTGCGCCGCGCCGAGCGCTGCGAGCTGGTGGAGAACTTCCGGTACCCCGATCCGGAAGTGGCGCGCTACCGCTACGCCCATGCCGCCGACTTCGTGCGGCTGCAGGCCCTCATTGCCGAGGGCGGCGTCTACGCCGACATCGACACGCTGTTCGTGCGCCCCCTGCCCACGGACCTGTGGCGGCGCGGCACCTGCGTGCTCGGCGAGGAGCGCTCGCCCGATCCGTCCCAGCCCTCCTACTGCAATGCGTGGATCGCGGCGCCGGCCGGCGACCCGTATTGCCGCGCCTGGCTGTCCGGCATGGCCGACCGCTTCGACGGCAGCTGGAGCGGGCACTCGACGCTGCTGCCCTACCAGCTCGCGCAGCGCATGCCGGGAGCGCTCCATGTGGAGCCCGAAACCTCGTTCTACGCGTTCGACTGGCGGCCGGAGCGCATCGACGACCTGTTCCTGCGCGACCGTCCGCTGCCCTCCGAGGCGTGCAGCCTGCACCTCTGGAACCACCTGTGGTGGTCGCCGGCGCGGCGCGACTTCTCGCGCTTCCATGCCGGCCGGCTGACGCCCGAGTACGTGGCGTTCGCGCGCACCACCTATGCGCGGCTGGCGCGGCCTTTCCTGCCGCAGGATCTGCATCCGGACAGGGCGGACTGGCGGCGCCAGCAGTGGGCGGCCTTCCGGGAAGAGTGCCGGCACCCCTTGCGCGCACTGCGCGAGGCCTGGAGCCGCGCGTGATGGGCCGGGCCTGGGTCGCACTGCGGTCGCTGGTGACCGACGTGTTCGCGCTGCAGCGCGACGTGCAGGGCTTCCTGGTGCCCGAGCACCGGCGGACGCTGCACCGCATCGGCGTGCTGAGCGCGGTCTTCTCGCTGCTGGAGATGCTGGTGGCGGCCGCGGCGCTGCCCTACATGGACTGCCTGGGCACGCGCCAGTGCGGCGTGGTCGGGCGCATCGGCGGCGCGGCGGGGGCCGATCCGGTGATGGCGTATTCGCTGCTGCTGCTCGCGCTGATGTCGGTCAAGATGCTGGCCGACATGGTGCTGCAGTGGCGGGTGACGGGCTTCCAGCAGGACGTGCAGCGGCACACCGTGCTGCGCCTGCTGCAGGCCTACCTCGCCCAGGACTGGAACGGCTACCGCCAGCGCAACCCCCGGGATTACTTCCGCCGCTGCGCGACCACCGCGCTGGACGCGGCTTTTGCCTGCAACCAGGCCGTATCGGCGATCGCCTGCGGCCTCATCGTGCTGGTGCTCACCGCCTTGATGCTCACCGTGAACCCGGTGGTGTCGCTGGCGCTGGCGTCGGCCTTCGTGGCGCTGAACGGCGCCGTCCACCGCTTCACCGGCCATCGGCAGAAACAGGCGGCCGAGGCGCGCGAGCAGGCGCAGCGCCGCTGGCATCTGGGCATGGGCGAGGCCCTCGACGCGTTCCAGGAGCTGCGCGCACACGGCACCGAAAGCTACGTGATCCAGGGCATCGACCGGCAATTGGATTCGCTGGCCCGCGCCAACCGCTGGCTGGCGTTCATGCCCGTGCTGCCGCGCGTGGCGCTCGACTACCTGGCATTCGCCGTGGTGCTGGGCTGCGTGCTGGTGTGGTCCTGGAGCGGCCGCCCGCTGGGCGGGCTGCTGCCCTACCTGGTTTTCTACGCGGTGGTGGCGCGCAGTCTGCTGCCGGCCATGATGCAGCTGCTGAGCATCCGTACCTCGCTGCGGGGCGCGGCGCTGAACATCCGGCTGGTGGGCGAGGAACTGGACCGTGCCGCGGCCCTGCGCCGCGAGGTGAAGGCCATGGACACGTGCCCGGGCGCTCCCGCGCTGCGGCTGGAAGGCGTCGAGGTGGTCCACGAGGGCCATGCGGCGCCCGTGCTGCGGGACGTTTCGGTGCAGGTGCCACGGCCGGCCTGGATCGCGCTGGCCGGGCCGTCGGGCGCCGGAAAGAGCACGCTGCTGGACGTCGTCGCCGGACTGCAGCGCTCCCGCGGCCGGGTCGTCTGGCAGGCGCCCGGCAGCGCGCCGCCGCGCATCGCCTACGTGCCGCAGCATGTGGCGATCCTGGATGCGAGCCTGCACGAGAACGTGGTGTTCGGCATGGACGGCGGGCGCGACGATGATGTGCGCGCGGCGCTGGCGGTGGCCCAGTTGGCCGGGCGCGATCCGGCGGCCGGATCGCTGCAGCTCTCCGGGGGCGAGCGGCAGCGGCTGGCGATCGCCCGGGCGATGTACCGCCGGCCGGACCTCCTGCTGCTGGACGAGGCCACCGCGGCGATGGACGAAGCCACCGAGGCCGCACTGTTCGCTGCGCTGCGCACCGCGCTGCCCGGCACCACGGTGCTCTTCATCACCCACCGCGAAGCGTCGCTGCGCTTCGCCCAGGCGGTGTGGCGCCTGCGGGATGGGTGCCTGGACGCGGAGGCGCGCGCATGACGCGGCCCGTGGCCGTCCTGCTCAGCCCGGTCTGGCCGCGGCCGGGCGGCAGCGGACGCGCGCTGCGCGCCTGGGACTGGATGCAGGAACTCGCGGGCGGCCATGAATTGCACGTCTGGACGCCGCAGGCGCCCGGCTCCACGGCAGGCTGGCCGGCGGGCGTGCGCGCCTGGGCCGGTGCGGACGATCTGGAGCCGCCCGCGCCGTGGGCCCGGCGGCTGGGCTGGCTGCTGCCGGGGCTCGGCGTCCGCCGGCCCGGCATGGTCGCCCACTGGCACCTGCCCAGGGCGCATCCGCCGGCGCTGTCGGCGATGGCCCGGGCGATCGGCGGCCGTCCGGTCGCGCGGCTGGTGGTGTTCCGGCTCTACCTCCACGGCGTGGCGGCGCGGCTGCGCGCCGGGCTGCCCGTGCAGCGGGCGGAACTCGACCTGGACGATTGGGACTCCGCCACGATGCGCAGCACCGCGGGCGCCCAGTGGCGCATGGGCCTGCGGCTCGACGCGGCGCTGGCGTGGCGGGAATCCCTGCAGTATCGCGCGCTCGAGCGCAGGGTCCCGGCCGGGTACGACGCCCGCTGGCTGGCCGCGCACGAAGACCTTCCCGCCTTTCCCGGCGCCGGCGTGCGGCCGAACCGGCTGCCCCTGCCGCTGCCCGCCCGCGCAGGTGCCGCAGCGACCGGCGGGATGCAGATGGTGTTCGTCGGCAGCCTGGACTACCCGCCCAACCAGGAGGCCGCGCTGCTGCTGGCCGAAGGGCTGGCGCCCCTGCTGCGCGCACGCCTGGCAGCGCCGTGGACCCTGCACGTCGCCGGTGCCCGTCCGCCGGACTGGCTGCGCGCCCGGCTGCAGGCGGCAGAGGGCGTGCGGCCTTGGTTCGACGTGCCGGACGTGGAGCCGGTGTACGCGGCCTGCACGGTGGCGCTGCTGCCCGTCCTGGCGGGTGGCGGCACGAAGCTGAAGACCCTGGAGGCCCTGGCGCGGGGCATGGCGGTGGTCGCGAGCGCCCAGGCGGTGCGCGGGCTGCGGCTGGTGCCCGGGCTCCACTACCTGCCGGCGGAGACTCCGGAGCAATGCGCGCGGGCCGTGCTGCGCCTGCATGCGGAGCCGCCGCTGCGGGCGGCCCTGGGTGCCGCGGGCCGGGACTGGTACGCCGCGTCGCAGGACCTCACTCCGGGTCCGGGTACTTGAGCGCGATCTGCCGGAAATCCTCCGCCAGCTCGACGAAGGCATCCACCATGTCGGGATCGAAATGGCTGCCCCGGCCCTTCACGATCGTGGTGCAGGCCTGCTCGTGCGAGAAGGCGGGCTTGTAGACGCGGCGGCTGATGAGCGCGTCGTACACATCGGCCACGGCCATGAGGCGCGCCGACACGGGAATCGCGTCGCCCGCCAGCCCCAGCGGATAGCCCGAGCCGTCCCACTTCTCCTGGTGGCTGTAGGCGATCTCTTTCGACACGCTCAGGAACGCCACGCGCATGCCCAGGCGCCGCTCGGCGTTCTCGATCGCGTCGCGCCCGAGCGTGGTGTGGGTCTTCATGACCTCGAACTCGTCCGCCGTGAGCTTGCCCGGCTTCAGCAGGATGCTGTCGGGAATACCGATCTTGCCGATGTCGTGCAGCGGCGCGGACTTGTAGAGCAGATCGATCATGCGGTCGTTCAGCACGGCCTCGAAGCGTGGGTGCCGCGCGAGGCGCTCGGCCAGCGCCTTCACGTAGAGCTGGGTGCGCCGGATGTGGTTGCCGGTTTCGTTGTCGCGCGTCTCGGCCAGCGAGGTCATGGCCATGATGGTCACGTCCTGGATCGCCTGCACCTCCAGGGTGCGCAGCGCCACCTCGCGCTCCAGGTAGGCGCTCTTGTCGCGCAGGAAGTCGGCGGTGGCCTTGAGCGCCAGGTGCGTGTGCACGCGCGCCAGCAGGATGGGCGGGCTGATGGGCTTGGTGATGTAGTCCACCGCCCCCCGCGGCGAGGCCCCGGCGCTCGTCCTCGGGCGTGCTGCGCGCGGTGAGGAAGATCACCGGAATGTCGCGCGACACGGGATGCGCCTTGAGCTGGCGGCAGACCTCGTAGCCGTCGAGCCCGGGCATCATGATGTCCAGCAGGATGAGGTCGGGCGGTGCGTCCGACTGGGCGATGCGCAGCGCCTTCTCGCCGTGGTTGGCGACCTTGACGAGGTAATGGTCGCGCAGCAGCGTGGACATCAGCGCGAGGTTGTCGGGCGTGTCGTCCACCACCAGTACCGTGGCGATGGTCCGGTCCTTGAGGACGTGTTCTTCGAAGGACGGGGTGGTGTCCATGCGGGCTTCTCCCTGTTTTCTGTAATGTGCTGTCGGGTGCTCAGGTGCCGGCAGGTTCCTGGGGAGCCTCGGTGGAGGCCTCCCCGGAAGGCTCCGGCGGGGCTCCGATGAGCGCCAGCGCCTGCTCGAAGTCGAAGTCGCGGACATGCGCCTCCACACGCACGAAGTCCGCGCCAAGTGCGCCGCGCAGCAGTATCGTCTGCTGCTGCAGAAAGTCCAGCGCCGCGGGGTCGTCGGCGGCCAGCAGGCCGCGCAGGCGTTCCACCGCCGCCTGCGCTGCGCCCTCGCCGCCGCCGGACAGCTCCCCTGCCACGGCGGATGCGGGCCCGGCCGGCAGCTCGGCCGCCACCAGGCGCCAGGCCGCCAGGCCCCGCAGCAGGGTTTCCAGACGGTCGAGCACCGCCTGCGCATGCGCGGCCAGGGCTTCGTTGCCGTCGGGCGCGGCGGACCGCAGGCCCTGCTCCAGCAGGTGCGCGGCATGCGAGAGCGCGGTCGCGCCGATGTTGGCCGCCACCGATTTCAGCGTGTGCGCCAGCCGCTCGGCCGTCGCGTGGTCGCCCGTGCGCAGCGCACCGCCCAGCGCCTCGCGCGTGCCCTGCTGGCCGTCCGTGAACCGGAACAGCAGATCGGCGTAGAGCGCGGGCCGGCCGAGCGCACGCTGCAGCCCGGAGGCCACGTCCAGCCCCGGGACGCCGACCGGCAGCGGGACGCCGCCCTCGCCCTGCGCGGCGCGCGTGCCCCCCGCGCCGGCCGGCGCCCCGCCGAGCGCGGCGTCGATGCCGATGCCCGGGCGCGGCCGCACCCAGCGCGCCAGCGCGCGCCACAGCACGCCGGGCTCGATGGGCTTGGGCACGTGGTCGTTCATGCCGGCCTCGAAGCAGCGCTGGCGGTCCGATTCCATGGCATTCGCGGTCATCGCGATGATGGGCAGCTGCGCATGGTGCGGGTCCTCCCGCAGCCGCCGCGTGGCGGTCTCGCCGTCCATCACCGGCATCTGCATGTCCATCAGCACTACGTCGTATTCGGTGCGCGCCACGCAGTCCAGCGCCGCCTGGCCGTGCGCCGCGACGTCCACGATGAAGCCCGCGCCGCGCAGCAGCTCCACCGCCACGAGTTGGTTCAGCTCGTTGTCCTCCACCAGCAGCACCGAGGCGCCGCGCAGCTGGGGCGGCGGCTGCTCGTCGCCGGGCCGCGCGAGGTGGGCATGGGCCGGCAGCCAGCCGTGCGCCAGCGGCTGCGCGAGCGTGTCGTAGAGCACCGAGGCGCTGACCGGCTTCACCAGCACCGTCTCGATGCCCTGCGCGCGCGCCGCAGGCATGATCTCGTCGCGGCCGTAGGCGGTCACCATCAGCATCTGCGGGGCCTGGTCGAGCCCCAGCTCGTGGATGCGGCGGGCCAGCTCGATGCCGTCCATGCCCGGCATGCGCCAGTCGATGAGCAGCAGGCCGTACGGCTGGCCGCCGTCCGCCCCTTCGCGCAGCATCTCCAGCGCCTGCGCGCCGGTGTGGCATTCGCTGGTCTCGAAGCCCATCGTGCGCAGCATGTCCGCCAGCACGGCGGCGGCGGTGTGGTTGTCGTCCACGATCAGCACGCGGCCGTTGCGCAGCGCCGGCGGCAGCGGCGGCGCCGCCGACGCGCCCTCGGCGCATTCGAGCGGCAGCGCCACCCAGAAGGTCGAACCTTCGCCGACCACGCTCTCGGCCCCCACTTCGCCGCCCATGAGCTCGGCCAGGTTCTTGCTGATCGCGAGGCCCAGACCGCTGCCGCCGAAGCGCCGCGTGGTGGAGGCATCGGCCTGCTGGAAGCTCTGGAACAGGCGGCCCATCTGCTCCGGCGCGATGCCGATGCCGGTGTCGCGCACCTCGAAGCGCAGCTGCACGCGCCGCCCGTCGCGCTCCATCAGCCGCACGCGCACGTGGATCTCCCCGCGCTCGGTGAACTTGATCGCGTTGTTGGCGAAGTTGATCAGGATCTGGCCCAGCCGCAGCGCATCGCCCACCAGGTGGGGCGGCACGTCCGCGGCGACGTCGAGCACCAGCTCCAGCCCCTTCACGCCCGCCTTGTAGCCCACCACGTCGGCCATGCCCTCGAGCACGCGGTCGAGCACGAACGGCTGCTTCTCGACGACCAGTTTGCCGGCCTCGATGCGCGAGAAGTCCAGGATGTCGTTGATCACGCCCAGCAGATGCTGCCCCGCCTGCTGGATCTTCGCGACGTAGTCGGCCTGCCGCGGGGTGAGGCCCGACTTGAGCGCGAGGTGCGACATGCCGATGATCGCGTTCATGGGCGTGCGGATCTCGTGGCTCATGTTGGCCAGGAAGTTCGACTTCAGCGCCGTGGTCTCCTCGGCCAGTTCCTTGGCGCGGCGCAGTTCGCGCTCGGCGCGCTGCCGGTCCGTGATGTCCACCAGCGTCCCGATGGCGCCGCCCGGCGTGCCGTCCGGACGCTGGAAGCCGTGCATCCAGAACAGCGTGTGGTGGACCTGCCCGTCGGCGTACGTCAGATCGACCTCTTTGTGGATCGGCGGCCCGCCGGCGCGGAGGGCGCGGGCATCGGCGTCGAAGCCGGCCCGGTCCTCCTCCGTCAGGAAACCGGCCTCCAGCACCGTCTTGCCGACGAAGTCTTCGCGGCGGATGCCGAACGACTCCTCGTAGGCCCGGTTGAAGCCGCGGTAGCGCCCCTGCCCGTCCTGGTGGAAGAGCGGGATCGGAATCGCGTCGACCAGCGCCTGCTGGAAGGCCAGCTGGTCCGCCAGGCGCGCCTCCAGTTCCTTCTGGTCGTGCACGTCCACCTGCACGCCGATGAGCCGGCGGGCCCGCCCTGCCGCGTCGCGCTCGACGCGCGCGGTGCACAGCAGCCAGCGCGCGGTGCCGTCGGGCCGCACCACGCGCCATGAGTCCTGCAGCCCGGAAGCCTTGCCGGCCAGCACCCTCTCCAGCCGTGCCCGTGCGCGCGGGCGATCCTCGGGATGCAGGGCGTCCAGCCAGTCGCGCAGCCGTCGCCCCTGCGGCCGGGGCACCAGGCCGTAGAGCGCCTCCAGCTTGTCGCTGAACACGAGATGGTCGCGCGCGATGTCGAGGTCGAACACGCCCACGCGGCCCGCCTCCTGGGCGAGCACCAGGCGCTCGTTCATCTCGCGCATGGCCGTCTCCGCGCGGCGCGCTTCCGTGACGTCCTCGACCACCCAGAGGCTGGCGCGCGCATAGCCCTCCAGCGGCAGCGTGCGCCCCGAGAGCCGCACCTCGAAGGGCATGCCGTCGCGGCGCGCCAGGGGCACGACCTCGCGCACCGCCTCGCCGGCGTCCAGCCGGGGGCCGACCGCTTCGAGGAAGCGCCCATGCGCCTCGGCACCGCCGAACAGGTCCGCCACGACGCGGCCGTCCAGTTGCGCGCTCGGGCGGCCGATCAACTGCGCGAAGGCCGGATTGAAGCGCAGCACGCGGCCATCGCCCACCAGCACCACGGGCGGTGCGTTGTCGAAGATCGCCGTCTGCAGCGCCAGCGCATCGTTGAGTTCGCGCTCGCGCCGCTGCAGCGCCTGGTGGGCGGTGACGCGCTCGGTCACGTTCTCGTGCAGCCCCACGATGGCGATGCGGCGGCCCCGGTCGTCGAACACCGGCGAGAGCGTCGCCTCGTCGTGGTAGATCGTGCCGTCCTGCCGCTGGTTGATGAATTCGCCGCGCCACGGCAGCCCCGCCATCAGCCGCGCCCACATCTGGCGGTAGGTTTCCGGCGGCGTGAGGCCCGAGGCGATCAGCGAGGGCTTGCGGCCGCGCACTTCATCGAGCGAGTAGCCGGTGTTGGCCTCGTACTGCGCATTGACCCAGTCGATGCAGCCGTCGGCGTCGGTGATCACCGCCGCCACGGGACTGGACTGCAGCGCGGCGCCCAGCACCCGGAAGCGCTCCATCGCCAGCGCCATGCGTGCGCGGTGGCGCAGCATGTCCAGCAGCATGCCGCCGAGCACCAGCAGCAGCGTGAACACGCCCAGGCCGATCTGCCAGCGCTGCGCCGCGGGCAGCAGCGCGTGCAGGTCGTCGAGCATGACGATCTGCCAGGCGCCGTCGGGATCGTGCCACTCGAGCGGGCGGCGCTCCAGCGCATAGCGCACGCCCCCTACCGTCGCCTCGCGCGCGTCGGGGCGGAACGGCAGCGCCTGGGCGACGCCGTTGTCGAACAGCGCGCCGAACTGCCGCTGCCGGCGCACCGCGTCGATGCGCTCCTGCGTGAGCGGCGGCGACATCGCATAGCGCCACTCGGGCCGCGTGGCCGCGAAAGCCACGCCCTGGGGGGACAGCAGCACCATCGGGAAGCCGGAACGCTGCATCTGCGTCTCGAACGGCTCGAACGACATCTTCACCAGCACCACGCCCACGATCGCGCTCGCCGGCGTGTCGCCCTCATAGAGCGGCGCGGCGTAGTAGAGCCCGCGCTCCTGCGTGTTGCTGCCGAGCGCCGGGTAGACGTTCACCGCCCCGCGCATCGCCTGGTGGAAGTACGGCCGGCTGGAGAGGTCGAGCCCGACGGCGGCATTGCCGGGCGTCTCGTGCGCCACCACCCGGCCGTCGGCCGCCAGCACATACACGCCGCTCACGAGGAAACGGCCGCGCGCCACGGCGAGGCGGGCCAGGGCCTGCGGCGCGTTCGGCGGCAGCGTGCCGAGCGCGACCTCCTTGAGCGCGGGCTCGCTCAGGCCCAGCAGCGCCACCGCACCCAGCAGCGGGCTGCCGGCCGTCTGGCTCATCAGGATGTCGGTGATGTGGGCCAGCAGGCTCTCGCGCTCCTGCGCGCGGGCGGCCTCGCGCCACTGGGCCACCGCCTGCACCGCGAGCCAGGCACCGGCCACCGCCAGCGCCAGCACCACGGCCCAGCCGCGCAGCCACCGGCCATCGCGTGCCGCGACCTTGTCGAACAGCGCCGCCAGGCCCCCCAGCCGGGCGCGCGGGCGCGGGCTCAGGCGCATGCGGGCGCTCCCTGACGGCCCCGCGGGACGTCCCTGCCCGTGCTGCCGAGCCCCCTACCCGGCGGCAGCCCCGCTCCGCAATGGCCGGGCAGTGGCGCCGCGGCAGCCACGTGGACGGAAAAGGCATCGACAGACACGGTCGCTTTGAACCTTCGCAAACGGGAGGAAACACACCGGGGGCAAGGTCGGGCATGCGGTTGCGGCATACCCAGGCCACAGTATGGCAAAAGGTAACAAAGCATGGATTTTTTTACACATCTCTCCCCGTGGCTCGCCACTGCCGTCGCGGCGCTGATCGCCGTCACCGCCGCCGCCGTCGTGCACCGCATCGCCTCGCTGATCGCCCTGCGTGCCACGCGCGGCCTGCCGGTGCTGCACAGGGTGGTGCAGGTGTGCGTGCCGGTGGTGCGCGTGCTGCTGCCGCTGGCGGCGCTGCAACTGGTGTGGGTGGCCGCTCCCAACGACCAGGCCTACATCGCCACGGTGCGGCATGCAGGAGGCCTGGCCCTGATCGCCGCCGTGGCGTGGCTGCTGATCACGGGCATCGGCGGCCTGGCCGACGGGGTGATCGCGCGCTACCCGGCGGACGTGGAGGACAACCTCACCGCCCGCCGCATCGCCACGCAGGCGCGCGTGCTCTCGCGCACCGCCATGACGGGCGTACTGATGGCGGCGCTGGCGCTGATGCTCATGACCTTCCCCGGCGCGCGGCAGGTGGGCGCCAGCCTGCTGGCATCGGCCGGGGTGGTGGGCATCGTGGCCGGCCTCGCCGCGCGGCCAGTGTTCAGCAACATGATCGCCGGCCTGCAGATCGCGCTCGCGCAGCCGATCCGCATCGACGACGTGCTCATCGTGGAAGGCGAATGGGGGCGCGTGGAAGAGATCACCGGCACCTACGTGGTGCTGCGCATCTGGGACGAACGGCGGCTCATCATTCCGCTGCAGTGGTTCATCGAGAACCCGTTCCAGAACTGGACGCGCACCGGCTCGGAAATCCTCGGCACGGTGTTCCTGTATGCCGACTACCGCATGCCGCTGGAACCCCTGCGCGGGGAACTGGACCGCATCCTGGCCACGGCCCCCGAGTGGGACCAGCGCGTGAAGGTGCTGCAGCTCACCGACGTGTCGGAGCGCACCATCCAGATCCGCGTGCTGGTGTCGGCGCGCTCGTCGGGCCTTGCCTTCGATCTGCGCTGCCGCGTGCGCGAGGCGCTGGTGGCGTTCATGCAGCGCGAGTACCCGGACTGCCTGCCGCAGACCCGGGCGCTGCTGGCGGGCGAACCCCGGTCACCGGGCGAACCACCGCTTCCACCGCGGGGGGGGCCGGCCATGCAGGATGGCCCCGGCCGCGTGGGCCAATAATCCACCGCTCCGCCCTCCGACGGAACACCTCCATGACCACGCTCTGGGCCTTGCTGCTTCTGCCTCTCTTCTGGCTCAACGCCTGCCGGATGCTCGCCAGGCGGTCGGGCTGGTGCGCGCTCGCGGCCCGCTTTCCGCAGCACGCTCCGCCCAGCGGAGAGGCCGTCCGCTTCGCGTCGGCCCGCATGGGGCGTGTGCACGGCATGCCGATCCACTTCGCGCACTGCCTCACGGTGGCCGCGGGGCCCGAGGGGCTGTCGCTGTCCGCGCCATGGTTCGTGTTCTTCCACCGTCCGCCGATCACCGTGCCGTGGCCGCAGGTGGAGGCGGTGGAGCCCGAGGGGGAATCCGGGATGGTGCGCGTGCGGCTGCGGGCGGACGGGGACGGCCAGGCGGAATTCATGCTGATGGGGCGCGCCGGACAGATGGCTGCGTCCGCGTTCGACGGGCGCGGGAACCCGGCGGCATAGCCCGGCCCTCCGGCCGGGTGCGGGTGCGGCGGCCTAGGCCCGCCACGCCGGCAAAGGCCGCCGCAGAAACTCCGGAATCGCTTCCGCCTCGAGCGGCCGCGACAGGTGGTAGCCCTGCACCGCATCGCACCCGGCCCCCGCCAGCATCGCGAACGCCTCGCGGGTTTCCACGCCTTCGGCCAGGATGCGGTAGCCGAGCGCATGGCCCATCCCCATGAGCGACTGCACCAGCAGCCATGCGCGGCCGTCGCCGTCGATCGGCTTGATCAGCGATTGGTCCAGCTTCAGGAGCTCCACCGGAAGACTCCGCAGGCAGGCGAGGTTGCAATACCCCATGCCGAAGTCGTCCAGCGAAATCTGGGCACCCATGCCCCGGATTTCCTCCAGGGCGGCCTGGGTGCGCGCGCTGGTCATCACCGCGTTTTCGGTGCACTCCACGTGCAGGTAGCGTGGATCGACGCCGGAGGCCGCGCAGATCACCCGCACGTCGCGCACGAAGGAAGCCTCCTCCAGGTTCCGGGACGACACGTTGACGGCCATCGTGAGCTCGATCCCCTGCGCATGCCAGCGGCCGAGCTGCTCCAGCGCGGTGCGCAGCACCCAGCGCGTGAATTCGTGGATGAGCGCCCCGCTCTCCACCAGCGGTATGAATTCGCCGGGCGACACGTCGCCCAGCTCGGGATGGCGCCAGCGCGCCAGCGATTCGACGCCGGTGAACGCGCCGGCGCGCAGGTTGAGCTTGGGCTGGTACACCAGCCGGAACTCGCCGCGTGCCAGCGCCGGCAGGATCTCGCGCACCAGGCGGTAGGCCCGGCGGTGGGCCGCATCCAGCGCAGCGTCGTGCCATGCCAGCGCCGCCCCGCGGCCCAGGCCCGAATGCAGGGCGGCGCTGGCCATCCGCAGCGCGTCGCTGGGGCCCACGACACCGGCATCGAACTCCACGAGGCCGGCCGTGGGCGCCAGTTCGATCGCACGCCCGTCGAAGGCCATGGGGCCGCTCAGGGCGGCCACCGTCTCCGCGGCGAATTGCTCGCGTTGCGCGCGCGTGCCGCCAGCGGGCTCCAGGCAGAACCGCATCTCGCCCACGTGGTAGACGGCGACGCCCCGCCCCGCCAGCCGCCTGAGCCGGCCCGCGAAGGCGATGGTGAGGGACTCCAGCGGCTCGGAGCCCACCGCGCGCGATTCGGCGAGCATGCGCTCGTGCCCCATGATCTCGACCATCATCAGCGCCGACGGCGTACCGGCGGGGCGGCCGCGCAGGTCCTCGAACAGCTGCGTGCGGTTGGGCAGCCGCGTCACCGCATTGACCCGGCCCGCGCGCTGGTGCAGTTCGATGTGCGCCATGGTCATCCTGGCGAGCGTGGCCAGCTGGGCGCGCTGCTGCGGACCGAACGTGCGGGGTCGGTGGTCGAGCACGCACAGGGAGCCCAGCACATGGCCCGAATCCAGCCGCAGGGGCGCGCCGGCGTAGAACCGGATGTACGGCTCGCCCGTCACCAGCGCATTGCGCGCGAACCGCGGATCGAGCACCGTGTCCTCCACCACCATGAGGTCGGCCGTCTCCACGACATGGGCACAGAACGACGAGGACCGGTCGGTCTGCGCCAGCGAAAAGCCGAGGCGCGACTTGAACCACTGGCGGTCGGCATCCACGAAGGTCACCAACGACACGGGCATGTCGAAGACCTGGCCCGCCAGGCGGGTGATCTGGTCGAACTCCTCGCTCGCGGGAGTGTCGAGCAGCCCCGAGCACTCGAGAAGATGGAGCCGCTCCCTCTCGCGGGCAGCGGCGGACGATTCGTGGTCCGGCATGGAAGTACCTCTGGAGACAGACCGAGTATCCGGCACGGGCGCGGCGCCGGTGCGTGCATAAAAGGGGGAAAACGCGGCCACGCGGGATAATCGCCCCTCGTATCGGACTCATCCGGCGGACGCCCCGGCTTCGGCGCGCCCGCCCAGCGCCATGGACAAAGGTATCAACTTGCAGAACGACAAAGAGCCATCGCCGATGGCCGAGGGGAACCCCGCCGATTTCTCCGCCCACACCCCCATGATGCAGCAGTACCTCGCCCTCAAGGCGGGCTACCCCGACACGCTGGTCTTCTACCGCATGGGCGATTTCTACGAGCTGTTCTGGGCCGATGCCGAGAAGGCCGCGCGCCTGCTGGACATCACGCTCACGCAGCGCGGCCAATCCGCGGGGCAGCCGGTGGTGATGGCCGGCGTGCCCTTCCATGCGCTGGAGAACTACCTGGGCCGCCTGATCCGCATGGGCGAGTCGGTGGCGATCTGCGAGCAGGTGGGCGAAGTGGGGGCCTCCAAGGGGCCGGTGGAGCGCAAGGTGGTGCGCGTGGTCACGCCCGGCACGCTCACCGACAGCGAGCTGCTGCCGGACAAGGCCGAAGCGATGCTGCTGGCCGTGCACCAGGCGCCGCGCGCGCGTTGCGGGCTGGCGTGGCTCAGCGTCACGCAGGGCGTGGTGCACCTGGCCGAATGCACGCACGACGAGGTCGGCACCTGGATCGCGCGCATCGGCCCGAGCGAGGTGCTCTACAGCGCGGGCGTGACCGAGCGCTTCGAGCAGCAGTTGCAGGCGCTGCGCCAGGGCGGCGTGCTCTCCTGCCCGTTGAGCCTGCGGCCGGACTGGCAGTTCGACGGCGCCCTGGGTGCGCGCAAGCTGCTGGAGCATCTCGGCGCGGCCAGCCTCAACGCCTGGGATGCGCAGGACCTCGCCCACGCCCATGCGGCCAGCGCCGCGCTGCTCTCGTACGCCGAACACACCCAGGGCCGCGCGCTCACGCACATCCACGCGGTGCGCGTGCAGAAGAACGACGCCCTCATCGCCCTGCCCCCCGCCACGCGCCGCAACCTGGAGCTCACGCGCACGTTGCGCGGCGAGGATGGGCCCACCCTCTTCTCGCTGCTGGACACCTGCATGACCGGCATGGGCAGCCGCCTGCTCAAGACCTGGCTGCTGGAGCCGCGACGCGACCGCGCCGAAGCGCGCGCGCGGCTGGCGGCCACCGCGGAACTACGCGGGGACGGCGGGGACGGAGCGCACGGTGGCACGGGCAGCTGGCAGGCCCTGCGCGGCGCGCTGCGCGGCGTGAGCGACGTGGAGCGCATCACCGCGCGCATCGCGCTGCGGCAGGTCCGCCCGCGCGAACTGGTGGCCCTCTGCAAGACGCTGCACAAGGCCGAACGGATCGCCGCGGAGCACCGCTGGCACGATCCGCTGCTCGCCGGCATCGCCGGCGACCTGCATGCGCCGCCGGCCTGCGGCGCGCTGCTGGGCGGCGCGATCCTGGAGGAGCCCTCGGCCCTGGTGCGCGACGGCGGCGTGATCGCCGACGGCTTCGACGCCGAACTCGACGAGCTGCGAGGCATCCAGAACCACTGCGACGATTTCCTGCTGGCGCTGGAGACGCGCGAGAAGGCCCGCACGCTGATCCCCAACCTGCGCGTGCAGTTCAACAAGGTGCACGGCTTCTACATCGAGGTCACGAGCAGCTACCTCGACCGCATTCCCGACGACTACCGCCGCCGCCAGACGCTGAAGAACGCCGAGCGCTTCATCACGCCCGAGCTCAAGGCCTTCGAGGACAAGGCCCTGTCGGCGCAGGAGCGCGCCCTGGCGCGCGAGAAGTGGCTGTACGAGCAGGTGCTGGATCAGCTGCAGCCGCACGTGCCGGCGCTCATCCGCGCCGCGCAGGCCATCGCCACGCTCGACGCGCTCTGCGCGCTCGCCGAGCGCTCGCTCACGCTGGGCTGGTGCGCGCCGCAGTTCGCGGCCGAGCCCTGCATCGAGATCGAGGGCGGACGCCACCCGGTGGTGGAAGCGCGCCTCGCCGAAACTTCGGCTGGCGCCTTCATTCCCAACCACACGCGCCTGAACGCCAACACGCGCATGCAGATCATCACCGGCCCCAACATGGGCGGTAAATCCACCTACATGCGGCAGGTGGCGCTGATCGTGCTGCTGGCGAGCATGGGCAGCCACGTGCCGGCCGCGCGCTGCCGGCTGGGCCCGATCGATGCGATCCACACCCGCATCGGCGCGGCGGACGACCTCGCCAACGCCCAGTCCACCTTCATGATGGAGATGACCGAGGCCGCGCAGATCCTGCACGCTGCCACGCCGCACTCGCTGGTGCTGATGGACGAGATCGGCCGCGGCACCAGCACCTTCGACGGCCTGGCGCTGGCGAGCGGCATCGCCACGCACCTGCACGACCGCACGCGCGCCTTCACGCTGTTCGCCACGCACTATTTCGAGCTGACGGAGCTGGCCGCGCGCCATGCGCATGCAGTGAACGTGCACGTGGGCGCCACCGAATCCGGTTCGGACATCGTCTTCCTGCACGAGATCCAGCCCGGCCCGGCCAGCCGCAGCTACGGCATCCACGTCGCGCGTCTCGCGGGCGTGCCCGCGCCGGTGCTGAACCACGCCCGGCATGCGCTCTCGGCGCTGGAAGAACGCGCGAACGAAGGCGAAACGCAGGTGGACCTGTTCGCTCCGCCGCCCGCATCCGAGGCGCCGGGCGCGAGCCCGGTGGAGGCCGCGCTGCAGGACATCCACCCCGATGCCCTGAGCCCGCGCGAGGCGCTGGACGCGCTCTACCAGCTCAAGCGGCTGGCGCAGCCGGGCTGAGCGGCGCTCCGGCGGGCTTGCGGCCCGGCCGCGACCGGCGCGCGGCCTGGCGGGCATCGCGCCCCACCCCTGCGCGGGAATCGCCCCCGGGTTAAGATCCGCCCGCGCTCCGGGGTGCACACCTGTGCTGAGATCCACACCCGCGAACTTGAACCGGGTCATTCCGGCGGAAGAAGAGCCACCGTCCCGACGCGGCCGCCAGCGGCCCCGGCGCGGGCGCGGGACACCTTCGGAGCCTCCTGCCACAGGCCCTTAAGGAATCCCATGCCATCGTTCGCTCCGCTGGACGCGGAAGTTCTCTCATTCATCGCGCAGGACGGCTGCACCGGTGCCCAGTTCGACGCACTCGCGCTGCGGCTGTTCGCCCACCAGTACGCCGCCAACGCCCCCTACCGCGCCTTCTGCCAGGGCCGGGGCGCGACGCCGCGCAGCGTGAAGGCCTGGAGCGACATTCCCGCGGTGCCCATCGACGCCTTCAAGGCCCAGGCACTGCGCTGCGAACCCGCCACGCCCGGCGAGCGCGTCTTCATGACCAGCGGCACCACGCGCGGCGACACGCGCGGCAGGCATTTCCACCCGCGGCTCGCGGTGTACGACCGCTCGATGGAGCGGAATTTCGCAGAGCGCTTCATGTGCGGGCAGGAGCGCATGCCGATGGGCATCCTGTTCCCGGACGAGGACGCGATGCCGAACTCGTCGCTCGCGCACTACCTCGCGCTCGCGAAATCCACCTTCGGTGCGCCCGGCAGCCGGCATTTCGTGGGGCCGCAGGGCACCGACTGGAACGCGCTGTGGCAAGTGCTGGAAGCCGCCGAGCGCACCGGCACGCCGTATGCGCTGCTGGGCGCGAGCTACAGCTTCGTGCACCTGATGGATGCGCTGCGCCCCGAGGGCCGCACCTTCCGGCTGTCGCCGGGCAGCCGCCTGCTCGATACAGGTGGCTACAAGGGCCAGTCGCGCGAGCTGCCGCTGGAGGCGTTCTATGCCGAGCTGTCGCAGGCCCTGGGCGTGCCGCGGGAGCACTGCATCAACATGTACGGCATGACCGAACTCAGCACGCAGTTCTACGACGGCGGCAACGCGGCGGTGCCCTCGGTCAAATCCGGACCCCATTGGATCCGTTCGCGGCTGGTGGACCCGGTCACGGGCCGCGACGTGCCGGCCGGCGAGCGCGGCATCCTCGTGCACTGCGACCTCGCCAACGTCAACTCCGTGACCACCATCCTCACGGAAGACGTGGGCCTGTGGGCCGACGGCGGCTTCCTGCTGCTCGGCCGCGCCGAGGGTGCGCAGGCCAAGGGCTGCTCGCTGGCGGTGGATGAATTCATGCGGGCCACCGCGGCATGACGCCTCTGCAGCCGCCAGGACTTCCGCCGATCCGGGCCGGCTACCTGCCGGGTATCGGCGCGGACGAGGTCGCCTGGGAGGTGCTGCCGTTCGCGCAGGGTGGCACCCACGTGGACGTGGCCGTGCCGGTGCTCACCGCGGCGCAGATGGACGCGCTGGCCGACCGCGTGCGGCAGGCGGCCGCCCGGCACCTGAAGACGATGACCGTGGCGCAGATCATCGACGCGATCGACCACGCCATCACCCGCCTGCTCGACCGCTCCGATCCGTTCCGCCGGCAGGCCGAGGCACTGCTGCCCGTGGTGAGCGGCTACGACGCCGAGATGGTGCGCCTGGGGCTGACGGGCTTCTTCAAGACCTTCCGCGCACCGCAGCTGCGGCGCTTCGTGGCGGAGGATTTCGCGAACCCGCTGGTGCTCGACGGCTTCCAGCCCGCCCCGAAGGGCGGCGCGGTGCGGGCCGTCGGACCCGGCCTGCTGGTCCACAGCTGGGCCGGCAACGTGCCGGCGCTGCCGCTCTGGAGCCTGGTGTGCGGCCTGCTGGTGAAGGCCGGCAACATCGGCAAGGTGCCGAGCGCCGAGCCGCTCTTCGCGGGCTGGTTCGCGCAATTGCTCGCCGAGGTGCATCCGCCGCTCGCCGGATGCCTCGCCGTGGTGTGGTGGCGCGGCGCGGGTGCGGAAGACGCGTCCGCCCTCTACGCCCGGGCCGACACGGTGCTGGCCTACGGCGGCAACGCATCGCTGGATGCGATCCGGCGGCGCCTGCCCGTCACCACGCGCTTCCTGCCGCACGGGCACAAGCTGGGTTTCGGCCTGGTGGCGGCCGCGGCGCTCGATGCGCTCGAAGGCCCCGCGCTGGCGCGCCGGGCCGCCTGGGACGTGATGCGCTACGACCAGCAGGGCTGCTACTCGCCGCATGTGTTCTACGTGGAGCGCGGCGGCGCCATCGCGCCGCGCGACTTCGCCGGGCGGCTGGCGGGCGAGCTCGCGCAGTTGCAGCGGCGCTTCCCGCGCCGGGCACTCGCGGTGGAGGACGCCGCCGCCCTCGCCCACTGGCGCCAGGGCGTGGAATGGCGATCGATCCCCGGCGCATCCGGAGAAGCCGCCGAGCAGCTCATCGGCACCTTGGACGATGCCTGGAGCGTGGCCTTCGCCGACGGGCCACGCGCCCTGGCGCCCACGGCGCTGCAGCGCACGGTGCAGGTGGTGGCCGTCGATGCGCTGGAAGACGCGGTCGCCGCCGTCGCCGCGCACAAGGACTACCTGCAGACCGCCGGTGTGGCCGCGCCGCCCGAAGCGCTCTACCGCCTGGCCGCGCTGCTGGGCGACGCGGGCGTGAGCCGCGTCTGCGCGATCGGCGCGATGAGCACGCCCGAGGCCGGTTGGCACCACGACGGGCGCTTCAACCTGCTCGACCTCGTGCGCATGGTGGAGATCGAGCCCTCCGCCGAAGCCGCCGCAGAACCGTTCGCCCCCTATGCCGACTGATCCGCAGGCGCACGCCCCGCAGGTACAGGCACGGGGGGATGCCGAGCCCTCCCCGGTCCCCTTCCTGGAGATCGAGTCGGCCTCGTTCGCCTATCCGGGCCGGCCTCCGGCCGTGGACGGCGTGCGCTGGCGCGTGGGCGCCGGAGCGCTGCACTGCCTCGTCGGCCGCAGCGGCTGCGGCAAGACCACCCTGCTGCAGCTCGCCGCCGGGCTGCTGCGGCCGCAGTCGGGCGCGGTGCGCCTGCGGGGCGGGCCGGTGCCGGCGCCGGGGCCGTGGCTCGGCTACATGTTCCAGGCGCCCACGCTGCTCGACTGGCGCAGCGTGATCGACAACGTGCTGCTGCCGGTGTCGCTGCAGCGCCGGCCGCAGCCGCGCGACGTGGAGCGCGCGGGCGCGCTGCTGGAGCAACTGGGGCTGGCCGGCCATGCACAGCGCCACCCGCGCCAGCTCTCGGGCGGGCAGCAGAGCCGGGTCGCGCTGGCGCGCGCGATGGTGCTGGAGCCCGCACTGCTGCTGCTCGACGAACCCTTCGCCGCGCTCGACGCGATCACCCGCGCGGATCTGCAGGACGACCTGCTGCGCACCTGCCGCCGGCACGGCACCACGGTGCTCTTCGTCACGCACGACATCACCGAGGCCGTGTACCTGGGCGATCGCATCGCCGTGCTGCACGCCGGCCGTGTGGCGGCCGACATCCGCGTCGATCTGTCCGCACCGCGCACCCAGGCGATGCGCCACGAGGCGCCGTTCAACCACCTGTGCGCGCGGGTGCGGGCCGCCATGGACGGCGTGGACGTCCCAGGAGTTGCTGCATGATGCCCGCCACCTCGCCCAAGGCCGCCGCCCCCTGGCTGCATCGCGCGCTGGGCGCCGCACTGCTCGTGGCACTGCTCGCCGCCTGGGAGTGGACGGCGCGGCACGCGGGGCTCTCCGCCCTGGTGCTGCCCGCGCCCTCGGCGGTGGCGGCCGCGCTCTGGACGGGGCTGCGCTCCGGCTACTTCCTGCCCCACCTGGGCGCCACGCTGCAGGCGCTCTGCCTGGGCCTGGCCGGGGGCGGCGCGGCGGGCCTGCTGACGGGCGCGGCACTGGCCGAATCGCCGCTGCTGGAACGCGTGCTGCGGCCCTACGTGGTGGTGAGCCAGGTGGTGCCCAAGCTGGCGCTGGCGCCGCTCTTCGTGCTGTGGTTCGGCTTCGGCATCACGTCCACTGCCCTCATCACCGGCCTGATCTGCTTTTTCCCGCTGATGGAGAACACGCTCACCGGGCTCAAGCAGGCCGATGCGCAGCGGCTGCAGCTCTTCCGCATGCTGGGCGCCACGCGCTGGCAGACCCTGCTGCGGCTGAAGCTGCCGATCGCACTGCCGACGATCCTCGCCGGGCTGCGCATGGCCGTGGTGCTGGCGCTGGTCGGTGCCGTGGTGGGTGAATTCATCGGGGCGAGCCGCGGCCTGGGCGCGGTCATCATCGCCTCGCAGGGAATGATGGACACCCCCCTGATGTTCGCCGCGCTGGTGCTCATCGCCGCGATCGGGCTGCTGCTCTACCAGGCCACCCTGCTGTTCGAGCGGTGGCTGCTGCGCGCCCATGCAGGCATCGACTGACCTTCCTTCTCCGATCCCCCCAAAAACAACGCCCATGTCCACCTCCCGCCACCCCCTCTCCCGCCGCGCCCTGCTCGCCGCGTCCGCCGGCCTCGCCGCCGCGCCCTGGGCCGGCACGGCCAAGGCCCAGGCCTCCACGCAGCCGCCGGTGCGCGGCAAGGTCACCGTGGCCGGCTGGAGCAAGCCGATCAGCGAGATCACCAACCTGCTGGCCGAGCCCGACAAGGGCTTCTTCCGCGCCCAGGGGCTGGAGCTGGCCTACCTGCCCGGCGCGGGCGGCGGCGACGCGCTGCGCAACACGCTCAGCGGCCAGGGCGACGTGGCCTTCACCGATCCAGGCTCGTTCTTCCTGGCGCTGGACAAAGGCGAGCGCCTCACCGCCATCTACGACATCTATCCGCAGAACGTGTTCAACGTGGTGTCGCTGCAGTCCGCCGGCATCCGCACGCCGGCCGATCTGAAAGGCAAGCGCATCGGCGTCTACAGCCTCTCCAGCGGCACGCGGCAGAACCTGCTGGTGCTGCTGCACCAGGCGGGGCTGAAGGAATCCGACGTGACCATCGTGATCACGGGCCTGCTCAATTTCGCGCCGCTGCTGCAGGGACAGGTCGATGCCACCGCCGCCACCGACACCGGCCTGGCCGTGGGCCGCCGCAAGGGCCTGGGGCCCGTGAACGTGATGCAGGTGCGCGACTACCTGAACGTATCCAGCGACCTGTTCGTGGTCCGGCAGGAGGTGCTGCCGCAGAAGAAGGCCCTGCTCCAGGCCTTCCTGAAAGCCTACCGCGACAGCGCGGCCTGGATGATCGCGCGCCCCGAAGAGGCCGCGGCCCTGGCCGTGAAGCACGCGATCGACGGCACGCAGCCCGACGTGAACCTGGAGGTCATCCGCCTGCGCAACGCCGCCGCGCAGCCCTCGCTGCCGGGGCAGCCGCTGGGCGCCTTCAACCTCGCATCGCTGCAGCAGGCTGCCGATGCCTACCGCGCGCTCGGCCTGGTCCAGCGCCCCATCCGCGTGGCCGACGTGGTCGACACCGGCCTGCTGCCGGCCGCCTGAGCGGCGAGGCACGGCACGCACCGAACGAAACGAAACGAAGAACGAAGGACCACCATGCAGTTCAAGGGCCAGGTCGTGCTGGTGACGGGCGCGGGCCGGGGCATCGGCGCCGCGATCGCGCGGGCGTTTGCCCAGCAAGGCGCCACCGTGGCCGTCAACCACCTGTCGAACGACGCGGCGGCGGCCGAGACGGTCGCCGCCTGCCAGGCCGCCGGCGGCGACGCCTGGGCCATGAAAGCCGACGTGGGCGACGCCGCCGCCGCGCAGGCGATGGTGGATGGCGTGCTGCGGGAGGCCGGCCGCATCGACGTGGTCGTGAACAACGCCTTCCGCCCCTACACGTTCGACCCGCGGCGCCGAGCGCTGTTCGACAGCCTGCAGTGGAGCGACTACCAGGCGCAGTTCGACGGCGCGGCGGGCAGCGCCTTCCACATCTGCCGCGCGGTGCTGCCGCACCTGCGCCAGCGCGCGCGCGGCAGCATCGTGAACATCGCCACCAACCTGGTGGAGCACCCCGTCGTGCCTTACCACGACTACACCACCGCCAAGGCCGCGCTCGTGGCCTTCAGCCGCAACCTCGCGGCCGAGGTCGGGCCGCAGGGCATCCGCGTGAACTGCGTGGCGCCGGGACTCGTCTATCCCACGCAGGCCAGCCAGGCCACGCCCGAGGCGCTGCGCGAATCGATCACCGCCTCCACCCCGCTGCGGCGCATCGCCCGGCCCGAAGACGTGGCTGGCCCGGTCCTGTTCCTCGCCTCGGAGTGGAGCGGCTTCATGACCGGGCAGGTGCTGTACGTGGACGGTGGGCTGGTGATGCGCTGAGTGCAGGCGACGGCCCGGAGCGTGAGAGCGGACCACCCGCTCCCGCTCCCGCTCCCGCGCCGGGACCAGGACCAGGACCAGGGTCGGTGTCGGGCCGGGGTCGGGGCCAGTACGGGTCTTGTAAACGAAATTTGAAGGCGCCCGCCTACAGCGGAACGCGACCGTGGGCAGCGCGCGGCGGCCAGCGCGTGGCGATAGTGGCCCCATGTCGGAAAAGCTGGTGTTCTTCCTGCAGCGGCTGGTGCGCAAGACCTGGCTGCGCTGCGCCCTCTTCGCCCTGCTCGCGTGCGCGGCCGTCATGCTCGCCACCTGGGCGGGCCCCTACATTCCGGACGGCACGGCGATCGACCTCGGCTCCGACGCGCTCGACAGCCTGCTGAACATCCTGGCCTCCAGCATGCTCACGGTGTCGATCTTCTCGGCGAGTACCATGGTGTCCGCCTTCTCCGCCGTAGCCAACAGCGCCACGCCGCGCGCCTCGCAACTGCTCATCGAAGACTCCACCGTGCAGAACACGCTCGCGGTCTTCATCGGCGCCTTCATCTACGGCGTGATCGCCCTGGTCGGCCTGCACGCCCACGTGTACGGCGACGGCGGCCGGCTGGTGCTGTTCGGCTTCACCCTGCTCATCCTGCTGGGCGTGGTCGTGGTGCTGCTGCGCTGGATCGACTACCTCTCGGTGCTGGGCCGGCTCGGCGAGACCATCCGCCGGCTGGAAGAAGCCACCTGCAAGGCCATCGACCAGCGCATCGACAAGCCCTACTTGGGCGGCCGCCGCCAGCAACCCGGCGAACGCGGAAGCCACGAAGTGCGCAGCGACGCCACCGGCTTCGTGCAGCACGTCGCCATGGACCAATTGCAGGCCCGGGCCCAGGCACTGGACGGCCAGATCCATCTGCATGTGCTGCCCGGCGCCTTCGTCGCACCCGGCGCGGTGCTGGCGAGCAGCGACCGCCCGCTGGACGACGCGGCCCGCGATGCCATCCGGCAGGCCGTGCTCATCGGCAACGGCCGCACCTTCGACCACGACCCGCGCTACGGCTTCGTCGTCATGGGAGAAATCGCCGCGCGCGCCATGTCGGCGTCCATCAACGACCCGGGCACCGCGCTGGAGGTGATCGGCGCGGGCGTGCGCACGCTGGCGCACTGGGCGGCGCGGCAGCGGGCGGCGGCCTCATCGCCGGCCTCCGCATCCGCATCCGCATCCGCATCTTCCGCTGCCCCGTCCCCGCCATCCTGCGACCGGGTCACCGCCCCGGCCCTGCGGGAAGCCGGCATGGTCGAAGACGTGTTCGAGCCCCTGGCCCGCTACGCGGCCGGTGCCGTCGAGGTCGGCATCGCGCTGCAGCGCGCGCTGCGGTCGGTGGGCACGCTGCACCCCGCGCTGCGCGAGCCGAGCGAGCGGCTGTCGGCGTATGCGCTGGAGCGGGCGGAGAAGGCGGACTTGTGCGGGACGGATATGGAAGCGTTGCGGGCGGCGGCCCGCCAGGAAACGGACGGCGCTCGTCTTCCCGGCGGCCCCGGCATGTCTGACACCTCCGCTCTCTGACGGCATCGGCCCTCTCACGCATCGCCAGGGTTCCCGAGCGCGCCACGGGCCGTGTCCGCAAAGCGCCTGCAGCCCCGACCCCACCCCACTACACTCCCCCCTTCGCCTTCCTTTCCCCGACGATCCCCAATGACGTATTGCGTCGCCATCAAGCTCAATGCCGGACTGGTCTTCCTGTCCGATTCCCGCACGAACGCCGGTCTCGACCAGATCAGCTCCTTCCGCAAGATGATGATCTACGAGCGGCCGGGCGACCGGTTCATGGTGCTGCTGTCGGCCGGCAACCTGAGCATTTCTCAGTCGGTGCGCGAGATCCTGCAGACCGAACAGCTCTTCGACCGGGACGAAACCGAGCCGATCACGATCTGGAACGCCAAGAGCATGTTCGACGCGGCGCGGGTGCTGGGGTCGGCCGTGCGGCACGTGCACGAGCGCGACGGCGCGGCGCTCAAGCGCTCGGGCGTGGACTTCAACGTGTCGCTGGTGTTCGGCGGCCAGATCCAGGGCGAGGGGATGCGTCTCTTCCAGGTGTACTCGGCCGGCAATTTCATCGAAGCCACGACCGAGACGCCCTACTTCCAGGTGGGCGAATCCAAGTACGGCAAGCCGGTGCTGGACCGGGTGCTCACGCCCGACACGCCGCTGGACGAGGCCGCCAAGTGCGCGCTGGTGTCGATGGACAGCACGCTGAAGTCGAACCTGTCGGTCGGCCTGCCGCTGGATCTCGTGGTGTATGAGGCCGGGCGCCTGGCCACCGACAAGATCGTCTGCATCGACGAACACAACCCGTATTTCCGCATGCTGCGCAGCAGCTGGGGCGAGCGGCTGCGCCAGGTGTTCGACAGCATCGAAGACCCGGCGTGGGACGGCGGCGCGACCGAGGTGCCGATCCTGGCGGAGCCGGCGCGCAGCCGGCCGCTGCGCAAGATCGTCACCCCGGACGACCGGCTCATCTGACCGCCGGGCGCCACGGCCCGGTCCTCCCACCGCCCTTCCTCACCGCCCTGCCGGACGTTCCGCGATGCGCCCCCTGCCGCTGGTCTTCTCCCACGCCAACAGTTTTCCGGCCGGCACCTACCGCGTGCTCTTCGGCCATCTGCGCGAGCGCGGCTTCGCCGTGAACGCGGTGGACCGCTTCGGCCACGACGAGCGCTACCCGGTCACGAGCAACTGGCCGGCCCTGGTGCAGCAGCTCGCCGACTTCGCGCGCGAGCAGGCCGAACGGGCGGGCGGACCGGTGTTCCTGGTGGGGCATTCGCTGGGAGGGTTCCTGAGCGTGATGGCCGCGGCGCGGCATCCGGAGCTGGCGCGTGGCGTGGTGATGGTGGATTCGCCGCTCATCGGCGGCTGGCGCGCGGGCGCGCTCGGCATGGCGAAGCGCACGCAGGTGGTGGGATCGGTGTCGCCGGGCAAGATCAGCCGTGCGCGCCGGCACCGCTGGGAGAGCGCCGAAGAGGCGCTGGAGCACTTCCGCCGCAAGAAGGCGTTCGCGCAGTGGGACGAGGCCGTGCTGCGCGACTACATCGCGGAAGGGCTGCGCCCGCATGCGGAAGGCGGGCTGGCGCTGCATTTCGAGCGCGAGGTGGAGACCGCCATCTACAACACCCTGCCGCACAACCTGGGCCGGCTGCTCGCCACCCATCCGCTGCGCTGCCCGGCCGCGTTCATCGGAGGCCTGGCGTCCCAGGAACTGCGCCAGGTCGGCATGGACCTGACGCGGCGGGTCACGCAGGGCCGCATTACCATGCTGGACGGCAGCCACCTCTTCCCCATGGAGCAGCCGCGCGCGACGGCGGCGGCGATCGAAGCCGCGGTGCTGAACCTGGCCGGCACCACGGGCTGAAACGCCCGCAGCGCCTCCTGAATCCGGCAGGCCCGCCCTCCCTCTCCTGCTGCTCTCCGGGATCGCAGGTGGGCCGCCCGCTTGCGGGCCGGCGGCGGCCGCCCGGCGCTGCCTGACGTCAGGGTGTACCCCAGCTTCCACGGCGCAGAACGCACGCGCGACGGATCGCCGCGCGCTTGTCAGCACCATCCCCTACACTGCCCTGCGGCGTGTTACATACGGACACATGCACGCCCGACACGGGGAACCCGCAGCCACGCTCCTGCAGGCCCGGGGACACCGGGAACACCTATCCAACCATTACGAACCACCGAGGGAGAAAACCACCATGGCCCAACGCAAGAGTCCTGCCCGCCGCGCCAAAGACGAGCGCGTCGCCCACCTGCTGGCACTGGCCGCCGCGAACACGCCGACCGGGTCACCGTGGCCCTGGGAGGCGCTGGCAGCGCTCGAGAAGGCCATGGTCGGCCACGTCGTGCTGCCCACCGATGCCAGCTACGCGGAAGACCGGCAGGAGTCGAACCCCGCCTTCCAGGCCTTCCCTCTGCTGATCGCCTATTGCGAGAGCGAGAACGACGCGAAGCTGTGCGTGCAGTTCGCGCAGGCCTGGAAGCTCTGGGTGGCCGTGCGCTGCGGCGGCCACAGCACGGCGGGCTATTCGGTCAACACCGGCGGCATGGTGATCGACCTCAAGGGCCTGAGCGGTGTGACCCTCGATACCGCCAACCGGTGCGTGCATGTGCTGCCGGGCACGGATTTCGACCACTTCAACAGCGCCATGGGCGCGACGGGCTGGCACGTGCCCACGGGCGCCTGCGGCAATGTCTGCGTGGGCGGCTTCGTGCAGGGCGGCGGCTACGGCTACACCTCGCGCCAGTTCGGCATCCAGAGCGACATGGTCGAATCGATGCGCGTGCTGCTGGCCGACGGCGAGACCATCGTGACGGCCAGCGCCACCGAGCATCCGGACCTCTACTGGGCGCTGCGCGGCGGCACGGGCGGCAACTTCGGCGTGCTGCTGCAGGTCACCTACCGCATGGAGCTGCTGCCGAGCGTATGGGCCTGGTCGATCGGCTGGGACGCTGCCGACGCGGCCGACGTGCTGGTGCTGCTGCAGAAGGACTTCATGCGCACCGGCGCGCCCGATGCGCTGGGCTACATGATGAACCTGGGCTTCCGCGACGGGAAACCGGTGTTCATGATCCAGGGCATGTACTGCGGCACGTCAGAGGCCGGCCGGGCCGCCATCGCCCCCCTGCTCGCGCTGCCGAGCGCCCGGCTGCTGGCGGACGATTCGGGCAGTTACCCGGCGATGAACCACTGGCTGGAGGACCACCCCTACGAACTCCCCCAGAATCTGCCCGATCACGTGCGCGAGAGCAAATCCAGCGGCTACATCGGCCGCGCGCTCACGAAGGAAGAGTGGCAGGCGGCGATCGACTACTTCGTGACCTCGCCCAACACCTATTCGATGTTCTACCTGGAGCCCTACGGCGGCGCGATCCAGCGCTATCCGGCCCAGGACAGTGCCTTCGTCCACCGCGACGTGGACGCGGACCTCGTCGCGGACGTGTTCTGGACCGATGCCGCCGAGCAAGAACGGATGGAAAAATGGCTGGCGGGTTTCATGGACCTAATGCGCCCCTTCCTGACCGGCGCGGTGTACCAGAACTATCCGGACGGCTCGCTCGCGGACTATCCGCAGGCCTACTGGGGCACCGACACCTACGCGCGCCTGCAGCAGGTCAAGCAGACGTACGACCCGGGCAACTTCTTCCGCTTCGCGCAGAGCGTGAATCTGCCCTGAGCCGGCAGGCCCGCGCCGCGCGCCTTGCCGGGGCACGGCGCACGGCATGGCACTGCACGGCGCCGCTTCAGGCCTGTCCGGCGTAGCGCACGCAGCCGCGGCCGTTGCGCTTGGCGGCGTACATGGCCTGGTCGGCCTGGGTCATGAGGAGTTCGATGTCGCCCTCGAGCGGGGGGTGCATGGCCACGCCGATGCTCGCGCCCACCTGCACCGCCAGGCCGTCGACCTCCATGGGCTCGGCCAGGGCCGAGACGATGCGCGCGCCGATCTGGCCCACGAGGTCCGCTTCCACGTCGGTGTCGAGCATCACGAGGAATTCGTCGCCGCCCAGGCGCGCCACCGTGTCGCTGCCGCGCACCGTATGGGCCAGGCGGCGCGCGACGCAGCGCAGCACTTCGTCGCCCACCTTGTGGCCGTGCCCGTCGTTCACCCTCTTGAAGCCGTCCAGGTCGATGAACAGCAGCGCCACGGCGCCCCCGCGCGAGCGCACCCGCGAGAGGGAGTGCTCGAAGCGGCTGTGGAAGGCCGAGCGGTTCTGCAGGCCGGTGAGCGAATCGTGGTTGGCCAGGTAGTGCTGCTGGCGCGCGATCTCGATCTTGGAGGAGATGTCCTGCACCAGCGACATGATGGATGTCACGCGGCCGCCGGTGTCGGTCAGCGCGGAGTTGAACCATTCGCAGTGCACCTCCGAGCCGTCGGCCCGGCGCACGCAGGACTCCACCCGGTTGCGCGTGGTGCGGCCAGAGCGCAGGTCGGAGAAGGCCTGCGAGAGATGCGGCTCCATGGCGGCCGTGCCCGGCAGCTCGTGCAGGCGGCGGCACTCGACCTGCACCAGATCCTGCCAGCCCATGAGTTCGATCGCGCGGCGCGAGCAGCGCAGCACGCGCAGCTGGTCGTCCATCTCCAGCACGGCCAGCGGGCTGTTGTCCATGTGGGAAGCGAGGCGCTGGTTGGCCGTGCTCAGGGCGTTCATGGCGACCTGCAGCTCGTCCACATCGAGCGCCGCCGTGACGAAGCCCGCGATGCCGCCGCGCGCATCGCGCCAGGGCGAGACGCAGATGGTGCGCCAGGACTCGCGCCCCTCCGGGTCGAGCACCAGCCGCTGGTAGCTCACCCGCTCGCCGGCCAGCACCCGCCGCACATAGGGCATGAAGCGCGAATAGTTGTATTCGCCGTAGAGCTCGATCAGGGTCTTGCCGACGATGTCCCCGGGCGCGGCGCGGAACCAGCGCGCGTACTCGTCGTTCACGTAGACGACGCGCAGGGCGCGGCTGACCACGGCCACCGTGGCGCCCACGTTGCGCGTGAGCACCTGCAGCACCTCGGAATCCGGCAGGCCGGGGAACGGCCCGGCGGAAAGCGCGCCCTCCAATGGCAATTCGTTCGGCGTCATGGCCACGGGTCCCTCGTACGCATGGACTGCCGGCTCCCGCGAGCGGGGGGCAAACCGGCAGGCCAGGCAACAGCCTGCTTCATCCCCTCGCGGCGATGACGCACGGCCCGGGGTCTTCAACTCAAATGTGGCGGCAGCTTATCACTTTGATCTTTTTCACAGCAGTACGTGCTATGGGGTGATATGAACCGTCCCACCTGGCGGGATCGCGTGGCCTGCCGGTTGACGCCGGCCGCTCAGTCCGCCCAGGTCACGAGGCCGCTCCAGGCGGTGGCCAGCACCACGATGCCGAAGGCGATGCGGTAGTAGGCGAACGGCACGAAGCTGTGGCTGCTGATGTAGCGCAGCAGCCAGCGCACGCAGAGCCAGGCGCTCACGAACGAGAACAGCAGCCCCACCCCGAACAGCGGCAGGTCGGCCAGCGACAGCAGGTGCCGCTCCTTGTAGAGGCTGTACACGCCCGCGCCGATCAGCGTCGGGATCGCGAGGAAGAACGAGAAATCGGTGGCGGCCTTGCGCGAGAGGCCCAGCAGCATGCCGCCGATGATGGTGGCGCCGCTGCGGCTGGTGCCGGGCACCATGGCGAGGCACTGCACCAGCCCGACCTTGAGCGCGTCGAGCGGCGTCATGTCGTCCACCGAGGTGACGCGCACCGCGCCGGGCGCGCGCCGTTCGGCCCACAGGATGACGAAACCGCCCAGGATGAACGTGGTGGCGACCACCGTGGGCGTGAACAGGTGCGCCTTGATCGCCTTGCCGAAGATCAGCGCCAGCACCACGGCCGGCAGGAAGCCGATGAGGACGTTGAGCGCGAAGCGCTGCGCCCGCGGCTGCGTGGGCAGCGCCACCAGCGTTTCGCGGATCTTCTGCCAGTACACGAGGATCACCGCGAAGATGGCGCCGGTCTGGATCGCGATGTCGAAGACCTTGGCCTTCTCGTCGTCGAAGCCGAGGAGCGCGCCGGCCAGGATCAGGTGGCCGGTGGAGGAAATGGGGAGGAACTCGGTCAGGCCCTCGACCACGCCCATGATGGCGGCCTTGGCCAGCAGGATGGAATCCACGGAAATCCTTCAATCAATCAATCGAACAGACGAACACACGACGGCACACGGACGGCCGCCGCGGATTATCGGGGCACGGAGGCCCCCTGCTCGGCCATGCCCGCTGCACCCGTGCCGCTCCAGGGCGCCTGCCAGCCGCCGCCGAGCGCCTGCACCAGCGAGGCCGCGGCGAGCTGGCGGTTCACCTGCAGCTGCAGCAGCGCGCGCCGTGCCGAGAGCGCCGCCACCTGGGCCGTGACCACCTCGGTGTAGCCCACCTGGCCCGCGCGGTAGCGGTTGAGGAGCTGCTCCTCGGTGCGCTGCGCGGCCGATACGGCCTCCTGCCGCAGCGGCTCCTGCGCCTGCAGCGTGCGCACGGCGGTGAGCTGGTCTTCGACCGTCTGGAATGCGCCCAGCACCGTCTGGCGGTAGTTGGCGATGCGCGCCTCGCGGGCGGCGCGCGCCTGCTCCACGCGCGCGGCGATGGCGCCGCCGTCGAACACCGTCTGCGCGGCCGACAGGCCCAGCGACCAGAGCGCACCCGAGGCGCTGAACAGATCCCCCAGGCCGGCGCCGCTGCGCCCCAGGGAGGCGGTGAGGCTGAAGCTCGGGAAATAGGCGGCGCGCTGCACGCCGATCTGCGCGTTGGCGGCGGCCACGGCGCGCTCGGCGGCGGCGATGTCCGGGCGGCGCTCCAGCAGGGTGGAGGGCAGCGCCGCGGGCACGTCGGGCACGCGGGCCACCCAGGTGCCGGGTGGCAGCGCGAAGGCCGACGGCGGCTGGCCCGCCAACACCGCGATGGCGTGTTCGTAGCCGGCGCGGTTGCGCTGCACGGTGGCCAGATCGGCACGCGCGTTCGCGAGCTGGGTGCGGGCCTGCAGCACGTCGGACTGGGCCGCCACGCCCGCGTCGTAGCGGTTCTGGGCGATGCGCAGGCTGCGCTCGTAGGCCTCCACCGCGGCGCGCAGCAGGTCGGCTTCGGCATCGGCCTCGCGCAACTGGAAGTAGGCGGTGACCAGCGAGCCCACGGCCGAGAGCCGCGCGGCGGCCAGGTCCGCCTCGCTGGCCTGGGCGCTGGCACGCGCGCTGTCCACCGTGCTGCCCAGGCGGCCCCAGACGTCCGGCGCCCAGCTCGCGCCCAGCGCGGCCTGCGCCGTGGTGCCGCGGCGCGCGGAGCCCTCGCCGCCCGAGCGCGTTTCGCTGGCCGACAGGTTCACGCCCGGAAGCAGGCCGGCGCGCTGCTCGCGCACCAGCGCCTGCGCCTGGGCGTAAGCGGCCACGGCGGCGGCGATGTTCTGGTTCGACACCTGCACCTGCGCGGCGAGGCGGTCCAGGTCCGGATCGCCGAACAGCGTCCACCACGCTCCGCGGTCGATCGCGTCGGCCGGCGCGGCGGGCTGCCAGAGGGCCCCGGCTTCCTTGAAGGCGGCGGGCAGCGGCGTGGCGAGCGCGGGCGGCTCGTAGGGGGGCGCGACGGAGCAGCCCGCCAGCCAGGCGGGCAGCAGCACCGCGGCGCAGGCGCGTGCCAGCAGCGGCATGCGCGGCAGGCGCGCCGTGGCGGGCACGCCCGGCACGCAGGATGCGTCGGGCGCACGGCCCGGGGAGCGCAGGGGCGAGGCGGCGGCGGAGGGAACGGGCTGGGTCATGATGGTTGCGCGGGCGCGGCCGGCGCCGGGTCGGCGGCGCGGGCGAGGTGGCGTTCGTTGCCCGACGGGCGGCGGAGCCGGTCGAGCAGCACATAGACCACGGGCGTGGTCAGCAGGGTGAGCAGCTGGCTGGCGAAGAGGCCGCCGATGATGGCGACGCCCAGGGGCTGGCGCAGCTCCGACCCCTGCCCGAAGCCGATGGCCAGCGGCAGCGCGCCGAGGGCGGCGGCCAGCGTGGTCATCAGGATCGGGCGCAGGCGCAGCATGCAGGCCTCGCGCACCGCCTCGGTGGCGGAGAGCCCGCGCGCGCGTTCGGCGTCCAGCGCGAAATCGATGATCAGGATGGCGTTCTTCTTCACGATGCCGATCAGCAGGAACACGCCGATCAGCGCGATGATGGTGAACTCCATGCGGAAGAGCAGCAGCGCCAGCACGGCGCCCACGCCCGCGGAGGGCAGCGTGGTGAGCACGGTGACGGGATGGATCAGGCTCTCGTAGAGCACGCCCAGCACGATGTAGATCACCACGATCGCCGCCAGGATCAGCAGGAACTGCTGCCCCTGGGTGTCCTGGAAGCTGCGCGCCGTGCCCTCGAAGCTGCCGCGCACGTTGGTGGGCATGGCGATGTCGGCTTCGGCCTGTTCGATGATCTGGCGCGCCTGGCTGAGCGAGGTGTTGCCGTCCAGGTTGAAGGAGATGGTGGTGGCCAGCTCGCCGTCCTGGTGGCTGATGGAGGTGGGCGCGGAGCGCTCCACCACCTTCGCGATGGCCGAGAGCGGCACCATGGTCTGCGTGGCGGTGGCCAGCACCTGCCCCGTGGAGGCGCCGCGCTGCCCCGGGTTGGCCGGGGAACCGGTGGTGCCCGAGAGGTTGGCGGGCACGAAGATGTCCTTCAGCGCGGGCGGGCCGCGCGTGTATTCCGGTGCCCATTCCATGATGACGGAATACTGGTTCAGCTCGCCGTAGATGGTGGCGACCGACCGCTGGCCGAAGGCGTTGTAGAGCGCCGCATCGACCGCCGATGCGCTCACGCCCAGGCGCGCGGCGCTCTCCCGGTCCACCTCGACGAAGGTTTCGGAGCCGTTGTCGGCCTGGTCGGTGTCGATGTCGGTGAGCAGCGTCTCCTGCTTCAGGCGCTCGGCCAGCCGGGTCGCCCAGACGCGCATGTCGGCGAGGTTGTCGCTCTTGAGCGTGTACTGGTAGGTCGAGTTGCTGGAACGCCCCCCCATGCGCAGGTCCTGCACGGGCGAGAGGAACACCCGCAGGCCGGTGAGCATCCCGAGCTGCGGCCGCAGCCGGTTGACCACGGCCATGCTGGGATCGCTGCGCTCGGACACGGGCTTGAGGTTGACGAACATGAAGCCGCCGCCGGCCCGCCCGCCCCCGGAGAACCCCACCACGGTGTCCACCGCCGGGTCCTTGCGGATGATCTCGACGGCCTGGCGCAGCTTGTCCGCCAGCGCCCCGGACGAAATGCTCTGGTCCGCGCGCAGGCCCGCCACCAGCTGGCCGTTGTCCTGCTGCGGGAAAAATCCCTTGGGGATGTGGCTGAACAGGTAGACGTTCAGGCCGATCACGGCCAGCAGGATGGCGATGACCAGCGCCTTGCTCGCCAGCGCCCAGTCCAGCGCATGGCCATAGCCGCGCAGCACCGCATCCTGCGCCCGCGCCGCCGCGCGCGAGAACCTACCCGGAGGCTTCGCCGGCCCGCCGCGGCGGCGCGCCTCTTCGGACTCCGAGCGCAGCAGCAGCGCGCACATCATCGGCGTGGTGGTGAGCGAGATCACCAGCGAGATCGCCACGGCCACCGACAGCGTCACGGCGAATTCGCGGAACAGCCGCCCGACCTGGCCGTTCATGAACAGCAGCGGAATGAACACCGCCACCAGCGAGAGGCTGATCGACAGCACCGTGAAGCCGACCTCGCGCGCGCCCTGCAGCGCGGCCGCCATGCGGTCCATGCCGGCCTCGATGTGGCGGGCGGTGTTCTCCAGCACCACGATGGCATCGTCCACCACGAAGCCGGTCGCCACCGTGAGCGCCATCAGGCTCAGGTTGTTCAGGCTGAAGCCCAGCAGGTACATCACGCCGAAGGTGCCCAGCAGCGACACCACCGTGGCCACGGCCGGAATCACGGTGGCGCGCGCCTTGCGCAGGAAGAGTCCCACCACCATCACCACCAGGGCGATCGAGACCATCAGCGTGACTTCGATCTCGCGCAGCGACGCGCGGATGGAATTGGTGCTGTCCGACGCCACGGCGATGCGGATGTCCTGCGGCAGCTGCGCCTGCAGCGCGGGCAGCAGCGCCCGCACGCCGTCCACGGTCTCGATGATGTTGGCGCCCGGCTGCCGCGTGATGAGCACGATGATGGCCGGCTCGCCGTTGAAGAGGCCCAGGGTGCGGGTGTTCTCCACGCCGTCCACCACCCGCGCGACGTCGCCCAGCCGCACCGGCGCGCCGTCGCGCCAGGCGATGACGAGGTCGGCATAGTCGGCCGCGCGCCGCGAGGGCGACGGCGTGTAGATCTGCAGGCGCCGGCCGTCGCTCTCGATCGCGCCCTTGGGCCGGTTGGCGTTCGCGGCCTGGATCGCGGCGCGCACGTCTTCGGTGGCGATGCCGTAGCGGTTCAGCGGGAACGGCAGCAGCTCCACGCGGACCGCCGGCAGCGAGCCGCCGCCGATCTCCACGTCGCCCACGCCGTCCACCTGCGAGATGCGCTGGCTGACCACGTTGGAGACGGCGTCGTAGATCTCGCCCGGCGTGCGCGATTTCGAGGTGAGCGCGAGGATGATGACCGGCGAATCGGCCGGGTTGATCTTGCGGTAGGTGGGGTTGCTGCGCAGCGTGGCGGGCAGGTCCGCGCGCGAGGCGTTGATGGCCGCCTGCACCTCGCGCGCGGCGCTGTCGATCTTGCGGTTCAGGTCGAACTGCAGGCTGACGCGCGCCGAGCCGCTGGAGCTGGAGGACGTCATCTCGTTCACGCCCGCGATCACGCCCAGGCGCCGCTCCAGCGGCGTCGCCACGCTGGTGGCCATGGTCTCGGGGCTGGCGCCGGGCAGGCTGGCCGAGACGGAGATCGCCGGATAGTCCACCTGCGGCAGCGGCGCCACCGGCAGCAGGAAGAAGGCGGCGATGCCCGCGAGCGCCATGCCGATGGTGAGCAGCACCGTGGCGACGGGCCGCTCGACGAAGGGGCGCGAGAGGTTCACGGCCGGCCCTCCGCCGCGGGCGGTGCGACGGGCACCTCGGGCGCCGCGGCCGTGCCCCGGCCCGTCCAGCGGCGGCCCATCCGGTCGAAGGCAAGGTAGATCACCGGCGTGGTGAACAGCGTGAGCAGCTGGCTCAGCACCAGCCCGCCGAAGATCGCCAGGCCCAGCGGCCGGCGCAGCTCGGCGCCCTCGCCCCAGCCCAGCATCAGCGGCAGCGCGGCGAAGAGCGCGGCCAACGTGGTCATCAGGATCGGCCGGAAGCGCAGCAGCGCCGCCTGGTGGATCGCCTCCTGCGGCGGCAGGCCCTGGCCGCGCTCGGCGTCGATCGCGAAGTCGATCATCATGATCGCGTTCTTCTTGACGATGCCGATCAGCAGGATGATGCCGATGATGCCGATCACCCCGAGGTCGTTGCCCGTGAGCATGAGCGCGAGCAGCGCGCCCACGCCGGCCGAGGGCAGCGTCGAGAGGATGGTGAGCGGGTGCACGTAGCTCTCATAGAGCACGCCCAGCACGATGTAGACGCAGACCATGGCGGCCAGGATCAGCCAGAGCTGGCTGGTGAGCGATTTCTCGTAGGCGCCGGCCGCGCCCTGGAACTGCAGCGACAGGCCCGCGGGCATGCCGATCTCCTGCGCCGCGGCGCGGATCGCATCCACCGATTCACCCAGCGACACGCCCTCGGCCTTGTCGAAGCCCAGCGTGGCCGCGGGGTACTGCGCCACGCGCGTGACCTGCAGCGGCGCGGGCTGCTCGCGGATCGTCGCTACCGCCGACAGCGGCGTGGGCGCGCCGCCGCCCGTGCGCAGCTGCAGCGTGCCCAGGCCCTCGGGGCTGGAGAGGCCCTCCTGCTGGGCCTCCAGGATCACCCGGTACTGGTTGGTCTCGGTGAAGATGGTGGAGACGATGCGCTGGCCGAAGGCGCTGTAGAGCGTGTCGTCCACCGCGCTGGCCGTGACCGAGAGGCGCGCGGCCGTCGCGCGGTCGATGTCCACGAACGCCGAGAGGCCCTGCGCGCCCGCGTCGGTGGTGGCGTTGCGCACCTGGGGCACCGTGCGCAGGCGCTCCACCAGCTTGTTCGTCCAGGCGTTCACCTCGGCGGAATCCACGCCGCCGATGTTGGCGCGGTATTCGGTGGGCCCGGTCTCCGCATCGATCGACAGATCCTGCGTGGGCTGCAGGTAGAGCGTGACGCCCGCGACCGACGCCGCCCGGTCGCGCAGGCGCTGCATCACCGTGTCCTGGGCGTCGCGGCCGGGCTTCAGGTTGATGAGCATGCGGCCGGTGTTCAGCATGGTGTTGTTGGCGCCGTCCACGCCGACGAAGGAGGCGAGCGAGGCCACGTCGGGGTCCTGCAGGATCTCGCGGGCAGCAGCCTGCTGCAGCGTGCTCATGCGCTCGAACGACACGTCCTGCGACGCCACCAGGCGCCCCTGCAGCTGGCCCGTGTCCTGCGTGGGAAAGAGCCCCTTCGGGATGAACACGTACAGCACCACGGTGAGCGCGAGCGTGAGCAGCGCCACCAGCAGCGTGGCGCCCTGGTGGCGCAGCACCCATTGCAGCCAGCCGTCGTAGCGCACGATGACCCGGTCGAAACCGCGCTGGATCGCGCCGCCCACGCCGCGCGGCGGGGTGTCGGGCAGGGCCCGCAGCCAGCGCGCGGACATCATCGGCACCAGCGTGAGCGAGACCACCGCCGAGATCAGGATGGTGAGCGCCAGGGTCACCGCGAACTCGCGGAACAGCCGCCCCACCACGTCGCTCATGAACAGCAGCGGGATCAGCACCGCGATCAGCGACACGGTGAGCGAGATGATGGTGAAGCCGATCTGCGTGGCGCCCTTGAGCGCGGCCTGGAACGGGGGCTCGCCCTCCTCGATGTAGCGCGCGATGTTCTCGATCATCACGATCGCGTCGTCCACCACGAAGCCGGTCGCGATGGTGAGCGCCATCAGGCTCAGGTTGTTCAGGCTGTAGCCCAGCAGGTACATCACGCCGCAGGTGCCGATGAGCGAGATCGGCACCGCGAGGCTGGCGATCACGGTGGCGCGCAGGCTGTGCAGGAAGAAGAAGATCACCAGCACCACCATCAGCACGGCGAGCACCAGTTCCATCTCGACGTGGTGCACCGAGGCGCGGATGCCGGTGGTGCGGTCGGCGAGCACCTGCACGTCGAGGCTGGCCGGCAGCCCGGCCTGCAGCTCGGGCAACTGGCGCTGGATGCTGTCCACCGTGGAGATCACGTTCGCGCCCGGCTGGCGCTGCACGTTCAAAATGATCGCGGGCGTGAGCGTGCCCCCCGCAGCAGCGCCGACGCCCGCCCAGGCGCGCAGCCGGTCATTCTCGGCGCCGTCCACCACCCGCGCGACGTCCACCATCCGCACCGGCGCGCCGTTCTTCCACGACACGATGAGGCGCTTGTAGTCCTCCGCCGTGAGCAGCTGGTCGTTGGCGTTGATGGTGTAGGCGCGCTGGGGTCCGTCGAAGCTGCCCTTGGCGCTGTTGGCGTTGGCCGCCGAGATGGCGCTGCGCAGCGTGTCCAGCCCGATGCCATGGGAGGCCAGGGCCTTGGTGTCGGCCTGGATGCGCACCGCGGGCCGCTGCCCGCCCGCAAGCGTCACCAGCCCCACGCCCGGCACCTGGCTGATCTTCTGCGCGAGGCGCGTGTTCACCAGGTTCTGCACCTCGGTGAGCGGCAGGGTATCGGAGCTGATCGCCAGCGTGAGCACCGGCGCGTCGGCCGGGTTCACCTTGGCGTAGACCGGCGGAGCCGGCAGGTCGGTGGGCAGCAGCGAGGAGCCGGCGTTGATGGCCGCCTGCACCTCCTGCTCGGCCACGTCGATCGCCAGGCCCAGGTCGAACTGCAGCGTGACGATGGAGACGCCCGCAGCGCTGGTCGAGGCCATGCGGGCCAGCCCGGGCATCTGCCCGAACTGCCGCTCCAGCGGCGCGCTGACGTTGCGGCTCATGACTTCCGGGCTGGCGCCGGGATAGAGCGTCTGCACCTGGATGGTCGGATAGTCCACCTGCGGCAGCGCCGACAGGGGCAGGAAGCGGAACCCCACCAGCCCCGCCAGCACGATGGCCAGCATGAGGAGCGCGGTGGCGACGGGCCGCTCGATGAAGGGACGCGACGGGCTCATGGGCTGGGGCGGCGCGTCGGATCAGGGACGGGCGGAGGAAGCCGCGGAAGCGGCGGGTGCCGTTCCAGCAGGTGCGCTCGCGGCGCCGCCCGGGGCACCGGCAACCGGCGCGGAGGCGCCCTCGGCACCCGCGCGCGCGCCGTGGCGGCGGTGGCCGCCACCCTCGCCCGCAGCGCCGGGCCCGCCGGCCGGCCAGGACGCGCCGGAGGCCCGCCCGCGCCGCCCGGAAGCGCCCGGCTGCGCCCCGGCTGCTGCGTCGTCCTGGAGCTGCACGCGCGCGCCGTCGCGCAGGCGGTCGCCGCCTTCGGTCACCACGCGCTCGCCGGCCTGCAGGCCTTCGGCGATCGCCGCCCACTCCACCGTGGACTGGCCGCGGCGCACCTTGCGCAGAGTGACGGTGCGGTCCTCGTTGATCACGTACACGAAGTCGCCGTTGGCCCCCGTGCGCACGGCGGTGACCGGCACCACCAGCGCCTCCAGCTCGCGCAGCTCCAGCCGCACGTTCACGAACTGGTTGGGGAACATGCGGCCATCGGCATTGCTGAAGCGCGCCTTGGCCTTCACCGTGCCGGTGGCGGTGTCCACCAGGTTGTCCAGCGTGGAGAACCGGCCGCGGCCCAGCTCCTGGGCGCGGGTGCGGTCCCTGGCCACCACCGCCAGCCCGCCGGTGCCGGCCTCGGTGGCCGCGGTCTGCACGTCGGCCACGCGGTCCTGGGTGACGGTGAATTCCACGTCGATCGGTGCGGTCTGGGTGATGGTGGCGATGCCGGCGGTGTCGCCCGTGGTGACGTAGTTGCCTGCGTCCACCGCGCGCAGGCCGATGCGTCCGGCGGCCGGTGCCGTCACCTGGGTGTAGCCGAGGTTGAGCCGGGCGGTGCGCTCCTGCGCCCGGTCGGTCATCACGGTGCCCTCCAGCTGCTTGACGAGCGCGGCCTGGGTGTCGACGTCCTGCCGGGCGATGGAGTCCTGCGACAGCAGCGTGCGATAGCGCTCGAGCGTGATGCGCGCGTTCTCCAACTGGGCCTCGTCGCGCCGCCGCGTGCCTTCGGCCTGCATCAGCGCCTGCTCGAAGGGCCGCGGATCGATCTGCGCCAGCACCTGGCCCTTGCGCACCATCTGCCCTTCGGTGAACAGCACCTGGGTGAGCATCCCCGAGACCTGCGGACGCAGGGTGACCGTGGTCACCGGCGTCACCGTGCCGAGCGCCTCGATGGCCACGGGCAGGCGCAGGGTGCGGACCGTGGCGTCGCCCACGGTCACCATCGCGCGCCCGCCCCCAGCGGGCGCGCCGGGGCCTGCGGGCCGTGCAGGACCGCCCGGGCCGCCCGCCGCGGGGAACCCTGCCCCGCCCTCGGGCGCCTTGGAGCGCTGCACCAGCCACCATGCGCCACCGCACAGCAACGCCACCGCCAGCAGGGCCACGCCGGTGCCGAGCCAGCGCGCGCGCCGCCCCGGAGGCCGGGCCCCGCCACCGGGGCCGGGTACGGTATCAGCGGGAGGAACGGCGTGGGGATCGTTGGAACTCATGGCGTGGAAGCGGTGGCAGGGACATCGGAAGGCAGGCGGCCGCGGAATGGCCGACCGGGTCCGGCGGACGCGGTGCCCGGCGCCCCCGATCGTAGAAGCTCAACGTGGCGTTTTTTCCGCCGGCATGCGAAGAAACGTAAATCCCCTACACCGGCCCAGTGTCCGCGGCGGTCCCGGCGGCGGCGCGGTCGGCAGCCCGCGCCGCGCCCGCGCATTCCGCGCCGCCCGGCGGGCGCTTCGTCGCACCGCGCTGGCCCGGAGGCCCGCAGAGGGCCACAGTGCAGCCATGCCCCGGGCCGATCCGTGGCCCCCGCCGCGGGGCCCGCCGGCCCGGTCCCTGCCGGCCCCACCCTGCTCCAGGAGTCTCCATGCCCTCGACCCCGACGCCCCCCTCCCGCTCCGCCCACGACCTCTCTGCGCCCGACAGCGCCCGGCTGCCCGGCGATGCCGAGCGCCTCGCCCGGCGCCGCGCGGGGGCCAAGCTGGGCTGGCTCATCCATGCCGGCGTCTACCTGTGCGTGAACCTCGGCCTGGCCGCGCTGTCCGCGTGGCAGGGGCGGCACTGGGCGGTGTTCCCGGCCCTCGGCTGGGGCGTGGGCCTGCTCGCACACGGCGCCGCCGTGGCCCTGTCCCACACGGGGGAAGGCCTCTACCGCCGCCTGCTGGAACGCGAACGCACCGCGTTGCGCGGCCGCCAGGCGTGACGGGTCCCGCGGCCGGAGCGCACAATCGCGGCGCAGTGCCCATGCCGCATCCGCCCTCTCCACCCTCCCCGTCTTCCCCGGAGCCCGCCGCCGGGCCGCGCCACATCCTGCGCCACGGCCTGCTCGTGGTGGCCTTCTGCTGCGCCATCGCCGCCATCCAGGTCGGCTACGGCCGGGGCCCCTGGCACGCGCAGGCGGTGTATTCACTCTCGATCGGCCTCTGCAGCTGGCTGCTCATCGAGGCGGGCCGGTTCTGGCTCACGCGCCGCAGCCCCATCCCCTGGCCGGCGGGCTGGCGTGGCTGGGCGCTGGTGGCCGTGGGCGGCACGATCGGCTTCCAGACCGGTTCGGCCATCGGCGATGCCTACGGCCGCGCCATCGGCCTGGCGCAGCAGACCGCTCCGCCGCCGGGCGGGCCGGGTTCCGCGGTTCTCACCACGGTGCTCGCCTGCGCGGCGATCTCGCTGTTCTTCTACATGCAGGGCAAGGCGCGCTACCTGGAGGGCCGGATCGCCGAGGCGCAGCGGGATGCGGCCGAAGCGCGGCTGCGGTTGCTGCAGACGCAGCTGGAGCCGCACATGATGTTCAACACCCTGGCCAACCTGCGCATGCTCATCGCGGTCGATCCGGCGCGCGCCCAGGCCATGCTGGACCACTTCATCGCCTACCTGCGCGCCACCCTGGGGGCCTCGCGCACCACGGCGCACCCGCTGGCCGATGAATTCGGGCTGCTGCGCGACTACCTGGAGCTCATGGCCGTGCGCATGGGAGCGCGGCTCGCCTACACCCTCGATCTGCCCGAGCCGTTGCGCGCCGTGCCCGTGCCGCCCCTGCTGCTGCAGCCGCTGGTGGAGAACGCGATCCGCCACGGGCTGGAACCGCAGGTGGAGGGCGGACGCATCGCGGTGACCGCGCGCACGCTGGCCGGCACGCCGGGCCATCTGGAACTGACCGTCCTCGACACCGGTGCCGGCCTGGGCCGGACCACCGCGCCAGCCGGCAGCCGCTTCGGCCTCGCCCAGGTGCGGGAACGCCTCGCCACGCTGCAGGGGTCGGCCGCCGTGCTGGAACTGGGCCCGGGCGATGCGGGCCGCGGCACGCGGGTGCGCATCGTCCTTCCGCCGACGGGGCAGGCTCCCACCCCGGCCGCCCCGACGTCCTCTCTTTCCCCGCACGCACCGCCGCCATGCCATCCCCCCGCGCCCTGATCGCCGAAGACGAACCCCTGCTGGCCGAGGCCCTGCGGCTGGAACTCGCCCGGGCCTGGCCCGCGCTGGAGATCGCGGCCACCGTGGGCGACGGCCACAGTGCCGTGCGCCAGGCGCTGGAGCTGCGCCCGGACGTGCTCTGGTTCGACATCCGCATGCCCGGTCTCGGCGGCCTGGAGGCCGCGCTGGAACTGGCCGATGCCTGGCCGCTCGACATCGCGCCCTTTCCCGCGCTGGTCTTCGTGACCGCGTATGACCAGTATGCCGTGCAGGCCTTCGAGGCGCAGGCGCTGGACTACCTGCTCAAGCCCGTGCAGGGCCCGCGGTTGCTCAGGACGGTGCAGAAGATCCAGGCGGCGCTGGCGGGCCGCGCCGCCCGGCCCCCGGACGCAGGCGGAAAAGGCCCGCACGCGCCCCCCCGGAGCGAGGCGGACCTGCAGGCGCTGCTGGAGCAGTTGCGCGGCCTGGTGCAGGGCGGCGGGACCGCGGCCCCCGGCGCGGTAGACCGGCCGCAGCCCCACCGGACGGCGGACACCGGGCCTCTCTCCGTCATCCAGGCCAGCAGCGGGGCGCGCATCCACTTCGTGCCCGTGGCCGACGTGCTGGTGTTCGAGGCCGCGGACAAATACGTGCGCGTGCTCACGGCGCAGCAGGAATACCTCATCCGCACGCCGCTCAAGGAGCTCGCGGCGCAGCTGGAGCCCCACGATTTCTGGCAGATCCACCGCGGCACCCTGGTGCGCGCGACGGCCATTGGATCGGTGGAGCGGGACGAGGCCGGCCGGCTGCACCTGCACCTGCGCGAGCGCTCCGAGCGCCTGCCGGTGAGCCGGCTACACGCCCACCGCTTCAAGCCCATGTGACGGGGCGCGCGCGCCGCCGCCCCGCGCGCAGCGCCCGGCGCAGGCCCCGTGGGGGTCAGCGGTTGGCGGCCAGCAGCAGTCCGCCGGCGCCCATGAAGAAGCCGCCGGTAGCCTTGTTGAGCCGGACCACACCGCGCTGCGAACGGATCACCCGGCGGATCTGCCGGCCGCAGCTCGCGTACACGGCGGTGGAGACGAACTCGGCCAGCAGGTAGACGGAGCCCAGCACGAGGAACTGCCGCGCGGCCGGCTGCGCCGGATCGATGAACTGCGGAAAGACGGCCGCGAACAGGATGATCGCCTTGGGATTGGTGATGCCGAGCAGGAATTCCTGCGCGACGAGCGACCGCAGCGCCGGCGGTGCCGCGCGGGCGCCCGGTGCCGCGGCGCCCTCGCCGCCGTCCACCAGATCCAGCCCGCCGAACTCCCGGCTGTTCCAGGCACGCCAGCCCAGCCAGAACAGGTAGGCCGCGCCCACCCATTTCACGGCGGTGAACGCCGCCTCGGACGCCAGCAGCATGGCACCCAGGCCCACGGCGGACACCGTGAGGAAGATCGCGAACGCCGCGGCGCGGCCGATGGTGGCCACCATCGCCGCTCCCACGCCAGCGCGGATGCCGTTGTTCAGGCCGCAGAAATTGTTGGGGCCGGGCGTGAGCGAAATCGCGACGGCCACGGGAGCGAACAGCAGGGCGTCCATGGTGCAGGGTGCGGTGGGTGGCGGATGTCCGCGATGGTAGCCGCCCCCCGCCCCGCTGTGCAGCCCCTGGCGCTCAGAAACTTTCCCACTCGTCGTTGCCGCCGCTGCGGCCGGCTGCGGGTGCGGCTGCGGCTGCGGGTGCCGGGGCCGGCGCGATCGGGGCGGCCGGTGCGGCGGCCCTGCGGGCCTGCGGCCGGGCGGGCGCCAGCCGCGGGCGCGGCGAAGCCGCCACGTGGCGCACGGCGCTGGCCGGGGCCGCGGAGACGGCGGAGACGGCGGGCACGGGGGGCACGGCCGTGGGCGCGGGTGCCGGCGCGAAGGCGGCCGCAGGGCGGAAATCCCGGTGCCCGGCACCGCCGAGCCGGAACACGGCCACCGCCTGCTGCAGTTGCCGGGCCTGGTGGTTGAGGCTGCTCGACGCCGCGGCGCTCTCCTCCACCAGCGCGGCATTCTGCTGGGTGACCTGGTCCATCTGGGAAACGGCCTCGCCCACCTGCGCCACACCCTGGCTCTGCTCGCCGCTGGCGGCGCTCACTTCGCCGATCAGGTCGGTCACGCGGCGGATCGCGGAGACCACTTCGGTCATGGTCGCACCAGCCTGGTCCACCAGGGCGGCGCCGCGCTCCACCTCGGTCACGCTGCCGTCGATCAGCAGCTTGATGTCCTTGGCGGCGCCGGCGCTGCGCTGCGCCAGGCTGCGCACCTCGCTGGCCACCACGGCGAAGCCGCGTCCCTGCTCGCCCGCCCGCGCCGCCTCCACGGCGGCATTCAGCGCCAGGATGTTGGTCTGGAAGGCGATGCCGTCGATCACGCCGATGATGTCGGCGATCTTCTTCGAACGGTCGTTGATGGCTCTCATCGTCTCGACGACCTGGCTGACGACGTCGCCGCCCTGCACCGCCACCGTGGACGCGTTCACGGCCAGCTGGTTGGCCTGGCGGGCGCTGTCGGCGTTCTGCCGCACGGTGCTGGAGAGTTCCTCCATCGATGCGGCCGTTTCCTCCAGCGCGCTCGCCTGCTGCTCGGTACGGCTGGAGAGGTCGGCGTTGCCCTGCGCGATCTCGGAGCTGGCGGTGGCCACGCCGTCCGCGCCGCTGCGCACGGTGGTCACCACCGCCGCGAGCGCGCTCTGCATCGCGGCCATGGCCGCCATCACGCTGGCCTGGTCGCCGGGGCGTGCGCGCAGCTCCATGCTCAAGTCGCCCGCGGCCACCCGCTGCGCGGCGGCGGCCAGGTCCGCCGGCTCGGCCCCCAGGGCGCGGGACAGGTCGCGGACGATGATCCAGCCCACCAGCAGGCCGACCACCAGCATGGCGGCGCCCAGAGACGCCAGCAGCAAGGTGGAACGGGCAGCCAGCCGGGAGGCGTCCGAGGCCAATTCGTCCGCGATCTGCTTCTGCAGCGCCCGGGAGTCGTCCACCGCCTTGAACAGCACGTTCTGCCGCGCCCGCACATCGCCCATCAGCAGGGCCCCGCCGCCCGCCCGGTCGCCCTGGTCCACCAGGCCGATCGCGCGCTCCAGCGCCTGGTTGTAGCCGCCGCGGGCCTGCGTGATCACGTTCAGGAGTTCACGGGCCTTCGGCAGCGCGATCGTTTTCTCCAGTTCCCGGACGATGGTTTCGTTGGCCTGGCGCATCTCGCCGATCCGGCCCTTTTCCTGCTGCTGGACGGCGGGATCGGTGGAGATCACCGTATTGCGCGCATACCGCGCGATGGCGTTGAGGTTGTCCTTGAGTTCCGTGAACTGCGCCACCTTCACCATGCGGTCGGTGGCGACCTCATGCAGGTCCTGGGCCACCGTCCGCATGTTCAGTGCGCCCACAGCGGCGATCAGGATTCCCAGCAGGGCCAATACGCCAAACCCCAGGGTGACGCGCGTCGAGACTTTCAGAGATGCCATGGATGCCTTCCGGATGAGCTGCCTGCCACCACCGCCGAAAAATGACAATGATGCTGCGGCAAATGGATCATTTTTATCACATAGTTTATAGCTAAACATTTGTACTACCCCATTCTTTTTAACTTTCCATTTTTCGCTGGTGGGTGCGTTCAGTGCGCGCCCTGAGCAGCGCCGGTCCGCGGGCTCGTGCCGGCGCTCCTTGCCTCGGCTCCCCGGGGCGCATGCGCTGCCGGGTGTGGCGCACTGCGCTCCGCGCAAGGAAAAAGCAGCCGTGTCCGGTCAAGGGCTCGTATTCAATGATAAAAAATGCATTTCTACGGTAGAGTTACCCCTGCATTTGTCAATTCCGTCGGGGGATCTCGCGCTTCATCCCCGCGACTGCACCGCCACCCGGCATCCGGGGCTGTCCCCATCCCCATGTTCCTGACCGGCCACCCTTTCAGCCAGCCTCCCACGGAAGAGGAAGCGCTCGCCGTCGTCGAAGCCGTCCGGCGCGAAGTCCAGCCCATGTCGCTGAGGTTCCAGACCCTGTGCCTGCTGCTGCTGGTCCTGGCGACGGCCCTGTCCGCCACCACGGGCCTGCCGCTGCGCCCGGATCTGTTCCCGCTTCTGGGGCTGACGGGCCTGGGGCTGGTGACCGCGATCGGCCTCGCCCGCGCCGGGTACAGCGACTTCTGGCTCACCTGCAGCGCACTGCTGCATGCGTGCTTCGCTTCCTTCGCATTCCGCTTTCTGGGCGACGGGTTTCCCAACCAGGATTTCTGGGTCATACCGGTCTGCCTGCTGATGACCTTCACGGCCGCGATCGTCTCCTCCAGTTTCTGGCGCCACTGCGCGTACAACCTCATCTGCTGGGGCATCCTCACGCGGATGGGTTCGCTGTCCAGCGGCGCGCCGGGGCAGGAACCGCTGCTCGCGATGCTGATGGTGACGGGCATCGCCCTGGCCTCGCTGATCTGCTTCTTCATCGACACGACCCGGCGCAGGAACGCCCTGCTCACGCTGCGGCTGGAACGGCTCGCCACTTTCGACGCGCTCACCGGACTGCCCAACCGCAGATCCTTCCTGGAAGCGGTCGCGGCAGCCACCGCAGCGGACGGCCGGGGCGCCGGCGCCCCCCACCATTTCGCGCTGCTCGACATCGACAACTTCAAGCGGATCAACGACACGCTCGGCCACGGCGTCGGCGACGTGGTGCTGCAGCGGGTGGGGCGGGCCTCCTCTCCCCCGTGCGGCCACCGCCCCTGCGGGCGCACGGGCGGCGAGGAGTTCGGCATTCTGTTGTCCGGCATGGATGCCGCCCAGGCCGGCGCCTTTCTCGACGAACTGCTCGCCGTCCTGCGCCGCCCGCAGGGTGGCGGTCCGCCCGCCACGGGCAGCGCCGGGCTGGCTCTGCTGCGGGAGGACGACACGCTGGCGGAAACCACCCGCCGCGCCGACGAAGCGCTGTACGCGGCCAAGCGGGCCGGCAAGGACCGGTGGCATGCGGCCGCGGAGCCCGGGGCCGCGCGCGCGGCGGCCTAGTCGCCCAGTTCCACCCGCTGCGTCCAGGGCACATCGCCCAGGGCGTCGTAGTGCGCCACCACGACCGCGAAGCCGCCCGCAGGCGATGCAGGCGGGGTGGCGGATGCTGCCGCCGCCGCGCCGCAGAGGCATTGCCGCAGATAGGCGATCGAGGCGTGGTCCAGCCCGGCGACCGGCTCGTCCACCAGCACCAGTGCCGAGCCGCTCGCGAAGCCGGCCGTGAGCAGCACCTTGCGGCGCGTGCCGGTGGACAGCTGCTCCATGCGCTTGCCGGCGTGCCCGGCCAACCCGAAACCCTGGACGTGGGCCGCCAGCGCGTCGGCACGCCAGCCCGGGCGGCGCGCCGCCTGCGCGGCCCACCAATCCTCGGGCGTCTGCTGCGCGTCGGGCCCACCGCCCTCCGCGCCGCCGCTGCGGGGATCGATCCAGAACACGTCGCGCGTTCCCGCGTCGATGCGCCCTTGCCGGGGATGCAGCTGGCCGGCCATGATCCGCAGCAGGGTGGTCTTGCCCCGGCCGTCGCCGCCCCGCAGCAGCGTGGCGCCCGGCCCGATGCACAGATCCATGCCGCCGAACAGCGGCTCTTCCGATCCGGGCATGGCGTGGCGCAAACCCGTGCATGCCCACAGCACCGGGCCGGTGCCGGCCGCGGGGCCCGGCGCGGCAGCGGGATGGCCGGCGGCCTCCAGCGGACGGTGCCAGAGGGAGGCCGGGGCGGGAGGAGTCTCGGGGGGCATGGCGGGCTTGTCTACGGTGTGGTTTCACGCCATTCTCCAGCACGGCGCGGGCCGTCCGCCCGACAATCGGCGGCGGAGCGTCGCGCCTCCGTCCGCCGCTCCGGCTTTTCGCCTCTCCTGCCCCTGCCCTTCACCCCTTACAGAGCCCATGACCCTGCGTTACCTCGATTTCGACTACAGCGAAGACAGCGATGGCTGCGGCACCTGGGACGCCATGGCGAGCGTGACCGGCGAGCACCTGCCGGCGCTGCATGCCGAGATCGCCGCGGTGCTGGACTGGGCGCACGACCGCTTCGGCGGCCAGCGCGGCCCGATCGAGGATGGCGGACTCTGGGACTACGACCTGCAGGCCGTGGAAGAGACTGCCACCGGGCAATCGCTGCACTATGACGAAGACGCCCGGTGCGTGGTGTCCGCTGCCGGCGCGGCCGGAGCACCGCGCCACACGGTCACCTTATCGCTGTGCGGCACCGCACCGTTCTGCGACGCCTTCCGAGAGCGCTTCGCGCTGGACTGAGCGCGAGCGCAAGCACCCAGCGGCTCAGCCCGCCTCCACCACGGCCAGCACCACGGCCGACTCGTCCACGGCCAGCGCCACCCGCCGGCCGGCGCGCAACCCCGATCCCTCGGGCGCGAAGCCCACCATGCGCACGCCGGCATCGAGATCGGCGACCACCTCGTCGCCCTGCGCGCCTCCGCGCGACACCCGCACGGCGCGGGCCGTCCAGGTGTTGGCGTCCGGCGGAGGGGAATGGCCCCGGCCCGTGGCCTGCCCGGCAGGCATGGCCCACACCCGCACGGCGGTGGCCTTGCACAGCGCCAGCACCGCGTTGCCCGGGCGCAGCCCGAGCAGTTCGCTGCTCTCGCGCGTGATGCGCGCGGCCAAGTGCATGCCCGCAGGCTCCGCTCCCCGTGCCGGCGCTTCTGCCGGCGCAGGCCCGCGCAGCCGCACCCGCGTCACCGCCCCGTCCGTCTCCAGCGCGTCCACCACGCAGGGCCACTGGTTGCGCATGCTGGTGCGCAGGGCCAGCGCCGCGGCCGGACGCACGGCCTGCGCCTGCGCCTGCGCCCGCACCCGTGCCGCCGCCGATCCGACCGCGCCCCCGCCCTCCGGCGCCACCGCGGCCAGCACGCCGGCACGGGCCTGGGCCAGCGCATCGGCGGCCCGCAGCAGCGCCTGCCCGGCCCCGGTCAGGCGCGCACCGCCCCCGCCCGCGCCGCCGACCACGCGTTCCACCAGCGGCGTGCCCGCCAGGTTGGTGAGCGTGTCCACCGCCTGCCAGGCGGCCTTGTAGCTCACGCCCACCGCGCGCGCGGCCTGCGAGATCGAGCCGGCCGCGCCGATCTCCCGGAGCACGGCCACGCGGCGGTCGGCCGGGCCATGGGCCAACGCGTCGGAGAAGGCGATCGGGGCCGCTGCGGGGGCGGGCCTGGAGGTTCTGGGGGGCATGGGCGCAATGATGCCGCAACGGCGGTGGTGGAGTGGCCCCGGGGCGGGGCTCATCCGTTGCCGGTTTCGGCTGACAGACCCGCGGCCCGTCCGCCGCCACACTGCACGCATGCCGATGTCCTCCCGCCCCCCGCCAGCGTCCGCGCCGGCCTCCGCCCCGCCACCTCCGTCCGCCCGCGTGTGGGCGGCGGCGCGCGGCAATCTGCAACTCACCGTATCGGCCGGCCTGATCGCCGCCATCGTGCTGTGGGGACTGGTATCGCCGGCCACGCTGGGCGTCTTCTTCGGCACGCTGCTCGCCAGCATCACGCGCAACTTCGGCTGGCTCTACCTGTGGGTGGTGCTGGGCCTGGTCGGGCTGGCCTTTTTCCTGGCGCTGAGCCGATACGGCGACCTGAAGCTCGGCGACGAAGACGACGAGCCCGAGTTCTCCACCCCCACGTGGTTCGCGATGCTGTTCGCCGCCGGCATGGGGATCGGCCTGGTGTTCTGGGGCGTGGCGGAGCCGGTGTCGCACTACGCGCTGCCGCCGCCCGGCATCGCGCCCCAAACGCCCGAGGCCGCGGGCGCCGCCATGCGCTATGCGTTCTTCCACTGGGGGCTGCACCCCTGGGCCATCTACGGCATCGTCGGCCTGACGATCGCGTTCTTCCAGTTCCGCCGCCAGGCCCCGGCGCTGGTGAGTTCCGCCACCGAATCGCTGCCGTGGCACGGCATGCGCCGCCTGTCGCCGGTCGTGAACGTGCTGGCGGTGGTGGCCACGGCCTTCGGCGTGGCTGCCTCGCTCGGCATGGGGGCCGCGCAGATCAACGGCGGCCTGCAGGCGGTGTTCGGCGTTCCCGTGGGTCCGTGGTCGCAGGCGGTGATCATCCTGGTGACCACCGCGCTGTTCATCACGTCCGCCGTGAGCGGGCTGGACCGCGGGGTGAAATGGCTCTCCAGCGCCAACCTGCTGCTGGCGGCCCTGCTGGCGCTGGTGGTGTTCCTGCTCGGGCCCACGGTATCGCTCGTGAACACCTTCACCAACACGCTGGGGGCCTACATCAGCGAGTTCGTGCGCACCAGCCTGCGCATGTCGCCGTTCCGTGACAGCAGCTGGGTGGGCGACTGGACCATCTTCTACTGGTCGTGGTGGATCGCGTGGTCGCCGTTCGTGGGCCTGTTCATCGCGCGCGTGTCGCGCGGCCGCACCATCCGGCAGTTCGTCCTCGGCACGGTGGTCGCCCCCACGCTGGTGGGCTTCCTGTGGTTCTCGATCTTCGGCGGCACCGCGCTGCACCTGGAGATCTTCCAGCAGGTGCCGCTGGCCGCCGCCGCGCAGGCCGACCCGGCCACGGCGATGTTCACGATGTTCAACGCCATGCCGCTGGGTCTGGCGATGTCCATCGTTGCCACGGTGCTGGTGGTGGTGTTCTTCGTCACCTCCGGCGACTCGGCCACGCTGGTGCTGGGCACCATGAGCACCCGCGGCGACCCCGATCCGTCCGCCCGCGTGAAGATCGTCTGGGGCCTGCTGGTGGCGGGCATCGCCCTGTCGCTGCTGTTCGCGGGCGGGCTGCAGGCGGTGCAGACGGCCACCATCGTGTTCGCATTGCCGTTCGCGCTGGTGCTGGTGCTCATGGCGGTGGCGCTGATGCGCGCGGTGCGCGAGGACCACGAGGCCGAACGCCAGCGCGAACGCGCGCTGCGCCGCCGCCTGCGCGAAATGGCCATGCGCGACTGACGCGCACGAACCGGGGCCGCATCCCAAGCGGCCCCGTCCTACAGCCCCAATCGCCGCCGCCGCGCGAGCTCGACCGGGCAGGGCGTGCGCCAATGGCCTTCAGCCGACGCGGTCGTGCGGAAGCCATGCCGTTGCCCCCTCTTTCCCCCCACGACCTATCCAGGATCCCACCGTGCCGTCCAACGATTCCACCCTGCTGACCGCCCATGACGCCTACCTGCTGCGCGAGGGAACGCACGCGCGGCTCTACCAATCCCTCGGCTGCCATCTGAGGCGCGAAGACGGCACCGCGGCGCGCGACACGCGCGGCGCCGATTTCTCGGTCTGGGCGCCCAACGCCGCCTCGGTATCGGTGATCGGCGACTGGAACGGCTGGAACGCCGACGCCGACCCGCTGGCCGCGCGCAACGACGGCAGCGGCGTGTGGGAAGGCTTCGCCCCCCATGCCGCGCACGGCCAGGCCTACAAGTTCCGCATCGTCTCGCGCAACGGCGGCCGCGTGCTGGAGAAGGCCGATCCGCTCGCCATCTGCTCCGAGCTGCCGCCCCGCACCGCCTCGCGGATCTGGGACCTTGACTACACCTGGAACGACGGCGAGTGGATGGCCTCGCGCGGGCCGCACAACGCGCTCGACGCGCCGATGTCGATCTACGAGGTGCATGCGGGCTCCTGGCGCCGCAAGGACGGCCAGTTCATGGACTACCGCGAACTCGCCCATGCGCTGGGCGACTACGTGCAGTCGATGGGCTTCACGCACGTGGAGCTGATGCCGGTGACCGAGCATCCGTTCTATGGCTCCTGGGGCTACCAGACCACCGGCTACTTCGCGCCGACCGCGCGCTACGGCACGCCGCAGGATTTCATGTACTTCGTGGACCACCTGCACCAGCGGGGCATCGGCGTGCTGCTGGACTGGGTGCCCTCGCACTTCCCGATGGACGGCCACGGCCTGGCCGAATTCGACGGCACGCACCTCTACGAGCATTCGGACCCGCGCCAGGGCTTCCATCCCGAATGGAACTCGGCCATCTTCAACTACGGCCGGCACGAGGTGCGCAGCTTTCTGATCTCGTCGGGCCTGTTCTGGCTCGACAAATACCACCTGGACGGCCTGCGCGTCGACGCGGTCGCCTCCATGCTCTACCTCGATTACGCGCGCAAGCACGGCGAATGGATTCCCAACCGCCACGGCGGGCGCGAGAACCTGGAGGCGATCGAGTTCATGCGGCTGCTGAACCGCTCGCTCTACCGCGACCATCCCGACACCGTGAGCATCGCGGAGGAATCGACCGCCTGGCCCATGGTCTCGCGGCCGCTGGAGATGAACGGCCTCGGTTTCGGCATGAAGTGGAACATGGGCTGGATGCACGACACGCTGGCCTACTTCAAGGAAGACCCGATCAACCGCCGGCACCACCACCACAAGCTCACGTTCTCGCTGGTGTATGCCTTCAACGAGAACTTCGTGCTGCCGCTCTCGCACGACGAGGTGGTGTACGGCAAGGGCTCGCTGATCAACAAGATGCCCGGCGACGACTGGCAGCAGTTCGCCAACCTGCGCGCGCTCTTCGGCCTGATGTGGGCCCACCCCGGCAAGAAGCTGCTCTTCATGGGCGGCGAATTCGGCCAGCGCCGTGAATGGACGCACGAGGGCGAACTCGAATGGTGGGTATGCGACAGCCCCCTGCATGGCGGCCTGCAGCACATGGTGCGCGAGCTCAACCGCGTCTACCGCAGCGAACGGGCCCTGCACGATCTCGACTTCTCGCCCGAGGGCTTCCAGTGGGTCGAGGCCGACGATGCCGACCGCAGCGTGTTCGCCTTCCTGCGCAAGCCGGGCCCCGAGGCCCAGCGCCAGGGCGCCGGCCCGGTGCTGGTGGTCTGCAACCTGACACCCGTGCCGCGCGAGAACTACCTCGTCGGCGTTCCCACCGCCGGCTACTGGCAGGAGCTGTTCAACAGCGACGCCCGCGAATTCGGCGGTGCCGGCTGGGGCAACCTGGGCGGCCTGCAGGCCGCGCCGGTGCGTTCTCACCAGTGGGAACAGTCGATCTGCCTCACGCTGCCGCCGCTGTCCACCCTCATCCTTCGACAGGAGCCCGCACGCCATGCCAGCACCCCGTGAACCCGCGCCCTCGTCCTTGTCCCCGACGCCGTCGTCCTCCCGCGCCCCGGCTCCTGCCGCTCCTGCGCCGTCGGCACCACCGCGCGCCGCGGCTGTCCCTTCCGGGCAGAGCGCGGAAAGCCGCCAGTCCGCGGTGACGGCATCCGCCGCCGCACCGCAAGCTGGCTCCCGGGTGCCCTCCGGCACCATGCCGCCCGGCGACGCAGGCCGCGGCCGCGCCGTGATCGATGCGGTGCTGCCGGCCGTCAACGGCGGGCGCTTCCCCGTCAAGCGCGTGGCCGGCGAGCCGGTGCGCATCACCGCCCACTGCTTCACCGACGGCCACGACGTGCCGCGTGCGATGCTGCGCTGGTGGAAGGATACCGAGGACGGATCGCCCGCTCCGGATGCGCCCACCGAGGTGCCGATGCAGCTGGAGGTGAACGACGAGTGGTGGGCCGAGTTCACGCCCGAAGAGCCGGGCCTCTACCGCTACACCGTGGCGGCCTGGGTGGACACCTTTGAATCCTGGCGGCACGACATGGAGCGCCGCGTGGACGCGGTCGACATCCGCGTGGCGGCCCGCGTGGGCGCGGCCGAGGCGCGCGCCGCCGCCATGCGCGCGGCCTCGCACACCGCCGCCGCCGACGCCCGGCTGCTGGAGGCCTGGGCCGCGGACCTGGAACAGGGCGCGCAGGGCCCGGACGGCGGCGCCGAGGCGCTCAAGGCGCTGGCGCTGCAGGACGACGCCGCCGAGGCGATGCGCCGCCACCCGGACCGCAGCCTGCAGACCCTCCACCCCGTGGCGCTGCCGCTGCGTGCGGACCGCGAACGCGCCCGCTTCAGCAGCTGGTACGAACTCTTCCCGCGCTCGGCCTCGCCCGTGCCCGGCATGCACGGCACCTTCCGCGACGTGGAAGCCCGCCTTCCCCGCATCGCCGAAATGGGCTTCGACGTGCTGTACCTGCCCCCCATCCACCCGATCGGCCGGGTGCAGCGCAAGGGCCCCAACAACGCGCTCACCGCCGGCCCGGGCGACGTGGGCAGCCCCTGGGCGATCGGCGCGGACGAAGGCGGCCACAAGTCCATCCACCCGGAACTGGGCACGGCGGAGGACTTCCGCCAGCTGGTGGCCCGCGCGCGCGAGCACGGTATCGAGGTCGCGATGGACATCGCCTTCCAGTGCGCGCCCGACCACCCCTACGTGCGCGAGCACCCGGACTGGTTCCGTTGGCGGCCCGACGGCACGGTGCAGTACGCCGAAAACCCGCCCAAGAAATACCAGGACATCTACCCCTTCCACTTCGAATGCGAGGACTGGCGCGGCCTATGGCAGGAACTGCGCAGCGTGTTCGCGCACTGGATCGGCCAGGGCGTGCAGATCTTCCGCGTGGACAATCCCCACACCAAGGCCTTTGCCTTCTGGGAATGGGTGATCCAGGACATCCAGCGCGAATACCCTGGCACGATCTTCCTGGCCGAGGCGTTCACGCGGCCCAAGGTGATGCACGGCCTCGCCAAGCGCGGGTTCACGCAGTCCTACACCTACTTCACCTGGCGCACCACGCGGCAGGAACTCACCGACTACTTCACGGAACTGAACACCGCGCCGGGCTGCGACTACTTCCGGCCCAATGCCTGGCCCAACACGCCCGACATCCTGCCGGCCCACCTGCAGGGCGGCGAGCCCGCCGTGTTCGCCTACCGCCTGGTGCTGGCGGCCACGCTCTCGGCCAACTACGGCATCTATGGCCCGGCCTACGAGCTGCTGGAGCACGAACCACGCGCGCCCGGCAGCGAGGAATACCGCGATTCAGAAAAATACCAGCTGCGCCACTGGGACCTGGACCAGCCCGGCAGCCTGCGCCCGCTGATCGCCTGCGTGAACCGCATCCGCCGCGAGCACGCCGCGCTGCAGGCCGACCACAGCCTGCGCTTCCTGCCCGTCGACAACGAGATGCTGCTCGCCTACATGAAGCGCTCGCCCGACGGCCGCGACGTGATCGTGACGGTGGTCAATCTCGATCCGCACCATGCGCAATCGGGCTGGATGCGCCTCTCGCCCGCGGACATCGCCATCGCGGAGGACGACCCGCCCGCCGCCGACTGGCAGATGCACGACCTGCTGAGCCAGCAGCGCTTCGTCTGGCAGGGCGAGCACCACTACATCCTGCTCGACCCGCGCCGCGCGCCGGCCCACATCTTCGCCGTGCGGCGCCGCGTCGCGAGCGCCGGAAACCTCGATCCTTTCCAGTGATGCCATGAACGCCCCATTGCTGCACACCTCCCCTTCCGGCACGAGCGCCACCACGGCGCCCGCCATGGCCGAGCCGCTGCCCGAACCGGGCCCCGTGGTCACCCCCGAAACCCCGGAGATCGACACCCAGGGCGATCCCCAGTGGTACCGCGACGCCGTCATCTACCAGCTGAACGTGAAGGCGTTCTACGACAGCAACAACGACGGCTACGGCGATTTCAAGGGCGTGACCGCCAAGCTGGACTACGTGAAGGACCTGGGCGTCAACACGATCTGGCTGATGCCCTTCTACCCGTCGCCGCTGCGCGACGACGGCTACGACATCTCCGACTACGAAAGCGTGCATCCGCAGTACGGCACGCTGGAAGACTTCAAGGAGATGCTCGACGCCGCCCACGCGCGCGGCCTGCGCGTGATCACCGAGCTGGTCATCAACCACACCTCGTCCGAGCACCCCTGGTTCCAGCGCGCGCGGCACGCCCCGCCCGGCTCGCCCGTGCGCGACTTCTACGTCTGGAGCGACACCGACCAGATCTACCGGGGCACGCGCATCATCTTCACCGATACCGAGACCTCCAACTGGGCCTGGGACCCGGTCGCCAAGCAGTACTACTGGCACCGCTTCTTCAGCCACCAGCCGGACCTGAACTTCGACAACCCGGCGGTGCTGGAAGCCGTGTTCAAGACCATGCGCTTCTGGCTCGACATGGGCGTGGACGGCTTCCGGCTCGACGCCATTCCCTACCTGGTGGAGCGCGACGGCACGAGCAACGAGAACCTGCCCGAAACGCACGCGGTGATCAAGAAGCTGCGCGCGGCGATCGACGCCGAGTACGAGAACCGCTTCCTGCTCGCCGAGGCCAACATGTGGCCCGAGGACGTGCGCGAATACTTCGGCGACGGCGACGAATGCCACATGGCCTACCACTTCCCGCTGATGCCGCGCATGTACATGGCGATCGCGCAGGAGGACCGGCACCCGATCGTCGAGATCATGCAGCAGACGCCGGACATTCCCGACGGCTGCCAGTGGGCGATCTTCCTGCGCAACCACGACGAACTCACGCTCGAGATGGTGACCAGCAAGGAGCGCGATTACATGTACAGCATGTACGCGGCCGACATGCGCGCGCGCATCAACCTCGGCATCCGCCGGCGGCTCTCGCCGCTGATGGAGAACGACGTCGACCGCGTGAAGCTCATGAACGGCATGCTGCTGTCGATGCCGGGCTCGCCCATCATCTACTACGGCGACGAGATCGGCATGGGCGACAACGTGTTCGTGGGCGACCGCAACGGCGTGCGCACGCCCATGCAGTGGTCTCCCGACCGCAACGGCGGCTTCTCGCGCGCCGATCCGCAGCGGCTCTACCTGCAGCCCATCATGGACGCGGTGTACGGCTACGAGGCGCTGAACGTCGAGGCCCAGTCGGGCGACCAGAGCTCGCTGCTGCACTGGACGCGCCGCATGCTGGCCGTGCGCAAGACCAGCCGCGCCTTCGGCCGCGGGCGCCGCACCTTCCTGAAGCCCGGCAACCGCAAGATCCTGGCCTACGTGAGCGAGCACGAGGACGACATCATCCTCACCGTGTTCAACCTCTCGCGCGCCGCGCAGCCCGTGGAGCTGGACCTGTCCGCCTACCGGGGCCGCACGCCGATCGAGATGCTGGGCCGCGTCACCTTCCCGCCGATCGGCGACCTGCCCTACCTGCTCACGCTGCACTCCTTCGGCTTCTACTGGTTCCGCCTCTCCAACGAGGCGCCCGTGCCCTCCTGGCACCAGGAAGGGCTGGACCTGCAGGAGCGGCCGGTGCTGGTGCTGTTCGACGGCTGGACCAGCTTCTTCCGCGAACGCGTCATGCCCTGGCGCATCGGCATGGCCGAACGCATGCGCGCGCAGTTCGAGGGCGACACGCTGCCGCGCTTCATCGAGCTGCAGCGCTGGTATGCCGACAAGGGCGCGGCCATCACCGGCGCGCGCATCGTCGATCACACGGTGTGGAAGGCGGGCGATGCCTGCGAATGGATGCTGCCCCTCGTCGCGGTGGACACCGATGCGGGCACCGGCGGCAAGGGTGCCGCGGCCGCGGACGGCGCAGCGGCCGGCGTGCCGTACTTCGTGCCGCTCGCGCTCGCCTGGGAAGAAGGCAGCGAGGAGCGCATGCGCCGCATCTCGCCGGCCGGCGTGGCCCGCGTGCGCCAGCAGGCGCAGGTCGGCGTGATGGGCGACGCGTTCCACGACGAGTCCTTCTGCCGCGCCGTGGTGCGCGCGCTGGGCGAGAACACCGCCCTGCCGACGGACCGCGGCGGCAGCGTGCGCTTCTCGCACACGTCCGCCTTCGCGGCGCTGGCCGAGGGCCTGGACGCGCTGCCCGTGGCGCGCCCCGGCGCGCAGAGCAGCAACACCGTGGTGTCGCTCGGCGAGACGCTGTTCCTCAAGGGCTACCGGCGGCTGCGCGAGGGCATCAACCCCGAGCTGGAAGTGGGCCGCTTCCTGACCGAGGTGGCGCACTTCCCGCACTGCGTGCCGGTGCTGGGCGCCGTGGAATACATGGCCCCGGGCGGCGGCACCATGACGCTCGCGCTGGTGCAGGCCTACGTCTCCAACCAGGGCGACGGCTGGGAATACACGCTCGGCTACCTGGAGCGCTTCCTGGAAGACATGCGCACCGTGCCCGATGCGGTCGTGCCCGACGTGCACGGCGGCTTCCTCGCGCTGGTCCGCACGCTCGGGCGGCGCACGGCGGAGCTGCACCAGGCGCTCGGCCTGCGCACGGGCGACGCGGCCTTCGACCCCGAGCCGATCACCGCGCAGGACGTCACGGCCTTCCGCGACCGGGCCCGCGCCGAAGCGGAAGAGACGCTCGCGCTGCTGGAGCGGCGCCTGCACGACCTCCCGCCCGCCACGCAGAACGACGCACAGGCGGTGCTGGCGCGGCGCGGCGCGATCCTGGAACGCCTCGCCGCCGACCGCGGGCAGGCGCCCACGGGCCACAAGAGCCGCTACCACGGCGACTACCACCTGGGCCAGGTGCTGGTGACGGGCAACGACTTCGTGCTCATCGACTTCGAGGGCGAGCCGGGCCGCAGCTTCGAGCAGCGCCGCGCCAAGGGATCGCCGCTGCGCGACGTGGCCGGCATGCTGCGCTCGTTCAACTACGCCCGCTGGGCGGCGCTGCGGCACATGACGCAGTCCACCGAGGAAATGGTCCGCCTGGACGAGGCCGCGCGCGACTGGGAGCACCAGGCCCGCGACGCGTTCCTGGAGGCCTATGCCACCGCCGGCACCCATCCGGATCTCGACCTGGTGGCGCTGTTCGAGCTGGAGAAGGCCCTCTACGAACTGCGCTACGAGCTGGGCAACCGCGTGGACTGGGCCCAGGTGCCGCTGCAGGGCATCCTCGCGCTGATCGGCGCGGCCGCCGCCCCGACGCCCCGGCCCGCCGTGCCCAGCCTGCCGCCCCCACCCGGAGGGTCCACGGAAGCGCCCTGACCGCGCGGGGGCCGACCTCCGGGCGGGCTCCCGTTTCCGCCGCCTTCCCACCCCGATAGCCCGCTTGCGGGCCCCACCCCTTTCGCCGAGGCTTCATCCATGGAACATTTCGCCTTTCCCCTCGAGCCCGTCCGCGCCATGCTGTTCCAGCTCGGCGCCTTCCTGCCGCGCCTGCTGGTGGCCCTGGTCGTCGTCGCGGTGGGCTGGCTGGTCGCCAAGGCCGCGCGCTTCGCGGTGACGCGCGGCCTGCGCGCCATCAACGTCCAGGTGCTGGCCGAGCGCGCCGGCCTCGACGGCTTCCTGCGCCAGGCCGGCTCGAAGACCGACACCATCGGCCTCTTCGGTTTGCTGGCCTACGGCATCGTGCTGCTCGCCGCGCTGCTGATCGCCTTCAACGGCATGGGCCTGAGCTACGTCACCGCCCTGCTCAGCCGGGTGCTGTGGTTCATCCCGAACCTGTTCATCGCGCTGCTGATCCTTGCGCTGGGGGCGTACTTCGCGCGCTTCGTGGGCGACATGGTGTCGGCCTACTGCCGGCGCGCGGGCATGGCGGACACCGTGCTGCTCGGCAAGGTCGCGCAGTACGCGATCGTCATCTTCTCGGTGCTGATCGCGCTCGACCAGCTCGGCATCGGCGGCGACATCGTGCGCCAGAGCTTCCTGATCCTGCTGGGCGGCATCGTCTTCGGCCTGGCGCTCGCCTTCGGCCTGGGCGGGCGCGAGCGCGCCGCCGAATGCATCGAGCAGTGGTGGCCGCGCCGCCGCGGCGATGCGCCCGCCGGCCGGGACCCGCTGGTTCCGCCGCGCGATCCCCGGGATCCGCGCGATCCGGGGTTCTGACCCACCGCGCTTTTCCCGCTCCTCGCCTGCCTCAACGGCCCGTGTCTTCCGACGGCACGGGCCGTTTTCCTTGCCGGCACGCACTTCCACGCACGGGAAAACCCCAGCCCCCCGCGTCAGCCTTTTCTCAGCCCAGGCGCCGTACGATCCGCTCTAATGCCGGGCGGACGCGGCGCCGGGTTTTCCGTCGCGCGCGTCCACCCACAACACCAACGAACGACAGGAGACAGCAAGCGTGACAGGACTCCTCCAACTGGCCCGGGGCATGGACTGGGTTTCGACCAAGCTCAGCAAGGTCGCGGGCTGGGCCGTGCTCGCCGCCGCCCTGATTTCCGCCGGCAACGCCCTCGTGCGCTACGGGCTCGACATGAGCTCGAACGCGTGGCTCGAGATCCAGTGGTACCTCTTCGGCACCACCGTGATGCTCGGCGCCCCCGTGGTGCTCAAGCTCAACGAGCACGTGCGCGTGGACATCATCTACGGCAAGCTGCGCGGCCGCGGCCCGGTGTTCGTCGATCTCTTCGGCCTCGTCTTCTTCCTGCTGCCCGTGATGGGCCTGCTCACCTGGCTCACCTGGCCGTTCTTCTGGAACATGTTCGTCACCAAGGAGATGTCCGGGAACATCGGTGGCCTGATCCGCTGGCCCGCGGCGCTGCTGCTGCCGCTGGGCTTCGGCGCGGTCTTCCTGCAGGGCATGGCCGAGATCATCAAGCGCGTGGCCTACCTCACCGGCCACCTGCAGATCAGCACGCATTACGAGAAGCCGGTGCAGTAACCGCACTCACAAAAAAAAGCGCCGACCGTCCCGACTTCTCCAGGAAGACCTTCCCCATGCACATGGAAAATTTCGCCCCGATCATGTTCGCGGGGCTGATCGTGATCATGCTGATCGGCTTTCCGGTCGCGTTCTCGCTCGCGGCCCTGGGCCTGTTCAGCGGCTTCTTCGCCATCGAGATGGGCTGGTTCCCGGCCAACTTCATGGCCAACCTGCCGATCAACATGTTCGGCATCCTGTCGAACGACCTGCTGCTGGCCATCCCGTTCTTCACGCTGATGGGCGCGGTGCTCGAGAAATGCGGGCTCGCCGAGGACATGCTCGACTCCATGGGCCAGCTCTTCGGCCCCGTGCGCGGCGGCCTGGGCTACTCGGTCATCATCGTGGGCTTCATCCTCGGGGCCATCACCGGCACCGTGGCCGGCCAGGTGATCGCCATGGCGATGATCTCGCTGCCGGTGATGATGCGCTACGGCTACAACATGCGCTACGCCACCGGCGTGCTGGCCGCGTCGGGCACCATCACCCAGCTCGTGCCGCCCTCGCTGGTGCTGATCGTCATGGCCGACCAGCTCGGCCGCTCGGTGGGCGACATGTACAAGGGCGCCTGGGGCCCTGCCATCCTGCAGGTGCTGATCTTCGCGATCTACACCTTCCTGCTGGGCCGCATCCGCCCCGAATACGTGCCCGGCCTGCCCCGCACGGCGCGCACGCTGCACGGCTGGGCCCTGTGGGGCAAGTGCCTGCGCGGCATCATCCCCTCGGCCATCCTGATCTTCGCGGTGCTCGGCTCCATGGGCGGCCTGCCCTTCATGGACCACGCCATCGCCACCCCCACCGAGGCGGGCGCCATGGGCGCCGTCGGCTCGCTGATCCTCGCGGCGATCCACAAGCGCCTGACGTGGCAGCTCATCAAGGAAGCCATGGACGGCACCATGCGCCTCACCGCCATGGTGGTGTTCATCCTGATCGGCTCGCGCGTGTTCTCGCTGGTGTTCCAGGGCGTGGATGGCGCGATCTGGATCGAGCACATGCTGAGCGACCTGCCGGGCGGCCAGATCGGCTTCCTGATCGTGGTGAACCTCTTCATCTTCTTCCTGGCGTTCTTCCTCGACTTCTTCGAGATCGCCTTCATCATCCTGCCGCTGCTGGGCCCCGTCGCGCACAAGCTGGGCATCGACCTCGTCTGGTTCGGCGTGCTGCTGTGCGTGAACATGCAGACCAGCTTCATGCACCCGCCCTTCGGCTTCGCCCTCTTCTACCTGCGCGGCATCTCGGACACGCTGTTCAAGGAAAAGCGCATCGACCGGCCGGTGAAATCGAGCGACATCTACATGGGCTCCATCCCCTGGGTGGTCATGCAGCTGATCCTCGTGGCGATCGTGATCTTCTTCCCGCAGACCGTGACCGTGTTCCTCGACAAGGAAAAGGTGGTCGACCTCGACAAGGTGCAGCTCGACATGCCCGCGGACAGCTCGGCCGAGCCGTCCATCAACATGGACGACCCCTTCGGCACCGGCAGCAAGCCCGCGGACGGTGCTTCCGCCGCCCCCGGTGCGGAACCCGCGATGCCGATGCCGGAACCGATGCCCGAGCCGGCCGCCCCCGACCCCGCGCCGGAAGGCGCGGCCAGCACGCCGCAATGACACAGAGCGGACAGCCCGCGCACGGGGACGGCATCGACCAAAGCATCAGCATCGGCACGGACGTCGACATCGAAAGCGCCGCTTTCCCGCCCCTGGTGCGGCTGCTCGCCTTCGTCATCGTGGGCGGCCTGGCGGCGTTCGCGCTCTGGTCGCTCCCGGCGCTGCGCGGCGCGCAGTGGACCTTTCCCGCACTCGCCACCTTCGGCCTTGCGGCCGTGCTGATCGGCTGGGTGGGCTGGTGGATGGTGTTCAGCCGCACGCGGTTTTCTTCCAGCGAAGACAACGAAGACGGTGGCGGCGTGATCCTGCAGACGTGGCTGTGGGACAAACGCGTGCGCGCGGCCGACGTGGCGAGCTTCAAGATCGTGCACTGGCCGTGGTTCCAGGCCGTCATCGCGCCGCGGATCCTGCTGCGGCGCAAGGGCGGCGGGATCACGTGGGTGCATGCGGCGGATGCGGGGTTGCTGGTGGCGTTCGGGCAGGCGGTGGTCCGCATGGGCTGCAGCAGCCAGCCTGCTCCACCGCCCCCCGCCGATCAGTTCGTCGGTCGCTTCTGAATGGCCGGAATCGCCCGGGGCGAGGAGAGCAAGCGGGGATGGTCGCCGCCGAAGTCGACCCAGGGGTTGTCGTTCAACATTGCGCTGCCTTCGACGCTCGGCTCCTGGTAGCGCATCACGAAGGATTTGGGCCCGTGCGCGTAGGCCACCACGAGGCCGTCGGGCGCATCGAAAAAGCCTCCATGCGGCACCAGCCCCGGATAGCTGACGCGCCACGCATGGCCGCTTTCACCGACCTTGCCGAAACGAAGCTTGCCCACGACATCCTGCGGCAAGACGAAAAACCACGTGTAGGGGCCACCTGACACGATGGTCATCACCTCATCGATGCCCACGCCGGCGTCGGAGCTGTTCACGTGCAGGCGGCCGAACTTGCGTTGCACGAATTCGGTCGTCGGCACGTCCATGGCCCGCATGTCGTAGACCTTCGGATACGGGGGGACGCCGGCTTCGGATGTCTGCAGGAACCCTCCGCGCGGCATCTCGGGAAGCCGCCCGGCCTGCTCGATCTGCTGGAGAAGTTCCTTGCGCCCGAGGTGGAAGTGGTCGATGAGCGCGGCCGACTCGCTGGCGCTCAGGCCACGGGTCCGGGAGGCGCGCAGGATCGGCCGGGCGGCTTCGGGAATGGGCACCTCGGTCACGCGCACGCCCACGGTGCGGAGCCGGGCGTTGACCGCGTCGAGCCCCACGGAGGGCGGCGAGCCGTCACTGTAATGGAGCGCGATGTAGCCTTCGGTGTCCGCCGCGGGCGCGCTGAGAGCCGGCGCCGCAAGGCTGGCCAGAAACATGGCGAGTGCTGCGAATCGGGTGGCAGAGGTCTTGTCTTTCATGATGGATGGGCTGAAAGCATGGTGTCGAAGTGGCTGGGTCCGCGCGCGGCAGGCAGGCAGTCCGGCGCCGGCCGAGCGCGGGGCGAACTCAGGCCCTCGGCCCGTGAACCCGATGCCGGGGTCCAGGCCGGAGCGCTGATCCCGATGGACGTTGCCCTGCTCGCATTCGGCCGATCCGCATTGCGTCCGAGGGGACTCGGTTCAGGGCGGGTCTTCGATCCATCGATGGCTTCATGATGGCTGCCGAACGATCCCATTGAAATCGGATAATTTCGGCCGACTCCTTCGAAACCATTGAACAAACTTCGCCCCATGCTGCGCCTGACCCTCGACGCGCTCCAAGTGCTGGACGCCATAGCGCGCTGCGGCAGCTTCGCGGCTGCCGCCGACGCGCTGCATCGGACGACCTCGACGCTGTCCTATACGGTCAGGAAGCTCGAAGACGATCTGGGCGTCCAGTTGTTCGACCGCAGCGGCCACCGCGCCACGCTCACGGACGCGGGCCGGGTGCTGCTCGACGAGGGGCGTACGGTGCTCGATGCGGCACGCGCTGTGGAGCGGCGCGTGCGCAGCGTGGGTGACGGATGGGAGGCTGAACTGACGATCGCCGTCAACGAGCTCGTGCCGATCGAGCGCGTGCTGGAAGCGGTGGCTGATTTCTACGCGGCGGGCCACCCCACGCGCATCCGCGTGCGCACGGAGGTGCTCGGCGGTGTCTGGGAGTCGCTCGTCGTTCGCCGCGCCGATGTGGCCGTGACCGAAGTCGAGTCCGGCGGCAGTTCGGAGATCGCCCATTGTCCGATCAGCGCGCTGCCCTTTGTGTTCGCGGTGGCGCCCGACCATCCCCTGGCGCGCGAGAAGCAGCCCGTGAAGCTCGCCGCGATCCGCCGGCATCGCGTGGTCGTGGTGGCCGACTCGGCCTTTGCGGCGGTGCCTCGTTCGTCGGGCATCCTGGATGCGGCCGACACGCTGACGGTATCCAGTCTGCAGACCAAGCTGGCGGCCCAGTTGATGGGCCTGGGGGTCGGGTTCCTGCCCGAACCCCTGGCCGCCGGCCCGATGGCCAGGGGGCAACTCGTCGAGTTGCGCGTCTCTGCTCCCAAGCCGCGCATGCAGCTCAGCATTGCATGGCGCAGCGCGGAGGACGGCCCCGCGCTACGCTGGTTCGTAGAGCGGTTGCGCACCATCGATCTCACGTCGGCGGGGCACCTCGCCCAACGGGCAGGCGCTTGCCCTGCCGAGCGTCAGCAGCATCCCCCCTCTCCGGTGGCTTGACAAGGGAGAGGCCGCCGGCCGACGGCAGCCCCCCCGTTCCGATCAGAGTTTCTGCGCCTGCATGAACCGATCGAACGTGCCTTCCGTGAACCGGAACCACGCATTCTCGTCCGCCAGGAACTTCGCGTAATCCGTGTACACCTTCTTCCACTCCGGATTGGTGTTGTTCAGGTCCGCGTAGATCTGCTGCGCCGACTTGAACGCCGCGTTCATCACGTCCTGCGTGAACGGCCGCAGCTTGGTGCCCGAGCCCACGAGCTGCTTGATCGCCACGGGGTTGCGCGCGTCGTACTTCGAGAGCATCGTGACGTGGGCGTGCGAGGCGGCAGCCTCCACCACGGCCTTGTACTCGGCCGGCAGGCCTTCCCAGGCCTTGGTGTTGATGTAGAAGTCCAGCTGCGGGCCGCCTTCCCACCAGCCGGGGTAGTAGTAGAACGGCGCGACCTTGTTGAAGCCGAGCTTCTGGTCGTCGTATGGGCCCACCCATTCCAGCGCGTCGATCGTGCCCTTTTCCAGCGCGGGGTACAGGTCGGCGCCGGGAATGGACTGCGGGATTACGCCGAAGGGTTCCAGCACCTTGCCCGCGAACGGGTTCGTGCGGAACTTCAGGCCCTTGAGGTCGGCGACGGACTTGATCTCCTTGCGGAACCAGCCGCCCATCTGCGCGCCCGTGTTGCCGCCAGGGAAGCTGATGATGTTGTACTTGGCGTAGAACTCGCGCATCAGCTTCAGGCCGTTGCCCTCGTACATCCAGGCGTTCATCTGCCGCGCGTTCAGGCCGAAGGGCACGGCGCAGCCCAGGCAGAAGGTCGGGTCCTTGCCGTAGAAGTAGTACGGTGCCGTGTGCGCCATCTCGACCGATGCGTTCTGCACGCCGTCCACCACGCCGAAGGCGGGCATCAGTTCGCCGCCGGCATGCACCGAGATCTGGAACTTGCCGCTCGTGGCTTCGCTGACCTTCTTGGAGAACACTTCCGCCGTGCCGTAGATGGTGTCCAGCGACTTGGGGAAGCTGGATGCGAGGCGCCAGCGGATGCTGGCCTGGGCGTGCACAGCGGGGGCTGCGCCGGCCGCCAGGACGCCGGCGATGCCTGCGTGCTTGAGGATGGAACGACGGTCCATGGATGGGTCTCCGGTGATGATTGTTTGCATGCCTGCTGCCGGGCGCCTATGGCGACAGACAGACGGACTGTTTCAGCCGGAAACGATTGTAGGAACGCCCCTGCGCACGCTCTTGGGGGTTTTCCCGCGAACCCCCTGGCAGGGCCGCGCGGATTCAGGCTTCTGCAAGCCTTTGCGCGCCGGGCCCGCCCGTCATTCACCCAGGGGGCCGAAGCGCGCGGTGACGGAGCGCACGATGCCTTCCGCATCGAGGCCCTGCAACGCGAGCAGCTTGGCCGGGTCGCCGTGCTCGATGAACACGTCCGGCAGGCCGAGCTGCAGCACCGGCTTCTGGATGCCGGCGGCGTTCAGGGCCTCGCACACGGCACTGCCGGCGCCGCCCATCACGGCCCCCTCTTCCAGCGTCACGAAGGCGTCGTGCGTGGCGGCGATCTCCAGCAGCAGCGCGGTGTCGAGCGGCTTGGCCCAGCGCATGTTGGCCACCGTGGCGTCCAGCGTCTCGGCGGCCTGCAGCGCGGGATAGAGCAGCGTGCCGAACGCCAGGATCGCGATGCGACGGCCGGTGCGGCGCACCTCGCCCTTGCCGAAGGGCAGGCCCTCCAGGCCCGGCAGGGGCTCCACGCCCGCGCCGCTGCCGCGCGGGTAGCGCACGGCCACGGGATGGTCCTGCCCGAAGGCGGTGGAGAGCAGCTGGCGGCACTCGCGCTCGTCCGCCGGGCAGGCCATGCTCATGTTCGGGATGCAGCGCACGAACGGGATGTCGTAGGCGCCCGCGTGCGTGGCACCGTCGGCGCCGACGAGGCCGGCCCGGTCGAGCGCGAACACCACCGGCAGGTTCTGCAGCGCCACGTCGTGGATGAGCTGGTCGTAGGCGCGCTGCAGGAAGGTGGAGTAGATCGCCACCACCGGTTTCACGCCCTCGCAGGCCATGCCCGCGGCGAAGGTCACGGCATGCTGCTCGGCGATGCCCACGTCGTAGTAGCGGCCGGGGAAGCGCTTCTCGAACTCCACCATGCCGGAGCCTTCGCGCATCGCGGGCGTGATGCCCACGAGCCGCTCGTCCTGCGCGGCCATGTCGCAGAGCCACTGGCCGAACACCTGCGTGAAGGTCTGCTTGGGCGGCGTGGTGGGCTTCGTCAGGCCCACGGTCGGATCGAACTTGCCCGGGCCGTGGTAGGCCACGGGATCGGCCTCCGCCAGCTTGTAGCCCTGGCCCTTCTTCGTGACCACATGCAGGAACTGCGGGCCCTTGAGGCCGCGGATGTTCTCCAGCGTGGGAATCAGCGAATCGAGGTCGTGCCCGTCGATCGGGCCGATGTAGTTGAAGCCGAACTTCTCGAACAGCGTGGCCGGCACCACCATGCCCTTGGCCTGCTGCTCGAAGCGCTTGGCGAGTTCCAGCAGCGGCGGCACGGGGCCGAGCACGGTCTTGCCGACGTTCTTGGCCGCGGCGTAGAACTGCCCGCTCATGAGCTGCGCCAGGTAGCGGTTGAGCGCCCCCACCGGCGGGCTGATGCTCATGTCGTTGTCGTTGAGGACGACGAGCAGGTTGGCGTCGGCCACGCCGGCGTTGTTCAGCGCCTCGAAGGCCATGCCGGCCGTCATCGCGCCGTCGCCGATGATGGCCACGGCCCGGCGGTCCTCGCCGCGCTGGCGGGCGGCCATGGCCATGCCGAGCGCCGCCGAGATGCTGGTGCTGGAGTGCGCCGTGCCGAAGGTGTCGTATTCGCTCTCGGTGCGCTGCGGGAAGCCCGAGAGGCCCCCCAGCTGGCGCAGCGAGGGCATGCGGTCGCGGCGGCCCGTGAGGATCTTGTGCGGGTAGGTCTGGTGGCCCACGTCCCACACCAGGCGGTCGCGCGGCGTGTCGAATACCGCGTGCAGCGCCACGGTGAGCTCCACCGTGCCCAGGTTGGAGCTGAGGTGCCCCCCCGTCTTGGAGACGCTGTCGAGCACGAACGCGCGCAGTTCCTCGGCCAGTTCTTTCAGCTGGGCACGCGACATCCGGCGCAGGTCGGCCGGATCGTTCACGGTCTGCAGGAGGGGGAAGGAGTTCGTGGACATATTGCTCTTGGTTGGAAGGGTCCGGCACCCGTCATGCCGGTCGCGGGGGAAACCACGGGGCGCCGCTTTCCGGCAGCGGCCGCGCGCCTTTGCGGGCGTGGCGCGGCAGCACGCGCGGCGCGGTCCGCCCGCCAGTATCAGCGGGACCGGTCAATCACCATGTCGGCCAGTGCCGCCAGCGGCCGCGTACGCGACAGGCCGCTCGCCGCCAGCGCCGCATGCGCCTCGTCGCGCAGCGTGGCGGCATAGGCGCGCGCACGGTCCAGGCCCAGCAGCGATACGTAGGTGGGCTTGTCGCTCGCGGCGTCCTTGCCGGCGGTCTTCCCGAGCGTGGCGGAATCGGCCACCACGTCGAGCACGTCGTCCACCACCTGGAACGCGAGCCCGAGCGCCGCGCCGTAGCGCGACAGGGCCTCCCAGGCGGCGGGGGATGCGTCGCCGCAGGCCGCGCCCATGAGCACGCTCGCCTGCAGCAGCGCGCCGGTCTTGAGGCGGTGCATGCGGCGCAGCTCGTCCTCCGAGAGGGCGATGCCGACGCTGGCCAGGTCGATCGCCTGCCCGCCCGCCATGCCGTCGGCACCCGCGGCGCGCGCGAGCAGCCGGCACAGCCGGGCCTGCATGGCGTCGGGCACGTCGTCGTCGGGCGTGAGCAGCTCGAAGGCCAGCGCCTGCAGCGCGTCGCCCGCGAGCAGGGCCTGGGCCTGGCCGAACTGCACGTGCACCGTGGGCTTGCCGCGGCGCAGCACGTCGTTGTCCATGCACGGCATGTCGTCATGCACCAGGGAATAGGCGTGGATCAGCTCCACCGAGCAGCCCGCGCGCAGCGCCGCACCGGCATGGCCGGCGACGGCCTCGGCCGCGGCGAGCACCAGCAGCGGGCGCAGGCGCTTGCCGGCACCCAGCACGGCATAGCGCATGGCGTCGCCCAGGCCGCCGGGCGCATCGGCGGGCACCCAGGCCTCGAGGGCGGATTCCACGCGCTGCAGCGCCTCGGCGCTCCAGGCGGAAAGATCGAAGCCGGCGTCGCCGGCGGACGGGGAAAACGCGGCGGTGCCCATCAGTCTTGCGTCCACGGTTGCAGGGTGCCGTTCTCCAGCACCTTGATCTGGTCCTGCACCGCCTCCAGGCGGCCGCGGCAGAACGCCAGCAGTTCCGCCCCGCGCTGGTAGCCGGCGAGCATCTGCTCGAGCGGCAGCTGGCCCGACTCGATGCGGCCCACCAGCTGTTCCAGCTCCTCCAGCGCGGCTTCGTAGCTCGCGGGCTCGGGGGAGGCAGGGGCGGTGGCGGTAGGGGAGGCCTTGGGCATGGCAGGAACGCCGCGCCGGCGGGCGCGGATAAAACGGGCCATTTTAGGCGCATGCCGGCACGCTCCCCGGGCAGCGCCCCGCGTCACACGCACGCCACGGAACCGCAATACACGCACGGGGGGTCCGGAAATAACCCCATTGGCTACAATCCCATTTCTTCGTCGAACCGGCTGTGGGTACTTTGCTCGGCCGGTTTCGTTTTTTCCACGTCCCCGTGCGCACGCGCACCCTCCCTGTGGGGAGTCTTTAGGTCAGGTCACCCATGTCTGATTTAAGTCTTCAACTGCAGCAGGCCGCAAGCCAACTACCAGTTTCAAGCTACTTCGATGATGCGCTGTTCCGGCGCGAGCTGGACACCATCTTTCAGCGCGGGCCCCGCTATGTGGGGCACCAGCTGAGCGTGCCCGAGCCGGGCGATTATTACGCGCTGCCGCAGGAAGGACAGGGCCGTGCCCTGGTGCGCAATGCGCAGGGCGGCATCGAACTGGTCTCCAACGTCTGCCGCCACCGCCAGGCGGTGATGCTGCAGGGCCGGGGCAACCTGCGCACGAACGGCAAGGGCCATGCCGCGGGCAACATCGTCTGCCCGCTGCACCGCTGGACCTACTCGCCCCAGGGCGAGCTGCTGGGCGCGCCGCACTTCTCGCACGATCCCTGCCTGAACCTGAACAACTACGCGCTGCGCGAGTGGAACGGCCTGCTCTTCGAGGACAACGGCCGCGACATCGCCGCCGACCTCGCCGGCATGGGTCCGCGTTCGGAGCTGTCGTTCGACGGCTACGTGCTCGACAAGGTCGAGCTGCACGAGTGCAACTACAACTGGAAGACGTTCATCGAGGTCTACCTCGAGGACTACCACGTGGGCCCGTTCCACCCGGGGCTGGGCAACTTCGTGACCTGCGACGACCTGCGCTGGGAGTTCCAGAAGCACTACTCGGTGCAGACCGTGGGCGTGGCCTCCACCTTCGGCAAGCCCGGCTCGGACGTGTACCGCAAATGGCACGAGGTGCTGCTGAACTACCGCGAGGGCCGTATGCCCGAGCGCGGCGCGATCTGGCTCACCTACTACCCCCACATCATGGTGGAGTGGTACCCGCACGTGCTCACCGTGTCCACGCTGCACCCGATCAGCCCGACGCGCACGCTCAACATGGTCGAGTTCTACTACCCCGAGGAGATCGCGGCCTTCGAGCGCGAGTTCGTCGAGGCCCAGCAGGCCGCCTACATGGAGACCTGCATCGAGGACGACGAGATCGGCGAGCGCATGGATGCCGGCCGCAAGGCCCTGCTGGCGCGTGGCGACAACGAGGTCGGCCCCTACCAGAGCCCGATGGAAGACGGCATGCAGCACTTCCACGAGTGGTACCGCGGCGCGATGGGCGAGGCCGTTCCGCAGCGCTGAACGGGCGCCGATCGCCACTGCGAGTCCCGGAGGGCGGGTTTTCCGGGGCATCTTTCCGGAATGCGGGCGCCGGGGTGGCCTAACATCGGCCTTCCCCTTCGGTCCCTCATCTTCCGCCCCACGCCCATGCAAGCCCTCTGGATGGTCCTCGCCGCATTCCTCTTCGCGAGCATGGGGGTCTGCGTGAAGATGGCGTCCGCGCACTTCAACGCGGCCGAGCTGGTGTGCTACCGCGGCATCATCGGCATGGCCATCCTCTGGGCGCTGGCGCGGCGCCAGGGCGTGGGCCTCGGCACGCGCTATCCCGGCATGCACGCCTGGCGCAGCCTGATCGGGGTGGTGTCGCTGGGCGCCTGGTTCTACGCCATCGCGCACCTGCCGCTCGCCACCGCCATGACGCTCAACTACATGAGCAGCGTGTGGATCGCGGCCTTCATCGTCGGCGGCGCGCTGCTGGCTTGGCGGCCTTCGGGCGGCGCGGGCGGCACGCGCCCGCCCCTGCAGGCGCCGCTGGTGCTGACCGTGATGGCCGGCTTCGCGGGCGTCGTCATGATGCTGCGCCCGAGCCTCGGCGCCCACGAGATGTTCGCCGGCCTGATCGGGCTGCTCTCGGGCCTGTCGGCCGCGTTCGCCTACATGCAGGTGATGGCGCTGTCGCGCATCGGCGAGCCGGAGACGCGCACCGTGTTCTATTTCGCGGTCGGCTCGGCCGTGGCGGGCGGCGCGGCGATGCTGCTCACGGGTGCCTCGGCGTGGCCGGGCTGGCCGGGCCTGTGGCTGCTGCCGATCGGCTTCCTGGCCGCAGCGGGCCAGCTCTGCATGACGCGCGCCTATGCGCGGGCGGGATCGCAGCGCGGCACCCTGGTGGTCGCCAACCTGCAGTACTCGGGCATCGTGTTCGCGGGAATCTACAGCGTGGTGCTGTTCGGCGACGACATCCCGCCCATCGGCTGGGCCGGCATGGCGCTGATCATCGTGAGCGGGGTCGTCGCGACGGTGCTGCGGGCGCGCGCAGCACCGGGGGCTCCGGCGGAAGAGCACTGATCTGTTGGCGGCCTGCGCCGACGCGGCGCCGCCATGGGAGGCGGCACAATCCGCACCATGGGGTTCTGCTCGGCCGCATCGTCCGGGAACGCCGGCTCCCATTCCCTCACGCACCATCGACTGAACACGCCATGGCCTATACCACCCTCATTTCCGCCGACGAACTCCGGGCGCTGCGCGCGAGCGGCGCTCCCCTGATGGTCTTCGACTGCAGCTTCGATCTGGCGCACCCGTCGCGCGGTCAGCAGCAGTACCTGGAATCGCACATCCCCGGCGCGGTGTATGCGCACCTCGACGAGGCGCTCAGCGCCCGGCACGGCGTGCCCGGCGCGGGCGGCACCATCGTGGCGAAGGAAGGCGAGATGCCGTCGTCGGGCGGGCGGCATCCGCTGCCGCATCCCGAGCGCTTCGCCGCGTGGCTGTCGTCGGTGGGCTTTTCCAATGCGATGCAGGCGGTGGTGTACGACCGCAACGGCACCAACTTCTGTGGCCGCCTCTGGTGGATGCTGCAGTGGGCCGGCCACGGGGCCGTGGCGGTGCTCGACGGCGGACTGCAGGCCTGGGAGCAGGCCGGCGGCGAACTGGCGCACGGCGAGGAGCCCGCGCACTTCCAGGCGAACTTCGCGCTGGGCGAGCCGCTGCAGCGCCTCGCCACGGCCGCCCAGGTGCAGGCCGCGCTCGGCCAGCCGGGACAGACGGTGGTGGATGCGCGGGCGCCGGCCCGCTTTCGCGGCGAGGTGGAACCGCTCGATCCGGTCGCCGGCCACATTCCGGGCGCGCTGAACCGGCCGTTCTCCGACAACCTCGGGCCCGACGGCCGCTTCAAGCCGGCCGCGCAATTGCGGGCCGAGTTCGAATCGCTGCTCGCCGGCCGCGATCCGGCCACCGTGGTGCACCAGTGCGGCAGCGGCGTGAGCGCCACGCCCAACCTGCTGGCGATGCAGATCGCCGGGCTGGGCCCCACGACGCTGTTCGCGGGCAGCTGGAGCGAGTGGTGCAGCGATCCGTCCCGCCCGGTCGAGCGCGGCTGAAGGCACGCCTGCACGGCGGCGCCGTGAGGAAAACGTCATAAGCTAGTCCGGAAATCTTCGTTCCCGCGCACCGGGGCCCGTCCTGAGAATGGCCCCGTACCGCCCGCCCTGCCCTCCGGCAGACCCGCGCGGCGGCCCACCGCCCGAGGACCGAAGATGACCGCCCCTGTTTCCCGCCGCCGCCTGCTCGCGGCCGCTGCCGCCGCGCCGCTCGGCCTGTCCACGCTCTCTCCCGCCTTCGCGGCCGACCGGCTGCGCATCGGCGTGGTGCCCGGCGCCTATGCCGATTCCGCCAGCGTCGCCGCCCGCGAAGCCCGCACCCAGGGGCTGCAGGTGGAGGTGATCGAGTTCACCGACTGGACCACGCCCAACGTGGCGCTGAACGCGGGCGACATCGACATCAACTACTTCCAGCACCAGCCCTTCCTCGCCAACGCGATCAAGAAGCAGGGCTTCCAGCTCGCGAGCGCGGGCACCGGCATCCTGGCCAACGTCGGCCTCTATTCGCTCAAACACAAGAAGGTGCAGGACGTGCCCGCCGGCGGCAGGGTCGGCATCGCCAACGACCCCGTCAACCAGGGCCGCGGCCTGCTGCTGCTGCAGAAGGTGGGCCTCGTCCGGCTCAAGCCCGGCGTGGGCTACCTCGGCACCCTGGACGACATCGTGGACAACCCGAAGAAGCTCCGCTTCGTGGAGGTCGAGGGCCCGCAGCTCGTGCGCATCACGCCCGACGTGGACATCGCCCAGGGCTATCCGCACTTCATCGTCGCGGCCAAGGCGTTCGACCCGTCCAGCGGGCTCGCGTATTCGGGCATCGAGGACGCGCAGTTCGCGATCCAGTTCGTGGTGCGCCAGGACCGTGTGAACGATCCGCTGGTGCAGCGCTTCGTGCGCATCTATCAGAACTCGCAGGCCGTGCGCGCCGAGACGCGGCGGGCCTTCGCGAACGACGACCGGCTCTATACGCTGGCATGGACACGCGCATGACGCAGGAGGTGCTGCGCATGGCGCATTCCCCCGTGCTGCGCGGACACCCGGCGGCGCCCGCGGACCACCCACGGGCCGCGCACGGAGCGGGAGTCGCGGCACGGTCCGGGCCGTCGGCCGGTCCTGCGGAGGGGGCGGCCGCGGTGGCCGCACCCCGCGGCGCGGTCTCGCTGCGCGGCGTTTCCAAAACCTATGCCTCGCCCGCCGGCGAGGTCGCCGCGCTGCAGGACATCGACCTGGACATTCCGGCCGGCAGCGTCTTCGGCATCATCGGCCGCAGCGGCGCCGGCAAGTCGAGCCTGCTGCGCACCATCAACCGGCTGGAGCAGCCCACGCGCGGGCAGGTACGGATCGACGGCGTGGACATCGGCACGCTCGGCGCGGACGGCCTCGTGGCCCTGCGGCGGCGCATCGGCATGATCTTCCAGCACTTCAACCTGCTGTCGGCCAAGACGGTGTTCGACAACATCGCGCTGCCGCTGCGCGTGGCGGGCGCCCGCCCGGCGGAAGTCACCCGGCGGGTGAGCGAGCTGCTGGAGCTGGTGGGCCTGCAGGACAAGCACGGCGCCTACCCCGGACGGCTCTCAGGCGGGCAGAAGCAGCGGGTGGGCATCGCCCGCGCGCTCGCCACGCATCCGGAGATCCTGCTGTGCGACGAGGCGACCTCGGCGCTCGACCCGGAGACGACGCATGCCATCCTGCAGCTGCTGCGGGACATCAACCGGCGGCTGGGCATCACCGTGGTCCTGATCACCCACGAGATGCGCGTGATCCGCGAGATCGCCGACCGGGTGCTGGTGCTGGAGCGGGGCCGCATCGCGGAACAGGGCCCCGTGTGGCAGGTGTTCGGCGCGCCGCGCCACGACGCCACCCGGGCCTTGCTGGCGCCGCTGCGCCAGGGTCTGCCGGACGATCTGCGCGCGCGTTTGCTGGCTGCTCCCCCGAGGGGCGCCTTCCAGCGCATCCTGCAACTGGGCTACAGCGGCGCGGGGGGCCTGGAGCCCGACCTGGCCCGCATCGCGCAGGCCCTGCCGCCCGGCGCGCGGCTGCTGCACGGCGGCGTGGACCGCATCCAGGGCCATGCGCAGGGCCACCTGCTGCTGGCGGTGGACGGCAGCGCGCCCCTGCCCGACTTCGGCCCGCTGACCCGCGGCCCCGGCGCCATCGCGCACGCGATCGAGGCGATCGGCTATGCCGCGGCCGATGCAATCGACACAGCCGCCGCGGCCGAGCCGCCGGCGCCGGCGCTCCCCGCAAACCACCATTCCGCCGTCGCATGACCCTCTCCCTTTCCCTCTCCATTCCGGCCGAACGCTACGGCCAGGCGCTGGCGGACACCCTGCTGATGGTGGGCGTCTCCGGCACGGCCGCCCTGATCGCGGGCATTCCTCTGGCAGTGCTGCTGATCGTGACCGCGCCGGGCGGCTTTCTCGCCTCGCCGCGCATTCACCGCGGCGTGGGCAGCGTGGTGAACGGCTTCCGGGCCACGCCCTTCATCGTGCTGCTGGTCGCGCTCATCCCGTTCACGCGCATCGTGGCTGGCACCACCATCGGCGTGTGGGCGGCCATCGTGCCGCTGTCGGTCAGCGCCACGCCGTTCTTCGCGCGCATCGCCGAAGTGAGCCTGCGCGAGGTGGACAAGGGCCTGATCGAAGCCGCGCAGGCCATGGGCTGCCGCCAGTGGCACATCGTGCGCCACGTCTACCTGCCCGAGGCGCTGCCCGGCATCGTGGGCGGTTTCACGATCACGCTGGTGGCGCTGATCGGCGCCTCGGCCATGGCCGGTGCCGTGGGTGCGGGCGGGCTCGGCGATCTCGCGATCCGCTACGGCTACCAGCGGTTCGACACGCAGGTCATGGTGGTGGTGATCGCCGTGCTGATTGCGCTGGTCACGGTGGTGCAGTCCGCGGGCGACTTCTGCGTGCGGCGGCTGCGCGATCGCTGAACGCCCTTTTCCCTTTTTTCCAGGAGCCGCACACCATGGCCGAGATTGCCATTGCCTCCGATAGCGCAGCCGCCGGCAGCCGCCTGCCCCTGCCGCCGAGCCCGCCCCACCGCATCGCCAGCGAAGCCGAGGCGCTGGACGTCGCCCGCGCATTGGCGCGCGAATTCCGCCAGGGCGCCGCCGACCGCGACCGCGAACGCCGCTTGCCGTGGGACGAGATCGAGCGCTATACGGCGAGCGGGCTGGGGACCATCAGCGTGCCGCGCGCCTACGGCGGCCTCGGCGTGTCGTCCCGCACGCTGATGGAGGTGTTCGCCATCCTGTGCGCGGCCGATCCTTCGCTCGGGCAGATACCGCAGAACCACCATGCGCTCATCCGGCACCTCGTGGAGTTCGGCAGCGCATCGCAGCGCCGCCGCTTTTTCGCCGACGTGCTCGCGGGCCACCGCCTGGGCAATGCCGGCCCGGAGCGCAAGGCCCGCGCGGCGGCCGTGAACCACGCCACGGCGCGGCTCACGCGCGATGCGCAGGGCACCCTGCGTGCGAACGGCACGCGCCACTATTCCACCGGCGCGCTGTTCGCGCACTGGGTGCCCTTCCGCGCGGACGACGAGCTCGGCCGCCCGGTGCAGGTCTGGGTGCGCCGCACGGCACCCGGGCTGCGGGTGATCGACGACTGGGACGCCTTCGGGCAGCGCACCACCGCCAGCGGCAGCGTGGTGCTGCAGGACGTGCCCGTGGGCGGGGACGACGTGGTCGCCCTGTACGCCGCGCAGGACCGGCCCACGCTGACGGGGCCGTTCTCGCAGCTGCTGCAGTCCTCCATCGACCTGGGGATCGCCGAGGGCGCGCTGGAGGACGCCCTCGCCTACGTGCGCGAGAAGACGCGGCCCTGGGTGGATTCCGGCGTGGAGCGGGCCGGGGACGATCCGCACCTGCTGCGCGAGGTCGGCGAGCTGGCCATCGACGTGCATGCGGCGCGCGAGGTGCTGGCCGGGGCCGCCGATCGTCTGGATGCACTGGCCCGCGAGCCACTGACGGATGCCACCAGCGCCGAGGCCTCAGTGGCGGTGGCGCGCGCCAAGGTGCTGACCACCGAAGCCGCCCTGCGCGCCAGCGAACACCTGCTGGAGCTCGCCGGCACCTCGTCGGCCCGCGCGGTGCACAACCTGGACCGGCACTGGCGCAACGCGCGCGTGCACACGCTGCACGACCCGGTGCGCTGGAAGCTGCACCTCATCGGCCGCTACGTGCTGAACGGCCAGGCGCCGCGCCGCCACCAATGGAACTGAAAGAGCCCGCGCCATGACCGCCCACACCCCGCAGGAACGCCACTCCCTCCACCAGGCCGAAGCCGTGGCGCCGGTGCCTCCCTCTCCCGCCCCGCCACCTGCGCACCGCCCGCCCGTGCTGGCCACGCCGGAGGACATCCAGGCCACCGCCGCCGCGCTCGCCCGCGCCTGGGCACCGCAGTCGCTCGAACGCGACCGGGAGCGCCGCCTGCCGTGGGCGGAGGTCGAGGCCTTCAGCGCCAGCGGGCTCTGGGGCATCACGGTGCCGCAGGCCCACGGCGGCCCCGGTGCCGATGCCTGGACGCTCGCGCAGGTGATCGCCACCGTCTCGGCGGCGGACGGATCGCTCGGCCACATTCCGCAGAACCATTTCTATGCCCTCGAGGTGCTGCGCGTGGGCGGCACCGAAGCGCAGCAGCGCTTCTTCCACGAGCGCGTGCTGCGGGGCGAGCGCTTCGGCAATGCCCTGGCCGAGACCGGCCACCGCGACTACCGCCGCCGCACCCGGCTGGAACGCGCCGGTGGCGGATGGGTGCTGCACGGGCGCAAGTCCTACTGCACCGGCGCGATCTTCGCGCACTGGATTCCGACGCAGGCCATGCAGCAGTTGGATGACGGCCGCGAGGCGAGCGTGATCGCCTTCGTGCCGCGCGGCGCGCCCGGCGTTTCGGTGGAAGACGACTGGGACGGCATGGGCCAGCGCGTGACGGGCAGCGGCTCGGTGGCGCTCGACGGCGTGCGCGTGGAGCCGGAATGGATCGTTCCCTTCCAGGCCAGCTTCGACCGGCCCACTACCATCGGCCCGCTCGCGCAGCTGATGCACGCGGCCATCGACCTCGGGATCGGCGACGGTGCCCTGCAGACCGCCCTGCCCTTCATCCGCGAGCACGCGCGCCCCTGGATCGACGCGCAGGTGGCGCATGCCTCCGACGACCCGCTCACCCTGCATGCCGTGGGCGACGTGGAGCTGCGCCTGCATGCGGCCCGCGCCCTGCTGCGCCGCGCGGCGGGCTTCGTCGATACGGCCCAGCGTGCGCCCGACGAAGACACCGTGGCCGCCGCCTCGGTCACCGTGGCCGAGGCCCGCGCGCTCGCGCACCGCGCCGGCCTGCTGGCAGCCAACAAGCTGCTGGAACTGGGCGGCACGTCGGCCACCGCCGCGGCGCACGGTTTCGACCGTTTCTGGCGCAACGTGCGCACCCACACGCTGCACGACCCGGTGCGGTGGAAGTACCACGCCGTGGGCAACCATGTGCTCAACGGCATCCGGCCGCCGCGCCACGGAGCCCTGTGATGCCCATCGCGCGACGCACCCGCCCGATCGTCCTCAACGCGTTCGACATGACCGCGGTGGGCCACATCAACCATGGCCTCTGGACGCACCCGCGCGACCGGTCGAGCGAGTACCGCTCGCTGGAGTACTGGACCGGCCTGGCGCGCGAGCTGGAGCGCGGCCTGTTCGACGGCCTGTTCCTGGCCGACATCGTGGGCGTGTACGACACCTACGGCGGATCGGCGGACGTCACGCTGCGCGAATCGGTGCAGTGGCCGATCAACGATCCGCTGCTGGTCGTGTCGGCGATGGCCGCGGCCACGAAGCACCTGTCGTACGGCGTCACCGTGAACCTGAGCTACGAGCAGCCCTACCTGCTGGCGCGGCGGTTCTCCACCCTCGACCACCTCACGCGAGGCCGCGTGGGCTGGAACGTCGTCACCGGCTACCTCGACTCGGCCGCGCGCGCGATGGGCGTGGCGCAGCAGCTGCCGCACGACGAACGCTACGACCGCGCCGACGAATTCATGGAGGTGGTCTACCAGCTCTGGGAAGGCAGCTGGGACGACGGCGCCGTGCTGCGCGACCGCGACCGCCGCATCTATGCCGATCCGGCCCGGGTGCGGCCGGTGCGGCACCACGGCAACCACTACCGCGTCGAGGGCTACCACCTCTGCGAACCCTCCCCGCAGCGCACGCCGGTGATCTTCCAGGCGGGCAGCTCGGGCCGCGGGCTGCGCTTCGCCGCCCGGCATGCGGAATGCGTGTTCATGTCCACCCAGGACAAGGCCGCTACGCGGGAGCTGGTGCGGGCCTTGCGCGAAGAGGTGGTGCGCGCGGGCCGCCGGCCCGACGACGTGAAGGTACTGGTGGGCCTTACGGCCGTGGCAGGCGCCACGCGCCGCGAGGCCGAGGAGAAATACCGCGACTACTGCCGCCACGCCAGCCCGGAAGCGGCGCTGGCCCACCTCTCGGCCGGCGCGGGCATCGACTTCTCCACCTACCGGCGGGACACGCCGCTCCTCGGCCAGCACCGCAGCAACGGCATCGAGAACAGCCTGCGCCGCCTGGCCAACGGCCGCCCCCACTACACGCTGGGCGATCTGATGGATGAACTGGCGCTGGGCGGCCGCTACGCCACCGCGGTGGGCTCGCCCCCGGACATCGCGGACGAAATGCAATCCTGGCTGGACGAGGCCGGGGTGGACGGCTTCAACCTCTCGCGCACCGTGGTACCCGAGAGCTACACGGACTTCGTCGATCTCGTCGTGCCCGCACTGCAGGAGCGCGGGCTGCACAAGACGGCTTACGCCGAGGGCACGCTGCGCCACAAGCTGGCCGGCCGGGGCGACCGGCTCGCGGAATCCCACCACGGATCGGGATTCCGGCAGGCCGCGGCCCGGCCGGCGGCGCGCGCAGCGTAAGGCGCCCTCCGCTGCGCATCGCGCCACGCGAACGGCGCTCGCCGGCCCCCTGAAGCGCCATGGTCGGGCCATAGGCCCTCCATATCCGCCCGATAGCCCCGCCGGTACGTCCTGCAGGGGCGCGGCGCCCGTGCAGCACACCGCTCCTCGGGCGCCCCCGCCGCCCCTGGCGCGCCTGTAAGGGAAATTCCTACAAACCCGGCTTGGCAGCGAGACACGCTGCACATCCAAACCCCGACTTAATTTCCGATTGGGCCGGATTCACAATCCATTTCAACGGATCGCGACACACCTGCACCCCGCCAGGGGCCTCGGGATCTGGTAACGGAAAAGGATTGATCATGACCTCGGAACAACTTCTCGCCGAAATCCGCGAAGCCAACCTCACGTACCTGATGCTGGCCCAGACGCTGATCCGCCAGGACAAGGCCGAAGCCGTGTTCCGCCTGGGCATCAACGAAGACGCCGCCGACATCCTGGCCTCCCTCTCGGCCGCGCAGGTGCTCAAGCTGGCCTCCCGCAACACCCTGCTGTGCAGCTTCCGCGTCGACGACAACCTCGTCTGGAGCCTGCTCACCAACCACAACACGCCCAAGAAGGTCGGCAACGAAGCCACCAACACGCTGCACGCCAACATCCTCATGGCCAGCCGCGTGTCGGAAGTGCTCTGAGCGGCACACCCCGCTCCTCCCGTTCCTCCCGCCCGTCCCGTCCTTCGAAAGCCCGCCATGACCGCAGCCGCCGCCCCCGTGAAGAGCGTCCTGAACGAATCCAAGCAGATCGAGCGCGCCGCCATGCTCATCCAGATGGGCGCCCGCATGCAGGTGCTGGAATCGGAGACGTCGCTGTCGTACGAGCGCCTGATCCGGCTCTACAAGGAAATCGCGGGCAAGTCGCCGTCCAAGGGCCAGCTGCCCTTCTCCACCGACTGGTTCCTCACCTGGCAGGAAAACATCCACAGCTCGCTGTTCCTGAACATCTACGAATACCTCTCCAAGGGCGTGAGCCTGGATTCGGTCGAGCTGCTGACCAAGGCCTACCGCCTCTACAACGAGCAGGTCGCCACGGCCGAGATCGAGCCCCTGCTCTCCTTCACCCGCGCATGGCGCCTCGTGAAGTTCGTGGATGCCGGCATGCTCACGCGCACCAAGTGCTCGCAGTGCGGCGGCCAGTTCGTGACCGAGATGTACGAGAACGCCCGCGCCTACACCTGCGGCCTCTGCAATCCCCCGGCCCGTGCCGGCAAGAGCAAGTCGGCCGGCGCGCTGATGCTGCACTGATCCTTTTTCGACGCGAGTAACCCCCCTCTCCCGGCCGCGTGCCGGGATTTTTTTCGCCCGCCCCCCGGCGCCGCGCGCCCGCGGCGACCTCAGCGCATGGAGAGCAGGATGCGCACGTTGTCGTCCACCGGCAGCACGTAGTCGTGCGCGGCCAGCACGGTGTTGCCGGCCGGGCTCACGAGTTTCAGGCCGACGAACACCGACTGGGCCGTGGCGGCGTAGGTACCCACCACCACCGCCTGCGCCGACTGCGCGCGGCTCACCTCGCGCACCTCGCGCGACAGCAGCAGCTCGCCCTGCCCCGGCACCATCGCCAGGGTCTCGCGCATCTTGAGTTCGGTCACGCGCACGCCGCGCTGCACCAGGCGGCCGGCGATCTGCTCGGAACACAGCCGGCCGAGCCGCGACGATTCGCCCAGGCGGTCGATATGCACCAGCGTGCCCACCAGCACCGGCTGGCGCGGATCGAGCTGCGGCACCTGCCGCAGCAATGCGTCGGCCGCGGCATAGTTGGCCTCCAGCAGCGATTCGGCCGCGGTGGGGCCCAGGCCCAGCGCACCGAGCGCGCCCGGGCTGCCGCCATTCGGCGTGGCGGCGGCACCGTAGTAGTAGCGGGCGCAGCCCGGCAGCAGCAGGGCCGCGGCGCCGGCCGCCAGGCCCGTGCGCAGCCATGCGCGGCGCGATGCGGGCCCTGGTGCGGATGCGGATGCGGATGGAGCAGCGGCAGCGGACGCGCACACTGGCGCGGTACCGGCGCTGCCCACGGCCGAGTTCTCCGAAGCGATCGGTCGCGTCATGGCACCACCTGCCAGGTCTTCACCGGCGCGGGCGGGAGCCCCATGGCCGGCGGCGGCGCGGGCAATGCCGGCAGGTAGAGCGCGGCATCGGCCTGGTCGATCGAATACACGTCGCTCGTGCGGGCCAGGTAGCGGCCCTCGCTTTCGAGCGAGGTGGTGACCAGCACCTCGGTGCGGGCCGGGCCCGAAGCCAGCCGCTGGACGATGACGGGCCGGGCCGCTTCCGGAGCGCCGAGGACCACGCTCGCCACGGTTCCCGAGGACACCGTCGCGGGAACGACTCCAGTGACGCCTCCGGCGCCGGCTCCTGACAAGGGCATCGCCCCGGGCCCCGGAGGCGCCCAGGCGAGCAGGTAGTCGCCGTTTTCCATCGACGCATCGCGCGCCACGCGCACGCCCTCGCCCAGCAGCACCGGCCGCGCGCCGTCGCCGGGGGGCGCCACGTGCTGCACGAGCTGCACGCCCACGGCGAGCCGCACGTCCGACGGCTGGGTCGCCATCGTCAGCCCGCGTTCCACGAGATGGGTGATCAGCAGGGAGCGGAAACCCGCCCCGAAACCGGGCACCCCGCCCGGTTCCTCGACCGGCGTGACGTAGATGGGGTGTGCGCCCGCCGGCCATTCGCGCAGCTTGGCGGCGGTGCGCGCCGCGACGTCGGCGGCGAGCACGTCCCAGTGGTGCACGGCGCGGGCCGTCTTCTGGGTGGATGGCACATGGGCCTGCGGCTCGGGCAGATCGGGCGGGGCGGCGCAGCCGGCCAGCCCTGCGGTGCACAGCAGCAGCGCCAGCGAAGGCCGGAACCCGCGGGGGGCGGAGAGCAGCGGGAGTTCCGCAACGGGGGTCATGCGCACGCACCTTTCCTCGGAATGCATGTGCCCATGCTAGCCGCCGCGCGGCAGGCGCATGGGCCGAACAGCGGCGCTTTTCCCCGCTACTCCGTTGCGCAGCCTGGCCGGTCCGGCCCGGCGTCGCATAGGCCCGCGGAAATTCGGAATCTCCAAAGACGTCCACCGGCACCGATGCCACGGCCGGGCGCCCGCCTACGTGCACAGGGGCTTCTGCCGCGCCACAATCCGCGCATGCAGCTCTCCGCCCCCGTCCTGGCCACCCCCAACGATCCCGCCGCGCCGCGGGACGCCGACCCGCCGCCACCGCCCGCGGGCGATCCGCCGGCCGGCCCGCCCCCCGCCGGAGACCCTCCCCCGGCATCGCCCCCGGCGGGCGACCCGCCCGCCCCGGCGCCCGGCCCCGCCGAGCCTCCGCCTCCGCCCGCGGGGGCGTTTTCGTCTTCGCCGTCGCCTTCTTCGCCTCCTGCGTCTTCCGCTTCCGATTCCGCTTCCACGTCGCCGTCCCCCGCCCTGCCCTCGCCGCTGGTGCTGCACATGCCGGTGGACGTGCGCAACCTCTCGCTCGCCCTGCTGGCGCTCTTCGCCGCCGTCGCCCTGCTGCACTGGGCCGCCGCCGTCTTCATCCCGCTGATGCTGAGCCTGCTGCTCACCATCGCGCTGCAGCCGATCGTCACCGCGCTGCGCCGCTGGCACATTCCGCGCTGGCTCGGCGCCGGCGTGCTGCTGCTGGGCATCGTCGGCGGCCTCGGCGGCACGGCCTGGTCCCTGTCGGACGGGGCGGCCGAACTCGTCGACTCCCTGCCGGTGGCCGCGCGCAAGGTGCGCGACGCCATGCGCCTGAACATGAGCGGCCCGAGCCCGCTCGACACCATGCAGAAGGCCGCCAGCCAGATCGAGCAGGCCGCCACCGAAAGCATTCCGCCCCAGACCCGCCGCGGCGTGCAGCGCGTGGTGATCGAACGCGCGCCCTTCAACATCCGCGACTACGTCTGGACCGGCACGATGGGCCTGGTGTCGGCCGCGGGCCAGCTCACGGTGGTGGTGTTCCTCACCTTCTTCTCGCTCGCCTCGGGCAATCTCTTCCGGCGCAAGCTCGTGCGCATCGCCGGCGCCAGCCTGGAGCGCCGCAAGATCACGATGGAAGTGCTGGACGACATCTCCGGCCAGATCCAGCGCTACCTGCTCGTGCAGGTGGCCACCAGCGTGCTGGTCGGCATCGGCACCGGCGTGGCCTATGCCCTGCTCGGCCTGGAGAACGCGGTCGTCTGGGGCGTGGTGGCGGGCGTGCTCAATCTCGCGCCGTACGTCGGCTCGATCATCGTCACGGGTGCCTCGGCCCTCGTCGCGTTCCTGCAGTTCGGCACCGTGGACATGGCCCTGGCGGTGGGCGGCGCGTCGCTGCTCATCCATACCCTGGTGGGCAACCTGCTCACGCCCTGGCTCACGAGCCGCACCAGCCGCATGAGCCCGGTGGCGGTGTTCGTGAGCGTGCTGGCCTGGGGGTGGCTGTGGGGGTTGTGGGGGGTGCTGCTGGGGATTCCCGTGATGATGGTGGTGAAGGCGGTGTGTGATCGGGTGGAGGATTTGAGGCCAATCGGGGAGTTGATGAGTGACTGATTGATCGCTCGGGTTCTTGATCGAGCGAACTTGTCCTTATTGCTTCCCGGAGCCGGGACTCGCCCCGGCGGGCGAGGTACTTTTCTTTGCTTCGCCAAAGAAAAGTACCCAAAAGAAAGGCGACCCTGCTGTCTGCGACCCCGTTCGCCCGCGGGGCGAACGGGGCAACCTGGGGTGCTCGGGGGCGGGGTGTGCCGTGGAACTCACTGCGCGCTGGCGCGCTCCGTTCAGACAGCCACGGCAGATCAGTTCACGATGCGGGCGTGTCCTGCGGCACGCCCGCCACCCCGCCCCCTGCGCGCCCCAGGCGCATCCAGAAGGGAGCGACACGGGCCATCGCGTTGCTCGGCCCCTTGCGACAGTCAGGCCATCGCCGCGCTTGGCCAATGCCAGCCGCGCCCCTTCCAACCATTCGGGTGCGCGGTGCGAAGCACTCGCGCACCAAGGGCCGAGCGAAGCAATGGCCCGTCTGCTGCACCCCACCCTTGTGTCTGCGCCGAGGAGCGCAGGGGGCGGTGCGCGCAGGCGTGCCGCAGGACACGCCTGCCTCGTGATCTGACTCGCCGTGGCTGTCTGAACGGAGCGCACGCAGTGCGCGCAGTGAGTTCCACGGCGGCGCTCCGCCCCCGAGCACCACAGGCTGCCCCCTTCGCCCCTCTGGGGCGAAGGGGGACGCAGACACCAGGGTCGCCTTTTCTTTGCCTACTTTCTTTTGGCGAAGCAAAAGAAAGTAGGTGCGCCGCCGGGCGCACATCCCGGCCCCGGAAAACAAACAAACCAACGTAACCCAAAATCAACCCACCCCAGTTACGCCTTCCCCACCAACTCACTCACAGCCACCTCGATCACCCCCAACTGCCGACACACCAACGCCACCTGCGTTTGCAACACCCGCAACGTCTCGGCCGACACCGCGCCATCAGCGCCCTGCAGAGATCCGGCATCCGCCGCTTGCTCCAGCTCGGCAGCCTGTGCCAATGCACGTGTCTGCGATTGCGATTGCAATTGCGATTCCGTCGGACCCTGCGGCTGCACCTGGGCCCCGGCAACCACCGCGGCCCCAGGCCCCACCTGCCGCCGCTGCAACCCCGCCGCCAGCGCCTCCAGCCGCTCCGCCGCATACCCACCCGCTTCCTGCGCAAGATCCGCCGCCCCGCCGGCCGGCCCCGCCCGGTGCGCGCCCAGCGCCGAGAGATAGCTCAGCAGCGTGTGCGAGGCGACCAGCATCCGCATGCCCGCCAGCGAGTGCGAGCGCACGTGCCGCGGCTCCTGCAACAGGTGCGAGAGCGTGGTGGAGAGCGCCGCATCGGCGTTGTGCGCATTGCGCCGCGCCAAGCGGTAATCGAGGTCGTCGGCCTTGCCGGTGGCGTACTGCGAGAGGATCTCGCGCAAGTAGTGGGCATGGGCGGCCAGGGCCCGGGCCGCGACGGCGGCGAGCCGGCGGCCCTGCCAGTCGGGCAGCACCCAGAGCATCGCGGCGGCGGCGATCGCGCTGCCGATCATCGTGTCCCACAGGCGCGGCAGGATCAGCCCGTGCGCTGCGCCGGTGGCCTGGTTGAAGCACATCAGCACCAGCAGCGTGATGGCGGCAGTCGCCGTGAGGTAGTGCGTGGTGCGGGTGACGAAGAACAGCACGCCCGCCGCCACCGCGAACAGCGCCTGCAGCGGCAGGCTCGGGAAGAGCCGCAGCAGCGCCCAGCCCACGACCAGGCCCACGGCCGTGCCGGCGATGCGCTGCGACACGCGCGCCAGCGTCGCGCCGTAGGTGGGCTGGCAGACGAAGAGCGTGGCCAGGGGGATCCAGTAGCCGTGCACCGGGTCGATGAGCTGCATGATGCCGTGGCCTGCCGCCAGCGCCAGCGAGAGCCGCACGGCATGCCGGAAGAGCGGCGCCCCGGGATGCAATTGCGCCCGCACGCGGCCCCAGGCGTCGGCCAGCGAGCGCGGGGAGCGGTCCAGCAGACTGCTGTCGCCGGCCCGCTCGCCGCCGTCCGGGTGGGCGGCCGCGTCGAGCTGGCCGTCGAGCGTGGCGAGGTTGCGCGCCAGCGCCCGCAGGCTGCGCAGGGGCCGGTACCACTCGGCGCGGCCCTGGGCTTCCAGGTAGGCGATGGCGTCGCGCAGGTCGGCCATGGCGCGCGCCACGGCGCCGTCGCGCACGAAGGGCTCGTGCATCTGCAGCGCCTGCGCGATGCGCGCGCAGTCCACGCCCTGCAGCTGCAGCACGCGCTGGGCGCGGTAGAGCACGTCGCTGTGGAACAGCACGTCCGCCCACTCGTTGTAGTGGTGGTGGGAGGAACTGGCGCGCTCGTGGATGTCCTGCGCGAGGAAGTACAGGTTCAGGTGCCGCAGCATGCGGCCCGTGGGCAGGGTGGCGCGCGCCCCCGCGCCCCAGCGGCTGAAGATGCTTTCCTTGGTGGCGTTGAGGGCCCCCACCAACCGGCCGTTGGTCTGCGCCAGCGCCAGGCGCCGGCGCTCCACGTCCACGCCGCGCACCGGCTCGAACAGGCTGGCCTTGAGCCGCAGGTAGGTCCCCAGCTGGCCATAGAGCCGCGCGAGGTTCTGTCGTACCGGCTGGTGCGGGAACAGCGCGCACCAGAGCAGCGACAGCAGGGCATACCACGCGGCGCCCGACAGCAGCAGCGCGGGTACGTGCCAGGGTCCGCCGGCCGGCGCATGCGCGGCGACGCTGCCCGGCGAGGCGGTGATGGCCGCGTACAGCGCCAGGATCACGGTAGCGGACGAGATCGCGCGGTACCGTTCGCCGATCGCCCCCAGCATGGTGAAGCCGAAGGTCGAGAGCGCGAGCCCCGCCACGAACCACGCCGGGTGCGGCAGCAGCAGCTGCACGGAGCCGGCCGCCAGCGCGAAGCAGGCCAGCATCACCAGCACGGCGCGCAGGCGCCCGCGCCAGCTGTCGTCGGTCTCGGCCAGCGCGCTCGCGATGATGCCGAGGAAGATCGGCGTCACCAGGGCCACCTCGTCGCGCCACCAGCACAGCGCCATGGCGCCGCTGAGCGCGATGAACACGCGCAGGCTGTAGACGAACGCGTCCTGCGCCCACAGGCGCCTTGCCCACGCTGCCATTGCCGTTTTCAAGATCGCATCAACCCTGTAAAAAGATGGAAGAATTCAGCGGGGCATGCCCAGAGCCTGAATACGCAGCAAGACCCCTCGACCGCGACTTCACGAGCGCCCTTCGCAACTGCGCAGCGGCGAAGGCGGCGTGCATTCCGAGGGAAGCTTCTCGAAAACCACATCGCGGCCCACGCGCACACGGTTCACGGGACCGGGCGTGTCCACGTCCCAGACGATGGCGTCGTTGTGCCACAAATCGACCACGCGGCTCTCGCCGAGCAACGCCCTGGACTGGGATCGGTACAGGCGCACCACGGCCGGCTTCTTCATCCCGGGGTGGGTGGCCCGCTGCCACCAGGAGGCGTGGTAGATGTCCAGGCGATACACGTACCGAGGGCTGTTGTAGCGGTTGTAGAGCGTCGGGGTGGCCACATACCAAGCCAGGAACAGTGCGGCGTGCAATGCCAGCCACCAGCCGATGCACGGGATCTTCTTGAAGAAGGAAAGCATCTTCATCACTTTCCGAAATTCTTCTGGCATTCGGGCAGATGCAAATCCTGCTCAGCGCATTCCAGTGGAATGTTCTCGAACACCACATCGCGGCCCACGCGCACTTTTTTCAGATCCTTGGGGGCATCCACGAACCACATGATCTGACTATTGCCGCCCTCCATATCGACCACTTCGCTTTCGCCCAACAAGGCCCGAGGGTCCACTTGGTACAAGCGCACCATGGCGGGCATATTGAAATCGTAGTGAACGATGCGCTGAAGAATGGATGGGTCATAAAATTCCAAGCGATAGGCCATGCGGGGGCTGTTGTAGCTGGAACGAAAAGTGGGAGTGGATACGTACCAGCCAGCCAGAAGCAAAAGATCCAGCGCCACGCACCAGGCGATGCATGGCACCTTCTTGAAATCGGGCAGCTTCATGACCACTCCAGCGCTACAGGAAACGGCAGGCGCACCCGATGCACGTCGGACAGCACGATGAAGTCGCCTCCCCGCCCGTGCATGCCGCGCCATCGGCGGAAGTCCTGGTTCTGGACCCAGTAGACATGGCCCCGTGCCTTGGCTTCTCCCTCATTCGACCACTGCTCGGAAATCGACACCCGCCCCCCCAGGTCGATGCGGCTGACGCCCCCGTATCCCCAGAAACCTAGGGGCTGCGAGAGGAAGGCATCGTCGCCATCGTTGAAATCGTAGGAGTCGCGCAGGTAAAAGCCCAGTTCATCGATCCGGATGGCGGTCTTTCCAGCGCCGTTGGACGTGACGATACCGGACACCGCCACCTTGAGTATCGCCTGCCCCATCGCGCCGTAGAAATCGTCCAGGGGATCGCTCAAACGTCCTACCTTCAAGATATTCACCTGGCAACTTTCATCCACGGCTTTTGCGGGCTGGCCCAACGAACCGAACCGCCAGGGCTGTCCAGGGCGCCCCATGCCCTGCCGGCCCACCCGATCTCTCAACACTGACAAACCAGCAGGACTGGCCCACTGCGCCTGCAACGTCGCCATGGCCGTCCGCACCCGTGCGAAACCCAGAGCCCAAGCCATAGAGACGGTGCTTTCATCCAGTTGCACCGCATTCAACGTGGCAGGTTGATGGGGAGGATCACCCCGCTTCATGTCATAGGGCATCTCAAAAGCCGCCCCGCGAAACCACCGCTCCATCAGCGCCGCCGCCACCGGCCATCCCATTCGCGAGCGCATCACGCCAGGAACATCGTCGAGTTGGAACAGCCGCACCTTGGGCGGCAACTTCTTCTCCAGCTGCGCGCGCAACTGCTCCGTGTCTACCTTGACCATGCCGCCCATGAACCCTCCCCCTGTCGGTCACCATTTGTTTTCGAGTCGCGGAGTCTAGAAAACAAAGAGCATCCCAAACACGGGGTCGCGCATTTTTTCGCTTATGCAACGCAGCAATTAAAACACCGAAGAAGGACGGCATCCGCTGGAGACCCACCCTGCCGCAGCGGGCCCCAGCCGGTGCACCTCACCCGGTATTGCGCAGCCCCGCCGCGATGCCGTTGATGCTGATGTGGATGCCGGTCTGCACCCGGTCGCTGCCCTCGCCGGAGCGCCAGCGGCGCACCAGTTCCACCTGCAGGTGGTGCAGCGGATCGATGTAGGGAAAGCGGTGGCGGATCGACCGCGCCAGCGCGGTGTTGTGCGCCAGCCGCTGCCGGTCGCCCGTGATGCGCGCGAGCGCGTCCACGGTGCGCTGCCATTCGGCCTCGATCGCGCCGAACACCTTGCGGCGCAGGCGCGCGTCCGCCACCAGCTCGCTGTAGCGCGACGCCAGCGCCAGGTCGCTCTTGGCCAGCACCATGTCCATGTTGGAGAGCAGCGTGCGGAAGAACGGCCACTGCCGGTACATCTTCTGCAGCAGCGCCATGCGCGCCTTCGGGCTCTCGCCCGGCGTCTTCACGAAGGCCTCCACCGCGGCGCCGAATCCGTACCAGCCCGGCAGCGTGAGCCGGCACTGGCCCCAGCTGAAGCCCCAGGGAATCGCGCGCAGGTCCTCGATCTTCTGGCTCGGCTTGCGCGAGGCCGGGCGCGAGCCGATGTTCAGCTCGGCGATCTCGCGGATCGGCGTCGCGTTGAAGAAGTAGTCGGCGAAGCCCGGCGTCTCGTACACCAGCGCGCGGTAGGCCGCCATGCTGGCCTCGGAGAGTTCGGCCGCCGCGTCATGGAAGGCCGGCGTGGCCGACTTGGTGGGTTGCAGCAGTGTGGCCTCCAGCGTGGCGGCCACCAGGGTTTCCAGGTTGCGCCGGCCGATCTCGGGATTGGCGTACTTGGAGGCGATCACCTCGCCCTGCTCGGTGAGCCGGATCTGTCCGCGCACGGTGCCGGGCGGCTGCGCGAGAATCGCCTGGTAGCTCGGGCCGCCGCCGCGCCCCACCGTGCCGCCGCGGCCGTGGAAGAGGCGCAGCCGGATGCGGTGGCGCGATTCGAGCGCGTCGAACAGTTCCACCAGCGCGATCTCGGCGCAGTACAGCTCCCAGTTGCTCGTGAAGATGCCGCCGTCCTTGTTGCTGTCGGAGTAGCCGAGCATGATGTCCTGCTCGGCCCCGCTGCGCTGCACCAGCGCGGCGAAGCCCGGCACCTCGTAGAGCGCGCGCATGATCGGCTGGGCGTTGCGCAGATCGCCGATGGTTTCGAAGAGCGGCACCACGATCAGGTCGGCGCGCGCATCCGGCGCATCAAGCGTGCCGTGCATCAGGCCCACCTCCTTCTGCAGCAGCAGCACTTCCAGCAGGTCGCTCACGGTTTCGGTGTGGCTGATGATGTAGTGCCGGATGGCCTGGGTGCCGTACTGCTCGCGCATGCGCCGTGCGGTCTCGAAGATCGCGATCTCGCCGCGCGTGTGGTCGGAGTATTCGGCGCCCACCACCCGCAGCGGCCGCGCGTCGCACAGCAGCCGCACCAGCAGCGCCTCGCGGTCTGGTTCCGGCAGGGCAGAATAGTCGTCCTCGACCCGGGCCGTGGCCAGCAGCTCGGCCACCACGCGCTCGTGCTGGTCGGAGCTCTGCCGCAGGTCCACCGTGGCGAGGTGGAACCCGAACACCTCCACCGCGCGCACCAGCGGATGCAGGCGCTGCGCGGCCAGCGGCGCGCCGCGGTGCGAGCGCAGCGAGGCCTCGATCACGCGCAGGTCGGCCAGGAACTCCCCCGCCTCGAGGTACGGGTTCTGCGGCGCCACGGCATGGCGCGCGGCCTCGCCGCCCGTCAGTTCGCGCAGCGTGGCTGCCAGGCGCGCATAGATGCCGGTGAGCGCGCGGCGGTAGGGCTCGTCCTGCCGGTGCTCGCTGGTGTCCGGGGAGCGCTCGGCCAGCGCCTGCATCTCGGGCGAGACCTGCACCAGCCGCGCCGAGAGCGACAGTTCGCCGCCCAGGTAGTGCACCTCGGTGAGGTAGTGGCGCAGCGCCACCTCGGCCTGCCGCCGCAGCGCGAGCGAGAGCGTGTCGGCGCTCACGTTGGGATTGCCGTCGCGGTCGCCGCCGATCCACTGGCCCATGCGCAGGAAGCTCGCCACCGGATGGCTGCCGAGCGCGCGCTCCAGGTCCTCGTAGAGCTTGGGGATCTCGCGCAGGAAGGTCGATTCGTAATAGGAGAGCGCGTTCTCGATCTCGTCGGCCACCGTGAGCTTGGAATAGCGCAGCAGGCGCGTCTGCCAGAGCTGCGCCACGCGGGCACGCAGGCGCGCATCGTTGGCGGCGAGTTCGCGCGGCGTGAGCGCGTCGCGCGCGGCCTTGTAGAGCTGCGCGCGGGCCTGGATCTCGTCGCGCTCGGCGAGCAGCTCGGCGATGTCGCGCTCGGCATCCAGGATGCTCTTGCGCTGCACCTCGGTCGGGTGCGCGGTGAGCACCGGCGCCACGTAGCTGCGCGCCAGCGTCTGCGCCACGGCGCGCGGTGCGATGCCGGCCCAGCGCAGGCGGGCGAGCGCCACTTCGATGCTGCCCTCCTGCGCGCTGCCGGCGCGTTCGTGCACCGTGCGGCGGCGGATGTGGTGCCGGTCCTCGGCGAGGTTCGCGAGGTGGCTGAAGTAGGTGAAGGCGCGGATCACGCTCACGGTCTGGTCGCCCGAAAGGCCCTTGAGCAGCTTCTTGAGCGCCTTGTCGGCCTCCTGGTCGGCATCGCGCCGGAACGCCACCGACAGCTTGCGCACCTGTTCCACCAGATCGTAGGCGGCCACGCCCTCCTGTTCGCGGATCACGTCGCCCAGGATGCGCCCGAGCAGGCGGATGTCCTGGATCAGCGGCTGGTCCTTGTCGGCGCGCCGGCCGGTGGAGGGCGGGGCCTCCGGTTCGGCTGCGGGTGGGGTCTTGCGGGAAGGCGTCGCATTCATGCAGAAGGTCTCCTGGAGGCGCGCGCACGAAGGGCAAGTGCTGCGGCGCAGCATGCTAGCATCCCCGAAAGGCCCGTCGGCGCTCGTCCGTACGGCCCGGAACACCGCGATGCCATCCTCCCCCACCCCCACGTCCCCCGCTCCCTCCGCCCCCCTTTCCATCGTCATCGCCACGCGGGAGAGCCGGCTCGCGCTCTGGCAGGCCGAGCACGTGCAGTCCCTGCTCCGCGCGCGGGGCCATGCGGTCGACCTGCTCGGCATGACCACCAAGGGCGACCAGATCCTGGACCGCACGCTCTCCAAGGTGGGCGGCAAGGGCCTCTTCGTGAAGGAGCTGGAGACCGCCCTCGAGGAAGGCCGCGCCCACGTGGCCGTGCATTCCCTCAAGGACGTGCCGATGGAGCTGCCCGAAGGTTTCGAGCTGGCCTGCGTGATGGAGCGCGAAGATCCGCGCGACGCCTTCGTCTCGCCGCGCTACGCCCGCCTGGCCGACCTGCCGCAGGGCGCGGTGGTGGGCACCTCCAGCCTGCGCCGGCAGGTGCTGCTGCAGGCGCTGCGGCCCGACCTCGTCATCCAGCCGCTGCGCGGCAACCTCGACACCCGGCTGCGCAAGCTCGACGAGGGCCAGTACGACGCGATCGTGCTCGCCGCCGCGGGCCTCAAGCGCCTGGGCCTGGAGGATCGCATCCGCGCGGTGTTCGAGCCCGACGAGATGCTGCCCGCCGCCGGCCAGGGCGCCCTGGGCCTGGAGGTGCGCGCGCAGCGCCATGACCTGGTGCAGGCCGTCGCGCCGCTCGCCCACCAGGCCACGTGGCTCTGCGTGGCGGCCGAGCGTGCCGTCAGCCGCGCGCTGGGTGGCAGCTGCTCCGTGCCGCTGGCCGCGCACGGCCGCTGGGCCGATGGCGGCGGCACGCTGCGCCTCGACGGCGCCTGGGGCGACCCGGAGGGCGTGCGCCCGCTGGTGCGCGTGCAGGTGTCCGCGCCCGTCGCCACCCTGCCCGAGGCCGAGGCGCTCGGCTCCGCCGTGGCGGCGCAGCTGCGCGCCAGCGGAGCGCAGATCCCGGCCTGAAAGACACCGCTCCGTGATCCGTTCCGACCCCACTCCCGCCGCCCCGCGCCGCGCGATCGTCACGCGGCCGGAGCGCGACGCCACCCAGTGGGTCGTGCACCTGCATGCGCGCGGCATCGAGGCCGTCGCCCTGCCCCTCATCGCGATCCGCGGCTGCGCGGGCCCCGAAGCCCGCGCAGCCCTGCAGGCGGCGCGCGAGGCCTGGCCCCGCTGGCGCGCGGTGATGTTCGTGAGCACCAACGCGGCCCACCATTTCTTCGATCCGCCGGGCACCGGCGCCGCGCTGTTCGCCGGCGATCCGGCCCTGCTGCCGCGCATCTGGGCGCCCGGCCCGGGCACCGCCCAGGCGCTGCGGCAGGCCGGCGTGCCCGCTGAAGCCATCGACCGTCCCGCGGCCGACGCCACCCAGTTCGATTCCGAATCGCTCTGGGAACAGGTGGCAGGGCAGGTGCGGCCGGGCGACCGCATCCTCATCGTGCGCGGCGCCCAGGCCGGCAGCGACGGCGCCGATACGGTCACGGGCACGGGCCGCGAATGGCTGGCGCAGCAGATCGCGGCGGCCGGCGGCCAAGCGGATTTCATCGCCGCCTACGAACGCGGCGCGCCCACCCTCACCCCGCAACAGCAGGAGCTCGCCCGCACGGCCGCGGCCGACGGTTCGCTCTGGCTGTTCAGCAGCTCCGAGGCGGTGGCCCATCTGCGCGACGCGCTGCCGGAGCAGGACTGGGCCGAGGCGCGGGCGCTCGCCACCCATCCCCGCATCGCGCAGGCCGCGCAGGACGCGGGTTTCGGGGCCGTGCGCCAGTGCCGCCCCGCCCTGAACGACGTGGTTGCGTCGATAGAATCCCACCCATGAGCTCCGAGCCCTCCCACGCCCCTTCCATGCCGCCTGCCCCGCCCTCGCCACCGGCCTCCGGTGTGCAGCGCGCCGTGCTGCTGCTGCTCGGCGTGGTCGCCGTGGCGGGGCTCGCGACCAGCGTCATGCTCTGGCAGCGCCTGGGCGGCATCCAGGAACAGCTGGCCCGCCAGTCGGCCGACGCCGGCGCCCAGTCCATCGAGGCGCGCACGCTCGCCAACCAGGCCCTCGACATGGCGCGCGACGCGGCCGCACGCGTCGCCGTGAACGAAACCCGCGTGAGCGAAGTCGCGCTGCAGCGCAGCCAGCTCGAGGAGCTGATGCAGAGCCTCTCGCGCTCGCGCGACGAGAACCTCGTGGTGGACATCGAATCCGCGCTGCGCCTCGCGCAGCAGCAGGCCCAGCTCACCGGCAGCCTGGAGCCCGTAGTCGCCGCGCTCAAGAGCGCCAGCCAGCGCATCGAGCGCGCCGCGCAGCCGCGCCTGGCGCCCGTGGCGCGCGCCATCGGCCGCGACCTGGAACGCGTGGGCGCCGCCCAGGTCACCGACACCGCCGGCCTGCTCGCCCGGCTCGACGACCTCATGCGCCAGGTCGACGAGCTGCCCCTGCAGAACGCCGTCGCCCAGGCCGCCGCCACGCGGCGCATGAACGCCGCGGGCCGCACGCTGCCCGAGGGCGCGTCCGCACCGGCCGCCGACGGTGCGCCCCTGCCCTGGTGGCAGGCCACGCTGCAGCGCGGCTGGGAAGTCGTGCGCGACGAGGCGCGCCAGTTGCTGCGCGTGTCCCGCATCGACCGGCCCGAGGCGATCCTGATCGCACCCGACCAGGCTTTCTTCCTGCGCGAGAACATCAAGCTGCAGCTCATGAACGCCCGCCTCGCGATCCTCGCGCGCCAGTACGAATCGGCCCGAGCCGACCTGTCCGCGGCCAGCGGTGCCCTGGGCAAGTATTTCGACCCGGCTGCGCGCCGCACCCAGAACGCCGCGACCGTGCTGCAGCAGGCGCAGATGCACCTGAAGGGCGCCACCCTGCCCACGCTGGACGAAACCTTCGCCGCGCTGTCCACGGCCGCCGCCGGCCGCTGAGAGCCGAAGACAAGAAGCACCCCGTTTTCCCATGCGCGCAGCACTCTGGTTCCTGGCACTTTTCGGCGTTGCGGTGGCGGCCGCCCTGTTCGCGGGCAACAACCAGGGCACCGTGACCCTGTTCTGGCCGCCCTACCGCATCGACCTGTCGCTCAACTTCATCCTGCTGCTGCTCTTCGGCGGCTTCGCGGTGCTGTACGCGGCACTGCGCGCGCTGTCGGCGCTGCTGGAGCTGCCCGGCCAGGCACGCCGCTGGCGCGTGCAGCAGAAGGAACGCTCGATGCACGCCGCGCTGCTCGATGCGCTCTCGCAACTGCTCGCCGGCCGCTTCCTGCGCTCGCGCAAGGCCGCCATGGCCGCGCTTTCGCAGGAAACCGCCCTCGAAGCCGCCGGCGAGGCCGTGCCCCACGGCCGCCAGCTGCGTACGCTGGCGCACCTCGTCGCCGCCGAGAGCTCGCATGCGCTGCAGGACCGCGCCACACGCGAGGCCCACCTGCGCAATGCGCTGGACAACATCCCCGACCGCGCGCCGATGAGCGAGCTGGAGCTGCGCGAAGGCGCCCAGCTGCGCGCCGCCCGGTGGTCGCTCGACGAGCGCGACGCGACCACCGCGCTCGAACACCTTGCCGCCCTGCCCCAGGGCGCGGCCCGGCGCACGCTCGCGCTGCGCGCCCGCCTCAAGGCCACGCGCCTGTCGCACCAGACGCGCGAGGCGCTGGAAACCGCGCGCCTGCTCGGCAAGCACCGCGCCTTCTCGCCCGTGGCGGCCCAGAGCATCGTGCGCGGCCTGGCGATCGAACTGCTGAATGGTGCGCACGATCCCTCGCAGCTGCAGGAAGCCTGGATGTCGCTGGAGCCGGCCGAACGCGCCATGCCCGAACTCGCCATCCATGCGGCCCAGCGGCTCACCACCCTCGGTGGCGACGCCCACCAAGTCCGCACCTGGCTGCTGCCCGCCTGGGAGCGCATGGTGGACACGGCCGATCCGCTGTCCGACACGCACGCCGCCCGGCTGGTGGCGGCGCTGGAGGGGAACCTCGACGCGCTCGACGCCACCTGGCTAGCACGCATCGAGGCGGCGCAGCAGGCCAACCCGCGCGATGCGCGCCTGCAATACCTCTCGGGCATGGCCTGCCTGCGGCGCCAGCTCTGGGGCAAGGCCCAGCAGCTGTTCACGCAGTCCACGCAGCAGCTCGAAGCAGGTCCGCTGCGCTGCCGTGCCTGGCGGCATCTGGCCGAACTGGCGGAGCGGCGCGGCGACCTCGAAGCGGCCGCCACGGCCTGGAAGAACGCGGCCCTGGCCTCCTGACGGAAGCCTGCCCGGTCGCTGCGAGCCAGAGCACGGCCCGGCGGTCAGCGCTCCGGGCCCCGCAGGCCATCGAGGTCGCCGTCCAGGTTCCACCGATCGCCTTCCCACGTCCACGCCACCTGCGGCGCGAGCGCCCGCAGGAAATGCCGGTCGTGCGACACCAGCACCATCGCGCCGTTGAAGGTAGCGAGCGCCTCCTGCAGCACCTGCACCGCACGGGCATCGAGGTGGTTGGCGGGTTCGTCCAGCAGCAGCAACTGCGCGGGCGCACCGCCCCAGAGCGCGCAGGCCAGCGCCGCGCGCACGCGCTCGCCGCCGCTCAGTGCACCTGCCGGGCGCTGCACGCGCTCCGCATCGAGCCCCAGTTGCGCCAGGCGCGTGCGCTGTTCGTGCACGGGCAGCGGTGACCCGGCCTGCGACAGCGCCGCCAGCACGCTCCGGTCCGGCGGCAACAGCGCCTCGGCCTCCTGGCCGAGCCACGCGGCCCGCACCGAGCATTGCACGCGCCCCTGGGCAGGCTGCAGTTCGCCCGCCAGCAGGCGCAGCAGTGTGCTCTTGCCGCAGCCGTTCGGGCCGCCCACGGCGATGCGCACCGGACCGCTCCACACGCCGTCCAGCGGCGCCTGGGCGCCCCACGGCGGCACCACGCCCTCCAGCCGCAGCACCGGCTTGCCGGGCGGAACCGCGCTGGCCGGCAGGGGCAGCGCCAGGACGGCGTCCGGCCCCACCCGCTCGAAGGCCTCGCGCACGGCGCCCTCCAGCCGCTCGCGCGCCTGCTGGCGCTGCACGCCGCTGCGCCCCGCATGCGCTTCGGCCTGGTCCTTCATGCGGTCCAGCACCAGGGGCGACTGGTTCGCGTCGCGGCGGGCTGCATTCCCGCGTGCGCTGCGCCGGGCCTGGGCCTCGTCCTGCCGCCGCAATGCCCGCAACGCGCCATCGCGCTGCACACGGGCCTGCCGCAGCGCGTCCTGCGCGGCCCGCGTGTCGTCGGCTTTCTGCGCAGCGTAAGCGCTCCAGCTGCCGCCGTACAGGCGCAGGCCGCGCGGCGACAGCTCGGCGATGCGGTCCGCGCACTCCAGCAGCGCCCGGTCGTGGCTCGCCACCAGCGCGGCGCCGCGCCAGCCCCGCAGGGCGTCTTCCAGCCAGCGCCGCGCCGCTCCGTCCAGGTGGTTCGTGGGCTCGTCGAGCAGCAGCACGTCGGCATCGGACAGGAACGCCCCCGCCAGCGCCACGCGCGCACGCTCGCCGCCGCTCAGGCAGGCGGCATCGGCATCGTCCGGCAGATGGCCCAGCCCGGCGTCGCCGAGCGCCCGCCGCCAGCGGGCCGGCCAGTCCCAGCGGCCGTCCGCGCGCAGCAGGTCGTCGGCATCGCCGCGGCCGGCGTCCAGCCGCCGCAGCGCCTCCAGCACCCCGTCGACGCCCGCCAGCGCGGCCACCGTCGCGCCCGACGGGCGCTGGCCCACGGCATGCAGCGTCCCATTCCGCACGACGCTGCCGGACGACGGCTGCAGCACACCGGCTGCGATCGACAGCAGCACGCTCTTGCCCGTGCCATTGTCGCCCACCAGGCCCGTGATGCCCCGCGGCACGGCGAGCGTGGGCGGCTCGGCCCAGAGCGGCTCGCCGCCCGGCGGGCACCACTGCACCTGCCGCAGTTGCAGCACGCCACCCCGCGCATCCGCGTGGGCGGAGGCGGGAGAAACGGATGAAGATGATGAAGAAGGGAAAGGAGAAGAGGCAGCGCGCGGTGCGCTGCCGGGCGGACGGCGGTCCGCATCGAATGTCGCCATGAGGCCACTCCATGCCATCGGGATCGGCCGCCGTGCTGCAGAAGAAATGTGCAGAAACCCAGCGGGACGGACGGAAGGGGGGCTTACAGACGCATCGGCGGAAATACCTTGGTGAAGGGCTGGCGGGTGCGGCCGCGTCGAGGGGCCGCTTCATGACTATACGGCCGGCAGGGGCAGTCCGCAAATTGCTTTATATGAAATTGATTACGAATAGTACAATTCCAACCACCATCCGAAGGAGACATCCATGAGCGCACTGCCCCGCCCCGACCTGGCCACCCTGCCCGCGCCCGCCGCGGTGCAGCAGCTGCACCACTACGCCTACCGCGCGCGCGACGCCGAGGAAACGCGGCACTTCTACGAAGACATCCTGGGCCTGCCGCTCTACCACATCATCCAGAGCGACTACGTGCCCAGCACGGGCGAGTACTGCCCTTACACGCACTTCTTCTTCCGGCTGCAGGACGGCTCGTTCATCGCCTTCTTCGACCTGGGCGACGACGTGAAATCCGAGCCGTCGCCGAACACGCCGGCGTGGGTGAACCACATCGCCTTCCGCGTGAATACGGTGGAAGAGCTGGCCAATACCAAGGCCCGGCTGGAGGCGCACGGCATCGAGGTGCTGGGCGTCACCGACCACCACATCTTCAAGAGCATCTACTTCTTCGATCCCAACGGCATCCGGCTCGAACTCGCCGCGCAGCTCGCCGACGAGGAGCACATGGAAAAAGACAGCAAGGTCGCCCACCAGCGCCTCGCCGAATGGACGGCGCGCAAGGAGCAATGGCGCCGCGAACGCGCCGCGGGCCACGAAGCCGCCCCACTCAAGCCGCAGGCCAACGACCGGCCCGAGTACGTGCCCGGCAGCCAGGCCTGATCCCGGCCTGCCCCCCGGCCGGGCGGTGGCGCGGACGCGCCCTGCGCCCGCGGCCGCCTCTGCAGGCCCCGCCCGTCAGGCCGCTGCCGGTTCCGCGCCGGCGGACTCGGCCTGCTGCATCCGCATCACCTGGTGGCGCTGCCAGTAGGCATTCACGACGGCCTTGAAGCGGTCCTTGTCCTTGCCCATGCCCTTGAGCGCGACCGTCGTGGTGCGGTGTCGCAGCAGGGCTTTTTCCGGATGCGTCACGACGAGCGCGTCGGCGAAGGCGCTTTCGTTGAACTGCAGGGCCTTCACCGCATCCCACTCCACGTGGACGCCGTCCCGCGTGGCGCGGATGCCGTCGATGCCCACCGTCACCGTCTCGCCGCCCTTCACCTCGAACACCTGGTCGGGGAAATACTGGAGCACCAGCGCCCGTTCCTGCGCATTGGCGGGCTCGTACCGGTAGGCCAGGCTGCGTTCGTGGTTCTCGGCGAAGTCCGATTCGTAGGCCGCCCAGAGCCGCTGCTCGATCGCCTCCGCCACGGGAATCTCCTGCACCCAGGTGGATGCGGGCGCCTGCTGCACGACGGCGCCGTAGTCGCGCTCCGCCAGCGCGATGCCCACGCGCTCGATGCGCTCGCGCATCGGCGGGTGCGAATCGAACGGATGCGGCACGTTGCCCGACTGCATCGCCGCCGCGAAATCCGGCGAGCCCGCATAGCGCCCCAGGCCCTGCGCGATGAAGCCCGCGATGCCCAGCGTGCCCGTCTGGCGCTGGTCGCGGCCGAACAGGTCTTCCTCGATGCGGTGGCGGTACTGCGCATAGGCCGCGATCTTCACGAGCGAACGGGCGATGCCCTGCGGCGATGCGATCTCGGCCGCCGTGCGGTCGGCCAGGAATTCGCGCTCCCGGCTCTCGCGCGCCAGCGCCACCTCGAAGATCGTGCGGTAGAGCGTGAGCAGCGGTGACGCGAGCGCCGAGAGGCCCGCTTCGCGCACCGCATGCAGGTACTGGTCGAACTGCACGAGCTTCGGGCCCAGCCGGGCGCTGCTCTGGGTGTCCCCGCCGCGCAGATGCGCGAGTTCGTGCCCGAGCACGGCATCGGCCTCCTGCTGGTCGAGCACGCGCAGCAGCGGGATGCTGACGAACAGCGTGCGGCCCGTCAGTTCGCGGCCCTGCACCGTGAGCGGCGACTCCGTCACGAAGAAGTTCGCGTCGATGCCGGCCACGATGTGGCGCGGCGGCTCGGTGCCCAGGCGCGCGGCCAGTGCCCGCACGCGGTTCCAGAGCCGCGGCGCGTCGGCTTCCGACAGGGTTTCGCCGGTGACCTCATTGCCCTGCGGCACCTTGCGGAAGATCGCCGACACCGCCATCCACACCGCCCCGGCCACGCCGAGCCCGATCAGGATGATCAGCTTGGGCGAATACTTGTGGACGAAGAACGCCGGCACCCAGAACGCCAGCCAGGTCAGCAGCGCGCCCTGCACGACCAGCGACAGCGCGCTCGCCCACGTGGTGATCCGCCAGCCCGCCATGAAACTCGCGTACTGCAGCGGCCGGTTGGCGAATGCCAGCGCGCCGAGCGCCAGCACCACCAGCAGCAGCGCGGCGCCGGCGATCAGCGTCGCCGTGGACACGCGCCGGGCCATGTCGAACTGCCACGCCGACGAGTAGGGGCTGCACAGGCGGTCGCGCACCTCGGCGACGCGCGGATGCGGATCGTGGCAGGCACCCGACGGCGGATGGCTGCGGAAGAATTCCTTCTCCGCGGCCTTCTCGTCCGCCGGCATCGAGGCTTCGGCGTCGATGCGCCGCTCGATGCCCGCCAGGAAGCGGGCGTCCTCCGCGTCCTGCACATGGTGTACGAAAAGCAGGGTCAGGGCCGGGACCAGGAAGAGGGAGAGCAGCGCGAGCATGGCCACTTTGGCAAGGCCTTTGCGGAATGCGGATGCGTGCGATGGGGTCGACGGGGTCGATGCGTTCGTCATGGGCGCCGTTGTTTGAAATGGTTTTGACGGCCCGCGGCTCCCTCCGGATGCCGCAGGATGCGAAGCGGCGCATTATTCGCAGCGTGCCGGGCGAAGTCCACCGCATGCACGTAACAAAGAACACAGGCCGCAACACCACCGCACCGCGCCTTTCCCGCGGAACGCGGGGTTGCGGGCAGTGCGCCACGGGCCCGTAGAATCCCGGGCTCGAGTCCCAACCGTCACCGGACGGCGCCCCGATCGCGCGGCGCGGTCCCCTCTCCTGCCCACGCCATGAGTTCGCCCCTGCAACAGCCCGGCCTTGAAAGCCTCTCCAAGTCCTTCGAACCCTCCGCCCTGGAAGCCCACTGGGGCCCCGAGTGGGAGCGCCGGGGCTACGGCGTGGCCGGCTACCGCGGCACCTCCGCGCCCGATGCCGGCGCCGCCGCGCGCCACGAGAATTTCTCCATCCAGCTGCCGCCGCCGAACGTGACCGGCACGCTGCACATGGGCCATGCGTTCAACCAGACGATCATGGACAGCCTCACGCGCTACCACCGCATGCGGGGCTTCAACACGCTGTGGGTGCCCGGCACCGACCACGCCGGCATCGCCACCCAGATCGTGGTGGAGCGCCAGCTGCAGGACCAGGGCGCGAGCCGCCACGACCTCGGCCGCGAGAACTTCGTGAAGAAGGTCTGGGAGTGGAAGGAAAAGAGCGGCAACACCATCACCACGCAGATGCGCCGCCTGGGCGACAGCGTCGACTGGAGCCGCGAATACTTCACCATGGACGATAAGCTCTCGAAGGTGGTGACCGACACCTTCGTGCGCCTCTACCAGCAGGGCCTGATCTACCGCGGCAAGCGCCTCGTGAACTGGGACCCGGTGCTGCAGTCCGCCGTGTCCGACCTGGAGGTCGAGAACGAGGAGAAGGACGGCTCGCTCTGGCACATCGCATACCCGCTCACCGACGGCAGCGGCAGCCTCACCGTGGCCACTACCCGGCCCGAAACCATGCTGGGCGACGTGGCCGTCATGGTGCACCCCGAGGACGAGCGCTATGCGCACCTCGTCGGCAAGACCGTGACCCTGCCCCTGGTCGGCCGCGAGATCCCCATCATCGCGGATGCCTACGTGGACAAGGAATTCGGCACCGGCGTGGTGAAGGTCACGCCGGCGCACGACCCCAACGACTACCAGGTGGGCCAGCGCCACCACCTGCCGATGATCGTGGTGCTCACTTTGCAGGCCACCGTCAACGAGAACGCGCCCGAGAAGTACCGCGGCATGGACCGCTTCGTGGCCCGCAAGGCCATCGTGGCCGACCTGGAAGCCGCCGGCGCGCTGGTCGAGACCAAGAAGCACAAGCTGATGGTTCCCATCTGCACCCGCACCGGCCAGGTGGTCGAGCCCATGCTGACCGACCAGTGGTTCGTCGCGATGACGAAGGTGAGCGGGCAGGACCCGACGGGCAAGAGCATCGCGCAAAAGGCCATCGACGCCGTGGCCTCGGGCGAAGTGCAGTTCGTGCCCGAGAACTGGGTCAACACCTACAACCAGTGGATGAACAACATCCAGGACTGGTGCATCAGCCGCCAGCTCTGGTGGGGCCACCAGATCCCCGCGTGGTACGACGAGGCCGGCAACGTCTACGTCGCCCGCGACGAGGCGGAGGCGCAGGCCCAGGCCGGCGCGGGCGCGAAGCTCACCCGCGACGCCGACGTGCTCGACACCTGGTACTCCTCCGCGCTGGTGCCGTTCTCGTCGCTCGGCTGGCCCGAAGCGCTGGATAACACATCCGCCACGAAGGACTACGACCTCTACCTGCCCTCGTCCGTGCTGGTCACGGGCTACGACATCATCTTCTTCTGGGTCGCCCGGATGATCATGATGAGTACGCACTTCACGGGCCGCGTGCCGTTCAAGCACGTGTACATCCACGGCCTGGTGCGCGACGCACAGGGCAAGAAGATGAGCAAGTCCGAAGGCAACGTGCTCGACCCGGTGGACCTGATCGACGGCATCGCGCTCGAGCCGCTGCTGGAGAAGCGCTCCACCGGCCTGCGCCGCCCCGAGACCGCGCCCCAGGTGCGCAAGAACACGCAGAAGGAATTCCCCGAAGGCATTCCCGCCTACGGCGCCGATGCGCTGCGCTTCACCTTCGCCGCGCTCGCCAGCCTGGGCCGCAGCATCAACTTCGACAGCAAGCGCTGCGAGGGCTACCGCAACTTCTGCAACAAGCTCTGGAACGCCAGCCGCTTCGTGCTGATGAACTGCGAGGGCCACGATTGCGGCCTCTCCGACCACACGCAGGCCGACTGCGACGGCGGCTACCTCGCCTTCAGCCAGCCCGACCGCTGGATCGTCTCGGCCCTGCAGAAGGTCGAGGCCGAAGTCGCGAAGGGTTTCGAGGAGTTCCGCCTCGACCACGTCGCCCAGGCGATCTACGAATTCGTCTGGAACGAGTTCTGCGACTGGTACCTGGAGATCGCCAAGGTGCAGATCCAGACCGGCAACGAGGCGCAGCAGCGCGCCACGCGCCGCACGCTGATCCGCACGCTGGAGACCATCCTGCGCCTCGCGCATCCGCTGATCCCGTTCATCACCGAAGAGCTCTGGCAGAAGGTCGCCCCCGTGGCTGGCCGCGCTGGCGCCTCGGTCAGCATCGCCGCCTACCCGCAGGCCCAGCCCGAGCGCATCGACGAAGCCGCCATCGCCCATGTGGCCCGGCTCAAGGCCGTGGTCGATGCCTGCCGCACGCTGCGCGGCGAGATGAACGTTTCGCCCGCCACGCGCCTGCCGCTCTACGCGGTGGGCGATGCGGAGTTCCTTCGTGCGGCCGCCCCGGCGCTGCAGGCGCTGGCCAAGCTGAGCGAGGTCAAGGTGTTCGACGACGAGGCCGCCTGGGCCGCCGCCGCGCAGGCCGCGCCCGTGGCCGTGGTGGGCGACGCGCGCCTGTGCCTGCACATGGAGATCGACGTGGCCGCGGAGAAGGCCCGCCTCGCCAAGGAAGCCGGCCGCATCGAAGGCGAGATCGCCAAGGCGCGCGCCAAGCTCGGCAACGAGGCTTTCGTGGCCAAGGCGCCGCCCGCCGTGATCGAGCAGGAACAGAAGCGCGTGGCGGATTTCGGCGCCACGCTCGCGCGGCTGAAGGACCAGCTGGCGCGGCTGGGCTGACGAACCTGCGAACCTCTGCCCGATTCCGCGCACGCAAGCGGCGCGGTGATTCGTGCAGAGGTTTCCTGGTGTAACCCGATTCAGTTTGCGTCGAAGGCCTACGGTGGCGCCCCCACCCTTTTCCGATAATCGCCCCCATTCGAAACGAGGAATCATCTCCATGAGCGACAACTCCGCGATCCGCAAAGCCGTCTTCCCCGTGGCCGGCCTGGGCACCCGCTTCCTGCCCGCCACCAAGGCATCCCCCAAGGAGATGCTGCCCGTGGTGGACAAGCCGCTGATCCAGTACGCCGTCGAAGAGGCCTACTCGGCCGGCATCCGCCACATGATCTTCGTCACCGGCCGCAGCAAGCGCGCCATCGAGGACCACTTCGACACTGCCTACGAGCTCGAGAACGAGCTGGAAGCCGCCGGCAAGAAGGAGTTGCTGCAGCTCGTGCAATCCGTGGCGCCGAACGACATGGACTGCGCCTTCGTGCGCCAGCCGCGCTCGCTGGGCCTGGGCCATGCCGTGCTCTGCGCCGAGCCGCTGGTGGGCCGCGAGCCCTTCGCCGTGCTGCTCGCCGACGACCTGATGGTGGGCCCGCAAGGCGGCCAGCCCGTCATGGCGCAGATGGCGGCAGCGTTCCGCAAGCAGGGCCGCTCGCTGCTGGCCGTGCAGGAAGTGCCGCAGGACCAGGTGCGCCGCTACGGCATCGTGGCGGGCGAGCCCGCCGGCGGTCCGCTGATCCGCATCGACCGCATCGTCGAGAAGCCGTCGCCCGAAGAAGCGCCTTCGCGCATGGGTGTGGCCGGCCGCTACATCCTCACGCCCGGCGTATTCGACGAGATCCGCAACCAGCCTCAGGGCGTGGGCGGTGAGATCCAGCTCACCGACGCCATCGCGCGCCTCATGGCCCGCGAGGCCGTCTATGCCTTCCGCTACGACGGCAAGCGCTACGACTGCGGCAGCAAGGAAGGCTTCCTGGAAGCGACGGTGGAACTCGCGCTGCAGCATCCCCAGGTGGGCGCCGCCTTCCGCGAATACCTCAAGACCGTGGAGATCTGAGCCGCGGCCCACGGCAGCTCCTGCTGCCATCGCAAAAAAAGGCGCTCCCTGGAGCGCCTTTTTTGCTTGCAGCGTCGCCTTTGCGCGGAGCCGCTTCGCCGGGTCGCATGGACCTTGACGGTGCCCGCACCGCCGGCACGCGCGCGTTCAGCGGCGCCGCAGCACGTGCGTGTATTCCTCGCCGGCCGTGCTCTGGTCCAGCAGCTCGTTGCCGGTCTGCTTGGCGAATGCCTGGAAGTCGCGCAGCGAGCCGTTGTCGGTGGACACCACCTTCAGCACCTCGCCGCTGGCCATGGAGGCGAGTGCCTTCTTGGCCTTCAGGATGGGCAGCGGGCAATTGAGCCCGCGGGTGTCGATTTCCTTGTGGATGTGCATCGTCGTCGGCTTCCTGGCGAAGAGAGAAATGATTCTAGAGCGGCCCGGGCCGTGCCACGCCCGCCGCCGGGTCCGAGGCAGCCTCCGCTGCCGCCGCCGAAACCGGAGCCGGAGCGGCCGCAGCCTCGGGCGACTCGCTGCGCTGGCCCGGCCATTGCATGAAGGTGGGCTCGATACCGCGGCCACGCAGCCAGTCGGCCAGCGCCTGTCCCGTGCCGGAGGACCAGCAGCGCACATCCTCCGGCGCGATCAGCCGGTAATCGACCAGTTCGGGCGAGAGCCGCACCGTGCCGTGCGCCACCGCATGGTAGGCCACGATGACCTGGTTCATGCGCTGGAAGTCGTACACCCCGATCAGCGACAGCGCGCTCACGTCGAGGTTCGTCTCTTCCTTCACCTCGCGCACGATGCCTTCCTGCGGCGTCTCGCCGGCCTCCATGAAGCCGGTGATGAGCGCAAACGCCTTGTGCTCCCACGCGGCATTGCGCGCCAGCAGCACGCGCCCGTCCAGCTCGACGACCGCGGCCAGCACCGGCGTAGGGTTGTTCCAGTGCGTCCAGCCGCAGGCCGGGCAGCGCAGGCGCTGCCGCTCCCCGCCATCCTCCAGCGCCGTCACCCAGGCCAGCGGCGTGGCGCACTGCGTGCAGAAGCGGGGTTCGGCGTTCATGGAGCGGGTCCTGGCGCGTGTCGAGGTTTCAGGCCCGCGTCAGGCGGGGAACACGCCCGTGGAGAGGTAGCGATCGCCGCGGTCGCACACCACGAACACGATCGTCGCATCGCGTTCGCGCCGCGCGATCTCCTGCGCGGCCCAGCAGGCGCCCGCCGCGGAGATGCCGGCGAAGATGCCCTCTTCCCGCGCGAGGCGCCGGCACATGTCCTCGGCGTCGTCTTGGCCGACGTTGATCGTCTCGTCCACCGCGCGCGGATCGTAGATCTTCGGCAGGTACTCCTGCGGCCACTTGCGGATGCCCGGAATGCGCGAGCCTTCCTTGGGCTGCGCGCCGATGATCTGGATCGCGGGGTTCTTTTCCTTGAGGAAGCGCGACACGCCCGTGATCGTGCCCGTGGTGCCCATGGCGCTCACGAAGTGCGTGATGCGCCCACCCGTCTGCTCCCACAGCTCGGGGCCGGTGGTCTCGTAGTGGATGCGCGGGTTGTCCGGGTTGGCGAACTGGTCGAGCACCACGCCCTTGCCCTGCCGCACCATGGTCTCCGCCAGATCGCGCGCGTATTCCATGCCGCCGCTCTTGGGCGTGAGAATCAGTTCCGCGCCGAACGCCTTCATCGTCTGGGCACGCTCCACCGACAGGTCTTCGGGCATCACCAGCACCATGCGGTAGCCCTTGATCGCCGCCGCCATCGCCAGCGCGATGCCGGTGTTGCCCGACGTCGCCTCGATCAGCGTGTCGCCCGGCCTGATCTCCCCGCGCTCCTCCGCGCGCCGGATCATCGACAGTGCGGGCCGGTCCTTCACGGAGCCGGCCGGGTTGTTACCCTCCAGCTTGCCCAGCACGACCGTGCCGCGCTCGGCGTTCTCCTGGGCGCCGATGCGCTGCAGGGCGACCAGCGGCGTGCGGCCGATCGCGTCTTCGATGGTGGGGTACGTGGGAGCAGAGGTGATGGCCATAGCCCCCTACTGTGCCATAATCCGCGGCTTCCTTCTTCGCGTCGCCCGGGTGGTGAAATTGGTAGACGCAGGGGACTCAAAATCCCCCGCCGCAAGGCGTGCCGGTTCGATTCCGGCCCCGGGCACCATGGCCTCTTCGGCATGGTTTGGGCAGATCCTCGCGCCGGACTGCTTGATTTGACCCTCTACCAACCTGCACGTTGGCTTTCCTGCGCGCTTCCACCGGGCGTCCCTCACATAGCGCCTGGTCCACGCTCTTGCGCATGGCGCCCGTTTCCATGGCGCGCCGAAACTCTGACTTCAAGAAACGACAAGGGGCACCGAAGTGCCCCAGGTTCTGCTGACAAAACTGCTGCCGCTCAATGGCTGGTGACGTACCAGGTCACGCCAGCAGCGGCAATCACGAAAACGATGAGTGCAGTGATGATCATGATGGCTTCCTCAATCTCCAGGACAGTAGCAGAAGTATAGGGCAGGTGGCAAAAAGAGTGATCACCTCCCAGATGCTCAGGGGGCTGTGACCGGTCAAGCCAACGACGCCGCCGATGAACGAAGACGCTGCAATGGTGTCGATGAAGCGCGCCAGCCCTTCTTTCTGTTCCTTGGTGTACTTCGATGCCACCCGGTGATTGTATTGCCGAGTCTCAGCGCACCCACTTCCGCTCAGGCTTGGTCTGCACCGTGATGTCCACCTGCTTCTGCACTTCAGGCCGGCCGGTGCGCGGATTGGTGTCCACCACGTCTTCCAGCGCGATCTTGCTCACCTCGCCGTGGGTGGCCTCTTCGAGTTGCTCCAGCACCTCGCCGACCCGCTTTTCCGCGGCCTCGACCTGCTGCTCTGTCGCGGTGCCGGAATTCTGAGGGCGGGAGAGCATGGGGGTGTCCTTGGGTCAGTGGGGCGGTTGGTCCGCCGGCTCAGGGAGTTGGCCTGGCACGTCCGGCTCCACGGGCTGGTCGCTTTTGTCGGCGGGGTCGCGGTGGAGGCGGTGCATGGGGTTCAGGCGGAAGAGTTTGAAGACCGCGGCGCCGGTGCGTCTGTGGCTGGGCCGCGGTGCAGTGTAGGAAGACCCGATCAGAGCCCGCTCATGTAGGACGCGGCGAAGTAGGCGATCCCCAGGCTGGAGAAGAGTACGAAGCCGGCCACGACGGTGAGGGTTTCTTTCATGATGTTCGTCCGTCAACAGGAAGTGGAACACCGGCCAGCTGTTCCGAAGGGATGGACGGTGGCGTCGGGGGCAACAGCCGCGCCCGGCGTCTCCGTGCGGTTCGGTGCTGCGGGGCGGGGACACCCTCGCCAGCCCATGCTGCCGGACCGCTCGCCCTTCGGTTCCAGGGCATGGCCGTTTTCGCTTGATCGGGGCACCTTGCGCGAGGAGGGGACCAATTCCCGTCTCTTGCAAGGCACAGCCACGACTGTAGGGAATGGACGAATTCCGTGGTGTAGGACGAGGACGGTATCGCCGTCGGAGGGTTTTGATGGGAGGGTCCACCACCTCCGGACCGGCCGGCCGCGAGCCGGTCCTGCCCGCGTCAGGGCGTCACGCGTCCTGGCGGCGGATCAGTGCCCGGCCGCTGTCGGTGATGGCGAGGTCGCCGCCGGCGTTCTTGGTGATGTAGCCCCGTTCGTACAGGCGGCCCGACAGGTGGTGGCGCAGGGCTTCGGGCACGCTGATGGCGCGGCCGATCTCCAGTTGCTTGAGGGTTTCGAGTTCATCGACCGTCGGGTCGAAATAGGGGGTGTGGTAGATGCCGCTCGTGTTGTTTTGCATGTGCCGGTACTCCTTGTGACGATGGGCAGAAAGCAGAAAAAGGCAAAAAACGCCTCGGCCGGGCCGGACCGCGGGCTGCGCTCGGGGCTCGACAACAGGCCAGCACAGCCTAGCCCGCGGCCACGGCGAGCGCAACCGGACATAGTGCCGCGGCGCTCAACTCGCGGCCATGTCCTGCAACCAGGCCGCGAAGGCCTCGACGACCGGCGGCTGGGGCTGCGCGGGGGTGACGAGGTAGTAGCCGCGCCCTCCCCGCGGCGGAACGTCGCAGGCGGGGACGAGTTCGCCGCGGGCCCGTTCGGATTCGATCAGCATCAGCGGTACCAGCGCCACGCCCAGCCCGTGCGCGGCGGCCACGGCCGACATCGAGAACAGCTCATAGCGCGGGCCATCCAGCGCGTGCTGGGGCGCGTACACGCCCATGGATTCGAACCACTGGCGCCATGCCAGCGGGCGGGTGGTCTGCTGCAGCAGCGGCAGCGCGGCCAGGGCCTCGGGCGCCAGCGGCCGGCCTTCCGGCAGCAGGTCCGGGCTGCAGACGGGGGCCACATCCTCCTGCAGCAGCCAGCGCGCCTGGGTACCGGGCCAGTTGGCCACCTGCTCGGGCGTACCGGCATAGAGCGCCGCATCGAAGCCGGCATCGGCGAACAGGAAGGGGCGCACCTGGGTCTCGATGTGCACCACGATGTCGGGATGGCGGGCCGCCAGTTGCGGCAGGCGCGGCACCAGCCAGCGGGTCGCGAAGGTCGGCACGGCCGCCAGGCGGATCGAGCCGCCCTGCCCCTGGTGGGCCATGACGTCGAGCGTGTCGCGCTCCAGGCCTTCGAGCCAGCGCGCCACCTGCGCCGCGTAGTGCGTTCCGGCGGGCGTGAGCGCCACGCCGTGCCGGGTGCGGCGGAACAGCGCCACGCCGAGGAACTCCTCCAGCGCCATGATCTGGCGCGACACCGCGCTCTGCGTGAGGAAGAGTTCCTGCGCCGCGCGGGTGTAGCTCTCGTGGCGGGCGGCGGATTCGAAGCAGGCCAGGGCCTGGGTGGACGGGAGGGTGCGGCGCATGGCACGATGCTACACAGATATTCCAGAACCTCATTTCTGGATGCGACATCCTCGCTTGCCCGATGGAGAACCTTGGGCCTAGGATGTGCCATGCGTGCATGAAACGCACCCATTCCTTCCATCGATCCGTTCCCCCCGCATTCAGTCAGGAGACACCATGGCCCGCCCCGCAGCCTTCCACTGGGAAGATCCCTTCCTTCTCGACCAGCAACTCAGCGACGACGAGCGCATGGTGCGCGACGCGGCCGCCGCCTACTGCCAGGACCGGCTCGCGACGCGCGTGCTGGAGCAGTTCCGCCATGAAAAGACCGACACGGCCATCTTCCGCGAGATGGGCGAGCTGGGCCTGCTGGGCCCGACCATCCCCGAGCAGTACGGCGGCCCGGGCCTGAACTACGTGGCCTACGGCCTGATCGCGCGCGAGGTCGAACGCGTCGATTCCGGCTACCGCTCGATGGCGAGCGTGCAGAGCTCGCTGGTGATGGTGCCGATCTTCGAATTCGGCACCGAGGCGCAGAAGCAGAAGTACCTGCCCAAACTCGCGAGCGGCGAGTGGATCGGCTGCTTCGGCCTGACCGAGCCCGATCATGGTTCCGACCCCGGCAGCATGGCCACGCGTGCCTACAAGACGGCCGGCGGCTACAAGCTCAAGGGCAGCAAGATGTGGATCACCAACAGCCCGATCGCCGACGTGTTCGTCGTCTGGGCGAAGGAAGTGAGCGAGGCCGGCGCCGTGGGCCCGATCCGCGGCTTCGTGCTGGAAAAGGGCATGCAGGGCCTCACGGCCCCGGCCATCCACGGCAAGGTGGGCCTGCGTGCGTCGATCACCGGCGAGATCGTGATGGACGACGTGTTCGTGCCCGAAGAGAACGCCTTCCCCGAGGTGCAGGGCCTGAAGGGCCCGTTCACCTGCCTGAACAGCGCGCGCTACGGCATCGCCTGGGGTGCCCTGGGTGCCGCCGAGTTCTGCTGGCACACGGCGCGCCAGTACACGCTGGACCGCAAGCAGTTCGGCCGGCCGCTCGCCGCCAACCAGCTCATCCAGAAGAAGCTGGCCGACATGCAGACCGAGATCGCGATCGGCCTGCAGGCCTGCCTGCGCCTGGGCCGCATGAAGGACGAGGGCACGGCCGCCGTCGAGGCGACCTCCATCATCAAGCGCAACAGCTGCGGCAAGGCGCTGGACATCGCCCGCATGGCGCGCGACATGATGGGCGGCAACGGCATCAGCGACGAGTTCGGCGTGGCGCGCCACCTGGTGAATCTGGAGGTGGTGAACACCTACGAGGGCACGCACGACGTGCACGCGCTCATCCTGGGCCGCGCCCAGACGGGCATCGCCGCGTTCGCGAACTGATCGAAGGCGCCATGGACTCGGCCCCGCTCCACTCCTCTCCGTCTGCCTCCGCGCCCGCACCCGCTCCGGCGGCAGGCGCGCTCGCCGGCATCCGGGTGCTCGATCTCTCGCGCGTGCTCGCCGGGCCGTGGTGCACGCAGGTGCTGGCGGACCTGGGGGCTGACGTGGTCAAGGTGGAGCGCCCCGGCACCGGCGACGACACGCGCCAGTGGGGCCCGCCCTTCCTGAAGGACGCCGAGGGCCGGGACACGACCCAGGCGGCGTACTTCACGGCCTGCAACCGCAACAAGCGCTCCGTCACCATCGACATGGCCCATCCGGAAGGCCAGGCGCTGCTGCGCGCCATGGCGATGGAGGCGGACGTGGTGGTGGAGAACTTCAAGGTGGGCGGGCTGAAGCAGTACGGCCTCGACCACGAAAGCCTGCGGGCGCTGAACCCGCGGCTCATCTACTGCTCGGTGACGGGCTTCGGGCAGACCGGGCCCTATGCACCGCGCGCCGGCTACGACCTGATGGTGCAGGCCATGACCGGCCTGATGGACATCACCGGCCGGGCCGACGGCGAGCCGGGCGGCGGGCCGCTGCGCGTCGGCGTCGCGGTGATCGACCTGTTCACGGGCCTGTATGCGAGCAACGCCATCCTGGCGGCGCTGCACGTGCGCCAGCGCACGGGCGAGGGCCAGCACATCGACATGGCGCTGCTGGACGTGGGCATGGCGGTGCTGGCCAACCAGGCGGCAGGCTTCCTGGCCACGGGCGAATCGCCGCGGCGCCAGGGCAACAGCCACCCGAGCCTCGTGCCCTACCAGGACTTTCCCACCGCCGACGGGGCCATGCTGCTGGCCATCGGCAACGACGGCCAGTTCGCGCGCTTCTGCGCCGCCGTCGGCCGGCCGGAGTGGGCCACGGACGCGCGGTTCGCCACCAACACGCTGCGTGTGCAGCACCGCGCCGAACTGGTGCCGCTCATGGAAGCCGTGACGCGCACGCGCACCACCGCGCAGTGGGTGGCGCTGCTGGAAGACAAGGCCGTGCCCTGCGGCCCGATCAACAGCATCGCCCAGGCTTTCGACGATCCGCAGGTGCGCGCGCGCGGCCTGGCGGTGGAGTTGCCGCGCCGGCCCGACGGCAGCCCGGGCGAGGACGGCATCGCCACCGTGCGCGGCGTGGCCAGCCCGCTGAGGCTGTCGGCCACGCCGCCCGTGCTGCGCAACGCGCCGCCGGCCCTGGGACAGCACACCGACGAGGTGCTGGCGGACGCGGGGCTGGATGCCGCCGCCGTGGCCCGGCTGCGCGCGGCCGGCGTGGTGTAGGGCCACAGCGGGAGCGCACCCTGCCCCGCCCCATCTGCGGCAATGCCGCGGGTGCAGGTTCGCGGAGACGGCCGCGTCGCGGTGCGCGCCGACAGACGGCAGCAGGCCGGTCAACCAAAATGGCGGCTGACGCGTCACATTGACGTCATCCTCCGCCCGGTCGGCAGCCTGCCGGCCTGGGCGCCGTCCACCGCGGACCGGCGCGCTCCCGTCGCCGAGCCGCCCTGCCGCGAGAGAGCCCCATGCGCACACCTGCCCTTCTCCTCAGAACCCTGGCCGCCACGCTGCTGGTCGCCACGGCCGCGGGCTGCGCCGCGCCCGGCGATCCGTACTACGGCAATTACGGATACGGCTCCGGCGCGGTCTACGGCAACAGCTATCCCGCCACCCCGTCCTATCCGTATGGCGGCTACGGCAGCTCCGTCACGGTGTACGAGCAGCCCACCTACGTGGTGCCGCGGCCCGGCTATCCCGTGGTCGTGCCGGCTCCGGGCTATGCCGTGCGGCCCAACCCCTGGGACGACAACTGGCGCGAGCGCCGGGACCGCGACGACCGGGACCGTGCCTGGCGCGAGCGCCGCGACCGCGAAGCCTGGGAAGCACGCGAACGTGAGCGGCAGCGGGAACGCGACCGGGATCGGGACCGTGCCCGCGTGCCCGGCCCTTCGCTCAGCGGCACCCTGCAGGACGAGGCCCGCCGCCAGGGCGAGCAACAGCGCTGGCGCGACGAGATGCGGTCGCAGGGCCGCCTGCCGCCGCAGGAAGCGCCGAACCGCCTCTTCCAAAGGCCCTGACCGGTCGCGAAAGCCCTTCGCAATGAGCGATCCCGACGCACGGGCACCCGTTCACCCCTTCTGGATGCGGACCAGCGCCCTGGGCTGGGCCGGCCTGGCGGTGGCGCTCTGGCTGTCGGGCGCGGCCGCGCAGGCCCAGGTGCTGCGCTGCACCGATCCCGCCACCGGCCAGGTGACCTATACGGACGGCCAATGCGACCGGGGCACGTCGGCGCGCGAGGTGGAGCGGCGCAAGACGCCCGAGGAGATCGCCCAGGAACGAGAACAGGCGCGCACCGCGCTGGAGGCGCAACGCCAGCGCCAGCAGGCCGACGCGCTCGCTGCGCAGCAGCAGGCGCAGCGCGAGGCGCAGGAAGCCCGCGCACGCGCCGGGCGCGAGGTGTCCACCGATCCGGCGCGCTCGCCGGAGTGCGCGCGGTCGCGCCGACAGCTCGACCGCACCGCCGCCGAGGTCGGCCAGGGCAGCTACGACGCGCAGGCGCGCCTGTCGGCCGCGCAACGCCAGATGGAGCTGGATTGCCTGGGCCCCGCGGGCTATGCGCAGGTGGAGCGCTCGCGCGGCCAGGGCGGGGCCACCTACGGTACGCAGGACGTGTACGCGCCCCCGGTGGTGGTGGTGCCGCGGCATCCCGTGGTCGTGCAGCCGGCAGTGCCGGTGCCCAAGCCCCCAGGCACGCAGTGCAACGTGTTCCGGTGTTACGACGGCAACGGGAACATCTATCCCCGTTGAGAATGCCGGCACGACCCTCCGGGCGTCGCTGGTGCATCTTGTCGTGCTGCCCTTGAGGCCTTCCGATGCAGCGCCTCGCCAGAACCGCTTCGCTGGGCCGTGTCAGCCGCTGCTGTGACTGCGCAGTCCCTCGGCCACGGTCGGATACCGCAGCGATACCCGCAACTCCTTCGCAAGCCGCGTGGCATCGAGCCGGCGCGATTCGCTCATGAAGCTCAGCAGCATCGGAGAGAGTTCCTCCCGCGCCTGGACGCGCGTGATCCTGCGCGGCCGCGGCAGGCCGTACAGGTCGGCGGCGAGGTCGAAGTAGTCGCCCATCTTCAGGTCGCTCGCGTCGCTCGCGTGGTAGATGCGCTGGGGCCGGCCGCGCCAGAGGGCCGCCACGCAGGCGCGGGCGAGGTCGTCGGCGTGGATGTGGTTGGTGTAGACGTCGTCCTCGCGCGCCAGCGCGGGCGTGCCTCGGCGCAGCCGGGCCTCGGGTGTGCCGCCCTCGCGGTCGGGCGCGTAGATGCCGGGAATGCGCAGCACGCTCGCACGCACCCCCGCCCTGCCGAGGTGGCGCACCGCGCGCTCGGCATTCACGCGGCGCTGGGCGCGGGGCGTGGCGGGCGCCACGGGCCGCGTCTCGGCCACCCGCGCGCCGCCGCAGTCGCCGTACACCCCGCTGGTCGAGCCGTACACCAGCGCGCGCGGCAGGCCGCGCAGCCGCAGCACGCGCGCCAGGGCCACAGTGCGCGGGTCGGTCCACCATGCCGTGCCCGCATCGCGCTCCCCGGGGGGTGGCGCCAGGTGCAGCACGCGCGTGGCGAGGCCGGCCAGGCGCCGCAATGTGCGCGCGTCGTCCAGGTCGCCCACGAGCGGCACGGTGCCGGCCGCGCGCAGTTCGGCCACGCGCACGGCGTTCGAGGTGAGCGCGAGCACGCGCGGCCGCGGCGCGCCTTGCCCGGCCCGCAGCATGCGCACGGCGCGCAGGCCCACGTCGCCGCAGCCGACGATGAGCACGCGCTCGCGGCGGAAACGCGCCGGCAGCGCGCCGAGGGGGTTCATGTTTGAGGGCAAAATCCAGTTCCGGCAACGATGAGACACGCAAGGATAACGACCCCATGACCACCGCAGCGACCGCCGCAGCTTCCCACCAGATCACCGTGCAGCCGAGCGGCCGCGCCTATGCCGCGCTGGCCGGCGAGACCCTGCTGGGCGCCGCGATCCGCAGCGGCGTCGGCCTGCCCTACGGCTGCAAGGACGGCGCCTGCGGCTCGTGCAAGTGCCGCAAGCTGAGCGGCTCGGTGGTGCACGGCGAACACCAATCCAAGGCACTGACACCCGAGGAAGCCGACGCGGGCTTCGTGCTCACCTGCTGCGCCCAGCCGCTCACCGACGTGGTGCTGGAATCGCGCCAGGTGACCGACGAGAGCGCCTACCCCGTGAAGAAGATGCCCGTGCGCGTCTCCACGCTCACGCGCGCGTCGCACGACGTGATGGTGGTGCGGCTGCAGTTGCCCGCGGCCGACACGTTCCGCTACCACGCGGGCCAGTACGTCGAGTTCATACTGAAGGATGGCGCGCGCCGTGCCTACTCGATGGCCTGCGCGCCGCACACGCAGGAGGAAGCGCCGGGCCTGGAGCTGCACATCCGGCACATGCCGGGCGGCCGCTTCACGGACCACGTGTTCGGCGCCATGAAGGAAAAGGAGATCCTGCGCGTGGAGGGCCCGTTCGGCAGCTTCTTCCTGCGCGAGGACAGCCCCAAGCCGATCATCCTGCTCGCCTCGGGCACGGGTTTCGCGCCGGTGAAGGCGCTCATCGAGCACCTGCGCTTCAAGGGCATCGACCGCCCTGTCACGCTGTACTGGGGCGGCCGCCGCCCGGCGGATCTCTACATGGACGCATGGGTGCGGGAGCGCCTGGCCGACATGCCCCAGCTGCGCTACGTGCCGGTGGTGTCGAACGCGCTGCCGGAAGACGGATGGACCGGCCGCACCGGCTTCGTGCACCAGGCGGTGATGGACGACCACGCCGACCTGTCGGGCCACCAGGTGTATGCCTGCGGCGCGCCCGTGGTGGTGGAGTCGGCGCGCAAGGCCTACAGCGCCGAGCGCGGGCTGCCGCCGGAAGAGTTCTACGCGGACGCCTTCACGTCCGAGGCCGACAAGCACGGCGACACCGTCACGGCCTGAGCGGCACATGGGCGGCGCCCGCCGGCCCCGCTGCCGCACAAACGCGAAGCGCGCGGTAGGTCAGGCCATCGCGCGGCACATCTCGGCGCAGCGCCGGCACATGGCCGCGCAGGCCTGGCAATGCGCCATGTCGTGGCGGGAGCACTCGCTGGCGCAGGCGTCGCACACACGGGCGCAGAGCGCGCAGATCTCATAGGCGTGCGCGCTTTCGCGGGCCATGGCGCCGGCGGCCACGCGGCACAGGGCCGCGCAGTCCATGTCGAGCGCGATGCAGCGCACCATGTGGCGCGGCTCGGGCTCGCGCAGGCAGGACGCTGCGCAGGTGTCGCACGCATCCGCGCAATCGTTGCAGGCGCGGATGCAGTCGGCGTAGCGGGACGGGGGAAGCGTGTTGTGGGATGTCTGCATGCGGGATCTCCTGGGAAGGGATGCGGCCGGTGGCCGATGGACGCGGGCGCGGCTGCGTGCGGGCCGCGGGCCCGGCAGTCGAGCGCCGCGGCACTCGATGTCTCGTTTATAGAAATCGCCACCAGGTGATGCTGTAGGACACTGCACCGAAGCTCCCGGCGTCGGTAGCGCGGTTTTTCTGCACAATGGCGCCCATGACGCACCGCAGACACTTCCTTCTTTCGGCGACGGCTGCCGCCGCCGCCTGTGTTTCTCCCCTGGCGCTGGCGCAGGCTCCCGGCCACGACGCGACCATCCGGCTCATCGTTCCCTATGCCCCGGGCGGCCCGCTCGACGCCACCGCCCGGCTGCTGGCCGAGCGCGTGCGCGACTCGCTCGGCACGGTCGTGATCGACAACAAGGCCGGCGCCGGCGGCAACATCGGCGCCGATGCCGTGGCCAAGGCCGCGCCGGACGGCCTCACCATCGGCCTGGCGGCCACCGCCACGCACGCGGTGAACCCCTGGCTCTACAGCCGCATGCCCTACGACGCGGCGAAGGATTTCGCGGGCATCACGCAGATGGTCCGCGTGCCCAACGTGCTGGTGATGAACGCGGCCAAGGCCGAGCAACTGAAGATCCACACGCTGGCCGACCTCATCGCCTATGCCAAGGCGAATCCGGCGAAGCTGAACTACGGCAGCGGCGGCAACGGCAGCGCGGGCCACCTGGCCGGCGAGATGTTCAAGCAGCGCGCCGGCATCTACGCACTGCACATTCCCTACCGCGGCGCGAGCCCGGCGCAGTTGGCGCTGCTCGCCGGCGAGGTGGATTTCAACATCGACAACCTCGCGGCAGCGGCTCCGAACATCCGCGCCGGCAAGATCAAGGCGCTGGCCGTGACCTCGCTGCAGTCGAGCCCCATGCTGCCGGGCGTGCCGCCGCTGGCGGACACGTTCAAGGGCTTCTCGATCGACACCTGGTGGGGGCTTGTCGCCCCTGCGGGCACGCCGCGTCCGGTGATCGCCAAGCTGAACAAAGCGTTCGTGGACGCGCTGAACGCCCCGGAAACCAAGACGCGCTTCACGGCGCTGATGGCCGAGCCCGTGTCGTCCACGCCCGAGCAGTTCGATGCGTTCATGGCGTCCGAGCGCGCCAAGTACCAGCAGCTGGTGAAGGCCTCCGGCGCCAAGGTGGACTGATCCGTTCCACCGCCGGGTGTGGTGGGAACCGCACCCGGCATGCCGGCCGAACGGCCTGCTGGCCGCAGGGTGGAAGCACGCTGCCGGCGCGCTGCCGGTAACATCGGCCGCGGTCCGTCGTCAGGCGTGCGCGCTGCGGCCGCTCCAGTCCGGGCCCTCGACGGCCTGCACGCGCTGATCGGCGGCCCGCCGCAGATCCTCCGCGGACACGCGATGCGGCGCCACGTCGGCCAGGGGCAGGAGCACGAAGGCCCTTTCCTTAGCCCGAGGATGCGGCACCTCGAGCCGCGGCGAGGCGATGCGCGCGCCGCCATAGAAGAGCAGATCCAGATCGAGCGTGCGTGGCGCATTGCGGTAGGGCCGCTCGCGGCCTGCAGCCGCTTCCACGGCCTGCAGCGCATCCAGCAGCGCGGGCGCGGTCAGGCCGGTGCGGAGGCGCACCACGGCATTGAGGAAATCCGGCCCCTGGGCATCCACTGGCGCACTCGCGTAGAGCGAGGACACCGCTTCGACGCGGGTCTCGGGCAGTGCGCCAAGAGACGCCACGGCCGATCGCAGCGCCGCACGGGCATCGCCCAGGTTGGCGCCCAGGCCGATGCAGGCGGTGACCGGAGAGCGTGGAGAGCGCTGTGGCAACACGCGATCGCCGCCAGGCCCGTCCACGGTCATGCGTGGCAGCGCCACTGCGCTCACGCGTCGGGCGCGGCCGGCGGCGCACCCTCGCCACCACCGGACGGCTTGCGGCGGCGGCGGCGGCGCTTCTTGACGGCGGCCCCTTCGGCGCTGCTGCCTTCTGCATCATCCGGAGCGCCCTCGGCGGTTGGCGCCGCATCGGAAGCCGCAGACACGCCGGAATCGGCGGCCGCCTTGGGCACGCGGCGCACCACGGGCGGGTTCTTGCGCGCGCGCTGCTTCTGCTCCTCGCGCACCTGGTCGATCATGTCCTCGCGGCGGGCCTCGTCGGCGAGCTGGAACTCCTGCCACCAGTCGGCCAGCGCCTCGTCCACCTCGCCCACGTCGGCACGCAGCCGCAGGAAGTCGAAGCCCGCGCGGAAGCGCAGGTGCGTGACCATGCTGAACGGCGTGGTGCCCACGCGCTTCTCGAAGCGCGGCTGCATGACCCAGATCTCGCGCATGTCGGCGGCCAGCTTGCCGCGGCCGGACACGTCGCCGATGCGCTGGTCGAACACGTCGTCGATCGCGCCCTGCAGCGCCGGGAACGGATGCTCGCGCTGCGCGAGGCGGCGGTCCCATTGCGTCTTCACGTCCTGCCAGAGCACGCAGGCGAGCAGGAAGCTCGGCGCCACGGGCTTGCCCTCGCCCACGCGGCGGTCGGTATCGGCCAGCGCAGCGCTCACGAAGGAGGTGCCGGCGCGCTCCACCACCACGTCCAGCAGCGGGTAGATGCCGGTGGAAAGGCCCAGCTTCTTGAGCTGCTCGATCGTGGCGATCGCGTGGCCGGTCTGCAGCAGCTTGAGCATCTCGTCGAACATGCGGCTCTGCGGCACGTCGGCCAGCAGGGTCTGCGACTGCACGAGCGGCGCGGCGGTCTTGGGTTCGATCGTGAAGCCGACGCCGGAGAGCTTGGCCGCGAAGCGCACGGCGCGGATGATGCGCACCGGGTCTTCGCGGTAGCGCGTGGCCGGATCGCCGATCATGCGGATCACCTTCTTGCGCGCGTCCTGGATGCCCTTGTGGTAGTCCACCACCACCTGCGTGGCCGGGTCGTAGTACATCGCGTTGATGGTGAAGTCGCGGCGCGTGGCGTCTTCGTCCTGAGGGCCCCAGACGTTGTCGCGCAGCACGCGGCCGCTGGCGTCCACGGCATGCTGCATGCCGGCCAGCGCGGCCCGGGAGGTCTTCTCGTTGCCGCTCACCTGCTGTTCGGCGGCGGTGTTGTCGAGGTAGGCGCGGAAGGTGGAGACCTCGATCACCTCGTGCTCGCGGCCCCGGCCGTGCACCACGTGCACGATGCGGAAGCGCTTGCCGATGATGAAGGCGCGGCGGAACAGGCCCTTGACCTGCTCGGGCGTGGCGTTGGTGGCCACGTCGAAATCCTTGGGCTTGAGGCCCAGCAGCAGGTCGCGCACGGCGCCGCCGACGATGTAGGCCTCGTAGCCCGCCTGCTGGAGCGTGCGCACCACCTCGGTGGCGCGGCGGTCCACGAGTTCGGGATCGATGCCGTGTTCGGAGGCAGGCACGTCCTCGCGCTTGCCAAAGCGGTTCTTTCCACGGCCCGTGCCCGGCGCGGCCTTGCCGAGCAGCTTGTCGATGAACTTCTTGATCATGGTGATGGCGTAGAAAACAGGTCCAGGATGCGCCAGCCGCGCTGCTGCGCGAGCGCGCGCAGGCGGGGGTCGGGGTTGGTGGCGACGGGGTGGTCGACTTTTTCGAGCAGGGGCACGTCGTTCATGGAGTCGCTGTAGAACGTGGCGTCCACGTCGCTCCAGCGCCAGCCGCGCGCGGACAGCCATTGTTCCATGCGCTGCACCTTGCCTTCGCGCATGGAGGGCACGCCGCGGATGCCGCCGGTGATCCAGCCGCTCCCGTCGCGCTCCAGTTCCACCGCCAGCAACTGCTCCACGCCCAGGGCGCGCGCGATCGGGGCGGTGACGAATTCGTTGGTGGCCGTGATGATGACCACCTCGTCGCCCGCGTCCCGGTGCGCGCGCAGCAGATCGAGCGCGGGCGGCAGGATGGCCGGGGCGATCACCTCGCGCATGAACTGCGCATGCGCCGCCGCGGCCGCCTCGGGGCCGCGCTCGCGCACCGCATCGACGGCAAAGCGCACGTAGTCGTGCACGTTCAGCGTGCCGGCCACGTAGTGGTCGTAGAACTCCTTGTTGCGGCGGCCGAATTCGGTGCGGTCGGTCCAGCCGATGCGGATGGTGAACTCGCCCCACTCGTAATCGGAGTCGAGCGGCAGCAGGGTGTGGTCCAGGTCGAAGAGCGCGAGCCGGGGTCGGCGATCGGGGGAGACCGGGGTGTCGGGGGTCATGCGGGCATTCGGTGCGGGAGGGAACAGGCGTCGTCGGCGGCAGGCATCGGCATCGGCGTCGGCGCGCTATTCGGACTCCAGCATGGTCTTGAGCAGGGGGATGGTGATGGCGCGCTGGGTGCGCAGCGCGAAACTGTCGAGCTGGTCGAGCAGCTGCATGAGGCTGCCCAGGTCGCGCGAGAAGCGGTGCAGCATGTAGCTCACCACGTCGTCGCCGAGCAGGATGCCGCGCGCGTCGGCCTCCTGGCGCAGCACGGCACGGCGCTCCGCCTCGTCGAGCAGGTGGAGCTGGAACACATGGCCCCAGCCCAGGCGGGTGCGCAGGTCGTCGCGCAGCGGCAGGTCGGCGGGCGGCAGGTCGCCGGCGGCCAGCACCCAGCGCGGCGCGCCGACGGCGGGGCTGATCGCGTTGATGAACCAGTTGAACGCCGCAGCCTGCTGGGCCGTGGAATAGAGATGCACCTCGTCGAGCACCACGGCGGACCAGCGCTCGTCGAACGCCGTGGGCCGCATCGAGGAGGCGTCGAGCCAGCCCACGGTGCTGCCCTGCTCGCGCAGCGCTTCGCGCACGGCTTCGAGCAGATGCGTCTTGCCGCTGCCCGACTCGCCCCACAGGTAGGTGGGGACCGGAGAGCGCACGGGCGCGGCGCCGGCGGCCCCGTCGCCCTCGCCCACGGCGATGCGCAGATGCTGCAGCGCCTGGACGTTGGCGCCGGGAAAGAAATTCGCCAGCGTGGGACCGGTGGCCAGACCGATGTCGAGGGCCAGCTGCTTCATGCGCGCCCCCCTGGCCGGCCGGCGGCGGCCGTCGGCGCACGAAGGCCCGCGGGCACGGTGGGGTGCACGGCGGCGGCGCGGAGCGGTGGGAGCGGCAGCGGCATGGGTGGTGGCGGAAGCGGACGAAGTCGGTGGAAAAGAAAGCGCAGTGGATATGCCGTGCAGGGAACGGCCGCCCGCCGCACCCCGCCGGCTACGGGCACGCACGGTGTTGCGGTGCAGCCGGCGATTTTAGTCTGCCGCGAAGGTTCCCGGCGCCTTGGCGCGGCCGCGGGCCCGGTGCATGGCCGGCCCGTGGACGCGGGAGGCCGGCCTGCGGATCGCCACCGACCCCGCGCGAGCCCGGTGCGCCGCCAGGGGGCATTGGGCCGCCGGGCGGGCGCGGCCTTAGAATCCGCGCGTTCCGGCCTGCCTCGCGGGCCCTGCACCACTTCCCATCCAGCCCATGAGTTCTTCCGCCTCCTCCACCCCCATTTCGTACAAAGACGCCGGTGTCGACATCGACGCGGGCGACGCGCTGGTCGAGCGCATCAAGCCGCTGGCGAAGAAGACGATGCGCGAAGGCGTGCTGGCCGGCATCGGCGGCTTCGGCGCGCTGTTCGAGGTGCCCAAGCGCTACAAGGAGCCGGTGCTGGTCTCGGGCACCGACGGCGTGGGCACCAAGCTCAAGCTGGCCTTCGAGTGGAACATGCACGACACCGTGGGCATCGACCTCGTCGCCATGAGCGTGAACGACGTGCTGGTGCAGGGCGCCGAGCCGCTGTTCTTCCTGGACTACTTCGCCTGCGGCAAGCTCGACGTGGACACCGCCGCCGCCGTGGTGGGCGGCATCGCCCGCGGCTGCGAACTCTCGGGCTGCGCGCTGATCGGCGGCGAGACCGCCGAGATGCCGGGCATGTACCCGGCCGGCGAATACGACCTCGCGGGCTTCGCGGTGGGTGCGGTCGAGAAGTCGAAGATCCTCACGGGCCGCGACGTGGCGGCCGGCGACGTGGTGCTGGGCCTGGCCTCGGCCGGCGTGCATTCCAACGGCTTCAGCCTGGTGCGCAAGTGCATCGAGCGTGCCGGCGACTCCGCCCCCACCACGCTGGATGGCAAGCCGTTCAAGCAGGCCGTGATGGAACCCACGCGCCTCTATGTGAAGAGCGTGCTGGCCGCGCTCGCGCAGCACCCGGCCGAGGCCGGCGGCATCAAGGCCCTGGCCCACATCACCGGAGGCGGCCTGCTGGAGAACATCCCGCGCGTGCTGCCCGAAGGGCTCGCGGCGCACCTCACGGCCGGCAGCTGGCCGCAGACCGAACTCTTCGCCTGGCTGCAGAAGACGGCCGGCATCGACGACATCGAGATGAACCGCACCTTCAACAACGGCATCGGCATGGTGGTGGTGGTTTCCGCCGCCCAGGCCGAGGCCGTGGCGGCCACGCTGCGCGCCCAGGGCGAATCCGTGCACACCATCGGCACGATCGCCGAGCGCGGCACGGGCGCACCGGTCGTGGTGGGCTGATCCTCCGGCATCGCCCGGTTCCGATTCGCCCCAGCCGCCCCCCCCATGGAGCCGCTCCCGACGGCCGACACGCCCGCCGCCGCGCCGACGCGCGGCGTGCGCACGGCGAGCTACCTGCTGATGGGCGGCGCCCTGCTGCTCGTGATGTGGCAGGGCCTGCTGCCCGGCCTGATCTGCGCCTGCCTGGGCTTTTTGCTGACGCGCTGGCTCGCGCCGCGGCTGGCGGGCGCCCTGCCCCGCGGCTGGCAGGCGAGTGGCCGCGCCCTGCGCACGGGCCAGGTGGCGGCAGCCACGCTGGTGGGCATCGCGCCCCTGGTGCTGTTGGCGATCGCGGCCACGCACTCGCGCACCTACATCGTCGAGGCGCCGCAGCAGTACCGCGAGCTGCTCGACTTCCTTGCCCGCACCGTGCTGGAGCTGCGCCAGAAGCTGCCCGCCGACATCGGTGCCCACCTGCCCGAAGGGGCCGCGGAGATCCAGCGCACCATCGCGGGCTACCTGGGCGCCAAGGCCGGCGCCCTGGCCCTGGCCGGGCGCGTGTGGCTGGCGGGCCTGCTTCACGCCTACGTGGGCCTGCTCATCGGCGCGCTGGCCGCCGTGCGGCCGCTGGGCGGGGCGCGCGGGCCGCTCGCGGTGGCGCTGGGCGAGCGCATCACCTACCTGGGCGACGCCTTCCGGCAGATCGTGGCCGCGCAGTTCTGGATCGCCAGCTTCAACACGCTGCTCACGGCCCTCTTCCTGCTGGCCGTGCTGCCCATCTGGGGCCTGCGCCTGCCCTACACGCCGGCCCTCATCACCCTCACCTTCCTCGCCGGGCTGGTGCCGATCGTGGGCAACCTGCTGTGCAACGCGGTCATCACCATCGTCGGCCTGTCGGTTTCGCCCACCGCGGCCATCGCCTGCCTGGCTTTCCTGGTGCTGATCCACAAGGCCGAATACGTCATCAACGCCAAAGTGGTGGGCCAGCGCACGCACATGGGCGTGTGGGAGCTGCTGTCGGTGATGTTCGTGGCCGAGGCGGTGTTCGGCCCCGCGGGCCTGGTGGCGGCCCCGCTCTTCTATGCCTACCTGAAGAAGGAACTGGAAGCGGTGCGGCTGGTGTGATGCGCAGCGCGGGCGAAGACGTCCGAAATTGATCGACACTGGTCCGGGCGCGACCGGACGGCGGCGCGCCGCAGAGGCACGATACAGGCAATTCCACCACACCCCTTGAGCGGGAAATTGCCATGAAAACCTGTCTGTTAGTGATCGACGTGCAGGAGTCGTTCCGCCACCGCCCCTTTTTCTCCGACGCGGAACTGCCGGCCTATCTCGCCTCGCAGAACGCCCTGATCGAAGGCTGCGCCGCGCGCGGCGTGCCGGTCGTGCGCATTTTGCACAGCGACGGCCCGGCCGAGGCCCCGAACCCGTTCGCGGTCGAATCCGGCTACGTGCGGCCCCTCGACGGGCTGGCGGCTTTCACGCCGGCGGCGGAATTCACCAAGCACCGCCACAGCGCTCTCGTGGGCACGGGGCTGGACGTATGGCTCACGCGGCACGGCATCGGCCGGCTGATCGTGAGCGGCATCCGCACGGAGCAGTGCTGCGAGACCACCACGCGCCATGCCAGCGACCTGGGCTGGGAGGTGGACTACGTCACGCAGGCCACGCTGACCTGGGACATGCGCCAGCCCGACGGCCGCGTACTGCCGGCGGCGGACATCCGGGTGCGCACGGAGACGGTGCTGGCCGGGCGCTTCGCCACGCTCTGCACCGTGGAGGAAGCCCTGGCGCGGGCCACTGCGGATGCGGAAGCGTTCGCCGGGGCGGAGGCATGAAGGACGCGCAGGCACCCACAGCGCAGGCACCGGCAGTACCGGCATCGTGGCGCGTCGCGATCCTCGCGTTCGACGACGTCGAGGCGCTGGATCTGGCCGGCCCGTACGAAGTCTTCACCACCGCCACGCGCATGCATGCACGCCAGCACGCCGATGCGCCGCCGCTCTTCGACGTGCGCTGCGTGGCGCGCGACGCCGGCCCCGGCGCGGCGGTGCGGGCCCGCGCGGGCCTGCGCATCGGCCCGGACGCCGGCTTCGCCGATGCCGCGCCCGTGGACCTGCTGGTGGTGCCGGGCGGGGTGGTCGACGGTGCGCTCGCCTGCCCCGCCACCCTGCCGTGGCTCGCACGCACGGCCGCCGGGGCCCGTGTGACGGCCTCGGTGTGCACGGGGGCCTTCCTGCTCGCGGCCGCGGGCGTGGTACGGGACGGCGCGGTGACCACGCACTGGGAGGACGTGGACGACCTGCGCGCGCGTTTCCCGCAACTCGACGTGCGCACCGGCGTGCGCTGGGTGGACCACGGCGGCGACGGCCGGCTGTTCACATCGGCGGGCATCAGCGCGGGGATCGATCTGTCGCTGCATCTGGTAGAACGCCTCGCCGGCCGCGCGCTCGCCGAACGCACAGCCCGGCAGATGGACACGCCATGGAACCCCGATCCCCGCAGCATTCCGCAGCCCTGAAGGCCGACGCCGGCCCGCCGCCGATCCACGTCGTCTTCGCCCTGCTGCCGCACAGCCTGGTGCTCGACTGGGCCGGGCCGGCGGAGGCGCTGCGCATCACCAACCAGTGCCTGCGCGCGCAGGGGCGGCCGGAGCGCTTCGTGCTGCGCTTCGCGAGCCCGACACCGCAGTCGGTCACCTCGGTGGGCGCCCTGCTCGCCGGGCTGGAGCCGCTGCCCACCGCATGGCCCGAGGCGGCCTGGGTGGTGCTGATCGGCCTGCCGGGTGCGGCGATCGACGTGGCGGGCGACGAGGCGCGCGCCCTGCTGCACTGGCTGCGCGGCCTGCGGCCCGAGCGCGGGCGGCTGGAGCTGCTCACCGTGTGCGCCGGCTCGGTTCTGGCGGCGCACGCCGGGCTGCTCGCGGGCCGGCGTGCGACCACGCACCACCAGCACCTCGCGGAGCTGCAGCAGGTGGAGCCGCGGTGCGACGTGGTGGCCAACCGCGTCTTCGTGCCGGATGCCCCGCTCTACAGCAGCGCGGGCGTCACCACCGGCATCGATCTAGTGCTGCACCGCATCGCCGACGAATGCGGCCCCGCCATCGCCGCGCAGGTGGCGCAGACCATGGTGGTGGCGCTGCGCCGCGGGCCGCACGATCCGGAGTTCTCGCCGTTCCTGGCGCACCGCAACCACCTGCACCCCGCCCTGCACCGCGTGCAGGACGCCGTCGCGCAGGACCCGGCCGGCGGCTGGACGGTGCCCGCCATGGCCGGTCTGGCCCATACCTCGCCGCGGCACCTCACGCGCCTCTTCATCGACCATGCGGGCATCGCTCCGCTGGCCTGGCTGCGCACCATCCGCCTCGCCACGGCCGAGGCGGCGCTGAACGCGGGCCACACGGTGACGCAGGCGGCGGCGATGGCGGGCTTCAGCTCCGACACCCAACTGCGCCGGGCCTGGCACCGGTTCGGGCGGGGGGGCACGCCGTCGGAGCCGGCGCGTGCCTGAGCATGCTGCCATGCACCGCCATGGCACGGGGCGAAGGCGCTTCCAGAGCGCGGTGCGGCATGGTGCGGCCCCGCGCCAGCATCAGTCGTCGAACAGCCGCCCCGTCTCCGGCACCCGGGCCGCCGCCTCCGCCTCGCGCGCCTCCTCTTCCGTCAGCAGGTTGCCCACGCGCACGCCGAGCAGCCGCAGGCGCCTGTCCAGCGGCACGCGCTTGAGGCATTCGCCGGCCGCGCGCCGGATCGCGGCGGCGTCGCGCGTGTGGGCGGCGATCGTCTGGTCGCGCGTGGCGATCTTGAAATCGTCGTAGCGCAGCTTGATGCCGATGGTCTTGCCCACGTAGCCCTTGCGGCGCAGGTCTTCGGCCACGCGTTCGCACAGGTCGGTGAAGATGCGGCCGAGTTCGGCACGGTCGCGCACGGCGTGCAGGTCGCGGTCGAAGGTGGTCTCGCGGCTCATGGAGACGGGTTCGCTCTCGGTCACCACGGCGCGGTCGTCGCGCCCCCAGGCGGCCTCGTGCAGCCAGGCGCCGTAGGCCTTGCCGAAGGTGCGCACCAGCCAGTCGCGAGGGCGTGCGGCGAGGTCGCCGATGGTGTGGATGCCGTACGACTGCAGCTTGGCGTCCGCCTTGGGGCCGATGCCGTTGATCTTGCGGCAGGCGAGCGGCCAGATCGCCGTCTGCAGATCCCCCTCGTGCACGATCGAGATGCCGTTGGGTTTATTGAATTCGCTCGCCATCTTGGCGATGAGCTTGTTGGGCGCCACGCCGAGCGAGCAGGTCAGGCCCGTGGCGTCGAAGATGCTCTTCTGGATGAGCCGCGCGAGCACCCGCCCGCCCTCGCGCTGGCCGCCGGGCACGTGCGTGAAGTCGATGTACACCTCGTCCACGCCGCGGTCTTCCATGACCGGGGCGATCGAGAGGATGATGTCCTTGAACTGCCGCGAGAAGCGCCGGTAGGACGCGAAATCCACCGGCAGCAGGATGGCCTGCGGGCACAGCCGCGATGCTTTCATGAGGCCCATGGCCGAGCCCACGCCGAACTGCCGCGCCGGGTAGGTGGCGGTGGTAATCACGCCGCGCCCCACGTAGTCGCGCAGCAGCGGGAAGGCCTCGACGGGAATCTCGGATTCGCGGCCCGCGTAGGCACGCGCGAGCGCGTCGTCCTCGCTGCGCCGGCCGCCGCCGATCACCGCCGGCAGGCCCTTGAGCTGCGGATAGCGCAGCAGCTCGACCGAAGCGTAGAACGCGTCCATGTCGAGGTGGGCGATGCGGCGCGGCGGCGAAGGCTCCGTGGGCCGCGGCGGCACCGGTGCGGGCGGCGGCGGGACGGACGGATCGGTGGGGGCGCTCACGCCCCGGATTGTGCCGCGTGGGCGGGCGCCGCGCTGGCGCTGCCGGGGAAGCCCCGCGGTGCCTGCGGAGCGTTTCGAGACACGTCCGCAGGGCGCGCGGACGGCGACGCTCAGCGGACCGTGATCACGTCGCGGTGCATCGGCGCGAGCAGCGCGAGCAGGCGGCTCTGCTGGGTAAAGGGCACACCCTCGGCGTCCATCGCGGCCTGCAGAAGTTCCACGAGCGCATTGAAGTCGCTCTTGCGGATCTGCAGGTCGGCATGGGCGGCCCGCATGTCGGCGCCCTCATAGACGCAGGGGCCGCCGGTCAGCACGCAGATCTGGTCCGTGAGGCTTTCCTTGAGCGCCTGGGGCTTGGTCTCCTTGAAGATCGGGCCGATGCGCTCGTCGCGGAAAGCCGAATCGACGAGGCGGTCCATGATGCGCGCGATGCCCTCCTTGCGGCCGAGCGCGTCGTAGAGGCCCGCTGGAATGCCGCCGGCCGGCACGCTCGCGGACACGCTCGGGGCCAGGGCCGCGCGCGCCTGCGCCGCCGCAGCGGCCCCGGGTTGCGCCGGAGGCACCGGTTGCGCCCCGGCCTGCAGGGCCGTTCCCGCCATCAGGAACGCCAGCGCGGCTGACACGGCCGCGGCTGCCGGGCGGGACAGGGACGGCGACTGGAACGGCGCAGCGCCGGGTTGCCGCGGGCGGAACGGCGCGCCACGCGGCGAGCGGGCGGACGGGGAGAGAAGGAAACGGGTGGGCATGGCGCTGCGCTCCGGCATCGGGGTCTTTCAGTACGCGGCCTGCAGCGAGACATAGGCGCCGCGCTGCCGGCGGTTGGCCGTCACGCCGGGCACGACGCGGCCCAGGTCCACGTAGGCGAGCGTCACGGACAGGTGCTTGCTGGGTGCCCAGACGAGGAAGACGTCGCGCCAGTCGTCCTCGCGCAGTGCATCGCCGAGCCCGGCCGCACGGCCCAGGGCCCGCAGGTTGTCGGGCTTGAAGCGCCACTCCGCGCCGATCGCCAGGTCGCGCCGCAGCAGGTAGGCGACCGAGAACTCCGGCTGCAGCGAGCGGCTCGATTTGCCGGGCGCGTTCGCGCCGAACCCGAGCAGGCCGTTCTGGTTGGCGTTGGTGGAGCGCAGGGTGGCGTGCACGAGCAGGTTGCGGTCCAGCAGTAGTTTGGTGGCGCTGATGTAGACGTCGGTGCCTTCCGTGTCGGCTCCCAGGAACTGCACCACCCCGCCGGCCGACGCGGGATGCAGGCGCTTGTGCTCCACGCCGACGGCGATCTGCGGCATGGGCGAGTCGCTGTCGAGCACGGCGTCGCCCAGCAGCCGCACCTTGGCGCCGATGATGTCCATCTTGAGGTGCAGATCGGGCTCCACACCGAACGGTGCCACCGCGTTGAGCGCGGCGGCGGGCGCCGCGCCAAAATCCTGGCGCGCCACCGACAGCTCCACCCGGTCGTAGAGGCCGAGAGCGAGGCCGGAACTGGTGAGGCCGTAGTCCCGCGTGCGCAGTCGGGTGGCGAAGGCGCTCACGCCGATCTCGCCCTCGGTGGCGTTGGTGCCGATGACGGCCCAGGGCGTGAGCCCGCCGCCCGCGGCGCCGGAAATGGAACTGACGCCGCCGGTGAGCGGCAGCTTGCCGGTATCGGCGACCGTGGCGGCAGGCAGCGCCAGCGCGAGGCCGGCGAGCACAGGCACGTGGAATGCTCGCAGGGCGAGCCAGCGGCGAAACCTCATGGACGAACCCTCCCGGGCCGAAGTATGCCAGCGGGAGGGTTTCTGCGGTCTCTCGTTTTTGCCGGTTTCCACCGGTTCTGCTGGACGGTGCGCGGCAGCTCACACCTTCCGAGAACGTGCGGACGATCTCAGGTCATGCGTTCGATGAGCGCGCCCTTGAAGAGCACCGGGCCGGTCGGCCCGCGGTCGCCGGGCACGCCGCCGTGGGGCTCGAGGCTCACGGCCAGGGCCGGCACGCCATGCACGGCGCTCTCGGAAGCCGGCAGCGTCAGCAGCGCCTGGCTGCCGAGCACGCCGAGCGAACGGGGCCCGCCGCCGCCCGGCGGCAGCGCCCAGAGCTGGAGCGATTTGTCGGCCGCCTCGCGGTAGTCGCCCACGCGCTGCAGCACCAGCGCGTTCTTCGCGGCGTCGAAGGTCACCAGCAGGGAGGGATGCGCCTGCGGGTCCGACAGCACCGCGACGTAGCGCACCTGCGACGCGGCGTTTTGGAGTTCGCGCTGCAGCGCGGCGATGCGCGCGCCGCTGTCTTCGCGCAGCCGCCCGTGCAGCCCGGCGCCGACCACGACGGCCGCGAGCGTCGCCACGGCGCCGGCCAGCGCCGCGCCCCGCCAGAGCGCCAGGCTGCGCAGCCAGCCGCCGCCGGCGGACCCGGCCGCCGCGGCAGGTGCCGGCTGGGCGCGCCGGGCACGCTGCGCCTCGCGCGCCTGCTCGGCATCGACGAGGTTGCGGATGCGCACCCAGACGGCAGGCGGGGGCTCCTGCTCGGGCTGCAGCTCGGTGAGGCCGGCCCAGCGGCCCTGCCATACCAGCACGGCCGCGCGCACGGTGGCGTGTTCGCGGGCCAGGGTTTCGAGGCGGCGGCGCGCGCCGCCGCGCAGCGTGCCGAGCGCGTAGGCCGCGGCCAGGCGCTCCAGCAATTCGGGGTGGCGGTTCAGATCCATGGCAGGCCTGCCTTCATGTCCATGTCGTTCGCGGGCGCATCACGCATAGCGCGCCATGCAGTCGCGCAGTTTCTCGAGGCTGCGCCGGATCCAGGTCTTCACAGTGCCCAGCGGCAGCTGCAGTTGCTCTGCCAGCTCGCCATGGCTCATGTCGCGCAGGTAGGCCAGGCTCACCACCTCGCGCTGCCGGTTCTCGAGCCGTCCCAGGCACTGGTGCAGCGCCGTGGCCTCCTGGCTCGCCTCGGTGAGGTCGGCGGGCGTGGGATCGCCATCGGACAGGGCCTGGGCCACCGCGTCGTCGAACTCCTGCGTGAGGTGCGCGCGGTCGGAGGCGCGGCGGCGCAGGTGGTCGAGCGCGCGGCTGCGCACGATCATGCCCATCCACGCCAGGGGCGGGCTGAGCGTGGCGTGGTAGCCGGCGGCCGTGCGCCAGATGGCGAGGAATGCCTCCTGCAGCACGTCCTCGGCCGCGTCGCGCTGGCCGACGACGCGCAGCGCGACACCGTACAGCCGCGAGCCCGCGCGGTCGTAGAGAAGCTTCAGCGCGGCGTCGTCGCGCCGCGCGACGCGTTCGATGAGGTCCATCAGTTCCTGATCCGTGCAAGGCGTGCCCATCCGCCGATTGTGAAGGAAAGGCGGAGCTTCCGGGCCGTGTGCGCCGCCATGAACGTGATACGCGCGCCGGCCCCGTCCGGATACAAGCCCCCGCGCGGCTGCGGGTCATCCAGGGGAAATCGCGCGGATCTGAATCCAGTCCGGCACGGCCTGCGTACAGGAGACAACCCCGCCCGGAAAGCAGAACGGACAACAGACCGGGAGGCCGCGCCACCGTGCGCGGGGACGGCCGGTCCGGAGGGTTCCGGCCGCACGGTGTCCGGTTTCCCGTGCGCTTGCGTTTCCTCATCCACACACAACCAAGGAGTGTTCCCATGCGAGTCCATCTTCCCATCGCGATCGCCGCCACCCTGGGCCTTGCCGCCTGCAGCCACATGGGCGGTGCCCCCATGGCGCCCTTCTCGCAATCGTCGCTGCCCTCGGCCGTGCAGGTGCCGGCGGGCCACAAGGTGGCCCTCGAAACCGTGGGCAAGGGTGAGATCACCTATGAATGCCGCGCGAAGAAGGACATGCCGAGCGACTACGAATGGGTGTTCGTCGGCCCGGATGCGAAGCTCATGGACCGCAAGGGCGGCGTGGTCGGCCGCTACTTCGGCCCGCCCGCCACCTGGGAGAGCAGCGACGGCTCCAAGGTGACCGCCACGCAGGTGGCCGTGGTGCCCGCGGGCAGCGGCAACATCCCGCTGCAACTGGTGAAGGCCAACCCCGCCACCGGCATGGGTGCGATGCAGGGCGTGTCGTACATCCAGCGCGTGGCCACCCAGGGCGGCGTGGCGCCCGCCATGCCCTGCGCGGCGGCCAACGCCGGCCAGAAGCAGGTGGTGAAGTACCAGGCCGACTACATTTTCTGGCGCGCGGCCTGACCGGCGCCTGCCCGGCACGGCCGGGCACGTAGAGAAGCAAAAAGCCCCGGGAGCCTGCGCCTCCGGGGCTTTTGCCATTGCATGCGCCGCGGATTCAGGCCCGGGACTGCAGCCGGAACATGGCGACGGTGTCCACGAGCTGCTGCGCCTGCGATCTCAGGCTGCTGGCCGCGGCGGCGCTTTCCTCCACCAGCGCGGCGTTCTGCTGGGTGGCGTTGTCCATCTGGCTCACGGCCTCGCCGACCTGGGCGACGCCCTCGCTCTGCTCGACGGTGGCCGAGCTGATCTCGCCGACGATGCCGCTCACCTTGCGGATGGATTCCACGATCTCGCCCATGGTCGAGCCCGCCTGGTCCACGAGTGCCGTGCCCGTGGCGACCTGCGCCACGCTGGCGGTGATGAGCTCCTTGATCTCCTTGGCCGCACTGGCGCTGCGCTGCGCCAGGCTGCGCACCTCGCCGGCCACCACCGCGAAGCCCCGGCCCTGCTCGCCCGCGCGCGCGGCTTCCACGGCCGCGTTCAGCGCCAGGATGTTCGTCTGAAACGCGATGCCGTCGATGACGCCGATGATGTCGCCGATGCGCGCCGAGCTGGCGTGGATGCCGCGCATCGTCTCCACCACCTGCTGCACCACCACCCCGCCCTGCGTGGCGACGCCGGCCGCGTCCCGCGCGAGCTGATCGGCCTGCCGGGCGTTGTCGGCGTTCTGCCGCACCGTGGAGCCCAGCTCTTCCATCGAGGCTGCCGTCTGTTCGAGCGCGCTGGCCTGGCTCTCGGTGCGCTGGCTCAGGTCGGTGTTGCCCTGGGCGATCTGCACGCTGGCGCTGGCCACGCTCTCGGCGTTGAGGCGGACGGTGCCCACCACGGTGCCGAGCCGGGCCGTCATGGCCGCGAGCGCATGCAGCAGGCGCCCCACCTCGTCGCGGCCCCGGGGCTGGACGCGCACCGTGAGGTCGCCCTCGGCGACGGCCTCGGCCAGGCGCACGGCCTCGCCGATGGAACGGGTGGTGGAGCGGGTCACCATGACCATGACCCACGATCCCACCGCCAGCAGCACCAGCAGCGCGCCGCACAGCAGGGCGAGACCGTTGCGCAGCCGCGCGATCTGCGCATCCAGCGACTCCTGCAGCACGTCGAACGACACCGCCACCAGTTCGAACTGGATGTCGATGATCCGCGTCATGCGCGCCACCCATTCGGCCGAGGGCATGCGCAGCGCCTCGGCACGCACGATGTTCTCGTCGGCCAGCTTGAAGCCTTCCTCGGCCGCCGCGAGCGCGGCGTCGCGGGCCTTCTCCACCGACGCGGGCAGGTTGCCGCCGGCCGCCAGCTCCAGCGACTTGCGCGCCTCGCCGTAGTACTGGCGAACCCGGTCCGATAGGCCCTCGATGCGCGCCCGCTCTTCCGGCGCCACCTCGCCGCGCGCGAGCACCAGCGCGCCGCGGGCCCGCATCTGCCCGAGCGCTTCCGTCAGTTGCGGCAACTGGCCGAGCACCGCCTTCTGCAGGTAGTGCGTGCGGATATCGGTGTCCCGCGCAAGGCCCGAACTGTTCGCCACGTCGTCGATCAGCCCGAGTTCCCGCTCGATGAGCGCGACATGCAGCCGGTTGCTGTCGGCCCCGCGCACGCTCTTGCCCGACACGCCCGCGGCGAGCGTGCTCCATTCGGCGCGGATGCGGTCGAGCCGCTGTTCCAGCGCAGCGTCGCCCAGACCGCCCAGGGCCTCCCGGGTGCGGGCGAGGGAAGCCTCCACCTCGGCCTGCTTGGCCTGGCGGGGCGCTGCCGCCGACTCGTTGCCGCCGAGCAGGGAGGCGGACAGTCCGCGGTGCTGCTGCGTGAGCTGCACCAGCTTGAGCATTTCCCGCGCGGGAGCGAGCCCGTCGCGTTCGCGCATGGCCGTGTCGACGTCGGCCAGCGTGGAGCGCACCAGCAGCACGGTGGGCAGCAGGAACATCGCGAAAGCGATGCATGCGATCAGTACGAACTTGCGGGAGAACTTCAGGTTTCCGATCCAGGCGGTCATGGGAGCAGTCTTTGGTCGATGGATGCGACCTTTCCGAAGCCCCAAGTGCTAGCGCCACACTGGATCTGCCCCAAAAAAGTGCAAAAGCGCTCTGAAAGTGAGCGCTCTTGCACCAATTTTAGGCAGAACAAAGGGTTTTCCCTGCCGGTTCATTGCCCGCGATCAGCAACATCCCGATATTCAAGATACTTTTTGCATCAAACATACGCGACAGTGGAGGGCGCGGTGCGCGTCACACGGGGAACGTCCCGGGCAGCAGGATGGAACGGTCCACGCGGTGGATGTCCGTGTGGCCGCAGAAGGCCATGGTGATGTCGAGTTCCTTCTGCAGGATCTGCAGCGCCCGGGTCACCCCCGCCTCGCCGAATGCGCCCAGTCCATAAAGGAAGCTGCGCCCGATGAGCGTGCCGCGCGCGCCCAGCGCCCAGGCCTTGAGCACCTCCTGGCCACCGCGGATGCCGCCGTCCATCCATACCTCGATGTCGCGGCCCACCGCATCGACGATGCCGGGAAGCGCGTGGATGGACGACGGCGCGCCGTCGAGCTGGCGGCCGCCGTGGTTGCTGACCACGATGGCGTCGGCGCCGGCGTCCACCGCCAGGCGCGCATCCTCCGCGTCCATGATCCCTTTCAGAATGAGCTTGCCGCCCCAGCGCCGCTTGATCCACTCCACGTCGCGCCAGTTCAGCCGCGGATCGAACTGCTCGGCCGTCCACGACGACAGCGAGGACAGATCGCCCACGCCCTTGGCATGGCCCACGATGTTGCCGAAGCTGCGCCGCTTCGTGCCCAGCATGCCGAGGCACCAGCGCGGCTTGGTCGCGAGGTCGATCAGGTTGGCGAGCGTGGGCCGGGGCGGCGTGGAGAGCCCGTTCTTGATGTCCTTGTGGCGCTGGCCGAGGATCTGCAGGTCGAGCGTGACCTGCAGCGCCGAGACGCCCGCGGCCTTGGCGCGGTCGATCAGGCGTTCGACGAAATCGCGGTCGCGCATCACGTACACCTGGAACCAGAACCCCGGGCCGGCATGCTCGGCCACGTCCTCGATCGAGCAGATGCTCATGGTCGAGAGCGTGAACGGCACGCCGAACGCCCGCGCGGCGCGCGCGCCGAGGATCTCGCCGTCGGCATGCTGCATGCCGGTCAGGCCGGTGGGCGCGATCGCCACCGGCATGGCCACGTCCTGCCCCACCATCTTCGTGCGCGTGGTGCGGTTCTCCATGTTCACCGCCACGCGCTGGCGCAGCTTGATCGCCTGGAAGTCTTCCGAGTTGGCGCGGTAGGTGCTCTCGGTGTAGGAGCCGGAATCGGCGTAGTCGTAGAACATGCGCGGCACGCGGCGGCGCGCGACGGTGCGCAGGTCTTCGATGCAGGTGATGCGGGACAGGTCGGTCACGGGAGAGGCTCCTGGTCGTTGTTCTGGGGCGCGCGGCCCCGGCGGGCAGCGGGCGCGGGACCATCGTAGCGGCGGATCGGCGCTGCAGGTACTGATGGTTTTTACGGCACGTTGAGGTTTTTTGCAGCGCCGCCCGGCGCTCGCCCGCCGCGCGGGCTTCAGCGGCGGGCGAGCGCGACGCCCGCGATGGCGACCGCGAAGCCGACCACCTGCAGTACGCTGAGCGTCTCGCCGAAGATGGCCCAGGCCTGCAGGGCCGAGAGCGGCGGCACGGCCAGCACCAGCGCCGCGGTGCGCGTCGCCTCGCCACGGCGCATGAGCCAGATGAGCAGCGTGGTGCCGCCGATCGACAGCACCAGCACCGAATAGGCGAGGTAGCCCCAGAGCAGCGGCGAGCCGTCCCAGCGCGGCTCGCCCAGGCACACGGCCATCAGCACCAGCACGGCGATGGAACCCAGGTTCTGCACCGCGCTGGCGCTGCGCAGGTCGCCGGCGGCGAGCGGCGACTTCTGCACCATCGAGCCCACGGTGAGCGCGAGGATGCTGCCGGCCGCGGCCAGCAGCACGGGCAGCGCCAGCGCCGCCGAGCCGGCGCTGGCGGACAGGCGCGGCCAGAGCACCATCGCCACGCCGCCGAAGCCCAGCGCGAGCCCGGCCCAGGTGCCGGCGCCCAGGCGGCGGCGCAGCACGGCCACCGCGATCAGCGCCGTGAAAAGCGGCTGCAGCGCGCCGATGAGCGCCATCACGCCCGCCGGCAGCCCGCGCGACATCGCCCACCAGCTCGGGCCCACGTAGAGCCCGTTCATGAGCGCGCCCGCGGTCAGGTGCAGCAGGATGCGCCGCGGCCCGCGCGGCCACTCCACGCGCGCCCACCACGCGGCGGCGGCGAACAGCGTCGCCACGCCCACGAAGCGTGCCGCCAGGAACCAGAACGGATCGGCATGCGCCGACACGCCCCGGCCCACGAGGAAGCCGGTGGACCAGATGACGACGAAGAGCAGCGGAGCGACGGCGTTCATGGCGAGGGGACCGGGGCGTACGGGCGGCTCACGGAGCCGTCGATTTGGCGCCCGCGCCGCGGACTTCGACGGGAACCGTGTCGAGCACCCGGCCGCCGGCGTCCACCAGTTCGATGCGGTGGCGCCCCGGCCAGGGCAGCCAGGCCCATTCCGCGCCGCGCCCGCGCTCCTTTCCGTCGATGCGCCAGCGCACGTCCGCAGCCGTGCCGCCCCCGCCCGCGGTGAACCGCAGGCGCTGGCGGGTGGGAGGAATGTCGGGATCGAGCGCCACGATCGTGCCCGGCGCGGGCGAGAGGATGCGCGGCGTGGGTGCCTGCAGACCGTCCTGGCCCTCGGCATTCCCGTCGCCTGCAGCCGTGCCGGCCGCAGCGCGGGCGCGGCCCCGGGCGGCCATGGTCGTGGCGCCGGACGCGCCGCCATCGACGGCGAAGAGCGGCTGCTGCGTTCCGGCGATGAACCACTCCTCGCGCGCGCTCTCGATCAGGCGCGTGCCGCCCGGCTCGGGCCCGAAGCGCACGGCGGCGCGCACCAGCCCGGGCGGCGGTGCGGGCGCACGGCTGCGCGCCCCGCCGCCTCCTTGCGTGCCAGAGCGGTGCAGCCAGCCCATCACCTCGGCCCACACCGGGGCCGCCCCGCTGGTGCCGCTCACGTCGTGCATCGGCGCGCCGCCGGCATTGCCCACCCAGACGCCCACCGTATAGCGCTGCGACCAGCCCAGCGCCCAGTTGTCGCGCATGTCCTTGCTGGTGCCGGTCTTCACGGCCGTCCAGAAGCGCGTGGCGAGCACGCTGTCGGTGCCGAAGGTGCGCGCGCGGGCATTGCCGTCCGAGAGGATGTCGCCCACGATGAACGCGGCGCGCGGGTCGATCGCGGGCTCCGTCGCCAGCATGCCTGATGCCGGTCGGGCGGCCGGCGCGCCGGTGGTCCGGACCGCACCCCGCGCGCCCGCCGGGCCGGGCGCGGCGGCGGGCTGCAGCGCCACCGGACCGGCGCGGCCACCGTTGGCGAGCGCGCGGTAGGCGTTCGCCAGATGCAGGAGCGGCACCTCGGCGCTGCCCAGGGCCAGGCTGTAGCCGTAGTAGTCGCCGGTCTCGCGCAGCGGCAGGCCGAGCGACCGCAGCTGGCGGAAGAACGCATCGGGCGTGACCATCGCCAGGGTGCGCACCGCCGGCACGTTGAGCGACGCGGCGAGCGCGGTGCGCGCGGACACCCAGCCCTTGAACTGCCGGTCGTAGTTCTGCGGAATGTAGAGGCCCGAAGCCGTGGGAATGTAGGCGGGCGAATCCTCGATCAGCGAGGCGGCGGTCATGCGGCGCTGGGCGATCGCCTGCGCGTAGAGGAACGGCTTGAGCGTGGAGCCGGGCTGGCGCGCGGCGGTCACCCCGTCCACTTCGCCGGCCTGGCTGAGCAGGCCCGACGATCCGACCCAGGCCAGCACTTCGCCGGTGGCGTTGTCGAGCACCACCACGGCACCGTCTTCCACGTGGCGCCCGTGCAGCTCGCGCAGGTGCTGGTGCAGCGACTGCACGGCCATGCGCTGCAGCGGCGCGCTCAGGCTGGAGCGCACAGTGGCGGGCGCCGGCCCCTCCGTGCGCGCGAGCAGGTAGCGCGCGAAATGCGGCGCATCGCCCTCGCTCGCCGCATAGTCGCGGCGCTGCAGGGCGGCGGCCACGAACAGGTCGAGCGCATCGCAATCCTCCGGCCGCGGCGTCCCGCCCCCTGCGCCGCCGCCCTGCGTGGCCGGGCCCGTTCCCATGCTCCGCAGCACGCCGCAGGCGCGCCGGGCCACGAGCGCGGGCTGGGCATTGGGCGCGCGCACGAGCGCCGCGGCCACGGCGGCCTCGCGGTCGTCCAGGCCGTGCGGCGCCTTGCCGAACAGCGTGCGCGAGAGCGCGTCGATGCCGACCAGCTCGCCGCGGAACGGCACGAGGTTGAGATACGCCTCCAGGATCTGGTCCTTACGCCATCGGCGCTCCAGCACCTGCGCGGCCACGGTCTGGCCGAGCTTCTGCGCCACGGTCCGTCCACCCGGCCCCTGGCGCCAGTCGCCGTCCAGCAGGCCCGCGAGCTGCATGGTCAGCGTCGAGGCGCCGCGCGTGCGCTGGTTCCACAGATTGCCCCAGGCGGCGGCGGACACGGCACGCCAGTCCACGCCGCTGTGCTCGTAGAAGCGGCGGTCCTCGCTGCGCACCAGCGCTTCGCGCAGCGCCGGCGAGATGTCGTCCAAACCCGTCCACTGTCCGCGCCGCACGGTGCTGTCGGTGCGCAGGCGCTGCAGCACCTCGCCTTCGCGCGACAGGACCAGCGTGTCGGAGGGGCGGTAATCGGCCCGCACCTCAGCGTAGCCCGGCAGCGCGCGTGCCGGCAGCGGTGCGCAGAGCGCGAGCAGCAGCAGCGTCAGCGGCAGCGCGGAGGCAAAAGGCAGGCGCGGGCGCAGCGGCAGCGGCAGAGGCAGCAGCAGCGACGAACCGGTGGCCGGGCTCCGGGCGGTGGTGCGAAAGCGGAAGGCGATCCCGGATGTGCGGGCGGCAGTGCGGCGGAACATGTCGGACCGCAGGCTACCACCAATGGCCCCCGAGAGAAGGCCGCCGCAGACAACCCGCGGCGGCCAGACCCCGGCCCGGGAGGAAGCGGCGCCCTACCGCTACGGTCCGGGAGCGCCGGTCAGAAGGATTCCCAGTCGCCCTGCGCGCCCTGGCCCGCGAGGACCGGGGCAGGCCCCATGCCGCGGAGCTGCGGGGCGGCCGGTTCACGCGGGGCCGGAGGCCGTGCCGGGGCAGCCTGTTTGGCGGCCACCTTGCGCTGCGGCCGCGATGCCGGTGCGGGAGCACGGGCTGCCAGCGCAGCCCGCGCGGCGGCGGTGTCCGCGGCGGCCGACGCGGCGGTCGCGGGAGCCGGGGCATGGGCATGCGCGGCCGTGTGCATCGCGTCCAGGCGGAACACGCTCACGGCCTGCACGAGGTCCTGCGCCTGCGACCGGAGGCTGGAGGCCGCGGCGGCCATTTCCTCGACCAGCGCGGCATTCTGCTGCGTGGTCTGGTCCATCTCCGTGACGGCTTCACCGACCTGCGAGACTCCGGCGCTCTGCTCGCTGCTCGCCGCGCTGATTTCGCCCATGATGTCGGTCACGCGGCGGATGCTGCCCACCACTTCCGTCATGGTGCTGCCGGCCTGGTCGGCCAGTTGCGCACCGCTTTCGATGCGCTCCACGCTGGCCGTGATGAGTTCCTTGATCTCCTTGGCGGCACCGGCGCTGCGCTGCGCCAGATTGCGCACCTCGCCCGCGACCACCGCGAAACCCCGGCCCTGCTCACCGGCCCGCGCGGCTTCCACCGCCGCGTTCAGCGCCAGGATGTTGGTCTGGAACGCGATGCCGTCGATCACGTTGATGATGTCGGAGATGCGGCGCGAGCTGTCGGAGATGCCCTTCATGGTGTCGACCACCTGCGAGACCACCACCCCGCCCTGCTCCGCCACGCCGCTCGCGGCCTGCGCCAGCTGGTTCGCCTGCCGCGCGTTGTCGGCGTTCTGCGACACGGTGGATCCCAGTTCCTCCATCGATGCGGCCGTTTCCTCCAGCGCGCTGGCCTGGCTTTCGGTGCGGGACGACAGGTCCGAATTGCCCTGCGCGATCTGCATGCTGGCCGACGCCACCGATTCGCTGCCCTGGCGCACCTGGGAGACGACGCGGATGAGCGACGCGTTCATGTCGCGCAGGCTCTCCAGCAGCAGGCCGACCTCGTCACGCGCCTTCACTTCGATCTGCTGCGTCAGGTCGCCGGCCGCCACCGCGCGCGCCACTTCCACCGCACGGCCGATGGGGCGGGTGATGGACCGCGTCACCCAGAGGCCCAGAAGCACGGCGACGATCACCGCCAGGGCGGTGCCAATGATTTCCACCGTCAGCGCCATGGTGCGCGCGGCTTCCGCATCGGCCATGCGCACTTCCAGCAGATCGTGCTCGGTCTTGGAGAATTCCGCCTGCACCGCACGGAAGCTGTCCATCGCGGCCTTGTCCCGCGCCCGGCCGAATTCGGCCACGAAGGCGTCCAGCGGCACGTTGCCCGCATCCACGTCGCGGCGCATCGCCTGCAGCGACTGCATCACGGCGGCGAAATCCGCCTGCCGGGCGCGCAGCACCTCCAGGCGCTTCTGCTGCTCCGGGTTGTCGGAGGTGAGCGTCCGCAGCGACTGCCATGCCGATTCGAACGCTTCGCGGCCCTGGTTCCAGGGGCCCAGGAACGCCGGGTTGCCCGACAGCAGGAAACCGCGCGCCCCGGTTTCCATGTTGACCACGCCGAGCATCATCTGCTGGGCGCCTTCCAGCACCTTGTAGGTGTGGATGTTCATGGCTCCGGCTTCCTTCAGCCGGTTCTGGCTGGTGATGGCCACGCCGATCACCACCAGGAAGATCGCAATCACCCCGCCGAAGGCCAGCGTCAGCCGGCGTGCCAGGGGCCAGTGGGAAATGTTCATGGAAGTACCTGCTTTCGTACAGCGATGCCGTGCACGACGGGGGGCTGGCCATCAGCCCCCGCTGCGGTCCCGCCGCAGCAACAACCCGTCATGGGAAGCACTGCCGAGATACTAGATTTACAACTTGAAGCGATTTGTAGGCAGAAAACTTACATCACTGTCGACTTCGGTCCGGCACGTGGCGTCGGCTGCACGGCAGGTTGATGCACCGCAAGCCGCATGCCCGGAGCGGGCTCCACACTGGGGCTTCAGGAGGCACGCCTACGATGCAGCGCAAATTTCCCGAACACCCCGCCCATCCGGAGCGGATCTGCTGGGGTTGCGACCGCTATTGCCCCACAGAGGCGCTCGCGTGCGGCAACGGATCGGAGCGCACTCAGCACCCGTCGGAGCTGTTCGGCGACGACTGGCTCACGTGGATGCCGCCCGGCAGCCCGCCGCCAGGCGCGGCCAGCGCATCGCCCGGTGGCGGAAAAGCGCGCTGAACCCGCGGGCCCGCCAGGCCATGGCAGGCGCATCCGCCGTCATTTCGCCGCCTGCACCTTCATGCGCGCGTTGGGCGTCTCGCCGAACATCTCGGGGGCGTACATCGCCTCGACGCGCGTGGGGGGCAGCGCGAATTCGCCGACGTTGTTCAGGCGCACGGTGTATTCGGCCGTGAGCGATCCCTTCGACACGTACTCGTAGTACCCGCGCCAGGCCTCGAAGCTGCGCTCCTCGAACGCCAGCCAGCCGCTGCCGCCGCCGCCGCGCTGCTCGCCCTGCGTCGCGATCTCGGAATCGCGGCCCAGGCCGTTGCCGAGGATGGTGGCACCGCCCGGTATCGGATCGGTCAGCACCACCCAGGTCATGTCGGCGGTGGACGTTACCTCCAGCTTCACGCGCAGCACGTCGCCGCGCGTGTACTGGCCCGCCACCGCCTGTTCCACGGGCGTGACCGTCTTCTTGACGGTGTAGCCCGCGGAGAACGGCGCCTTCAATTGCACCGCAGCCACCGACTGCAGCGTGAGCCACGGCTTGCCGGTGCCCTGCTGGGTCACGTTCAGCGTCTCCTTGCCGCCTGCGGCGCTCCAGGGCAGGAACATGCCGTTGTTGGTGAGGTTGCCGGGCGCGGCGGGCGCGCCGAACCACGTCGTCTGGTGCGGCGCTCCGGCAGCGCTGGCCGTGGTCACGCGGCCGACCTTGCTCCAGTCCACCGTGGCGGTGTTGCTGCCCATCGCGGCGCGGGTGGTTCCCGTCACCGGCGTGGCCTCGAACTTCGCGCTGAACTTCTCCAGCGCCAGGCCGCCCCACAGGTTGGCCGTGGTGGTGTGCCACGCCCCGCCCTGCTGGCGCGCGATGAAGCCGTTCGCCAGCCGGCCCATGTCGTCCTTCCAGGCCGGGTCGTCCATCACCGCCAGCATCAGGCGCGCGGTGTTCACGTCGCCGTTCTGCATCAGCCACCACCAGTAGTCGTCCTGCTCGGTGCTGAAGACCAGCTTCGTGCCCTGGTAGGACAGGCGTGCCTTGAGGATCTGCGTGGCTTCCGCCAGGCGCTGCTCGCGCTGCGGCGCATCGGGCACGCGGCGCAGCACGTTCAGCCAGTCGATCACGCTGTGCGTGGGCCACTGGTTGGGCGCCACGGTGATGGACGAGAGCATGCGGCCCGTGGCCTTGCCGTAGCGCGACAGCGCTTCGATCGCAGCGAGCTTGCGCATGTCCAGATCCTTGCGCGGGCTCCAGAAGTCGCGCTGGATGCGGCCTTCGACGAACGCGATCAGGCCGCGCTCCATCGGCGCGCGCACTTCGGGCGACAGCGCGAAGGCCGGGTCGAGGGACGAGGCCTCGTGCGTGGCCGCGAGCAGGTAGGCAGTGAGCGTGTCGCTGCCGCGGTTGCCGCTGCCCGCCTGCGGCGGGAAGTAGCTGGCGAGGCCGTCGCCGTCCAGGTAGGTGGGCAACTGCCCCACCACGGTCTGCCAGAGCTTGCCGTCGCGCAGGCCCACAGCCTTGCTCGTCTTCTGCTCCAGGCAGATGAACGGGTAGTTGGCGAACCAGTCACGCACGCCCGGCAGGCCCTCGGCGAGCTTGGGCTGCAGCGACATCTTCAGGCCGCCGCGGCCCGGGATCGCGTCGGCGGGCGGCTTCACGTCGATGCCGAAGCTGCCGTCCACCTGCACCAGCGTGGCCTGCTGCACGGTGAGCGGCACCGCGGGCACGAGGCGCTGCGTGGCCTTGAGCGCATCGCGCGCGCCGCCGGCCCCGGGCGTGGTGTCGCGCGCCTCGATCTCCCAGAGGATGGCCTCGGCGCGCGTCTGCGCGAGCTGTGGCGGGGCCGTGACGTTCCAGGCCACCTCGCGGGCTTCGCCGGCGGGGATGTCCACCGTCTGCTTGTCCAGCGTGAGCAGCGTGGCGCGCGGCGCCACCTCGACCTTCATGGCCGCCTTGGTGGTGTTGCGCAGCGTGAACTGCGCGCGGAACTGGTCGTCCTCGCGCACCAGCGGCGGCAGGCCGCTGATGATCTGAAGATCCTGCGTGGCGCGGATGCTGGTCGATCCGGTGCCGAACAGGCCCGTGCCCGCATCGGCCACCGCGACGATCTTGAAGGTGGTGAGCGCGTCGTTCAGCGGCACGGTGACCTGTGCGCGCCCATTCGCGTCGAGCCGCACCGCCGGTTGCCAGAGCAGCAGCGTGTCGAGCAGCTCGCGCGTCTGCGCACGGCCACCGCCGCCGCCCGCAGGCACGGCCTTCTTGCCGTAGTGGCGCCGGCCGATGATCTCCATCTGCGCGGTGGAGGTTTCCACGCCCCAGGCGCGGCGCTGCAGCATCGCATCGAGCAGGTTCCAGCTGGTGTTGGGCATCAGCTCCAGCAGGGCCTGGTCCACCGCGGCCACGGCCACCTCGGCGTTCGCGGCAGGCTTGCCGTCGGGCAGCGTGGCGCTGATCGTGACCTGCGCCTTGCCGCGCACCGCGTAGCTTTCCTTGTCGGCCGCCACCTTCACCTCGATGCGGTGCGCCTTCGCGCCCACCTTGAGTTCGGCCAGGCCCAGGCGGTAGGCGGGCTTGGAGAGGTCCACCATGGCCGTCGGCGCGACGTATTCCCGGCCCTCGTACCAGAAGGCCGTCCACCATTCGCGCGGCGCCTTGAAGCCCCAGGTGAAGAAGCTGTACCACGGCACTTCGCGCAGCCGTCCGCGCAGCGCCAGCACGCTCACGTAGACGTTCGGGCCCCAGCCCTCCTCGATCTTGAGCTGCACCGTCGGATCCTGCCCGTTCAGCTGCACCACGCGCATGTCGATCACGCCCTCGCGCTCCACGCTCACCAGCGCCGTGGCCTGGCGGAACGGCATGCGCACCTGCAGGCGGGCGGTCTCGCCGGGCTGGTAGCTCTTCTTCTCGGGCAGCACGTCGATGCGGTCGTGGTCTTCGCCGCCGAACCACAGCTCGCCCTGGCGCGTGACCCAGACGGACGCGGCCGCCTCGGACTGGTTGCCGTCCTTGTCGCGCGCCGTGGCGACCAGCTCCACCTCGCCGGCTTCTTCGAGCTTCGTCTCGCACAGCAGCAGGCCGCGGTTGTCGCTCTTGCCGGTGCAGACCGTGCCCAGGTCCTTGGTCTCGGTCTTGTTGTCGTAGCTGTAGAAGCCGCCCACCATGCGCTTGCGGCTGGTGGTGGTGATGCGGGCAATGGCCTGCACCTGCAGCGGCACGCCTTCCTGCACCTTGCCGTCCAGGCCCAGCGCGAGGGCCTGGAAGCGGATCTTCTGCGCGGCCGACACCCAGCCCTCGGTCTTGATGCCGGCCACCACCGCGGCGGGCCAGACGGTCTGCGTGCTGCGCAGGGTCTGCACCTCGCCGTTGGGGTCGGAATACGTGGCTTCGAGCACCAGGTCCTGCGCGCGGCGGGCGTTGGGAATGTTGTCGATCGCCACCTTGCCCGCGCCATTGCGGTCCAGCGTCACGGCCAGCTTGTCGGCGATCACGCGGGCGTCGTCGCTGGCAGCGGGCTCTTCGTCGTCACCGCCCGAGGCGGCCTGGGGCTGGGCGCCCTTGCGGCGCGGCGGCTCGAAGCTGAACGCGTCGAAATCCGGGAACTGCAGCGACTTGCCGCGCACCAGCGCCGACACGCGCACCGGCAGGTTGGCCGCGGCGCCGCCCGCCACGTAGTTCACCTGCACGTCGGTGGGCACCGAACGAGGGCGCACCAGCGGCTTCTTGTCGGCGGGCGCGATGCGGCCCTCCAGCACCGGCAGGCGGAACTCCTCGACGCGGAATTCGCCGGAGGTGAAGCTGCGGCCACGGCCTTCCTCGTCGCCGCGCAGCTCGACGCTGTAGACCCCCAGCTTGGCGGCGGGCGGCAGCGCGAAGCTGCTCTCGGCGCTCAAGCCCCCCGTGGGGGTGCGGCGCCATTGCAGCGGCTGGGTGTACTGCTGGCCGCTGCCCACGTGGGTGATGGCCAGCGTGTGCGGCTCGGCATCCGGCAGCCCGAAACCCTGGCGGTTCTGCGTGCGCAGGATGTGCTTCATCGACACCGTCTCGCCGGCGCGCAGCAGCGTGCGGTCGAAGATGGTGTGCGCGATCTGGTCGGGGTCGGGCTGGCTGCTCGTGGGCACGTTGAAACGCCACGATTCGATACCGCGCTGCCAGTCGCTCCAGGTGAAGGCGAGGTCCTGCACGCCGTCCGGCCCCGCGGCGCGCGCGCTCACGAAGTAGGCGCTCATGCCCTCCAGCCCGCCGCGGCCGGGGCAGGACGGCGGCTCGGGCGACAGGCCCTCGAAGCGGGCGATGCCCTGCGCGTCAGTCTTGGCAGTGGCCAGTTCGCGGCCGTCGCAGGACGACACGCGCACCAGCGCGCCGGGCACCACCTGCCCCTTGTCGAGCGTCGTCACCCAGGCGGCGGCGTTCTCGCGGCCGAGTTTGAAATGCACGCCCAGGTTGGTCACGAGCGCGGTCGTGCGCACGTACATCGTGCGTGCCGCGCCATGGCGCGGGTCCAGCAGCGATTGCCCCAGCATCGGCGATGCGATCTCGACCACGTGGAAGCCCGCGGTCAGCGGGATGCCGACCACCTCGAAGGGACGCGGGTCGCCATTGGCGGGCTTGGGCAGGTCCAGCGTGCGGGCCTGCGGCTGCGCGCCGAGCAGCGACACCATGCGCGACTGCACGCTGCCCTTGTCCTCGTCCTGCAGCACCTGCGGCAGCGCGCCGCGCGCGTCGCGGCGCGCTTCATCGCGCGGCACGAGGTAGTCGTCGTAGCGCCGCACCCGGCGGTACCAGGCGATGATGTCCGCGTCGGCCGTAGGCTGCAGGGTGCTCACCTTGCCGGCGGGCGCAGCCGTGGCCGCAGCGCCGGAGGCTGCGGAAGCCGCACCGGCCGGTGCCAGCGCTGCACCGGGCACCAGGCCGCGCACGCGCAGGTCGGCCTCGACGTTGCGCAGCGTCACCGGCAGCAGCGCCGGGCCCTTGTCGCCCTCGGCGAAGCGCTCCACCACGCCGAACGGCGCAGCGGCGAACTTCGCGAGCGGCGGCATCGGGCCCGTGGCCACGGCCAGCGGAAAGCCGTCCGCATTGCGCAGCGTGCGGCCGGAGGCGTCCTTGAAATCCTTGGGCAGTTCCAGGCGCAGCGAGGTCTGCGGCGTGAACGGCGGCATGAACTGCACGCCCGTCACCACCGTGTCGCCATCGCCCTCGCCGTCCAGCCGCGGCTTGAAGGTCTCCTTGTCGGACTTCAGGCGGATCGCCTCGGCGAGCTTGCGCGGCACCGGGGCATTGAAGGACAAGCGCATCGGCCGGATCGGCAGGCAGGCAGCCTGGGCGTTCTCGCGCTCGCAGCCGAAATCGGCGCTGAACGGCTCGCGCACCGTGTAGGCATACCGGCGCTCCACCGTGTTCTGCACGCCGCTCGGCGTGGCCACGCCCTTGCCGAACACCAGCTGCACCTTGCTGCCGGAGGTGAGGCGCCGGTTGCAGGCGAGCGCCACGTAGCGCAGCGGCGCCTGCTTGGCGGCGCCCTCCAGCCCCTGCGATTGCAGCAGCGCGGCGCGGTCGGCTCCCTCGATCATGCGCACCGGAATGCGCTCGCCCACGTCCTCGGCCACGCACCAGACGTTGGCCTTCACGCTCTCCACCGTGGCCGGGCCGTTCAGCTGCAGCAGGAAGAACTGTTCCTCGTCGATGGGCTGGTAGGTGCCGGGGCGCACGCTCTGCACGAACGGCCCGCCGGTGTTGAACGCGTAGCGGGTGGTGCCGGTGAGCGCGGCACCCGCCGCCGACTTGAAGCCGGGCTTCGCCGTGGCGGTGCAGCGCGTGCCGGGCGGCAGATCCTGCGCGAAGTCGTACACCCATTCGCGCTCGCCGGTCCAGCGCCCGGTGCCCTTCGCGGCCTCGCCGCCCTCGCACTCCACGGTGAAGGGCGCAGGGGCCTTCGGATCGCCGAAATTCACGGCGGCGGCATCGAACTTGGCCACCACCTGCCGCACGCGCGCCACCTCGCCTTGCGGCGAGAAGCTGGCGAGGGAGAGGGCCTGCGCGGCGCCGGCCAGCCCGAAACCGAGGAAGGCGGCGAATGCCGTGCGGACGATGTGCTGCGTTGTTGTTGTCATGGATGTGCGTGCGGTGGCGCGCCCCCTCGGGACGCCGGCGGCAAAGGCAAAGGCAAAGGGCAAACCCTGAAAGCGTAGCCCATCGGCGGGGCCCCCACCACCGGCCGCCACGCTGAGTTGTAAACGGCCTACACGGGCACGGCGATATGCATCCCACAATCGCGGGGCGCCTTCACGAGCGCCCCTGCCCATGCCCGACACCCCATCCAAACGCCGCTGGGAAATCGACGCCGTCCGCGGACTGATGCTGGTCCTGATGACGGTCACGCACCTTCCCACGCGGCTCACGCTCCCGCTCGGCCAGCCGTTCGGCTACGTCTCGGCCGCGGAGGGCTTCGTGCTGCTGTCCGCCTACATGGCGGGCATGGTGTACGGGCGCACCGCCGCACGGCGCGGCGTTCCCGCCATGCGCCACGCCTTCCTGCGCCGCGCCGCCAAGATCTGGGCCTGCCAGGCGGCCACGCTGCTCTTCCTGTTCACGATCATCACCTTCATCGGCATCGAGGTGAACGAGATCGCCATCAAGGGCCTGCTCACCTTCTATTTCGCGCAGCCGCTCGACGCCCTGATCGGCGGGCTGCTGCTGGTGTATGAGCCGCCGCTGCTGGACATCCTGCCCATCTACGTGCTGTTCATGCTGGCGAGCCCCTGGGTGATGTCGGTCGGGCTGCGCCGTGGATGGGCCCCGGTGCTGGCCGTGAGCACCATGCTGTGGCTGCTCGCGCAGTTCGGCCTCTCGCAGTGGGTGTACGACGCCGCGAACGCGGTGGTGAAGAACCCCATCCCCTTCCACGAAACCGGCACGTTCTCGATGTGGGGCTGGCAGTTCCTCTGGGTGCTGGGCCTCTGGATGGGGGCATCGCGCAACGACCCGGCGGCGCCGGCCTTCACCTTCCCCCGCTGGGCGGTGGCGGTGGCCGCGGTGCTGGCGCTGGCGGGCTTCGTGTGGCGCCATGCCATCGGCCAGGTGCCATTCGGTGACGGCCTGCCGGCGTGGAATCTGGCGTTCGACAAGTGGCAATTGGGCCCGCTGCGGGTGCTCAATCTGTTCGCACTGCTGGTGCTGGCGATCCGGTTTGGGCCCGCACTGATGGCGCGCCTGCCGCGCCTGCGCTGGCTGGAGACGCTGGGCCGGGCCTCACTGCCGGTGTTCTGTGCCCACCTCGTGGTGGTGCTGCTGGTGCTGGGCTGGTTCGGCGCCGACTACCAGCGCCCGTGGCGCGTGGACATCGCCCTGCTGGCCGCCTGCTTCGGCGCGCTCTATGCCGTGGCGCGTGTCACGCTGTGGCTGGACAGGCAGCCCGACGACGACACGGTGCCACTGCCGCCGCCCGTGCCCTACGCGGAAAAACCGCCGCCGCTCACCCACGACGAGGACGAGCTGCCGCGGACGCCCGAGGGTCTGGCCTTCACCGCCAGAACGCTGTAGGAGCGGCGCACGCGCCCCTTCCGGCGTAGTTGCAGATCAAGGGCGCGAGCCGGCCACCAGCCCCTGCCCTGCCACGGCCGGTGAGGCCAGTGCGGGCACGGCATCCGCCTGCATCTGCGGCCCGCGCCCTTCCGCTTCCTGCAGATACGGCCGGATCGCCGACTGCCACAGGTCGTAGCCCGCGGCATTCATGTGCAGCCGGTCGGGGCCGAACAGATCGGCGCGCGGCTGGCCGTCGGCCGCCATCATGGGCGAGAAGATGTCGATGTAGTCGGTGCCGGGCACGCCGCGCAGGTAGTCGGCGATCAGGCCGTTGGCCTCGCGGATCTGCGGCAGCAGCGCACTGCGCAGCGGGCTCGGCTTGATGGAGACGTAGCTGATGCGCGTGTCCGGCAGCTCCGCGCGCACGGTGCCCGCGAAGGAGCGCAGGCTCTCCAGCACTTGCGCGGGGCTGCGGCCCTCGGCCAGGTCGTTGTCGCCGGCATAGACGATGACCTGCCGCGGCCGGTACTGCAGCACCAGGCGCTTCACGAAGTAATTGCAGTCGGCCATGGTCGAGCCGCCGAAGCCGCGGTTGATCACCACGGGCAGCTGCCGGAAGTCTTCCCGCAGGTCGGTCCAGAGGCGGATGGTCGAGCTGCCCACGAAGAGCACGCCGCCGGCCTGCGGAAGCCCGGCTTTGTCCGCGGCGGCGAAGGCATCCATGCTCGACTGCCAGCGCGCATAGGGCGCAGGCAGCGCGGCCGTTTCCTCAGCGGCCGGCGCGAGAACCGACGTGGGCGCGGGTGTCGCCCAGGCGCCGGCGGCCGGCAGCAGCGCAGCGCAGAACGCGGCCACGGCGGTGCGGCCGCGGCAGGAAAAGCGGAAGGGGCTCAGGGACATGGGAAGCGGCGCTCCGGGAAGTGCAACTGCGTGAGAGCGATTGTCCCGCGCACCATTCCCCGGCACACACAATTTTTACAATTCAGCACGCCGCCGTTACAAACCTCGCCCGAGGCCGCCCTACTGCGGCTGGAAACCGCTGGCCTGGATGATGCGTGTCCAGGCCTGCGTGTAGGCACGCTCGCGCGTAGTCAGCTGCTGCGGCGTCATCGGCGTCACCGTGAGGCCGAGCGCGACGAGGTGCTCGCGCACGTCGGGCCGCGCCAGCACCTGGGCCAGCGCATCGGAGAAGTGCTGCACGGCCCGCGCGGGCGTGCCGGCCGGCGCGTAGAAGCCGTAGTACGGAAGATCCTCGAAGCCCTTCAGGCCGAGCTCGCCGAAGGTGGGCACGTCGGGCAGCGCGGCTTGGCGCTGGTCGCCCAGCACGGCCACGATGCGCAGCTTGCCGGCCCGGTGGTTCTCCAGGAAGTCAGGCACCGAGCCGACGCCGGCCGCGATCTGATTGCCCAGCATATCGCCCATCATCGGCGCGCTGCCGCGGTACGGCGCCGACACCAGGTCGAGCTTGAAGCGCTCGCCGATCAGCTTCACGAGGAATTCGGGCGTGGAGGCCGGCGCGGGGATGCCCACCGCGCTCTTGCCGCCCTGCGCCTTCACCCAGGCGACGTAGTCGCCGAAACTGCGCGACGGCGTGCCGCCGGAGACGGCGAACGCGTTCACGAAGGTGGCCACGCCGCCCACGCCGATGAAATCCTGCGCCGGATCGAAACCCGGGTGCCTCACCACCTGGGGCAGGATCGAGATCGTGTGGTCGTGCGTGAAGAACAGCGTGTTGCCGTCGGGCACCGAGGTCTTGAGCACCTGCGCGGCGATCTGCCCGCCCGCGCCGGGCCGGTTCTCCACCACGACCGGCACGCCAAGCACATCCTTGAGCCTGTCGGCCAGCAGCCGAGCGATCGCATCGGAGCCCCCGCCGGGCGGAAAGCCCACGAGGATGCGCAGCGTCTTGCCGCCCTGGGCCAGCGCCGCGAGCGGCAGGCCCGACGACGCCAGCGCGGCGCCGGCAAGGGTGGCATGGGAGAGCAGGCGGCGGCGGGAGAGGGTCATGGCGGGGCTCCGGTCCGGATCAGGACAACGCGGGAAAGGGTGCGGCCGGGCTCAGGCCAGGCGTGCGCGGTGGCGCGCCAGCTGGGCACGCACCTGCGCCGGGGCGGTGCCGCCCAGCGTGTTGCGCGCTTCGAGCGAGCCGCGCAGGCTCAGCGCGTCGAACACGTCTTTCTCGATGGCCGGGTGGAAGCCCTGCAGCACGGCGAGCGGCAGCTCCGACAGGTCCACGCCGTGCGAGGTCGCGGCCTTCACCGCATGGGCGACGGTCTCGTGCGCATCGCGGAACGGCAGGCCCTTCTTGACGAGGTAGTCGGCCAGGTCGGTGGCGGTGGCATAGCCCTTCTGCGCGGCCTGCTCCATGGCCTGCGGGTTGACGGTGATGCCGCCTTCCTTCCTGCCGGTGCCCGCATCGGGCTGGCCGCCGACCATCTCGGCGAAGATGCGCAGCGTGTCCTTGAGCGTGTCCACCGTGTCGAACAGCGGCTCCTTGTCTTCCTGGTTGTCCTTGTTGTAGGCCAGGGGCTGGCCCTTCATCAGCGTGATCAGGCCCATCAGGTGGCCCACCACGCGGCCGGTCTTGCCGCGCGCCAGCTCGGGCACGTCGGGGTTCTTCTTCTGCGGCATGATCGACGAGCCGGTCGTGAACCGGTCGGCGATGCGGATGAAGCCGAAGTTCTGGCTCATCCAGATGATGAGCTCTTCCGACAGGCGGCTCACGTGCACCATGCACAGGCTGGCGGCAGCCGTGAACTCGATCGCGAAGTCGCGGTCGCTCACCGCGTCCAGGCTGTTCTGGCAGACCATGGGGGTGCCGCTCGCATCCACCATGCCCAGGGTCTTCGCCACGCGCTCGCGGTCCAGCGGATAGGTGGTGCCGGCCAGGGCCGCGCTGCCCAGCGGCAGCACGTTCACGCGGCGGCGCACGTCCTGCATGCGTTCGGCGTCGCGCGCGAACATCTCCACGTAGGCCAGCATGTGGTGGCCGAAGCTCACCGGCTGCGCCACCTGCAGGTGGGTGAAGCCCGGCAGGATCACGTCCACGTTGCGCTCGGCCACGTCGACCAGCGACACCTGCAGCTCCTTGAGCAGATCGGCGATCAGGTCGATCTCGCCGCGCAACCAGAGGCGCACGTCGGTGGCCACCTGGTCATTGCGGCTGCGGCCGGTGTGCAGGCGCTTGCCGGCGTCGCCCACCAGCTGGGTCAGGCGTGCCTCGATGTTCAGGTGCACGTCCTCCAGGTCGAGCTTCCACTCGAAGGCGCCGGATTCGATCTCCTGCGCGATCTGCGCCATGCCGCGCTGGATGGCGGCGTGGTCGTCCTGGCCGATGATGCCCTGCGCGGCCAGCATCTCCGCATGGGCGAGGCTGCCGGCGATGTCCGCCTGCCACAGGCGCTTGTCGAAGAACACGCTCGACGTGTAGCGCTTGACCAGATCGCTCATGGGTTCGGAGAAAAGGGCCGACCAGGCCTGGGCCTTGGTGGCGAGCTGGTCTTGGGAGGGTTGCGCGGTGGGGCTGGAGGACATGGAGGGCAATAATCCGGAGGTTTCGGTCACCCGGAACGCCCGGATGCCGCAATGCAAGAGACGCAAATTTTATCGACCCGGCCCCAGCCCCTGCCCGAAACCCCGTCCGACGGGCTCGGGCGGCGGGTGCTCGTCTTCGACGCATGCCACGTCGGCGTGGTGCTCCGCTCCGTGCTGTTCGTGGAAACGGTGCTCGCCGTGGGGGCGATGTTCGGCGCGGAAAGCCCGCTCGCCTGGCTCGCCCGCCTCTCGCTCCTGACGGGCGGTGCGCTGCCGGCCACGCTGGCCTGGCTGGTCACGGCCTGCAGCCTGAAGACCGTGCTGCAGCGCCGGTCGGTGGCGCTGCAGTGCACCGCGGGCGTGCTGCTCGGCGCGCTGGCGGGCCTGCATGCCTGCGGCATGCTGGTGCTGGTCGGCGTGCCGGACGAGGCCCCGTGGCTCGCGAGCGCGGCCAGCGGCGCGCTGCTGTCGGCGGTGCTCGTGGCGGCGCTGCTGCTGCGCGCGCGGGCCCGCACGCCCGCGGCCACCACGGCGCGGCTGAGCGAGCTGCAGTCGCGCATCCGGCCGCACTTCCTCTTCAACACGCTCAACAGCGCCATCGCCCTGGTGCGCGACGAGCCGGCCCGCGCCGAGGCGCTGCTGGAAGACCTGAGCGACCTCTTCCGCCACGCGCTGGTGGAACAGGGCGAATCCGCGACGCTGGACGAAGAGATCGCGCTGGCGCGGCGCTACCTCGCGATCGAGGAGGTGCGCTTCGGCGAGCGCCTGCGCGTGCAGTGGGTGATCGATCCGCGCACCGGGGGCGCGCAGCTGCCGCCGCTGCTGCTGCAGCCGCTGGTGGAGAACGCCGTCAAGCACGGCGTGGAGCCGGCGCCGCAGGGCGGCAAACTGCGCGTGACGACCGAGCTGCGCGGCAGCCGCGCCGTGGTCACCCTCACCAACACCGTGCCGCCCGGCGGGCCGCGGCCCGGCGGTGCGCCGCGCGGCCACGGCATCGCGTTAGCGAACGTGCGCGACCGGCTGCGCCTGCTGCACGACGTGCAGTGCGATTTCTCGGCGGGCATGCACAATGGGCTGTACCGCGTGCGCATCTCGCTGCCGCTGCGCGCATGAGGCGGCGCCCCCGCGGCGCCGCCGCCCCCTCTCCTTCCGAGTTATGCACATCCTGATCGTCGACGACGAAGCCCTGGCGCGCAGCCGACTGCGCACGCTGCTGGCCGATGGCGGCGGGCACACCGTCGCCGAAGCGGCGAACGCCGCCGAAGCGCTGCAGTGGCTGAGCACCCCCGCCGGCCGCGCCTGCGACACGGTGCTGCTGGACATCCACATGCCGGGCCAGGACGGCCTCTCGCTCGCGCATGCGCTGCGCCGGCTCGCGCGCCCGCCGGCGATCGTCTTCGTGACCGCGCATGCCGACCATGCCGTGAGCGCCTTCGAGCTGGACGCGGCCGACTACCTCACCAAGCCGGTGCGCCAGGAGCGGCTGCAGCAGGCGCTGGCCAAGGCCCGGCGCGCCGTCGCGGAGCGGTGGACCCCGAACGCGCCGCCGCTCCCACCCGCCGATGCCGGCGAGGTGCTGCTGATCCAGGACCGCGGGCGCACCGAGCGCGTGCCGCTGCACGAGGTGGTCTACGTGAAGGCCGAACTCAAGTACCTCACGGTGCGCACCGGCACCCGCAGCTACGTGCTCGACGGCGCCCTGAGCGATCTGGAGGCCCGCCACCCCGACCACTTCCTGCGCGTGCACCGCAATGCGCTCGTCGCGCGCCGCGCGCTGCGCGCCATCGAGAAGCACTACGACCCCACGGAAGGCGAAGGCTGGGCCGTGCGCATGCATGGGCTTCCCGAACTGATCGCGGTGTCGCGCCGGCAGGTGGCGGCGGTGCGCGAGGCGCTGGCGGGCTGACGAACACGACCGGCGCGCTGCCTCTTTCCGCCCGGGCACGCCCGGCCCCATCCCGCCCCAAAAAAAACCCAGGAGACGACCATGACCACGATTCCCCGCCACGCCCACCATCCGCTGCCCCGCCTGCAGGCGAGCCTGCGGCCCCTGGCCTGCGCCGCGGCGCTCTGCGCAGCCGGCGTGGCCCATGCCCAGACCGCCGCACCGGCACCGGCACCGGCACCGGCACCGGCCCCGCTGACCGCGCCCGCGCAGTCCACGGCCGCAGCCAAAGCCCCGGCCGCCCCGCCGCGCGACGAATTCTTCTGGCTCGGCGAAATCAACAAGGCTTCGGCCGTCATCAACACCGACGAGGGCCTGCTCGACAAGTCCTTCGCCTCCACGGCCTACGCGGGCATCAGCAAGGTGCTGGCCGATGGCAACCGGCCGGGCGGCAAGCGGCCGCGCCTCGTGATCACCTTCGAGCCGCTGCTCATCGAGGCCGCGGGCCCGCAGATCACGCTGCTGCACGCCGGCCGCTCCAGCCAGGACATGCTCTCCACCGTGCGCTCGGCGATCCTACGCGACGAAATGCTGAAGCTCGCCGATGCGCTCCAGCGGACCACCGCCACCATGGTGCGGCTCGCCGACAGGCACCAGGCGACCGTGGTGCCCAACTACACCAACGGCGTGGCGGCCCAGCCCAACAGCTACGGCCACTACCTGCTCGGGCTCGCGAGCGGCCTGGACCGCGATGCCCAGCGCATCCGCGAGGCCTATGCACGCATCGACCGCTCGCCCATGGGCACCACCGTGCTGAACGGCACGAGCTGGCCGCTCGATCGCCAGCGCATGGCCGGCTACCTGGGCTTCTCCACCACGGTGGAGAACGCCTACGACGCGGCGCAGGTGTCGGCGGTGGACCAGCCGGTGGAAGCCGGAGCGATCGTGATGGCGATCGCCCTGCATGCCGGCACCTTCGTCGAGGACGTGATGACGCAGTACGCGCAGCCGCGCCCGTGGATCCTGCTGCAGGAGGGCGACGGCAACACCTACGTTTCCAGCGCCATGCCGCAGAAACGCAACCCGGGCCTGCTCAACGGCACGCGGCGCGATGCGTCCCAGGCGCTGACGCTCGGCATGGGGGCGGCCATCCAGGCCCACAACATCCCGCCCGGCATGCAGGACCCGAAGGAGACGCGCAACAACGTCGCCATGGTGCAGAGCGCGATCGGCGTGCTCGACCAGTGGAACCGCATCCTGAATGCGCTGGTGATCGATCCGCAGCGCGCGCTGGAAGAGCTCAACAACGACTGGACGGCCTCGCAGGAACTGGCGGACGTGCTGATGCGCAAGTACCGGCTGCCGTTCCGCGTGGGGCACCATTTCGCGTCCGAAGTGGTGGACTACGCCAAGGCCAAGGACATCCGGCCGCTCGACTTCCCCTACGCGGAGGCCCGCCGCATCTACGCCGAAGCCGTGCGCGGGTCGGAATACCCGGCGCAATTACCCATGGACGAAGCGGAGTTCCGCGCTACGCTCGACCCGGTGGCCATCGTCCGCCACCGCGCGACCGCCGGCGGCCCGCAACCGGCCGAAATGGCCCGCATGCTGGCCTCCGCCCGCGCCCGGCTGGAGCAGCAGGCCACCTGGATCGGCACCCAGCGCAGCCGCATCGACGGCAGCCTGGCCCGCCTGGACCGCGACTTCGAGAAGCTGGCGCAGCCTCGTTGAACCCAGCGCCGCTAGTGCGAATGCGCTAAGCCGCTCACCAGTGTCACCACGGTCATGCCCGCCACCAGCCAGGCGATCTGCGCCAGGGTCTGGGCCGCAGTCAGGCGCTTCTGCAATTGCGGAATCAGGTCGGCCAGCGCGACATAGACGAAGCTGCTGGAGGCGATCGCCAGGAAGTACGGCAGCCAGTCCTGCAGCTCGCCGACCAGGAAATAGCCCACCATGCCGCCCAGCGCCGTCACCGCGCCGGCCAGCGACACCTTGGCGAGCGCCGCGCGGCGGTTGCCGCTCGACTGGCGCAGCACCACCAGATCGCCCATGTGGTGGGGCACTTCGTGGGCCAGCACCGCCAGCGCGGCGATCGCACCCAGGCGCAGGTCCGCGAGGAAGGCCGAGGCGATCAGGATCCCGTCGCCGAAGCAGTGCACGCTGTCGCCGGTGAGCAGCGCCCAGCCGCCGGGGGCGCGGTGCCCGTGGCCATGGGCATGTCCGTGGCCGTGGCCGTGGCCGTGGCCGTGGTCATGCCCATGCTCCGCGTGGGCGCGTGCATGTGCATGCGGGTGGGCATGGGCATGCGCATGTCCGTGGGCGCCGCCCTGCTCGTCGTTGGCCGGCCCCACGCCGTGCTCGTGGCCGTGGTGCCAGAGTTCCGCCTTGTCGAGCAGGAAGAAGAACACCAGCCCCACCAGCAGGGTGGCGAACAGTTCGTGCGCACCGGCCTGGCTCTCGAAGGCCTCGGGCAGCAGGTGCATGAAGGCGGTGGCCAGCAGCGCACCGGCCGCGAAACTCAGCAAGTGCTGCGGCCCGATGCCCGTGCGGCCGTCGCCCCAGCCGGCCCGCATGAGCAGTGCGGCCACCCACACGCTGCCGATGCCCGCGGCCAGCGTGGCCAGGAGGATTGCGATCAAAGTCATAGCTGTAAAGCGCCCAGTTCTCGAAACAGGCAGCCCGGGGGCGTCCATGAAAAAAAGCCCCGAAGGGCTTGGTGTGCGAAAGGATGCGCTCCCAGAGGAGGGCATCAGCCCACGCCGTGCGTCTTGAACCAGGCGAGCGTGCGCTTCCATCCGTCCTCGGCGGCTTCCTTGCGGTAGCTGGGCCGGTAGTCGGCATGGAACGCGTGCGGCGCGTCCGGATAGACGACGAACTCCGATGCCTTGGCGGCGGCGGAGCCGGTCTGGAGTGCCGCTTTCATCTTATCAACCGTGTCAAGGGGGATGCCGCTGTCTTTTTCGCCGTAGAGGCCGAGCACCGGTGCCTTGAGGATCGCGGCGATGTCCACGGGGTGCTTCGGCGTGAGGTCGCTCGCCTGCCCCACCAGCCGCCCGTACCAGGCCACGCCGGCCTTGACCGGGCCGTGCGCGGCGTAGAGCCAGGTGATGCGCCCGCCCCAACAGAAGCCGGTGATGCCACGCGGGCCAGGTCTCCGCCGTGGGCGCCGGCCCACTTCACGGTGGCGTCGAGGTCGCCCATCACCTGGGCGTCGGGCACCTTGGAGACGATCTCGCTCATGAGCTTGGACACCTCGGCGATCTGCGACGGATCGCCCTGCCGCACGAACAGCTCGGGCGCGATCGCGAGGTAGCCGGCCCGGGCGAAGCGCCGGCAGACGTCGGCGATGTACTCGTGCACTCCGAAGATCTCCTGGATCACCAGCACCACGGGAAGGCCCGTCTTGCCCTCGGGCGCGGCGCGGAAGGCGGGCAGCTTGAACCCACCGACGTCGATCTCGACCTTGCCCGCGACGAGCCCGTCGGCGGGCGTCTGCACCGCGGTCTGCGCGGCGACGGGCAGGGTCGCCGCTGCGTAGCCCACGCCGAATCCCGCGCCCAGCGCCACGCGCAGGGCGGTGCGGCGGCTGGCGCCGGCATCGGTGGTGCGGCCGGGCACCAGGGCGTCGAAATCTTTCCGGAGGTCGTCGTGCTGCATGGGAGGCTCCTTGGTGAGGCACGGAAGGGACCGGCGAATGCCGAAGGCGTGCCGCAGCGAGTCTAGCGAGTCGCGGACTTTCCTGGATCCCCGCGGCGCATTCCACTCCAGCGTTTTTAATTTCCGTGTTGACAGAAATTACAGAAACAATAGACTTCCACGCATGCAACTCTCCGACACCGCCCGCCGCTTCGTCGTCCACTGGGGCGAGATGGGCACTGCCTGGGGCGTGAACCGCACCGTCGCCCAGATCCACGCCCTGCTCTTCTTCCACGGCCGCCCGCTGCATGCGGAAGACATCTGCGAGACCCTGGGCGTGGCGCGTTCTAACGCGAGCAACAGCCTGAAGGAATTGCTCAACTGGAACCTGATCCGCGCCACGCACGTGCTGGGCGACCGGCGGGATTATTTCGAGACCTCCACCGATGTGTGGGAGCTGTTCCGCACCGTCGTTCGCGAGCGCAAGGAACGCGAGTTCGAACCCACGGTGCGCATGCTGCGCGAACTGGTCGCCCGCCCGGAACTGGCCGACGAAGCGCCCGATGCGCAGGACCGCGTGCGCGAAACCCTGCGCCTCATGGAGTCGCTCGATCTCTGGACGGACGAGATGCTGCGGCTCACGCCCTCCACGCTCGAGAAGGTACTGCGCCTGGGCGCGAGCGTGCAGAAATTCGTGCGCGGCGACGATGGAGCGGCGCGTGCCGCGAAGTCTTCCGCCCCGCGTCCGCCAGCGGACTGAGCGCCCGTCCCACATCCAAGGCCCCTGTCACGCCTGAAAATTTCAGTCTCTACAGAAATCCCTAAAAACCGCTGGCCCTCCATGTCCTGAGCCTTCCCCCATCCGCCGAAGGAGCCTTCCATGCACCCCTGCGCCGATCCGCATGCGATCTACCCGCTGACCCTCTACTACGACTCGCGATGCCCGCTCTGCAATGCCGAGATGACGAACCTGCGCCTGCGCGACCGCGCCGGCCTGCTGAAGTTCGCGGACGTCTGGTCGCCCGGGTTCGAAGGGCCGCCCGGCGCCACGCACGAGGAGCTGCTCACCGTGATCCACGGCACGACCGCGGACGGCCGGGTGCTGCGCGGCGTGGAAGTGTTCCGCCGCGCCTACGAGGCCGTCGGACTGGGATGGGTGACGGCCGCCACGCGCCTGCCGGTGGTGGGAGCGCTGGCCGACAGGCTCTATCCCGTGCTGGCGCGCAACCGCTACCGCCTGCCGCGCTGGCTCGTCGGCGGGCTGTTCGAGCGTGCCAGCCGCCGGGCCGCGCTGCGGCGCTGCGCTCCGGGCAATCGCTGCGATCTCTGACCGGTCCACACGGCACGCGGTTTGCCGCCCCTTCACATCCACCTCCAGAGGCCTTCCATGCAGATCCTCCTCACCGGCGCCACCGGCTTCATCGGCCGTCACATCGCCACCCGGCTGCGTGCCGACGGCCACACCGTGCACGAGGGCGTCTCGCCGCGCCACGGCGCTGCCCGCTCCGGGCAGGTGCCCATGGACTTCGCGCGCGACACCGCCGTGGAGGCGTGGCTGCCCCGGCTCACGGGCATCGATGCCGTGGTGAATGCCGTGGGCGTGCTGCGCGACAGCCCCGCGCGCCCGATCGACGCGCTGCACCGCGACACGCCCCGTGCACTGTTCCAGGCGTGCGCGCAGGCCGGCGTGCGGCGCGTGGTGCAGATCTCCGCCCTGGGCGTGGACCGCAGCGACACCCGCTACGCCCGCACCAAGCGCGCGGCGGACGACTTCCTGCTCGGCCTCGCCGGGCACCCGGCCACGGCCACCACGCCGGCCCTCGCCGCCTGCGTGCTGCGGCCCAGCATCGTGTTCGGCCGCGGCGGCGCGAGCGCCGCGCTCTTCATGAACCTAGCCCGGCTGCCGGTGGTGGTGCTGCCGCGGGCCGTGCTGCAGGCCCGCGTGCAGCCCGTCGCGGTGCAGGATCTGGCGGACGCCGTGGCGGCGCTGCTGGGCCCGGCCATCGATCGGCAGGGCATCGTCGAATGCGCGGGGCCCGAGGCGGTGTCCATGGCCGGGCTCATCGCCAGCCTGCGGTCGCAGTGCGGGCACGGGCCCGCGCACGTGGCGGTGCTGCCGGACGTGCTGAGCCGCTGGAGCGCGCGCCTCGGCGACCACGTCACCGCCTCGCCCTGGTGCAGCGAGAGCCTGGCCCTGCTGGGCAGCGACAACACCGCCGATGCGGCGCCGCTGCGGACGCTGGCGGGCCACGACACGGTCGCCTACCGCGACCTCGTCGCCCGCGCATGGAGGCAGGCATGAACACGCCCCACCCCACCATCGCTCCCGATGCGCAGCGCTGGCTGCGCGCGAGCCTCGTGGCCGTATGGCTCGGCACCGCCGCCGCGAGCCTGGCGGAATTCCACGGCCAGAGCCGCGAGCTGCTGGTGGCGGCGGGGCTGCAGAACGAAGCCTGGATGCAGGCGATCATCGCCGCAGGCATCGCCGCCGATCTGGCCGTGGGCCTGTGGCTGTGGTGGCGGCCGGGCCGGGCGGCCTATGCCGCGGCGCTGCTGCTGATGGCCGCCATGACGGTGATCGGCACAATGCTGATCCCCACGCTGTGGCTCGATCCGCTCGGCCGGCTGCTCAAGAACCTGCCGATCGCCGCGATCCTGCTGGTGCTGTGGCGCGCCGGCGAAAGGCCTGCGCGATGAACACGTACCTCGTGCTCAAGTGGGTGCACATCCTCTCCAGCGTGCTGCTGGTGGGCACGGGGTTCGGCTCGGCGTTCTACCTGTTCTTCGCCAACCGCAGCGGCAGCGTGCAGGCGCAGGCCGTGGTGTCGCGCCTCGTGGTGCGGGCGGACACCTGGTTCACCACGCCTGCCGGCATCGTGCAGCCGGTCAGCGGGGCCGCCCTGGCCCACATGGCCGGCTGGCCGCTCTCCACGCCATGGATCGCCGCCTCGCTGGGCCTCTACGTGCTGGCGGGCCTGTGCTGGCTGCCGGTGCTGTGGCTGCAGTGGCGCATGGCGGACATGGCACGCACCGCGGCGCAGCAGGGCACCGCCCTGCCCGATGATTACCGCCGCTGTGCGCGCGGGTGGGAAGCGCTGGGCTACCCGGCGTTCATCGCGATGCTCGCGATCTACTACCTGATGGTGGCCAAGCCCGCGCTCTGGGGATAGGCACGGTTCGCGGCGAGCGGGCACCCCGGGTTTCCCCACCGTGCGGCCGCATCGGGGATATGCTCACCGCGCATGGAACTGCGCACGCTACGTTACTTCATCGCCGTGCTCGAAGCCGGCAGCCTGTCCCGCGCCGCGGGCTCGCTCTATGTCGCGCAGCCGGCGCTGACCGCGCAGATCAAGAAGCTGGAAGACGAACTCGGTGCGCAACTCTTCGATCGGTCCCATGCCGGCGTCACGCCCACGCCCGCCGGACTGCAGCTCTACGATGACGCCAGGCGCCTGCTGAGCGACGCCGACGCCGTTCGCGACCGGGTGCTCCGTTTGCCCACGGGCGCGGAAGGGTCCGTCACCGTGGCCCTGCCACTGCTGCTGGTGTCCCTGCTCATGGGGCCGGTGCTCGCTGCCTTGAAGCGGTCGCATCCCCGGATCCGGGTCTTCGTTCTCGATGGCCTGAGCCTGACCGTGCAGCAGGCCATGCGGGAGCGACGCGCCGACATCGGGATCCTGGTGGACACTCCCACGCTGGACGACCTGCACTGCCGGCCCCTCGCGCGTGAAGCCCTGTACTTCTGCGGACGGGATCCGGAGGGTCGCGTCCTGCCGTTGCTTCGCCAGCCGCGCAGCCGCCGGAAAGGCGTGGCGCAACGCCCTCCCGAAATCGCGGTGCGCGACGCGCTCAGGCAACCGCTGGTGCTGCAGTCGCGCCGCTTCGTCCTGCGCCGGTGCGTCGAGGACGCCGCCAGGGAACTGGGCGTGCCGCTCGACATCGTCCATGAACACGACTCCGCGCGCGTGATCCGCTCGCTGTACCTGTGCGGAGCCGGATTCACCGTGACGCCGGCATGCTCGCTGCACGAGTCCAAGCATCTCGGGCCCGGCTGGGTTCTTGCGCGCATGGTCCGCCCGGAACTGGCACGCACCTACACCCTGGCCACGTCCTCGCGCAAGCCGTCGAGCCGGGCAACGCAGGTCGTGCTGCATGCCATCGCACACGAAGTGCGCAGGCTGATCGAGCATGGAGAGTGGGATGCCCAGTGGCTGGGCCGCGACTGGCACACCGAGGATTTGGCGCCCTGAAGCCGGGGCGGATTCGGCGGCCCATCCGCGCCCCCGTGCGTGGCCATCACTGCAATTGATGGCCCGGCATCAGAAATCGGTATTTCCTCTGCCCCCGCGTTTTCTGAAACATTGCCTTCACCGGCACGCGCCTCGAGGCGCGGCACATTCAGGAGACGACTATTCACCCCCCTACCCTTTCTTCCGGTTCGCGGCCCGTCGCGAACGTCGGCGCACTCGTGGCCCGGGCCGCCAGGGCCCATGCAGACCGTGTGGCCGTCAGCAGCCCTGCCCGGAGCGTGACCTACGCCGAGCTGGAGCGTCGCTCCAACCGGCTGGCCAACGCGCTACTCGCCCTGGGCCTGGCGCGCGGAGACCGCGTCGGCATCTACCTTCCCAACTGCATCGAGATCGTCGAGATCGAACTCGCCTGCTACAAGGCCGGCCTGGTCAAGGCGCCGTTCAATGCGCGCCTCTCCTTTGCAGAGGTGGGCGAAATCGCGGCCAACAGCGAGGCCTCGATCATCGTCAGCACGGCGGAGCGCGCCGAGGGTTTCCGCCCGCATCTGCGCGGCACGCCTGCGCCATTGCTGTTGCTCGACGGCGCAGGCGCGACGGGCTATGAGGATGCCCTGGCCCGCGCCAGCGATGCGTTCGAACCCGTCGCCGTGCATGCCGATGAACTGGCCGTGCTGCACTACACCTCCGGGTCATCCGGTGTACTGAAGGCTGCCATGCAGACTTTCGGCAACCGCCTGGCACAGCTGCGCAAGTTCCTGATGCGCGCGGAATCCGGAGAGGGCCACTCCCTGGGCCTGGTGGGGCCCATCACCCACGCCTCCGGGATGCAGATCGTGCCGGCACTGTGCAACGGCATGACGATCCGGCTCTTCTCGGGATTCGAACCCGGGCGGTTCCTGGCCGACATGCGGACGGAGCGCATCACGCACACGTTCATGGTGCCGACCATGATCAGCATGCTGCTGACCGAGCTGGAGGGCCGCTACCGGCCATTGCCCGATCTCAAGCGCCTGGGCTATGGCGCTGCGCCGATGGCGCCAGCGCGCATCCTCAAGGCGATGGACGTGTTCGGTCCGGTGCTCGCACAAGGCTACGGAGCGGGCGAGACCACGTCCGGCGTCTGTGCACTCAGCGTGGAAGACCACCTGTTCGCGCGCGCAGCGCGACCCGAGCGGCTGGCCTCCTGTGGACGCCCCCTGCTGGAATGCGATGTCCGGATCGTGGGCGACGACGGCCGGGAGGTGGCGGCCGGCGACATCGGCGAGATCGTCGTGCAGGGCGAGGACGTGTTCGCCGGCTACTGGCGCGCGCCCGATCTGACGGCCGAAGTGCTCAAGGACGGCCGCTACCACACCGGCGACCTGGCCCGGATGGACGAAGAAGGCTACGTCTACATCGTCGACCGGAAAAAGGACATGGTGATCAGCGGCGGATTCAACGTCTACCCCTCCGAGGTGGAGTCCGTCCTCTACCAGCACGAGGGGGTGCAGGACGCCTGCGTGATCGCGATTCCGGACGACAAGTGGGGCGAAGCCGTGGCTGCGCACGTGGTGCCCAAGCCAGGACACGAGCTGGACCGCGGCCTGCTGGACGCCTTCTGCCGCGAGCGGCTCGCGGGCTTCAAGCGGCCGCGGCACATCGAGTTCGTGGCGGACCTGCCCAAGAACCCCAACGGCAAGGTGATGCGCAAGACCGTACAGGCGCCCTACTGGGCCGGCCACGACAGGAAGGTGAATTGACCATGGAAGCCACGAAAACCGACGTGCAGGGGCGCGATCCTCTTCCCATGTTGAATGGCCCCTTCGAAGGCTCGGAGCGCGCGGCGGAGCTCATCGCCCGCCTGCGTGAATTCCTGCACGGCGAACTGGCCGATCTCGCGCGCGAGCACCGCGTGAATCATGAGGAGGGTGCAAGCCGCGAACTGCTGCGAGCGGTGTGGAAGCGTTCGCATGCGCTCGGCTTCTACGGCATGACCCTTCCCGACACGATGGGCGGGCTCGGGCTGTCTGTGCTCGACCAGGCGCTGATCAAGGAGGCCATCTACGCCACGGGATCGCCCTTCGCTCCGCATGTCATGGGGGAACTGAGCGGCCCGCCCCGGGTTGGCGCCCTCGCACGCTTCGCCACCCCCTACCAGATGCAGCATTTCGTCCTGCCGGTGGCGCGCGCGGAAAAGGCCATCTGCTTCGCGCTCACCGAAGCAGAGGCCGGCTCCGATGCCGGCGCGGTGCAGACGCTGGCGGTGCGGGAGGGCGACAGCTTCGTCATCAATGGCCGCAAGCGCTTCATCTCCGGCTCGCCCTTCGCCGACTTCGCGGTCCTGGTGTGCTCCACGGCGGAGAACCCGGAGCAGCGCGAGGTGTCGGCGCTGTTCGTCGATCTGGGGGCGCCGGGCGTGCGGGTGGAGTCGGGCTACCGGACCATGGCGGGCCAGTCGAGCACGGGGAACATCGTGTTCGAGAACGCACGCGTCCCGGCAGCGTGCCTCATCGGCGAGCGGGGCCGGGGCCTGGGCCTGGCGCTCGGGCGCATCACGGTCAACCGGCTGCTGCATTGCCCTGCCATGCTGGGATTGGCCCAGGTGGCTCTGCGCGACGCCCTGGGCCACGCCATGCAGCGCAGGCAGTTCGGGCGTGCGATCGGCCAGTTCCAGGCCATCCAGCACATGCTCGCGGACATGGCCACCGAACTGGCCGCCGCGCGCGCCCTCATGCTGCACACGGCGCGCCAGCTGGACGCAGGCGCGGACGGCCGGGCCGAAAGCGCGATGGCCAAGCTGTTCTGCTCGGAGACCGCGTTCCGGATCGCGGACCGCGCGGTACAGATCCACGGAGGTGAAGGCATCGTCCAGGGCAGCCGCGTGGAGTTCCTGTTCCGGGTCCTTCGCATGTACCGCGTGCTGACCGGCACCAGCGAAATCCAGAGAAACACCATCGCCAAGGAGCTGATGGGCTGAGTGGATTCCCCTTCGACGGATGGTGATGGAGACAATCATGAACGAGATCAATCGACGGCAACTGATCGGCAAGGCGTTGGCGGCCGCCTCGCTGCCCCTGGCATCCCATGTGGCGCAAGCGGCACCGCCCGCATTCCCGAGTCGCCCGATCAAGTGGCTGGTGCCCTACCTGCCGGCGACCGGGCCGGACCTGGGTGCGCGGATCCTGGCGGAGGCGGTGGGCCCGATCCTGGGCCAACCCATCGTCATCGAGAACCGGGCCGGTGCCGGCGGCAACATCGGCGCGCGCGTCGCGGCGTCGGCAGCGCCCGATGGGTACACCCTGCTCTACACCGGCACGCCGCTCGCGGCCAACATGTGCCTCTACAAGGCACCCGGCTACGACGCGCTGGGCGATTTCCACCACGTCATGCGCCTGACCCGCTCCGACGTCGCGCTGGTGGTGAACGCGGAGTCGGACATCCGCACGATGGACGAGCTGCTCGCCCGGCTGAAGGCCGGAAAGGGCCAGGTCGATTACGCCTCGGGCGGCATCGGCACGCCTTCGCACCTGGGTGTGGAGCTGTTCCTCAGCGCCACGGGCACGCAGGCGATGCACGTTCCCTACAAGGGCGCTTCCGAACTGGTCAACGCGGTGCTGGGCAGGCAGGTGGCCTTCGGCATGCCGATCTTCGCGGCAGCCTACGGCATGCTCAGCACAGGCAAGCTGCGGGCCCTGGCGGTCGCGGGCAGCCAGCGCAACCCGAAGGCTCCGAACGTTCCCACCCTCGCGGAGTTGGGTATTCCGGGCGTCGAGCTCACTTCGTGGGGAGGCGTATCCGTGCCCGCCAAGACCCCGGCGGCCGTCGTCGGGCGCATCAGCAGCGGATTCACCGAAGCCCTGAAGAACCCGGACGTCGTGGCCAGGCTGGAAGAGCAAGGCGGATGGGTCGACGTGCAGGGGCCGGCGGCATTCGTGCAGAGCATCAGGGAAGAGATGCGCATCACGGCCGCGATGATGAAGAAGATCGGGCTCGAACCGGTCTGAGCGCCGTCTTTTCCGGATTTCACGATGAATGCTCGAATGCTCGCAGTGGCGCTGTCCGCCGCCCTCCTGTCCGCCTGCGCCGGCAACGCGCCCTCCAGGTCCGCACGCACTCCCGGAGCCCCGGCGTCCGGCACGGCCACCGAAGCGACGCGCGCGCACAATGCCGCCGTCGCCAGGGCCTACGATCTGCAGGACGGCGCCGCCATGGCCGACGCCACGCGGGGGCTGGTCGCCGCGCCCCACGGACAGATCAGGGCGGCCGACGGCCGCGTGGTCTGGGACTTCGACAGTTTCGCATTCGTGCAGGGCCCGCCGCCCGATACGGTGAACCCCAGTCTCTGGCGCCAGGCCCGGCTGAACAACCAGGCCGGCCTGTTCAAGGTCGGCGAGGGCATCTGGCAGCTTCGCGGGTTCGATCTCTCGAACCTCTCGCTGATCGAAGGCCGCACGGGGTGGATCGTGGTGGACCCTCTCACCGTCCGCGAGACGGCGCAGGCGGCCATGGCGTTCGCGCGCCAGCATCTGGGCGAGCGGCCGGTCTCGGCCATGGTCTTCACCCACAGCCATGTCGACCATTTCGGCGGGGCGCTGGCCCTGCTGTCGGCCGACGAGGCGCAGGCGCGCCCGGTTCCCGTGGTCGCACCGTCCGGCTTCATGGAGGAGGCGACCAGCGAGAACCTGATGGCAGGGCCGGCCATGGGACGGCGGGCAGGCTACCTGTACGGCGCGGGCCTCGAGCGCAGCGCCACCGGGCTGGTGGACAACGGCCTGGGAAAGGCGTCCCCCGCAGGGCGCGCCGGCATCCTCGCGCCCACGCTGCTCATCGACCAGCCGCGGCAGGAGCTGACACTCGACGGCGTGCGATTCGTGTTCCATAGCGTGCCCGATGCCGAGGCGCCCGCCGAGCTGGTGTTCTCCCTGCCCGAGCGCAAGGCGTTCGCGGGCGCGGAGATCGTGACGCAGACCCTGCACAACGTCTATACGCTGCGCGGTGCGAAGGTGCGCGACGCCCGCAAGTGGGCGGACCACATCGACAGGATGATCGACCAGCTCGGCGATGCCGAGGTGCTGTTCAACCAGCACCACTGGCCCGTCTGGGGCCGGGACCGCATCGTGGACTTTCTCAAGGCGCACCGCGACAGCTACCGTTACATCCATGACCAGACCGTGCGGGGGATGAACCGTGGACTGACGGCTGCAGAGATCGCCGAGACCCTGCGGCTGCCACGCAGCCTCGACGCGCGGCTTGCGGTGCATGGGTACTACGGCACGGTGAAGCACAACGTGCGCGCCGTGTTCCAGTACTACCTCGGGTGGTTCGACGCCCACCCCGCCAACCTGGATCCGCTGCCGCCGGTGGAGGCCGCACGGCGGTACGTGGCGCTGGCGGGAGGTTCGCAGGCCGCGATCGCGCAGGCCCGGCAGGCGTATGCCGAAGGAGACTACCGCTGGACCGCCGAACTGCTGCGCCATGTGGTGCTCGCGGACCCCGGCCCGACGGAAGCGCGCGAGCTCCAGGCGCGCGCCTTCGAGCAACTCGCCTACCAGGCCGAGTCGGCATCCTGGCGGAACTTCTACCTCGCCGGGGCGCGGGAGCTGCTGCAGGGGCCACCACCTGCGCGCGCTTCCGGAATCTCCCTCGCGGACATGCTGCCGCACGTACCCACGGAACGCTTGCTGGAAGCCATGGAGGCACGCCTCGACGGCCCCGCTGCGGAAAACTTCGAGATCGCGGTCGATCTCGAATTGACGGACAGTGGAGAGCGTTGGGCCCTCTGGGTCGAGAACGCCGTCCTCCACCACCGGCGCGGCGCGGTGCGGGGCGCGCCCACGGTCCGCCTGGCGATGGGGCGGCCGGCCTTCCTGCAGATGGTGTCGGGTGCGGTTCCGCCCGACACGGCCCTGGCCGCTGCGGGCGTTCGCGCGAGCGGCGATGTCCAGGCCTTGCGCAGGCTCCTGGGCCTGCTCGGGCGGGAAAGCGGCAACTTCCCCATCGTCACCCGGTGACCGGCGGTCCAGGCGGCCCGGCGGGCCGGCCCGCACCGGCCCCGGTCAGACGGCCGGCTTGTCGCTCTGCGCCGTGAGGTTGTCGCGCAGTTCCTTGGACATCGGCAGGCCCAGCGACTGGTTCTTCGGCGCGATGGGCGACATGAACCACTTGGTGTAGAGCTTCTCGAACTCGCCCGACTTCATCATGCCGCCGATCACGCCGTTGACGAGTGCCTGGAACTGCGGGTCGTCCTTGCGCAGCATGCAGGCATAGGGCTCGACCTGCAGCGAATCGCCCACCACGTCCCATTCGGCCGGGTTGGTCGCGTTGGCCTTCAGGCCGAAGAGCAGGATGTCGTCCATCGCGAAGGCGAGCGCGCGGCCCGTGTCCACCAGCAGCATGGAATCGTTGTGGTCCTTGCCCAGGATGATGTCCATGTCGAGGTTGTTGTCGCGGTTGTACTTGCGGATCACCTGGGCATTGGTGGTGCCGGTGGTGCTGGCCACGGTCTTCTTCGCGAGATCGGCGTAGTTCTTCACGCCCGAGGATTTCTTAACGAGCAGGCGCGTGCCGGTGTAGAAGTAGTTGACGGCGAACTGCACGTCCTTGGCGCGTGCGGTGTTGTTGGTGGTGGAGCCGCACTCCAGGTCCACCGTGCCGTTGGTGACGAGCGGAATGCGGTTCTGCGAGGTCACGGCCTGCAGCTCGACCTTGATGTCGGGCTTGTTCAGCTTCTTCTTCACCGCGTCCACCACTGCATTGGAGATGTCCACTGAGAAGCCCACGGGCGTGCCGGCGCCGGCGAGGTAGCTGAAGGGCACCGACGATTCGCGGTAGGCGAGCGTGATCTTGCCGCTGTCCGCGATCTTCTTCAGGGTATCGGCCTGGGCGGCGGCGCCGGCCAGCAGGCCGCAGGCGAGCAGCGCGGCGGAGCAGAGGGTGGTTTTCATGGGAACTCCTTGGATGGAAAAAGCGGACGGCTCGGGCCCCGCGCAGCGCGGCGCGACGGTGCAGGCACTGTAGGAAGACGGCCCCGGCTTGAACAATTCATTCCGAAGCCGGTCCCATGCCGGAAAGTTATGCCATGCCCGGGTCAACCCTGATATCCAGCAAGAACCGCGCCCGTCCCAGCGATGCCGCGCCGGTGCGGCGGGCCCCATTCCAGTGCATAACCTGGCGGCATGGGCGATCGGGCGAACGGCATTGTTCAAGCCGCATGCGCCGGCCTACAGTCCACCCCGATGTGCCGGCAGGCATGGCACGGAACGGATGGAGCGAACGATGGGAATCGACAGGCATGCATGCGTGCTGGGCGCGGGGATCGCGGGCCTGGCGACGGCCTATGCGCTGCAGCGCCAGGGCTGGCAGGTCACGGTGATCGACCAGGGGCCGGCGGGCGGCGGCGCGAGCGGCGGCAACGGCGCGCAGCTCAGCTACAGCTACGTGCAGCCGCTCGCCGACGCCTCGGTCTGGGGGCAATTGCCCAAGCTCCTCTTCTCGCCGGATTCACCGCTCAAGCTGCGGCCGCAGTGGAGCCTGCACCAGTGGCGCTGGGGCGCCGCCTTCCTCGCGGCCTGCAACGACGCGACGTCGCGCACCACCACGGGTGCGCTGCTGGCGCTCGCCGCCCGCAGCCGCGTGGCGTTCGAAGGCCTGCTGGAGCGCGAGGGCATCGCCTGCGACTTCACGCGCACGGGCAAGCTGGTGGTGTACCGCACGCCCGAGGCCCTCGCCGCCGCCGAGCGGCAGATGGCCCTGCAGCGCACCTGGGGCTGCGAGCAGGAATCCGTCTCCGCCGCGCGCTGCGTGGAACTGGAGCCCGCGCTGGGCCGCGGCACCGACCGCATCGCCGGCGCCATCCACACGCCCAGCGAATGCGCGGCCGATTGCCGCAAGGTCTGCGAAGGGCTGCATACGCTGCTGGCCGCGCGCGGTGTGCGCTTCGTGCTGGACGCGCAGCTGCGCGGCTTCGACCGCAGGGCCGACGGCCGCATCGCCGCGGTGCGGCTGCGCCGCGCGGGCCGCACGGAAGACGCGCGCATGGAGGCCGACCACTTCGTGCTGGCCCTGGGCAGCGCCAGCGCCGCCTGGGCCGCGCGGCTCGGCATGCGGCTGCCCGTGTACCCGCTCAAGGGCTACAGCCTCACACTAGACGCGCCCGCCGATGCGGCCTGGGCCCCGCACGTGAATGTGACCGACGCGGCACGCAAGGTGGTGTTCGCGCGCCTGGGCGACCGGCTGCGCGTGGCCGGCATGGCGGAACTCGTGGGCGACGACCGCAGCATTCCGCAGGACCGCATCGACCGCCTGCGCCAGGCCGTGGTGGAGGTGTTCGGCCACGACCCGGGCGCCGATGCACCGCTGCGCCCCTGGACGGGCATGCGCCCCGCGACGCCGACGGGCCTGCCCATGGTGGGACGGCAGCCGGGCGGCCCCGCCAACGGCTGGCTGCACACGGGCCACGGCGCCCTGGGGTTCACGCTCTCCTTCGGCACCGCGGAGCAGCTGGCGGACGCGATGGCGCAGGAGCCGCGGGCCGCCGCCGTGCCAGGCGCCGTTCACGCCGCCTGAGACGGCCCTTTCTGCAGGGTCTGCAGCACGGCTTCGCGCATGCAGCGCACCATCGCATCGGCGAGCAGCGATGCCGGGCGGTGCGGCATGCGCAGCGCCCTCACCGGCACCGCGATGCGCGGCAGCAGTTCCAGCACGTCCACCTGCCGTGGGTCCGCGGATGCGGCCGTGCAGGCATCGACCAGCGCCACGCCCAGGCCGTGGTGCGCGAGCGCCAGCGCGGCATGGTAGGTCTGCACCGTGATCGCCGACTGCAGCCCGACCTCGGCCTCGCGGCAGGCATGGCTCACCATGGTGCCGAGCGGATCGCTCAGCCCCAGCCGCACCACCGGCACGCCGGCCAGGCCGGCCAGGTGCACCGCGCCCGCCCGCACCACCGCGGCGTCCAGCAGGCCGCGCGGCGCCACGCAGACCATGGCGCCTTCGGTGAGCGTCTCCTGCTCCAGCGACGGGTGCGAGAGCGCCGAGAAAACGAAGCCCACGTCCGCCTCCTGCAGCACCAGGGCCGAGACGATCTGCGGGGAATGCAGCGCGTCGATGGTGACGTGCACGCCGGGATGCAGCGCCTGGAAGGCCCGCAGCGCCCGCGGCATCACCTCGTGGCTCAGGGCCAGCACGCTCAGCACGTGCAGTTCGCCCTCGCGCTGCTGCCCGCGCAGGCTGCCGGCCAGCCGCTGCACTTCGTCGAGCTGCGTGAACAGCCGCTCGATGTGCGGATAGAGCGTCTGCGCCTCGCGCGTCGGCACGAGGCGCCCCTTGTGCCGGTGGAACAGCGCGAAGCCCAGTTGCAGTTCCGCATGCGCGAGGATGCGGCTCACCGCGGGCTGCGTGACGTTGATGAGCCGCGCGGCTGCGCTCACGCTGCCTGTGAGCATCACGGCGTTGAAGACTTCGATGTGGCGCAGGCGCATGGAACGGCGAGGCAGTGCATTGGGGCAGGAGGGCTGGATATTGCATCAAAGCGTATCGCCCTCTTCCAGTGCCAGAGCTTCCCTGCACAATCTCCGGCCATGACACCGCCCGCCGCCGAATGCCTCTGCCCGACAGCACCGAGGCATGCGGCGAGGGGCTTCGTGCCACGCTTCACACGGCGCGCCGCGCACTTGCTGGTGTCCATCTTCGCCCTCGGCTGCGGTGCGGCCCACGCGGCGGCGCCCGCTCCTCCTTCCGCGCGCGTCGGCATCGTGGATGCACGCATGCCTGACGCGGCGCGGGTTGCCTTGCCGGGCATGGGCTCGCCGACGGAAGCGGCGTCCGGCAACGCTGCGCCCCCTCACGAACTCCGGTTCCTGCGTCTGTCCCCCCCGCAGGGCAAGACCACGGAGTGCTGCATCCGCCCGCAGGCACCGGTCGATCCGCAGGACGCAAGCCTGCTACGCTACCAAGGCGCAGACGCCGAGCCCGCGGCTGGGCGTGGGGCCCGCTTCACCCACGCCCCGGGCGATGGATTCGTGGGACTGGCCATGCAGGGAAAGCCCACGATAAAGCGCACCTCTTCCCATCGCATCCTGCTGCGGTGGCCGGACAGCATGCAACAGGTCCGCGTGGACCACTGCCTTGCCGCCGAGGGCCTGCACGTCAGGATCGCCGAAAGCACGGGCGCGGGCCGGTGGAAGCCCGCCGCCCATTACTACCTGCCCCTGGGCGCCGATGTGCAGCCCGACTGCCCGCGGGAGTGAAAGGCGCGGCAAGCGGAGCGGATAGGCATGAGCCATCGGGCCGTCGCCGCGCTTCCTGGAATCCACGCGGTATGCACATCTTTACCGCCACCCCAGGAACTCCGCCGCATACTCGGCCCTCAGCATTCCGGTGGCACCTCCGGCCGCCGGCGGCGGAACCCCGCCTGCATTCCCTTTTTTCCCGCATGATGGCCATTGAACGACGACACCGATACGCAGCAGCCCTGACCGGGCCGATCCTCTCCATCGCGCTGTCCCTGGCGCTCGCCGGAGTGGGCGAGGCCCACGCCAGCCCGAACAAGACGACAACGACGACGAAGACGGCGACCAAAGCCACCGGCAAGACGGCCGGCAAAACGGCCGCCAAGGCTTCCGGCAAATCTGCCGGCAAGCCGGCCTCTTCCGCCAAGGCCCGCGCCCGGCCAGCCGCCCGGGCCCGCACCCCGGTAGCGGCCCCGGCCCACACGCCCGAGGCACCCGCCCACGCGGGCGCCCTGCTCTCCTCCCGGGTGGGCGTGGTGGATGCGTCCAGCCCCGGCTCGGTCCGCCTCGCACTGGCGTCCGGCGACGCGGCGCCCGGTGGAGAACTGCACTACCTGCCGCTCTATCCCGCGGCCAAGGCGCCCGAATGCTGCGTGCGCCCGCAGGCGGCGGTGCCTGCGCGGGACGTGTCCATCCTCCGCTTCGACGGCGACGATTCTCAGCTCGCCGCAGAGCACGCCGCGCAGTTCACGCAGGCGCCGGACGCGCCGTTCACGGGGCTCGCAGTGCAGGGCAAGGCCATGGTGACACGTGCCTCCGACCAGCGACTCTTCCTGCAGTGGCCCGACCGCAAGGTGTCGGTGCGCGTGGACCACTGCGTATCGGGCGAAGGCGTGCACGTGCGCATCGCGGACTCCGCGGGGCCGGGCCGCTGGCAGCCCGCGGCCTACTACTACCTGCCGCTCGCTACACCGGCCGAGCCGGATTGCCCGCTGGGCGACGTGTATTGAGGAATCGCGGGTCCTGGCAGGAAGGGCACCGCCAGGCAGGGGCTCGACCCGCAACGGGGACTATGCGGTCCGGTTGAACGCGCCCCACTCCACGCACTGGCGGTTCAGCCACATCGTCTCCTCGAGCGGCGTCGCACGGCGCAGCGAGGCGCAGGCGGCCCGGGCCAGCGCCCGTCCCTGCCCTGCATCGGCCACCTTCCGGCGCGGTGCGAGGCGTGCGAGCAGCGCTTCGCGCGCCGCGGCGGGAAGCGCCGGGCCGTCCGCAAGATAGGCCTCGGCCGCCTGGTAGCGGTCGCGGCGTTGCAAGCCCACCATGTAGGCCGATCCGGTCGGGAACCGCACCAGCTGCAGCTCCGGCACCACCATCACGACCGGAGCGATCGGCGCCAGTGCCGGCCACACGTCGTTGACGTAGTACTCGCCTTGCCAATAGGCCCGAGCGATGCGGACGAAATGCGCCACGTCGGATACGTTCACCAGCCCGGAGTCGGCCATGGGCAGGATTTCGATGGCGGGCTTGCGCACGTCCACCGTGTCGTTGGAGACGTCGACGTACAGGCTCCCGAACTGGAACGCGTTCTGGAAGTAGCGCTCGCGCAGCGCGCCCCACACGCTGCCGACGTAGCCACCCTCCTGTTGGAAGGCACGGATGGCATCCAGACCGGGGCGCGACTCCTCCGATGCCACCGCCGCCTGCAGTTTGCGTTCGAACGCCTGGGAAATTTCCAGGCAGCAGCCGTAGGGATAGGGCTTGCGGTACGGGGGTGTCGTGCCCCGCAGTTCGCCGTCGATCTCGCGGCGCAGCGCGTACAGATAGCCTTCCAACTCGGCGATACGGCCCTGGAGATGGCGGGCCGTCAGCCGTTGCTGTTCCGCGCAGACGGGACGGATTTCTTGGGGAAGGAACGGATGGGGCGAAGGCACGGAAAAAGGCACGGTCGGCGCGCAAGGCAGCACGGCCGCCGGAACGCTACAAAATCTTACATTTTATCCGGAGCGTGGTCTTCCACGCCGCGCCTTCGGGAAGGCGGGCAGCAGGCGCAGTCGGCCAGGGGCCTCTGCGCCGCGCCGGTGCGCGCCAACGCGGCTCAGTGCGCCTTCTCCCAGTTCGGCCCCATGCCCACTTCCGCCAGCAGCGGGACCTTGAGTTCCGCCACGCCGGCCATGAGGCGCGGCACCTCGGTGCGCAGCCAGCCGGACTCCTCCTCGGGCAGTTCGAACACCAGTTCGTCGTGCACCTGCATGATCATCAGCACGCCGGGCTTTTCGGCGTCCAGCACGTCCTGCACGGCCACCATGGCCTTCTTGATCAGGTCGGCCGCGGTGCCCTGCATGGGCGCGTTGATGGCCGCGCGCTCGGCGGCACCGCGCCGCGGGCCGTTGGGCGAGTTGATCTCGGGCAGGTAGAGCCGGCGGCCGAAGACGGTCTCGACGTAGCCGCGCGTCTTCGCGGCGGCCTTGGTCTCGTCCATGTACTGCTTCACGCCGGGGTAGCGCTGGAAGTAGCGGTCGATATAGGCGGCCGCGGCCTTGTTGTCGATGCCCAGGTTGCGCGCCAGGCCGAAGCTGCTCATGCCGTAGATCAGCCCGAAGTTGATCACCTTGGCATAGCGGCGCTGCTCGCTGCTCACCTGGTCCACCGACACGCCGAACACCTCGGCCGCGGTGGCGCGGTGCACGTCCAGCCCTTCGGTGAAGGCGCGCAGCAGCGCGTCGTCGCCGCTCAGGTGGGCCATGATGCGCAGCTCGATCTGGCTGTAGTCGGCGCTGGCGATCACGCGCCCCGGCGGGGCCACGAAGGCCTCGCGCACGCGCCGGCCCTCGGCCGTGCGGATGGGGATGTTCTGCAGGTTGGGCTCGTTGCTCGACAGCCGCCCCGTCACCGCCACGGCCTGCGCGTAGTGCGTGTGCACGCGGCCGGTGCGCGGATCGGCCAGCTGGCCGAGCTTGTCGGTGTAGGTGCCCTTGAGCTTGGAGAGGCTGCGGTGCTCCAGGATCTTCGCGGGCAGCGGGTAGTCTTCGGCGAGCTTTTCCAGCACCTCCTCGTCGGTGCTGCGCGCGCCGGTGGCGGTCTTCTTCACGACCGGCAGGCCGAGCTTGTCGAAGAAGATCTCGCCGAGCTGCTTGGGGCTGCCGAGGTTGAACGGTTGCCCGGCGATGTCGTAGGCCTCCTGTTCGAGCTTGAGGATGCGCTGGCCGAGGTCGTGGCTCTGCTGCTGCAGCGTGGCCGTGTCGATCAGCACGCCGTTGCGCTCGATGCGGAACAGCACTTCGCTGCTGGCCATCTCCAGCGCGTAGATGGCGGAGAGCTTCTCGTCGGCTTCGATCAGCGGCCACAGCACGCGGTGCACGTCGAGCGTCTGGTCCGAGTCCTCGCAGGAATAGGCGGCGGCCTGGTCGACCGGCACCTGCGCGAACGGGATCTGCTTCGCGCCCTTGCCGCAGAGGTCTTCGTAGCTGATGCCGGAGCGGCCCGTGTGGCGCTCTGCCAGGCTCGCGAGGTTGTGCGGCCGGTGCACTTCCAGCACGTAGCTCTGCAGCATGGTGTCGTGCGCATAGCCGCGGACGTCGATGCCGTGGTTGGCGAACACGTGGCGGTCGTACTTGACGTGCTGACCCAGCTTCGGGCGCGCGGCATCCTCCAGCCAGGGCTTCAGGCGCTCCAGCACGGCGTCCAGCGGCAGCTGCTCAGGCGCGTCGGGGCCGGAATGCGCGAGCGGAATGTAGGCGGCGGCACCGGGCTCCACGCTGAAGCTCAGGCCCACGATCTGGGCGCGCAGTTCGTCGAGCGAGTTGGTCTCGGTGTCGAGCGCGACCAGGTCGGCCGCCTGGATGCGCGCGAACCAGCGGTCGAATTCGTCCCACGCGAGGATCGTGTCGTAGGCCACCTCGCGCCCCTGCGCGGCCTCGGCCACGAAGGTCGGGCCGGTGTCGGCGAACAGGTCGCCGCTCGCGCCGGGCAGCGTGGCCGTGGCGTTGGCGGGCGTGGTGTCTTCCAGCGCACGGGCCAGCCCCTTGAAGCCGAACTTCTCGTAGAACTCGCGCAGCTGGGCCGTCTCCAGCGCGCCGGCTGTGATGCCGTCGAGCGCCGGCAGGCCTTCCACGTGCCCGGCCAGGTCGCAATCGGTGCGGATGGTGACCAGTTCGCGCCCCTTGGGCAGCCAGTCGAGCGCATTGCGCAGGTTCTCGCCCGCCACGCCCTTGATCTCGCCCGCGCGCGCCAGCAGGCCGTCGAGCGAGCCGTATTCGTTCAGCCACTTGGCGGCGGTCTTGGGGCCGACCTTGGGCACGCCCGGCACGTTGTCCACGGCGTCGCCCACCAGGGTCTGGTAATCGACCATCAGCGAGGGCGGCACGCCGAACTCGGCGGTGACGCCGGCCACGTCGCGGCGCTTGCCGCTCATCGTGTCGATGATGGTGATGTGCTCGTCGACCAGTTGCGAGAGGTCCTTGTCGCCGCTGGAGACGATGACGTCGATGCCCTGGCGCGCCGCGCAGGCGGCCAGGGTGCCGATGACGTCGTCCGCCTCCACGCCCGGCACGCAGACCACGGGCCAGCCGAGCAGGCGCACCACTTCGTGGATGGGCTCGATCTGCGCGCGCAGGTCGTCGGGCATGGGCGCGCGGTGCGCCTTGTATTCGGGATAGAGCGTGTCGCGGAAGGTCGGCCCGCTGGCATCGAAGACACACGCGGCGTAGTCGGCGGGGTAGTCCCTGCGCAGCGCCTGCAGCATGTTGATCATGCCGCGGATGGCCCCGGTGGCGGGACTGGCCGGATCGCCGGGCACCGCCCGCAGGTCGGGCATCGCATGGAAGGCGCGGTAGAGGTAGCTGGAGCCGTCCACCAGCACCAGGGTCTTGGGTTTGCTCATGGTCACGGATTGTGCCCGCCGGCAGGCGCCGCCGCCCGCCGGGGCCTACAATCCGCCCATGCGCGCCGCCCAACTCCTCTCCCTCCTGGCCCTGGCCTCCGCCCCGGCCTTCGCCCAGACCGCCGCCCCGGCTCCCGCCCCGCGGGCCGCACCCGCCCAGGCCGCGGAAGGCGAGGCCGGCGCCACGGGCGCGGAGCCGGGCCGCCTGAACCAGCGCGTGGAACGTATCCGCATCGAGGACGGCGGCAGCCGCGTGGACGAAGTGCGCGTGGGCGGGCAAACGCAGAGCATCACGGTGCAGCCGAAGGCCGGCAGCACCATGCCCGAATACGAGTTGCAGCCGTCCGACGGCGCGCGCGCCCAGCCCGGCGGCCGCAACGGCTCGGAAACCATCACCGGCCCGCGCGTCTGGAACGTCATGAAATTCTGAGGGCGCCCGCCCCGCCGGCGCGCCGCATCGCCCGGGCAGGTTTTGTCCCCGCACGCGCAGGGCCGTGGGCCCGCAGGCCGCAGCCCGTACCCCGTAGCCCGTACCCCGCCGCGCTTCGCCGATTTCTTCTCCCGGTTCCCTTCCCCTCTTCTTCCCCCTCTCACGTTTCCGTCGCCCGGCAATGGCTGTTTTCACCGAAGTCTCCAAGAAAGAGGCGCGCGATCTGCTGCGCCGTGTGCAACTGGGCAGCCTGGTGTCGCTGCGCGGGATCGAAGGCGGGATCGAGAACACCAATTACTTCCTCACCAGCGACCAGGGCGAATACGTGCTCACGCTGTTCGAGCGACTCACGGCCGAGCAGCTGCCGTTCTACCTGCACCTGATGCAGCACCTGGCACGCGCGGGCATCCCCGTGCCCGATCCGCGCGGCGACCGGCACGGCCACATCCTCCACACGGTGGCAGGCAAGCCGGCGGCCGTGGTCAACAAGCTCGCGGGCAAGAGCCAGCTCGCGCCCGAACCGGTGCACTGCGCCGCGCTGGGCGACATGCTCGCCCGCATGCACCTGGCTGGCCGCGACTACGAGCGCCGCCAGCCCAACCTGCGCGGCCTGGCCTGGTGGAACGAGACGGTGCCCGTGGTGCTGCCTCACATCGATGCCGCGCAGGCCACCCTGCTGCGCTCCGAGCTGGCCTACCAGAACCATGTCGCGGCCTCGGCGGCGTACGCGGGCCTGCCGCGGGGGCCGGTGCATGCGGACCTGTTCCGCGACAACGCGATGTTCGATGGCGAGACGCTCACCGGCTTCTTCGATTTCTACTTCGCGGGAACCGACACCTGGCTGTTCGATCTGGCCGTGTGCCTGAACGACTGGAGCATCGACCTGCCGACCGGCACGCACGAGCCCGCGCGCGCCGCGGCCCTGCTGGACGCCTACCAGGCCGTGCGCCCGCTCACGGCCGACGAGCGTGCCCTGCTGCCGGCCATGCTGCGAGCCGGCGCGCTGCGGTTCTGGATCTCCCGGCTGTGGGACTTCCACCTGCCGCGCGAGGCCAGCCTGCTGACGCCGCACGACCCCGCGCATTTCGAGCGCGTGCTGCGCGGGCGGATCGCGCGGCCGCTGCATGCGCGCGCAGGCGGCGGCATCGACGGCTGAGCCGGCAACGCACCTTCGACGCCCTGGCGCGCCCGGACTGTGGTCCCGCCGCCACCATGCCCCCCGCGCACCCCCTGGAAATCCCCTGCGGACCATGCCGTGAAGGGCCATCGGCGCGACAATGGCCCATAGCCCGCAGGGGAGGCATGCCGCTTGCCCCGTGCCTGCCGCCCTCTTTCCGACGCCCACCCGCCGACGCTCCGGCCCCTCTCCCGCGCACCACGCACACCGCACCGCCATGAAACTGCACATCGTCCCCGCCCGTGCCGGCCTGGAATGGGTCCGCCTCGGCATCCGCGTGTTCTGGCGCCAGCCCATGGCGCTCGCGGCGCTGTTCTTCATGACGATGATGGCGATGTCGATCGCCACCCTGCTGCCGCTCGTGGGCCCGGCCGTGGCGCTGGCCCTGCTGCCGTCGGCCACGCTGGCCATGATGGTGGCCGCCGGCGACGCGACGCAGGGGCGCTTCCCCACGCCGGCGCTGCTGCTGGTGGCCTTCCGCACCGGACGCCAGCGGCTGCGTTCCATGCTGCTGCTGGGCGCGCTCTACGCCCTGGGCTTCCTGGCCGTGATGGGCATTTCGGCGCTGCTCGACGGCGGGCAGTTCGCGCGCGTCTACCTCGGCGGCGAAGAGCTCACGCGCGAAGTGGCGGAGCTGCCGCAGTTCCAGGCGGCGATGTGGCTCTCGCTGGCGCTCTACCTGCCGCTGTCGCTGCTGTTCTGGCATGCGCCGGGCCTCGTGCACTGGCACGGCATCCCGCCCGTGAAGGCGCTGTTCTTCAGCATCGTCGCCTGCCTGCGCAACATCGGCGCGTTCACGGTCTACGGCCTCGCGTGGACGGGCGTCTTCCTGGGCGCTGGGATCGCCGCCAGCGTGGCCGTGACGCTGCTGGCGCTGCTGGGGCTGGGATCGGCACTGGCGGCGGGCATCATGGTGGGCACCGCGATGCTGCTGGCCGCGATGTTCTTCACCTCGGTCGTGTTCTCGTTCCGCGACTGCTTCGAGCCGCCCGAGCGCCGGCCCGCCGTGGAAGAAGGCGCGGGCCCGACCACGGCCTGACAGGCAGCGGGCCAGGGGCAGGCCGCGGCGCACGTCACGGCACCGTCATACAACCGTCAAACCACTGTCATCACGGGTTCCTAGCATCCCGGTCCGGAGGCAGGCCCGGCATCGCCCGGCCTGCCCATCGAGAGCCTGCCCCATCACCCTTCCTGCGAAGGCGACGGCGGCGGCGCCGCACCGCAGACCGACCCACCCGGAATCCACGATGTCCCACACCCCGATGCCCTCCCGCCGCAAGGCCCTGCAATTCCTGGCCGGCGTGCCGCTGCTGCCGCTGGGCGCCAGCGCATCCGCCGCTTCCCTGCTGGCCGCCTGTGGCGGCGGCAGCGGCGGCATCACTCCCGCTTTCGCATCCGCCAGCTTCACGTCGATGGCCGCCCCCACGCTGGCCACGCCCGCCGCGATGGCGACGACCACCGTCGGCTCCACGCTGAACGTCAAGTTCAGCGACGACTCGGTGCAGAGCTACCAGCTTGCCTACCAGCCTTTCTTCGTCACGGGCGACCGCGTGTCCGACGGCAAGGGCGGCACGATCCTGGCCGGCGGCTACGTGGACATCAACAACAAGCCGATCATCGACGCGACCGTGGCCGGCAAGGAGCGCCAGTTCTTCTCCGATTCGCCCGACGGCACCTCGCTGCTCACCGTTCCCAACGCCAAGGTCGACGGCGTGAAGGGCAACCCGGTGTTCGCGGTGGTGCAGTTCGAATACACCACCTGGGCGCAGGACGGCAAGACCGACATGTACGGCAAGCTGCCCTCCCCGATCGCGGTGCTCTCGCTCGACCAGGACCCCGCCACCGGCAAGCTCACGCTCGTGAAGTATCACAACGTGGACACCTCCAAGGTGCACGGCCTGTGGATCACCTGCGGCGCCAGCCTGTCGCCCTGGGGCACGCACCTCTCCAGCGAAGAGTACGAACCCGATGCGTTCAGCGCCGCCTCGAACGCGCAGTTCAAGGCCTACAGCAAGAATCTGTACGGCAGCGAGACGGCCGCCAACCCCTACCACTACGGCCACATGCCCGAAGTGACGGTGAACGCAGACGGCACCGCCTCCATCAAGAAGCATTTCTGCATGGGCCGCATCTCCCATGAGCTGGTGCAGGTGATGCCCGACCAGCGCACGGCCCTGATGGGCGACGACGCCACCAACAGCGGCTACTTCGTCTTCGTGGCCGACAAGGAAAAGGACCTGTCCTCCGGCACGCTGTACGCGGCCAAGGTGGGCTCCGGCTTCTCGATCGACCCGGCCGCGAACTCGGCGGCCCCGCTCACCTGGATCAAGCTCGGCTCGGCCACCAGCGCGGAAATCGAACAGCTGGCCAACACGCTCAAACCCACGGACATCATGACCGTGACCTCCACCGATCCGAAGGACGCGGGCTACACGAAGATCGTCGCCAACGGCAAGACCGAGTGGATCAAGATCAACCCCGGCATGGAAAAGGCCGCCGCCTTCCTCGAAACCCACCGCTACGCCGCGTTCGCCGGCGCGAGCCTGGGCTTCACCAAGATGGAAGGCACCACCGTCAACGCCCGCGACAAGATCGCCTACTCGGCCCTGCAGAACGTGCAGTCGTCGATGGTGGCCGGCAATGCCGCCAACGTGCCGGGCAACGGCATCGCGGTGCCCAAGCAGCTCGTGGCCGGCGCAGTGATGGCGCTGAACCTGCGCGGCGGCCAGAAGGACACGCAGGGCAATGCCATCAACAGCGAGTGGATGCCCGTGGACACGAAGGCCCTGCTGGCCGGCGAGGACATCACCGCCGACGCGCTGGGCAACACGGCCAACCCCAACAACATCGCGAACCCGGACAACCTGAAGTTCTCCGAGAAGCTGCGCACGCTGTTCATCGGCGAGGACAGCAGCCAGCACGTGAACAACTTCCTCTGGGCCTACAACGTGGACACGAAGCAGCTCTCGCGCCTCATGTCGGTGCCCGCGGGCGGCGAATCCACCGGCCTGCACGCCGTGGACGAGATCAACGGCTTCACCTACATCATGAGCAACTTCCAGCACGCCGGTGACTGGGGCAGCATCCACTCCAAGGTGAAGGACCAGCTCGACCCGCTGATCCGCGCCAACTACAAGGACAAGTTCGGCTCCGCGGTGGGCTACCTGACCGGCACGCCCAAGCAGATGAAGCTGAGCGCCTGACCGCATCCCCAAGGCACCGTCCGCCGGCATGCGCCGCGGACGCCGCGCGCCCGATGGCGCACGTCTTCAGCGAGGCCCCTTTCGGGCCTCGCTTTTTTTTGCCTGCGAAGCCTGGGAACGCGCCGTGCCGCGCCCGGACCCTGGCGAAGTCCAAAGCGGTGGAGTTCGCACCTATGGTTGAGCCGTTTTCGGAACGTTGAAAGAAAGCTTAATACAACGCATTACAGAAAACTGCATTTTGCTGCGGGCGTCCCTACACTCCGGCGATTCTTCCGTCGGGGACGCCATGTCTTTTCTTCCTCCGCAACGCAAGCGCTTCATCGCCATCCTCTGCGCGGGCGCACTGCACGCCCACGCCGCCCTGGCGGCCGATATCGTGCTCGCTCCTCCGCCCAACGGCGGTTTGTCGGTCACCAGCAGCGACAAGGCCCAGATCCGCCTGCGCGTCGACGAGGCGTCGGGCACGGTGACCGTGCCGGGGCTCGCCAACGCGCCCTCGCAGGGAACGCTGGTGTGCCACGGTCCCGGCGGCGTGCTCGGCAACTGCAGCGCCAGCGTGATCGGGGCGACCGGCGCCACGGGTGCGACCGGCCCGGCCGGGGCCACGGGGCCGACGGGACCTGTCGGCGCGACCGGGACCACGGGCGCCACCGGGACGGCTGGCCCGACGGGGGCGACGGGCCCTGCGGGCGCAACGGGCGCGACCGGACCCGCGGGGACGGGCGCCACGGGTTCCGCAGGTCCCACCGGCGCCACCGGCCCGGCAGGTGCGACCGGCGCCACGGGTGCCGCGGGCGCCACGGGCGCCACCGGATCGACCGGCGCCACCGGCGCGGCCGGGCCGACGGGCGCCGCCGGTGCCACCGGCAGCGCCGGCCCGGCGGGCGGTGTCGGGCCGGCGGGCCCGGCAGGCCCCACCGGCGCGACGGGTGCCACGGGCCCCGCAGGAGCGACTGGCAGTACCGGCGCCACGGGCGCGACCGGCGCCGCGGGTTCCGTCAGCGCCTCCGTGACGGTGCGCGAAATCACCCTGCAGCCCGTGAATGCCGAGAGCTGCGCGGTCATCTCCTGCTGCAATGCGGGCGAAAAAGTGCTGGGCGGAGGCCACGCGGCGAGCACGGCGCAGGCGACTCCCGAGGACGCGGCCGTCTACGTGGGAGAGAGCCGGCCGGTCGCCAATTGCGGCGGCACGCCGGGCGCATTCGGCTGGTCGGTGCGCGCGCTCAACTCGTACCGCGCGAATCTGCAGAGCTGCACGGCCTATGCCATCTGCTCGCAGTGACGCCCCGCCATCCATGACCAGTGCGCCGCTCCCGGACCGGCCCGTCACGTCCGCCGCGCGCGGCGCCGCGTTCCCCCCTGCCCGGCGCATCGCGCACGGTGTGGACGTGACCGCGGCGCTGGCGGAGATCGGGGCGCTGCCGGACGCTGCATGGGGGGCCCATTTCAACAGCGGCAAGCACAACGGCGGCTGGCACGTGACCGCGCTGCGCAGCACGGCCCTCTCGCCACTGCCCGCCGCGCCGGGCGAATTCTCTGCCGATCTCTACCGGGACGATGCCGCCATGGCGCGGTGCCCGGCCGTGCAAGCACTGGTTTCCGCCCTCGTCGGCGACGCCCCGCTCAAATCGGTGCGCGTGCTCCGCCTGGTGCCGGGAGGCGAGATCCTGGAGCACACCGACCCGGGCGTGGGCCTGCGGGACGGCGAAGCCCGGCTCCACCTGCCGCTGCGCACCCACGGCGCCGTGTTCTTCTACGTGGGCGGCGAACGCGTGCCTATGCGCGCGGGAGAGTGGTGGTATGCCGACTTCTCCCTGCCCCACCGCGTCACCAACCGCGGCACGGAGGAACGTCTGCACCTGGTGGTGGACTGCAGGGCCACGCCCGCGCTGCAGGACGCCATCGCCGCAGGCGACGCCGGCGATCCCTACCCGCCGGAACAGGACCCGCAATGGCGGTTCGCGCAGTTCCGCCAGCAGGTGTTCGGCGACCCGGACCTGCAGGACCGCCTGCTCGGGATCCGCGCACGCGAAGACTTCGCCCGCGCTTGCGTCGAGTTGGGCCGCGGCCACGGCCAGGACTTCTCCGAAGCGGAAGTGCTTTCCGCCATGGCCTGCGGGCGGGACAGCTGGATGCGCCAATGGATCGTCTGAACTTCACGGGCTGGTCGCCCATCCGCATCCACGAGGAACCGGGCGGCGAGCCGCAGGTCGACTGGATGCGCGCGCCGCCCGAGGTCACGCGCAAGCCCTTCTTCGCCGACGGCGTGCAGGATGCGCTGCAGCACCCGTTCCACCAGGCCTTCCGCCGGCAGACGCCCCTGGAGGACCTGCTCGGCTGGGCCGACGCCTCGCCGGGCCTGCAGCCCTCGGGCATCGTCTTCCACGTCTCGCGCTGCGGCTCGACGCTCGTCAGCCAGGCCTTCGCGGCGCTCGAAGACCACGTGGTGCTGTCGGAGCCGCCGCCGCTGGACGATCTGCTGCGCGCGGACCGCCGCCTGCCGTCCCTGGCACCGGACCGTGCCACCGATGCCGTGCGGGCCTTCGCGAGCGCGTGGGCCCAGCCGGCCGCGCCTGCGCACGGCACGCCGCCGCGGCACCTCGTCATCAAGTGCGACTGCTGGTCCACCGCGCACGCCGCGCGCATCGCCGACGCCTGGCCCGATGCGCCCTGGCTGTTTCTGTACCGCGATCCGGTGGAAGTGCTGGTGTCTCAATTGCAGCAGCGCGGGGCCTACCTCATCCCCGGCGGGCCGCTCGGCGTCGATCCCGCGGGCATCCCCTTCGACGAAGCCCTGCGCATGGGCCCGGAGGCCTATTGCGCCCGCACCCTGGGCGCCATCTACGAAGCCATGCTCCGGGAATTCCGGCCGGGCCGCACCCTGCTGCTGCACTACCGCCAGTTGCCGGCCGCCATTGCAGACACCATTGCGCCGCACTTCGGCATGCAGCCCGATGCCTCGGCCCGGGAGCGCATGCGGGCCGCATGCGGCGTCCACGCGAAAAATCCCTTGCAGCCTTTCGAGCCCGATGCCGAACGCAAGCGCCGCGCAGCGCCGCAGCGCCTGCATGCGCTGGCGGAGCAATGGATCGCCCCGCACTACGACGCCCTGGAGCGGCTGCGCGCCGCGCAGGACGGCATTTCCCGGACGGCTGCAGAACGGCCCGGCGCACCGGCCCCAGGAGCGACACTCCCATGACCTCATCGACCTCCTCTACCGCTAGGCTCGGCCGCCGGGGCTTCCTCGGGGCGTCGGCCTCCACGGCCGCTGCTGCAGCCGCGGCCTGCGCCACGGCTCCCGCCCTGGCCGCAGCGGCCACCGCGTCCCGCGGCATGGGCGCGCCGGCCGATCGCGAGCGCCGCACGGTGGGCGTGCTGCTGCCCGAATCGTCGCGCTACCCCACGCTGTCCGCCGAGTTCCTCGCCGGGCTGAGCGGGGGCGCCGCCGCATCGGGCCTGCCGGCTCCGCGCTGGCTGCCCCTGCCCTACGGCCGCAGTGCCCGGGCCGCCGTGCGGCAGGCACAGGCGGCCGTGCAATCCGGCAGCGTGGATGCGCTGGCCGGCTGGCTGCCGGCCGACGCCGCGGCCGATCTGGTGCCGCTGCTGCAGCAGCATGCCGTGCCCTTCCTGGCGAGCGATACCGGGGCCGACCGGCCCTCCAGCCGCCCCGCAGCCCGCTCGCCCTGGCTCGTACCGCACACGCTGGCGCTGTGGCAGTCCTGCGCCGTGCTCGGCCGCGAGGCGCCGCGGCGATGGGGAACGCGCGCGGTGCTCTGCATGGGCTTTCTCGAAAGCGGATACGACTTCCCGCACGAGTTCCGCGCCGCGTTCGAAGCCGCCGGCGGCACCGTGGCGGCCGTGCATGTGTCGGGCCTGCCGGACGGTCGGGCCGAATTCGACGGGCTGGGCGCGGCCCTCAAGGGCACGTCCGCCGATTTCGTGGTGGCGCTGTACTCCGGCCGCCAGGCCGGGCGCTTCCGCGCTGCGTGGCAACGCCTCGGCATGGAGGGCCAGCGGCCGCCGGTGCTCGGCCTCCCGTTCGCCCATGGAGGCCTGCTGACCTCGTCCGCTACGGCAGCCGCCCTGCAGTTGGGCACCGATGCAGGGGAGCGGCTGGCACAGTGGCAGGCAGCGATTCCCGAAGGACACGCTGCGGCGTTGGCCTGGCTAGGTAGTGCGAGCCCTGAACCCGCACTCCTGCCCGCAGCGGCACGCCAGCACGTGACCAGTGGCTGGACCACCCCCTATCTCGTGACTTGATAAAGGACGCACACCATGGCAATGGATCCATACCTCGGCGAAATCAGCATGTTTGCCGGCAATTACCCACCCGCCGGCTGGGCTTTCTGCAACGGACAGATACTTTCCATATCGTCGAATCAGGCGCTCTTCGCCATTCTTGGCACCATCTACGGCGGCAATGGCGTGACGACGTTCGCGCTCCCGGATCTGCGGGGGCGGGTAGTGGTCGGACCCGGGCAAGGTCCGGGCCTGACAACCTACAGCGTGGGCCAGCAGGGCGGGGTGGAAAGCGTCACGCTGAACGTCAACCAGATGCCCTCACACACCCATAACGTGCAGATGAGCGTCAGTAACAGCGCCGGCAACTCCGCGACGCCAGGGGGCCGTTACCTCGCCGCCTCTGATCAGCGCAACCATCAATACACGAATCAGGCCGACGGCAGCGCGCTGGCCGGCACGCTCACCAACCCTACAGGCGCCAGCCAATCCCACGAGAACAGGCAGCCCTTCCTCTGCATCAACTTCATCATCGCCCTACAGGGCGTGTTTCCGTCGCGCAACTGACCGCCTCGGCCGGCAGATCCCCAGCCCGCCTCCGCGTCAATCCACCACCGTGAGCTTGGCCACCGACAGCGCCAGCCACTTGGTGCCGTGGCGCGGGAAGTTCACCTGCGCGCGCGCATCGTCGCCCGTTCCTTCGAGGGCCAGCACCTTGCCCTCGCCGAACTTGGTGTGGAACACCGCCAGGCCCACGCGCAGCCCATGGGCCGGCGGTGTCTTCTGCGCCGGCACGGGCGGACTCGCGAACGTCTCGGTCCTGCCCCCCGACCCGAAGCCGCCCCACGCCGATCCGGCACTCCCGCCCCGGCCACCGGCCTGCGGCGCGAAGCTGCCGAAGCCCTGCTGCTTGGGCGTGATCCATTTCAGCGCCGCCTCGGGCAGCTCGTCGAAGAAGCGGCTCTTGATGTTGTAGCGCGTCTGCCCGTGCAGCAGGCGCGTCTGCGAGTGGCTGAGGTAGAGACGCTTGCGGGCACGCGTGATCGCCACGTACATCAGGCGGCGCTCTTCCTCCAGGCCGTCCCGGTCGCTCATCGAGTTCTCGTGCGGGAACAGGCCCTCTTCCATGCCGCCGATGAACACGGCATCGAACTCCAGCCCCTTGGAGGCATGCACCGTCATGAGCTGCACGGCGTCCTGCCCGGCCTGGGCCTGGTTGTCGCCGGCCTCCAGCGCCGCATGGGTGAGGAAGGCCACCAGGGGCGAGAGCGTCTCGCCGGTGTCGGCATCCACCACGCCCGGCAAGGGCTCGTCCACCACGGGCTGCGACGGGTCGATGCCCTGGCTGGCCGGGCTCTGGCGCAGGCTGGTGCCGTGCTCGTCCACCGGCAGCGCGACGGCGTCGCGGCCGAAGCCTTCCTGCGTCACGAAGCTCTCGGCGGCGTTGATCAGTTCTTCGAGGTTTTCCAGCCGGTCCGCGCCTTCCTTCTCGGCGCGGTAGTGCTCCACCAGCCCGCTCGATTCGAGCATCTGCCCGATGATCTCGCGCAGCGTCTGGCCCTGCGTCTGCTCGCGCATCACGTCCACCATCGCGACGAACGCCCCCAGGTTGGCGCCCGCCTTGCCGGGCACGGCGCTCACGGCGTCGTGCAGCGAACAGCCGGCCTGCCGCGCCGCGTCCTGCAGCACCTCGACCGTGCGCGCGCCGATGCCGCGCGGCGGGAAGTTCACCACGCGCATGAAGCTCGTGTCGTCGTTCGGGTTCTCCAGCAGGCGCAGGTAGGCCAGCGCATGCTTGATTTCCGCGCGTTCGAAGAAGCGCAGGCCGCCGTACACGCGGTACGGCACCGCGGCATTGAACAGCGCCGATTCGATCACCCGGCTCTGCGCGTTGCTGCGGTAGAGCACGGCGATCTCGCGGCGCTCGAAGCCGTCATTGCGCGCCAGTTGGCGGATCTCGTCGACCATCCACTGCGCCTCGGCCAGGTCCGTGGGCGCCTCGTACACGCGCACCGGCTCGCCGGGCCCCTGCGTGGTCCGCAGGTTCTTGCCCAGGCGGCGGCTGTTGTGGCTGATGAGGGCGTTGGCCGAATCGAGGATGTTGCTGTAGCTGCGGTAGTTCTGCTCCAGCTTGATCTGGTGGCGCACGTCGAACTCGCGCACGAAGTCCTGCATGTTGCCCACGCGCGCGCCGCGGAAGGCGTAGATGCTCTGGTCGTCGTCGCCCACCGCCAGCACGCTGCCGTGCGTGACGAGGCGGCCGTCCACCATGTCGCCGGCGATCTGCTTGAGCCAGGCGTACTGCAGCTTGTTCGTGTCCTGGAACTCGTCCACCAGGATGTGCTGGAAGCGCCGCTGGTAGTGCTCGCGGATCGGGTCGTTGTCCCGCAGCAGCTCGTAGCTGCGCAGCATCAGCTCGCCGAAATCCACCACGCCCTCGCGCTGGCACTGCTCTTCGTAGAGCTGGTAGAGCTCCACCTTGCGGCGGCCGTCGGCATCGCGCGCGTCCACGTCGCCCGGACGCAGGCCCTCTTCCTTGCAGCCGCTGATGAAGTAGGCGAGCTGCTTGGGTGGAAAGCGCTCTTCGTCCACGTTGAACTGCTTGCACAGGCGCTTCACGGCCGAGATCTGGTCCTGCGTGTCCAGGATCTGGAAGGTGGAGGGCAGCCCGGCCGTCTTGTGGTGCGCGCGCAGCAGCCGGTTGCACAGCCCGTGGAAGGTGCCGATCCACATGCCGCGCACGTTCACCGGCAGCATGGCCGAGAGGCGCGCCGTCATTTCCTTGGCGGCCTTGTTCGTGAAGGTGACGGCCAGGATGCCGCCGGGCGAGGTATAGCCGTTCTGCAGCAGCCAGGCGATGCGCGTGGTGAGCACGCGCGTCTTGCCGGAACCCGCGCCGGCCAGGATCAGCGCGTGGCCGGCGGGCAGCGTGACGGCGGCGAGCTGCTCGTCGTTCAGGTTCTGCAGCAGGGGCGACGCGGCGGCCGGCGGGGCCGCGGGGCCCGGCTCGGCAGCGCCGAAAGGCGCTGGCGCGCCGGAAAACAGATCGTGTGGGAGCATGCCGCCATTGTAGGAACCCGGCCTCCCTGCCCGGCCCGCAGGGTCAAGCGCTCGTGCCCCGTGCAGGCGGTTACGTCAGCAGGCCGTCCAGCGCGTCGGATTCGAACCGCTGCCACAGCGCATCGCGCCGCTCGAGCGCCTCGCGCACCGCGCCATGCCGCAATTGCGCCACCGCCGACACCAGCGCATTGCAGAGGAAGAACGCCGCCGTGTACGAGTCGAACGGCGATGCGTTGGCCGTGTGCGCCACCAGGGTGTGCTGGGCATGCGGCACGATCGGCGCCACCGGGCTGTCGGTGAGCGCCACCACCGTCGCGCCCTGCGCGCGGAAATGCCGTGCCGCGAGCAGCGCGCCCCGCGAGTAGCGGCGGATGGAAAACACCAGCAGCACGTCCTGCGGCTGCACCCACAGCATCCGGTCCACCGCGAACGGCGCGCCCGCGCCCAGGTCCTGCACGCCCGGGCGGCACATGTTGAGCTGCGTCGCCAGATGGCTGGCGACGGGCGCGCTGTTCTTCTCGGCCAGCACGAACACCCGGCCGTCCTGCTCGCCCAGCCGCCGGGCGGCCGCCTCGAACACGGCCATGTCCAGCCCCCGGCGCGTGGCCGCCAGGTTGTGCTGGTCGTGCAGCAGCGCATCGTCCACGCACTCGGCCAGGCTGCGCTGCGCGCCCAGGGTGGCGGGCGCACGCTGCGCGGCGGTCTGCAGTCGCGAGGTGACTTGCGTGCGGGCCTCGCGCCGCACCTCGGCCAGGCTGTCGTAGCCCAGCTTGGAGAACATCCGCACCACGGTCGATGCGCTCGTGCCCGTGCGGGCCGCGATGGCGCTGGCGGAATCGAGCAGGCCGTCGGGGTAGTGGCGCAGCAGATCGTCGGCCAGCGCGCGCTCGCTGGCGGTCAGGGAGGCGGCGCGGGCGGCGAGCCGTTCGGTCAGGAGCATGGTGAAAGGACGGAGGGGGTGCGGGGCACGCGCGGGCGACGTGCCTTCGCCGCCGATTGTGCACGCCGCGTAACGTGCGCCGGCCCGGCGCGATTGCAACACCTATTGCAAGGCAATATCATTTATGAAATTTTCGTTTCAATCAGTCTTACTTTCTGCAACACTGCCCGACCATGACCACCACTTCTGCCGCCCCCGCCTCCGCCCAGCCCCTGCTCGACTGGCTCGCCTCGCAGGAGCAGGCGATGGCCGACCTGCTGGCCCAGGTCGTCAATATCGACAGCGGCAGCGGCCATGAGGAAGGCGTGCGCCAGGTCGCCGCGGTGCTGCGCGGCCGCCTGGAGGCCGCCGGCATCGCCGTGCAGACCCTGCCCGAGCCGGGCTGGGGCGAGTGCATCCTGGCCAAGGTGCCGGGCAGCGACGCGGCCGCCGCGGGCCACTACCAGCTCATGGGCCACATGGACACGGTCTTCCCGCTCGGCACGGCGGCGCAGCGCCCGTGGCGCGTGGAGGCCGGCAAGGCCTTCGGCCCGGGCGTGGCGGACATGAAGTCGGGCCTGGTGATGAACGTCTTCGTGGCCGAGGCCCTGGCGCGCTTCGGCGGCAACGCCACGCCGGTGCACCTGCTGTTCACCGCCGACGAAGAGGTGGGCTCGCCCGCCTGCCGCACCGTCATCCGCGAACACGTGCAGGGCGCGCGCGCCGTGCTGAACGCCGAGCCGGGCCGCATCAGCGGCAACGTGGTGAACGAGCGCAAGGGCTCCTACCGCATCGATTTCGAGGTGACGGGCGTGGCCGCGCATGCGGGCATCAACCCCGCCCAGGGTGCCAGCGCCATCGACGCGCTGGCCCGCAAGATCCTGGCACTGCACGCGCTCAACGGCTGCGAACCCGGGATCACGGTGAACGTGGGCTTCATCCAGGGCGGCATGGCCTCCAACGTGGTCGCCCCCCTGGCAGCGGCGCACGTCGACCTGCGCTACACCGCCGGCAACGACCTGGAGGGCGTGCTCGCGCGCATCCAGGCCATCATCGAGGAAGAATCCCTGCCGCGCACCAGCGGCCGCATCGTCGCCAAGACCGGCACCCTGCCCATGGCCCGCACGCCCGACGCGCTGCTGCAGACCTACCAGCGCTGCGCCGAACAGATCGGCTTCAAGGTCGAGGGCGAGGCCACGGGCGGCGCGGCCGACAGCGGCATCACCTCCAACATGGGCATTCCCTCGCTCTGCGCCCTGGGCCCCGTGGGGGGCTACGCGCACAGCGAGCGCGAGTTCTGCGATCTCACCACCTTCGTGCCGCGCGCCCAGGCGCTCGCGCTCACGCTGCTGGCGCTGGGCTGATCCGGCCGGCGCCCCTCTCCCCGTTTTTCCATTTCCCCCATCGACCTTTCGCAGATGTCTTCCATGAACCGCACATCCTTCCCCGCCACCCGCCGCCAGCTCCTCGCCACCGGCCTGGGTCTCGCTGGGGCCGCCGCCCTGCCCGCCTTCGCCTCGGGCGACAAATACCCCAGCCGCCCGATCACGCTGGTCGTGCCCTTCCCGCCCGGCGGCTCCGTCGACGTGATGGCGCGCCAGTACACCGAATCGCTCGGCCGCATCCTGGGCGTGCCGATCGTGGTGGACAACAAGCCCGGCGCCGGCGGCTCCATCGGCACGCAGTTCGTGGCGCGCGCCCCGGCCGACGGCTACACCCTCGTGGCCTCGTCGCAAAGCAGCCACCTGGCCAATCCGCTGGTGCAGCCCAAGCTGGGCTACGACCCGATCAAGGACTTCGAGAACATCGCCATCATGGGCCGCCAGCCGAACGTGCTGGTCGTGCACCCGAGCGTGCCCGTCAAGACCTTCGCCGAATTCGTGACCTACCTGAAGGCCCATCCGGGCCAGGTGAACTTCGCCACCGCCGGGGCCGGCAGCATGGGCCAGATCAACGCCGAGGCGTTCCTGCTCGCCGTGAACGCCAAGGGCGTGCACATCCCCTACCGCGGCGGCTCGCCTTACGTGACGGCCATCCTGGCGGGCGAGGTGCAGTTCGCACTCGACAACCTGGTGGTGTTCCTGCAGCACATCCAGGCCGGCAAGCTGCGCGCCCTGGCCGTGGCATCGGACGCGCGCGTGGCCCAACTGCCCGACGTGCCCACTTTCAAGGAACTGGGTTTCCCCGACCTGAACCAGCCGTCATGGACCGGCATCGCCGCGCCGGCCGGCACGCCCGCCGCCATCGTCGCCACGCTGCACAAGGCCATCCGCAAGGCGGCGACCGAGCCGGCGATGATCGAAAACCTCAAGACGCGCGGCGTGATCCCGCCCGAAGAGATGTCGCCCGCGGCCTTCGAGAAAATGATGTCCGACCGCCTCGCCTCCTACGGCGAAGTGGTGCGCAAGGCCAACATCAAGCCCGAGTAACGCACGGCACGCCGGGAGAGGCGGACGCGGGGCCGGCGGCGCGGGCGTGCGCACGGCGGCGCAGAGTGTGGGAACATGCGCGGAGCCACCGCACACCGCCCTCCAGGACCCGCCGATGCGCCCTTTTTCCGCCCGCCGTTCCGCCTTGCTTTTCTCCATCGCGCCGGCCCTGCTCGCTGGGGCCACGCTGCCCGCGTCGGCCTTCGGCGGCGCCTGCGCGAGCGACGGGCAGCCCCCGCCGCGCGTGCTGGTCGAGCGTTTCCTGAGCGCCGACTGCGAGCGCTGCTGGGCCGAGGCGCCTGCAGCGCTGCCTGGCGATTCGGCCGCCTTGCTGGACTGGATCGTGCCGGGCCGCCAGGGCGACGACGCGCCCCTCTCCGCCGCCGCTACGCGCGATGCGCTGGAGCGGCTCGAAGCGCTGCGGCGCAGCCCACCTTCGGCCACCGATACCGCCGTCACCGACGTGCTCACCGCAGCCCGCGCAGGCCGCCATGCGAGCCGCCTGCGCGTGGGCATGGGGCCGCCCCTGAACGACTACGTCGGCGCCACCATCGCGTTCACACCGTCGCGTGTGCACACTGCGCCGCGAACCGCCCGCCCGGGCACGCCGCTCGCCTTCACCCTCGTGCTTGTCGAAACCGTGCCGGCCGGCGCGGAAGGCAACATTGCCGAACGGCACATCGTGCGCAATGCACTGCAAGGCACCTGGACCGCGGACGCCGACCCGCGCAAGACCGGCTGGTCGGAACTGCGGCCCATGCGCGTTCCGGACGGCGCCCGCGTGGAACGGCTCGGCGTGGTGGGCTGGGTGCAGAACGCGGAGGGCAACGTGGTCGCAGCGGCCCGGGCGCGGTGCGTTGCCGATCCGGAGTAATGATCACCGGGCTGAACGACCCGCACACACCATGCAACCATTGCATAATGCAATGGTTGCACTTAAGATTTGCGCATGCCCACCGTCGCGCGCTTGTCGAACTCCATCATCTGCATGTACGCACGCGACCACCTGCCTCCGCATGTGCATGTCATTGTGAGCGACGGTCGCGAGGCCCTGGTCGCTATCGCAGACCTCGCCATCACCGCCGACCGCATCAAGCGAAGAGACATTGCGGAAGCACTGGAGTGGGTCGCGAACCACCGCGCGGCCCTGACCGCGCAATGGAAGGAACTCAACCCATGAAGCCGCATTTCAAACTGGTAGCCGTCGAGGTGCCCGCCTCGGGTTCGCTGCTGCTCGCCTACGCCGATGGCGTGCGATACACCGTGGATATCGCACCCATCCTTGCCAAGGCCCCCTCCCTGCGAGCCCTCTCGAAGCCCGCCGTATTCCGTCGCGCCAAGATCGGCGAGTTCGGCCGGTGCGTCACGTGGGGCGATGACGCCCTCGAACTCGCCGGGGACAACCTGCGGGCCGAGGCGGTCGAGCAGGCCGGCGGCATTTCGCACGAGTTCATCCTTGAATGGATGCACCGCAACAGCCTCACCATCGAGGCCGCCGCCGCGGCCCTCGGTATCTCCACGCGGATGCTCGCCTACTACCGCAGCGGCGAAAAGCCCGTACCGCGCACGGTGGCGTTGGCGTGCCGTGGATGGGAGGCCATTAAAGCCAGCCGCGCCGCGGGTGATGACCGATTCGTCCTGGCAGCGTGACAGGGGAAGGCCTTACCCTGTAAAGTGCAGCATCGCCTTGAGACTGATATCGAGTAACCCTGCGCCACACCACCCCAATCGCACACCCTGCGGGGGCCGGTGGCGGCAGGGGTAGAATCAGTCACCGGGCCCAAGTTTCTTGCCGCCCGGTTTTTTGCGCCTGCGCACAGCAGGGTCCGGAGCCGGCCTCCCCTCGCGGGGACGGCGTCTCCCGCAGAACCGGCACAGCAGGCCAAGCGCCCACCGCGTCCGGAAATCCTTCCGGCGCGTCCCTCGATGGAGCTTGGAATCTCATGGAAATCTTCGACTACGACAATGTTCTGCTGCTGCCGCGCAAGTGCCGCGTGGAAAGCCGCTCCGAATGCGACGCCAGCGTCACGCTCGGGCAGCGCACCTTCCGCCTGCCGGTGGTGCCCGCGAACATGAAGACCGTGGTGGACGAGAAGATCTGCCGCTGGCTCGCCAGCAACGGCTACTTCTACGTCATGCACCGGTTCGACCTCGACAACGTGCAGTTCGTGCGCGACATGCACGCGGCCGGCTGCTTCGCCTCGATCTCGCTCGGCGTGAAGCAGCCCGACTACGCCACGGTGGACCGGCTGGTGGCGGAAGGCCTCTCGCCCGAATACATCACCATCGACATCGCCCACGGCCATGCGGACACCGTGAAGGCCATGATCGCCTACCTGAAGCAGCACCTGCCGCAGGCCTTCGTGATCGCCGGCAACGTGGCCACGCCCGAAGCCATCATCGACCTGGAGAACTGGGGCGCGGACGCCACCAAGGTGGGCGTGGGCCCGGGCAAGGTGTGCATCACCAAGCTCAAGACCGGCTTCGGCACCGGCGGCTGGCAGCTCTCGGCGCTCAAGTGGTGTGCCCGCGTGGCCACCAAGCCGATCATCGCCGACGGCGGCATCCGCAGCCACGGCGACATCGCCAAGAGCATCCGCTTCGGCGCCACCATGGTGATGATCGGCTCGCTCTTCGCGGGCCATGAAGAGTCGCCCGGCAAGACCGTGGAAGTGGACGGCGAGCAGTACAAGGAGTACTACGGCTCCGCCAGCGACTTCAACAAGGGCGAGTACAAGCACGTGGAAGGCAAGCGCATCCTCGAGCCCATCAAGGGCAAGCTGGCCGACACGCTGGTGGAGATGGAGCAGGACGTGCAGAGCTCCATCAGCTACTCCGGCGGCACGAAGCTAATGGACGTGCGCAAGGTGAACTATGTGATCCTGGGCGGCGACAACGCGGGCGAACACCTGCTGATGTGAGGCCCGAAAACTTTTTTGTGCGGCTTCTTGCAGACCGGCAAAAAAGTAGTGCATAATTCGAGGCTCTGCAGCGATGCAGACACAGTTTCAAAGGTTACTGTGGGTTCTTAGCTCAGTTGGTAGAGCAGCGGACTCTTAATCCGTAGGTCGAGTGTTCGAGTCACTCAGGACCCACCACCACACAGCCGCAAGGCTACTAAAGCCGGTGCTATCGAAAGGTAGCCCCGGCTTTTTTCCATTCCCTGTCCCCTTTGTCGATTCGCGGCCGCACGCGCAATGACCTCGGATGGCCTGCCGCCTCCATCACGGGCCGCAGGCCAGCGTCTCGTTCACAGGCCAAGGTCCGACAGTCCGGGATGGTCATCGGGCCGGCGGCCCAGGGGCCAGTGAAACTTGCGTTCCGAGTGCTGGATCGGCATGTCATTGATGCAGGCAAAACGCCGCTGCATGAGTCCGTCGGCAGCGAATTCCCAGTTTTCATTGCCGTAGGACCGGAACCAGTGGCCGGCCTCGTCGTGCCACTCGTAGGCGTACCGGACCGCGATGCGATGGTCTCCGTACAGCCAGAGCTCCTTGATCAGCCGGTATTCGAGCTCCTTCTTCCATTTTCTCTCGAGGAAGGCCTGGGCTTGCGCCCGGCCATCGGCGAACTCGGCCCGGTTGCGCCATTGCGTGTCCAGTGTGTATGCCAGTGCGACCTTGGCCGCGTCGCGCGTGTTCCAGCCGTCTTCGGCCAGACGGACTTTCTGGGTAGCGCTTGCCAGCGAGAACGGTGGAAGGGGCGGGCGAGTTTCCATGATGAGGCCTTTCAAATGATGTAGAACGATCTGTCTACATGGCTCATCGTACTGCAGGTGGAACGATCTGTCTACAATGGAGGCATGACAACCCCTCAAAGTGTTCCGGAGTCACTCCCTCCCCGCGAGCGCATCCTGGTGGCCGCCCATGCGCTCTTCTATGGCGAAGGCATCCGGGCCACCGGAGTGGACAAAATCATCGAGCGGTCCTCGGTCAGCAAAGTGACCTTCTACCGGCAGTACGCCAGCAAGGACGACCTGGTCCGGGCGTACCTGGATTACCGCCATGAAAAATGGATGGCCTGGTTCAGAAACAGCTTGAAGGAAGCCTCCGATGCCGGCGCGTCAGCATTGGGCGCCCTCGTCACGACCCTCGGAAACTGGTTCAGCCAGCCGGACTTCCGGGGCTGCGCATTCCTCAATGCAGCGGCCGAACTGGGTTCGACAGACCGGGAGATCCTGGCGACCGTCCGCCGCCACAAGCAGGAAATGGCCTGCGTGCTGGAGAACCTGTTCGCTGGCGGCACGGGAATGGCGGGGAGCGCGTTGTCCCTGGTCGTCGATGGCGCTATCGTCCATGCGCAGATGGGTCACAGCGTCGATGCCGTGATGGAAGGCCTCAAGGCAGTGCTCCTTTCTCAGGAGGAGGTGAGGCGGCAGCACTGACGTCCGGCCGTGCAGCGGCCTGTGTGCCCGAACGGCTCGGAGGCTCGCAGGCCGGCGCGGATCGAATCGCGGGTTTCCGCATGCCGGCACGGCCAGAGCCCCTGCCTCGCCGGTCCCGCAGCGGCGCGCACCCTGGGGAAGGCGTTTTTACTGCAAGAAATCCCCAGCGTCTGCGCTTGAAACAATCTTCACCCTGACAAGGTACGCACGAAAAAAAGCCCGCCTTCCAGCGGGCTTTTTTTCATTCCGTCGGCGGGTGTCGGTGCGGCCGGAACCGCCACCTGCACCTGCACCGCCGATCAGGACGAAGCAGCACCAGCGCTGGCGCCACCCGCAGCGCCGCCGTTGGCAGCCGCGGACTTGCGGTGGCTCTTGCGGCCGGCCTCGCGGGCTTCTTCCGACGTGAATTGGTGGGCGTTGCCGCTCGCATGGGCTGCGCGCCCGCCCAGGGACGCGATTTCGCGCTGACGCGCAGGATCCATACCCGCGAACCCGCGCCGGGCCGGGCCCGTGCGGCGGGCACCCTGCTTCAGCGCCTCTTCCGCCTGTGCTTGCTTGCCCGTGTCGCGTTCGTTCGTTGGTTCGTTGGCCATGTGCCGCTCCTCTCAAAGGGGAAATGGATGGGAAGTGGAAGTGAAGTAATTGCAGCCCGGCCGTTCCGCCGGGGCCACACCCACCTCGGGGCAAACGGCGTGCCCGACCGTACGGAAACCCGTACCGGGCAAAAAAAAAGCCCGCCATGGAGGCGGGCTCAAAGGGGGCGCGCCTGGCGGGGTAGCCAGGCGCGAAAAGCAGTGGCAAACGGCGTGCCCGCTCCTAAAGAACTTCACGTGGCGGTCCGCGGACCGGTACTCCACCGCGAGCGCGCGGTGCGGTCACACCGGGACGCATTGCCGCGTCAGCGCGTCGACGAATCGGCCGACATGCTCTCGTAGGCCTTCAGCTTGTTGTAGAGCGTCTTGAGGCTCACGCCGAGCGCGGCGGCGGCCCGCTCCTTGTGGTTGTCGAAGTGGCGCAGAGTGCGCAGGATCAGCTGCTGCTCCACGTCGGCGATCGACGTTCCCACCTCCACCCGCAGTTGGCCGGACGAGGCGCCCGGGCCGCCCTCTTCCTGCGGCGCGTGAGCGGTGCCCGGGTCGGCACCCACCGGCACGGCAGCGGCGACGGGCGTGGCGAAGGCATCCTCCGCGCCGTTCGTCGGAAGCCACTGCGCCGTGACGATGTCGCCCTCCGCCATCACGTAGGCGCGCTGCAGCACGTTGCGCAGCTCGCGCACGTTGCCGGGCCAGCGGTAGCGCTGCAGGCGCTCCAGCGCCATGGCATCGAGCCGCTTGGCCCGCCCTTCCTTCTGGGCGATGGACGCCAGGAAATGCGCGCTGAGCAGGCCGATGTCCTCGGCGCGCTCGCGCAGCGGCGGCAGTTCGATCGGGAAGACGTTCAGGCGATAGAACAGGTCCTCGCGCAGCGCGCCGCCCGCGACGGCCGCCAGGGGGTCGCGGTTGGTGGCCGCGACGATGCGCACGTCGGTCGCGCGCTCCACGGTCGAGCCCACGCGCATGAAGGTGCCGGTCTCCAGCACCCGCAGCAGCTTGACCTGCAGCTCCATCGGCATTTCGGTGACTTCGTCGAGGAACAGCGTGCCGCCGTGCGCGCGCTCGAAGAAGCCCTGGTGCTGGCGTTCCGCCCCCGTGAAGCTGCCCTTCTCGTGGCCGAAGATCTCGCTTTCCATCAGCTGGGGCGAGATCGCGCCGCAGTTGATCGCCAGGAACGGCTGCGAGCGGCGCCGGCTCAGGTCGTGCACCGTGCGGGCCACGAGTTCCTTTCCGGTGCCGCTGTCGCCGGTCACGAACACCGTCACCGAGGTGCCTGCCACGCGCGCGATCTGCTCATAGACCCGGCGCATGCAGGCCGAGCGCCCGACGAGGTGGCCGAAGCGGCCGGTCTCGTCCACGGTATTGCGCCACGTCTCGATCTCGGCGGCCATGACGGAAGGCGGCATGACGCGCGAGAGCACGCCGCGCAGCTGCGGCAGGCTCACCGGCTTCACGAGATAGTCGGCCGCCCCGAGCCGCAGCGCCTGGATCGACGTCTCGAGCGTCGCATGCCCGGTCACCAGCACCACCTGGGTGTTGGAGCGCAGCGACTGCTCGCTCATGAAGGACAGGCCGTTGCCGTCGGGCAGGTGCAGGTCCAGCAGGACCACGTCCGGCGGCTGCAGCACCATCTTGCGGCGCGCCTCTTCCAGCGTGTGCGCCGTAGCGGCGTGGTAGCCCTCGGCACTGCACAGCGCCGCCAGCATGTCCGCCGCATCGGCGTCGTCGTCCACGATCAGAGCCAAACCCATGAAACCTCCAAGATGCACCCTTTCGTAGTGTGACGGTTACCCGGCCCGCATGGCGCTGCCGATGTAAGTGCGTGTGACGGCGCGGACTCAGGACGCCCGGTCCATTGCGTTTTGTAACTGTTCCATCGTGATCGGCTTGATGAGGTAGTCGTCGAAGCCGGCCTTGCGCGCCTTGGCAATATCCTGCGGCTGTCCGTAGCCCGAAACGGCCACCATGCGCCCCGCATATCCCGCGGCCCGGGCGCGCAGGGCGACCTCGTATCCGTCCACGCCGGGCAGTCCGATGTCGACGATCGCCACGTCGGGCCGCTCGGCGATGATGAGCACCAGCCCGTCGAGCCCGTCCTCGACCGCATGCACCGTGTGCCCCTCGCCCTGCAGGTAGGCCGTTACGGAACACCGCATGTCCGCATTGTCCTCCACCACGACGATGCGGCGCGCGGGACCGCGCGGCCGCGCAGCGCCGGGGCCCGCGGCGGTGGCCGTGGCGGAGGCCGGGGCCACGCGCGGCCAGCGCACGGTGAACGCCGTTCCCTCCTCCGAGGTATCCACCTCGATCGTGCCGCCATGCTGCTTGACCAGGTGCTGCACCAGCGTGAGGCCCACGCCCAGCCCGCCGTCCTGCCGGTCGAGCATGCGCTCGCCCTGCCGGAAGAGGTCGAAGATGTGCGGCAGCAGGGCGGCGTCGATCCCGTCGCCGGTATCGGCCACGCACAGCACCGCCTCGTCCTCCACGCAGGCCACGCTGACGTCGATGTGCCGGCCTTCCGGCGTGTATTTGATCGCGTTCTGCAGCAGATTGACGATCACCTGCTCGATGCGCGTGGCGTCCGCGTGGATCCAGGCCGGCTGCAGATCGAACGTCCACGCATGCTGGCGCATGGTGCCGCCCACCGAGAGGGCATCGCGCACGCTGCGCACGCGCTCGGCCAGATCGGTCGGCCTGCGCGCAAGCACGGCGCTGCCGCGCAGCACGCGGCTGACGTCCAGCAGGTCGCGCATCATGCTGGCGAGGTGCTGCGTCTGGCGCTGGATGATCGCGAGCGCCTGCCCCGCCGTATCCGGGCCGCCGGAGCCGGTGGACAGCACGTCCGACGCGGCCGCGATCGCCGCCAGCGGATTGCGCAGTTCATGGCTCAGCATCGTGAGGAATTCGTCCTTCGCGCGGTTGGCGGCTTCCGCCTGGCGGCGTGCCGCCTGCTCCTGCACCGATTGCAGCGCTCGCCGCTGCTCCGCGTTCTTCTGCTCCGTGACATCGACGGTGATGCCCACCACCTGCTCGGGACGCCCATCGGCGCCGTAGCGCAGCAGCAGGCGACTGGAGAGCCAGCGGGGCGCCGCCTCGGGTGCGGCGGCGATGCGGTACTCGAGGTGCGCCCGGGGCCGTCGCGTGCGCAATGCGCGGGCCAGTGCCTGGCGCAGGCGCGGCCGGTCGTCCGCGTGCACGAGCGAGGTCCAGGCCCGCAGACCGCGCTCGGGCGTGCTCCCCGCGTCCACCACCGGGTCGCGCCCGAACAGTCCGGCCTGCCCCGCGGTCCACACCAGCTCCGAAGGCCGGAAGCGGTACTCGAAGAATCCCACACACCCCGCCTCGCAGGCCAGGTCGATCAGGCTCTGCTTTTCCTGGCGCTTGCGGTCCGCCGCGAGCCACAGGGCCATCACCTGCAGCAGCTCGGTGATGTCGGTCACCGCGCTCAGGGCGCCGCGCGGCCTGCCGCTTTCGTCCAGCAGCGGCACCGCGCTCGCCACGACCGACACCGGCGCGCGACCGGGCAGGCGGATCTCCAGTTCCATCGGGCCGACCGGCTGCGCCAGCCGGCAGGCCCGCTGCAGCGGCTGCTCGTCCGGCGACAGCAGCTTGCCGCCGCGGAACACCTGTGCCGGGATCTCCCGCCCGTCGTCCTGGTCCGCCATGCCCAGCAGCGAACGCATCACCGGGTTGTAGACCACTTGCCCGCAGTCCGCGCCATCGGCGAACGCGAGCCCGATCGGGGTGTTCTCGAACAGCGCCTCGAATTCGGCGGCCTTGGCATGCAGCCGCTGGTGCGCCGTGGCGTCGCGGCGCTGCGCCGTCCAGAGCGCGTCGCGCAGCAGCGCGATCTCGCGCACGGGCACCCGCCGCGAGGGCGGCAGCCGCTGCGCACGGGCCAGCATCTGCAGGGGCTGCGCGATGCGCCAGGCCACCAGCAGCGCGAGGGTCACCCCCAGCAGCAGGCACAGGCCCATGGTGGCGAGCGCGGAGAGCATGCTGTTGCGCTCCGCCGCTTCGATGGGCGCGGCGGGCATGCCCGCACTCACCTGCCAATCGAACGCGCCCACCGTGCGCCAGGTGGCCACGGCAGGCTCCGGCGCACCGTCCGAGCCCATGCGGGCCTGGGCACGCTCCGCCCCCGTGGCGAAGATCTGCCGGCCGCGCAGCAGATTGCCCACCGAGGCCACCACGTTCTGGCGCGCATCCACGAGCGCGACGAAGCCGCCCGGCGGCGGCTGGACCCGCAGCAGCAGGCGCTGCCAGACCTCGGCGTCCACCCGGGCACCGATCACGTACCCCTCCGCCCCGCCCATGCGGATCGGAACGGCCACCGCCGATGTCGATTCCCCGGCGAACGGCCAGAGCGTGTCCGACACCACCGCCCCGCCAGTCGCCAGGGCCTTGCGCGCCAGTTCCTCGAGCGGGGCGTCCGCGGGTGCGCTTCCCGGGGGCTTCGCCGTGTCGAACAGCAGCCGCCCGTCCGGGCCCATGAGGAAAATGCCGCGCCACTGCGGCCGCATGGGCGGGCGCTGGCGCAGCCACCGCTCCAGCACCGGGGCCTGGCCGGACTGCAGCGCGTCGGTCCTCGACAGCGCCGTCAGCGCATCGACCGTGGAGCCGATCTCGATGGCCACGGATTGCGCCAGGCCCGCCGCGGAATGGCCCAGCGTCGCCTGCACGCGCTCCCGTGCATCCATCAGCTCGGACACCACCTTGTAGGTGAGCTGCATCGCGATCGGCAGCGTGGCCACGAGGATCATGACCACCAGATAGGCACGCAGCGAGCCGGAGGGCCAGGCGCGGTCCAGCCACCGGGCGAGGGACGCGCCTCGCGCAGCGGTCGTGGGCGGCTCCGGCCGTTCGGTTCCAACCCACTCAGGAGCCATCGGGCCGTGTTCGGCCCCAGCGTGTTCGCGCATGCAATAGTTTCCGCAATTAATACCTTCCAGCCGCCGTCCGGGGGGCGCACGCGGTGCGCGAGACCCGGGCCCAGCACCATAGGGCAATCGGCGGGCTACCCGAAATGGCATCTGTTACGGTGCGTCGCTCCGAGTTGGCCGAGATTGTTGCAAAAGTATCCATCCGTTCGGTGTCGGACAAACACGGCACGGTGTTTGCAGACCCGCTGCAGGTGCCACGACTCGGCTGGCGCACGCAGGAGCCTTTTTCCCCATGCCATCTCTCAGACTCGGAGCCCGACAGACCCAGACCCCGCACCTTTCTCCACGCCTGCAGAAAGCCGTGCAGCTGCTGCAGATGCCCACGGCCGAATTCATCCAGAGCGTCATGGGCGCGATGGACGAGAACCCGTTCCTCGAAGAGGACGAGGCGCCCGCACCGGCAGCCCAGCTCGCCGCCGACTGGCCGGGCCTTCCCGCCGCCCCACCGTCGCGGGCGTCCCACGATGCCGGCGGCGATGGCCTGTCGGTGCTGGACCGCGAACCCGCCACCCCCACGCTGCACGAACACCTGCACGCGCAGTTGCGGCTGCTGCGGCTGCCCGACCGGCAGTTCCTGCTCTCGAGCCTGATCATCGAGGAGCTCACCGACGACGGCTACCTTGGCACGCCGCTCGCGTCGATCTGCGCGGACTACGGCGTGGAGCCACCGGCAGATGGCGACGAGCTGCACGCCGCGCTGCGCACCGTGCAGTCGCTGGAGCCGGCCGGCGTGGGTGCGCGGGATCTGCAGGAGTGCCTGCGCCTGCAGCTGCCGGCGGTGTCCTGCCCGCTGCAGCGGGCGCTGTGCGATGCCGTGCTGCAGAAGGCCGCCGAAGGCTCCGGCCCGCAGGCCATGCGGCAACTGGCCACGCGGCTCGACGTACCGGCGCATGCCGTGCGCGATGCGCTGGAGCGCCTGCGGCACCTCGATCCCCATCCGGGCTGGCGTTACGGCGCGCAGCCGGTGCCCTACATCGTGCCCGACGTCATCGCGCACAAGGCGCGCGGCCAGTGGACGGTATCGCTGAACGAAGCGGTGGTGCCGCGCGTGCGCGTGAACCGGCAGTACCAGCAGCTGCTGCAGCCGCGGCAGGACGCGGCCGGCTCGGCGGACGAAGCGCCGGCCGGCGACGGCGCCCGGGCCGCATCCCGCGATCTCACGGCCCAGCTGGCCGAGGCCCGGTGGACGGTGCGCAATGTGCAGCAGCGCTTTTCCACCGTGCTGGATGTGGCCAAGGCCATCCTGAAGCGCCAGCCGCATTTCCTCGAATACGGCCCCGTCGGCATGCGCCCGCTTTCGCTCAAGGAGGTCGCCGAGGACGTGGGTGCGCACGTCTCCACCATCTCGCGCGTGACCAACAACAAGTACATGCAGACGCCGTTCGGCCTGTTCGAGCTGAAGTACTTCTTCTCGCGCGCCATGGCCACGCCGGCCGGCCGGGACAGCTCGCCCACCGCCATCCGCGGGCTGGTGCAGGAGATCCTCGCGGCCGACGACGGAATGCGTCCGCTGTCCGACGTCGACATCGCGCGGCAACTGGAGCGCCAGGGCATCCGCATCGCCCGGCGCACGGTGACGAAGTACCGGCAGCAGCTGCGGATACCGCCGGCGGAACAGCGCGCCGCCGCGCGCCTCTGATCCTCAGCAGAGGCGGGACGCCCGGCCAAGGCCGAGGATGCGCCGGCCGCGGGCGCGGACGATAATCGCATCCGCACCATGCCCTTCCTCTGCAGCGCCCTCGCCCGCCGCTTCGCACTCGCCTGCTTTGTGTGGGCCGTCGGCGTGGCCGGGATGGCGCCCTGGGCCGCTGCCGGCGGCGCCCTGCCGGATACCGTCTGCTCGGCGGACGGCGTTGCGCGGTGGGCGCCTGCTGCGGGCGCGCCCGGCGACGCCCCCGCCCTGCCGCATGCGCATGCGCTCGATTGCCCCGCCTGCCTGCCGGCCAGCCTGCCCCCGCCCGGCGCGCCGGACCTGCACCGCCTGGTGCCCTTCGCCGCCCGGCACGAACGGCCCGCCGGCGCGCAGAACCTGCGCCCGCAGATGCCCGCCACTGCGCACCTGCCCGCGCGAGGCCCGCCCGTCCGCGCCCGCCCCTTCCTTCCCCTCGTTATCTGATTTCGGCCGTTTCCAGCCGGGGTCGCGGCCTGCCTGCCGCAGAACCCTCCACGCGGCCATCCCTTCACGGAGTTTTCCCATGCACACCCCGCAACGCATCGCCACGTCGTCCCTCCTCGCCCTCTCCGCGCTGTTCTCCTGGGCCGCGCACGCCCAGACCGTCAGCATCCAGGATGCCTGGGTGCGCGCCACCGTCCCGCAACAGAAGGCCACGGGCGCATTCATGAAAATCACCGCTCCGCAGGCGATGAAGCTCGTGGGCGTGCGCACGCCCGTGGCGCCGATCGCGGAAATCCACGAGATGAAACTCGAGGACAACGTCATGCGGATGCGGCCGGCGGGCGCGCTCGAACTGCCGGCCGGCAAGGCCGTGGAGCTCAAGCCGGGCGGCTACCACGTCATGCTCATGGACCTGCCCAAGGAGGTGAAAGCCGGCGAGACCGTGCCGCTGCAACTCGTGCTGGAAGCGTCCGACGGCAAGCGCCAGACGGTGGACGTCCAGGCCCCTGTGCGCGCCGTCAACGCCGCGGCGGGCGCCGCCCCGGCCCACGACGCTTCGCACGCCGGCCACGGCGCCCACAAGCACTGAGGCATGCCCGGGCGGCCGGGGGGCTCCTGCGGTGCGGCGCGCGGCCTGGCGCCGCCTCCCCCATAATGATTCCCTCACCGCCCGCGTCCCGCACGCCTCCCCGCGGGCCTGCCAGGCCGGCCCGCCCGCTTCCCCTGCCATGAATCCAAACGCCCACCAACTCTGGCGCGCACCGCGCTGGGCCCTCGCCGTGCTGCTGGCCGTGCTGGGCATGATCGGCCCGTTTTCGATCGACACCTACATCCCGGCGTTCTCGGGCATCGCTGCCGCGCTCGGCGCCACGCCGGTGGAGATGCAGCAGACGCTGTCGGCCTACCTGTTCGGCTTCGCGTTCATGACGCTGTTCCACGGCGCGCTCTCCGACAGCTTCGGCCGCCGGCCCGTGGTGCTCTGGGGCATCGCCGTGTTCACGCTCGCCTCGGCGGGTTGCGCGCTGTCGCAGAGCATCGGCCAGCTGGTGCTGTTCCGCGCACTGCAGGGGCTGTCCGCCGGCGCGGGCATCGTGGTCTCGCGCGCGGTCATCCGCGACATGTTCCCGCCCGCGCAGGCCCAGAAGGTGATGAGCCAGGTCACCATCTACTTCGGCGTGGCGCCGGCCATCGCGCCCATCATCGGCGGCTGGCTGTTCGTCCACACCGGCTGGCACAGCGTGTTCTGGTTCCTCACCGGCGTCGGGCTCACCCTCTGGATCGCCAACTACCGCCTGCTGCCCGAGACGCTGCATGCGGACCACCGCCAGCCCATCAACGCGCGCCACCTGCTGCAGGGCTACTGGCAGCTCGGCTCGAGCCCGCGCTTCCTGCTGCTGGCGCTGGCCAGCGGCGTGCCCTTCAACGGCATGTTCCTCTACGTGCTCGCGGCGCCGGCGTTCCTGGGCGAGCACCTGCACCTGGCGCCGACGCAGTTCTTCTGGTTCTTCATCCTCACCATCTCCGGCATCATGGGAGGCGCCTGGCTCAGCGGCCGCCTGGCCGGCCGCATCGCGCCCAAGCGGCAGATCCGCCACGGCTTCCTGATCATGTTCACGATGTCGCTGCTGAACCTGGCGGCCAACGCGCTGTTTCCAGCCCATGTGTCGTGGGCGCTCGTGCCGATCGCGGTGTTCGCCTTCGGCTGGGCGCTGATGGTGCCGGTGGTGACCCTGCTGGTGCTGGACCTCTACCCGGAGCGGCGCGGCATGGCCTCGTCGCTGCAGGCCTTCGTCGGCTCCACCGCCAACGGGCTCGTGGCCGGCGTGGTGGCGCCGCTGGTGATGCACTCCACCCTGCTGCTGGCCTGTGCGTCGCTGGGAATGATGTGCGTGGGCCTGGCGGCCTGGGTCGTCCTGCACCACCGCTGGCCCGACATCGGCCGCACCGCGGCGGCCGCCTGATCCTGGCGGGCCACGCCTGCCGGGCCCGGGGGACGCTCAGTTGCGGCGCCGCTCCGTGCCCGCCTGCTGGTAGTAGCGCAGCTTCTCCGCATACATGGCCTGGTCGGCCCGGTGCACGGCCGCCTCGAGCTGGTCGCCCGATGCGGCGATCGCCATCCCGATGGCCAGGCTGAGCGGCCGGCCCGGATAGAACTGGTTGTTCAGTTCCAGCAGCGAGCCGATGCGGTCGATCAGGGCCTGGGTGGCGCGCTCATCGGTGGCCGGCAGCAGCAGCGCGAACTCGTCGCCGCCGATGCGGGCCGCGCAGTCGGGAGAGTCCACCGCCTTGGTCAGCACCTCGCCCACGCGCCGCAGCATGGCATCGCCGGCCGCGTGGCCGGCATCGTCGTTGATGCCCTTGAGGCCGTTCATGTCGACCACCACCACGCCGACCGGCCAGGGCCCCTTGCGGGTCAGCCGGTTGAGCTCTTCCACGTAGAAAGCCCGGTTGCGCAACTGCGTGAGCACGTCGTGCTTGCCGAGGTATTCCAGATAGGCCTCGGCTTTCTTGCGGGCGGTGATGTCCACCAGCGAGAGCAGCACCATGGACCAGTCGTGCCGGTGCTCCTCCAGGATGACGAACTGCATGTGGATATAGACCGCCTCGCCCGACAGGCTGTAGTTGACCACCTCGCGCTGCTGGAAGAGCCGCCCCTCCCACAGATCGAGCAGTTGCTCCCCGAAGGATTCCTGCATCTCGCCGCGGAACACCTTGCCGATCTGCTTGAAAAGCATCTCCTTGCTGTCCGCGCCGAACATCTCCAGCGTCTGTTGGTTCACGTCGATCACGCGGATCTCCTGCATGCAGCGGGTGACGAACTCCGGGTGCACCTTCAAAAAGGTCTTGAAGTCGCGGATGCCCTGCGCCCGCACGTCGTCGAGCAGGCGCTTGACGGAGCTGAAGTCCTCCACCCAGAGCGACACCGGCGAATTCTCGAACAGCCCGCGCGCGTACTGCTCGCTGCGCAGCAGCGCCGCCCCCGCGCCGATCTGCTCGGTGTTGTCCTCCAGCGAGATCAGCACCCGGTCCCAGCGGTCCTCGTGCCCCGGCAGGATGCGCCCCCGGATGTGCACGTCGAGCCTGCGCCCGTCGAGCGCGTAGTTGACGGTCTGGTTCGAAAACTCCAGCGACCCCGACCACAGCTGCCGCAGTTCGGAGATCGCCTGCTCGAACATGTCGCCGCGGAACACCTGGTCGAGCGAGGCCAGCAGCGTCTCCTGGTCGGGCGCCGCGAACAGCTCCAGCGTGCGGCGGTTCACGCGCAGCACCTTCAGGCAGGCCCCGTAGCGCTGCATCCGCGCGGGGTCTTCCCGCACATAGGCTTCCGCATCGGCCACGCCGTCGCGGCGCCAGCCGTCGAGCAGCGTCTTCAGTTCACTGAAATCCTCCAGCCAGAGCGATACGGGCGCCAGGTCGAACATGTGTTCGAAATCGCTGTCCGTCGAAGGAGAAAGAGAAGGGATCATCCGGAAACACTCCGTGCGTGCATGCAAGGCGGCCGGAGGGAGCGCGCCCGGCCTGCGCGAGGGTTGGTGCGAGAAGCGCCCGCACGGGGCACGGCGGCGCCGGAGGTAAACGGCGCGGCGGTCCGGGGCGGACACCCGGCACGCCGCATGGCCGACGGGGCCGTGCGCCATGCCTTGGCTCGACCACGGGATTATGGTTCGGCCTGCGGCGCGTAGGCTCCGCGCTGCGGCAAGGGACGAAAAAAAGCCAGCCCGGAGGCTGGCTGGTGCGGCGGCGCCTCTGCAGGGCCGCCGGCCGGAACGCCCCGCTCAGCGGGCCGGACGCGGCGGGCGCTTGCGCGCGTCGTGCGGAGCGAAGGACGGCTTGCCGCCGCCCGCGCCCGGCTTCGAGAAGGCCGGCTTGCGCGGAGCGAAATCGCCGCCACGGCCGCCGCCGAAATCACCACCGCGGCCACCGCCGAAACCACCGCGTGCGGGCTCGCCAAAGCCCTGCTTGCGGCCGTAGCCATCGCCGTCGCGGCGCGGGCCGAAGCCGCGCTGATCGTCGCCACGCGGCGCGAAGCCACGCTGGTCGTCGCGGGGTGCGAAACCGCGCTGGTCATCACCGCGCGGTGCGAAGCCACGCGACTCATCGCGCGGGCCGCGCGCATGGCGGTCGCCGAAGCCACCGCGGTCCCGGTCGCCGAAGCCACCGCGGCCGCCATTGCCACCGCCCGGACGGCGGTCACGGAAACCGCCGCCGTCACGGCCGCGCCCGCCGAACTCCGGACGGGACTGAGGAGCGCGCTGCTGCGGCTCCAGCCCGGCGATCACGTCGGCCTTGAACTGCTGGCGGCTGTAGCTCTCGATGTCGAAGATCTTGCGGCGGTCGCGGAACTCCGCGAACGTCACGGCCAAGCCGTCGCGGCCGGCACGGCCCGTGCGGCCGATGCGGTGCGTGTAATCCTCGGCCTTCATCGGCAGGCCGAAGTTGAAGACGTGGGTGATCGTGGGCACGTCGATGCCGCGGGCCGCCACGTCGGTGGCGACCAGGATCTGCACCTGGCCGTTGCGCAGCGCCATCAGGCGGCGGTTGCGCAGGCCCTGGCTCAGCGCGCCGTGCAGCGCCACGGCCGAGAAGCCGTCCTGCTGCAGGTCGTTGGCGAGGCCGTCGCACTCCACCTGCGTGCTGGCGAACACCACCGCCTGGTTGATGGTGGTGTCGCGCAGCCAGTGGTCGAGCATCTTGCGCTTGTGCTGCGCGTTGTCGGCCCAGAACAGCATCTGCTTGATGTTGGCGTGCTTTTCCTGCGGCGAGTCGATCTGCACCTTCTTCACCGAGGCGCCGCCGTCGTGCATGACGCGCATCGCCAGCTGCTGGATGCGGGGCGCGAAGGTCGCGCTGAACATCATGGTCTGCTTGCGCTGGCTGGTCAGCTCGTTGATCTCGGCGAGGTCGTCGGAGAAGCCGAGGTCGAGCATGCGGTCGGCCTCGTCCACCACCAGGAACTGCACCTGGTCGAGCTTGATCTGCATCGAGCGCTGCAGGTCCAGCAGGCGGCCGGGCGTCGCCACCACGAGGTCGGCGTTCTGCAGCTTGGCGATCTGCAGCTGGTAGGGGATGCCGCCCACCACGTTCGCGACGCGCAGGCCGCGGCAGTGGCGCACCAGCTCGATCGCGTCGTGGGCCACCTGCTGGGCCAGCTCGCGGGTCGGGCACAGGATCAGCGCGCCGGGGGTGGCGGCCTTGAAGTGGCGCGGGTTGGTCGGGTCCTTGCGCTTGGCACGCTTCGGAGCGGTCTCGCCGCGGGCTGCGGCCTCGGCCGCAGCCGCTTCGTATTCCGCACGGGCAGCCGCCTGCGCCGCGGCCTGCTGGCCGATCAGCGTGTGCAGCACGGGCAGCAGGAACGCCGCCGTCTTGCCGCTGCCGGTCTGGCTGGAAACCATCAGGTCGATGAACTTGCCATCGGCAGCGCCGGCGCCCATCGCCAAGGGAATGGCGCGCTCCTGCACGCCGGTCGGCTGGGTGTAGCCCAGGTCGGCCACGGCCTGCACGAGCTCGGGCGCCAGGCCCAGTTCGACGAAGCCGTTCGGCACGGCGACGGTGTCTGCCGCGGCCTCGGATACCACGGCTTCAGGAGCAGCGGCGGAGGTGTCAGCGGCCAGGGCCGCGGGTGCCAGGGTGGCTTCGGTTTCGGCCACGAAAGAGGAATCTGCAGGCGCGAAAGCGCCCTGCACTTGCAAAGTGTCGGTCATGTCTATGTTTCTCACACGAAGACGAACGCAGGCAAAGAGGCCTGCGCGGGCTCCGTCAATGGTTAAAAAACATCAACCATTCAACAGAACCGGCGCCCGGGTGTCGGGGCTGGTGAGCATTGGTGCGGAAGGTCGTGCAGCGGATCCTGGAAGATCCGCCGCCGTCCGCGGCCCGGTGTGAAGGGGAGATGCGCAAATCGCGCGGATCGGAAATTGCATCCGATGTTTTTCCGCGCAAGTTGTCGATTGTCGCACGATTCGGGTTTTCCCGCAAACGGCGAATGCACTGGCGGCGGGTAGGGGTACGGGGCCGGCGTGCGGCCACCGCCCCTCGCGCGGTCAGGGCACCAGCAGGTGCCTGCGGTAGTGCGCCAGTTCCTCGATGGATTCGTGCACGTCGGCCAGCGCGGTGTGCTTCTGCGCCTTCTTGAAGCTGGAATACACCTCGGGTTTCCAGCGCCGGGAAAGCTCCTTGAGCGTGCTCACGTCCACGTTGCGGTAGTGGAAGAAGGCTTCCAGCTTCGGCATGTAGCGCACGAGAAAGCGCCGGTCCTGGCCGATGCTGTTGCCGCACATCGGCGCCACGCCCTTGCGCACGTAGGCCGAAAGAAACTGCAGGATCGCCTGCTCGACATCGGCCTCCGTCACGGTGGAAGCGCGCACGCGCTCGATCAGCCCGCTGCGGCCGTGCGTGCCCTTGTTCCAGGCGTCCATGCCGTTCAGCAGCGCGTCGGACTGGTGGATCGCGAACACCGGCCCTTCGACCCGTGGCTCCAGCTCCGGCCCCGTCACGACGACGGCGATCTCGAGCAGCCTGTCGGTCTCGGGGTCCAGGCCGGTCATCTCGCAGTCGAGCCAGACGAAGTTCAGGTCGGATTTGGGAAGCGCCGGAGCGGAGGGAACGGATGCGGTATCGGACATGGCCCGGATTGTCTCCCAAGGCGCAGCGTCCCCGCCGCCGCAATGCCTGTCCGCAAAGCCCTAAACTCCCGGTACATGCCTCCCGCACCCGACGCTTCACAATACTTCACCACGCCCGCCGGCCTGCTGACCGCGGCCTTTGCCCTGCTGCTCGCCGCGGGCCTGCTGGTGCGCTTCTGGCTGGCTTCCCGGCAGATCCGGCACGTGGCGCTGCACCGCGGCGCCGTCCCCGGGCCGTTCGCCGGGCGCATCCCCCTCGCCGCCCACCAGAAGGCGGCCGACTACACCATCGCCAAGGGGCGCCTGGGCCTGCTGGAAGCCGCCCTGGGCGCCGCCGTGCTGCTCGGATGGACGCTGCTGGGCGGCCTGAACGCGCTCAACCAGGCGCTGCTGTCGGTGCTGGGCGGAGGCATGGTGCAGCAGATCGCGCTGCTGGCCGCGTTCGCGCTGGTGAGCGGCCTCATCGACCTGCCGCTCGCGGCCTACCAGACCTTCGTGCTCGAAGAGCGCTTCGGCTTCAACAAGACCACGCCGCGCCTCTGGCTGAAGGACCTGGCCCAGTCCACGCTGATGGGCGCCGTGATCGGGCTGCCGCTGGCCGCGCTGATCCTCTGGCTCATGGGGGCCGCGGGCGCGCTGTGGTGGCTGTGGGCCTGGGGCGCCTGGGTGGCCTTCAGCCTGGCGCTGATGGTCGTCTATCCGCTCTTCATCGCGCCGCTCTTCAACCGCTTCCAGCCGCTGGAAGACGAATCCCTCAAGGCGCGCGTCACGGCGCTCATGCAGCGCTGCGGCTTCGCGGCCAAGGGGCTGTTCGTGATGGATGGCAGCCGGCGCAGCGCCCATGCGAATGCCTACTTCACGGGCTTCGGGGCCGCCAAGCGCGTGGTGTTCTACGACACCCTGCTGCGCCAGCTGCGGCCGGGCGAGGTGGAGGCCGTGCTCGCGCACGAACTCGGCCACTTCAAGCACCGGCACATCACCAAACGCATGGTGGGCGTGTTCGCGATGGCGCTGCTCGGTTTCGCGCTGCTGGGCTGGCTCTCGGGCCAGACCTGGTTCTACCAGGGCCTGGGCGTGCAGCCTGCCGTCCTGCTTCCCGGCCAGCCCGAGGGCTCGGCCCCCAACGACGCGCTGGCGCTGCTGCTGTTCCTGCTGGCCACGCCGTTGCTGACCTTCTTCGTCTCGCCCGTCTTCGCCCAGCTGTCGCGCCGCGACGAGTTCGAGGCCGATGCCTATGCCATGGCGCAGGCGGACGGCAGCGCCCTCGCCTCCGCGCTGCTCAAGCTCTACGAAGACAACGCCTCCACGCTCACGCCCGACCCGGTGTATGCGCGGTTCTACTACTCGCATCCACCGGCCAGCGAACGGCTGGCGCGCATGCCCCTTCCCCAGCCATCGACATGACCACCTCCATGCTTCCCAAGAAAGACTGGTCCGCGCAGACCCGCCGCGCACTCAGCCCCACCGAGATCGTCACGCGCCTGGCGGACCTGCAGGGCTGGGCCCTGAGCGGCGATGGTTCCGCGGTGGCGATCGAGAAGACCTACCGCTTCGCGAACTACTACGAGACCATCTCGTTCGTGAACGCCGTCGCCTTCATCGCCAACGCGCAGGACCACCATCCGGACCTGTCGGTGCACTACGACCGCTGCGTGGTCCGCCTGAACACCCACGACGTGAAGGGCATCTCCACCACCGACCTCGAATGCGCCGCGCGCTTCGACGCGCTGCTGGCGGCCTCCGAATGACGCACCGATCGGCGACCCATGGCTGAGCGCTCGGGCCCCCTCGAAGGTCTGGTGGTGGCCAGCCACGGCCGGCACTGCCTCGTCGAAAGCCCCGACGGCTCGCGGCGCATCTGCCATCCGCGCGGCAAGAAGAGCCAGGCGGTCGTCGGCGACCGCGTGCTCTGGCAGGCCCCGCCCCCCGGCCAGGGCGACGAAGGCACGATCGAAAAGGTGCAGGAGCGCCGCAACCTGTTCTACCGGCAGGACGAGATCCGCACCAAGTCGTTCGCCGCCAACCTCGACCAGGTCCTGATCCTCATCGCCGCCGAGCCGGTCTTCTCCGAAAGCCAGCTCGCGCGGGCGCTGATCGCCGCGGAGGCCGAACGCATCGCGCCGGTCATCGCCCTCAACAAGAGCGACCTGGTGGAGCCCTTCGAGCGCGCCTGGGAACGGCTCTGGCCTTATCGCCACATGTGCGGCGACGGCGCTGGCCGGCACCATTACCAGGTGCTGCCGCTGTCGCTCACCCACTCGGCCGAGGTCGACCGGGCCGCCCTGCAGGAGCAGCTGCGGGGCAAGACGACGCTGGTGCTCGGCCCCTCCGGATCGGGCAAGAGCACGCTCATCAACCTGCTGGTGCCGCATGCGTCGGCCGTCACGGGGGAGATCTCCCAGGCGCTGAATTCCGGCCGGCACACCACCACCACGACCACCTGGTACTGGGTGGATCCGGAGGAGCGCACCACCGCGCTCATCGATTCGCCGGGCTTCCAGGAGTTTGGGCTGCACCACATCGGCGCGGCGGACCTGCCTCGCCTCATGCCGGACATCGGCCAGCACGCGGCCGAATGCCGCTTCTACAACTGCACCCACCTGCACGAGCCCGGATGCGCGGTGATGGCCCACGTGGACGAACCCGATGCCACGCCGGTGCCGGGCTCCGGGCGCATCGGCGCGAACCGCTACCAGATCTACCGGCAGCTGCACGAAGAGCTGAGCGCCCACCGCCACTGGTAGGCGCCGACGCCCTCGCCGCTCATCCCCTGCTAGCCGAGCAGCCGCGCGAGCGTGAGCAGGGCGAGCAGCAGCATCCACACGACGACCGAACGCCAGACCAGCCCCACGACGCTGCGCAGGTGGCCCACCTCCGGCTCGCGGCCCGGCGTGCTGTCGCCATCGACCGCTTCGACGTCGGGTGGCACCGTGGCCAGCGGATCCGGGCGCGCCTGCAGCACCTCCCCGCCCAGGCGCACGTTGATTGCGCCCGCCGTGGCCGCGAGGATCACGCCGTCGTTGTCGTTGGGAAAGTGCTGCGCATGGAAGCGCCAGCCGTCGATCGCCTCCTCGAAGCTGCCGACCACCGCGAAGCTGAGTGCCGTGAGCCGCGCGGGCAGCCAGTCGACCACCGTCCACGCCTGGGCGGACGCGCGCTGCAGCGGCTCGCTGCCGGGATGCACGAGGCTCGCGCCGCGGCCGCCGGCCTTCCAGTAGCGCGACACGAATTCGGAGAGGCGGTAGAACACCGCGCCCGCCGGCCCGAGGCCCAGCGCCGCCAGCACGGAGAACCATGCGAGCACGCCGAACACGTGCCGGTGCGCGGCGATCACCGAATATTCGATCACGTGCCGCACGATCTCGCTGCGCGGCAGCAGGCCCACGTCCACCTGCTGCCAGGCGGCCAGCCGGGCGCGCGCGGCGTCTTCGTCGCGCTCTTCGAGCGCATCGCGGATGTTGGTGAAATGGTGGCTGAACTGCCGGAAGCCCAGCGTGACGTAGAGCACGGCCACGCTCCACACCACCGCCGCGGGCCAGCCGATGGCCACCATCAGCAGCCAGTGCACGCCCAGCACCACCAGCGAGGGCACGCAGACGGCCAGCGCCCAGGCCACCCAGCCATGGTGCGGCTTGCCCGCATCGAAATTGCGGCTCACGGACAGCGCCCAGGCGCGCACGCCGGCATGGATCGGGTTGCTGCGGGCCAGGGGACGCGCCTGCTCGATCAGCAACGCCATCAGGATGGCAAAGAAGCTCATGCGGGCATCATACTGGCCCGTACTTGTGGATACACGGCTGCCGCGTTGCGGCCGGCGCCCCGCGCGTCAGACCAGGAGGAACCGGTAGAGATTGCGCAGCATGCCCGCCGTCGCGCCCCAGATGAAGCGCACCGCCCCCGTGGCCGGGTCGGTGTAGGGCATCGAGAACCACTCCCGCCGCACGCCGCCCACGTCGAGCGCATGGCGGCGGTGGTTCGCGGGGTCCAGCAGGAAGGCGAGCGGCACCTCGAAGATCTCGGCCACCTCGTAGGGGTTGGGCCGCAGCTCGCCTTCGGGCGCCACCAGCGCGACCACGGGCGTGACCAGGAAGGCCGTGCCGGTGGCATACACCGGCAGCGTGCCCAGCACCTCGGCCCGGCTGCGCTCCAGCCCGACCTCTTCATGCGCCTCGCGCAGCGCCGCCGCCGCGGCATCGGCATCGCCCGGATCCACCTTGCCGCCGGGAAAGGCGACCTGCCCCGAATGGTTGGAGAGGTGCGCCGTGCGCTCCGTCAGCAGCACCGTCGGCTCGTCGCGCTGCACGATCGCCACCAGCACGGCGGCGTCGCGCGGCGCTCGGGTGGTCATGGCGCGTTCGCGCAGCACGTCGGGCGTCCAGACCGGCGGCGCGGCGAAGCGCCGGCGCAGGGCCTCGGGCGCCCAGGCCGATGCCGGCACCGGCGGCAGGTGCGCGTCCACGCCCAGCACCGGCACGCTGCGCGGATCGAAGCCCGGCAGGGCCGTCAGCGGGCCGACCGGACCGGCAGGGGCCGCGCCGCCCGGGGCCGCATCGGCGAAGGCATGGGAAGGTGTGGAAGGCATGCGGAGGATTGTGCGGGAAGCGTGCGGCCCGCGCCGCCACGGCGCGCCGGCCATGAAAAAAGCCGCTACAGGACTCTGTAGCGGCTTCAGGTGCCGGGAGCGGCCGGGGCCGATCAGGCGGCGGCAGCGGGAGCGGCGGCCTTGTTGACGCGCGAAGGCAGCTTTTCCTTGATGCGGGCCGACTTGCCGGAACGGTCGCGCAGGTAGTACAGCTTGGCACGGCGGACGTCGCCGCGGCGCTTCACTTCGATGCTGGCGATCAGCGGGCTGTAGGTCTGGAACGTACGTTCCACGCCTTCGCCGCTGGAGATCTTGCGCACGGTGAAGCCGCTGTTGAGGCCACGGTTGCGCTTGGCGATCACCACGCCTTCGTAGGCCTGCACGCGCTTGCGGCTGCCTTCCACCACGTTCACGCTCACGATGACGGTGTCACCGGGGGCGAATTCGGGGATGGTCTTGTTCAGGCGGGCGATTTCTTCCTGCTCGAGGGTCTGGATCAGATTCATGATGTCTTCCTTGCGATCATGGCCGCGCCAGGATTGGCTGGGCGTCGGGATTGACGGAAATGTGCTTGGAAGGCTTGCCTGAGGCAGCACCTCAAAGAGATGCCGCCAGGCGCTTCAAGCGGCCGGACAGAGGATCGAAAAGCCCGCCATTATAGCAATCCGCCGAGTTTCGCCAAGGTGGCCTCGTCGGCGCGGTCCAACAGGCCGGCACCGCGCGCGGCTTCGATGAGTTCGGGCCGATGGCGTGCCGTCACCGCGAGCCGCTGGTCGCGCCGCCAGCGTTCGATCTGCGCATGGTGGCCGGACAGCAGCGGCGCGGGCACGGCTTGGCCCCGCCAGGCCTCGGGCCGGGTGTAGTGCGGACAGTCCAGCAGGCCATCGAGCGCCGCGTTGAAGCTGTCTTCCTGGTGGCTGCCCTCGTCGTTCAGCACGCCGGGCTGCAGCCGGGCCACTGCATCCAGCAGGGCCATCGCCGGGATCTCGCCGCCGGACAGCACGAAATCGCCCAGGCTCAGCTGTACGTTCACGTACGTGTCGACGAACCGCTGGTCCACGCCCTCGTAGCGGCCGCAGAGCAGGACCGCGCCCTGCCCTTCGGCCCACTCCACCACGCCGGCATGGTCGAGCCTGCGGCCGGTCGGGGAGAACATCACGAGCGGGGCCTGTGTTTCGGCGGGCTCACCGCGGTCCTCGCGGATGGCGAGCAGGCAGCGTTCGAGCGGTTCCGCCATCATGACCATGCCGGGGCCGCCGCCGAACGGCCGGTCGTCCACGCGGCGGTAGTTGCCCTCCGCATGGTCGCGCAGGTTCCATAGGCGCACGTCGACGAGCCCGGTGGCGTAGGCACGCCGCGTCACGCCGCTCGCCAGGAAAGGTGCGAACAGCTCCGGAAACAGCGTGATGACGTCAAAGCGCATGCCGGCAACGCCTCAGTAGTCGGGTTGCCAGTCCACCACGATGCGGCGCCCGGGAATGTCGACCTGGTCGACGAAGGCGGAGACGAAGGGGATCATGCGCTCCTGCTCCTTGCCGTCCTCCTGCGCATAGGAGAGCACCAGGGTGGTCTGCGGCCCGGTGGCCAGCAGCTCGCGCACCGTGCCGAGCGCGATGCCTTCGCGGTTCACCACCGCCAGGCCGATCAGGTCGACCCAGTAGTACTCGTCCTCGGCTGCCGTGGGAAAGCTCGAGCGCGGAACGAAGATGCGCGCGCCCTTCAGCGCCTCGGCCGCGTCGCGGTCGTCCACGCCCTGGGCATGCGCCACGACGGAATCGGAATGCTCGCGCGCCTGCCGGATCGGCAGCAGCACCGTGCCGGTGAAGAAGCTCTTGGCCCCCTTCTCGCTCGGCTGCAGGTACCACCGCTTGGAAGAGAAAAGCGCTTCCGGATCGGCGCTGTAGGGCAGCACCTTGAACCAGCCCTTGACGCCCCAGGCGTCCGCGATGCGCCCCACTTCCACCGCGTCGGCAGGCAGTTCGGCGGGATCGAGGATCGGGAGGGTGGCCATGGCAAAAAAAGAGGAGATGGAAAGAAAAAAGCGGGCTCCGTGTGCCGTGGCAACGGAGCCCGCCTCGGTCCGGGAAAGATGGATTTCCCGGCTCGACGACTGAAGATCAGGCGGCGACGGCCTTCTTGGCAGCCTGCTTGATCAGACGATCGACGGTGTCGGACGTCTGGGCGCCCACGCCCTTCCAGTACGTCAGGCGGTCCTGGGCGATGCGCAGGCCTTCTTCGCCATCCTTGGCGGTGGGGTTGTAGAAGCCCAGGCGCTCGATGAAGCGGCCATCGCGGCGCACGCGCTTGTCGGCGACGACGATGTTGAAGAACGGACGGCCCTTGGAGCCGCCGCGGGAGAGTCGAATGACGACCATAATGAATCCTTCGGGTGGGACAGCAAAATCTGCTGAGGTTTTGCGGCGTTTGAGACACGCGACATGGCCACCCGGCCAGCGACACGCTGCAAAGTCCGCGATTATAGCCACATCCCGATCTATGCCCACCATCCGCCCGAGCCGCGACGAAGACCTTCCCGCCATCACCGCCATCTACGCCCACCACGTGCTGCATGGCACGGGCACGTTCGAGACCGATCCGCCGAGCGCCGCCGACATGGCCGCCCGCCGCGCCGACGTGCTCGGCCGCGGCCTGCCCTACCTCGTGGCCGAGGAGCGGGGCGAGATCCTCGGCTTCGCCTACGCCAACTGGTTCAAGCCGCGCCCTGCCTACCGCTTTTCCGCCGAGGATTCGATCTACGTCGCGGACGCCGCGCGCGGGCGCGGCGTGGGCCGGCTGCTGCTGGACGCCCTATGCGAGGCCGCCGAAGCCGCGGGCGTGCGCAAGCTGCTGGCCGTGATCGGCGACTCCGCCAACGCCGGCTCGGTCGGCGTGCACCGCGCCGCCGGCTTCACCGAGATCGGCGTGATGCGCTCGGTGGGCTGGAAGTTCGGCGCCTGGCGCGACGTCGTGCTGATGGAAAAGCCCCTGGGCGCCGCCGACACCACGGCCCCCGAATGACCCCGCAGCGCCCCGCTCCGATGGCCCGCACCCGCAGCAAGAGCAAGACCGCCGCCGCATGGCTGGCCTTCCTCGGCGGCCCGCTCGGGCTGCACCGCTTCTACCTGCACGGCTTCGGCGACCTGATCGGCTGGATGCTGCCGATCCCCACGGCGCTGGGCATCCACGGCATCCAGCGGGTGCAGCAGTTCGGGCAGGACGACCGCGTGAGCTGGATACTCATCCCCCTGCTGGGCTTCACGATCGCCGGGTGCGCCCTGCGGGCGATCCTCTACGGGCTGATGGCTCCGGAGCGCTGGAACGCCCGCTTCAACCCGGGCAGCGCACCGGACGCGCCGGCCGGGCGCACCCGCTGGGCCACCGTGTTCGCGATCGCGCTGTCGCTCATGGTCGGCACGGCGGTGCTCATGGCGAGCATCGCCTACAGCTTCCAGCACTATTTCGAGTACCAGATCGACGAGGCGCGCAAGATTTCGCAGTGAGGCCGCGGCGCCCGGTCAGTACAGCTGCAGGCTGATCCAGTAGGCGATGGCCGCCACGAAGGCGCTGGCGGGAATCGTCAGGATCCACGCCCAGACGATGTTGCCGGCCACGCCCCAGCGCACGGCGCTCGCGCGCTGGGTGGAGCCCACACCGACGATCGCGCCGGTGATGGTGTGGGTGGTGGACACCGGAATGCCCAGCGCGGTGGCGAGGAACAGCGTCATCGCGCCGCCCGTTTCCGCGCAGAAGCCGCCCACGGGCTTGAGCTTGGTGATCTTCTGGCCCATCGTCTTCACGATGCGCCAGCCGCCGAACATCGTGCCGAGGCCGATGGCGAGGTAGCAGGACACGATCGCCCAGGTGGGCGGAGATGCGTCCGATGCCGAGGCGTAGCCGGTCGCGATCAGCAGCAGCCAGATGATCCCGATGGTCTTCTGCGCATCGTTGCCGCCGTGGCCGAGGCTGTAGGCACCGGCCGAGACCAGCTGCAGCCGGCGGAACCACTTGTCGATCTTGCTGGGGCGCGCGCGGCGGAAGATCCAGGCCACGGCGACCATCATGAGCGAGCCCAGCAGGAAGCCGAGCAGCGGCGAGATGAAGATGAACGCCACGGTCTTCAGGATGCCCGCGGAGACCAGCGCGCCGACCCCGGCCTTGGCGATCACCGCGCCCACGATGCCGCCGATCAGCGCATGCGACGAGCTGCTCGGGATGCCGTAGTACCAGGTGATGACGTTCCAGGTGATGGCGCCGACGAGCGCGCCGAACACCACGTGGGTGTCCACCACGCCGGGCTGCACGATGCCCTTGCCGATGGTGGCCGCCACGCTCAGGTGGAAGATGAAGATCGCGACGAAGTTGAAGAACGCGGCGAAGACGACCGCCTGCGTGGGCTTGAGCACCCCGGTGGAGACGACCGTCGCGATCGAATTGGCGGCGTCGTGGAACCCGTTCATGAAATCGAACAGGATGGCGAGCGCGACCAGGAGGACGACGACCCACAGGGCGGTTTGTACGGTTTCCATGCTTGGCTTTTCTCGGGGCGTGGCTGGGCGTCCGCCGCGGGATCAGGAGTTCTCGAGGATGATGCCCTCGATGTGGTTGGCCACGTCCTCGCACTTGTCGGTGATCGTCTCCAGCAGTTCGTAGATCGCCTTGAGCTTGAGCACCTCGCGCACGTCCGGCTCCTCGCGGAACAGCTTGCTCATCGCGCTGCGCATCACGCGGTCGGCATCGCTCTCCAGGCGGTCGATCTCCTCGCAGGTCTTGAGCGCGGCCTCGGCCACCGCCGGTTCGGCGATCTTGTCGAGCAGCTTCACGGCGTCGCGCAAGCGCTCGCAGCACTTGAGGCTGAGGTCCGTGAGGCGCGTGATCTCTTCGGTCATGTGGCGCACGTCGTAGAGCGCCATGGTCTCGGCCGAGTCCTGGATCAGGTCGGCCACGTCGTCCATCGTGTTGATGAGCGAATGGATCTGCTCGCGGTCGATGGGCGTGATGAAGGTCTTGTGGAGCGCGCGGTTCACGTCATGCGTGACGCGGTCGGCCGCACGCTCGGCGTTGTCCACGTCCTGGTTGTATTTGTCCCGCAGGTGCGGGTCGTTGTAGTTCGCCACGAGCTGCGAGAAAGCGCGCGCCGCCTCGACGATGCGGTCCGCGTGCTGGTTGAACATCTCGAAAAAATTGCCCTCGCGGGGCAACAGCTTTCCAAACAACATGGGGACTCCTGGACGGCTGGCAGACACGCGCCACCTGCGGCGGCGCCGCGTTTGTGACGGAATGGTGACGGTTTCAAGAAAGGCGCGAGTTTAACCGGGCCGGGCACCGGGCTGCCGAGCGCGCACATATGGCCTCAGAAGCCGCGTGTTCGGTGGCGAAGCGCGCCGCCATGTCAGCCTCCTCCTACAAATGCCGATTGTGAGCACCCACAAACCCCGCATGCCGCGACGTTTCCAATGGAGCGCACGGTCCACCCGGGCCGCGCATCGACCAGCGCCCATCCGCCACACCCACAAGGATTTCCCATGCACGCACCGTCCCGCTCCCTCCGGTTGCTCGCCTGCGCCGCCGCCCTCGCCTGCGGCACGCTGACGGCCCACGCCCAGGCCACCCGCACCAACGCGGACACCGGCAACTCCTTCATTCCCGCCACGCAGCAGGGCTACATCGGCCTGAACGCCGGCCAATCGAAATACGACCTGCGCAACGGCACGAGCCTGTTCAACTTCGACGACAGCGACACCGGCTGGAAGCTCTACACGGGCGGCTTCTTCCATCCCAACTTCGGCGTGGAGTTCGGCTACCTGAACTTCGGCAAGGCCAGCCGGCTCGGAGGCGACACCAAGGCGCAGGGCCTGAACTTCAGCCTGGTGGGCCGCGCCCCGATCGGCGAGCAGTTCGACGTGTTCGGCAAGGTCGGCACGACCTATGGGCGCACCAAGACCTCCGGCAATCCCGGATTCGGCGTGGCCACGGGCGACGACAACGGCTTCGGGCTCTCGTACGGCGCCGGCGTGCGCTGGGCCTTCAACCCGCAGTGGGCGGCTGTGCTGGAGTGGGAGCGCCACCGCCTGCACTTCGCCGACGGCAAGTCGGACGTGGACATGACCACCGTCGGCGTGCAGTACCGCTACTGAGCGGGTGCGCTGGCCGGGGCACCACCCTGCCCTGGCCTGGCGCAGGCATGAAAAAGGCCCCCTCGCGAGGGGCCTTCGTTTTGGGTGGGCGGCGTAGGGCCGCCCGGGGTCACTCGCCCAGGTAGGCGGCCCGCACGCGCGGGTCGTTGAGCAGCTGCTGGCCGGGGCCGGTCATGCTGATCAGGCCCGACTCCATGACGTAGCCGCGGTCGGCCAGCGCCAGCGCGCGGCTCGCGTTCTGCTCCACCAGCACGATGGTCACGCCGAGGGCGTAGACGTCGCGCACCACCTCGAAGATCTTGTCCACCATGATGGGCGACAGGCCCATGGAGGGTTCGTCGAGCAGCAGCACCTTGGGCTGGCTCATGAGCGCGCGGCCCATCGCCAGCATCTGCTGTTCGCCGCCCGACATCGTGCCCGCGAGCTGGTCCTTGCGCTCGCGCAGGCGCGGGAAGATGTTGAACATCTTCTCGATGTCGGCCTCGATGCCCGCCTTGTCGTTGCGCGTGTAGGCGCCCATCAGCAGGTTTTCGGTGATCGTCATGCGCGCGAACACGCCGCGGCCCTCGGGCACCATCACGAGGCCCTTCTTCACCAGGTCCCACGCGCCCTTGCCGCGAATGCTCTCGCCCAGGTATTCGATGTCGCCGTCGTTCATCGGCAGCGTGCCGGTGATGGCCTTCATCGTCGTGGTCTTGCCGGCGCCGTTGGAGCCGATCAGGGAGACGAGCTCGCCCTCGCGCACCTCGAAGTCCACGCCCTTCACGGCCTGGATGCCGCCGTAGGCCACCTTCAGGCCCTTCACGGACAGCAATACGTTGTTGGATTTCTCGGCCATGCTCAGTGTCCTCCGGTGCCCAGGTAGGCCTCAATCACTTTTTCGTTCTTCTGCACGTCGGCAGGCGTTCCCTCGGCGATCTGCTTGCCGTAGTCGAGCACGGTCACGCGGTCGCACAGGCCCATCACCAGCTTCACGTCGTGCTCGATGAGCAGGATGGTGCGGTTGTCGCGGCGGATGCGGTCGATCAGCTCGCGCAGCTGCACCTTCTCGGTGGCGTTCATGCCGGCGGCCGGCTCGTCGAGCGCGATCAGCTGCGGATCGGTGGCCAGGGCGCGGGCGATCTCCAGGCGGCGCTGGTCGCCGTACGACAGCGTGCGCGCCTTGAAATCGGCGTACTTGCCGATGCCCACGTAGTCGAGCAGCTCCTGCGCGCGCTGGGCGATCGCAGCCTCTTCCTGCTTGAACGCCTTGGTGCGGAAGACCGCGCCGATCAGGCCCGAATGGGTGCGGATGTGCCGGCCCACCATCACGTTCTCGAGCGCCGTCATTTCGGCGAAGAGGCGGATGTTCTGGAACGTGCGCGCGATGCCCGCCTTGGCGACCTCGTGCACCGCCGTGGGCTCGTAGGGCTTGCCGGCGAGCTGGAAGGTGCCGCTGTCGGGCGTGTAGAGGCCCGTGATGACGTTGAAGAAGGTGGTCTTGCCGGCGCCGTTCGGCCCGATCAGGCCGTACACCTGGCCGCGGCCGATGGTGATGCCGACGTCGGACAGGGCCTGCAGCCCGCCGAAGCGCTTGGAAATACCGGCGACCTTCAGCACCACTTCGTTGGTTGTTTCTGCCATGTTCATTGCTCTCGAAGGGTGTTCTCAGGACTTCTGCACCAGGCTCTTGCCGTGCTCCGGCGACGGCCAGAGGCCGCGCGGGCGCAGCAGCATGATGATGATCATGGCCAGCGCGATCAGCAGCTGCCGCAGGATGGCGGAGTCGAGGCGGCCGTCCGTCATGGCCTGCAGCGGGCCGGCCACGTAGCGCAGCACCTCGGGCAGCGCGGACAGCAGCACGGCGCCCAGGATCACGCCCGGGATGTGACCGATGCCGCCGAGCACCACCATGGCGACGATCATCACCGACTCCATCAGGCTGAACGATTCGGGCGACACGAAGCCCTGGAAGGCACCGAACATCGCGCCCGACACGCCGCCGAACGACGCGCCCATGCCGAAAGCCAGCAGCTTCAGGTTGCGGGTGTTGATGCCCATGGCCTTGGCGGCGATCTCGTCCTCGCGGATGGCCATCCAGGCGCGGCCGATGCGCGAATCCTGCAGGCGATAGCAGATGATGACGCTCAGCACCACCAGCACCAGGAACAGGTAGTAGTAGAGCGTGACGGAATTGATGTCGTAGCCGAACACCTCCAGGCGCCGGCCGAGGTCCAGGCCGAAGATCTTCACCGAGTCGATCTGGCCGATGCCCTTGGGGCCGTTGGTCAGGTTGACGGGGTGGTCGAGGTTGTTCAGGAAGATGCGGATGATTTCGCCGAAGCCCAGCGTCACGATGGCGAGGTAGTCACCGCGCAATTTGAGCGTGGGCGCCCCCAGCAGTGCCCCGAAGATCGCGGCCACCAGCGCGGCCAGCGGTATCACGAGCCACAGAGAGGTGTGCAGCCCGTTCGGGAACATGGCCGCGAAGCTCGCGAAGGTGTCCGAGAGGTGCGGCGACGCCATCAGGCCGAACAGGTAGGCGCCGACGGCGTAGAAGGCCACGTAGCCCAGGTCGAGCAGGCCGGCGTAACCGACCACGATGTTCAGGCCCAGGGCCAGCATCACGTAGAGCAGGGCCAGATCGGCGATGCGCACCCAGGCGTTGCCGAAGGATTGCAGGATCAGCGGCAGCACCAGCAGCGCGATGGCGCCGAGGATCCATTGGACTTTGTTGTTTTTCATGGAGTGCTCTCCTCAGGCACGGTCGGCCACACGCTCGCCCAGCAGGCCCGAGGGGCGCAGCGTGAGGATGATGATCAGCACGATGAAGGCGAAGATGTCGGTGTAGTGGCTGCCCAGCAGGCCGCCCGTGAGGGTGCCGATGTAGCCCGAGCCGATGGCCTCGATGAGCCCCAGCAGGATGCCGCCGACCACCGCGCCGGCCAGGTTGCCGATGCCGCCGAACACGGCCGCCGTGAAAGCCTTGAGGCCCGGCAGGAAGCCCATGGTGTGCTGGGCGGTGCCGTAGTTGGAGGCGTACATGATGCCGGCGATGGCGGCGAGCACCGCGCCGATGATGAACGTGGCCGAGATCACCATGTCGGGCTTGACGCCCATCAGCGCGGCGACGCGCGGGTTCTCGGCGGTGGCGCGCATCGCGCGTCCGAGCTTGGTGTAGTTGACCAGGTAGACCAGCGAGGCCAGCGCGATCGCGGTGACGCCCAGGATCAGGATCTGGGTGGACGTGATCACCGCGCCGCCGACCTGGAACGGGCTGGTGGGCAGCAGCGTCGGATAGGGCTTGTAGTTGGGCTTCCAGATGATCATCGCCAGCGTCTGCAGCAGGATGGACATGCCGATGGCGGTAATCAGGGGAGCCAGGCGCGGGCTGCTGCGCAGCGGCCGGTAGGCGACCTTCTCGATGGTGAAGTTGAGCGCGGCGGCCACCACGCAGGCGATGATCGTCGCCAGCAGCAGGATGGCCCAGCCCGGCGCGCCCGGCATGGCCTCCTGCATGAGGCCGATACAGCTCCAGCTGGTGAGCGCTCCGATCATGAGCACCTCGCCATGGGCGAAGTTGATCAGTTGAATGATGCCGTACACCATGGTGTAGCCCAAGGCTATCAAGGCGTACATGCTGCCGAGGACCAGACCGTTGATGATCTGCTGCAGCAAAATGTCCATAGAGAAAGTCCTTCGTTGGTAACGTCCCACCCGTCATGGGGCCGGGAATCGGTTCAGCCTTTTGGGCCCGAATGCCATGTAGCAAAAAACCCGCCAGGACGGGTGCCACGCGGGTTTGGTGCGGGATTGTAGCCAGATGCCTTGCAGCCGCCTTACCACGGCCGGACGGGGTTTTCCCGGGGATCGGCAGCCCATCAGCAGCCTGTATCGTGCATTAGCGGCACTGATCCGGAAGTACGCGCCAGGGGCCCGTCAGGCGCTTTCGGGCGGCGCGTCGGGTGGCGCCGCCTCGCCCTGGCGGGCCGCCTCGTCCAGTTGGCGCAGGTGGGCGAGCTTTTCACCGATCTTCGCCTCGAGCCCGCGCGGCACGGGCGCGTACCAGCCCGGCTCGGGCATGCCTTCGGGCAGGTAGGTCTCGCCGGCGGCATAACCGCCCGGCTCGTCGTGGGCATAGCGGTAGGCCTTGCCGTGGCCCAGCTCCTTCATGAGCTTGGTCGGCGCGTTGCGCAGGTGTACGGGCACCTCGCGGGACTTGTCCTTGCGGATGTGGGCGCGGGCTTGGTTGAAGGCCATGTAGCCGGCATTGCTCTTGGGCGCTGCGGCCAGATACAGCACGGCCTGCGCGAGCGCCAGCTCGCCCTCGGGAGAGCCCAGGCGCTCGAACGTGGTGGCGGCGTCGTTCGCGATCTGCAGCGCCCGCGGGTCGGCCAGGCCGATGTCCTCCCAGGCCATGCGCACGATGCGGCGCGACAGGTACTTGGCATCCGCGCCGCCATCGAGCATGCGGCAGAACCAGTAGAGCGCCGCGTCCGGGTGCGAGCCGCGCACCGACTTGTGCAGGGCCGAGATCTGGTCGTAGAAGTTGTCTCCGCCCTTGTCGAAGCGCCGCGCGTTGAGCGTGAGCGCGTTCTGCAGGAAGGCCGCATCCACCCGCTCGACGCCGGCCGCGCGCGCCGCGGTCTCGGTCTGCTCCACGAGATTGAGCAGCCGCCGGGCGTCGCCGTCGGCATAGCCTACGAGGGTATCGACGGCGCCGTCGTCCAGCACCAGGTGCGTGAGCACTTCCGACTGCGCGCGCCGCACGAGCTGCCGGAGCTCGTCTTCATTCAGCGCCTGCAGCACATAGACCTGGGCCCGGGACAGCAGCGCGGAGTTGACCTCGAACGACGGGTTCTCGGTGGTGGCGCCGACGAAGGTCACCAGGCCCGACTCGACGAACGGCAGCAGGCCGTCCTGCTGGCTCTTGTTGAAGCGGTGGATCTCGTCCACGAACAGGATCGTCTTCTTGCCCAGCGCCAGGTTGTGCTCGGCCTGCTCCATCGAGGCGCGGATCTCCTTCACACCCGAGAACACGGCCGAGAGCGCGATGAACTCGTAGCCGAAGGCCCGCGCCGTGAGCCGCGCCAGCGTGGTCTTGCCCACGCCGGGCGGCCCCCAGAGGATCATCGAGTGCGGCTTGCCGGATTCGAAGGCCAGCCGCAGCGGCTTGCCCGGCCCGATGAGGTGCGATTGCCCGATCACCTCGTCCAGGCTGGCGGGACGCAGGGCTTCGGCCAGGGGGGCGGCGGGGGCGGTGGTGAAGAGATCGGCCATGGGCGGGGAATGCGGTGCGGCGGGAGTGGGGAAGCCGCACCCATTATTCCTGCAGCCGTTATCCTGCACCAAACCGGGGAATCCGCCCCGTCCACCCCCCTGCCGACCCGTCTTTCCTGCTCGCTTCCATGACCGACCTGCCCGCTCTGCTGCGCGACGTGCGGGGCTGCACCCTCTGCGCCGCCAGCCTCCCGCACGGACCGCGGCCGGTGCTGCAGGCCGCCGCCGGGGCGCGGATCCTCATCGCGGGCCAGGCGCCCGGGCGCAAGGTGCACGCCAGCGGCATCCCGTTCGACGATGCGAGCGGCGAGCGGCTGCGCGACTGGATGGGCGTGGACCGGGACACGTTCTACGACGCAGAGCGCATCGCGATCCTGCCGATGGGTTTTTGCTACCCCGGCACGGGCCGCTCGGGCGACCTGCCGCCGCGGCCCGAATGCGCGGCCCGGTGGCGGCAGCCGCTGCTGGACGCCCTGCCCGGCATCGCGCTCACGATCGTACTGGGCGCCCATGCGCTGGCGTGGCACCGGCGCGGCGCGGCACCGGTTGCCTCGCTCACGGACGCGGTGCGCGACTGGCGCCAGGACGCACCGCGGCTCTGGCTGCTGCCGCACCCCAGCCCGCGCAACAACGGCTGGCTGAAGCACAACCCCTGGTTCGCGGCCGAGGTGCTGCCCGCGCTGCGGCACCACGTGGCCGAAGCGCTCGGGCGCTGAAAGACGGGCGCACAATGCGCGCCAGCCACGCCGAACTGCCGAGCGTGCCGCCCCTCCATTCATCCACCGGAGCCACCCATGTCCCTCGCCGCCCATGCCGTCGTCGCCCTGATCGGGCTGCTGCACGTCTACATCCTCGTGCTGGAAATGTTCCTGTGGGAGAAGCCCGCGGGCCTGCGCGCATTCCGCAACACGCCCGAGCGCGCGGCGGCGACGAAGGTGCTGGCGGCCAACCAGGGGCTCTACAACGGCTTCCTGGCGGCGGGGCTGTTCTGGGGACTGTGGCTGGGCGGCCCGCACGGCCGCGCGGTGATGACGTTCTTCCTGCTGTGCGTGCTGGTGGCCGGGCTCTACGGCGCCGCCACCGCGTCCCGCAAGATCCTGTTCATCCAGGCGGTGCCGGCCGTGCTCGGGCTGGTGCTGCTCTGGGTCTGAGGACCCGTTCTGGCCAGGCGCCGCACCGCAGTCAGTACGCGCAATACGACAAGATGCGGCAACGGCCCCGGAAGGAACGCGTGAGCCGCTCTACTGGCGCACCACGTCCGCGCCCTGAGGGGGCTTGAACTCGAAGGTGGAGGCCGGCAGGGATGCGCTGGACTGCACGTTGCTGAAGCGGATCAGGGAACGCTGGCCGAAGCTGTCGAGGATGTCCAGGGCCGCGAGCTGTTCGCCCTGGAAGCCCACGCGCACGCTCTTGAGCTGGCCGTCCTTCGTCTTCGGGGTGGCGAGCACCCACTGCAGGCCGTCCTGGTCGGGTGCCGATTCGAGCGTGAAATCCTTGCGCAGCGCCTGCAGGTCGGGCGCGGAGGCGAGCAGCGCGGCGGGCGTGGTGCCGAGCGCCTGGGACTGCGCGCGCTGGGTGACCTGGTTCAGGTCGGCGTCGTAGAGCCAGAGCGTCTTGCCGTCGGCGACGATGGTCTGCGCGAACGGCTTGGAATAGGCGAACCGGAAGCGACCGGGACGCTGGAACTCGAAGGTGCCGCTGGAGGTCTTGGTGCGCGCGGCCTGCCCGTCCTTCGGGGGCGAGGTCACCGTCTGGGTGAAGTCCGCGCGCCCGGCCTGCGCGCCCTTCATGAAGGCTTCCAGGCTCGAGAGCCCGTCCGCCCAGGCGCTCTGCGCGGCGGCGGCGATCAGGGCCAGGGCCCACCAACGTGTCTTCATGCGTGCATCCATCCTTGTCGTCGAGGCTCCGGGCGGGCCGGCGGGGTCAGTCATTCACCGCGGTGGGGCACCAGCACTTCGCGCTGGCCGCTGGCCGTGAGCGCGCTCACGAGGCCGGCCTTTTCCATGTCCTCCAGCAGGCGCGCGGACCGGTTGTAGCCGATGCGCAGCTTGCGCTGGACGTAGGAGATGCTGGCCTTGCGGTCTTTCAGCACCACCTCCACCGCCTGATCGTACATGGGGTCTTTTTCGCCGCCTTCACCCCCCCCTCCGCCTTCTCCGAACGCGCCGTCGTCGCCATCGACCGTGCCGCCTTCCAGCACGCCCTCGATGTAGTCGGGCTCGCCCTGGCTCTTGAGGTAGCTCACCACGCGGTGGACCTCGTCGTCGGAGACGAAGGCGCCGTGCACGCGGATCGGCAGGCCGGTGCCGCTCGCCATGTACAGCATGTCGCCCATGCCGAGCAGTGCCTCGGCGCCCATCTGGTCGAGGATGGTCCGGCTGTCGATCTTCGAGCCCACCGAAAATGCGATCCGGGTCGGGATGTTGGCCTTGATCAGGCCGGTGATCACGTCCACGCTGGGGCGCTGCGTGGCCAGGATCAGGTGGATGCCGGCGGCCCGCGCCTTCTGCGCCAGGCGGGCGATCAGCTCCTCGATCTTCTTGCCGACCACCATCATCAGGTCGGCCAGCTCGTCGATGATCACCACGATGTGCGGCAGGCGCTCCAGCGGCTCGGGCTCTTCGGGCGTGAGGCTGAAGGGGTTGTAGATGAATTCCTCGCGCGCCTTGGCGTCGTCGATCTTGGTGTTGTAGCCCGCGAGGTTGCGCACGCCCAGCTTGGACATGAGCTTGTAGCGGCGCTCCATCTCGGCCACGCACCAGTTGAGGCCGTGGGCGGCCTGCTTCATGTCGGTGACCACGGGCGCCAGCAGGTGCGGAATGCCTTCGTAGACCGACATTTCCAGCATCTTGGGGTCGATCATCAAGAGGCGCACGTCGCGCGCCTCGGCCTTGTAGAGCAGCGAGAGGATCATCGCGTTGATCCCCACGGACTTGCCCGAACCCGTGGTGCCGGCCACCAGCACGTGCGGCATCTTGCCGAGGTCGGCCACCACCGGATTGCCCACGATGTCCTTGCCCAGGCCCATGGTGAGCAGGCTCTTGGCTTCGTGGTAGACCTGCGAGCCGAGGATCTCCGAGAGGCGGATCGACTGGCGCTTGGCGTTGGGCAGCTCCAGCGCCATGAAGTTCTTGCCGGGAATGGTCTCGATCACGCGGATCGACACCAGCGACAGCGAACGCGCCAGGTCCTTGGCCAGGTTGACGATCTGCGAGCCCTTCACGCCGGTGGCGGGCTCGATCTCGTAGCGCGTGATCACGGGGCCGGGCATGGCCGCCACGACGCGCACCTCGACGCCGAAATCCTTGAGCTTCTTTTCGATGAGGCGGCTGGTCATCTCCAGCGTCTCGGGCGCCACCGTCTCCTGGCGTGCCAGGGCGCCGTCGAGCAGGTCGACCTGCGGCAGGCGGCTGTCGGGCATTTCATGGAAAAGCGGCTTCTGGCGTTCCTTCACCACGCGGGCGCTCGGCGCCGCCTCGGTGGCCAGCACGGGTTCGATGATCTGCACGGGCTGCGGCGCCTGCTCGCGGAACTCGTGCCGCTCTTCCTGCACCACCTCCTCGCGTTCGCGCGCGGCGCGCTTGCCGGCGGCCTGGTCGATCGCCTTCTCGCGGCGCGCGCGGCCGACCTGGACCAGGCCGTCGATGCGGCCGCCCAGGCGCTCGGCCAGCTGGCCCCAGGAGAAGCGGAACACCAGCGCCGCTCCGGCGACGACGGCGATCACGCCGACGAGGCCCGAGCCGGTGAAGCCGAGCCACTTCACGCCGGCCGGGCCGGTGAGGTAGCCCAGCACGCCGCCCGCATGGCCCGGCAGCAGCGGCTCCAGCCGGTAGAGGCGCGACCACTCCAGCGCCGTGCTCGCGCACAGCAGCAGCGCGAGGCCGCCCCAGAAAATCAGCCGCCGCGCCAGCGGGCCCTGGGAGGACGCCGCGGATTCGCCGCCGCGCATCCAGCGCGCGAGCGAGGCGATCCAGGCGCGCACGCCGGCCGCCACGCACCACCATACGGAGAAGCCGAACGCAAAATAGCTGCTGTCGGCCAGCCAGGCGCCCAGCCGCCCGGCCCAGTTCGCCATGATCCGGCTGTCGTGCAGGCCGGAGGTGGACCAGGCCGCGTCCTGCGCAGAATAGCTGACCAGGGCCAGCAGCCAGAAGACGAGGGCCAGCAGCCCGACCACCAGGCCGAGCTCGTGGCCGAAGCGCGCCGCCATGCTGCGCGGCGCCGATCTGCCCCCGGAAGAAGCATTGAGGGTGTTGAGGGAGTAGGTCATAGGTGGAAGCGCGGCAAGCTTACCCGATGCCCTGCTCGGCCGTGCGGGCTCAACCTGCCGCCCGCAGACCTTGCGGCAGTCCGGTTTTCGGCGGCTTCTTACAATCGCCGCGATTGAAATCCCTGCGCCCGCGCGGGCGGCCCCTCGGTGGATACTCGGGGAACCGACCGCACATGCGGTATGCGCCGGCCCCCCGGCCGCACAAACTCTTACCTTTCACCATGTCCACTACGCAACACGCCAAAGTCATGATCCTGGGCTCCGGCCCCGCCGGCTACACGGCCGCCGTGTACGCCGCGCGCGCCAACCTGAACCCCGTGCTGATCACCGGCATCGCCCAGGGTGGCCAGCTCATGACCACGACCGAGGTGGACAACTGGCCCGCCGACGTGAACGGCGTGCAGGGTCCCGAGCTGATGCAGCGCTTCCTGGAGCACGCGGAGCGCTTCAAGACCCAGGTGGTGTTCGACCACATCAACCAGGTGGACCTTTCCAAGCGTCCGTTCACCCTCACCGGCGACAGCGGCACCTACACCTGCGATTCGCTCATCATCGCCACCGGCGCCTCGGCCAAGTACCTGGGCCTGCCTTCCGAAGAGGCGTTCATGGGCCGCGGCGTCTCCGGCTGCGCGACCTGCGACGGCTTCTTCTACCGCGAGCAGGACGTCTGCGTGGTGGGCGGCGGCAACACCGCCGTGGAAGAGGCGCTCTACCTCTCCAACATCGCCCGCAAGGTGACGCTGGTGCACCGCCGCGACAAGTTCAAGGCCGAGCCCATCCTGGTGGACAAGCTCAATGAGAAGGTCGCCGCCGGCAAGATCGAACTGAAGGTGTTCCACACGCTCGACGAGGTGCTGGGCAACGACGGCGGCGTGACGGGCATCCGCATCAAGAGCACGCTGGACGGCAGCACCCAGGACATCGCGCTGCAGGGCTGCTTCATCGCGATCGGCCATGCGCCCAACACCGGCATCTTCGAGGGCCAGCTGACGCTGGAGAACGGCTACATCGTGACGCAGGGCGGCCTCAAGGGCTTCGCCACGCAGACCAGCGTGCCGGGCGTGTTCGCGGCCGGCGACGTGCAGGACCACGTGTACCGCCAGGCCATCACCAGCGCGGGCACGGGCTGCATGGCCGCGCTCGATGCGCAGCGCTTCCTGGAACAGGAAAGCGTGATCTGACGCCCTGCCCGCACCGCCCGCACGCGCCCACGGGCGTGCGGGCTGGACACTCTTTCGAAGGCCGCGCTATAATGCGCGGCTTTGCTGCATCTTGCGCACCGCTTTCTTGGCGGACCCTGCGCCGCGGCAGATACCAACCGGGTTACCGCCACCCTTTCTGGCGAGGTGAGGCCGCTTGAGGACAGGCTCCGCAATCTACCAGCGGAGCGTGCATGTCCTGCGGCTGTATTTGACAATATCGGAGTGTCCTCATGGCACGCGTCTGCGACGTCACGGGCAAGAAGCCCATGGTCGGGAACAACGTTTCCCACGCCAACAACAAAACCAAGCGCCGGTTCCTCCCGAACCTGCAATACCGCCGTTTCTGGGTCGAGAGCGAAAACCGCTGGGTGCGCCTGCGTGTTTCCAGCGCCGCCCTGCGTCTGATCGACAAGAACGGCATCGATTCCGTGCTCGCCGACCTGCGTGCACGTGGCCAGGCTTAAGGAGTAGCACCATGGCAACCAAAGGCGGACGCGACAAGATCAAGCTGGAATCCACCGCAGGAACCGGCCACTTCTACACCACCACCAAGAACAAGAAGACGATGCCTGAAAAGATGTTGATCATCAAGTTCGATCCCAAGGCTCGCAAGCACGTCGAGTACAAGGAAATGAAGCTGAAGTAAGGCGCCAGCCGCTTCCAGCGCTTTCCCGAAAAGCCGCCCCACCGAGGGCGGCTTTTCTTTTTCCGCGCGTCAAGGCGCGGGATGCTCCGCCGGATGCCCCCAGGGCACGGCCCCGGGGAGATCCGCCATCGCCCTGCCGCCGGCTGCCGCCTCAGGCCGCAGCCCGGCGGCGTCCGTCCTGCCCCTCCGGCAAGGCGCTGCACTGGCCGGCCAGCAGCTCGCCCAGCACCCGGTAGCCTTCCTCCACCGCCGGCGTGAACGGCATGCCGCAGCTCAGCCGCAGGAACCGTTCGTAGCGCCCGGTGTTGGAGAACATCGGGCCGGGGGCCACGCGGATGCCGCGCGCCAGCGCATCGTCGTAGAGCTGCGACGAAGACAGGCCTGCGGGCAGTTCCAGCCACAGGCTGATCCCGCCGGGCGGCAGGCTGAGGCGCGTTCCTGCGGGGAAGTGGCGGGCCACCGCGCGGGCCGACTGCTCCCGCTGCTCCTTGAGCGATGCGCGCATGCGGCGCAGGTGCCGCTCGTACGCGGGCGAGCCCACGGTGCGGGCCGCGAGCAGTTGCGACCATGTCTGCATGTTCCGCGTGCGGGCGAACTTGATCATCTGCACGCGCGCGTTCCAGCGGCCGGCACTCATCCAGCCCTGGCGCAGCCCGGGCGCGAAGCTCTTGCTCAGGGACGCGCAGTAGATCACCTGCCCCGCATCGCCCGGACGGTCCCAGGCCTTGGCGGGGCGCATCGGCTGGGGCGACTCGACGAACTCCCGGTAGATGTCGTCCTCGATCAGGGCGAAGCCGTGCTCCACGCAGAGCGCGACGAGGCGCTCCTTGTGCGCGTCCGGCATGACGCTGCCCTGGGGCATCTGCAGGTGCGGCACCACCACCACGGCCCGGAGCCGCGGCTCGTTGCGGGCCGCGAGTTCCAGCGCCTCGATCGATATGCCGGTGTGGGGGCTGCAGGGAATCTCGAGGGCGCGCAGGCCGCGCACCTCGATCGCCTGCAGGATGCCGAAGAACGTCGGCGACTCGACCGCGATCACGTCGCCGGGCTCGGCCACCGCATCCAGCGCAAGGTTCACGGCCTCCGAGTTGCCGTGGGTGGCACCGATGCCCTCGGGCGCGAGGCTCAGGCCGAAGCTGAGCGCGTGGTGCGCCATGGCCCGCTGGAACTCCGGATGGGTGGACGGGGCGGAGGGGCCGTAGACGAGGATGTCGGGCTGTTCGCGCAGCAGCCGGATCGCGAGGCGGTTGAGCGCCTCGGCATCGAACAGCGCGGGCGCCGGCATGGCACTGCCCAGGTCGAGCGCGGACGGCGCACGGCGGGCTTTCTCCAGGAAGGTGGAGATGCGTTCGTTGATGCCCGCGAACACGTGCGGATCGGGCGGCAGCGGTTCGTGCAGTTCGGGCTCGCGGGCCGCCGGCAGCGAGGCGACGCGGCCGGGAACGGCGGCGAAGTACCCCACCCGCTCGCGCGCCTGCGCGAAGCCCTCGGCTTCCAGGTGGCGCAGCACCTGCAGCGCGGTGGTGAGGCTCACGCCATGGCGCTGGCACAGCTCGCGCACCGACGGCAGGCGCATCCCCGGCTGCAGGCTGCCCGCCGTGATGGCCTGCACGTACAGGCCCGCGATCTGCCGGTAGCGCGGCAGGCCCGCGGCCCGCGCCGCGGATGACAGGGGGAAGGGAGCGACGGAGTCGGTCATGGCGAGGGCACCCCGAGGGGCGCGGAAAGCGAGGAAAGCGGTGCGGTGCCGGCCATCATGCCGCGGCGGCACTCCGCCGCACAGGTACAGACAGGCCCTGCGGGGACCATAACAGAGACGGAAAAACCTGCGCTGTTCCCTTCACCGGCCGGCCCGCCTGTGCCTGCCGCCTTATCCGGGTTGTTCCTAGGATGAAGTCCTGTTCCGCAGCATCCGTCCCGAGGAGAAAACCATGCCGCACGCCGCACGCCACGCCCCTTCCGCCCTCCCCGCCACTCCATCGCCGGCATCCGCGCGCCTGTCGGTGCGCCCTGGCCAGACGCTGCTGGTCTGCCTGCCGCCCGGCGCCTCGCTGGTGGTGGAACAGGGCTGCCTCGCCCTGCGCGCCGGCCCCCTGGTCTGCGGTCAGGTGCTGGCGCCGCACGCCCCCCTGGGACGGCTGGAGGCCGGGCAATGCCGGACGGGCACGGAAGGATCGGGCACGGAGTGGATGGAACTGTCCAACCCGGGGCACACGGCGGCGCATGCCGTGCTGTGGGAGCCGGCGCCCGTGCTGTCGCCGCTGGGGGCGCTGTTCAGGGCCTGCCTGGAACGGCTGGCCGGCGGGACGCGCGCCCTGCAGGAGCGTGGCGGGCAGAGACCTGCCACCTCGGGCCAGCGACAGCAGACGGGAGCCCAGGCCACCACGGTGCGATAACGCCGAACGCAGCCGCAGCCGCAGCGGGCCCTGCCTGCGCGGCAGCAACCTGCCACAGAGGGCTGGAGCGGTCCGGGAGGGTCCGCTCTTGCCGCCTCCGCCCGATCAGGCCTGCGCGGCCCGCAGCCGCAGCGAGAAGTCCCGCAGCGCGGCGACGCCGCTCTCTTCGGCGCGGCGGCACCAGGCCTGGAGATCGGCCGTGAGCTGCTCGCGCGAGTGCGAGGTGTTCAGCCAGAGCTGGCGCAGTTCCTCGCGCATCGTGACCATGGTGTCGAGCACCGGATGGGCGGCACGGGCGCGGGCGAGCTGTTCCAGCGCGCGTGCGGGCACCTTCTCGGCATCGCGGTGCAGCCAGCGGCGCGCGGTGCGCAGCACGGAAACGTCGGCATTGCGGGCCTTGAGCGCGGCGATCTCCTCCTTGCAGGCGCGGCGCACACCGCGCGCATAGCCGGCCATCACTTCGTAGCGGTTGGCGATCAGGGCCTCGAGCGTCTTCTCGTCCGCCACGGGCTTCAAGGCCCCCAGGCGCAGCTTGGGCGGCATCTTGCGCACGGTGGCCCAGCCCAGGCGGCGCAGGATGCTGATGTAGGCCCAGCCGATGTCGAACTCATAAGGCTTGACCGAGAACTTGGCCGAGGTCGGATAGGTGTGGTGGTTGTTGTGCAGCTCCTCGCCGCCGATCACGACACCCCAGGGCACGAGGTTGGTGCTCGCGTCCTGCGCCTCGAAATTGCGGTAGCCCCAGAAATGGCCGATGCCATTGACCACGCCCGCGGCCCAGAACGGGATCCAGAGCATCTGCACGGCCCAGACGGTCGCACCGATCGCGCCGAAGAGCAGCACATTGAGGATGAGCATCAGTGCCACGCCCTGCCAGGCGAACCGGCTGTAGACGTTGCGCTCCACCCAGTCGTTCGGCGTGCCATGGCCGAACTTGGCGATGGTCTCGGCATTGGCGGCCTCGGAGCGGTAGAGCTCGGCGCCGCGCCACATCACGGTATCGAGCCCGCGCGTCTGCGGGCTGTGGGGATCGTCCGCCGTTTCGCACTTGGCGTGGTGCTTGCGGTGCACCGCCACCCACTCCCGGGTGACCATGCCGGTACCGATCCACAGCCAGAAGCGGAAGAAGTGCGAGGGAACGGGCCCGAGATCCACCGAACGGTGGGCCTGGGCGCGGTGCAGGAAGATCGTCACGGCGGCGATCGTGATGTGGGTGGTCGCTAGCGTGTAGAGCACGATCTCCCACCACGACAGGTCCAGCAGGCCGTGGGCCATCCAATCGATGACGGCATGGAGAACGGCCCAGTCGGGAAGGTGCATGGAAAAGCCTTTGGTGAAGCGGACGGGCGATGAACGGCTGCCCCGCACCGTCCAGGCGAGGGCACTTCGCGGATTTTAGAAGCCGATAGGGTGCAAAAGTTGCATAGGAACCGCACGCCGTACGGCTTTTCCTACACTGCCGATGCGGCCGGCCGTTCAACCCTTGCGAGTCCAGACGGCGGCGAAGAAGCCGTCCGTCTGGTGGAGATGGGGCCAGAGCCGCAGATAGCCAGTGTTCGTGGCGCCGCCGCTGCACAGCGATGCGGCATCCTGCACCTTGAGCTGCTCCAGCAGCGCGCCCACGTCTTCCGCCACGAAGTCGGAATGTGCCGCAGTGAAGGCGTCCGCGATACCCTCGTTTTCCTCCGGCAGGATGCTGCAGGTGGCATACACCAGGCGGCCGCCCGGCTTGAGCAGGCGCGCGGCGCTCTGCAGGATGGCGTTCTGCTTGGCGACCAGCTCCTGCACCGCCTGGGGCGACTGGCGCCATTTCAGGTCGGGATTGCGGCGCAGCGTACCCAGGCCGGAGCAGGGCGCATCCACCAGCACGCGGTCGATCTTGCCGGCCAGCCGCTTGATGCGCTCGTCGCGTTCGTGCGCGATCGCGGCGGGATGCACGTTGGAGAGGCCGCTGCGCGCCAGGCGGGGCTTGAGCGCGTCGAGCCGGTGCGCCGAGACGTCGAACGCGTAGAGGCGGCCGGTGCTGCGCATGGCCGCGCCGATGGCGAGCGTCTTGCCGCCTGCGCCCGCGCAGAAGTCCACCACCATCTCGCCGCGCCGGGGCTGCAGCAGCAGCGCGAGAAGCTGCGAGCCTTCGTCCTGTACCTCGATGGCGCCGCGCACGAAGGCGTCCAGCTTGGTGAGCGGCGGCTTGCCGTCCACGCGCAGGCCCCAGGGCGAATACGGCGTGGGCACGGCGGGAATGCCGGCCTTGGCGAGTTCCTTCTGCACGTCGGCGCGCTTGGCATTCAAGTCGTTGACGCGCAGGTCGAGCGGGGCCGGCTGGGCCAGGCTCTCGGCCAGGGTCCAGAAACCGTCGCCCACCTGCCGCTTGAGCGGCTGCACGAGCCATTCGGGCAGGTTGTGGCGGTGGGGCTCCAGCAGGTCCGCCGCCGGCACGGCATCGCACTGGTCGAGCCAGACCTTCTCGGCATCGCTGAGCGCGCTCTTGAGGAAGTCGCGCGGGCCGTGGAAGCCCAGGATGGCGAGGCGCCGCTCGCGCGGACCCGATCCGGAGCGCGCGAGCTGCTCGAACAGCAGCTTCTTGCGCAGCACGGTGTAGGCGGTTTCGGCAAGGGTGGCCCGCTCGCGCGGGCCGAGGGAGCGGTGGTCCCGGAAATAGCGGGACACGACGGCATCGGCGGGGTGTTCGAATTGGAGGGTGAGCCTGACGAGTTCGGCGCAGGCGTCCAGAAGGGCTTTCGGGTGCATGGGGGGATTGTCCCATCCACGCGCCCCGCACGGCCGAAGCCCCGCCGGCCGCGCGCACAATCCGGCCATGCACAGCCCCTCCCATCCCGACGGCGAACTGCCGCCCCTGCATCCCACGCCCCCCGGTCTCTACCGGCACTACAAGGGCATGCTCTACGACGTGGTCGGCACCGCCCGGCACAGCGAGACGCTGGAGCCGATGACGGTGTACCGCGCGCTCTACGGCGAGCGCGGACTGTGGGTGCGGCCCGCGGCGATGTTCACGGAGACGGTGACGATTGACGGACAGGAGCGGCCGCGTTTCGAATTCGTCGGGCCGGCGGCGGACGGGGGCTGACCCCGCCGCCAGCGACGGTCCCCGGCAGCCGCACCACCGAAGAACCGGACGCACCCGAGCCGCCCATGCCATGGGCCGGCCTTTCCGGCACGCTGCGGGGCCGCCCTCCTTCCTCTGCGCAAGGCGTGTGCCGGGAAACCGCGCCGCCAGCGTCCTACAGGCCCGCCCCGCCCTCGCGCCTTACCTTGGAGGCATTCGCGACGCCGCGCTCCGCATGCATCCACCGTGCCGCCCGAGCGCCCGCGCCGTCCGCCCGCCCCGGGCCGTTTCGACACGAGGAAATCCACCATGGACCATCTGCTGCAGGGAATGTTCGGCGAGAAATCGCTCACCAAGGTCGCCGGCATCTATACCGAGCGCGACCAGGCCGCCGCCATGGTCGGCCGCGCGCTGCGGTTGCCCGGCATGCAGCGCACGCAGGTGCGGCTGCTGGGCCCGCAGGATGCGCGTGCTTCCCGCCGCGACCTGGTCGCGCGCAGCCTGGAGCCTGAGCAGGCCGGCATCTTCCGCACCCTGCTGCGCTCGCACCTGGTGACCGGGATCGCCGGCGCGGTGGTGGGCGTGCTCTTCTATGCCTGGCTGCTGCGCGGCGGCCAACCGATGGTGGCGGGCAGTCCCCTGCTGGCCTTCATCGCCATCGTCGGCTTCGCGACCACCTTCGGGCTGATGGCGGGCGGGCTGGTGACGCTGCGCCCGGACCACATCCGGCTGATCTCGCAGGTGCGCTCGTCGCTGCGGGCCGGGTACTGGGCGGTGGTGATCCACCCGACGGACTCGCACCAGGCGCTGGTCTCCCAGGACCTGCTGGAAGGCAGCGGGGCCGAGAAGGTCATCTCCACGCTGTGAGCCAGGAGCGGACGGCGCCCGCCCTCAACGGCCGGCGCCGGCCAGCAGCAGCTGGAGCACGGCGGCCGGATAGATCGCATGCTCCTGCGCCAGCACGCGCGCGGCCAGCACGTCCGCCGAATCGCCCGGCAGCACGGGCACCACGCCCTGGGCCAGGATCGGGCCGGCATCCAGCTCGGGCGTGACGAGGTGCACCGTCGCGCCTGCCACCCTGCAGCCCGCGTCGATCGCGCGCTGGTGGGTGTGCAGGCCGGGAAAGGCCGGGAGCAACGAAGGGTGGATGTTGACCAGCCGCCCCGCGTAGTGCGCCACGAACCCGGGCGTCAGGATGCGCATGAAACCCGCGAGCACCACCAGGGCCGGGTCGTACGCATCGATCCCGGCAGCCAGGGCGGCATCGAATGCCTCGCGCGTGGCATGGGCCTTGTGGTCCACGGCGCCGGTGGCGATGCCCTCCTGCCGAGCCCAGGCGAGACCGGCCGCGTCGGCCCGGTTGCTCAGCACGGCGGCCACGCGCACGCCATGGCGGCCCGCCCAGTCGTGCGCGCGCGCGGCCCGCACGATGGCTGCCATGTTGGAGCCTCCGCCCGAGATCAAAATCACGATGTTCTTCATGGGGCGCGGATTATCGCCGCGTCCCTGTTTCTCCCCTTTCCTGCCCCGCTACCTCACGACCGGACCCGCCATGCCCTTCGATCCCCGCCTGCAGCCCCTCGACGCCGCCGAAGCCCGCGTACTCGGCACCCTGATGGAAAAGGCCCGCACCGTGCCCGACAGCTATCCGCTCACGCTGAACGCGGTGGTGACGGGCTGCAACCAGAAATCGAGCCGCGATCCGGTCACCACGCTGTCGGATGCCGAGGTGCAGGAGGCGTTGGACAGCCTGCGGCGCCGCGCCATGGTGGTGGAGATCGGCGGCCAGCGCACCACGCGCTGGGAGCACAACTTCACGCGTGCGGTCGGCGTGCCCGACCAGTCGGCCGCCCTGCTCGGCCTGTTGATGCTGCGCGGCCCGCAGACGGCCGGCGAGCTGCGCATCAATGCCGAGCGCTGGCACCGCTTCGCGGACATTTCCTCGGTGGAGGCCTTCCTGGACGAGCTGCAGTCGCGCAGCGAGGACAAGGGAGGCCCCCTGGTGGTCCTGCTGCCGCGCGCGCCGGGCGCCCGGGAGCCGCGCTGGACGCACCTGCTCTGCGGGCCCCTGAGCGCTGCTGACATGGCCACGCAGGCCGCCCAGGCCACAGCCTCCGCCTCTTCGGCCTCCTCCGCGCGCACCGCCGACCCGGCGCTGGCCGAGCGCGTGGCGGCACTGGAGGCCGAGGTGGCGGCGCTGCGCGGATCGCTCGCGGCCCTGTGCGGACAGCTCGGGGTGTCGCTCCCCGGACAGCCATAAAAAGCACGACCGTGCTACAAATTGCGGTATCGCGCCGGCCACGTCGGCGCTCACACGGAGACACCGCATGGACCTTGCTTTCACCCCCGAAGAACAGGCCTTCCGCGAAGAGATTCGCGCGTGGGTCCGCGAACACCTGCCGGCCGAAACCGCGCACAAGGTGCACAACGCCCTGCGCCTGACGCGCGACGACCTGCAGGGCTGGGCCAAGATCCTCGGCAAGAAGGGCTGGCTGGGCTTCGGCTGGCCCAAGCAGTTCGGCGGCCCCGGCTGGACGGCCGTGCAGAAGCACCTTTTCGAAGAGGAGTGCGCGCTGGCCGGCGCGCCGCGCATCGTGCCGTTCGGCCCGGTGATGGTGGCACCGGTCATCATGGCCTTCGGCTCGCCCGAGCAGCAGCAACGCTTCCTGCCGGGCATCGCGAGCGGCGAAGTCTGGTGGAGCCAGGGCTACAGCGAGCCCGGCTCGGGCTCGGACCTCGCCAGCCTCAAGACGCGCGCCGAGCGCCGCGGCGACAAGTACATCGTCAACGGCCAGAAGACCTGGACCACGCTCGGCCAGTACGGCGACTGGATGTTCAACCTCGTGCGCACCAGCACCGAGGGCAAGCCGCAGACCGGCATCAGCTTCCTGCTGCTGGACATGAAGTCGCCGGGCGTCACCGTGCGGCCGATCAAGCTGCTGGACGGCGAGTGCGAGGTCAACGAGGTGTTCTTCGACAACGTCGAAGTGCCGGCCGAGAACCTGATCGGCGAGGAGAACAAGGGCTGGACCTACGCCAAGCACCTGCTCTCCCACGAGCGCACCAACATCGCCGACGTGAACCGCAGCAAGCGCGAGCTGGAGCGCTTGAAGCGCATCGCCAGGACCGAGGGCGTGTGGGACGACACGCGCTTCCGCGACCAGATCGCGCTGCTCGAAGTGGATATCGTGGCACTGGAAATGCTGGTGCTGCGCGTGCTGTCGGCCGAGAAGTCGGGCAAGAACTCGCTCGACATCGCCGGCCTGCTGAAGATCAAGGGCAGCGAAATCCAGCAGCGCTATGCCGAACTCATGATGCTCGCCGCCGGGCCCTATTCCCTGCCCTTCATCGAGGAGGCCATGGAGGCGGGCTGGCAGGGCGATGCAGCCATGGGCGCGCTGGGAGGCTACCCGGGCGGCACGGTGGCGAACGCGCCGCTGGCATCGACCTACTTCAACCTCCGCAAGACCACGATCTACGGGGGGAGCAACGAAGTCCAGCGAAACATCGTCGCTCAGACGGTGCTGGGCTGACTTTTCTTCCCGGGGGAGCGACGATGTTTCGCTGGCGCGATGACGCACGGCTCCCCCGTGCCCCCTCCGCGAGGGGGTTCCAGCATGAGCTTCGCTGATCTTTGAGGGGGTGGCATGAGCGCTCTGCCCCATCGGCTTTAGGAGACGAACATGGATTTTGATTTTTCCGATGACCAGCAATCTTTGCGCGATGCGGTGCGGCGCTGGGTGGACAAGGGCTATACGTTCGAGCGGCGCCGCGGCATCGTGGCGGCGGGCGGTTTCGACCGGGCGGCGTACGGCGAACTGGCGGAGCTGGGCCTGACGGCGCTGACGGTGCCGGAGGCGCACGACGGGCTGGGCCAGGGCGCGGTGGATGCGATGGTGGCCATGGAAGAACTGGGCCGCGGCATCGTGCTGGAGCCGCTGGCGCAGACCTTCGTGGCGAGCGGCGTGCTGGCGCAGTGCGCGCCGGACGCCGTGCAGGCCGCGTGGCTGCCGCGGATCGCGAGCGGCGAGGCGCTGGTGGTGCTGGCGCACCAGGAGCGCAAGGCGCGCTACCGGCTGGACGTGTGCGAAGCCCAGGCCACCGGCTCGGGCGACGGCATCACGGTGTCGGGCACCAAGAGCCTCGTGCCCGCGGGCGACCAGGCCGATGCGTTCCTGGTGCCGGCGCAGCACCAGGGCCGCATCGCGCTCTTCGTCATCGAACGCAGTGCCCAGGGCGTGGCCACGCGCGGCTACGTGACGCAGGACGGCAGCCGCGCCGCGGAGGTGCGGTTCGACGGCGCGCCGGCGACGCTGGTCGCGGAAGACGGGCTGGCGGCACTCGAGCTCGCGGTGGACATCGGCATCGCCGCGGCCTGCGCCGAGGCCGTGGGCGTGATGGACCAGACCGTCGCGCTCACCGTGGACTACATGAACCAGCGCAAGCAGTTCGGCGTGCCGATCGCGAGCTTCCAGGCGCTGCGCCACCGCGTGGCCGACATGAAGATGCAGCTGGAACTGGCGCGCTCGATGAGCTACTACGCCAGCCTGAAGCTCGGCGCGCCGGCCGACGAGCGCCGCCGCGCGCTCGCACGCGCCAAGGTGCAGCTGGGCCAGTCGATGCGCTTCGTGGGCCAGCAATCGGTGCAGCTGCACGGCGGCATCGGCGTGACCGACGAATACATCGGCAGCCACTACTTCAAAAAGCTCACGCAGCTGGAAATGACCTGGGGCGACACGCTGCACCACCTGGGCGAGGTGTCGGCGCGCATGCAGGAGACGGCCGGCGTTTTCGCCTGAAGGCACGCAAACCAAAGCGCCACCCGCACCATTGCATGCATGGCGCTGCATTGACCGGCTCGGCCGTGGCCCGCAGAGTGCGAGCTCCCTCACCCAAGGAGCTTCGCACATGCGTTTTCCTCACCGCACGCCGGGCCTGACCCGGCTGGTATCCGCCGCCCTGCTCTCCGCGGCCTCCGCCTTCGCACAGCCCTCCCTGCCGCAGGCGCTGGGCCGCCAGGCCGCGCCGGCCTCGCCCGCCCGCGAGGTCGTGGCCTACTTCACGTCCTGGGGCATGTACGACCGCGGCTACACGGTCAAAGACCTCGCCGCGCAGCCTGCCCTGCAGTGGCTCACGACCATCAACTACGCCTTCGGCAACGTGCAGCCCGCGAATGCGGACGGCACCGGCGCGATCGGCTGCCAGCTCGGCGACGCCTGGGCCGACGTGGAGCGCCCCTGGACGGCGCAGGAGAGCGTCGACGGCGTCGCGGTGGACGAGAGCCAGCCGCTGCGCGGCAACTTCCAGCAGCTGCGCGCGCTCAAGCGCAGCCACCCGGATTTGCGGCTGGTGGTCTCGCTGGGCGGCTGGAACGGCTCCAAGTGGTTCTCCGACGCGGCCCTGACCGAGGCATCGCGCCGCACGATGGTCAAGTCGTGCATCGACCTCTTCATCCGCGGCCGCACCGATCCCGCGCATAAGGGCGACGGCGACGGCCCTGCCGCCGGCCTGTTCTCGGGCATCGACCTGGACTGGGAATTCGTCGCCGCCGAAGGCGCGCCCGGCAACATCGTGCGCCCGGAAGACACCCGGAACTTCACGCTCTTGCTGCAGGAGTTCCGCCGCCAGCTCGACGCCATCGACCCGTCGCTGCGCCTGACCGTCGCGGCGCCGTCACCGAAGGACGCCAGCAGCAAGCTCGAGCTGCCGGCCATCGCCCGCACGGTGGACTTCATCAACCTCATGACCTACGACATGCACAACTCGCTGGAGCTGCGCGCCAATTTCCATGCGGCGCTCCTGCCCAGCCCGCGCGATCCGGACCGCGCCGAGGGGCTGACCGTGGTGGAAACCGTCGAACGCTATCTGAAGGCGGGCGTTCCGGCGTCCCAGCTCGTGCTGGGCATCCCGCTCTATTCGCGCGGCTGGACGGGGCTGCCGGCGACGAACGACGGCCTCTACCAGATGTCGACGGGCCCGGCCCCGGGCACCTACGAGAGCAGCTTCGAGGACTACCGCAACCTGATCAAGAAGCAGGGATACACGCGGCACTGGGATGCCTGGTCCCGCTCCGCGTGGCTCTTTGACGGCACCACGTTCTGGACGCTGGACGGCCCGGAGAGCGTGCGCGACAAGACCCTTCTGGTGAAGCTCGGCGGGCTGCGCGGCGTGATGTTCTGGGAACTCTCGAACGACGACGGCGTGCTGGTGGACCTCGCCGGCCGCGAACTGTCGGGCCGCCGCTGAAACCGGCCCGCGGCGCTGCGGGCGAATCCGGGATAATCCCGTGATTCCCTGCAGCCGGGCCCCGTGCCCGGCTCTCTATTTTCAGCACGAGACATGAGCGCCACTGCAACCCCCACCGACCCGAACCGCCAACACCTCGAAACGGCGCGCGAGCAGATCTCGCGCGGCGAACTGCAGCAGGCCGCGCTCACGCTGAACCAGGCGCAGCGCACACTGCCGAACGATCCGCGGGTGTTCATGCTCGCGGGTCTCATGGCCGAAAAGGCGGGCAACATTCCGAAGGCCTTCGACGGACTGCGCCGCGCCGTGACCCTGGCACCCGAGTGGGCACCCGGCCAGCTCGAGTTCGCCCTGCTGCATGCGCGCCAGAACCAGCTGCGCGAGGCCGTGGAGCTGGCCGAGAAGCTGGCCCTGACCCATCCGAACGATCTCGTGGTGCTCGCAGGCGTGGTGGACATCGCCCACCGCGCGGGCCACCTCGACATGGCCGTTCGCCACCTGCGCCGGGGCCTGGTGCTGGTGCCGGGCGACGTGCAGCTGCGCCGCCTGCTCGCGCGTGATCTGGGTGACCAGGGCAACCATGGCGAGGCGCTGGAAACCTGGGGCGCGCTCATCGACGAGAACCCGCAGGATGCGGAGTCCCGCCTCGGCCGCGTGAAGGCCTGCATCGCCGCCGGCAAGCCGGCACAGGCCGTGGCCGACACCACGGCGCTGATGGAACTCGCGCCCGGCGACTCGGTGGTGGCCTACTACACCGCCATCGCCCACGGCGTCACGCCGCAGCACCAGCCGCCGGAACTGCACCGCGCGATGTTCGACAGCCTCGCAAGCCTCTACGACCAGCACATGGTCGCCGGCCTCAAGTACAAGCTGCCGAAGATCGCCGCGGAGAAGATCCTCGCGCGCTACCCCGACAAGCACCTCAACGTGCTGGACCTGGGCTGCGGCACCGGCCTGCTGGGCGTGTGCCTGGGCCGCCTCGACGGCTTCCTCATCGGCGTGGACATTTCCATGAAGATGATCGAGCAGGCGGCGCGCCACAACGTGTACGACCGCTTCCACAACGCGAACCTGCTGGACGCGCTGCGCGACACGCCCGACTCCACCTACGAGGTGGTGGCGGCGCTGGACGTGTTCATCTATGCGGGCGATCTCACGGACACCGTGCCCGACGCCTTCCGGCTGATCGTGCCGCACGGCGACCTCCTCTTCTCGTGCGAGGCCGCACCCGAAGACGGTCCCGACCTCGTGCTGCAGGCCAATGGCCGCTACGCCCACAAGCGCAACCACGCCATGGCCGTGTGCCGCGAGGCGGGCTTCACGTCCGTGGAAATCGAAGACCTCGTGCTGCGCTACGAAGGCGACCAGCCCGTACAGGGCTTCCTCGTCAGCGCGCGCAAGTAAGAGACAGGAAGAAGAGAGCCAGCCGGGCCGCTCAGGTCCGGAACACGTCCACCGCCCGCACGAGTTGTGCAGCCTGCTGCTGCATGGACCGGGCGGCGGCCGCGCTCTGCTCCACCAGCGCGGCATTCTGCTGCGTGCCCCGGTCCATCACGACCACCGCTTCGCCGACCTGGGCGACACCGTCGCTCTGGGCGCTGCTGGCGGCGCTGATCTCGCTCATCAGGCCGGTCACGCGCTGGATCGCGGAAACCACCTCCGCCATGGTGGTCCCGGCCTTGTCCACGAGGTGCGATCCCTCGCCCACGCGCTCGACGCTGGCGCCGATCAGCCCCTTGATCTCCCGCGCGGCCTCGGCGCTGCGCTGGGCCAGCGCCCGCACCTCGCCGGCCACCACGGCGAAGCCCCGGCCCTGCTCGCCGGCGCGCGCTGCCTCCACCGCCGCGTTGAGCGCCAGGATGTTGGTCTGGAACGCGATGGAATCGATCACCCCGATGATGTCCGCGATCTTGCGGCTGGACTCGTTGATGCCGTGCATGGTCTGCACGACCTCGGCCACGACCTCGCCGCCGCGCACGGCCACCTGGCTGGCGCTCAGGGCCAGCTGATTGGCCTGGCGGGCGCTGTCGGCGTTCTGGCGCGAAGAGGCGCCCAGATGCTCCATCGATGCAGCCGTCTCCTCCAGCGCCGCGGCCTGCTGCTCGGTGCGGGCCGACAGATCGTTCGTGCCCGCGGAAATTTCCACGGAGGCCTGGGAGACGGTGTCGGCGGACTGCCGGACCTGCCCGATCACCTGCGCCAACTGCAGCCTCATGGCCGCCAGATGGTGGATCAGGCTGGAGGTGTCGCCGGTGCGGGCCGAGAACGTCTCGCGCAGGTCGCCGGCGGCGATCTGGCGTGCGATCGCCGCCGCCTGCGCAGGGTCGCCCCCGAGCTGGCGCAGCACCGAGCGGATCATCCCCCAGCCGAGCGCCACCCCGAGCGCCGTGCCGGCCACGATCAGCACGGACACCGCGAGGAGCGTGCGGTCGACGGATTCCGCGACGCTCTCCGTCTCGCCTTGCGCCTGCTGCTCCTGCAGCTTGCCGGCCTCCAGCAGCAGGTTGCGCACCTCGACGTGCAGGCGATCGGTGGAGGTGTTGAGCTCGGCCATCGCCGCTTCGGCATCGCCAGCCCGGGCGGCCTCCTGCAACTTCGCCACGGAGGCCTTGTAGCGGCTCCAGGTGTCCGCCAGCTTCTGCCCGGTCGCACGCAGTTCCGTGCTGGAGTCCGGCTGCCGCAGCAGGCCGATGGCATCGAGCACCGCCTGCTCCGACTGCTGGTTGAGGGAGAGCGTTTCCTCGCGGGATTTCGCGTCCGTCTTGAGGATGAATGGATACATGCGGCGGAAGTGCACCGCCGCCTGCCGCCCCCCATCCACCACCTTGCGCAATGGCACCACGGAGTGGGTGAACATCTCCCGCTGCGCCACGCTCACATGGCGCAGCTGCACCAGGCCCGTCACCCCCACGAGCAGCAGCACCACCAAAAGAAAAGCCACGAGCGCAGTCAGTTTCTGTGCCAGTGTGAGGGATCGCGCGAGGGGCATGGACATCTCCAAAACTGCAACTCATCCGTGCAGATTCCGCATCCTGCCAGAGATGTAATAAATTATTTCATCTTCGACAAAAAATAATCGGCATGCCTGCCATTCGCCTTCTGCATGCATTCAGCGCCCGGCGCCAGGGCTGCGAGGCCCCGCCGCGCCTGGGATTCAGAAACCGAGCGCATGCGGCAGCCAGGTGGAGATGGCGGGCACGAAGGTCAGCAGCGCCAGCACGATCAGGTGCGCCACCAGGAACGGCGGCAACTCGCGCGTGAGCGCCGCTAGCGGCACCTTGGTGGCCACCGAGGTGACGAACAGTAACCCGCCCACGGGCGGCGTGATCATGCCGAGCGTGAGGTTGACGATCACCACCATCGCGAAATGGATCGGGTCGATGCCCAGGGCGCTGGCGATCGGCGCGAGGATGGGCACCAGGATCATCACGCCGGGCAGCGGCTCCATGAAGATGCCGAAGAGCAGCAGCAGGATGTTCACCGCGATCAGGAAGGTGACGGGCGACAGGTCCCAGCCGACGATGGTCTGCGCGAGCTGCTGCGGAATGCCTTCGATGGTGAGCACCCAGGCGAAGGCGGCCGAGGCCGCCACCACCAGCAGCACCGAGGCCGTGAGCAGCGCCGAGCGCGCCGCGATGTGCGGCAGCGCCTTCCACTCCAGCGTGCGGTAGATCCACTTGCCGCACACCAGCGCGTAGAACACCGCCACCACCGAGGCTTCGGTGGGCGTGAAGATGCCGAAGCGGATGCCGACCAGGATCAGCACCACCAGCATCAGCGCGGGAATGGCGCGGATGCTGTTGGAGAGCATTTCGCGGCCCGTGGGGCGCGGCTCGCGCGAGCGGTAGTCGCGCTGCACGCAGACGCGCCAGTTGACGATCGCCATCGCCAGCGCGATGAGGATGCCCGGAGCGAAGCCCGCGATGAAGAGCCCGCCCACCGAGACCTGCTCGTCCTGCAGCGCGTAGATGATCATGATGATCGAGGGCGGGATGATCGGCCCGACGATGGCGGTGCTGGCCGTGAGCGCGGCCGCGTAGGCGCGTGAATAGCCGGCCTTGTCCATCATCTTGACCATCATCGAGCCCGGGCCGGCCGCGTCCGCCAGGGCCGAGCCGGAAATGCCCGAGAAGAGCGTGAGCGAGAGGATGTTGGCATGCCCGAGGCCGCCGCGCAGGTGCCCGACGAATTGCGCCGCGAAGCGCAGCAGCACCACGGTGAGCGCGCCGCCGGACATGATCTCGGCCGCGAGGATGAAGAAGGGCACGGCCATCAGCGGGAAGCTGTCGATGCCCGTGAACATCTCCTTGAAGACGATGAGCTGCGGATAGCGGCCGCCGACGAAGACGGCGATGGAGGCCGACATCGCCAGCGCGAAGGCGACCGGGAAACCCAGCGCCATCAGCACGATGGCGGAAACGAAAAGGGTGAGGGCCATGGCGTCAGTTCCTTGTGCGTGCGCGGGCCGTCACAGCGAGGCCGCCGATTCGGCGTCCATCTCGTCGGATTCGACGTAGCGCCCGCCCAGCACGTAGCCGCGGGCCATGAACAGCAGGTGCACGAACAGCAGCACGAAGCCCGCGGGCATGGCCGCGTAGATCCATGCGAACGGAATGTCGGTGGCCGGCGTGGTCTGGAAGCGCGTGGCCCAGACGTACTGCACCGAGAACCATGCCATCGCGAGGAAGAACACGCCCAGCGCCACCACGATGAAGGCCCGCAGGGCCCGCGCGCCGCGCTCGCCGGCGACGTGGTGCAGGTTGTCGATCGCCACGTGCCCGCCGAAGCGCAGCACCAGCCCCGCCCCCAGGAAGGTGCCCCAGATCATCAGGTGGCGCGCCACCTCCTCGGCCCAGACGATGGAATCGCCGGTGGTGTAGCGCAGCACCACGTTGGCGAAGACGATGCAGGCCATGGCCAGCAGCAGGAGGATGAGGAGCCAGCGGTTGCAGGCCACGAGGGCGCGCTCGAAGCGTCGGAGCATGGGCGGTGGAAGCGGAAGGGAGGATGGAAAAAGGAATCCGGCCGGACGGCGCGTGGCCGCCAGGGGCTGCTCGAGGGACCGGGCGTGAGCGGTGCAGCCAGGGGGGCCGGTGCACCGCACCGGCGGTCACCGACCGGGTGGCACGCAAGGCGGCAGGCTCGCGCCGCCCTGCGCATCGCGGTGGCTTACTTGGCGCCGGTGATCTGGTCGAGCGTCTTCTGGCCGAACTTGGCGGCGTACTGCTTGTAGGCGGGCTCCAGGGCCTTCTGGAAGGCGGCCTTGTCCACCGATTCCTCCACCTGCATGCCGGCGGCCTTGACCTCAGCCAGGCCCTTTTGCTCGACGTCGTCCACGAACTTGCGGGAGGCCTGTGCGCCGGCCTTGGCGCCCTGCGTGAAGGCGGCCTTCTGCGCATCGTTCAGGCTGCCCCAGAAGTTGGGCGAGACGATGAGCGCCATCGGGGCGTACACGTGGCCGGTGAGCGAGAGGTACTTCTGCACCTGCGGCAGCTTGGCCGAGACGATCACCGACATCGGGTTCTCCTGCCCGTCGATCGTGCCCTGCTGCAGCGCGCCGATCACCTCGGGCCAGGACATCGGCGTGGGCGAGGCGCCGAGCGTGCGGAAGGCGGTGATGTGGACCGGGTTCTCCGTCACGCGGATCTTCAGGCCCTTGAGATCGGCGGGCGTCTTCACCGGGTGCTTGTTGTTGGTGAGGTGGCGGAAGCCCTGCTCGCCCCAGGCCAGCGCGATCAGGCCGCGCTTCTGGAACTTGCCCAGCAGGTCCTGGCCGAAGGCGCCGTCGAGCACGCCGCGGGCATGGGCCGTGTCGCGGAACAGGAAGGGGATGTCCACCACGCCGACGTCGGGCACGAAGTTGCTCAGGGCGCCGGTGGAGACGATCACCGCCTCCACAGTGCCGAGCTGCAGGCCCTCGATCAGCTCGCGTTCGCCGCCGAGCGCGCTGGAGGGGAACTGCTTGAACTTGAAGGCGCCGTTCGTGCCCTTCTCCACCGTGTCGGCCCAGGCCTGCGCGGCCGCACCGTAGTGCGAATTGACGGCCAGGGCATAGCCCAGCTTCACTTCCTTGCCCTGCTGGGCGTGCGCGGCACCGGCGCCGAGGCCGGCGACGGCGGCCAAGCAAGCCGCGGCGACGGAGGCCAGGCCGTGGCGGCGCAGGGTTCCGGCCGCCGACAGGGACGCGGAAGGCACGGAGGGAGCGAAGGCGGAATCGGCGGCGTGGCGCATGGGTTCGGTGTCCGGTGAGAAGGGAAGAGGGAACGAAAAAGACGAGGAAACGGAAGCGGAAACGGGAACGGGCCCGGCAGGCGGGGCCGCCGGTGAAGGGCGGCGCGCCGCAGGGGCGGCCGGCGATTATGGCGGCGGCCACGGCCGCCGCGGAAGCGGGAATGCCCTGAGCACGCCACCGTGCGCGCACCGCCCGCGTGGCGGAACCGCGCCGCCGGCCGGCACGGACGACCCGATGCGGCCGCCAACGGATCAGCTCAGCAGCCGGGAGGATTTCGGCACGTGCGCCATGAGGAACTCCATCTGGTCGGCGAGGATGCGCCGGTTGCGCAGGATGAAGTCTTCCCAGAGGCTGGGCACGTAGGGGGTGTAGAGCAGCGGCATGTGGGCCTGCTCGGGCGTGCGCGGGCCCTTCCGGTGGTTGCAGGCGCGGCAGGCGGTGACCACGTTCATCCAGTGGTCCTCGCCATTGCGCGCGAAGGGCACGATGTGCTCGCGCGTGAGGTCTTCCTCGTAGAAGTGGCCGCCGCAGTAGGCGCAGACGTTGCGGTCGCGGGCGAACAGCTTGGCGTTGGTGAGCGCGGGCCGCAGGCCGAAGGGGTTGATGCCCGGGACGCCCTTGGTGCCGATGATGCTGTTGACCTCGATCACCGACTGCTCGCCCGTGAGCGCGTTGTGCCCGCCGCGGAACACCGCGATCGGCCCGCCGGACTCCCAGCGCACCTCGCCCGCGGCATAGTGCGTGACCGCCTGTTCGAGCGAAATCCACGATTGCGGCAGCCCCTGGGCCGACAGCTTCAAGACCTTCACAACACCCTCCTTGCAACACGACAAGATTCGGAACGCTGATGTCTCGCGGGCCACCCGCGGGGGCCCGTGCCGCACAATATACTCCCAAATCATGACGGATTGGCGGCCAGCGCTTGGCGCACCTGCGTGGCACGCTATCAAAAACCTAGCATTCCGATGAAGATCTTCCGAGGCCTCCACCACCCCGGCATCGCTCCAGCCTGCGCGGTCACCATCGGCAATTTCGACGGCGTGCACCGCGGCCACCAGGCCATGCTGGCGCTGCTCGCGAGCGAAGCCGCGCACCGCGGCGTGGAGAGCTGCGTGCTCACCTTCGAGCCCCATCCGCGGGACTACTTCGCCAGCGCCCTCAAGCGGCCCGAGCTGGCGCCCGCGCGCATCGGCACGCTGCGCGACAAGCTCGAGGAACTGCAGCGCTGCGGCGTGCGGCAGGCCGTGGTGCTGCCCTTCAACGAGCGGCTGGCACGCCAGTCGCCCCAGGCCTTCATCGACGACGTGCTGGTGCACGGGCTGGGTGCGCGCTACGTGCTGGTGGGCGATGACTTCCGCTTCGGCGCGCAGCGCGCGGGCGACTACGCCATGCTGGACGCCGCGGGACGCGAGCGCGGCTTCGACGTGGCGCGCATGAACAGCTACGAAGTTTCCTACCCCCACGCTCCGCGCTCCGCGTCGTCGCTGCCCCCCGAGGGGGCGGGTCCCGCCTTGGGGCGGCCCGGCGGCGGTCCCGGCCTCCGCGTCTCCAGCTCGGCCGTGCGCGAGGCGCTGGCCCGCGGCGACATGGAGGCCGCCGCCGCGCTGCTGGGCCGGCCCTACGCGATCAGCGGGCACGTGGTGCACGGGCGCAAGCTCGGCCGTGCGCTGGGCGCGAGTACCGAGGGCGCGGGCGACGGCTTCCGCACGCTGAACCTGCGCTTCGCCCACTGGAAGCCCGCGGCCTCCGGCATCTTCGTGGTGCAGGTGCACGGCCTGTCGGACCGCCCGCTGCCCGGCGTGGCGAACCTGGGCGTGCGCCCCTCGCTCGATCCTCAGGATGCCAACGGCGGCCGCGTGCTGCTGGAGACCCATTGCCTGGAGTGGCCCCGCCCGCTCGGCACGGAAGAGGCCTACGGTAAAATCGTGCGCGTGGAACTCCTGCACAAACTGCACGACGAGCTGAAGTACGACAGCCTCGACGCCCTCACCGCCGGCATCGCCCGGGATTGCGAGGACGCGCGGGCGTATTTCGCGTCCACCCCGGCGGCCAGCTACACGGAAACCCGCCGCCAGACCACGCGCGACCGAATTTGACGCCGGCGCGGGCCCCGCACCGGCCGGGCCCGCATCCGCCGCACCTTCGCACCCGTGCCGCGCCCTGCGGCGCAGCCTCCCCCTCTTCCGTTCATCCGTCCCATTCCGCCCTGGCGGCCCCGGCATCCGCCGGCAGCCAGGCACACCCTGCCCAGCCATGTCCGACACCACGCATTCCGCCCCCGACGCCAGCCCCGGCACCGACTACCGCGCCACGCTGAACCTGCCCGACACCTCCTTTCCGATGCGCGGCGACCTGCCCAAGCGCGAGCCGGGCTGGGTGAAGGAGTGGGAGGACAAGGGCATCTACAAGAAGCTGCGCGACGCGCGCTGCGGCGCCCCGAAGTTCATCCTGCACGACGGCCCACCCTACGCCAACGGCCAGATCCACATGGGCCATGCGGTGAACAAGATCCTCAAGGACATGATCACCAAGGCGCGCCAGCTGGAAGGCTTCGACGCGCTCTACGTGCCGGGCTGGGACTGCCACGGTCTGCCGATCGAGAACGCGATCGAGAAGAAGCACGGCCGCAGCCTCTCGCGCGACGACATGCAGGCGAAGAGCCGCGCCTTCGCCACCGAGCAGATCGCGCAGCAGCTGGGCGACTTCCAGCGCCTGGGCGTGCTGGGCGAATGGGACAACCCCTACAAGACGATGAACTTCGCCAACGAGGCCGGCGAGCTGCGCGCGTTCAAGCGCGTGATCGAGCGCGGCTTCGTGTACCGCGGCCTCAAGCCCGTGTACTGGTGCTTCGATTGCGGCTCGTCGCTGGCCGAATTCGAGATCGAATACCAGGACAAGAAGAGCACCACGCTGGACGTGGCCTTCAAGGCCCATGATCCGCAGGCGCTGGCGGCCGCCTTCGGCCTGCCGGCCCTGGCGCGCGACGCCTTCATCGTGATCTGGACCACCACGGCCTGGACCATTCCCGCCAACCAGGCGCTGAACCTGAACCCGGAGATCCGCTTCGCGCTGGTCGAGACCGAGCGCGGCCTGCTGGTGCTGGCCGAGCCGCTGGTCGAGTCGTGCCTGCAGCGGTACGGGCTGGAGGGCCGCGTGCTCGCCACCGCGCCCGGCCAGGCGCTCGGCGGGCTGGAGTTCGAGCATCCGCTGTACGACGTGGCGGGCGAGGACGGCAGCTTCGGCTACCGCCGCCTCGCGCCCGTGTTCCTCGCCGACTACGCCACGGCCGACGACGGCACCGGCATCGTGCACTCCTCGCCCGCCTACGGCCTGGAGGATTTCAACTCCTGCCGCGCCAACGGCATGGCGCTGGACGAGATCCTCAACCCCGTGCAGGGCAACGGCACCTACGCGGCCGACTTCCCGCTCTTCGGCGGCCAGCACATCTGGAAGGCCGTGCCCGTCGTCATCGAGGCGCTGCGCAGTGCCGGCCGCCTGATGGCGACCAAGGACATCGTCCACAGCTACCCGCACTGCTGGCGCCACAAGACGCCCGTGATCTACCGCGCCGCCGCCCAGTGGTTCATCCGCATGGACGAAGGCGAAGGCGTGTTCACCAAGGACAAGGCGCCCAAGACCCTGCGCCAGACGGCGCTGGAAGCCATCGAGCACACCAGCTTCTACCCCGAGAACGGCAAGGCGCGCCTGCACGACATGATCGCCAACCGGCCCGACTGGTGCATCTCGCGCCAGCGCAGCTGGGGCGTGCCGATCCCGTTCTTCCTGCACAAGGATTCGGGCGAGCTGCATCCGCGCACCATGGAGATCCTCGACCAGGCGGCCGACATCGTCGAGGCCGGCGGCATCGAGGCCTGGAGCCGCGTGACGGTGGAAGAGATCCTCGGCGCCGAGGATGCGCCCCACTACACCAAGAGCACCGACATCCTGGAGGTGTGGTTCGACTCGGGCTCCACCTTCTTCCACGTGCTGCGGGGCACGCACCCGGGCGTGCACCACGACAGCGGCCCCGAGGCCGACCTGTATCTGGAAGGCCACGACCAGCACCGCGGCTGGTTCCATTCGTCGCTGCTGCTGGCCTGCGCGCTGTACGACCGCGCGCCCTACCGCGGCCTGCTCACCCACGGCTTCACGGTGGACAGCCAGGGCCGCAAGATGAGCAAGTCGCTCGGCAACGGCATCGATCCGCAGGAGATCAACAAGAAGCTGGGCGCCGAGATCATCCGCCTGTGGGTGGCCGCGAGCGACTATTCGGGCGACATCGCGGGCGACGACAAGATCCTCGCGCGCGTGGTGGATGCCTACCGCCGCATCCGCAACACGCTGCGCTTCCTGCTGGCCAACGTGAGCGACTTCGACCCGGCCACGGACGCCGTGCCGTTCGAGCAGATGCTGGAGATCGACCGCTACGCGCTCACGCGCGCCGCGGAGTTCCAGGCCGAGGTGCTGGCGCACTACCAGGTCTACGAGTTCCACCCGGTGGTCTCGAAGCTGCAGCTCTACTGCTCGGAAGACCTGGGCGGCTTCTACCTCGACGTGCTGAAGGACCGGCTCTACACCACGGCCCCCAAGAGCCTCGCGCGCCGCAGCGCGCAGACGGCGCTCTGGCACATCACGCACGCGATGCTGCGCTGGATGGCGCCCTTCCTGTCGTTCACGGCGGAAGAGGCCTGGAAGGTGTTCGGCAGTTCCGAGAGCATTTTCCTGGAAACGTATTCCGACCTGCCGCGCGCCGAGGGGGCGCTGGTCGCCAAGTGGTCGCGCATCCGCGCGCTGCGCGATGCGGTGAACAAGGAGATCGAGACGCTGCGCGCGGCCGGCCAGGTGGGCGCGTCGCTGCAGGCCGTGGTCACGCTCACGGTGCCTCCGGAGGACCATGCGCTGCTGGCGAGCCTGGGCGACGACCTGAAGTTCGTCTTCATCACGTCCGCGATCGAACTGGCCTCGGGCGACGCCGTGGGCATCGCGGCGCGGCCCAGCACCGATGCCAAATGCGAGCGCTGCTGGCACTACCGCGCGGACGTGGGCCACGATGCGGCGCACCCGACGCTGTGCGGCCGCTGCACCAGCAACCTGTTCGGTGCCGGCGAGCACCGGGAGCACGCGTGATGGCGGCCCGCGGCAACACGGCGGCGGGCGGCGGCGCCCTCTGGCCCTGGCTGGCCTGGGCGCTGCTGCTCCTGGTGGCCGACCAGTTCACCAAGACGCTGATCCTGGGCTATTACCGCCTGGGCGATGCGACCTACATCACCAGCTTCTTCAACATCGTGCGGGCGCACAACACCGGCGCGGCGTTCTCGTTCCTGGCGGATGCGGGCGGCTGGCAGCGCTGGGTGTTCACCGGCATCGGCGTGGCGGCGGCGCTCTTCATCGTCTGGCAACTGCGCGCGCACCCGGGGCAGAAGCTCTTCTGCTTCGCGCTCTCCAGCATCCTGGGCGGCGCCATCGGCAACGTGGTGGACCGCATGATGCACGGCTACGTGGTGGATTTCCTCGACTTCCACGCGCGCGGCTGGCACTTCCCGGCCTTCAACCTGGCGGACTCGGCGATCACGGTGGGCGCGGCCTGCCTGATCATCGACGAGCTGCGGCGGGTGCGGCGCGGGTCCTGAACCGAGCCCCCGGCGCGGCCGGCATCAGAAGGTGTAGTGCCCGGCGTCCAGCGCTTCCTGATCGTCGCGACGGCGCCGCTCGCGCGCGGCCTCGATGGCATCCAGCGGCCGGGGAGCGCGGAAGAACAGCGGCCCGGGAATGCCTTTTTCGGCCAGGTATTCGCCCAGCTCCCTCATGCGGCCCTGCAGGTCGCGCAGGGTCCGGTCGATCCGGGCCGCATCGGCCTCGCTGAACTGCGCCCGCTCGGCCTGGAGCGCCTTCAGCCGGGCGATTTTCCTCTTCAGTGCCAGGCCGTTGGCTTGGTGCGTCCGCGAGCCGTCGGGATGGAAGTCCAGCACGATCCCTTCCGCATCCAGTGAGCGGATGGGACGCGGCGAAAGAACGGCCGCGGACGTGCGCGGCGGCGCATCGGCGCGCGGACTGCCCGCGGGCACCTCCATGTCCGCGTCGGAATCGGCCGCTTCGGCAAGCTCCGTGGGCGCGTCCACGAAGGCGTCCTCGTCGATGTCCGGATCGGCGTCGGCAGCCCCGCTGGAGGCAGCGCCCGCCGCCGGCACGGGAGCGGGCGCCTGGGTGCGGCCCAGGTGCGCCTGCATGGACCGCAGGGCGTCCTGCGACTCCTGGAACACCGCGTTCAGGTCCAGCGCAGCGGCCTCGGCCCACGATGCGTAGCGTGCCGGGTCCGCGTGCCCATCCAGCATGCCGACCTGGACGCGCAGTTCCGCCTGGGTCTGCAGCGCGGCCTCGCGGGTGCCCAGCATTTTCTGCAGCCGCGCGACCCGGGCCTGCAGCGCGGCGCGGTGCGCGGAATCGGCCACGCCTGCGGGCTCTGGAAAATGCTTCGGTTCGTGCTGCACGCTGGTGATCGCCATCGCCGCTCGGTCGAAGTACGCCTCGCCCCGGCCTGCCGCAGCGGCCTGCGCGTCGCGGATGCGCAGCGGTACGTTGGAACGCGGCCGCTGCCGTGGCGCCGCGGCATGTGCAAGCCCGTGCGAAGGCTCCGATGCGCTGCCAGGCGGCGGGCCCCCGGCCCGCGCGGCAAGCGGCACGGCCGTGCCGGGCCGTGGTGCCGACGTGCGTGCCGACGGGGCGGCCGAGTCCCGCGGTGTGGCCACGGGCCGGGCCACGGGCGGCTGCGGCGCCTTGCTGCGTTGGACGGCCATGGCGACTCCCTGCGTTTTTCTTTCGTGCATCGGAAGGCCGAGCATAGACACCCGGCCGCGCTCACCGCCCGGCTGCCGCGAAGCCGCGCTCCGGCAGGCGAAAAGCCGGCGCGAGTGACCGGGCCCGGGCCGCGGTTGCTCGCCGATTGCTATGGATTCAGGAGTATGCTGTCATCCCCCCGGAACTTTGCACGGCGCGCAGCGCGGCCGTTCTCCGGCGGAGCACCGATCTCCTCTTTCCATGAAGCACCTGTTGAATCTGCTGGCCGCCGTGGCCCTGCTGGTCTGGGGTACGCACCTCGTGCGTACCGGGGTGCTGCGCGTGTTCGGCGCCAACCTGCGCACCCTGCTGGCGCGCAGCATGGGCAACCGCTTCTCGGCGGCGCTGTCGGGCATCGGGGTCACGGCGCTGGTGCAGTCGAGCACGGCCACCTCGCTGATGACCTCATCGTTCGTGGGCCAGGGCCTCATCACGCTGCCCGCCGCGCTGGCGGTGATGCGCGGGGCGGACATCGGCACCGCGCTCATGTCGGTGCTGTTCTCCACCGACCTCTCGTGGCTGTCGCCGCTGTTCATCTTCGTGGGCGTGGTGCTCTTCATCACGCGGCAGGCCAGCACGGCCGGGCGCGTGGGGCGCGTGCTCATCGGGCTCGGCCTGATGCTGCTCGCGCTCGAGATGGTGGTGCAGGCCAGCGGGCCGATGCTGGCCTCGCCCATCATCCGCGCCATGCTGGGTTCGCTCAACAGCGATCTCGTGATGGAAGTGTTCATGGGCGCGCTGCTGGCCATCCTCGCCTATTCGAGCCTGGCGATCGTGCTGCTGATCGCGGCGATGGCGGCCTCCAGCGTGGTGCCGCTGGACGTGGCGCTCGGCCTGGTGCTGGGGGCCAACCTGGGCAGCGGCCTGCTCGCCGTGCTCACCACCGCCAAGTCGGCGGTGGAGGTGCGGCAGGTGACCGTGGGCAACCTCGTCTTCAAGCTCATGGGCGTGGTGCTCGTCGCGCCCTTCACGGGTCTGTGGCTGCGCTACGTGCATCCGCACATGCCGGGCACGGCGCAGGGCGTGGTGCTCTTCCACCTGGCCTTCAACGTGGTCATCAGCCTGGGCTTCATCGCCTTCACGCAGTGGGTGGCCAAGGCCGTCACGCGGCTGCTGCCGCCGCCCGAAGGGCCACCCAGCCGCCGGCCACACCATCTCGATCCGTCGGCGCTGTCCACCCCGTCGCTGGCGATGTCCTGCGCGGCGCGCGAGGCGCTCTACCAGGCCGACGTGGTGGAGACGATGCTGCTCGGCGTGCTGGACGTGATCCGCAAGGACGACCAGCAGCTCGCGCAACAACTGCGCAAGATGGACGACGAGGTGGACGGGCTCTATTCGTCCATCAAGTACTACCTCACGCAGATCTCCCGCGAGGCGCTCGGGGAGGAAGAGAGCCGGCGCTGGACGGACATCATCAGCTTCACCATCAACATGGAGCAGGTGGCCGACATCATCGAGCGCGTGCTCACCGACATCGAGGACAAGAAGATCCGCAAGGGCCGGCGTTTCTCGGATGCGGGCATGGCCGAGATCACCGAGCTGCACGGCAGGCTGGTGAGCAACCTGCGCCTGGGGATGAGCGTGTTCCTCAACGGCAACGTGCGCGATGCGCAGCAGCTGCTGGAGGAGAAGACGCGCTTCCGCGACCTGGAGCGCGCCTATGCGGCCACCCACCTGGGCCGCCTGTCCGACAAGACCGTGCAGAGCATGGAAACCAGTTCGCTGCACATCGACCTGATCAGCGACCTGAAGCGCATCAACTCGCACATCTGCTCCATCGCCTACCCGATCCTCGACTCGGCGGGCGCGCTGGCACCGAGCCGCCTGCGCAGCGCGCCGGAGGCGCCGGCACCCGGCGCGGTGGGCCACTGAGTCGCGCCTGGGCGGCGGAGCAGGCATCGGAGCGCAGCGCTCAGCGCAGGTACCAGTCGCGCCAGCGGCTGTCCACGGCGCCCATGTGCGCGTGGAGCGCGGAGATGTCTCCAGGGTCGCACCGCGCGGCGTGCCGGATCGCCTTGTCGAGAAAGGCTATGCGCTTGAGCTCGATGGACGCGCTCTGGAGCATCGGTCCGGACTGCCGGCCGCCGGACTGCTGCGGCCAGCGGGCCACACGGTGGGCATCGTGCCGCTCCAGCAGCGTCTGGCCCTTGCGGTTCACCGGGACGCTGCCCTGCTCCGGACGCCGCGCGAGGTACGCCAGCACCGCCCCGCGCGACTGGGCGTGTTTCATGTAGGCGGGGCCGAATGCGTCCGACGCTGTGCTGACGTAGAGGGCGAGCAGTCCTTGCGCTGCCGGCGGCGCCCCCTGCCCGTCCGTCCTGACGGCGTCGCCGCTTTCGCTGCCATCGGAATCACCGGGATCCTCCGCCGGCCACAGCAGTTCGGCCTCCACCGGCAGCGTCCCGAAGGGCAGCGGGCCTCCCGCCATGCGCACCGCATGCAGGGCGTCGAGTGAAACGTCCCGATGGCATTTCGCCGCCATCGACAGCGCGAAGATCCTGCACGACCGCAGGCTTTGCTGGGCGGGCATGTCGGCGATCAGCAGCGGCCAGTCCGGCGGCAGGCACAGCTGGCTGGCCATTTCGGCCGCGGTGATGAGCGGGTCCGCGCCGTGCGGCATGGAAGGGCTCAGGTGCACGACGGAGCCGCGGCGCCCGGCCTGGCCCGGCGATCCTTCGAGATGCACATCCAGCGCGAGGTTGTGGGTCATGTTGTCCAGCACGACGCGCCACCGCCCGGGGCCTGCGGCGGCGAGGAACCGCGTCCACTCCCGGGAGCCGAAGCCCTCGTTGCCGTGCGGCCCGTCCTGGTCGCCGGGCAGGTCGACGTGGGCGTACACGAGGCGCAGCCCCGGATCCTCCGCATTGAGCGCGGCCACGATCGCCGGCATCGCCAGCTTGTCGAGCTTGCGGAACGCGTCGGGCTCGTCATCGGGACTCGCGCCTTCGGCGTGCACCTCGGCGGCCACGGCGCGCAGCCGGCCCAGCCAGCCGAGCACCTGCGACCGCTGCGCCGCCACCGGGTCGCCAGGGGCCAGCACGGTCTGCGGGGCCGCGGGTACGGGCAATGCCATGGGGAGCCACAGCGCGCCGGGGCGCTCGGCTTCCGGCCGGCCCGGTGGAGACGCGCGCCGCAGCGGCTGCGCAACGGGACCGCGGCCCATGCGCCGCAGCGTGGCCGTGTTGTCCAGCAGCACGGCAGCCCGCGCCTGCCGCCAGAGCTCGGCGCGTGCGGCGGTCATCGGAAGAGCGAGCCCCTCGGCGCGCGGCGGCAGCGGATGAGGCGCCGTCGCGGTCGCCACCGTCCGCGCCGGCGGCCCGGGGCAGTCCGCAGGCCGCAGCAGCCGTTGCGCGGGCGGTTCGTCCCCGGACGCGGGCGTGCGGTCCGCCGCATCGGGCCGGGGCGGCATGGGGGCTGCGAAGGAGGCGGTGATGGAGCGGGCCATGGCGATGCGGGCGCGGAGCGCCGGTGGACGGACACGCCCCAGCATCGGCGCCGGCCATCCGCGCCATGCCCCGCGGCGCGAAACGCACAGGTGCCGGGCGAAGCCTGACGGCCGCGGCGCGGCGTCCTACGCGGGCCGAAGAATTCGCAGGTCCGCCCGGGCGGCACGGAGCCCCTACCCTGGGGGATCGATGGCTCCGCCATCTTTCCACCACCCGACCAGGAGCACCCATGTCCAGCACACCCCGCAAGCCCCACAGCGACGAACCCGAGGTCACCCAGGAAAACGACGTGCCGGTGGACGGCACCGATCCGACCGGCGAAGCGATGATGAAGGAGGTCCGCAACGACCGCCTGCAGGTGCCACCCGGAGAGGAAGAAAGCGCCGAGAAGGACGCCCAACCGTGGCAACAGCAGAAATAGGATTCAGGCGAAGTCCGCCACCAGCCGCTGGCGGGCCTGCTGCACGAAGCCGGATTCGCCCTCCCGCGGTGGCAGCACCAGGAAGCGGGCCTGCGGCAGCGCGGGCAGCTTCCACGTGGCGGGCAGCACCTGCACGCCGTCGCACAGCGCCGATGCATTCAGGCAGGCCACGCCCAGGCCGGCCGCCAAGGCGGACTGCAGGCCGGCCACGCCCGATGCCTGCAGCGCGATCGTGAACGGCACGCGGCGCCGCTGCAGGAGGGCCACGGCGAAGCGGTGCAGCGAACAGGTGTCCGGCAGCGCCAACAGGCGCAGCGGCGCGCCAGGTGCGGGCGGTGCCGCACCGAGCGGCTGCGCCGCCCCCATCCACAGCAATGGCTCGCGCCGCAGCGGCGCCCCCGCGGGGCGCCGGCCAGCGGCGGCCCCTGCCGCTAAGGGCAGGCGCATCGTCAGACCGACGTCGAATTCGCCCTGCGCATAGCCCGCCTCGATCTCGCCGCTTTTGCGCACCGTCACCTGCAGTTGCACGCCCGGGTGGCGGGCCTGGGTGCGTGCGAGCAGCCCCGCCAGCTCCGCGGGCCGGAAGTAATCCGTCACCCCGAGCCGCAGCGTGCCCTCCAGGGCCGCACCCCGCAGATCCAGCCAGGCCGCCTCGCTCATCGCGAGCAGTTGCCGGGCATGGGCCAGCAGCCGCAGCCCGGCCGCCGTGGGGGCCACGCCCGCCTTGGAGCGCACGAGCAGCGCCTGGTCCGCGTGCTGCTCCAGCTTGCGCAACTGCTCGCTCACGGCGGACTGCGAAAGAAACACCCGCGGCGCGCCGGCCGCCAGGCTGCCGGCCTCGCACACGGCCACGAAGGTTCTGAGCTGTTCCAGATGGAAAGGACGCATGGAATGCCATCCAACGGATTTGCCGCAGGATATCTGCAGATCATCCTGCTTTTCCGAAGGATCTGAAAGCCCAAGAATGCAGTCGTCGTTTTCCTTCTCTCTTTCGTTTCCATCCTTCGTTTTTCCAGGAGTCCGCCATGCCCCATACCGTGATCCACCTCAGCGGCGAGCCCGATGCCCTGCTCGCCCGCCGCGCCGCCGACACGGTCGCGGCCATCACGCAGCGCGTGCTCGGAAAGCAGTTGCCGGTGATCGCGACCACCGTGCAGTTCATTCCGGCCACGCAGTGGTTCGTGGGGGGCGCGTCGCTCGCGGAGCTGGACCAAAGCGCTTTCCACCTCGACATCAGCATCACCGACGAGACCAACACCAAGGCCGAGAAGGCGCGCTATCTGCGCGAGGTGCACGCCGCGTTCGCCGCGCTGCTGCCGCGCCTGCATCCGGTGAGCTACGTGCACCTGATCGATGCGCGCGCCGCGGCCTACGGCTATGGCGGGCAGACCCAGGAATGGCGCCACCAGCAGGCCGGGGTATAGGCGGCTCCGCTCAGCGGTCCAGCCGGCGGACGGCCGACAGCACGTCCTGCGCCTCCCCCGCGGCACGGACGACGCCGCTGCCGGTGCTGCGTGCTGCGCCCACCGCCGCCACTTCGTTGAGCAGGCTGCGGCGGAGCATGCGCTCCGGAAGGCCCGGCGCGTGGGCCATACCGGCATATGCGCGCTCGTCCACGGGCGCATCCATGCGCTCGCGAACGTTCTCGGCGAAGGCGGGCGAGACCACGGGAAGCGGTGGATAGACCTTGTTGTCGGGGTAACGGAACCCCGGGCCCAGCCGGCGCTCATTCTGTGCGATGCGCTCCCCCAGTACGGGGTCCAGCACCCACCGGCTGACCGTATCGCCGGCAGCCATGCCATCGTCGCGGCGCAGGGTGCGCATGGACCTCACCTGGTCCCTGTCCGCGGCGAGCCGCGCGTCTTCATGGAACACGGCAGTCCCCCCATCCCATGCGTCGAGGATGATCACGGAGCCCGATGCATCCGGCGCGTACAGCTCCGTCCACATGTGATCGGCATGTGCGTGCTGGACGATGCGCAACGCCTCTTGCGGCGCCAGATGGGGCGCGTGGACCAGCGCGGCGATCACGGCATGCTCCGCACAATGGCCGGCGCCTGCCGCGAGCGCAGCCGTCGCCACGGAGACTACGGTGTCTGGCTTGTTCTGCTGCCGGGCGAAGCCGTGCCCAGCCCCCTCGGTGGTGGCATGCCGGCGATCCAGATAGTTGCCGGCCATGCGGCCGGCCCGGGAGCGCTTGGAACTGGCGCCCAGGGTCTTCGCGATGTCGACGGACACGTTGCCCCGGCCGCCGATCAAGGCGCGGCGTGTGGCATCCACGGAACGGTGCGCCTGCCGCAGCCGCTCCGCTTCGGCGGCATCCAGCGGCCGGCCCACGATGGTGCGGGCAGCCATGTACGCCTTCAGCGCCGTGTCGGAATCCGCCAGTTCGGTACCGCGCGCGGGCGCGCGCCCGGCCCATCCCTGCACGGCCAGGGCCGTGGGCGTTCCGCGGCGCCATCCGTCGTCGGCGGTCCGGGCCGGCAGGCCTTCGGGTGCGGCGGGCCTGCCGCGGGACGCGGGCCAGCCGGCTGGCCGGGTCTCCGCGCAGTCCTTGACTGCCGGCTTCATGCAGTAGGCCTCGCCGCAGCCGGCAAGCCTCGAAATCCATCCGAACATGGCGCTTCCCTCCCCTGACTCCGGCGAATGGATCCACGGTCCGTGGACCCGGGTCTTCGCCGAACTGTGACGGCGCCACGGCACTGCAGCGCACGCACGAGCGAAGCCGCGGCCCGGGGTGCGAAGCGTCAGGAGCGCGGGGCCGGTTCCTGTGGCAGGTCCGCCACCGGCCTGCGGGCGTAGTGCTGCGCGATGACCGCGCACACCATGAGCTGCATCTGGTGGAAGACCATCAGCGGCAGCACCAGCGCGCCCACGGCGTGCGAGGCGAACAGCACCTTGGCCATGGGCACGCCGCTCGCGAGGCTCTTCTTGGAGCCGCAGAACACCACGGTGATTTCGTCCTCCTTCGAGAACCCGATCCGCCGGCTGATCCAGGTGGTGGCGGCCAGCGCGATCGCGAGGATGACGGCGCACACGAACACCAGCCCCGCCAGCGCGCGCAGCGGGATGTCGTGCCACAGCCCCTCGATCACCGCCGCGCTGAAGGCGGTGTAGACCACGAGCAGGATGGAGCCCTGGTCCACGAACTTGAGCACCGCCGCGCGGCGCTGCACGAAACCGCCGATCCAGGGCCGCAGCAGGTGGCCGGCCAGGAAAGGCACGAACAGCTGCAGCGTGATGCGGCCGATGCTCGCGAGCGTGTCGTGGCCGGCCGAGCCCGCGGTGGCCGCGCCGGCCTGCGCACCCGGCACGCCCGGCAGCAGCAGGCCGACCAGCATCGGCGTGATCACGATGCCCAGCAGCGTGGAGCCCGAGGCCGAGCAGATGGCGGCCGGCATGTTGCCCCGCGCCAGGGCGGTGAAGGCAATGGCGGACTGCACCGTGGCGGGCAGCACGCACAGGAAGATCACGCCCTGGTAGAGCTCGGGCGTGACCAGCGGCTCCAGCACGGGCCGCAACGCCCAGCCGATCAGCGGGAACAGCACGAAGGTGGAGGCGATCACCAGCAGGTGCAGCCGCCAGTGCGACAGGCCTGCGACGATGGCCTGCCGCGACAGCTTGGCGCCGTGCAGGAAGAACAGCAGCGCCACGGCCGCCGTGGTGGCGTACTCGAAGCCGCGGGCCACCTGGCCGGAGGCCGGCAGCACGCTGGCCAGCGCGACCACGGCGATCAACGCGAGGGTGAAGTTGTCGGGCAGGAAACGGGAACGGGCCATGGCGGATGCGCAGGGAACTGCGTGCGGAACAACCCCGCATTATCGATCGGGCCGGTGCGTCGCGCTGTCCCCGCCGCGCTCCGTCCGCTGTGCGCACCCGCTATCCGCCGCCTGCGGATCTCTGCGCCGCGCCCGCCGTGCGCCGGTCTCCCGCGGGCGGCCCACCGCAGAATGGCCGCAGCATCCCATCCGCCATCACGCAACCACCGCATGCAACCCCATCGGCACACCTACCGGCTCTCCGAAGGCCACGGGCTCGCGCACGACCCGATCCCGGCCATCCTGGGCCCCCGCCCCATCGGCTGGATTTCCACGCGCTCGGCCGGCGGCCGGGCCAACCTCGCGCCCTACAGTTTTTTCAACGTCTTCAACTACCGCCCGCCCATCGTGGCGTTCTCCAGCGTCGGCCACAAGGACACGGTGCGCAATGCGGAGGAGACGGGCGAATTCGTGTGCAACCTGGCCACGCGCCCGCTGGCCGAGCAGGTCAACCTGAGCAGCACCGAAGTGCCGGGCGCCGACGAGTTCGCGCTCACCGGCCTCACACCCGCGCCCTGCCTGGAAGTGGCCGCACCGCACGTGGCGGAAAGCCCGGTGGCGCTGGAGTGCCGCGTGACGCAGGTGCAGCGCCTGGCCGGGCTGGACGGCGAGCCACTCGGCACCTGGATGGTGTTCGGCCAGGTGGTGGCCGTACAGATCGACCGCACGCTGCTGCCCGGCGGCATCTACGACACGGCCGCGGCGCAGCCGATCCTGCGCGCGGGCGGCCCGCAGGACTATTTCCAGATCCTGCCCGAAGGCCTGCTGCGCATGGCGCGGCCCAAGTAGTACGTCAGAGAGTAAGTAAGCAAGAGCCGCTGTGCCAGGCCGTGTGAGCCGCCCTCAGATCACGGGCCGGTGCCGGGCGATCAGGTCGTGCAGCAGTTCCTTGAGCACCTCGACCTTGCGCGGATCGAGCGGCGCGAGCACGGCGCGCTCGTGCCGCTCGGCCTCTTCGATGAGGCCGGCCACCAGGCGCCGGCCGCTGCGCGTGACGCGCACCAGCGTGTAGCGCCGGTCGTCGAGGCTGGTGGCGCGCTCCACGTGCCCCTGGGCCTCCATGCGCAGCAGCAGCCGCGTGACGGTGGGCTGCTTGCTCACGGTGGTCTGCGCGAGCGCGGAGATCGTCATCGCGCCCTGGCTGGCCAGGGTGGAGAGCACGCGCCACTCGAGCACGGACAGGCCGCTCTGCTCGACGGTGGCATGAAATTCGGTGGAGACGAGGTGCCAGGCCTGGCCCAGCAGGGCCGGCAGGTAGTTGTCGACAAAGTCCTTGGTTTTCGCCATTCCGCATGCTACCTCGCCAGGGTCCGGCGCTGCGGGGAGCGGCATCCCCGCAGCATGCGCGCCTTCCGGCGCGGAGGCAGCCTGCGGCAGGGGCATCAGTAGCGGCCCGACAGCAGCGAGCCGAAGCCCGGCACCTCGGTGGGCAGGCCCAGCTTCTTGAGCATCTGCCAGGTGGTGGCGGCCGAGGACGAGAGCACCGGCAGGCCCACGCGGTCCTCGATGGGCTGCACCGAGGCCAGCGAAGGCATCTGCACGCAGGCCGACGCCACCACCGCATCCACCCCTGCGGTCTTGAGCTTCTTCGTGATCTCGATCGGCGCGCGCGGGTCCTGGCGGCCCACTTCGAGGTTGTCGGGAATCTCCAGCGAGATGCTGTCCACCACCTCGATGCCTTCGCTTTCGATGTAGTCGATCACCAGCTGCGTGAGCGGCTTCATGTAGGGCGTGAGGATGGACACCTTCTTGGCGCCGATGGCGTGCAGGCCGTCGACCAGGGCGCCTGCGCTCGTGACCACGGGCGCGGGGCCGCCGTTGTCCACCGTGCGCTGATGCAGGCGGGCCTCGGAGACGCGGTGGTAGCCGCGGCCCATGCTCATGATCGCGACCAGGCAGGCATAGCCCAGCACGTCGACGCGCGCGTCCGACAGCTCCAGCGCGCAGCGGTCGCTGTCGCCGTCCATGGCGGCCAGCTCTTCCTTGGTGACGTGCTTCATCCGCATGCGGCTGGAGTGGAAGGTGAAGCGCTCCGGGTGCAGCGCCTCGCGGGCGCGCAGGATCTCGGGGATCTCCGTCTCCATCGTGGTGTTGGAGCTGGGCACGATCTGCCCGATGCGGAAGGCGCGGGGGGTGGCGGTGGTGGGTGTCGTCATTGGGGTGTCTCCTGGAATGCGTCGGCGCCTCCGCCGCCCTCGCGCGGCTGCAGGGCGTCGGTGTCGGCCGGCTCGTCGTCGAAGCGCGCGGGCTGCAGCGGCCGGCGGTTCACGCGCAGGTCGAAGACGTCGAAGCGGTTGTAGTGGCCGGTGATGTCGTGCATCTGGCGCGGCTGGATGCAGCGGCCCAGGTCGATGTCGGCGTACGTGATGCCCTCGTCGTCGATCAGCGGCTGGCCGATCACGCGGCCGTCCGGGCCGAGGAAGCCCGAGAACGCGCTGTTCCTGCGCGTGAGCAGCTCGCGCGCCCGGGGGTTGAGCGGCTCCATGGCGGTGATGATCTCCTCCGACACGGTGGAGCACGAGACGATGGTGAACAGCTTGCCCTCGAAGCAGTGGGCCGCCGCGCGCACCTTGATCGCCTCGGCCATGTCGTAGTCGGGCGGCGCCACGGGCAGCGAGATGTAGCTGGCCACGTGCACCAGTTCGCCCTGCGACAGCAACGCGAAGCGCGCCAGCGTGTTGGTGTTCTCGCCGCAGGCGAGCGACCCCAGCGGGCCGATGGCAGTGCGGTGCACGCGCAGAGCCGACGCATCGCCGGGCGCCCAGGTGAGCTTCTCGGCCCAGGTGGGCACGAGCTTGCGGTGGCGGCCCAGGATGCGGCCGTCGTCGCCGATGGTGACGAGGGTGTTGTAGATCGTGCCGATGCCGTGGCGGCTGCGCTCGTTCACGCCGATGACGACGTGCGTCCTGTGGCGCGCGGCGGCCTGGGCTATTTTTGCGATCTCGGGGCCAGGGATCTCGATGGCCGAACGCGCCAGGCGCTCGAACCAGGGGCTGCCGTCGATCGGGTTGGCGATCCAGCTCCAGTACGGATAGCCGGCGACGAACACCTCGGGGAACGCGACCAGCCGCGCGCCGTTGCCGGCGGCTTCGGCGATGAGGCGGCAGGCCTTGTCCACCGTGGCGTCGGTGTCGAGGAACACCGGGGCGGCCTGCACGGCCGCCGCCTTGAATTGCGGCAATTCGAGCATGGCGGCTCCTCGCTTATTCGCGGCCGGCGCGCGGGTCGTTGCCCACGGCCACCACGGGGTGGCGCAGGCTGCCGATCTTCTCGACCGTGGCGTCGATCACGTCGCCGGGCCAGACCCATTCCTGCGGGCTGCGGCCGGCGCCCACGCCTTCGGGCGTGCCGGTGGCGATGATGTCGCCGGGCTCCAGCGTGATGCCGGCGCTGATGTCGGCGATCAGCGTGTTCACCTTGAACAGCATGTGGCGGGTGTTGGAGCTTTGCTTGGTCACGCCGTTGACCTGCAGGCTCAGGTCCAGCACCTGCGGGTCGGGGATCTCGTCGGCGGTGACGATCACCGGGCCGAAGGGCGCGTAGGTGTCCTGGCCCTTGGAATAGATCCACTGGCCGGCGCGCCGGTTGTCGCGCGCGCTCATGTCGATCATCAGGCTGTAGCCGAAGACGTAGTTGAGCGCCGAGGCCTCGTCCACGCGCTTGGCGCGGGTGCCGATGACGACGGCCAGCTCCACCTCCCAGTCCAGCTGGCGGGTGATGGCGGCGTTGTGCTCGATCGCGTCGCCAGGGCCGATGACGGTGGTGGGCGGCTTGGAGAAGATCACGGGTTGCTTGGGCAGGTCTTTCGACGTGTCCAGCGCGCGGCTGGATTCGGCCACGTGCTCGACGTAGTTCAGGCCGATGCCGAAGATGTTCTTGCGCGGCCGGGGAATGGGGGCGAGCAGCTTCACGTTGGCGAGCGGCACGGCCACGCCCAGCGGCCAGCGGCCCTGCTGGTCGGCCAGCAGCTCGGAGGTGGCTGCGACGGCAGAGGGGCCGAGGTCGATGAAGTCCAGCATGTCATGGGGCAGGTCGTGGCCGGTGTGCTCGCCCAGGCGCTGCAGATCGACGACGAGGCCATCGACGAGGGCGCCCAGGCGGGCGGCGGCGGCGACGTGGGCGCGGTAGGTGACGAGTTTCATGGTGCGGGTCTCCAGTGGGGGTGATTCACAAAATGGGGGAAGGTGAAAGGTTCGAGGCGGATCAGGCAGTTTTGCCGGGCGCGGACACGGGCTGGTGGCCGCCGTTGTCGGCCAGGGCCTCCTCGCGGTAGAGGTCCAGCTTTTCCATCACCGGCAGGTCGCTGAAGCAGAACAGGCAGGCGTCTTCGGTCTGCGAGGCGTTGGCATGCTCGTGCCAGGCCCAGGAGGGCACGCAGAAGATGTCGCGCTCCTGCCAGTCGAAGCGCTGGCCGTTGATGACGGAATGGCCGCGGCCCTTGGCCACCTGGTAGAGATAGCTGCCGGTGTGGCGGTGCGCCTTGCCCGCGAACCCCGGGCGCAGGCGCTGCATGCTGGCGCCGATGGTGGGCATGACGTGGCCGCCCGTGACCGGGTTGGTGTAGTGCATGAGCACGTCGTCGAAGGGATTGCCGTCCGACACCGAGGCATGGCGCACCAGGGCCTCGTAGGTGGGCGCCCATTCGTATTTGAAGAGCGGCGAATAGGGCTTGTTCCAGGCGAGGCCGTGCGGGCGCAGGGCCGGCGCGCCCCAGAGCGCGGTGGAGTCGTCCACCGGGTGGCCGACGGCCTGGCGCAGATCGGGGTGGACGACGTAGAAGCCCGCCTCCATCGCGTTGACCAGCGGGATGTCCAGCCCGTCCTGCCAGATGCAGGGCAGGCCGCCCGCTTCCACGCCGTGCTCGTGCCAGGTGCCGTTGGGCGTGAGCACGAAGTCGTTGGCACCCAGCGTCATCTTGTGGCCGTCCACCACGGTGTAGGCGCCCCGCCCTTCCATGATGAAGCGCAGCGCCGAGGCCGAGTGCGCATGGGCCGAAGCGGCCTCGCCCGGGTGCATGACCTGCAGGCCCGAGTAAAGCCAGCCCACGGCGGCGGAGACTTCCTGCCGGCCCGGGTTGTTCAGGTAGATGACGCGGCGGCCGGCCTTCTCGGGCGTGACCAGCTCCACCGAGCGCAGCACGTGGTCGCGCAGGTCGCGGTAGCGCCAGAGCACCGGCACCGAGGCCGACTTGGGCTGCCAGGGCTCGATCTTGTTGGCCACCGTCCAGAGGGCGCCGGCCTTCAGTTGTTCGAGCTGGCGGTAGTAGGCGACCAGCTCGGGCGTGTCTTCCACGTCCGCGCGGCCGGCGATGCTCTCGCGGTACCGGTCGTAATTGCCGGCGTCCTGCTGCGCCGCTGGGGCGTCGTGTGCTTCCTGCGTCCGGGCCATGGCGATGCTCCTTTGCTGTGCGGTGGTGTGCTGGGGGTCGGTCGGGGTCAGGCGTGGCCGGCGCGGGCGTAGCTGCGCTCGAGCTGGTCGCGGCCCCATTCGTAGGCGGCGGGCCACTGCACGTCGCGCCAACCGTGGCGGGCGCTCTGGTCCAGCAGCCAGGCGGCGTTGGCGAGATGCGGACGCGAAAGCGCGCACAGGTCGGCGCGGCCCGAGGCCACGATGCCGTTGACCTGGTCGGCCTCGGTGATGGCGCCCACGGCGATGGTCGGCACCTGGGCCTCGTTGCGGATGCGGTCGGCGAACGGGGCCTGGAACATGCGGCCGTAGACCGGCTTCTGGTCGGGCGTGACCTCGCCGGACGAGGCATCGACCAGATCGGCACCCGCTTCCTTCAGCCGGCGGGCGATCTCCACGGCGTCATCGACCGTGGTGCCGCCGTCGGCCCAGTCGGTGGCCGAGATGCGCACCGACAGCGGCAGGTGCTGCGGCCACGCGGCGCGCACCGCCGCCACCACCTCGATCGGGAAGCGCAGGCGGTTGTCCAGCGAGCCCCCATAGGCATCCGCGCGCCGGTTGGTGAGCGGCGAGATGAACGACGACAGCAGGAAGCCGTGGCCGGCCTGCAGCTCCAGCCAGTCGAAGCCGGCATCGGCCGCACGGCGCGCCGCCGCCACGAAGTCGTCACGGATGCGCTCGAGATCGTGCTGCGTGGCCTCGCGCGGCACGGCGGAAAACCCGGGCCGGTAGGGCAGCGCGCTCGCCGACACCAACGGCCAGTTGCCTTCGGCCAGCGGATGGTCGGGCTGCTCCCAGCCCAGCTGGGTGGAGCCGCGCCGGCCGGCATGGTTCAGCTGCACGCCGATGCGCGCGCCGCTCTGGGCGTGCACGAAGTCGGTGATCTTCTTCCACGCGGCGATCTGTTCGTCGTTCCACAAGCCCGGGTCGCCCGGGGTGATGCGGGCATCGGCGGAGACGGCCGTGGCTTCGGTGATCAGCAGCCCGGCGCCGCCGAGCGCACGCCCGCCCAGGTGCACCAGATGGAAGCTGCCGGGCACACCGTTCTGGCTGGAGTACAGCATGGTGGGCGAGACCACGATGCGGTTGGAAAGCGTGACGCCGCGCACCGTGAAGGGCGTGAGCAACGGCGGGCGCGGCGGCTGGCCCGCGGGCGCCTCCACGCCCGAGCGCCCGGCCAGCCAGCGTTCGTAGCCTTCGAGCCAGGCCGGATCGCGCAGGCGCAGGTTCTCGTGCGAGATGCGCTGGCTGCGCGTGAGCAGCGAATAGGCGAACTGCTCGGGCTCCAGGCCCGCATAGCGCGCCACGTTCTCGAACCATTCGGTGGAGTTGCGGGCCGCGTTCTGGATCTTGAGCACTTCCACGCCGCGCACTGCCTCGTAGTGCTGCAGCCGCTCGCGCAAATCGCCGCCGGCCTTCAGGGTGTTGGCCAGCTCGATCGCGTCTTCCAGCGCCAGCTTGGTGCCCGAGCCGATCGAGAAGTGCGCCGAATGCGCGGCGTCTCCCATCAGCACCACGGGCACCTCGCGGCACTGGGCGCCATCGGGCTGCGTCCACTGCACCCAGTGCTTGCAGATCACGCGCGGGAAGCGGATCCACACGGCCGATCCGCGCAGGTGCGTGGCATTGCAGATCAGCGGCTCGCCATCCAGCCAGGGGGCGAACAACTTCTCGCAGTAGGCGATGCCGTCTTCCTGCGACATCCTGTCGATGCCGGCGGCCTGCCAGGCGGCGTCGGTCGTCTCCACGATGAAGGTGGAGAGGCCGTTCTCGAACTGGTAGGCGTGGGCCTGGAACCAGCCGTGCTCGGTGGGCACGAAAATGAAGGTGAAGGCCTCGAACACCTTGCGCGTGCCCAGCCACACGAAGCGGCAGTTGCGCTGGTCGATGTCGGGCTGGAAGGTGTCGGCATAGCGCGTGCGCACCGGGCTGTTGATGCCGTCGCTGGCGATGACCAGGTCGGCGCCGTACTGCCGCGCGATATCCTGGTCGTCCTGCACCTGGGTTTCGAAGACGAGCTGCACGCCCACTTCCTCGCAGCGGGCCTGCAGGATGTTGAGCAGCTTCTTGCGGCCGATGCCGATGAAGCCGTGGCCGCCGCTGCGGATCATGCGTCCACGGAAATGGACGTCGATGTCGTCCCAGCGGCTGAATTCGGCCGCGATGGTCCGGGCGGAGACCGGGTCGGCGCCGCGCAGGTTCTCCAGCGTGGCGTCGGAGAACACGACGCCCCAGCCGAAGGTGTCGTAGGGCCGGTTGCGCTCGATGACCACGACCTCGTTGGACGGTTCCTGCAGCTTCATCAGCAGGCCGAAATACAGGCCGGCGGGGCCGCCGCCGATACAGGCGATTTTCATGGTGCGCTCCTTGTCGTCGTCTCAGGGTGTGGTTCGGGGGTGTCCGGTGCCTCGGGCGCCAGCGCCTCGCGCAGCACGGCGGGAATGGCGACGGCCTGGTGCGTCTCCAGCGAGGTGGTCACCACCACCTGCCGCACGCGCATGCGCACTTCGCCGTCGGCGCCGGTGCAGGCCAGCGCCAGCGTGATCGACTTGCCGCCCAGCTGCTCCACGTCGAGCGTGAGCGTCACGTCGTCGCCCATGCGGCTGATCGCGCGGAAGTCGGCCTCCAGCCGCACCGTCGGCATGCCGAAGCGCAGTTCGCCGATATAGCCGGCGAAACCCGTGCCGGGCAGCAGCTGGTCCACCCAGGCTTCCAGCAGGTCGTTGAACATCACGAAGTACTGCGGGTAGAAGACGATGCCGGCGGGGTCGCACTCCGAGAAGCGGATGCGGTGCGGGCGGCTGATATGGCGCGGGTTGTGTCGCTCGTCGTGGCGCTGGTTCATGCAATGGCTCCTTCGGCGGTGAGGGAATGGGCGCGCAGGCTGCCCTGCAGCTTCACGCCGTGTTCGTCGGCCAGGGCCGCGTCGCGCAGGGTGCGCAGCGTGGCGGGCGCGAGCGTGGCGGCATGGCGGTCCACCGCGGCCATCAGGGTTTCGTAGTTCTTCAGGCCCCGGGCGTGCGTGTCGCTGTAGCCCTTGACGAGCCGCTGGCAGCGCGCGGCCTCCAGCGCCAGGGCCGGATCGATGGCGGCCAGGCGGTGGATGCGCGCCAGCCAGGTTTCGATGCGCTCGGTCTCCTGCGCATACCGCAGCGTGGTGCGGCGGCCGCGCCGCCACCGCGCCAGCAGGTACAGCGTGAGAAAGCCGCCCAGCGAGCTGGTGCGCACGATGCGCCCTTCGCGCGTGAAGCGGCCCACCAGGCGGTGCACGGCGTGGGGCCGGGCCAGCCAGCGGCCGAGGCCGGCGGGCAGGGTCTCGCAGATCTCCTCCAGGCGGGGGTGCATGAATTCCTGGATGTGCAGCACCTGGTCCTGCTGGGCATGCACTTCGCCGGTCACGCGCTCGAAGCGGCTGGCGCGGGTCTTCAGGTCGGCCACGCGGATCACGTCTTCGTACGACATCCACAGCGCCAGGTGGCGCGCCGTCTCGGCCAGCAGCAGATCGTCGGTGCCGCGGGCGGCGGCCAGCGCATCGAGCCGCTGCAGGTAGAGGGCGGCATAGGCGACGTCCTGGTAATCGATGAGGCGGCGCACGCCCTCCACGGCGATGTCGGCGGCGGCGGCCGGGTAGGCCGCGGCGCGGGCCACCAGCCGGGCCACGTCCGGATGGCGCGGCTGCACACTGGCGGCGGCGCGGGGCTGGGGCTTGTCGGACGCGACGCGCTCCGGGGCCTCCTGGCGCGACTGCTCGTAGCCCACGGCGAACGCCTTCAGGCTGGGCTTCACGCCCACGCCGCCGCGCTCGATGGTGGCCTCGAACTGCTGGCGGTTGAAGGGCAGCACCCCAGCGCCGCAGAGCGCGCCGAACAGCACCGCGCTGATGACGCTGCCGGTGCGCTCGGCCGCGGCGGCCATGTCGAAGGCCACGAAGCGCTGCGCGGCGCGGCGGGCCTGGGCCAGCAGGGCGTCGCTGTCCACCCGGCCGTCGCCCATGGCGGATTTCTCGGCGATGGAGTAGACGCGGTGGGTGGAAGCGATGAACGCCGTGCGGTCGGCCGTGACGAGGCCGCGCTGCACGGCGCGCCCGGCCTCCATCAATTCGGAGGCGAGCACGATGTCCACGTCGCCCGGCATCGGCGCCTGGGCCAGCACCGGCACACGCGCGTTGGGCTGGTCCGCGCCGGGGAACAGCTCCACATAGTAGATGGTGGCGCCGGTGCGCTGGGCCACGCCGGGCACCGAGGTGGTCTGCGCGAAATACCCGTTGGATTCGCCCAGATCGACGACCCAGTCGGCCAGCACGCCGCCGCCCTCGCCGCCCATGGCGAGGATGGCGATCTTGATCGGTTCAGTGGTCATGGAAGGCTCCGTAGAAAGCTGAGAGGCAAAGGAATGCATGGCGGCACGGCTCAGGCGTGCGGGGACTGCGCTGGCAGCAGGAACACGGCGACGGCAGCCAGCGCGCCCACGGCGGCGAAGGCGATGAAGTTGGCGGAGACGCCCAGCCCGGCACTGGCCACGTAGCCGCCCAGCAGCGGCCCGGCCATGGCGCCGAAGCGCGAGAACGACAGCCCCCAGCCCGTGGCCGCGGCGCGCACCTGCGCCGGGTAGTAGCCGGCCAGGTGGCCGGTGAGGATGAGCGAGGCCGAAATGCTGCCCAGGCCCGCCAGCGCCACCAGCAGGTAGTTCACCCACAGGTGGTTGGGCGACATGAGCACCAGCACGGCGGCGGCACCGACCAGGTAGAAGGCACCCACCGTGCCGCGCACGCCGAAGCGGTCCGCGATGCGGCCCAGGAACAGGCCGCCCAGGGCCGAGGCCAGGCTGAAGACCACCAGGAAGCCGAGGCTGGAGCCCAGGTCGTAGCCGCTTTGGCGCATGATGGTGGGCAGCCAGGTGTTGAGCCCGTAGATCAGCAGCAGCCCGCAGAACAGCGCCACCCAGAAGCAGGCCGTGGCACGCAGGTGGCGGCGGGCGAAGACTTCGGCCAGCACCTGGCGCCAGCCGAAGGCGGCGGGCGCATGGGTGGTGGACCGCACCGGCTGCGGCACCGGCAGCCCCAGGCGCTGCGCCAGCGCCTCGGCCTCGTGCCGGCGGCCCTTGCCCACCAGGTATTCCAGCGATTCGGGCAGCATCCTGGCCATGGGCCAGAGGGCCAGCAACGGCAGCGCGCCCGCACCGACCACGCCGCGCCAGCCGATCTGCGGCATCCACCGCATGGCCAGCAGCGCGGCGCACAGGATGCCGAAGGAGTAGCCCGAATACATCAGGCCGTAGTTGAAGCTGCGGCGGGCAGGCGGCGAATATTCGATGGTGAGCGCCGCGGCGGCCGGAATCACCCCGCCCAGCCCCACCCCGCCCAGGAAGCGGAACACCCCGAACCACAGCGGCGTGGGCGCCCAGGCCGCGCCCGCCATGGTGAGCGAGAAGAGCGCCACGCAGGCCAGCAGCATGCGGCGGCGGCCCAGCAGGTCGCTCAGCGTGCCCACCAGCAGCGCGCCCACGAACATGCCGGCCAGCGCGTAGCTGCTGAGCACGCCCAGCTGCAGCGGGCCCAGGTTCCAGGCGCGGTCCTCGGCCATGGCGGGCAGCACCGCGCCCATCACGCCGACGTCGTAGCCCTCGAACAGGATGGCCAGCCAGCAGACGAACAGCACGCGCCGGGTGACGGCCGGGCGCACGGCGTGGGCGCCGGCGCCGGCTGTGGCTGCCGTGGTGGCGGGGATGGATGCGGCCATGGCGGTGCTCCTGCTTCTGCTGCTTCTGGTGCGGTGCGCCGGGTCAGAACGCGTAGCGGGCGCGGCGCTTGGCCTCGCCGCGCTGCAGCCAGCCGATCACGGCGGAGCGCACGCGATGCAGCAGGCGGTCGCGGCGCGTGGGGTGGCTCACGATCTGCGCGCGGTAGAACGAAGGGCACAGCACGGCGGCGTGCGCCACCTCCCCGCAATTGCCGCAGCCCACACAGCTGTCGATCACGGTGGCCACCGGGTCCTGCCGGAGCGGATCGGGGTTGGTGCGCACCGACAGCGACGGGCAGCCCGAGAGGCGGATGCAGGAGTGGTCGCCCGTGCAGGTGTCCGGGTCCACGCCGAAGCGCTCGCGCACCACGCGCTCGCCGGCCTGCAGGGCCCGGCGCACTTCCTTCTTCTCGCGGCGCTGCTTGTTCAGCATGCATTCGCTCTGCGCGATCAGCACCTTGGGGCCGGGTTGGTCGGTGGTCAGCGCTTCGCGCAGCGCCTGGGTCATGGCCTTCAGGTCATAGGTGCGGCGGATGGTCTGCACCCACTCGACGCCCACGCCGCGCACGGCCCGCTCGATCTCGTGGCCCGTGCTGCGCGTGGCGTTGGTGGCACGCGACGAGGGAATGTCCTGCCCGCCCGTGGCCGAGCTGTAGTTGTTGTCGACGATGATGGTCAGGTTGTCGCTGCGGTTGAACACCGCGTTGGCGATGCCGCTGGTCAGCCCGTTGTGCCAGAAGCCGCCGTCGCCCATCACCGCGATGGCGCGCTTGCCCGCGGGCGCGCTGCCCGGCGCCACGGTGAAGGCCGCCGCCGCCGCGCCGCCCAGGCCGTAGCCCATGGTGGTGTTGCCGAGGTTGAAGGGCGGCAGGATGGAGAACAGGTGGCAGCCGATGTCGGCGCTGTAATGGTGCGGTCCCAGCTCGCGCTCGATCAGCTTCACCGCGGTGAAGATCGGCCGCTCCGGGCAGCCGGTGCACAGGCCCGGCGGACGGGCATGCACGATCTCTTCGAGGGGCTTGAGCGCCGTGGGCGCGCTGCCTTCGCCGCCGCCCTCTGCCCGGGCGTTCTGGCGCACCAGGCTGCCGGCGGGAATGGCGTTGCCTTCGCCGTCATCGGCCAGGGTGGCGACGTCGCCCTCTTCCTCCTCGTCGCCATCGGCCAATGCCAGCGCGGGGGCGGGCGCCGCAGCGGTGGCCGTGGCCTTGGCGGCCACCAGCGGGATCACGCGGCGCTGCACCGGCTTCTTCACCTCGGGCTGCACGACGCCGTAGCGCTCCAGGAAGGCGCGCACGCCGGCCAGCACCACGGCGGTGTTGTAGTCGCCGGCCAGCGGCAGCACGTCCTTGCCGTGCAGGGCGGTGTCCAGCCCACGCTGGCGCAAGATGGCGGCCACGTTCTGCTCCACGAAGTTGGGCTGGCCCTCTTCCACCACCAGCACGGCGCGCTTGTCCTGGCAGAAGCGCTCGAACTCGTCGTCCACCAGCGGGTAGGTGACGTTCATCACGTAGAGCGGCACCTGCGTGTCGCCATAGGCATCGGCCAGGCCAAGCTTCTGCAGCGCGCGGATCACGGTGTTGTAGTTGCCGCCCTGCAGCGCGATGCCCACGTCGCCCGCACCCTCGGCGAAGAATTCGTTGAGTCGGCGCTCCTGGATGAAACGGATGGCGGCAGGCCAGCGCTGCTGCACCTTCTCGCGCTCGTGCAGGAAGCTCGCGGGCGGCAGCACGATGCGGTCCAGGTCCCGCACCGGGTTCTCCATCGCATCCTTCACCGTGAAGGCCGGCGGCACGTTGTCGGAGGTGACGAACTGGCCGTGCAGGTGGCACGAGCGGATGCGCATCTGCAGCATCACGGGCGTGTTGCTGGCTTCCGACAGATCGAAGCCGTCCTTCACCGCCTGCACGATGCAGGGCAGGTTCGGGCGCGGGTCGAGCAGCCACATCTGCGACTTCATCGCGAACGCATGGCTGCGCTCCTGCATGATGGAAGAGCCCTCGCCGTAGTCTTCGCCTACGATGATGAGCGCGCCGCCGGTCACGCCGCCGGAGGCGAGGTTGGCCAGCGCGTCGGACGCCACGTTGGTGCCCACCGTGGCCTTGAAGGTGATGGCGCCGCGCAGCGGGTAGTTGACCGAGGCGGCCAGCGTGGCGCCGGCCGTGGCCTCGCTGGCGCTGTTCTCGAAGCGGATGCCGTATTCGGCCAGGATGTCCTGCGCGTCCGAGAGCACGTCCATGAGGTGCGAGATCGGCGAGCCCTGGTAGCCCGCCACATAGGCCACGCCAGATTCGAGCAGCGCCTTGGTGACGGCGAGGATGCCCTCACCGCTGAACACCTCGCCCGCGCCCATGCGCAGCTTCTTCACTTCTTCGACAAACGAACGTTCTGCCATCGTGGTTCCCCTGGTTTCGCGGCCGCTCCGGTCCGGTTCGGCCGCCTTGGGATGCACTTTCCGCCCGCCGCGCCACGCCGTCAATCCATGATTAATCATGCAACTGCAGTTTCTGCAGACAAAGGACAGGAAGCGGGAGAAACGGGATAGGCCGGCGGCCGGCACGGCTGCGGCCGGGATGCGTGGCACAGGAGCGGTGCGGTGCACGGCGGCATGCGGACGCTGCACCGAGGTGCGTGCGGGCGGCTTCTTGCCGCACCTCGCCGGTGCACGCGCCCCCACAGCGGACAGGCCGCGCGCGGTACGCAGCCTCACCGCACACCCCAAACCATGATTTTTCATACATATAAGTGGCAGCAAAAGCACGCGCCATCCCGGGAAATCGGCGGAATGCTCTTCCGTTCGAGGGTTTTTCTGGATTTGCCCGCGCATCCGGCTGCCTACGATCTTGATCCAGGGCAAACGGAACGCGAAAAATGCTGCTGCAACCTGCTATTGCAGCCTCTGCAGACCGATTGAACCCGAGGCTTTCGCCGCCACCCATTGCATGACAATTCATACGATCGGGCACGGCAATTGCAAAGCGCAGCCATCCCAGCCCCCTCCATGGCGCCGGGACGGCCACGACAACAAAGACTTGCTGACGTCCCTGCAAGGAGACCCCCATGCTCTCCACGATGAATGCCACCGCTTCGTCCCTGCGCCAGCCGGCGATGCCGATGGCGATCGACCGCTTCTCCGGCGCGCCCGAGCGCCTGCTGTTCACCTCGGCCGATCTCGACGAAACCCGCTCCATGGTGGGCCGCGTCATGAAGCCGCACCGCCTCGTGCAGACGGCACCCGGCGAGCGCCTGGATGCGCGCATGCACTACGTGAGCCTGGGCGACGTCTCGGTGAGCCGGCTGCGCTACGGGGCGGCCGTGGAGATCCAGCCCGGCCCGCTGGAGAGCTTCTTCCTGGTGCAGATGCCGCTCGCCGGCCGCGCCCGCATCGAGAGCGGCGGCCGGCAGGTGGAATCCGCGCCGGGCACCGCCTCGGTGCTCAGCCCCGACGACGACACCTGCATGCACTGGGCCTCCGGCACCGACCAGCTCATGCTGCGCATCGCCCGCGCCCAGGTGGAACGCACGCTGGTCGGCCAGCTGGGCCGGCCGCTCGATGAACCGCTGCGGTTCGAACTCGGCTTCCAGTGGCAGGACTGCGCTCCGTGGCGCTGCCTGCTGTCGTACCTGCTGGACTGCGCCACGCAGCACCCGGACCTGGCGCAGAACCAGCTGGTGGTGGCGCAGATCGAGCAGCTGGCCTGCCTCATCCTGCTCACCTCGCACCAGCACAACCACAGCGAAACCGCGCCCGCGCGGCGCAGCACCATCCTGCCGCGGCACGGGCGGCGCGCGCAGGACTACCTCCAGGCCCATGCGCACGAGCCCATATGCGTGGACCGCCTGGCCGAAGTGGCCGGCGTGAGCGTGCGCAGCCTGTATGCGGGCTTCAAGGAATTCCTGGGCGTGAGCCCGATGCACTACCTGCGCGACCTGCGCATGGAGCGCGTGCGCACCGAACTGCTCGGCGGCGAGGCCGGCAACGTCGCGGGCATCGCGCTGCGCTGGGGCTTCGCCCACCTGGGCCGCTTCAGCACCGAATACAAGCAGCGCTACGGCGAATCGCCGAGCCAGACGCTGCGCCGGCACTGACGCCGCAGCGCCGCCACGGCATTCCCCATCCCCCGCCCGTTGCGCCCCCTCAGGGCCCGGACAGCGGGTGCGCCAGCCGCGCGGGGTTGGGTGCCGGCACCGCCTGCAGGGCACGCGCTTCACCAAGGGGAAGCGGCGCTTCCAGCCGCCAGGCAAGCAGCATGTCCGCCAGCGCCGCCGATTGTTCCTGTAGCAGATGCGCGGCGGCAGTCACGTCCTGCACGGTCTCGGCGTTGCGCTGCGCCGCCTGGTCCAGCCCCGCGATGGCTTCACGGACTTCGGCGATGCCATCACGCTGCGTCTGGCTGGCACGGGCGATGGCCGCGACGAGACTGCCGATCTCGCCCGACTTGCGCACCATGGCCTACATGGCGGCATCGGCCTGGGAGACGCGTTCGAGGCCCTGGTCGACCTGCGCCGTGGCGGCGGCGATCAGGCCGCCGATCTCGCGGGCCGCGCCAGCGCTGCGTGCGGCGAGCGCACGCACTTCGGCCGCCACCACGGCGAAGCCCTGGCCATGCGCGCCTGCGCGGGCCGCCTCCACGGCCGCATTCAAAGCCAGGATGTTGGTCTGGAAGGCGATCGGCTCGATCACCCCCGTGATTTCGGCCACGCGCCGCGACGCCGCGGCACTGGCCTCCATCTGCTCCGCCAGGGCCTGGATGGCCGCCTCGGAGCGGTGCCCGATGGCATCCCCCTCTCCCACCAGTTGTTCGACGCGCCGCGCGCTGTCAGCGTTCTGGCCTACCGACGCCGTCAGCGCGTGCATGGCCGCCGCAGTCTGCTGCAGCACCGCGGCGCGTTCGCGCGCCCGGTCGGACAAGTAGCTGTTGCCGCGGGCCATGCGGCCCGCCGCCGGGGCGATGCACCGTGCGGCGCCATCGATGCAACCGAGCCGGCTGTTCCATTGCGCCCGCAGTTGCTGCAGTGCGGCGCCGAGACGGTCCAGGGTCGTCCTGGCCTCCTCGGCGGCCACAGCCTGCAGGTCTCCGCCCGCCATGCGTTCGGCGGCAGCCTCCGCAGCCGCCAGCGCGGGCGCCACGCGCCGCAGCCACCACCACAGCAGCGACGCGCCGGCCGCCAGCCCCGCAGCTGCCAGCAGCACCAGCAGCACCAGCGGCAACGCGCATGCGCCGGCCCCGGGGGAAGCGCCAGTCCCGGTCCGGATGAGGCTCCATGACAGCGTGGCCAGACAGAGGGCGCACCACGCGCCCGCCACCGCAGGCAGTGCCGTGCCAGTGGCGGACCGGTTGCGAATCAACGGTTCCATGCACATCGCTCCTTGGCACGGCAGGACGACCGTGCACCGTCGAGAGAGAAAAGGGCCGGTCGGTGCCGGCCCCCGGTCCAGCGCGCCGTCAGAACGGAATCGTCGCCTTCACCAGCAGGCCGCCGCCCTCGGGCCGGTTGCGCACGTTGAAGTCCTTCTGCCACTTCACCGTCACCAGGAATCCCTTTTCGTTGGCGTAGCGGATCGCAGGGCCGAAGCCGATGGCGCGCGCTTTGCCCTGCGCGCTGCCGGGGCCGCTGTCGTCGGTGACCTGGCGGAACACGTGGCCGCCCACGCCCACCACCCAGCCGTTGCCCAGGCCCCATCCGGCCGCGTAGTCGGCATGCAGCGCCTGGCCGGAGCGGGTGTCGGTGTCGCCGTTGCGGCGGTTGATGTCATACATGAGCTTCAGATCGGCGTTGAAGCCGGAGGGCTGCATGTAGGTGACGGCATAGACGGGCTGGAAGGTCCAGTAGTTCTTGCCCAGGCTGGAGGGATCGTTGGCGCGGTATTTGCCGGTGGGCGCGACGATGTCCAGCCCCACCACCTGGTGCAGCTGCGGCGAGAGGTGGTAGCCCAGCGCGGCGCCGACGGTGATGTCGCCCAGGCCCGAGCTCTTGAAGGTGGCGCCGCCCGCGCGGAACTTCACGTCCAGCAGCGGCACCACGGTGTGGAAGGCCAGCTGGCCGCCCGCGATCGTCTGCGGCGTGACCCACACGACGCGCGGGGCCAGCAGGTTCACGTCCACCTTGAAATCCGGCACCAGCGACTGGCCGTCGTTGCCGCGCAGCGTGTCGTAGCGGTAACCGCCGCCGTAGGCCATCACGTGCACGCCGGGTGGCGGCAATGCGCCGACGAAGTAGTTCTCCAGGCCGTCCGGGTAGACGCCCAGGCCGCCGTTTTCCGTGGCATGCGCCGCGCCCGTGGCAGCCAGGCCGGCGGCCATGCCCATCAGGCCTGCCAGGCCCCTCTTCTTGAATGCGGTCTTGCGCATGGTGTCGTCCTTCGTCGTCGGTGGGTGGTTGAAAAGATCGGTGCAGGGGAAAAAGAAAAGGAAGAGGCCGCAGGGCACACAGCGCCATCAGCCGGGCGCCAGCCGCTGGGCGATCTGGTAGCCCGAGCCCGCGCCCAGCCCCGGGCCGGGGTGGGTGCTGGCGCCGATGTGGAACACGTTGGCGAGCGGCGTGCGGTGGCCGCGGGCACCGTCGGCGCCCGCGAAGGGCCGCAGCCAGAAGAACTGGTCGGGCGAGCACAGGCCACCGTAGGGGTCGCCGCCCACCAGGTTGCAATTGAGGCGCTCCAGGTCGGCCGGCGAGTACGCGCGGCGCCCGACGATGCGCTCGGCCAGCCCGGGCATCACCTGCTCCAGCCGGGCCTGCACGCGGTCGGCGAAGGCATCGCGCACGGCCTCGTTCCAGCGGCCGTCTTCGGGCACCGCGATCTCGCCCGCCGCATCGCCGCGCAGGTGCGAGGGCAGCTCCTGCATCTGGATCCACAGGATCCAGCCGCCTTCCGGCGCGCGCGACGGATCGGCCGCGGTCGGCTGCCCGATGCCGAGCGTGGGCCGGGCGGGTAGCAGGCCATTGTTGGCCTCGGTGACGGAAGTGCAGACCTGCTCCATGCCCTCCGTCAGATGCACCAGCGGTACCTTGAGCAGCTCCGGCTCCTTCCACGCGGGCGGTGCGTTCAGCGCGAAGTGGATCTGCATGTCGCCGCGCCCATGCTGGAAGGCTTCGGCGCGTTCGCGCACCACGGGCGGCGCATCGGGCAACAACCGTCCATAGAGCTGCCCGGGTGCGACACTGCAGACCACCGATTCGCTCGCCGCATAGCCGCGCCCGTCGGCCAGCCGCACGCCGGTGGCGCGGCGCCCGCGGCCCTGGCCCTGCGTGTCGATCCGGTCCACCTGCGCGTTGCACACCAGCTCGCCGCCGTGCTGGCGGATCACCGCGGCCAGCGCCTCCACCAGCCGGCTGCCGCCACCCTGCACCACCGGCATGCCGCCGCTGACCACGGCCGCGAAGGTGAGTTTGCCGATCAGCGCCGAGGTGGCGTCGTCCGGCCCCAGGCCCGAATGCAGCGTCCACGGTGCCATCAGAGCGCGCGCCATGTCGGAGCGCAGCGTGCGGTGCGACCAGCGCCGGAAATTCTCCATCGCGCCGCCCGCATAGGCCAGCAGGCCGTCGGTGCCGCGCTGGCGCCATTCGGACCACAGCAGCTTCATGAGCGGCCAGCCGTAGGGGTCGCCGCCCAGCAAGCCGAAGGTGAGCGCGGCATCGCGGCCGAAGAGCTGGGCGGCCATGGCCTGGATCGCGGTGCCGTCGCCGGGAGATTTGGCGTTGATGCGGCGCGCGGCGTCGTCCAGGTCCTGGCGCAGTGCGATGCCGCGGCCGTCGGGCGCGACCCAGCCGGTCGTGTGGTCGGGCGTGAGAAACCGCAGCCCGGCCCGCTCCAGCGCGGGCTTGAGTTCGGCATAGCCCGGGCTGCCGGTGAAGAGCGGATACCACGAGGCCATGACCTCGTGCAGGTAGCCGGGAAACAGTTCTTCGGTGCGGATGCAGCCGCCGAAGCGGTCGTTGCGCTCCAGCACCAGCACGCGCTTGCCGCGCACGGCCAGCAGCGCCGCCCCCACCAGGGAGTTGATGCCGCTGCCGACGAAGATCACCTGGGGGACTGCGGCGTTGCCCATGGCCGTCACTCCACCAGCGCCAGCACGCGCAGCGGGCTGCCCGAGCCGCCTTCGATTTTCAAAGGCGCCGACAGGATCAGCGCGCCCTGCGGCGGCAGCTGGTCGAGGTTCTTCAGGCACTGCAGGCCATAGCGGTTGGCGCCGTGCATCAGCGTGTGGCACGGATACGGCACGGGCCAGGTATACGACTGGCCGGCGTCGGTGTTGATGGTCTCCACGCCGAAGCCGTGCACCTGCCGCTGGTGGATCAGCCATTCCACCGCTTCTTGCGTGGGGCCGGGCGTGTGGGCGCCATCGTCCTGCAGGCTGAGGAAGGCGCCCGCGTCATGGGCTTTGAGCGACCAGTCGGTGCGCAGCAGCACCCAGGCGCCGGCCGGAATGCGGCCGTGGCGGGCCTCCCAGGCTTCGAGGAAGGGCACGGTCAGCAGCCAGTCGGCGTTGCCCGCCACCTCGGCGCTGGCATCGATCACCACGGCCGGAGCGACGAAGTTCTCCGGCGCGATCGTGTCCACGCTGTTGTGGGGGTGCTCGCGTCCGGTGATCCAGTGGGCCGGCGCGTCGAAGTGGGTGCCGGTGTGTTCGCCGCACGAGAAATTGTTCCAGTACCAGCCCGGGCCGTTCTCGTCGTAGTGCGAGATGCGCTCGATCGTGAAGGGCTTGACCTGCCCGAACTGCGGCGGCAGCTGCAGCGTGGGGAACGAAGGCGAGAGCGTCTGCGTGAGATCGACGACGCGCACGGCGCCGGCGGCCAGCTGCGCGGCCAGCGCGGCGAGGGTGGACGATGGGGCCGTGGCGGCGGCGGATGGTGCTGCGGCGGCGGCAGCGGATGCGGGGGTGCTCATGGCGGGCTCCATCGGAAAAAGGGGCGGGAAATCCGGCCTGCGGACTTCCAGGTCCGCAGGACCGTCGGCGTCTCAGGCGGCCGGCGGCGGCGTGTCCAGCGCGGTGAAACGCCCTGCGTGGAACACCAGCGGCGTGCCCGGTGCACTGTGCGTGCGCACCACGCGCCCCACCATCAGCAGGTGGTCTCCGGCATGGCGGCTGTGGTCGGCTTCGCTGGCGCAGACGAGCGTCGTGACCGCGCCCTGCAGCACGGGCACGCCTTCGGGCGCATCGATCAGTTCCACGCCCGCGAACTTGTCGGGCACCGCGGGGCTGGCGAAACGCCTGGCCAGCTCCTCGTGTTCACGCGGCAGGATGTGGATGGCGAAGTGCGTGCAGTCGCGGAACGCCGCCAGGTTGGGCGAGTGGTTGACCAGGCTCCAGAGCACCAGCGGCGGATCGAGCGAGAGCGATGCGAACGAGTTGATGGTCAGGCCCACGGAGCGGCCATCGGGCGTGCGCGTGGTCACGATGGCCACGCCCGTGGGGTAGCTGCCCAGCAGGTTGCGCAGGGTGCGCGGCTGCAGGTCCACGCAGCCCCAGGGGGCGGTTTCGCAGTCGGTGGCGGTGGGGCCGGCGGCTTGCACGGCCAGGGCTTCGGGGGCGAGGCAGGCGGACATGGCGGTCTCCTTGGGTGGTTGCATCGCGTTCGCCGCGCTCAGGCCGCGACGGCCTCGGGCGCCTGGTGGCGGGCGATGAGCTGGTCGGCCTCGTCGGCATCGGCCCACCACGGGAAGTAGCTCGGCGGGTGGTTGAAGCCGTTGGCGATGGTGTGCGCCAGCGTGGGACTGGCGGCGGCGGTGCCCAGCAGCTTGAGGATGTGCGGCGGCGGGGGCGTGAGCAGCGAATTGGTCCACTGCACCACCCACTGCGCGTAGTCCCAGAAGCGCTCGAAGGTCTGCTCCATCCAGGCGCGGGTGTAGGGCTGCCCGCCGTGCGCCAGGATGGCGTCCAGATACACCCTGGCGGCCTTGGTGGCGTTGTTCGAGCCCTGGCCGGTGATCGGGTCGTTGGTGGCCACGGCATCGCCCAGGCCGAACACCAGCCGGCCCGAGGGCAACGTGAGCACGGGCTTGCGCACGGTGGGCGCGAAGGCGCCGGCCAGGATGCCGTTGGCGTCGGTCAGCTCGGCATCCTTGGCACGCTCGCCTTCCCAGGGCAGAAAGGTGTCGAGGAAGCGCTTGCTGGTCGCCAGGTGCTCTTCGGGCGTCTTCACGTCGCGCCAGCAGTCCAGCGGGCCGCCGGGCACGCCTTCGAACACCATGATGTCGCAGGGGCCGCTGAGCGTGAGCGAGGGGAACACGAAGTACTCGCCCACGCCCGGAATCAGGTTGAACGACACGCGGGAGTAGTCCGCCGTGGGCTTCAGGCCATGCACGTAGGTCAGGGCCAGCGAACGCTGGGGCTTGTCGAAGGGCGAGCGGGCGGCGTCGCGCTCGAAGAGGCGCACCACCTCCCCCTTGCCGGCCGCGAGGATCACCAGGTCGTGCGTGTCCGACAGCGCTTCCAGCTCGGCGATGCCAGCGTCCTGGATCAGCACCTTGCCGCCGCGCTTTTCCACGTTTTCCAGCCACACGGGCATCTTCAGGCGCTGGTCCACCGACTGCGCGGGCCGGTCCAGCCTCGCGCTCCAGTCGATCAGCTTGGCGCCGGCCTGCTCGGGGTTCGGCACGGCGAAACCGATGCCCTCCACCGGCGGGCACTCGGCCTCCCAGTGGTTGATGCCCAGGTCGCGCTCCACCTGCAGCGCAGGGTCGAACATGCACTGGCTGGACATGACCTTGCCCGCACGGATCTGGTCGGGCGTGCGGTTGGTCACCACGGTGACCTCGTAGCCCTTGTCCAGCAGACCGAAAGCCAGCGGCAGGCCGGCCTGGCCTCCGCCCACGATTGCAACTCGACGCATGGCAGTCTCCTTGGAAGAAACGAAAAATGAGGGGGAAAGAAGGTGTCGGGGAAAAACGCGCTCACGCCGCCAGGCGCGGGATCGCGGGGCTCGCCTGCTCGGGCCCCATGGCCGAATAGCCGCCGTCCACCGCGTAATCGGCGCCGGTCACGAACGAGGCGCGGGGCGAGAGCAGGAAGGCGACGACCTCGCCCACCTCTTCGGGGTCGCCCACGCGCTTCAGCAGGTGGTAGTCGGCCGCCACGCGGTCGGTCTTGGTACGGTCGCCCTGGGTGAGTTCGTCCATGACGCGCGACCAGGTCCAGCCCGGCGAGACGGAATTGACGCGGATGCCGTCCGCCGCGAAGTCCATGGCCATGTTGCGGGTGACCTGCACCAGCGCGGCCTTGGAGACGGGGTAGAGCCAGCGGCCGGTCTGCGCGACCTTGGAGGAAATGCTGGTGAAGTTGACGATGGCGCCGCCGCCGGCCGCCGCCAGGTGCGGGCGCACGGCGCGGGCGGCCATCACGGCGCTCACCAGATTCACGTCCAGCGCCTTGAGCCAGTCGGCGCGGCCGGAGGCAGCGCCGTCGTCCAGATAGGTGGCGGCCAGGTTCACCAGCCCGTCGATGCGGCCGAAGCGCTGCGCCACGTCGGCCACGCTGGCTTCCAGCTGCGCATCGTCGGTGATGTCGACCGGACAGAAATGCAGGTGGTCGGCGTCTTCGGCCGCCACGCGGGCGCCGCCCTGTGCGTCGATGTCGAACAGCGCGACGCGGGCGCCCTGATCGCGCAACGTGCGGACCACGGCCGCGCCGATGAGCGTGGCGCCGCCGGTGACGATGACGGCCTTGCCTTGCAGGTCTTTCATGGAGCTTTTCCCCTTGCACGGAGCGCAGCCGGGGCCGCGCGGTGCGGCTGGGTCCCGGTGCCTTGCGGCGCTCTCCGGTGGTTTCGCAGCCGTTTGCTGCTTGGGCTCCATGGTGCGGCGAAGACCCGCGTGCGCCCTATCCGGCGCGCGCAGCCGCTATCCGGCGCGTGCGGGTATCGCGTGCCGGCGGGTCCGACGTGGGGAAGAAGGAGAGGAAGAAGAGGAAGGACGGCGGTGCGTCCGCCGCCCTGCCCCGGATCAGGTCACCAGCCGTGGAAGCCGGCCAGCACCAGTGCCGCTTCGGGCGTGAACGCGCCCTGGGCGAGGCGTGCCTGCACTTCGGCCGCCTCCAGCAGTTCGAAGCGCTCCACCTCGCCGTCCTGGTTGGCGGGCACCAGGCCATCGGGCACGGTGGCACGGAACCAGTCGATGCGCTCCACCATGTAGCCCGTGCCCTCGCCTTCGTCGCTCGGGCGCGCGAAATCGACGTGGCCGCCATGGGCCAGATCCTGCAGCGCCTCGGTGCGCAGGCCCGCCTCTTCCCAGGTCTCGCGCGCCAGGGCGGATTCCACCGTGTCCTGCGCGCTCACCATGCCGCCCATCAGCGTGTCCCACCGGCCCGGGTGGCTGGGCTTGTCGAACGCGCGCTGCTGCACCCACTGCCGGCCATCCGGCGCGCAAGCCACGAGGTGCACCGCCCGCGTGGCGATGCCCAGCGCGCGCACCGCACCGCGCTCCACGGTGCCGATGCGCTCGCCCGCCGCGTTGCACACCGCCAGCTGCTCGTTGCGCCACGCCCCGCAGCGGCCGGCGCGGCGCAGCGCATTCGCCAGCATCGCCAATGCCTGCGTGGCATCGGCCGGGGCACAGATCAGGTGCCAGCGCTCTGCCCCGGCATCGGGCTCCTTCACGAGCGAGAAGGCGGCAGTTCCCGCGGTCGCGTCGGCGTGGCCCGCATCCCCATCCAGCGCAATGCTCTCCATCACCCCCGGCGCCACGGAGCCCACGGTATGCCCGGCCACGGCGAACGGCACGCGCGGCACCACGGGCGGCCGGTGCGCCAGTGCGCGGGCCGGCGCCACCCATGCCGGCACCGGCATCTCGCGATGCCCGCTCATTCCAGCGTCAGGATGGTGCAGCCCGTGGTCTTGCGCGCTTCCAGGTCGCGGTGCGCTTGCTGCACGTCGCGCAGGGGGTAGCGCTGGTCGATGTGGATCGTCACGTCGCCGCTCTGCACCACCGCGAACAGGTCGTCCGCCATGGCCTGGGTGGATTCGCGCGTGGCGATGTGCGTGAACAGCGTCTGCCGCGTGACGTAGAGGGATCCCTTGGCGCCCAGCATGCCGGGCGCGAACGCCGGCGCCGGGCCCGAGGCGTTGCCGAAGGTGGCCATCAGCCCGAAGGGGCGCAGGCACTCCAGCGATTTCTCCCAGGTGTCCTTGCCCACCGAGTCGTACACCACCTTCACGCCCTTGCCGCCCGTGATCTCCTTCACGCGCGCCGCGAAATCCTCCGTGCGGTAGTTGATGGCGTGCGCCGCGCCGTTGGCGAGCGCCAGCTGGCACTTCTCGTCGCTGCCCGCCGTGCCGATGAGCTGCAGGCCCAGCGCCTTCGCCCACTGGCAGGCGATCAGCCCCACGCCGCCCGCGGCCGCATGGAACAGCACGTGGTCGCCCGGCTGCAGGCCCTCGGCCGGCAGCGTTTTCTTCAGCAGGTACTGCGCCGTCAGGCCCTTGAGCATCATCGCCGCGCCGGTCTCGAAATCGATCGCGTCGGGCAGCCGGCACACGCACTTCGCGGGCAGCACGCGCACCTCGGCATAGCTGCCGGGCGGCTGGCTCGCATAGGCGGCGCGGTCGCCCACGGCGAGGTGCGTCACGCCCGCGCCCACGGCCTCGACGATGCCCGCGCCCTCCATGCCGATCGTGGCCGGCATCGGCAGCGGGTACAGCCCCGTGCGGTGGTACACGTCGATGAAATTCAGGCCGACCGCATGGTGGCGGATGCGGATCTCGCCGGGGCCGGGCTCGCCCACGGTCACGTCGGTCAGGTGCAGTTCTTCGGGACCGCCGTGCTGGCGGATCTGGACGGCAAGGCTCATGCGGCGACTCCTGCGGTGGAAGACACGATAAAAAAGGATGGGAAAGAAAAGGGAACTAACAGGACAGCGGATCGAGGCGATGCAGAGGGGCATCCGGCCCGCGGAATGGCCCCACGCGGGGCCCGGCGTGCATCCTGCCACGGATCGGAGAAGCCCGCAGGCCGGTACATTTCCAGGCCATGACACAACGACTCTCGTCCGGCACCGTGGCCCTGCTCGTGGCCGCGCCGCTGCTCTGGGCCGGCAACGCGGTCGTCGGCCGCCTCGTGCATCCGCTCATCTCCCCGGTCGCGCTCAACTTCATCCGCTGGGCGCTGGCCTTCGTCGTGCTGCTGCCCCTGGCCCACGGCGTGCTGCGGCGCGGCAGCCCGCTGTGGCCGCACTGGCGCCGCTACGCGATGCTCGGGCTGCTGGGCATCGGCTGCTACAACGCGCTGCAGTACATGGCGCTGCAGACGTCCACGCCGCTCAACGTCACGCTCGTCGGCTCGGGCCTGCCGGTCTGGATGCTGGCCATCGGCGCGCTCTGCTTCGGCGCCCGGGTGACGCGCGCGCAGGCGACGGGTGCGCTGCTCTCCATCGCCGGCGTGCTGGTGGTGCTCAGCCGCGGCGAATGGGCGCAGCTGCTGGCGCTGCGACTCGTGCCGGGCGATCTCTACATGGTGCTGGCCACCATCTCCTGGGCCTTCTACAGCTGGCTGCTGTCGCGCACCACCGAACCCGCGGGCCTGCGCGGCGACTGGGCCGCCTTCCTCATGGCGCAGATGGTGTTCGGCCTGGCCTGGTCCGGCGCGTTCGCCGCCGGCGAATGGACGCTCGGCCACGCCCACGCCACCTGGGGCTGGCCGCTCGTGGCGGCCCTCGCCTTCATCGCGCTCGGCCCCGCCCTGCTCGCCTACCGCTGCTGGGGCGTGGGCGTGCAGCGCGCCGGCCCGGCCGTGGCGAGCTTCTTCATCAACCTCACGCCGCTCTTCGCGGCCGTGCTCTCCGCCCTGGTGCTGGGCGAGACGCCGCACCTCTACCATGGCGCGGCGTTCGCGCTGATCGTGGCGGGGATCGTGGTGTCGTCGCGGCGGGGGTGATGCCCCGGCTTCGACACCGGCGGCCCCAGCCCTAGCCCCCCGACATCCTCCATCAATCGCAGCGTGCAGCCTGCCACGTGAGCTGGTAGCGCAGCGACTGCACCACCTTGTCGGATGCCTTGCCATCCACCAGCGCGCGGCGCGTGGACTGCAGCGTGATCTGCTTGCCATCGGCCGACCAGCGCAGCGTGGCGTCGTAGGCGTTGGGACCGAACTTCGTATCGCGCGGGCAGCTCGCCTGTACGCTGAACGACAGCTTGTCTTCCCGCGTGGCCTGGGGATCGCAGCCCGCCACGCCCATCAGCGCGGCCATCGGAAGGAAGGACGCGTTGCCCTCGTCCATGCAGATCGCCTCGGTTTCGCGGCTGGTCTTGCCGTCCGCCCCCGTCTCCGTCGATTCGGAAAGGAATTTGCCGCGCTTGAAAGCTTTTGCGGCACGGTCGGGGTCGATGGGCTGGAGGGAAGCGGACGATGCGCCGCCGCCCTTGGCAGCGCTGGCGCCGGGTCCGGCCGCCTGCGCGGCGGTGCACAGGACTGTGATGGCAGCGACAAAAGTACCGGTACGCACCGCTGCGGTGGCGAAATGATGCATGGCCATTCCCTCTCTGGAAAAAAGTGGTTGATACATCGGAGGGTCTGCGGGGACCATCCCGGCTGGCTTTTAGCACGGCCTCATGACCCACAACAGCACGGAGCACCGCCAGCCCGCGGCCCGGCTGTTCTGCCGCTCACACGGCCGCAGGCCCCGTCGCTCCTTCCGCCATCCCTTCCGGGGCAGCCTCCGACGCGGCGCCGTAGCGCACCTGGAAATCCTCCGCCCGCATGGGCCGGGCGAACAGGTAGCCCTGGTAGAGGTCGCAGCCATGGCGCTCCAGGAAGCTGCGCTGTTCCTCGGTCTCGACCCCTTCGGCGATGACTTCCAGATCGAGGTTGCGCGCCATGCCGATGATGGTCTGCACGATCACGTCGTCGGTCGGCCGCGTGCCCAGGTTGCGCACGAACGACTGGTCGATCTTCAGCTGGTGCAGCGGCAGGCGCGTGAGGTAGGCGAGCGACGAATAGCCGGTGCCGAAATCGTCCACGGAGAAGCGGACACCCTTGGTGCGCAGCAGGTGCATCTTGGCGACCGAGTCGTCGACGTTGTCGAGCACCAGCGATTCGGTGAGCTCCAGCTCGAGCAGGTGCGGCCGGACGCCCGCATGGTTCAGCGCATCGACCACGCTGGCGACGAAGTCCGGATGGCGGAACTGGCGCGCGCTGACATTGACCGCGATGTGCACGTTCTCCAGTTGCGGATCGCGGCTCCAGGCGGCGAGCTGGGCGCAGGCACTGCGCAGCACCCACTGGCCGATCGGTACGATGAGTTCGCTCTCTTCCGCCACGCCGATGAACTGCCCGGGCGCGATCAGCCCCCGTTCGGGATGCCGCCAGCGCAGCAGCCCTTCCGCTCCCACCACGCCGCCGTTGCGGGAGAACTGCGGCTGGTAGTACAGCACGAACTGCTGGCCGGCGATGGCGGCCTGCAGGTCGGATTCGAGTTGCGCGCGCTGGCTGATGACCACCTGCATCTGCGGATCGAAGAAGCACAGCGCATTGCCGCGCTGGGCCTTCACCTGGTACATCGCGATGTCGGCCTGCTTGAGCAGGTCGGCGGCGCTCTGCATCACGTCGCCGAACACCGCGGCGCCGATGCTGCAGGTGTGCTGGTGCGTCTGCTGCTGCAGCTGGTAGGGCTGCGACACGGCGTGCAGGATCTTCTCGCCGAAGCGCCGCGCGGTGGTGGCGGCCTCCTCGCGGTCCTGGGAGAGGTCGCACAGCATGACGACGAACTCGTCCCCCCCGAGCCGCGCCACGGTATCGGCGGCGCGCACGCAGACCCGCAGGCGCAGGGCGACCTGCTGCAACAGCAGATCGCCCATCTCGTGGCCCTGGGTGTCGTTGAGTGTCTTGAAATGGTCGAGATCGAGGAACAGCAGGGCGCCGAACTGGTGCGAGCGCTGGGCGGTCGCCAGCGCCTGGTGCAGGCGGTCGAGCAGCAGGCGACGGTTGGGCAGGCCGGTGAGCAGATCGTAGAAGGCGAGGTTCTCGATCTCCGCGCTGGCGCGGCGCAGCTCCGTCACGTCGTGGTAGGTGATCATGAGCCCGCCTTCGGGCGTGACGCGCTCGGTGATCTGGATGAAATGGCCGTTGGGCAGCATCTGCTCGTGCGTGCCGCGCGTCTCGCGCTGCAACAGCAGCCGCTGCGCCACCCATTCCCGGCGCATGCCCTCGTCGGCATCCGGCAGGTGGTGGCGGGAGGTGGCCTCCAGCACGGTGCGGAACGGCAGCCCCACGGCCATGATGTCGCGCAGCCAGGGGAACATCTCTTCGTAACGCCCGTTCCACTGCAGCACGCGGTGCCCCGGGTCCAGCAGCACGAAGCCGCTGACCATGGACCCGAGCGCCTGCTCGAGCGTGGCCTTGGAGCGCGCGAGATCGTTGCGCGCACGGCTCATGCGGCGCAGGTAGGCCATCGAGAAACTGCCCGCGGCCAGCGCGGTGGCGATCAGCAGCGCGGCCACGGCCGCGATGGCGTTGCGCTCCGTGCGCCAGTTCGCCAGGGCCGCGGACTCCGGCAGGCTGGCCGCGATCCAGAGGCCGGGATAGAGCAGCGGCCGCGCCACCACCAGCGCGGCCACCCCGGACAGGCGCGCGGACTGCCCCCAGGCGCTGAAGGCCGGCGCGTCGTCGCCCAGGGCCGGAACGCGGGCACGCGTGCGCGCCTCGCCGCGGCTGGAGGTGCCGATGATCAGGTCGCCCCGGCCACGTTCGAACGAGACTTCCAGCCCCGGGATGTCCGCGCCCTGCATGACCACTCCGACGAGCATGCTCACGGGCACCTGCAGCACCGCCAGCAGGCGGTCGCCGTTCTCGGCACGGATGGGCCGCGCCGCATACAGCACGCGCTCGGAACTCGCGAAGCTCACGGTGGGCGCGCTGAGGAGCAGCGTGGGCATGCTCTGCGCCATCGCTTCGTCGAAAAAGCCCGCGGGCAACTCCGAGGTGACGCGCGCGCCAACCGCGTCCGATGCGGCCACCACCGCGCGCCGCGCATCCAGCAGCACCACCGAGCGCACGAGGATGTTCTGCCGCGCCGCGCGGCGCAGCAGCCTGCCGATGAACTCCGGATCCGGACGCGGGTCGCGCTCGCGCCAGAGATCGATCATGTCGTCGGTGCTGGCGAGCAGCACGTCCAGCCCCAGCAGCGCCCGGTTGAGCGCGGCTTCGGAGCCGGCCGCGAAGCGTGCCACCTGCGCCTCGCTCTCGGCCAGGGCCGCGTGCCGCGCATTCACGATCAGGGCGGCGGCAGCCCCCATCAGGCCCAGCACCAGGGCCGCCACTGCCAGCACCACGGCCCATCGCAGGCGCACCGACACCGCCCGCATCAAGGGCTCCCCGGCACGGGAATGCCGCGCGCCCGGCCGATGGTGCGGGACCAGACGTCCGCGCACCCCTCGCCACAGCGGCGCAGCCAGTTGGGCAGCACGGCCTCGCGCAGCAGGCGCTGGCGGCGCGCGTCGTCGGCGGCCGACGGCGGCACCGCCACCATCGCGCCCTTTTCCCCGTGCGTGCACGCGGCCGCGCCGGTGTTGCAGGCCACGCCCTCGGCGGTTTCGGCCTCGGCATCGCGCCAGATGGCTTCCTCCAGCTTCGGCAGTTCGCGCCGCAGCAGCACGCGCAGCTCGGCCGGCATGGCCGCCCAGGCTTCATCGTTGGCGCCGAAGAACGACAGCCCCCAGGTGATCGGCAGCATGTGCAGGTAGCGCGTCATGCGGTGCATGCCCAGCGTGTTGCCGGACATGGTGCCGGTGATGGCGCATTCGCTGTCGCCGGCCTGCAGGCTGGGCACGATCTGGCTGAAGCCCGTGTGCACCGGGATTCCGCCCAGTCCGGCCACGAAATCGGCCTGCGCCGCCGAGGACACGCGCACGCGCCGGCCGCTCAGGTCGGCGAGGCCCGAGAGCGCGTTCTTGCAGAAGAGCACCTGCGCCGGATACACGTAGACGGCCAGCATCTCGAAATGGTGGTGCTCGCGCAGGGCCGCCTCGAGGTAGGGGCGGAACGACTGCACGGAGGCGCGCAGGTCCGCCAGCGTCGGGTTGAGGCCCGGAAGATCCGGTGCGGTGTATTGCGGGTACTGCGCGGTGAGCGAGCTCATCAGCACCGTGCCCATCGGCACCACCCCGAGTTCGATGAGGCGCAGCATTTCGATCCCCGGCACGCCCGCACGGTCGAACGGGACGATGGAGGCGGTGAACCGGCCGCCGCTCAGCCGCGGCAGTTCCTGGGCCCAGAAAGGTGCCTCGCGGCGGGAATACTGCGACAGGGCGCCCAGGTTGCCCACGATGCGCAGGCGGTAGGTGGCGCCGGCGGCGCGCGACGCGGCCGTCTCGGGCGCGGAAGCGCGCACGTCCGCCCGCGGCGCCGCAGGCGGCGCGGCGCCCTGTGCAGCCACGGCCTGCCAGGGCGCCGCGACCGCTGCGAGCAGCGCCGCCGCCATCAGGGCGGCGCGCGCCGCCGGACGGGTGCGCGCGCACGACCCTGCGCGTCGCGGCGCATGGCAATCGTTGGGTTCGCCGGTACGGGGCTCCCGGACTTTCGCATCCAAATGTGGTTCCTCCCAGTAGCCCCGGTTTTGTACCATTTTGCGGACCTTCGACAAATGCTGATAAGCGCCATTTATTCGTCTCTCGGCCCGGGATGCCCGTCCGTCACATGGACAGCGGGCCACCGGGGTGCGGCACGAAGCCCCCCCCTGCAGGGTCGAAATCCCACCGCGTGAGGCCTCTCTTTCCTCGGCGGTCCTCGAGGGTGATCAGGCTGTTGGGTGCCTGCGCCCGCAGGCGCACCGACACGGCGGTGCCGGCGTGCGCGGTCCACAGGCCGGGAAGCGCCTCGCCCAGGCCGGGCTCGTGGGCGTGGCCCGATAGCAACAGCGCGGCGCCGGCATCGCGCCAGCGCGCCAGTGCCTCGGCGGCCCGGTGCGGCCGGTGTTCGGCATCACGCGCGTGGCGCGCGGCCAGGGGATGGTGGGTGACCACGATGCGCCAGCGGTCCGGCGGGGCCGCCGCCAGGTGCCGCGCCACGGCGTCGATCTGCGCGCGCGACAGGCTGCCGCGCTGGTGCCGCCAGGGCCGCGTGGTGTTGACGCCGACCACGAAGAACCCGCCGGCATCGCACACCGGCTCCAGATCGTCGCCCCACCAGCGGGCGTAGCGCCGGTAGGCATGGCCGAGCCGCTCCCACCACGCGAACAGCGGCAGGTCGTGGTTGCCGGGCAGCACCAGCGTGTTCGGCGCGGGAAGCCCGGCGATGAAGTCGTGCGCGGCGTCGAACTGCCGCGCGGTGGCGCGCTGGGTGAGGTCGCCGGACACGACCACCACCGCCACGTCGAGCCGGCGTGCGAGCGCATGCACCGCCGCGCAGACGCGCGGGTCATGGGCACCGAAATGCAGGTCGGACAGGTGCATGAGTACGCCCATGGTCCGTCCGCACGCCCGTTTCAGGCCACCGTCGCCATGCCGGGAACGGCACCCGGCACCGGGAGGGGTGCAGGCTCGGGCGGGTCCGGGTCCTCGGCGACCGGGGCGGCGCGCAGGGGGGAGGAAGCGGCGTCGCCTGCCACCTGGGCATCGTCGTCCTGCGCGGTGGCGGTGGGCGCCACCAGCCAGAGCGGGCGGTTCTCGACACGGAAGCGCAGCGGCGACGGCATCCATTCCCTTTCGCCGTCGAACGCGACCTTCACCTGGGCCGGCCGCCAGCTGGCGGGCTCGACCTCCATTTCGGCGCAGGCCAGGCTGATCACCGACTCGTCGCGGTCGAGCTGGCCGATCGCGGCGTGCCATACGGTGCGCGCAGTGGCCCAGCGGCCCTGCGGCTTGAGCAGCAGCACGGCCAGGTGGTCGCCCTCGGCCACGTCGCGCGCCTGGGGAATGCCCAGGCGCTCGAGCTGCAGCGGGTTGTTGCCGACAAACAGGGTAGACGCGAAGAACTCCTCGCTCACCAGGGCATCCGCCCCACGGTGGGCGCGCAGCGAGACGCGCCAGCGCCGCGCCGAAGCGGGCCGGAAGAAGCTCCACACGGCCGACGCGACGGCGACCCAGCGCGAGCGGCCGAAACGCCGCGAAGCCATCTCGCGCTGCTCCAGCAGCCGCGGGTACAGGCCGATCGCCGCATTCACGAGGAACATGCGGTCGTTGACGTAGCCGACGCGCACCGGGCGCACGTCGCCCGCATGCAGCGCCTGGAGGATGTCCTCGGCGGCCTGATGGAAATCGAGCGACAGGCTCTGCTCGCGCGCGAAATAGTTGAACGTGCCGGCCGGGATCACGCCCATGCGCACCTCGTGGCGCCAAGCGGCCGCGGCCACGGCGTTGATCGTGCCATCGCCGCCGCAGGCCACGACGATGCCGCCCGAGGCTTTGGCGGCGCGCGCCGCTTCGTCGGCGGCCTGCACGATGCCGGCGCGCACCGCGGGCACGTGCCACCGCACCGCGTGCCGGCGCAGCGGCTCGAGCGTTTCCAGCCGCTGGCGTACCTGGCCGTGGTCCGCGCCGGGGCGGTGCGGAACCACCAGGTGCACCGGCCCGGGCCCGGCGGAAGGAGATGGCGGAACGATGGGCGGCATGGAACGATGGGTTGCGCGGCAGCAGGGCCGCCACGGAAGGTTGGGATACGCGGGGCACGGGCCCCATGGCCCGCAGCCATTCTGCCGGCGCCCCTCCCCGCGGCCGCATCGGAAGGCAGAGTCACCCCGTGTCGGCGCGCGCCGACACCCGCATGCGGCGGCGCGTGCAATCTCGTACGCCGAGCTGGGTCTTGTCTCCTGCCCGGGCCGCGCCCCGTGTCACCATGCGCGCAATTTTTCATCACCGTTCGCTTCTTCGAAATGACAACGCTGCAGTCCTGGGCCATCTGGGCCGGAACCCATCCCCTGGCGACCTGGGGCGCCGGCCTGGCGCTCGTGCTGGTCGCCACGCTGGCCGCCCGCGGTGCCGTGCTGTTCGCCTCGCCCCGCTGCGCGCCCTGGCTCGGGCGCTGGTCGCAGCCGCGCCACGCGGTGCCGCGCCTCTGGATGGCGCTCGCGGTGTCCGGCCTGCTGCTCTGGGGATGCGCCGAGATCCTGGGAGAGCTGGCCGACGAGTGGTCCGACACCACGCACTGGGCCCACCTGGACGAAACATTGGCGGCCACGCTGCGCGCCCACGCGGGCGTGCCCACGCTCACGCTGTTCGCGCGCCTCACCCATGCGGGCGACAAGGAGGTGCTGGCCGTGCTGGCGGTGGGCGTGGCGGCGGCCCTGTGGTGGCGCCGCCACCGGCTGCTCGCGGCGGGATGGGTGGCCGCCCTGGCCGGCAACGGCCTGCTGACGCGGGGCTTCAAGCACGCCTTCGAACGCGTGCGGCCCGAGCACGTGCATGGCATCTCCGCGGCCGACGGCTACAGCTTCCCGAGCGGCCACAGCAGCAGCTCCCTGGTGGCCTACGCCATGCTGGCCTACCTGGCCGTGCGGCTGCTGCCGGTGCGCTGGCACCTGCCCGCGGTGCTCGGGGCCGCGGTGGTGACTTTTACGGTGGGCTGGAGCCGCGTCGTGCTGCAGGTGCATTACGCGAGCGACGTGCTCGCCGGCTGGGTGACCGGCGGCATCTGGCTGACCTGCTGCGTGCTGGTGATGAACGGCGTGGGCCGCTGGCACCGCAGCCGCCTGCCTGCGGCGGCCTGAAGCGCCGGTCCGCTCAGGCGGCCTTGCGGTCGGCCGCGAGCGACGCGGCGAACACCGCGAGCCCGCCCAGGGCCAGCAGCACGCCGACCCAGCCGGTGGACGTCCAGCCCAGGCCGGCGCTGATCGCCACGCCCCCCAGCCAGGCACCGAGCGCGTTCGCGCAGTTGAACGCCGAATGGTTGAGCGCCGCCGCCAGGGTCTGCGCGTCGCCGGCCACGTCCATCAGCCGGATCTGCAGCGCCGGCCCGATGGCCACGATGGTGCCGAGCAGGAAGGTCGCCAGCGCGGCCGTCGCCACGTGGTGCGCGGCGAACACGAATCCGCCCAGCACCACCACCGACCACAGCAGCAGCGCGCCGATGGTGCGCATCAGCGCCCGGTCGGCCATCCGCGCACCGAAGAGGTTGCCCGCCACCATGCCTGCGCCGAACAGCGCCAGCACGAACGGCACGCCGCCCACGGGCAGACCGGCCACCTCGGTCAGCGTCGGCTTGATGTAGCTGAAGACCGAGAACATGCCGCCGAAGCCGATGGCGCCGATGCCCAGGGTGAGCCACACCTGCTTGCGCCGCAGTGCGCCCAGTTCGCGCCAGGGGCTGGCGCCGGCGTCCGGCGGCAGGTAGGGCACGCCCCGGCGGACCATCACCATCGCCAGCACGGCGATGGCCCCCACGAACACGAAGGCCGCGCGCCAGCCGAAGTGCTGGCCCAGCGCCGCCGCGATGGGAACGCCCGCGAGCGTGGCACCCGTCAGGCCGAGCATCACCATGCCGACGGCGCTCGCGCGCCGGCCCGGCGGCGCGAGCGAGGCCGCCACCAACGCCGCCACGCCGAAGTACGTGCCGTGCGGCAGGCCGGTGAGAAAGCGCATCAGGTTCAGCGACAGGTAGCCGGGTGCCAGCGCCGAGGCGAAATTGCCGAGCGCATAGACCGCCATCAGCGCGATGAGCAATGCACGCCGGCCCCAGCCCGCGGCGAGCACGGCCAGCACCGGTGCGCCGATCACCACGCCGAGCGCGTACGAGCTGATGACGTGGCCCGCCTGGGGAATCGTCACGCCGATGTCGCGCGCCACCTCGGGCAGCAGGCCCATGATGACGAACTCGCCCGTGCCGATGGAGAAGCCGCCCACGCCCAGGCCGATGAGCGCCGCGGCCATGCCGCGCCCCGTGGCCTGCACAGGCACTTCCACGGTCCCGGCGGGAAGCGCAGGCCCGCTCAAATGCGTGCTCCCGGAAGGGGGGCGATGGGAAAGAGCGACAGGGAAGCGGACATGATGGCGGTTACCGGCAGGGGATACGGGAAAACCCTGAATTCTGCCGTACCTCCGCGTTCTCTGCCGGCACGGCACCGCCGCCCCCACCCGGCGCAGGGCGGCCCTTTCCGCATCCCGGGAAGGCCGGGGCGCACGCGGCGCGGGGCCCTGCGGCATGATGGGCGCCATGGCTTCCCTCCCCTCCCCTTCATCCCCTGCCGCCGCTGCCGGCCCGTCCGGCGCGGAGGACGGCATCCGGCTGGTCGTGTTCGATGTGTTCGGCACCGTGGTGGACTGGCATGGCAGCCTCGTGCGTGAACTGGCGGCGCTCGCGCCGCAGGTGGACGGCGATGCGTTCGCGCGGGCCTGGCGCGACGGGTACCAGCCGGCGATGCAGCGCGTGCGCGAAGGCGGACGCGGCTGGACCGTGCTCGACGCGCTGCACCGGGAGATCCTCGACGGCCTGCTGCCGCGTTTCGGGCTGGGGCACTGGGGCGAATCGGAACGTGACCACCTGAACCGTGCCTGGCACCGGCTGCGGCCCTGGCCCGACAGCGTGCGGGGCCTGGAGCGGCTGCGCCGCCGCTTCATGGTCTGCCCGCTCTCCAACGGCAACCTCGGCCTGCTCGCCGACATGGCCAAGGCCGGCGGGCTGCCCTGGGACTGCATCCTGTCGGCCGAGGTGTTCCGCGCGTACAAGCCCGATCCGGCCGTGTATCTCGGCGCCGCGCAGGTCTTCGGCCTGCCGCCCGGCGCGGTGCTGATGGCCGCGGCGCACCACGAGGACCTGGAGGCGGCGCGCGCCTGCGGCCTGCGCACCGCCTACATCGAGCGCCCGCTCGAATTCGGCGAGGCCCACCGCAAGGACGTCTCGCCGCGGCCCGGCAACGACCTGCACTGCGCGGACATCGGCGCGCTCGCGGACGCGCTGGGCTGCGCGGACTGAGCGCCGCGCGGCTGCACCTGCCGCGGCACCGAAGGCACCGGCACCGGCGGTGCCCCCTTCAGCCCGGGGCGACCATGCCCTGCACGAAGCGACGCACCTGGGCATCGAACTCGGCGCAGGTCGCTGTGAACTCCACCCCCGCCAGCACCTGCGGGCCGGTGGTGTTGAGGGTCACCACGCGCGCATACACGTCGCGGGCCTGGTAACGGGCGATGGGCAGATCGAAGGCCAGGCGCAGCTCGCCGTGCATCGGCACGGGCTCGGCCAGCTCCAGCAGGGCGCCGTGGTAGCCCATGTCGCGCACCGTGCAGGGGACTTGGTGGGGCAGCACCGCACCGCCTTCCACGCGCTGGCAGGTGCACGGCAGGTTCGCTTCCACCCGCAGGCTGCGCCGGAACTCCTGGCGCGGCACCTTCAGCCGGCGCCCCGGCACGGCCACGAGTTCGCGCATCGCGAGCGGCGCCGTGCGGCCCTTGGCGAAGACCTGCACCGGCGCCGACAGCGAGGCCATCGTCCAGCAGCGCTGGTACACCGCCTCGCTCACCAGCACCTGCCCGCGCAGCGCGAATGCGCGCAGCTGCGCGGCCTCGGACACCACGTCCCCGAGCAGCACGGGCGCCCGACCGGCAGGGCCGGACGACGGCAGGTCGCCCACGAGCGCAGTGCCGAAGGCGATACCCACGCCCATGTACACGGGCGGCAGACGCTCCTGGCGATAGGCGTCGTTGAGATCCTTGAGCGCCATCTGCAGCGCCACCGCGTACGTGGCGGCGCGGCGCACACCGTCGCTGCCGTCTCCGCCACCGTCCTCGGACGGAAACAGCACCGCCGCGCCGCCGTCCGTCCAGTGCGCCAGCACCCCGCCGTGCGCCGCCAGCAGCCCGTGCACGCAGGCCAGGATACGCTCCATCCACTCCCGGGCGCGCGGCGGCGGCAGCGATGCGGCCATCTGCGCGAAATCCCGCACCCCGGCCTTGAGCAGCGTGGTCTCGCATTCCTGGAGCTGGGGCGGCGTGGGAGGTTGAGGTGGAGGTGAAGATGGAGGTGGGGAGGGCGTGGCGTCGGTACCGGCGGAGGAAGGATCGGACATGGCGTGGATGGGACCGGAGGTGCGGCGACGTGGCGGGAAAGGAAGGCGGCCGCGCACGCATCCAGCATAGGGGCTGGAGTTCGCGGCGGTCAAGCAGACGCCGCGCCGTGTGCAACACCTCCGCCGCTCCGGCGCAAGGCGCCATGCGCCCGGCACGCCCACCGGATGCGGTACCCGCCCCGTCAGATCGCCACCAGCTGCCGGACGCCCTTCGCCTGCATCTCGCTGCCCGGCCCGCGCGCGATGACCTCGCCCCGCTCCATCACCAGGTATTCGTCGGCCAGCTCTTCGGCGAAGTCGTAGTACTGCTCGCACAGCAGTACCGCCACCGGATGCCCGTCCAGCCCCTCGTCGGCCAGGCGGCGGATCACGCGGCCGATGTCCTTGATGATGCTCGGCTGGATGCCCTCGGTCGGCTCGTCGAGGATCAGCAGCCGCGGACTCGGCGCCAGCGCCCGCGCGATCGCCAGCTGCTGCTGCTGCCCCCCCGACAGATCCCCGCCGCGCCGCCCCAGCATCTGCCGCAGCACCGGGAACAGCGCATAGAGATGCTCCGGCACGGGCGTGGAGCCGCTCTTGTAGGCCAGCCCCATGCGCAGGTTTTCCTCGACCGTCAGGCGGCCGAAGATCTCGCGGCCCTGCGGCACGAAACCGATGCCGGCGCGGGCGCGCTCGTACGGCGTCCAGCCCTGGATCGGCCGGCCCTCCCATTCGATCGTTCCACTCCGGGCGGGAACGAGGCCCATCAGGCTCTTGAGCAGCGTGGTCTTGCCGACGCCATTGCGGCCGAGCAGGACGGTGACCTTGCCGGGGGCCGCGGTCAGGCTCACGTCGCGGAGGATGTGGGAGCCGCCGTAGTACTGGTGGAGGTTGTGGACGGTGAGCATGTGTTTGGGGGTTCTTTTTTAGGGGCGGGGGCCGGGTCTCGGCCCGGCGGCCGAGTCACTTTCTTTCGCTTCGCCGAAAGAAAGTAACCAAAGAAAGGGCGACCCTGCTGTCTGCGACCCCGTTCGCCCAGAGGGCGAACGGGGCAACCTGGGGTGCTCGGGGGCGGGGTGTGCCGTGGAACTCACTGCGCGCACTGCGTGCGCTCCGTTCAGACAGCCACGGCAGATCAGTTCACGAAGCGGGCGTGTCCTGCGGCACGCCCGCCACCCCGCCCCCTGCGCGCCCCAGGCGCATCCAGAAGGGAGCGACTCGGGCCATCGCTGCGCTCGGCCCATCCGTGAAAGCAGGCCATCGCTGCGCTCGGCCGAAGACCAGCAGCGCTCCACCCCACAAGTCGGGTGCGCGGTGCGAAGCACTCGCGCATCCCAGGCCGAGCGAAGCAATGGCCCGTGTGCTGCACCCACCCCTTGTGTCTGCGCCGAGGAGCGCAGGGTGCGGGGCGGGCAGGCGTGCCGCAGGACACGCCTGCTTCGTGAACTGACTCGCCGGGGATGTCCGAGCGCAGCGCACGAAGTGCGCGCAGCGAGTTCCACGGCGCCGCCCCGCACCCGAGCACCGCAGGCTGCCCCCTTCGCCCCTCCGGGGCGAAGGGGGACGCAGACACCGGGGTCGCCTTTTCTTTGCCTACTTTCTTTTGGCGAAGCAAAAGAAAGTAGGTGCGCCGCCGGGCGCACATCCCGGCCCCGGAAAGCAAAGGCACAGCAAAAACCCACAACCATCACCGCCCCAGATAAACCTCGATCACCCGCTCATCCCCCTGCACCTCGTCCAGCGTCCCCTCCGCCAGCACCGCGCCGTCGCACAGCACCGTCACCTTCTCGGAGATCGTCCGGATGAACGACATGTCGTGCTCCACCACCATCAGCGAATGCCTGCCCTTCAAGGACAGGAACAGCTCCGCCGTGCGCGCCGTCTCCTCGTCGGTCATGCCCGCCACCGGCTCGTCGAGCAGCAGCAGCTTCGGGTCCTGCATGAGCAGCATGCCGATCTCCAGCCACTGTTTCTGGCCGTGGCTCAGTTCGCCGGCGCGGCGCGCGGGCTGGTGGGCGAGATGGATGGTGCGCAGCACGTCGGCGAGGCGGTCCTTCTGGGCCGAATCGAGGCGGAAGAACATCGACGAGGCCACTCCCTTGTGGGTCTTGAGGGCCAGCTCCAGGTTCTCGAACACCGTGAGTTGCTCGAACACCGTGGGCTTCTGGAACTTGCGGCCGATGCCCAGCTGCGCGATGCCGGGCTCGTTGTGGCGCAGCAGGTCGATGGTGGAGCCGAAGTACACCGTGCCGCGGTCGGGGCGGGTCTTGCCGGTGATGATGTCCATCATCGTCGTCTTGCCCGCGCCGTTCGGACCGATGATGCAGCGCAGTTCGCCGGGGGCGATGTCGAGGTTCAGGCCGTTGATCGCCTTGAAGCCGTCGAAGGCCACGTGCACGTCCTCCAGATAGAGGATGCGGCCGTGCGTGACGTCCACTTCGCCGGGCACGGCCAGGCGCGAGAAGCCCGCGGCGCGGCCGCCGGATTCCGTCCGGCCGGGTTCGGCCGGGGCCCGCGCTCCGCCCGCGCGGCGGGCGCCTGATTCCATCAGTTCGGGGGTCATGCCATGCCCTCCTCTTTGCGCAGGCTCGCTGCGTTGGCGCCGGTGGCGGATGCCGGGACGGGGGCGGCGGCCTCCTGCGCCGCCGCGCGCGCCTTGCCGGGCCGGCGCAGCAGGCCGACCACGCCGTGGGGCAGGAACAGCGTCACGGCGATGAACAGCGCGCCCAGGAAGTACAGCCAGAACTCCGGCGCCGTCACCGTGAGCCAGCTCTTGGCGCCGTTGACCAGGAAGGCCCCCACGATGGGGCCGACGAGCGTCGCGCGCCCGCCCACCGCGGCCCAGACCGCGATCTCGATGGAGTTGGCCGCGCTCATCTCGCCCGGGTTGATGATGCCCACCTGCGGCACGTAGAGCGCGCCGGCCACGCCGCACATCATGGCGCTGATGGTCCAGATGGTGAGCTTGTAGGGCAGCGGCGAGTAGCCCGAGAACATGACCCGCGTTTCCGCGTCGCGCACGGCCTGCAGCACGCGGCCGAATTTGCTGCGCACCAGCCAGCGGCCCAGCAGGAAGCAACCCAGCAGCACCAGCCCGGTCAGCACGAAGAGCAGCATGCGCATGTTCTGCGTTGCGATGGGCTGCCCGAGGATGCGCTTGAAATCGGTGAAGCCGTTGTTGCCGCCGAAGCCCGTCTCGTTGCGGAAGAAGAGCAGCATGGCCGCATAGGTCATGGCCTGCGTGATGATGGAGAAATACACGCCCTTGATGCGCGAGCGGAAGGCGAAGTAGCCGAACACGAAGGCCACCAGGCCCGGCACGGCCACGACCAGGACCAGCGTGGCGAGGAAGCTGTCCGACAGCGCCCAGTGCCAGGGCAGCTCCTTCCAGTCCAGGAACACCATGAAGTCCGGCAGGTCGCTCTTGTAGTTGCCGTCGCGGCCGATCTGGCGCATGAGGTACATGCCCATCACGTAGCCGCCCAGCGCGAAGAACAGGCCGTGGCCCAGGCTGAGGATGCCGGTGTAGCCCCAGATCAGGTCCATGGCCAGCGCGCAGATCGCGTAGCACATGATCTTGCCCAGCAGCGCCACGGCGTAGTCCGACAGGTGCAGCGGGCTGCCCGCGGGCACCCAGAGGTTGAGCGCGGGCGCCACCGCGCAGACCACGATCAGCGCGACGATGAAGGCCGTCCAGCCGGTGCGCGTGAGCAGGGGGGCCGGAGCTGGCAGTTGAATGGAATTGGGAGTGGTCATATTCTTTCAGCGTTCGGCATGGCCCAAGGCCGCAGCCACCGTCACGGCCCGCGCCAGCGGCCGCCGCGCAAGGGCCGCCCCGCCGCGCTGGCGGCGTCTCCCCTCCCGCATTGCGCAGCGATGCGAGAGAGGGGGAAGGAGCGAAGCGACACAGGGGGGTGCTCCATATCAGTCCGCTGTGCGGCCTTTCACGGCGAAGATGCCCTGCGGCCGCTTCTGGATGAAGATGATGATGAACACCAGCACGGCGATCTTGGCCAGCACGGCGCCCGTCCAGCCTTCGAGGAACTTGTTCAGCACGCCCAAGCCCAGCGCGGCATAGACGGTGCCGGCCAGTTGGCCCACGCCGCCCAGCACCACCACCATGAACGAATCCACGATGTAGCTCTGGCCCAGGTCCGGCCCCACGTTGCCGACCTGGCTCAGGGCGCAGCCGGCCAGCCCGGCGATGCCCGAGCCCAGCGCGAACGCATAGGTGTCGATGCGCGCCGTGTTCACGCCCATGCACGAGGCGATCGGCCGGTTCTGCGTGACGCCGCGCACGAAGAGGCCCAGGCGCGTGCGGCTGATGAGAAAGGCCACGCCCGCCAGCACCGCGAAGGCGAAAGCCACGATGACGAGGCGGTTCCAGGGCAGCTGCAGGTTGTCCATCAGCTGCACGCCGCCGCTCATCCAGGCGGGGTTCTCCACCCCCACGTTCTGCGCGCCGAACACGCTGCGCACCAGCTGCTGCAGCATGAGGCTGATGCCCCAGGTGGCCAGCAGCGTCTCCAGCGGCCGGCCGTAGAGGAAGCGGATCACGCCGCGCTCCAGCACCGCGCCCATGACCGCCGATGCGCAGAAGGCCACCGGCACGGCCGCGACCAGGTACCAGTCGAAGGCGCCGGGCAGGTACTTCTGGAACAGGCCCTGCACCACGAAGGTGGCGTAGGCGCCGATCATCATCAGCTCGCCGTGCGCCATGTTGATCACGCCCATCAGCCCGTAGGTGATGGCCAGGCCCAGCGCCACCAGCAGCAGGATGGAGCCCAGGCTGAGGCCCGAGAACAGCGCGGCCAGGCGCTCGCCCCACTGCAGGCGGTCTTCCACGCGCTGGAGCGCGGCCTGCATGGCGGCTTTGGCCTTGGGATCCTGTTCATTGCGCAACTGCTCCAGCAGCACGGTGCGCGTGGCCGGGTTGCCGCTGTCGGCCAGCTGGTTCGCGGCCTCCAGCCGCCGGGCCGGATCGTTGCTGCCGATCAGCATGCGCGCGCGGATGGCCGAGAGCCGCGCCTTCAGGCCCGCGTCCGTCTCGGCCGCCAGTGCCTTCTCGATGAGCGGCAGGCGCGCTTCGTCGGTCTCTTCGCGCAGCGCATCGATGGCGGCGCGCCGCTGGGCCGCGTCGGGCGACCGCAGCTGCAGCGACGCCAGAGCCGCATCGAATTCGCCGCGCATGCGGTTGTTGTTGACGATGTCCTCGGCATCGGCCGGCACGGCCACTGCCGCGCCCGTCACCGGGTCCAGCCCCTTGTCGTCCTTGACGACGATGGCTTTGCCACCCGCGATCTTGACCGCATCGTCCGCCATCGCCCGGATGAACGCCACGGTGGCCTCGTCCGGCGCCGCGATGGCCTGCTGCAGCGCCGCGATGCGTTCGTCGGTATCGCCCGCAGCCATGGCCCGCGCCGCCTCCGCCGTGAGCGCATGCGCCTGCACCGCTGCGCAGAGCAGCAGGCAGGCGATCAAGCGATGGAAGATGGAAAGAAGCATGGAAATGAAACCCGGAGCGAAACGTCAGAAAGAAGCAGAGCAGTGACCCCACCCAGACCAGCAGACGCCGCGGAACCGGCTCGCCGGGCCGCTGGCGTCGTCCTCCTGCCCGCCGTGCGCAGCACGGCGAGAGCGGGGGGAAGGCGCGCAGCGCCTCAGGGGGGTGTTACTTGGTCAGGGGTTCGTCCTTCTTCTTGTCGTTGCCCTCGATGTACGGGCTCCACGGCTTGGCCTTGACCGGGCCGGGCGTCTTCCACACCACGTTGAACTGGCCGTCGGCCTTGATCTCGCCGATGAACACGCTCTTGTGCAGGTGGTGGTTCTTCTCGTCCATCTTGCTGACGATGCCGCTGGGCGCCTGGAAAGTCTGGCCCGCCATCGCGGTGATCACCTTGTCCACGTCGGTGCTCTTGGCCTTCTCCACGGCCTGGGCCCACATGTGGACGCCGATCCAGGTGGCTTCCATCGGGTCGTTGGTCAGCGGCTTGTCCTTGTGGCCGGGGATGTTGTTCTTCTTGGCGTAGTCGCTCCACTGCTTGATGAAGGCCGTGTTGGTCGGGTTCTTGATCGACATGAAGTAGTTCCAGGCCGCCAGATGGCCCACCAGGGGCTTGGTGTCCACGCCGCGCAGTTCCTCCTCGCCCACGCTGAAGGCGACGACCGGCACGTCCTTGGCCTTCAGGCCCGCGTTGCCCAGTTCCTTGTAGAAGGGCACGTTGGAGTCGCCGTTGATGGTGGAGACCACCGCCGTCTTGCCGCCCTGGCTGAACTTCTTGATGTCCGCCACGATGGTCTGGTAGTCGGAGTGACCGAAGGGGGTGTACTTCTCGTCGATGTCGGAATCCTTCACGCCCTTGGACTTCAGGTAGGCGCGCAGGATCTTGTTGGTGGTGCGGGGGTACACGTAGTCGGTGCCCAGCAGCACCCAGCGCTTGGCACCGCCGCCGTCCTTGCTCATCAGGTAATCGACGGCGGGAATGGCCTGCTGGTTGGGCGCGGCGCCGGTGTAGAACACGTTCTTGGACAGCTCCTCGCCCTCGTACTGCACGGGGTAGAACAAGAGGCCGTTCATTTCCTCGACCACGGGCAGCACCGACTTGCGGCTCACGCTGGTCCAGCAGCCGAAGATCACCGAGACCTTGTCCTGGCCCAGCAGCTGCTTGGTCTTCTCGGCGAACAGCGGCCAGTTGGAGGCCGGGTCCACCACCACGGGCTCGAGCTTCTTGCCCAGCACGCCGCCCTTGGCGTTGATGTCGTCGATGGCCATCAGCACCGTGTCCTTGAGCACGGTCTCCGAGATCGCCATGGTGCCCGAGAGGCTGTGCAGCACACCGACCTTGATGGTGTCGGCGGCGTGGGCGGGGAACACGGCCAGGCTGGCCAGAGCGGCTGCGGCAGACAGGGCCTTGAGAGTGAAGCGACGTTGCATGGTGGGGCTCCGGGAAGGGGAAGGATGAAGAACGACCGTGGATCGATGGAGCCGATTCTGGGCAGCCCGGCCGCTGCGCGGAATACGCCAACGGGCGTATGCCCGGGGCCGGCGGCGCCCAGCGCGCAGGCGGGCCGGCCGCTGCCGCGCGCGGCACGCCGGCCGCGTCGAAGGCCGGCGCCCCGGCTATGGCGTCGGCGTCACCGATGTGGTTTCCCACAATGTTTTGTGCGCAACGCGGCCTTACAGTGCGTCACCCGCGCGACGGTCGCCTATAGACAAGGCCCCCGCGCCCGCTCTTTTCCCGTTTGACGCCAGAGGCCTGCATGACAGCACCCGCCCACATCCCCGCCCGAAAACTCCCCCTCTACCGCTCGCTCTACGTCCAGGTGCTGTTCGCCGTGATCGTGGGCGTGCTGCTGGGCCACTTCTTCCCCGAGATCGGCGAGAAGATGAAGCCGCTCGGCGACGGCTTCATCAAACTCATCAAGATGATCATCGCGCCGATCATCTTCTGCACCGTGGTGGTGGGCATCGCGGGCATGGAGGACATGAAGAAGGTCGGCCGCACCGGCGGCCTCGCCCTGCTCTACTTCGAGATCGTGAGCAGCATCGCGCTGGTCATCGGCCTCATCGTGGTCAACGTGCTCCAGCCCGGCGCAGGCATGAACGTCGATGCCTCCGCGATCGACACCAAGTCCATCGCCGCCTACACGGCGCCCGGCAAGATGGGCACCACCACCGACTTCCTCATGAACATCATCCCCACCACGGTGGTGGATGCGTTCGCCAAGGGCGAGATCCTGCAGGTGCTGCTGATCGCCGTGATGTTCGGCTTCGCGCTGCACCGCTTCGGCGGCCGCGGCACGCTGGTGTTCGACTTCATCGAGAAGACCTCGCACGTGCTCTTCACGATCGTCGGCTACATCATGAAGGTGGCCCCGATCGGCGCGTTCGGCGCCATGGCCTTCACCATCGGCAAGTACGGCGTGGGATCGCTGCTGTCGCTGGGCAAGCTCATGGGCTCGTTCTACCTGACCTGCCTGCTGTTCGTCTTCATCGTGCTCGGCCTGATCGCGCGCTTCCACGGCTTCTCGATCTGGAAGTTCGTGAAGTACATCAAGGAAGAACTGCTCATCGTGCTGGGCACCTCCTCCAGCGAATCGGTGCTGCCGCGCATGATGGAGAAGATGGAGAACCTGGGCGCGAAGAAGACCACCGTGGGCCTCGTGATCCCCACCGGCTACTCCTTCAACCTCGACGGCACGTCCATCTACCTGACCATGGCCGCCGTGTTCATCGCCCAGGCCACGAACACGCCGCTGGACATCACCCACCAGATCACCCTGCTGCTGGTGCTGCTGCTGACCTCCAAGGGCGCCGCCGGCATCACGGGCAGCGGCTTCATCGTGCTGGCGGCCACGCTCTCGGCCGTGGGCCACGTGCCGGTGGCCGGCCTCGCGCTGATCCTGGGCATCGACCGCTTCATGTCCGAGGCGCGGGCGCTCACCAACCTCGTGGGCAACGGCGTGGCCACCATCGTCGTCGCCAAGTGGACGGGCGATCTCGACACCGAGCAGCTCCGGCAGCGGCTGGACAACCCCGACTGGGTGGCCGCGCAGGAGCCGGAGGCCATCCTCGACAAGAAGACGGATCACATGGACACCTCCGGCCGCCACTGAGCGCCTGCGCATCCAGCGCACGCGACACGGGCCGGCACATGCCGGCCCGTTTTTCATGGGGCGAACGCCGTGGGCGAAGGGCCTGTGCGGCAAGGCCGCCGCCCCGGCCTCCCGCCCTCAGCCCACCTGCGGGCAGGCCCTGAAGGCGGGCAGGTCCTCTGCCGCCGCGGCGAAGGCCGCCAGCGCGGGATGCGCCTGCGCGCCGATGCGCCCGGGCAGCACCAGGCCGATGAAGCTCCATGCCACCGCCGCGGCGATGCCGCCGTGGGTCAGGCCCACCGCGGTGCCCGCATGGGCGATGGCTTCCTCCAGCTGCGCGCAAGCGGATTCCAGCTGCAGGCCGGTACGGTCCAGCCAGGGCCGGTGCTGCTTCTCGGGCGGGCGCAGCCGCTGTTCATAGACGATCTGCACCGCCTTCTCGCACGCGGCGAGCGCGAGGCCGGCCACGCGCAGATCCTGCAGGCGGGCCGCGAGGCCCTCCGGCACCAGACGCGCGGCCGCCTCCGGCGCGGTGGCATCGACCCATTGCAGGATCAACGTGGAGTCCATCAGCACCGTGCCGTCGTCCGCCACCAGCGTGGGGGCCTTCACCACCGGGTTCACCGTGCGGAACGCGTCGAAATCGCCGAACACCGACAGGGACCGGTGCTCGAACGGCAGGCCGAGGTGCCGCAGGGTGACGGCGACGCGGCGCACGTAGGGAGAGTCGAGCATTCCATAGAGCTGCATGGAGATCCTTCTTCGGGTGGGCACGCCGCGGGATGGGGCGGCGGTGCATGGGAGGTGCTCTACGATAGGTGGGCGCGGCATGCGCGCACAGGGGCGGGCATCCGAAAAATCCCCCGCCCACCGATGAACCATCGGCCGCGGCGATCTGCCCGGCCCGCCACCTCCCCCATGCCTCCGTCCATGCGAATCGACAAGAAAGACTGGCTGATCCTGCAGGCCCTGCAGAACGACGCTCGGCAGAGCCTGGCCGCGCTGGGCAAGCGCATCGGCCTGTCGCAACCCGCGATGAGCGAGCGCGTGCGCAAGCTGGAGGACGCCGGCATCATCAAAGGCTACGGCGCCCGGGTCGATCTGCGCCGGCTGGGCGTGGGGCTCACTGCGATCATCCGCATCGAGACCACGCACCAGGGCATCGCGCCCTACCTGCAGCTGTTCGAAAGCATGCCCGAGGTCCTGGAGGCCGACCGGGTGACCGGCCAGGACTGCTTCATCGTGCGCTGCGCCATCGCCGAGCCGGCCGACCTGCAGCGCGTGGTGGACGCGCTGGCGGTGCATGGCGCCGTCACCACGTCGCTCGTGCTCTCCAGCCCCGTGCGCAAGCACGCGACCGTGGAAGCCCTGGACATGCCGCCGCGCTGAGGCCCGTGGCGCTCAGGTGAAGTTCAGCGACCGCACGTTGGCGGTGGTGCGCACGTCGTGGCGCAGTCCCATCACCCCGTTGAGCCCGCGCGTGTCGCCCATCGATTGTTCCTGGGGGCTGACGATGAAGCGTGCCTCCTGGTACTCCGGCGCCTCGTGGATGGCCGCGACCTCGCGCCGGGCCAGCTCCGCTCCGCGCTTGTCGCCCAGTGCCAGGGACAGCTCCCCGTCGGCTTCGAGCAGGTTGGCGTCTTCGATGTGTGCCGCGCCCCATTCCCAGTACAGCTGCGTGGAAGCCGTCAGGTCGCGGTGTTCGCGGGCGCGTCCGATGTGCTCGCCGATGGCCTGCCTCTCCGTGTGCACCGCGGCATCGGGGTCGCCGGCCAGCCGGCCCGGAAAGAATTTGGCGGCCTTGTCGGTCGCGAAGTTCTCGAAGTCCGAGGCCAGCGCTTTCACCGCGCCGGCACTGGTCTGGAAGGCACGCGTGGTGAAACTGGTCGGCAGCTCCCGCCCGTCGTGGAAGATGCGGGTGGCGGTTCGCGCTTCGCCGTCGCGGAGCACATCGGCAGACGCCGTGCCGATGCCGGCCACGTCCATCCGCTCGAACACGCCCACGGGGCTGCCCGCCGACGGACTCACGACCTGGCGCAGGCCGCTCAGGCCCGTCATCCCGCCCGACACCGTGGCGCGGAAGCCCTGCGAGCGGGACGTCCTCTCCATCGTCAGCGTGCCCGACAGGTCGGCGTATTCCAGCGTGCCGAACCGGGCCTCCGCCGCGAGCCCGGCCTGGGGAAGCCCGACGCGCAACGGGCCGATGGTCGCCCCGACGCCTGCGGCCGGCCCGCCCGTCAGCCGGTGGTCCTTCTGCTTCGCCTCGAAACGCCCGATCGAGATCTGGTCTCCGAATTCCTGGTAAGCCCGCTTGATCAGGGAGCCGCGGTCCTCCTCGTTGCCGGGCTGGCGGTATGCGCCGCCCGCATCCGGCACGCCGATGAGCAATTTCATCAGCCGGGCCTTGCGCGCCGACAGCTCGCGGTCCCCGCCCACGCCGCCGCTCAGGTGCCTCGGGAAGCCGAAGACCGCGCCCTCCTGGCGCACCAGCTCATAGCTGTGGCCCACGTCCGCGCTCACGAAGGCGGAGAAAGAGGCCGCGCCCTCCTGCCCGATCTTCGGGCCCAGCGCGGCGCCCACCCCGTCCTGCACGCGCCTGACCGTCGACACCGTCATGCGCAGGGCACTGCGATCGGTGCCCACCCCGGATTCGAAGCCCACGATGCGCGTGAGCCCGCCGCCCAGATCGGCGCGCACGCCCACCGCTCCCGCCGTCACCAGCCGCGACAGCACCTGGGTCACGTTGCGTGTGGTTCCCTGCGTGCTGCCCGCGTTGGCGAGCGAGAAGCCTGACCCGAGTTCCTCGCCCCGGATCATGGATGCGAGGATCTCCGCGGCCTCGGCGCGCGTCCTGCCTTTGAGCGGCGTGTTGGGAGGCACGCCCGCATCGCCGCGCGAAGCGCGGGCGAACGCGGTGGAGAACCCCTTCCAGTCGGGACTGTCTGCAGCGGGTGGGTAGGCCCGGAATTCTTCCGCGGTCGCGGCATCCGCTGGCCCGCCCGCGTCGCCCGCCCAGGCAAGAAGCCGGTCGGGGGTGAGTCGCAGGTTCTCCTGGGCCAGCGCACCGTCCAGAAGCCCGGCAAGTGCTTCGGGCAGCTCGCCGCCCTGCAGGTCGATGGTTGCCAGCACGGACTCCCGCGCCTTGGCGATCGCGGGCCCGGACAGCCGGTCTCCCCGGGCAAGGCGAGGCAACAGCAGCGCCTCGGACTTGGCCACGTTCAGGATGGCGGAACGCGCCATGTTGCGAACCAGGGTGCCCTGCGCATCGGCATCGGCCAGGACTTCGGATGCCGCAACAGGCGCCCGGGCGCTCGGCAGCACGCCGCCACCCAGGCCCCCGCGGCCATGCAAGGCGGACTCGATGATCTCGATCATGTCCTTCACCGCCCGTCCTTCGTGAATGCCTCCGATATGCGAGAGCGCGAAGCCCATGTTGCGCCCCCGGGAGGACACGATCGCGTCATAGGCGTAGAACGGACTCTTGCCCTTGTGGAGCGCGGCGTAGCGCAGCGTGTCCGCCAGGCCCTGCAAGCCGGTGGGCGAGGCCACGGCACGGTTCAGGTGGGCGCCCAGCGTTTTCGAAGCCCGCGACTCCACCTGCTGGAACTCGGACCTGGTGCCGTCCGGATTGCGTGGCGCGTCGGTGGGCATGCCCCCGCGCAGCATCTGGACGGCGAATCGGCAGCCGTGGACGGCATCCACGGCGGGATCGAGTTCGTCCCGGACCGCGAGCAGCGCCTTCTCCGCCAGCGTCAGCGACACGCCGCCCGGCGTGGCGGCTCCGGCCCGGCCGGGCCAGTCGCCGTCCGCCTGCCGGATGGCCTCGCCTACCGCGCCATGGGCATACATGCTGGCGGGGTCGAGGCCCGGGGATTCCATCCCGGCGGCCGTGGCCGCGCGCGCCACTTCGGCGGCAGAACGCAAGTAGGCGCGCAAAGGCCCCCGTTCCGCCATGCCGATCGAGGACCCCGGCGCTGCGTCTGGACGGCCGGTGGCCTTGGCGAGAATGTCGAGCCCTTTGCCCCCCTTGAGCCCTTCGATGCCGGCGGCGAAGCGCCAGGCCAGCCGCAGGGACTCTCCCTGCTCCCCTTCGGGCAGGGTGCGCGGCGACAGGATGTCCGCAATGAGCCGGATCCGCGGCAATGCTTCCAGCACGCGTTGCGCCTGTGCGATGTCCCCGCCCGAATGCAAGGCCAGCGCCTTGGTGAGCACGATGGTTTCCCCGGTGGACAGGTCCTGCGCGGCCTTGAAGGCCATCACACCGGACTCCAGCGCCCTGCGTTCCGTGTCGCTTCCCCGGAAATGCCTGCCGATGGTCCGGTGAATGCTCGCGTCCTGCTGCAACGCGTTGAGCGCGGGGCCCTTGCCGGGTTGCGCACGCTCGGCCGTCGCAGGCGCGTCGCGCAGGGATTTCGGAACCACGGGCGCCGCAGCGCCCTCCTGGTGCACGAAGCTGCCCAGCTTGGGCTCTGCCGAAGCGGTGCGGGTGTTGAAGGGATTGAAGGGAGGCGAGACGGTGCGCTGCGACACGCCAGCGCCATGCTTGAAGGCGCCGTCGCGGAGCGTGTCACGGATTTCCCTGAGGCGGGCGAGGCCTCCAGCACGGCGAGACTCCGGCCCCGGAACCCCGGAGTCCGCAAGGGATGCATCCGCATCGGGTGGTACGGAATGTCCCGAGCCAGCGGGTTCTTCCTCGATCCCGCTGCCGCTTCGCCGGACGGCCGCCTCCTCGCCGGGAGCGGGCGCGGGGGATCGCCGCGCCGTGGATTCCGCAGCCGCCGCAGGCGCCGCCCGGGCCGGCGCCTGGGGCTGGTGCGGGGATGAATGCGTGGGAAGCATCTTCCGCAGCTTGCCGAGACCGCGCTTGACGAGCGTCTTCCTGGGCTCGGCCCGCGCCGCGGGATCGACCTCCGTCGGTGCATCGCGCGCCGTGCCCGGCGCGCCGCGCGGCGACGGAATGTCGCCGATCGGCTGCCCCCGGGTGGACCGCCGCGTGGCCGGTGGGGGGGGCGCCCCGTCGCCGTCGTCGACCGCCGGCTTCGACATACAAAAGAGACTCGAGATTCTCATTTTTTTCTCCGAGAAGGCCGGCGATGCATCACGCCTCGGAGGTCAGGCATCCGCTTCGGCAGCGGCGGCCGCAGCCGCGCGCGCCCTGGCGCGGGCCTTCGCACGCATGAGCGTTGCCGCGCCCACCGCATCGCCACCGTTGTTGGTGACGTGGCTCTCCACGAAGTCCTTGGTGAGCACGTTCTGCTCGAACCAGCGCACGTCCTTGCGGGACTGCGTGAACACCCGTTCGTAGGTGCCGTTGAGCACGTTGTGCTTGGCCTCCGGCGTCATGCCCTTGAACAGGCCGTCGTCGTACATCCGCTTCGTCTCGTTCCAATTGGCATTGGCCTTGGGCGCCAGGGTGTCCGAGCCGAAGCAGATGCGGTGGCTGTGGTCCTGGATGAACCCTTGCCATTGCTTGACGGACTCCGGGTTCTTGCCAATCTGCTTGGCGACCTCGCTCCAGGAAATGTCCAGATTCAGGTTCGGGCAGTCGGCCAGCAGCTGCTTGAGCTTGTCGAGGTGGCCCGCGCCCTCCTGCACGAAACGGCCCAGGCCGCCGCCATGCGCCCAGACGATCTTGGTGTCCTGCACGCGCGGGTCGGTGAACATCTTGCGCAGGCCGTCCAGATTGGCCGGCTCGCGTGCCTCGGTTTCCTTGCCCTTTCCCTTGCCTCGGGCCTCGTTGAAGTCGTGCACCTGGTCGTGCAGGTTGTCGATGTCGCAATGCAGCACCACAGGCATGCCGACGATGCCGGCCACCTGCATGAGATGCGTCAGAGGCTCCATGCGCGGCGTCTGCGTGCTGGCCTGCAGCGAACCGCCCGCGAACATGTCTTCCACCAGCTCCTTGTGCACCGTGATCTCGCCGATGCCCGTGAACGTGCCCTTGGTCTTGTACAGCTCGTGCAGCAGCCGGTCGCCCACCCGCGGATCGCCCAGGTGCAGGCCGGTGACCATCGGATCGAGCCGGCTGCGGTCGGCCTCGCTGATGCCCGAATTTTTGATCGCCGTCGCCAGATCGGTGTTCACGGCCGTGTCCACGTAGAGCAGGGAGGCGCTGACGATCTCCTGGATGAGGCCCGGGTTCTTGCGGAAGTCGTCGATGTCCAGCTTGGGGCGCGAAGCGGAGTTCTCGCGCGCGGGGTCGGCCAGCACGCGGTCCTCGATCGACTTGGGCACGTAGTAGAACTCCAGTGGCCCGCAATGGTGGGCGTGGCTGCTGCCGCCCAGGTGCTCGGAGATCTCGTGCGGATTGACGGCCGTCGTCGCATTGCCGGGGCCCGGCAGCTTGGCCTGAAGCAGCGAGGTCGGGATGGGCATGAGCGTCGTGTTGCGCACCCCGATCTCGTCCATCATCTTGAGCAGTTGCTGCGGATTCAGCCCCCGCTGCACGTAGTTCGTCGGGTGCATGTGGCTGTCGCTGTGCGCCTCCGCCCCGGGCATGGAGAAGCGCGCCACGTCGAAGGTGTTGGCACCCGCGATCGGCTCCCCTGAGGCTGAGAACACCGTGGGGCCGGCCTTGCGGTCCGCGACCAGCGTGTCGGGCCGCACGCTGCCGTCGGAAAAGCGTTTGGGCGATGCGACCACGATGCTGTTGCTGCGCGGTGCGGCGGCGTGGCTGCTGCCGGCGCCACCGCCGCCCACCAGCCGGCGGAGGTTGTCCAGCACGCCCGATGCATGCGAGCGGCTGGACTTCGGTGCCGCGGCCTCGCCGGGTGCGGAGCCCTGCGGCTTCGCCAGCAAGGGCGTGGCGGCCGACGTGGATGCGGAGGGCTTGGTCGTTGTTTTCATGGCGGATCCTTGAAAAAGAAGTTGATTGGTTCCATCCTCTTCTTCGCGTCCTCGCGCGCGGCCTCCCGCCCGAACCGATGCACGCGCATGCGAACGACCGCGCGTGCAGGGACGAAAAAAACCGGCATGCCGCGGGACGCGACATGCCGGTTGCGCTGCCCGGGCCACAGCCCGGGAGCCAGGCGGGAACGGCCTCGAACCGTCCCGGGCCTGCCAGGTGCGGGGGCCGCTTACTGCTTGACGGCCTCGACCTGCGCCACGATGCGCACGTTCTTCGGGAAGCCGTACTGCACGCCGTAGTCCAGGCCGAACTGGGTGCGGTCGATGGTCGTTTCGAAGTCGCCGCCGCACACTTCGCGCTTGAGCATCGGGCTCTGGTAGCAGGCGAACTGGTTGGCCTTGAAGGTCGCGGGATGGGTCTGGCCCTTGAGGGTCAGGTTGCCGGCCACGGAGACGAGCTTGTCGCCGTCGAAGGTGAACTGGTCGCCCACGAAGCGCGCGGTCGGGTACTTGGCCGCGTCGAAGATGTCGGCGCTCTGCAGGTGCTTGTCGAAGGGCGGCGTGCCGGTGTTGATGGAGTTGATCTGGAAGGTGATGTCCACCTTGCCGGTCTTGGCGGCCTTGTCGAGCTCGATCGTGCCTTCCTTCTTGTCGAAGCGGCCGCGGTTCACGCTGGCACCGAAGTGGCTGATCTCGAACGTGGCGAAGGTGTGCGTCGGCTCCACCGTGTACGTGGCGGTCTGCGCCTGGGCGGCACCGGCAACGAGGGCGGCCGCGGCGGCCAGGGCGAACAGGGATTTGCGCATGTCGGTATCTCCGGTTGAAAGAAAGCAGGAACGAAGGGAAACGGGGAACGAAAGAAAACGGGGACCGTGGATCGCCCGGCCTCAGAGCTTGGGCACGCCGGTGAGCGCGAGCTTGAACTTCACCTGCACGTCGTCGGCCACCATGGAGGTGTCGGCCCACTCGTTCTCGCCGATCTTGAAGGCGAGGCGCTTGATGGGGAAGCTGCCCGTGGCGATGGTGGTGGCGCCATTCTGCGTGAGCGTGACGGGCGCGACGACGTCCTGCGTGGCGCCCTTGATGCTGAGCTTGCCGGCCACCTCGAACTTGCCCGGCCCGGCGGACTTGATGGCCGTGGACTGGAAGGTCGCCTGCGGGAACTTGGGCACGTTGAACCACGTGGCCTTGGGCAGTTCGGCGTCGGACTCCTTCACGCCCAGGGTGGCGCTGCCGGTGTCCACGGTGATCGTGACCTTGCTGGTGGCGAGCTTGGCGGGATCGAACGCGACCTGCGCATCGAACTTCTTGAAGCGGCCCTCGACGGGCACGCCCATCTGCTTGCTCACGAAGGTGATCTCGCTCTGCTCGGGCACCAGCTTCTGCTGCGCGAACGCGGGAGCGCCGGCCAGCAGCGCGGAGGAAGCCAGCGCGATGCCGGCGAACAGGGAAGGAAGTCGTTGCATGGATCGCTCCGTAGGTTCGTTCGTTGATTCGGTGGCAGGACGCGGACGGCCCGCGCTGCCCGTTGCCCGGCCCGTCAGGCCCGCCCGGGCAGCATGCGGCCGATGAGGCCGTCGCGGTCGATGAGCTGGTGCTTCAGTGCCGCGGCCACGTGCAGCACGACCAGTGCGGCCAGGGCGTAGGCGGTGATCCAGTGCCAGGGCTTGATGGCCTCGGCCAGTTCGGGGTTCGCCGGCACGAAGCTCGGCAACGGCACGATGCCGAGGAACACGATCGGGAAGCCCGCGGCGGAACTGTAGGCCCAGCCCACGAGCGGCACGGCGAAGAACAGCAGGTACATCAGGTGGTGGGTTCCGTGGTGCGCCGCGCGCTGCCATGCCGGCATCGAGGACTCCACGGCCGCGGGCAGTGCAGGCGGGCGGTGCGTGAGGCGCCAGAGCAGCCGCAGCGCCGACAGCGCCAGGATCGCCACGCCCGCCCACTTGTGCCAGTTGTAGAACTTCAGCCGTTGCGGCGAGAACGGCAGGCCCGTCATGTACAGCCCGAGCAGGAAGACGGCCACGATGGCCGCCCCGAGTATCCAGTGCAGGGCGATGGCGGTGGCCGTGTAGCGGGCCGGGCGGGTCGGGTTCATGGGAGTTCGGCAGAGGGCGTTCTGGTCAGGGGCGCATAGCAGGTGCGTGCGCCGCAGTCTAGAACGGGAACCCCCGGAAATCTTCAATGAAATTGATGCAACGATTCAATTTTTGTGAATCGAGAAAGCAGGCCGGGCAACTCGACAGTGGCTACGATCATCCGGCTCCTTGGTGCGACATACCGTGGCCGCCGGCACGGCGCAGGGAGGCGTGTCTCCGTTCAACCCATCAAAAAAGGTCAGCCCGTGAAGAAATTGCTCATGTCCCTCATCGCCTGCACTCTGGTCAGCGCCGTCTCGGCCCAGACGGGTGGCGGCACGCGCGCCCCCTCGGTGGAGGTCCAGTTCGGCAAACCGACCTTCGCGCAGAAGCTCTTCTACGAGAAGCTGTACGAGAAGAAGCCGTTCGAGGACGCCACGCTGTACTACTACGACAACGGCGTCTACAAGATCATCTCGCCCGGCGAAGAGCACTACGGCGTGTTCGTGGTGCACGGCAAGATGACCGACGACGAGTACGCGGTGAACTTCATCTCCCTGCCCTCGACGGACTGGGGCGGCAAGACGGCCATGCATGCCCTGAAGTTCAACCGCAAGACCGGCAAGTTCACCCAGCAGGCGACCTGGGAAGACGACCCGGGCATCGCTCCGCAGTACGGGCGCTTCAGCCAGGACGAGAACACTTTCGCCGATCCGCGGCCGGTCAACTGGGACAACCACAACAACCCCGGCGGCCAGACCGCCTGGCCGTTCGGCCGCTGACGGTCTCCTTCCCGGCACCGGCACCGCCGCCTGCGCCGGGCCGGGCAGAACGGCTCAGGAGGCCACGCGGGCCAACGGCGCACCCGCGGCTTGGTAGCTGCCGACGGCCACCAGCCCCGTGATGCGCCCCGCCCGCGGCGCGGTGACCTGCATCTCCATCTTCATCGCCTCCATCACGGCCACCAGTTCGCCCTCGGCCACGGTGTCGCCTTCGGCGACCTTCCAGGCCTGGACGGTGCCGGCCACGGGCGCGGGCACGGTGCCTTCCTGCACCGCAGCGGCCGGGGTGGGCGCGGCCACCGCACCGGCCCCGCCGCCCGTGGACTGCAGCCCCTGCAGCAGCACGGCCGGCAGGCCCAGTGCCACGCGGCGGCCGTCGATCTCGATCGCGGTGCGCACCAGGGCGGTGTCCTGCAGCGGTTCGGCACGCGCCGCGGCAGCCAGGGTTTCGGCGAAATCGGTTTCGATCCAGCGGGTGTGCACCCGCAGGGCTTCACCGTTGATGAAATCCTCGTGCTCCATCACCGCGCGGTGGAACGGCAGCACCGAGGCCACACCGTCGATGCGGAACTCGCGCAGCGCGCGGCGCGCCCGCGCGATGGCCTGGGCGCGGGTGGAACCCGACACGATGAGCTTCGCCATGAGCGAATCGAAGGTGCCCGGCACGATGGAGCCGGCCTGCACGCCGGTGTCCAGCCGCACGCCGGGGCCCGACGGCGGATCGAACCGGGTGACGCCACCGGGCGTGGGCAGGAAGCCGCGGCCCACGTCCTCGGCGTTGATGCGGAACTCGATCGAATGGCCGAGCGGTTCGGGCGTCTGCGTGACGCGCAGCGGCAGGCCTTCGGCGACGCGGAACTGCTCCACCACGAGATCGACGCCCGTGGTCTGCTCGGTGACGGGGTGCTCCACCTGCAGGCGCGTGTTCACCTCCAGGAACGAGATCGCGCCCGTGCCCGAGAGCAGGAATTCGACCGTGCCGGCGCTCGTGTAGCCGGCGGCGGCGCAGATGTCGCGCGCGGCGGTGTGGATGCGCTCGCGCTGCTGGGGCGTGAGGAAAGGCGCGGGCGCCTCCTCCACGAGCTTCTGGTTGCGCCGCTGCAGGGAGCAGTCGCGCGTGCCCAGCACCACCACGTTGCCGTGCGTGTCGGCCAGCACCTGGGCCTCGATGTGGCGCGGGCGGTCGAGGAACTGTTCCACGAAGCATTCGCCGCGGCCGAAGGCTGCCGTGGCCTCGCGCACGGCGGAGGCGTAGAGGTCTTCCACCTCGTCCATGCGCCACGCGATCTTCATGCCGCGGCCGCCGCCGCCGAAGGCCGCCTTGATGATGATCGGCAGGCCGTGCTCCTCGGCGAAGGCGAGCACCTCGGAAACGTCCCGGACCGGGTCGGCCGTGCCCTGCACGAGCGGGGCGCCCACCTGCAGCGCGAGCTTGCGCGCCTCGACCTTGTCGCCCAGCCGCTCGATCGCCGCGGGCGGGGGGCCGATCCAGGTGAGGCCGGCACCGATCACCGCCCGTGCGAAGCCCGCGTTCTCGGACAGGAAGCCGTAGCCGGGGTGCACGGCATCGGCACCGCTCTTGCGGGCGGCATCGAGCAGCTTCTCGATGTGCAGGTAGGTATCGGCCGGGCGGTCGCCGCCCAGGCCCCAGGCCTCGTCGGCCATGCGCACGTGCAGCGCGTCGATATCGGCATCGGCATAGACGGCGACGGAGCCGAGGCCGTAGTCGGCGCAGGCGCGGGCGATACGGACGGCGATCTCGCCGCGGTTGGCGATCAGGATTTTCTTCATGGCATCAACTTTCGGTGGAAGCGGACGGCGGGGCGGCGAGATCGCCGCGGCCTGCTGCGCAGACACGGCGATGTGCAGAAACGCCCGCTCCGCGAACGTTTTCCCCACGATTGGCAATCAGGACTTTTTTCATGGTGTTCAGGAGCGGGTGACGGGTTCGAAAGCACGGAGGGGCCGGAAGCGCACCCAGGCGTTCACGGGAATCTGGCCCGCCAGATCCAGATGGTGGGGTGCGACGGCGCCGATGACGGGGTAGCCGCCGGTGAGCGGATGGTCGGCCAGGAACAACACGGGCTGGCCGCTGGGCGGCACCTGGATGGCGCCGGCCACGGTGCCCTCGCTGGGGAGTTCGCCCGGCACGGCGCGCGCCAGCGGCACCTCGCCCGCCAGGCGCAGGCCCACGCGGTTGGACTGCGGCGTGACCTGCCAGCGCTGGGAGGTCAGCAGCGCGACGGCCTCGGGCGTGAACCAGTCGGTGCGCGGACCGGGCACGCAATCGAGCACGACCTCGCCACCGGCCTGCGGCAACCCGGCCGGGGGCATCTCGGCAGCGCCCACCACCGGCAGGCCCTGCGGCGCACGCACGGGCAGCACGTCGCCCGTGGCCACGGCCGGGGGGCCCACGCGGGCGAGCGTGTCGGTGGAGCAGCTGCCCAGCACCGGCGCCACGCCGAAGCCGCCGCGCACCGCCACGTAGCAGCGCGCACCGGCGGTCGGCTCGCCGATGGAGAGTTCGTCGCCATCGGCCAGCGCCACCGGCGTGTAGCGCGGCACCGGCCAGCGCCGGCCGTCGGCGGCAGTGCACAGCAGGGGCGCATCCGCACCGGCCACGGCCACGACGGTGTCGCCGCGGCTGCGCAGGCGCAGGCCACCCTGCACGGTTTCCAGGCAGGCGGCATCCGAGGGGTTGCCCACCAACCGGTTCGCGGCGCGGCAGGCGGCCCGGTCCATCGCGCCGGAGGCCGAAACGCCCTGCCCCGCATGGCCGTGGCGGCCCAGGTCCTGGAACAGGGTCTGCAGGCCTGCGGACAGCACGCTCAGCGCCGTCCCCTCGATTCCACTCTCGTCCGAAGCGATGGCGGCAGGCGAGGACGCGATCGCGCTCGCGGTCCCCGCAGATTCCGCTGCGCCGATCGCCTCGCGCGCCGCGCCGCTCAGCGTGGCCATGTCCACGAAGCGCGCGCGCGCGCCGGGCTGCAGGAGTGCGGGCGGGTCGCGCTCGATGTCCCACATCGCCAGCGGCGTGGTGCCGATGATCTGCCAGCCGCCCGGGCTGGCCTGCGGGTAGACGCCGCTGAACGCGCCCGCCAGGCCGACTGCGCCCGCCGGGATGCGGGTGCGCGGGGTGCTGCGGCGCGGGACGTTCAGGGACGGATCACCGCCGGCCAGGTAGCCGAAGCCGGGCGCGAAGCCGGTGAAGGCCACGGTGTATTCACTGCCGGTGTGGCGGCGCACCACGTCCTCGGGCGTGGTGCCCAGCCTCTCGGCCACCTCGGCCAGATCCTCGCCGTCGTAGCGCACGGGAATCTCCACCAGCATGTCGCCGCGCTGCGCCGTGCCGCGCACGTCGCGCCCCGCGATGGCATCCACCAGGGCAGCGAAGCTCTGCACCGTGGGCCGGAAGCGGACCAGGAGGGTGCGCGCGGCCGGCACCAGCTCCTCGATGCCGTCGATGGGCGTGCGCCGCAGCGACGCGAGCAGCGCCAGGGTCTGGTCCAGATCGCCCAGCTCGACCAGCAGGGCATTCAGGTTGACGGGAAGAAAGCGCAATCGGTACTCCAGCCGGTCAAGGGAAAACTGCGGGCCATCACACGTGGTAGGTGCTGTCGGGCACGTCGGTGATGAACATGTAGCCCGGCGCGTGGGTGATGGCGAAAGGCACGCCCGAGGCCATCACGGCGGCCTGGGGCGTCACGCCGCAGGCCCAGAACACGGGCACCTCGCCGGGGCGAATCTCCACCGGATCGCCGAAGTCGGGCCGCGCCAGGTCGGCGATGCCCAGCGCCGCCGGGTCGCCCACGTGCACGGGCGCGCCATGCACCGACGGGAAACGGCCCGAGATCGACACCGCATCGGCCACCCGGTCGGCGGGAACGGGGCGCATCGACACCACCATTTCGCCGCGCAGCCGCCCCGCGGGCCGGCACTGGCGCTGCGTGCGGTACATCGGCACGTTGCAGCCCTGGGCGATGTGGCGCACCTCGATGCCGGCTTCCTGCAGCGGCGTTTCGAAGGTGAAGCTGCAACCGATCAGGAAGGTGACGAGATCCGGGTGCTCGGCCCAGAGCGCGGTGGCGTCGGAGACTTCTTCGGCGAGCCGGCCGTCCTGCCAGACGCGGTAGCGGGGAATGTCGGTGCGCAGGTCGGCGCCTTCGGCGAGCACGGTGGCGTGGCTGCCGGCTTCGATCACGTCCAGCACCGGACAGGGCTTGGGATTGCGCTGCGCATAGAGCAGGAAGTCCCAGGCCCATTCGCGCGGCAGGGCGATCATGTTGGCCTGGGTCATGCCCGGGGCGCGGCCGGCGGTGGGTTCGACGAGGCCGGCGCGGTAGCGGTCGCGGGCGTCGCGCGCGGCCTTCACGGCCTCGGCGCGGGCGGTTTGCAGGGGGGGATTCATGGGCGGCTCCTTAGGGTCGAGTGCATCATGCGAAGGCGCGCAGCGCAATGCCTTCGCACTCCAGCGCCTCGCGCACGGCGCGGGCCATGGCGACGGCGCCGGGCGAGTCGCCGTGCACGCAGATCGAATCGGCGCGCACGCGGGTGGTGCTGCCGTCGATGGCCTGCACGGTGCCTTCGCGCACGAGCTGCAGCATGCGGCGGGCGACCTCGGCCGCGTCGTGCAGCACCGCGCCGGGCTCGCGCCGCGACACCAGCGTGCCCTGCGGCGTGTAGGCGCGGTCGGCGAAGGCCTCGGCCACCACGCGCAGGCCGGCGTCCGCCGCCCAGCGTTCGAGCGGCGAGCCGGCCAGCACCACCAGGGCCAGCGAATCGTCGATGGCGCGGATGGCGGTGATCACGTCGCGCGCTTGGGCGCGGTCGTGGGCGATGGTGTTGTAGAGCGCACCGTGCGGCTTCACGTAGGTCACGCGCGTGCCGGCGGCCGTGGCCAGGCCCTGCAGCGCGCCGATCTGGTAGATGACGTCGGCCACCAGGTCGGCGCTGGCCACATCCATGTTGCGGCGGCCGAAGCCGGCCAGGTCCGGGTAGGCGACGTGGGCGCCCACCGCGACGCCGCGCTCCCGCGCGGCGCGCAGCGTGGCCAGGATGCCCGCCGCATCGCCTGCGTGGAAGCCGCAGGCCACATTGGCGCTGGTGACGATGCCGAGCATGGCGGCGTCGTCGCCCATGCGCCACGCGCCCAGGCTCTCGCCCAGGTCACTGTTCAAGTCGATCTGCATACAAGGGAAAACGTTGTCGTGGGGAAGGTCGGGGGAGGCAGGCGGGCGGAGGAAATTCGCTCACCCGGCCACTTCGGTGCTGGCGGAGAGTTCGCGCCCCTGGGTTTCGGGCAGCAGCAGGCAGGCGATGACGACGATCAGGTAGGCGCCCGCCGCCATGTAGCCGATCGAGACGCCCAGCGGCATGCTGGCGCTCATGTAGCCGATGGCCGCCGGAAAGATGGAGCCCACCGCGCGGCCGAAGTTGTAGCAGAAGCCCTGGCCCGAGCCGCGGATGTGGCTGGGGAACAGCTCGGACAGGTAGGCGCCCATGCCCGAGAAGATGCCCGAGAGGAAGAAACCCAGCGGGAAGCCCAGGACCATCATGGCGGCGTCGGTGATCGGCAGTTGCGTGTAGCAGGTGACCAGCACGCCGGCACAGACGGCGAACAGGATGAAGCAGCGGCGCCGGCCCAGGCGGTCGGACAACCAGGCGCTGGTGAGGTAGCCAGCGAACGAACCGACGATCAGCACCATCAGGTAGCCGCTGGTGCCCAGCACCGACAGATGGCGCTCCATCTTCAGGTAGGTGGGCAGCCAGGTGGTGACGGCGTAGTAGGCGCCCTGCATGCCGGTGGCCAGCAGGCTCGCGAACACCGTGATGCGCAGCACGCCCGGCTTGAAGATCAGCCAGAAGCTGCTGCTCTGCCCCGTGCGGGCCAGTTCGGCGCGGGTTGCGCGGAAAACGGCCGGTTCGCTGATGTTGCGGCGGATGTAGAGGATGAAGAGCGCGGGCAGCGCGCCCAGCCAGAACAGCACGCGCCAGGCGTACTGCTGGTCCACCAGCGCATAGACGGCCCAGAAGGCGATGGCCGACAGGCCCCAGCCCACCGCCCAGCTGCTCTGCACCAGGCCCACGGCCTTGCCGCGGTGGCGGGCGCGGATCATCTCGGCGATCAGCACCGAGCCCACCGACCATTCACCGCCGAAGCCCAGGCCCTGCAGCATGCGCGTGATGAACAGCTGCTCGGCCGACTGGGTGAAGCCGCTCAGGAAGGTGAAGAAGCTGAACCACAGCACCGTCAGCTGCAGGATGCGCACACGGCCGTAGCGGTCGGCCAGGATACCGGCGAGCCAGCCGCCGACGGCCGAGCTGATGAGCGCACCGGTGGCGATGTAACCCGCCTCGGCCTTGGTCATGCCCCAGACCAGGATGAAGGTCGGGATCATGAAGGTGTAGATCATGTAGTCGAACGCATCGACGCCATAACCGACGAAGGCGGCAAAGAGCGTCTTGCGCTCTTCCTGGTTGGTTTCCTTGAGCCACATGGTGTGTTTCCGTTTCTGGGAGGGGGACGATACAGGGGGAATAGGACCCTGGGCGCTGAGCAATTACCGCGCCAACATCTCATCAAAGACTATTTCATTGATGAATCATCTCGATGAATTGTTGAACAATTCAAATTTGATCGTTGATGGGGATTACCCGCATGGCATGGGTGCGGCCATCGCACCGGCACGGTGCCGGAGGCACCCCGGCTGCGTCCTCGGCAAGCCCGCTGCCCGATACACTGGCGCCCGGACGTCCGCCAGCACCCTGCCGCGGCACCCTGTCTCCCCCCTTGCCCTGCCCGCTGCCGATGAGTGAACTCCCCGCACAGAACCTGACCGACCGCGTCAGCGACCAGATCCGCCGCCGCATCGTGGCCGGTGAACTGGCTCCGGGCCAGCGCCTGTCCGAGGCCGCGCTGGCCGAAAGCCTGGACATCTCGCGCAACACCCTGCGCGAGGTGTTCCGCCTGCTCACCAAGGAAGGCCTGCTCAAGCACGAGCCCAACCGGGGGGTTTCGGTGGCCGTGCCCAGCATCGCGTCCATCATCGACATCTACCGCGTGCGCCGGCTCATCGAGTGCCAGGCGCTGGCCCAGGCCTATCCGCGCCATCCGGCGAAGAAGCATCTGCGCGCCGCGGTGGAAGCCGCCCAGCGCTGCCGCGACGCGGGCGACTGGCAGGGCGCGGGCACGGCGAACATGGAGTTCCACATGGCCGTGGTGGAACTGGCCGACAGCGAGCGGCTGAACGTGATGTTCTCGCACCTGCTGGCCGAGCTGCGCCTGGCTTTCGGGCTGCTCGACGACGCGGAATTCCTGCACGCGCCCTATGTGGAGATGAACGTGAAGATCGTCGAGCTGTTCGAGGCCGGCCGGCTGCAGGAGGCGGCCGCCGCCCTGAATGACTACCTGGTGCATTCCGAGCGCATCGTGCTCGCGGTGTATGCGCGGCGCATCTCCGAGCCCGGCCTGGAGCGCGGCACCCGCTAGGCCCTGTCCAGAGGCCCGTGCATACCGCACCGCGGGCCGTTGCGGAGGCCGCGCGGGCCCCTCCCCGCGCTACACTGCAGGCGGCCCGGCATCCCGCCCGCGCATTCCCCTCCCTCCAGCCCGACCGCAGCCCGCACTCCCATGAGCACGCCCGACAAGTCCGCCCCCACCTACGGCACCGAAGACCTGCTGATCAGCCTGTGCAATTCCGTCACGCGCGTGCTGAGCATGGCCACGCAGACGCAGCTGCACTATTCCGGCATGGTGCAGCGCATCAGCAAGACCTGCCTGCGACCCGACATCGGCTGCTTCGTGCTGTTCGACGGCGGGTTCTCGGGCCTGGTGATCATCAACCTCACCAAGGAGGCGGCGATGGAGATCTACCAGAGCTACCTGCTGAGCATGGGCATGTCGCAGGACGACCTCGCCAGCTCCTACACCTCCGACGAGGTGGCGAACGTGATGGGCGAACTGATGAACCAGGTGGTGGGCGACTTCACCGGCAAGGTGCGCCGCGAGCTGCAGACGCACATCACGCAGAACCAGCCCAAGATGCTGGCGCTGAACAAGCAGGTGATGCTGAGCGTGGACGCCAACCTCGACCAGCCCGAGGCGCGCCGCGTGACCTTCTACACGGCAAAGAACCACATCTTCTACCTGGAACTCGCGATCGACCGTACCGAGTTCATCAAGCTCTACGACTTCGAGCCGCAGGAAGCCCCCGATCCCGACGCGCTGCTCGCGCAGGCGGACGGCGGCAACGCATCGGCACCGTCAGCCCCGCCGGCGGCCGGGCCCGACAGCGACACGGACGATCTGCTCAAGTCGCTCGGCATGTAAACGCCATCGCGGCCCGCGTGCGGGCTGCGGGGGCCGCGGGCGCTGACGCGGCTCAGCGGGGGAGCGCGACGGACTGCGCGCCTTCGCGGGCGCCGTCCGTGTCCGAATAGCCCTTCGGCCACTGCGCGGGCGCATCGCAGCAGGCCTCCCAGCCGCGCAGCCGCGGCGTGTGCCCGATGCCCGGGTTGAACGTGTTGGTCGGGTCCAGCTGGCGGTAGAAATCCGCCAGCGCGGGCTTGGCCACGTAGAGGTGCCCCACGTTGTGCTCGGCCGGATACTCGGCGCGGCGCGCATCGAGCAGCTCCCACATGCGGTGCTCCATCGCCAGCGGGTCCACGCCCTTCTTCACGATGTAGTCCTGGTGGAATACGTGGCAGAAGAAATGCCCGTAGTAGAGCTTGTGGACGACGCCGGCCGCCACGTCCGCCGGCAGTTGCTCCACCCATTCGCGGTCGTTGCGGCGCAGCGCGACGTCCAGCGCCACGATGTCCTCCACGCTGCCGCGGTGCGCCTCGCGGTAGCGGATGGCGGCGCCGGCGATGGCGAAGCGGTGCAGGAAGGCCTTGCGGCCCTCCTGCGCATCGCACTCGAAGAAGCCCCCGCTCTCGCTGCCGCCGAAATGCCGCGCCAGGAACTCGCGCGTCGCCTGCGCCGTGTCGTCGGAGACGCGCACCAGCAGGTGGTGCTCGTAGCGCTCGCGCATCTGCCGCATGCGCGGCGGCAGATGGCTGGGCAGCAGGTTCGTCAGCGCCTGGATGGCGCGGTCGGTCACGCCGCGCAGCCCGAAGCGCTCGAGGAAGCCGTCGATGCGGCTCTTGAGCGCGAACGCGGCCGGCACCCGCGCCGTGCCCAGGCGGTCGATCAGCAGGAAGGTGTCCTTGCCGTACCGCTCGCCGATGTCGTAGGCCGTGCGGTGGATGTATTCGCCCGCGATCGGCAGGCGCGGCAGTGCCGTCAGCAGGTGGCGGCGCACGGCGGTGAGGTCGTCCGGCGCATTGCTGCCGATGTAGAAGACGGTGCTGGACTCCTTCGGGAACGTGTCCAGCCGCACGGCGAACAGACAGAGCTTGCCGGCGGAACCGGAGGCCTCGAACAGCCGCGACGGATCGGCGTTGAAGCGCGCGGGCGTGTCGGCGTCCACCGCGCGCACGTGCTCGCCGTAGTGCGGATCGGAGGCGGCGCGCTGCGGGTCGTGCGCCACTTCGGCGGCGGTGTAGTCGCCGTTCTGCAGGCGCGTGAGGATCTCTTCCGGAGTGCTGCCCAGCGCGATGCCGAGGTGGTTCACGAGCTGCAGCGTGCCGTCCCCGCGCACGCGGGCATAGAGCGCCAGCTCGGTGTAGGCCGGGCCGCGCCGCACCAGCGCCCCGCCGGAGTTGTTGCAGATGCCGCCCAGCACCGAGGCGCCGATGCACGACGAGCCGATCACCGAATGCGGCTCGCGCCCGAGGGGCGCCAGCACCTGTTCGAGCCGGTCCAGCGTGGCGCCCGGCAGGCAGACCACCTGCTCGCCGCCGCCGAGCACCTGCACGCCGGTGATGCGCAGCGTGCTGACGAGCACGATCTCGCGGTCGTAGCCCGCGCCGTCGGGCGTGGAGCCGCCGGTCAGCCCGGTGTTGGCCGCCTGCATGATGACGATGCGTCCGGCCGCCACGGCGGCCTGCAGCACGCGCCACTGCTCCAGCAGCGTGCCGGGCCGCACCACGGCGAGCACCGGCCCTTCGCCGGTGCGGTGCCCCTTGCGGAAGCGCCGCGTGGCCTGGTCGCCGGTGAGCACGTGGGCCGCGCCCACGGCGGCCCGCAGCTGCGCCAGCAGCGCCTCGCGCGGAAGGGAGGGGGTGGCCGATGCGCCGCTCATGGCGGGATCAGGCTTTCACCAGCAGGTCGCCGGTGATGTCGGACACTTTCGCCACGCTCGTGAGCGTCATCGCCACGCGCATCTCCTTTTCCAGCAGTTCGAGCACGTGCTTCACGCCGGCCTCGCCGGCCGCGGCCAGGGCATAGATGAAGGCGCGGCCGATCATCGCGGCGTCGGCGCCGAGTGCGATGGTGCGCACCACGTCCAGGCCGTTGCGGATGCCCGAATCGGCCAGGATCTTGATCTGCCCCTTGACCGCATCGGCGATGGCCGGCAGCGCGTGCGCGGAGGACAGCACGCCATCGAGCTGGCGCCCGCCGTGGTTGGAGACGATGATGCCGTCGGCGCCGAAGCGCACCGCGTCCTTCGCGTCTTCCGGGTCCAGGATGCCCTTGATGAGCATCGGGCCCTTCCAGAAGGCGCGGATCCATTCCAGGTCCTTCCAGGAAATGGACGGATCGAAATTCGCCCCCAGGTAGCCCATGTAGTCGGCCAGGCCCGTGGGCTTGCCGAGGTAGGCCGAGACGTTGCCCAGGTCGTGCGGGCGGCCCAGCGCGCCCACGTCCCAGGCCCAGCGCGGGTGCGTGGCGGCCTGCCAGTAGCGGCGCAGGGCGGCGTGGGGGCCGCTCATGCCGGAGTGCGCGTCGCGGTAGCGCGCGCCCGGCACGGGCATGTCCACGGTGAACACCAGCGCCGAGCAGCCCGCCGCCTGCGCGCGCTCCAGCGCGTTCTTCATGAAGCCGCGGTCCTTCAGCACGTAGAGCTGGAACCACATCGGCCGGCCGAGCTTCGGCGCCACCTCCTCGATCGGGCAGACCGAGACGCTGGACATGGTGAACGGCACGCCGTGCCGGTCGGCCGCGCGCGCGGCCTGCACCTCGCCGCGCCGTGCGTACATGCCCGTCAGGCCCACGGGCGAGAGCGCCACGGGGATCGAGAGCTTCTCGCCGAACAGCTCGATGCGGGTGTCGAGCCGGCTCATGTCCTTGAGCACGCGCTGGCGCAGCGCGACCGCCGCCAGGTCCTCGACGTTGCGGCGCAGCGTCTGCTCGGCATAGGCGCCGCCGTCGATGTAGTGGAAGAGGAAGGGAGGCAGGCGCCGGCGCGCGGCCTCGCGGTAGTCGGCGGTGGAGGAGATGATCATGGTTGTCGTGTGGATTCGTTGGGCAGCAGCGGCGCGGGCCCCGCGTCGAGCGGCATGCGCGTGGACCGCTCGCGGCGGGCGCGGTCTTCGTCCAGGCGCTGGATGGTGGTGCGCACGTGCTCCAGGTGGTCGCCGATGCACAGCCGGGCGCGCTGCGCGTCGCCGTCGAGGATGGCCTGCATCAGGCCCTGGTGCTGCTCGGTGAGCATCTGCAGGGTCTGCGGCGCGCTCAGGCGGAACATGTCGTGCCGGTTGCGCTCCACGGTGGAGAGCACCATGGTGAACAGGCTGTGCATCACCTGCACCAGCACCAGGTTGTGCGAGGCTTCGGCGATGGCGAGGTGGAACTGCGCGTCGGCCCGCGCCGCCAGCTCGGAATTGCCGCTCTGCTGGTGCTGCAGCATCACTTCGAAGCAGCGCCGGATGCGGTCCTTGTCCTGCGGCGTGGCGCGCTGGGCGGCGAGCCACGCGGTACTGCTCTCCAGCGCATGGCGGGTCTCCAGCACGTCGTAGCGGTAGTGCGGATCGGACTCCATCAGCTGCTTGAGCGGCGCCACGGCCGGCTGCAGCCATTCCGCGGCGCCGGCCGCCTGCAGGTACGTGCCGTCGCCGCGGCGGCTGGCCAGCACGCCCTGGCTCACGAGCTTCTGGATCGCCTCGCGCACGGAGGTGCGCGACACGCCCAGCTCGTCCGCGAGCTGCCGCTCGGCGGGCAGCCGCTGGCCGGCCTGCAGCCCGCGGGCCTGCACCAGGGCAAGCAGTTTCTCGACGACGTGATCGGCCAGGCGCATGTCAAACCTCGGAGGGTGGTGTCAATGGCCGGGGATCATCCACGGAAACACATAGGCCTGCAGCGTGGTGATGATGCCGATGATGGCCGCGAAGACCAGGCTGTGCTTCACCGTGAAGCGGAACAGGTCCGACTCGCGGCCGGCCAGCCCCACCGCCGCGCAGGCGATGGCGATGGACTGCGGCGAGATCATCTTGCCGGTGACGCCGCCCGTGGTGTTGGCCGCCACCGTGAGCACCTGCGGCAGGCCGAGCTGCTGCGCGGTGGTGGCCTGCAGCGCGGCGAACAGCGCGTTGGCCGACGTGTCCGAGCCGGTGAGGAACACGCCGATCCAGCCGAGGAACGGCGAGAAGAAGGTGAAGGCATGGCCCGTGTGCGCCAAGGCCAGCGCCAGGGTGGCGGAGAGGCCGGAGTAATTGGCGATGAAGGCGAAGGCCAGCACCATGCCGATGGAGTAGATCGGCACGGCAAGTTCCCTGAAGGTTTCGCCGAGCGTCGCCACCGCCTTGGCGGGCGACAGGCGCGTGAAGGCGATCGTCAGCAGCGCGGCGATCAGGATGGCCGTGCCGGTGGCGGAGAGCCAATTGAACGAATACACCGCGCCGTAGGGCGTGGCGGCCGCGACCACCGGCGGGGCTTTCTCCACCAGGTTGTGCAGGAACGGCACCGGGATGTTGACCACGGTGGAAGCCAGTGCGCCCTGCGCGGCGAACAGCGCCTTGAAGGGCTTGAGGCTCCAGAGCGTGACCACGGCGGTGAGGACGATGAAGGGCGACCAGGCCTTGAAAACGGCACCGGCGGTCAGCGGCACGCCGCTGGAGACACCGGTGGCCGCCGGGGCCGGGGGCTGCGCCTTGCCGCGCGCGGCCGGCCGTGCGCCGGCGCGCGCACCGGCTGCCACGGGTTCCGCCTCGAAGCGGAAGATGCGGCGGGGCTGCCAGACTTTCAGGAACAGCGTCAGCACCACCAGCGAGACGATGGCCGAGGTGATGTCCGGCAGCTCGGGGCCGATGTAGTTGGCCGTGAGGAACTGCATGACGGCGAACGAGCCGCCGCCCACCAGCACGGCCGGCCACGTCTCCTTCACGCCGCGCCAGCCGTCCATGATCGCCATGAGCCAGAACAGCACCAGCACCGTCATGAACGGCAGCTGGCGGCCGGCCATCTGGCCGATGGCGAAGGCGTCCACGCCCGACACCTGGCCCGCCACGATGATCGGGATGCCCATGGCGCCGAAGGCCACCGGCGCCGTGTTGGCGATCAGGCAGAGGCCGGCGGCGTAGAGCGGCGTGAAGCCCAGGCCCACCAGCAGCGCGGCGGTGATGGCCACCGGCGCGCCGAAGCCGGCCGCGCCTTCTAGGAACGCGCCGAAGCAGAAGCCCACCAGGATGAGTTGCAGCCGCTGGTCCTCCGTCACCGAGAGGATCGACGACCGGATGACGGCGAACTGCCCCGTCGCCACCGAAATCTTGTAGAGGAACACCGCGGCCACGATGATCCAGGCGATCGGCCAGAGGCCATAGAAGAAGCCGTACACGGCCGAGGCGAGCGCGGCGCTCACGGGCATCCGGTAGAAGAACAGCGCCACGGCCAGCGACAGCAGCACGGTGATGGTGCCGGCCTGGTAGCCCTTGAGCCGCAGCCGCGTCAGGGCCAGGAAGAAGAAGACGATGGGAATGAGCGCCACCAGCGCGGAAATCCAGATGTTTCCGGCGGGGTCGTAGTTCTGCTGCCAGAGGGGTTGCATGGCGAGGTCGGTCGGTGATGGAAGGCCGGCGCGCGCCTGCTGGGGCGGGCCGCCGGGGAAAGTGCTGCATGGTCTGTGCTGCGCCTAAATTGGTATTACCAATTCAACCGATCCATACAGCAGCGCGCATTCTCCGGCCTGATCTTCACGCAATATACAGGGTTAACCCGGCACCTCCTGGCGATGAAATAAATTTCACACAAATTGGTAATACCAATTTAACCTCCCATCAGCCGCCCGATGGTTTGCTCACCATGAACCAGAAGATCGCGAGGAATGCCGCCAACGCCGGGACACCGAGCACCACCCAGGCGATGAAGAACCGCCACAGCTCGGCCCAGGCGCCCGGTTGCCCGGCCTCGGCGCGCACGGCCGCGTCGCGCATGCGGATCTGGATCCACACCACCGGCAGCCAGCAGGCCATCGCCAGTGCGTAGAGCCCGATCGAGCGCGCGAGCCACGCCGTGTTCCACGGCAGGCCCATGAGGTGCACCAGCCACCAGCCGGTGAGCGGCTGCAGCACGGCCGTGGTGCCGGTGAAGAGCCAGTCGGCGCGCACCACCCAGCGCGTCATCGGCACGATGAAGCGCAGGTCTTTGCCGAGCATCGCCACGAGCAGGTAGAACGCCGTGCCGATGCCGGTTCCGAACAGCACCGTGGACGAGAGGATGTGCAGCCACTTGGCGACGAGGTATTCCATGGATCGTTGTTTCCTTTGTTGCTGCGCAGGACATGCGCTCCTGCATGCGGTGGACGCGCCCTCCGACAGGCTCGGCGGCGCGCCGGTGGCGATGATGTGCCGTACTACTTACCTCTTCCCTACCCTCTTTTTTCATTCACTGCGAACCCGGGAGCACGCCATGCCCATCGACTGGAACCGTACTCTGCGCGAAGGCGCCATCGCCGGCGGCTGGGCCAGCGTGCTCTCCACCGTGGCCCTGCTCTATGCCGGCCGACGCCAGGCCCGTGCCACGGTGACGCCCGTCAACGCCGTCAGCCACTGGTTCTGGGGCGACTCCGCGCTCCGCGAGCACCGCACCCGGCTCTCGCACACCCTGCCCGGCTACCTCATCCACCATGGCGCGTCCGTCTTCTGGGCCGCGGCCAGCGCCGCGGCACGCGATGCACGCGGACCGGCCCCACGGGAAACCTGGGGCCAGGTCTGCCGCCGCGCGGCGGTTACCTCCGCCGCGGCCTGCTGCGTCGATTTCCGGCTCACCCCGCGCCGCTTCACGCCCGGCTTCGAGCACCACCTCAGCCGCCCCGCGCTGGCCGCCGTGTACGCCGCCTTCGGCGCCGGACTGGCGATCGGCACGGCGATGGTGCTGCGCAACGCCAGCGCCGCCGCCCCGCGCTGAGCGCCTCATCCAGGGCTCGAATCGCTGTCGCCCTGCGCGGCAATCGGCATGCCCGGGCAGGCTGTGCGGCGTCCTACGGAGTCAGTCCCCCTGCGCCGACATTGCGGGCGATGCCGCACGGGCATCTTCCATCCATCCACCGGAACCCAAGGAGTACGCCATGCCCCGAGCTGCCTGGAGCGACCGACGCGAACGCCAGTACGAGCACATCAAGGACAGCCTGGAGGACCGCGGGCGCAGCGAGAAGACGGCCGAGCAGATAGCGGCCCGCACCGTGAACAAGGAGCGCGCGCAGCACGGCGAGGCGAAGAAGGCGAATCCGAAGACCGTGCACGACACCCCCGCGCCGGTGCGGGGCGGAAAGCGCTCCCACACCGGCGCGCAGGGCCGCACGCGCGAGCAGCTCTACGAGGAAGCCCGCAAGAAGGGCATCGCAGGGCGCTCGAAGATGAACAAGGCCGAACTGGAAAAAGCCGTGGGCCGCTGACCGGCGGCGGTGGAGTTCATGCATCCGGCGGCGCGCCGCCGTCCGGGGCGCCGCCGTGCGCCGGGCCGGGCCCGGAGGGCGCGGCCTTCGGAGCGGAAGGGGCCGCCGGCCAGAGTACCGCCAGCGCGTCGGCCGGCAGCGCTCCGCCGAAGTGAAGGCCCTGCACCTCGTCGCAGGGCTGGCGCATCAGCCAGTCGAGCTGGGCCTGGCGCTCCACGCCCTCGGCGCGTACCAACAGGCCCAGCGAATGCGCCAGCGCGCTCAGCGCCTGCACGATGGCCTGGTCCTGCGGCCGTTCGGGCAACTGCGCGACGAAGCTGCGGCCGATCTCGATCCCGTCGGGCAGCGATTGCCGCAGACAGGCCAGCGACGAGAAACCTGATCCGAAGTCCCCCAGCGTCACGCGCACCCCCTGTGCTTTCAGCGCCGCGAGGCACTCCATCGCTTCCCGGCCATGCGCCAGCAGCACGTCCTCGCCGATCTCCAGCTCCAGCCGCCGCGGCGCGAGCCCGCTGCCGCGCAGCGCCCCCGCCACCACGCAAGCCAGGTCGTCGTCCGGCGCTCCCGCGCGGCCGAACTGGCCGGCCGAGAGGTTGACGGACACGCGCACGCTGGCAGGCCACCCGGCGGCATCGCGGCAGGCGGTCTCCAGCACCCATCGGCCCAGGGGCCGGATCAGCCCGGTCTCCTGCGCCAGCGGCAGGAATGCGTCGGGCGGCAGCAGCCCGCGCGATGGATGCTGCCAGCGCACCAGCGCCTCCAGGCTGCGCAGCCCGCCGCCATCCACCGCATAGCAAGGCTGGTAGTGCAGGCGCAGCGCGCCGGTGCGCAGCGCCACGCGCAGCTCCTGCTCCAGTTGCAGCCGCTCCGTCGCCTGCCGGTCGAGCGCATCGGTGTAGCGGCGCCAGGTGTTGCGGCCGGCCGCCTTTGCGTCGTAGAGCGCGATGTCGCCCTTGCGCAGCAGCTCCTGCGCGGTGTCTGCATGCTGCGGCGCCTGCACCACGCCGACGCTGGTGCCGATGAACACCGTCGTCCGGCCATCGGGCACGACGGGTTCGCCGAGCGCGGCCACCACCGCGGCGCAGCAGCGGTCGATGGCCTCCGCCGGCAGGTCGCCCGGCAGCGCCACCACGAACTCATCCCCGCCCAGCCGCGCGACGAGATCCTGCGGCCCCACCAGCGTCAGGAGGCGGCGCGCCACTTCCTGCAGCACCAGGTCTCCCAGCGCGTGGCCCAGCGCATCGTTGATGGGCTTGAAGCGGTCCAGGTCCAGGCACAGCAGCACCAGCGGCGCGCCCGGCTCCAGGTGCGCCGCCAGGAACTGGTGCAGCCGCCGCCGGTTGGGCAGGCCGGTGAGCATGTCGTGCAGCGACAGGTGCCGCACCCGGGCCTGGGCCTGCCATTCCTCGGTGAGGTCGGTGGCCGTGCCGCGGAAGCCCTGGCCTCCCCCGACCGCGCGCGCGGTGATGCGGCAGATGCGCTGCAGGCCCGCGCTGTCGTCGATGTGGCAGGTCAGGGAACCGCGCGCGGAGCCCTGCGCGCCGTCGCTCCCGCGCGCGCCTGCACGCTCCATCCACGGCAGCAGCGGCTCTTCGCCTTCGGGCCGGAGCAGCCCGTCCAGCGGCCGGCCCAGCCAGTCGCCGCGTCGGTGGCCGGTCACCTGCGAAAACCGGTCGGACAGGTAGGTCAGGCGCCCCGCGGCATCCGTCTCCCACAGCCAGTCCGACGAGGTCTCCGCCATGTCGCGGAAGCGCCGCTCGCTGTCCTGGAGCCCGGCCTGGCTGGTACGCAGGGCGTGCAGTTGCGCATCGATCTGCCGGGACGAAGCGAGGGCATTGCGCAGCAGCCGGAACAGCACGCCGAGCAACAGCAGCACGCCGCCCGCGAACAGGGGCAGGGTCTGGCGCAGCAGGTCGCGGCCCGGCCGGGGCGGCTGCCAGTTCAGCCGGATCGCGGAGCCCGGCAGCGGCATGGATTCGTAGCCCGGCAGCGGCTGGCGCGACACGGTGAGGGCCGGCAGGCCGTAGGTGTCGCTCAGTTGCCCGAGCCGGGCCGCGTCCAGCACGGTGACGAACATCATCACCGAAGAAGGTCCGGGCGACACCGGCACGGACGCGTCCCAGCCCGGCGTGATGCTGGCCGCGGCCACGATCGCCGGCATGCCCGCCACCTCCATCGCCCGCACTTCGCTGCCGTCCTTCAGCTCCGGGCGGCGCGCTTCGGCGACCAGCCCGGCCACGTCGCCCTGGAGCCAGTCGGTGATCCGCCGCTGGGTGGGCCGGCCATCGATGACGCCATACACCGTGCGGTCCTGCCCATCGACCACCCAGACCCCGTTGTAGCCGTACAGGTCGAACGGGATGTCGCCCACGTTGCGCTGGTCGTCGGCCCAGAACCTGTCCACCTTCAGGTGCAGGTGCCGATAGGCCTCGCCCCACTTGCTGTAGTTGATGATGTTGCGCCCCATCTCGCCCCGCTGCTGCTCCAGGCTGCGCTGGATGAAGACGCGCGAGCGCGCCAGCACGTCGGCGTCCTGGCTGAGCGCATTGGTGATGAGCAGATAGGCGCCCAGGCCGATCAGCGCCAGCAGAACCCAGATGGCAGGAAACAGCCGGCGCAGCAGCGGGCGATCGCGGCGCGGGTCTGCCCGGCGCGGGGGGACGGTGTCGTTCATGGCAAGGGGGCAAGGCGGGCGCGGGCATGCGCTTCGGACAGCGGAGCGTTCGGACGGGCAGCCGGATTGTCCGGAAACCCCGAAGCCCCGGCCTGCCCCACGGGCATCGCCTGCCGAGCCGGCTGCCGTGGACGGCCCCGGACTGCAAGAAACCGAAACGCTCCGAGTCACGTCACAAACATGACTCGACAGTAGTTTAATTTTTCCCCGGTGACTGTCCAGTTCCAAGAGAGGGAGCTTGCGGCTGGCCAGCTCATGGCTGTGGAGAGCCCAGTCTTCAGTGCTCTTGGCAACAACCAACGGAAATCTATGAACACACAGTGGATCAATGAGCGCCGGTGCCCCAGGACCACCGGCTGGCGGCCGTACGCGGCCCGCATGGCGCTGCTGGCGGCAGTGGCTCTGCCGGGCTGTGGCGGCGGAGACGGCGGCACGCCGGGCTCCTCCTCTGCGGCTTCGGCCGAGGCCGGGCTTGCGCCCCGCGCAACGGAAGTCGTCGCAGTGGATGCGGACGTGCGCCAGAAGGTGTACGTCACCGGTTCGGCGCAGGGCTTCGTCGCCCGGTCGCTGGCGGCTTCGATGCCTGCCGGCACCGAGGGCAGCTATGACATCCTGGTGATCGGCGATGCCGACCAGGGCGGCGCCGCGGTGCTGGAGCAGGCCCGCAAGGCGCTGGCCGACGGCAAGGAAGTGGTGCTGGATGCCGCCAGCGACGGTTCGGCCCAGCCGGCCCACGCGAAGACGCTGCAGGCCCTGGTGGGCACCCGCATCGACGCGGGCGCCGTGCGCGTGCAGAAGGGCGACTCCGGCTACTACGTGACGCCGATCGACTTTCCCCAGGTGGCCTTGAAGAAACTGCAGATCGCCCAGGCCAAGGCACAGCCCAAGTTCCAGGACCCGGGCGACACGCCCAGCAGCAATTCCGTCCAGAACGTTTTCGGAATCCAGAGCAAGGAGCCCGTGCAATGAAGCCTACCCACATCGGCAGCGCCCTGGCCCTCGTGCTGGCCGCATCCACCCTTCCGCTCGCCCATGCCGGCGATGCCTGCTTCACGTCGGGCGAAAGCAACAATTTCGCCAGCCAGCTGGGCGACCGCACGTCCTGGGGCATTGCCACGCAGCAGGCCCGGAACCCCTGGGACGACTGGATCTGGCGCGGCCCGGAGTTCTACTGCAATTCGGCTGGCAAGGATTGCGTCTACAACTGGACCCAGTCGAACAGCAAGGCCTACCAATGGTCGGCTGGCGTGGACATGAAGCTGGACAACCTGCCCATCATCGGCAGCGCCCTGAACATGTTCAACGTCAAGGGGCAGTACCAGTACACCTCCACTTACATGGAAAGCTTCGGCTGGAGCCAGACCATCAGCCCCGGCCAGCGTGCGCAGCCCGTGCAGGTCGTCGTGCGCCGCTGGAAGTCCGGCTACTTCCAGGGTGGCTGGTGGAAGGTCGACAACGGCAGCTGCCACAAGGCTTCGCCGATCGCGGGCAATGGCGCCATACGGGGCAACCGCTACTGGTGGGACGGCAAAATGAGGTACGGCAGCTGGTCGGCCAACGTGGAAGAGCGCCGCTTCGCCATGTACCACATCTGGCGGTGATGCCGCGCGCGCGGTAAGCCGGGCGTGATTTCTCCCCGGTCGCCACGGCCGGCGGCCGGGGAGCCCCCCTTCCCTTCACCCTTCACCCCTCGAACTGCGGATGCGTCTGCCGGATGCGCGCCATGGCGATGCCCGCCGCGGCCGTGCGCGTCTCGACACCCAGCTTCACGTAGACGCGCTCCAGGTGCTTTTTCACCGTGGCGGGGCTGGAGCCCAGGATGTCGCCGATGTCGCGGTTGGTCTTGCCCTTGAGCAGCCAGTACAGCACCTCGGCCTCGCGCGCGGTGAGCCGGAAGCCCAGGGCCAGCGCCTCGATCACCGCCGCGTCGGACACCTCGCGCATCACGATCAGCCAGTCGCCTCCGCCCTCGCTGTCGCCGGTCTGTCGGTGCAGGCTGAACGACAGGCGCCGCGCGCCGCGCTCCACCACCAGGCGCGGCGGCTCGGTCTGCTGCGCTGCGAACGACGGCACCTGCGGCAGCAGCGCCCGCAGCCAGTCGGCCACCGGCTGCGGCGTGGCGGCCGGATCGTGCGGCGCATCGCCGTCGGCCGGGAAGTAATCGCGCAGCAGCGTGCGGGCCAGCGCGGTCTGCCACATCAGCCGGCCGTCGCTCGCCCGCACCGTGATGCTGGCGTAGCCGAAGGCATCGAGCGCATTGCGCGCCTGTCCCGCCTGCCGCATGTCCTGCCGCGCGCGGCGCGCGCCCTGCAAATGCACGTTCATGCGCGCCAGCACCTCGCGCGGCTTGATGGGCTTGGTGACGTAGTCCACGGCGCCGGCGGCCAGGGCCGCCTCCAGATGCTCGGTCTCGGTGAGGCCGGTCATGAAAATGATGGGGATGTGCGCGGTGGCGGGCTGGGCCTTGAGGCGGCGCGCGACCTCGAAACCGTCCATGCCGGGCATCATGGCGTCCAGCAGCACCGCGTCGGGCGTCGCCTGGGCGGCGCGGGCCAGCGCGGTCTCGCCGCTGGTGGCGACCAGCACGGTGTAGCCGGATTCGTCCAGCGCGTCGTGCAGCACGGCCAGGTTGTCGGGCACGTCGTCCACGATCAGCACCAGGCCGGCGCTGTCGTGCTCCCTCAGCGGCGCGGCGCGCGCGGCGGTGGAATCGGACGCGGGGGCGGAAGGCATGTGCACGTCGGTCATGGGGCTCGGTTCGGTGTCATGAGGCGGGCCAGCGCCTCGAACTGGAACTGCCGCGCCAGCGCGCGCGCCTGGGCGATCCAGGCGGCGCATTCGGGCTGCGCGGACTCGATCTCTGCCAGCTGGGCCATCACGCCCCGGTAGTAGCCCAGGTCCACGGCCTCGGCCAGCGGGGCGAGCCGGGCGGCATCCGGCGCGGCCAGCGCCGGCGCCGGCGCAGGGGACCCGGGCGGAGTAACGGGGGGCGCCGGCTCCGCCAGCCACTGCAGGGACAGCCGCCGCTCCAGCCAGTCCAGCAGCTCGGTATGGCGCACGGGCTTCACGATGAAGTCCTCGGGCCGGATGCCCACGTCGTTCTCGAGCCCCTTGTCGAAGGCGTTCGCGGACACCACGGCCACGTGTGTCCGCACATGGCCGGCGGCACGCAGCCGGCGGATGGTTTCCCAGCCGTCGATGCCCGGCATGGCCAGGTCCATGAAGACCACGTCCGGCCCATAGCCGGCGGCCAGCAGGTCGAGCGCATCGTGCCCGCTGGCGGCGGTGCGCAGCTCGAAGCCGAGCGGCGCGAGTAGCTGCACCAGCAGTTCGCGGTCCGGCTCTTCGTTGTCCACCACCAGGATGCGGCGGCGCGGGCCGGCATAGCCGCGCCGCGCCGCGCGCGGGCGGGCCGCATGCACGTCGGCGGCCAGCGCCCCCGGATGCACTTCGGGCAGGAAGAGTCGGATGCGGAACAGCGCGCCCGCGCCGGGGCGGCTGGCCACCGTCATCTCGCCGCCCATCAGCTCGGTCAGCATCTTCGCGATCGTCAGCCCCAGGCCTGCGCCGGGCGCCGCGCCCTGGCTGCTGGCCGCGCCCCGCGCAAAGGGCTCGAAGATGCTGGCGCGCTCGGCATCGGTCAGGCCCGGCCCGCTGTCCTCGATCTCGATCAGCGCCAGTTCGCGCGCGTGCCGCACGCCCAGGCGCACATGGCCGCTCGGAGTGAACTTGATGGCGTTGCCGATCAGGTTGATCAGGATCTGCCGCACCCGCTTGTCGTCGCCGCGCACCACCTCCGGCAGCACGCCTTGCGGATCGAAGCGGAACGCGAGGCCTTTGGCGCGGGCCTGGGGCTCGAACATCTCCACCATCTCGTGCACGCAGTCTGCGAAACGCATCGGGCGCACCTGCAGCGTGAGCTTGCCGCTCTCGATGCGGGCGATGTCCAGCGTGCCGTCGATCAGCGTGAGCAGGTGTTCGCCGCCGCGCCGGATCACGCCCACCGCCTGCTGGCGGTGCGGGGGCACGGAAGCATCTTCCCCCATCAGCTGCGCATAGCCCAGGATGCTGTTGAGCGGCGTGCGCAGCTCGTGGCTGATGGCACTGATGTAACGGCTCTTGGCCTGGTTGGCCTGGTCGGCCAGGCGCCGGGCGTGCTCCGCCTCCTCGCGCGCTTCCTCGGCCACGACGCGCGCCTGCTCCGCCGTGCGGCGCGCCTCCTGCAGCGCCTGGTCGGTCTGCCGGTGCAGCGTGATCTCGCGCTGCAGCAGGTGCGTCTGGCGGTTCGATTCCTCCTGCGCCACCTTGCGGCTCTTGTGGGCCAGCACCAGCCACCAGGCCACGATGCCCGAGATGACCAGCAGCGCCAGGTAGGCCTTGAGCAGCCCCGACCGCAGCGCGGCCACCGGCGCGCCGGCCGCGCCCAGCGACTGGAGCTCCTGGTGGTAGAAGAGCCCGAACACCGCGGCCAGCAGCGGCGCGATCACCAGCATCAGCAGCAGGAAGTGCCCCAGCCCCGAATCCAGCAGCCGCCAGGCGCTGCGCGGCAGCAGCCAGCGCAGCGCCGCCGCCCACTGCACGGCCAGGTGTGCATGGGGCTTGCACATGTCGCCGCAGCGCGCGTCGAGCGTGCAGCACAGCGAGCAGATCTGGCCGCGGTAGGCGGGGCAGTGGGCCATGTCCGGCGCCTCGTACTCGCGCTCGCAGACCACGCACCGCAGCACTGCCGGCGCCGCGGCCGTGGCACCGGCGCCACCACCGCAGCCCGCGCAGCCGCCCTGCCCGCACGGCGCTGGAGCGAGCGCGGCCGACGTCGTGGTCGCCGTCCCGGTGCGCGCCAGGTAGTGGCGCCCGCCGGTCGCCCATGCGACCGCCGGCGCGGCGACGAAGGCCGTCACCATCGCGATCACCGCCGAGAACGCCTGCGCCGTCGGCCCGAACAGGCCCAGGTGCGCGACAACCGAGAGCAGCGAGGCCAGCGCCATCGCGCCCACGCCCACGGGGTTGATGTCGTAGAGGTGCGCACGCTTGAATTCGATGCCCGGCGGCGACAGCCCGAGCGGCTTGTTCACCACCAGATCGGCCACCACGGCCATGATCCAGGCGATGGCGATGTTGGAGTACAGCCCCAGCACCTGCCCCAGCGCGGTGAACACGTTCATCTCCATCAGCATGAAGGCGATGAGCGTGTTGAACACCACCCACACCACGCGCCCCGGGTGGCTGTGGGTGAGCCGCGAGAAGAAGTTGCTCCACGCGAGCGACCCCGCGTAGGCGTTGGTCACGTTGATCTTGATCTGCGACACCACCACGAAGAGCGCGGTCGCTGCCACCGCCCAGCGGTAGTCCGCGATCACGTAGCCGTAGGCGGCGAGGTACATCTGGTTCGGGTCCACCGCGCGTTCGGGCGGCACCATGTGCGTGATCGCCAGGTAGGCCAGCAGCGCGCCGCCCAGCATCTTGAACACGCCCAGCACCACCCAGCCCGGCCCGCCGGCCAGCACCCCGGCCCACCAGCGCCAGCGGTTCGCGGGCGTGCGCGCCGGCATGAAGCGCAGGTAGTCGGCCTGCTCGCCCATCTGCGTGATGAGGGCGATACCCACCGTAAGCGCTGCGCCAAAAAGGTGCAGATCGAAGGACGCCGACCCGCCACGATCCCCCGAATAGTGCGCAATGCCCGCGAACGCACCAGGATCGCGCGCCAGCACGTAGCCGAACGGCACCAGCAGCATCAGCAGCCAGACCGGCTGGGTCCACACCTGCAGCCGGCTGATGGCCGAGACGCCGTGCGTCACCAGCGGGATCACCACGAGCGCGCAGACGAGGTAGCCCCAGGCTGGGGGAATGTCCAGCGCCAGCTCCAGCGCGTAGGCCATCACGGCGGCCTCCAGCGCGAAGAAGACGAAGGTGAAACTCGCGTAGATCAGCGAAGTGATGGTCGAGCCGATGTAGCCGAAGCCCGCGCCGCGTGTGAGCAGGTCCATGTCCACGCCGTAGCGGGCCGCATACACGCTGATCGGCACGCCCGCCAGGAAGATGATGAGCCCGGTCGCCAGGATCGCCCAGAACGCGTTCGCGAAGCCGTACTGCACCAGCAGCGTGGCGCCCACCGCCTCCAGGATCAGGAACGAGGCCGCGCCGAAGGCCGTATTGGCCACCCGCCAGGCGGACCACTTGCGGAAGCGCTGCGGCGTGAAGCGCAGCGCATAGTCCTCCAGCGTCTCGCTGCCCACCCAGCTGTTGTAGTCGCGGCGCACCTTGACGATGCGCTGCGGCGCTTCGCCATCGGGCGGCGCGGCAGCCGCTTGCGGGGTATCGGCAGCAGGAACAGGGGCGGGATTCACGCCCCCGGAGGTGCAGCATTCATGCCATCGCCGGCGCGGCAGCGATCCACTGGCAGGGTTCCTGCTTTACGATGCCGCCCAGTTGAGGCGACCGACGGACCACCCATGGAACTGACCCCCCGGGAAAAAGACAAGCTCCTCCTCTTCACCGCAGCGCTGCTGGCCGAACGCCGCAAGGCGCGCGGGCTCAAGCTCAACTACCCGGAGGCGGTGGCGCTGATTTCCGCGGCCGTGCTGGAGGGCGCGCGCGACGGCAAGACCGTGGCCCAGCTCATGAGCGAAGGCCGCGAAGTCCTCACGCGCGACGACGTGATGGACGGCGTGCCCGAGATGATTTCCGACATCCAGGTGGAAGCCACCTTCCCCGACGGCACCAAGCTCGTCACGGTCCACCAGCCCATCGCCTGACGCGGCCTGGCCCGCCCCCTTCCCCTGCCCGGAGCACCACCATGCGCATTGCCCGCCCCTTCCTCGCCGTCCTGCTGGCCGCCGCCGCGCTGCCGGCGCTGGCCCATACCGGTGCCGACGCCGGCCACCACCACGGCTTCACCGCCGGTTTCCTGCACCCGCTCACCGGCCTGGACCACCTGGCCGCAATGGTGGCCGTGGGCCTCTGGAGCGCCCTGGCGGCGCGCAGCCGCCGCGAGCTGCTGGCAGCGCCCCTGGGTTTCGCCGGCATGCTGCTCGTGGGCGCGCTCGCGGGCCTCGCGGGCCTCTCGCTGCCGGCCGTGGAACCCATGATCGCCGCCTCGCTGCTGGTGCTGGGCCTGCTGGTGGCCACGCAGCGCCGCCTGCCCGCGCCCGCGGCCGCGGCGCTGGTCGGCGTCTTCGCCGTCTTCCACGGCGTCGCGCACGGTCAGGAGCTGGCCGGCGACGGCGATGCCCTGGCCACCCTGGCCGGCATGCTCGCCGCCACCCTGGCCCTGCATGCCGGCGGCATCGGCCTGGGCGTCGCGCTGCGCGGCGGCAACCGCTGGCTGCCGCGTGCGGCCGGCGCCGCCGTCGGCCTGTTCGGCATCGCCCTGCTGGGCGGCCTGGCCTGAACGACGCCCTGGGAGCGCACACCATGATTCCGGGCGAACTGCTGGTCGATGACGGCGAACACCCCCTCAACCCCTGCCGGCGCACCGTCACCCTGGTGGTGCGCAACGGCTCCGACCGCCCGATCCAGGTCGGCTCGCACTACCACTTCGCCGAAACCAACGGCGCGCTCGATTTCGACCGCGCGGCCGCGCACGGCATGCGGCTGAACATCACCTCGGGCACCGCGGTGCGCTTCGAGCCCGGACAGCAGCGCACCGTCGAGCTGGTGGACTACGCCGGCAGCCGCACCGTGTACGGCTTCCGCGGCGACACGCAGGGCCCGCTGGACGCGCCGTCGGCAGACGCCGCCTCCGGCCTGCCGCAACCCTGACAACCCCTGCCGCGCCTCTTCCCACCGACGCCACGCCCCCAGAAAGGCAAGACAGCACCATGGCCACCGTCTCCCGCCGCGCCTATGCGGAAATGTTCGGCCCCACCGTGGGCGACCGCGTGCGCCTGGCCGACACCGGCCTGGTCGCCGAAGTCGAGCAGGACTTCACCCTGCGCGCCGGCGGCTACGGCGAGGAAGTCAAGTTCGGCGGCGGCAAGACCATCCGCGACGGCATGGCCCAGAGCCAGCGCACCCGGGCCGAAGGAGCGATGGACACCGTGCTCACCAACGCCCTCGTCATCGACCACTGGGGCATCGTCAAGGCCGACATCGGCCTCAAGGGCGGCCGCATCGCCGCCATCGGCAAGGCCGGCAACCCCGACACCCAGCCCGGCGTGGACATCGTCATCGGCCCCGGCACCGAGATCATCAGCTGCGAGGGCAACATCGTCACGGCCGGCGGCATCGACAGCCACATCCACTTCATCTGCCCGCAGCAGATCGAAGAAGCGCTCGCCTCGGGCATCACCACCATGCTCGGCGGCGGCACCGGCCCGGCCACCGGAACGCTGGCCACCACCTGCACGCCCGGCCCCTGGCACATCGAGCGCATGCTGCAGGCCGCGGACGCGTTCCCGATGAACATCGGCTTCCTCGGCAAGGGCAATGCCAGCCTGCCGGCCGCGCTGCACGAGCAGATCGAGGCGGGCGTGATCGGCCTGAAGCTGCACGAGGACTGGGGCAGCACGCCCGCGGCGATCAGCAATTGCCTGGACGTCGCCGACGCCACCGACACGCAGGTGGCGATCCACTCCGACACGCTCAACGAGAGCGGCTTCGTCGAGAACACCATCGCCGCCGTGGGCGGGCGCGGCATCTGCGCGTTCCACACCGAAGGCGCGGGCGGCGGCCATGCGCCGGACATCCTGCGCGTGGTGGGCGAGGACAACTTCCTGCCCTCTTCCACCAACCCCACCATGCCGTACACGCGCAACACGCTGGACGAGCACGTGGACATGCTCATGGTGTGCCACCACCTGGACGCGGCGATCGCCGAAGACCTCGCCTTCGCCGAAAGCCGCATCCGCAAGGAAACCATCGCCGCCGAAGACATCCTGCACGACCTGGGTGCCATCAGCATGATGAGCAGCGACAGCCAGGCCATGGGCCGCGTCGGCGAAGTGATCCTGCGCACCTGGCAGACCGCCGACAAGATGAAGCAGCAGCGCGGCGCCCTGCCCGAAGACGGCGCCCGCAACGACAACCACCGCATCAAGCGCTACGTCGCCAAGTACACGATCAACCCGGCGATCGCCCACGGCCTGAGCCACGACGTGGGCAGCCTGGAGGTGGGCAAGTGGGCCGACATCGTGGTCTGGAAGCCGGCCTTCTTCGGCGTGAAGCCCGCGATGGTCCTCAAGGGCGGCAGCATCGCCCTGGCCGCCATGGGCGACCCGAACGCCTCCATCCCCACGCCGCAGCCCGTGCACTACCGCCCGATGTTCGGCGCCTTCGGCGGCGCCGTGGCGCGCACCTCGCTCACCTTCGTCTCGCAGGCGGCCCTGGCGGCCGGCGTGGGCGAACGCTTCGGCCTGGCCAAGCAGCTCAGCGCCGTGCGCGGCATCCGCGGCGTGCGCAAGCAGCACATGGTGCACAACGGCTACACCCCGCGCATGGAGATCGACGCGCAGACCTACACCGTGCGCGCCGACGGCCAGCTGCTCACCTGCGAGCCCGCCACCCGGCTGCCGCTGGCGCAGCGCTATTTCCTCTTCTGAGCCTGCCGATGAACGCCCTCCCCGACACCGCACCGGCCGCCCTGCGCATCCGCCTGGACGACCTGAGCGACCCGCGCATCGCCACCTTCCTGCAGGAGCACCTGGCCGACATGCGCCGCATCTCGCCACCCGAGAGCGTGCATGCGCTCGACCTGGACGGCCTGCGCCGCCCGGAGATCCGCTTCTGGAGCGCCTGGGTGGACACACCGGACGGAGACCACCTGGCCGGCACCGCGGCGCTCAAGCGGCTGGATGCCGGGCATGCGGAACTCAAATCGATGCGCACCGCCGCCGACCTGCGCGGCCAGGGCATCGCTGCCCGCATGCTGGCCCACGTGCTGGGCGCCGCACGCACCGCGGGCCACACGCGCATCAGCCTCGAGACGGGCAGCCAGCCCTTCTTCGCGCCGGCACGGGCGCTCTATGCGCGCCACGGCTTCGAGGACTGCGCGCCATTCGGCAGCTACACGCTCGATCCGGCCAGCCATTTCATGACGCGCACGCTCTGATCCCTGACGATCCCCTCCGCGCGGCAGCCGCCGCCCAGCTGCGCGCCCGGCGAGCGTTCCGAAGCCGCAGAATGGCGTTTTCGCCGCCCAGGACACCGACATGCTGACCGCCAACAAACTCCTTCCCCAGGGCCACGGCCTCGCGCCCGTATTGCTCAAGCGCGCCGCCACCGTCGAACTCGACTGGGACGTGCGCCAGAAAAGCCGCTTCGCCGCCACCGACTCCACCGGGCGCGAACTGGGCATCTTCCTGCCCCGCGGCACCGTCGTGCGCGGCGGCGACGTGCTGGTGGCCGAAGACGGCAGCATGGTCCGCGTGGTCGCCGCGCCCCAGGCCGTGCTGCGCATCACCCACTGCACGCAGCACGGCACGCCCTTCGACCTCATCCGCGCCGCCTACCACCTGGGCAACCGCCACGTGCCGATCGAGCTGCGCCCGGACCATCTGCAGATCGAGCCCGACCACGTGCTCGCCGACATGCTGCGCGCCATGCACCTCATCGTCACCGCGCAGCAGGCGCCCTTCGAGCCCGAAGGCGGCGCGTATGCGGCGGGAGGGCATGGGCACGGGCACGGCCATGCCCATCCGCACCACGGTCACGGGCATGACGACGCCCACGCCCACACCCATGGCGCCGGGGCTTGCGATCACGACCACGAGCACAGCCACGACCACGACTGCGGCCACCACCACGACCATGGCCAGGACCACGGCCACGCCCATCCGCATTCCCTCGCCCGCTAAAAGCGCGCATGGCGCCCGTGATCGACACCTTTCCCGCCGCCCCCGCCGCAGCCGATGCGCTCCCGACGCCAGCATCGGCACCCGCGCCGGCGCCAAGTCCGGCACCGATGCCGCCGACCCTGCCCGCAGCCAGCCTGCTGCAGCTCATCTGGCTCGCCTCGCCCGCCCTGCCCGTGGGCGGCTTCTCGTACTCCGAGGGCCTGGAGATCGCCGTCGAATGCGCGGGCGTCACCACCGAAGCCGCAGCCGCCGCCTGGCTGCAGGAACAGCTCATGCTCACCCAGGCCCGCGGCGACCTCGCCGTCGTCCACCAGGCCCTCGCCGCCTGGCGCGCGGGTGACGCGGAGCGCGTGCGCGCCCTCAACGACTGGGTGCTGCACACCCGCGAGACCAGCGAGCTGCGCCTGCAGACCGAGCAGATGGGCCGCTCTCTCGCCGACTGGCTGCGCAACCAGCACGCGGGTGATCCCGAGGCGCTGGCCGACGTCACCCGCCTCGCGGCCCTGCCGCCCACCTACCCCGTGGCCTTCGCCCTGGCCGCCACGCGCACCCAGGCGCGCGCCGAAGACGTGCTGCTCGCCTGCGCCTTCGGCTGGGCCGAGAACATGGTCCAGGCCGCCATCAAGGCCGTGCCCCTGGGCCAGAGCGCCGGCCAACGCATCCTCGCGCGGCTCGCCGCGGCCATCCCCGGCGCCGTGGCCCACGCCATGCAGCTGGGCGACGCGGAACGCCAGGCCTTCTCCCCCATGCTGGCCGTGCTCTCCGCCCGCCACGAAACGCAGTACTCCCGCCTCTTCCGCTCATGACCGCCATGACCATGAACACGACCGCCCACACCACCGCCAACCCCTCGCCCCTGCACCACGTCCCGAACCGTACCAAGCCCCTGCCCCCGCTGCGCATCGGCATCGGCGGCCCCGTCGGCTCCGGCAAGACCACCATCCTGGAAATGCTCTGCAAGGCGCTGCGCGACCGATACGACCTCGTCGCCATCACCAACGACATCTACACCAAGGAAGACCAGCGCCTGCTCACCGTCAGCGGCGCCCTGCCCGCCGAACGCATCATGGGCGTGGAAACCGGCGGCTGCCCCCACACCGCCATCCGCGAGGACTGCTCCATCAACCTCGAAGCCATCGACCGCATGCTCGCGCAGTTCCCGAACGCGGATATCGTCTTCGTCGAAAGCGGCGGCGACAACCTCGCCGCCACCTTCAGCCCCGAACTGAGCGACCTCACCATCTACGTGATCGACGTCGCCGCCGGCGAGAAAATCCCCCGCAAGGGCGGCCCCGGCATCACCAAGAGCGACCTCTTCGTCATCAACAAGACCGACCTCGCGCCCCACGTGGGCGCGAATCTGGACGTGATGGAGGCCGACACGCGCCGCATGCGCGGCAGCAAACCGTTCGTGATGACCAACCTCAAGACGCAGCAGGGGCTGGCTGGGGTGATCGAGTTCATCGAGAAGAAGGGGTTGCTGCAGGCGGGGCGCGGTTGAGGAGCCGCCACGCGCGGCTAGAATGCGAACCCTGCAGCCTGCGGAGACTTGGGTGAGCGGTTTAAACCAGCAGTCTTGAAAACTGCCGACGGGCAACCGTCCGTGAGTTCGAATCTCACAGTCTCCGCCAGATCAGCAAAAACAGCGCCCTGAACGGGCGCTTTTTTGTGCCACGAAAACCGCTGATGCCGAAAAATAGGGAGCCCGGGCATTGCCTTCGCGGCGGACCATTGACCGTATCAGGCCGCCAGCTTCCCGCGCCGCACTCCGTCGCGCAACAGGTCATTGACCCGGGTTTGCCAGCCCGGGCCGGTTTCCTTGATGGCCTCGAGCACATCGGCATCCACGCGCACCGTCACAGGCACCTTGGGACGCTCCACTGGAGGCCGACCCATGCGGCGCAGTGGCTTCATGGCGGCCATGTCAGCAGCGATGATTTCCGCCGTGTCTTGATCCTGCGCGATGCCCGCAGCAATAGCGGCATCTTCCGCAGCGGTGGGCACGATCAGGCCCAGGTTCTTAGATCGCTTCGTCATACAGCTTCACCTCTCGGCTGTTGGCCTTGCGCAGGCTGATGATACGTATCACATCGCCGCGCTGTACGAACACCACCACGTACAGCCGGCGGTCGATGACGGCGAATCCGATTTCTCGCACTTCGCCGTAATCGCGCCTGCTGTCGGGCACGCACAGGACATCGCTCCATTCGATGCTGCCGGCCAGGGCGAGGGAAACGCCGTGCTTGGCGATGTTCACCTCATCCTTGCCCGTGTCGAACTCGATTTCCATGCACTTATTGTATGTACGATATGTATCGTGCGCAAGAATTTCTGTACATACGATTATCCGTGTAATCGGCGTTTTCGCAGGACGCGGTTTCTCTTCTTCGGCACGCCGCCCCGGATGCGGCCCTGCTCGGCGCGTGCTGCGCCATGGCATCACTCCAGATCATGCAACTTGCGCTTCAATCGCCGATTTGTCGATGACGGACCAGACCCGGGCGATCTGCAGGGCGGCGCCATCGGACAGGTTTTCGAGAAAGGCTCGGCGCAGAACGGCCCCGTCGAATACGACCTGAGCGCCGTCAACCTGCAGCAGACGGCGGACCAGAAGCTGGCGGCCCTGGACCAGCGGCCCGCGCAAAGCTTCTTCTCCGTGAGCGACCTCTTGATCGACGACGGCATCACCTACACCCTGTCGGCGCGCAACGCGGCCAGCCTGCGCAGTCCGCTGGCAGGCGTCGCCTTCCCTAATTGAGGCCCGCGCTGAACAGGCCCCGCACGCGCAGGGGCCTACAGGTGAAAATCCCCCGCCGCCTCCGGCTGGTACACCACCTTCTCGACACGGATGCTGCGCGTTCGGCCATCCACCCGCCAATCCACGGAGTCGCCCTCCCGATAGCCCAAAATCGCGGCGCCGACCTCGGAGCACACCGAGAGCTTTCCCGTGCTTTCGTCCGCGTCGTCGGGATAGACCAGGGCCACCTCGACCGGCACGTCATCCAGGCGCACCAGCGCCCGTGAGTTCATCGTCACCACGTTGCGCGCCACCCGCTGCGGCTCGACGACGATGGCGCGCTCGATCTCGTGCTCCAGTTCCACCATGGCCGCGGCGCCCTGCTCCAGCGCGAACAGCAGTTCCATGAGCCGGGCCTTGTCGATCTCGGTGATGTAGATGTCACTGCGCCCGCCGAGGGCCCGATCACGCAGGAGCTTCAGGTAGCGCCCCGCGGTCACAGAATAGGACTGCATCGTCGGCGTTTCGCTGTCGGGCACGAAGCCGCAGCGCAGGAACGCGTTCAGCGAGCGGGTGTTCTCCGTGTGGATTTTGGCGATGAGCCTCTCGGCCCGCAGATCGAAGAAGGCCAGCTTCATTCCTTCGGCAATCGCACTGCCGCCCAGCCGGCGTCCCCAGTTCTCGCGGTCCCCGATCACGAGCACCATCTCGCAGTCCGGCCCGGACGGCACGAGGCGGACGAACCCGACCGGCCGGTCGTGCCGGTCATAGGCCATGAAGAACCGTCCACCCTGGTTGAACAGGTGCGTGAGGATGGGCATGTGGACCCGCTCGACCGCCCGCTCGATGGTGCGGGACACGTCCCGCGAGTCGCTCAGATAGCGGACGACCGCGTCGTCCTCCAGCCAGTGCATCAATTGCAGGGCATCGGAGCGTGTCACCTCCGGACACAGCGAAACAAAAGGCTTGCTCATCTTCACCACGCTTGGTTGCAAGAATGAAAGCCTTTCATGGCTGGGGCCATGCCGGTTCTTTCCTCGGGGGCGCCATTCTAGGACGTCGGTCCGAGGACCGGGGTTGCCGGCTCCGGCGACTCATGCCTGCCGGGGCACCCTCGCATCAAGCCCTCTGCGTGATCCGCCGGACCGCGTCGTAGATCTCGTTCTCCGCGTCCACCCGGTCCACCTCCCCTGCCAGTGCCGCGAAAGACACCGCCTCGGCCACCCCCAGCACGGCGCGCATGGCGGCGGGCTGCAGAGGCTTCTTCGCGAAGGGCTCGAGCGCATGGCGGCACTTGTCCAGGAACAGCGCTTCATGGGCCTTCTTCAGGGCCTCCAGCTCGGGGGAGCCCGTCAGCGCCGCGCTCACGCCCGGCATCTCGCGGCCCATGGTCATGACGCAGTCGACGTAGCTCGTGGCGATCACCTTGGCGACCGCGGGAAGTGTCCTGGCGCAGGCGGCGAGGGCCTCGTCCAGCAGTGCGTGCTGGCGGCCGTCGTACTCCTCGTAGAGCGCCGCCAGCAACCCGTTGCGCGTCCCGAAATGGTCATACACCACGGGCTTCGTCACGCCTGCCTGCTCGGCCAGATGGCCCAGCGTGAGCGCGTCGCTGCCTTCGCTGCGGACGATGGACCACGCGACGTCCAGCAGTTGGCGCTGCCGGGCCTCTTTGGGCAGGCGCCGCTGGATCGCACGGCCCGCGTCCGGCTTCTTCGGAGGGCTTGACATGGATAACCTACCAAAAGTAATTTATGGCGCTAATATACGAATAGTAGTTTAAACCCAACCCCAAAGGAGTTGCCATGCATGCCCTCATCGTCGTCAGCCACCCCGACCCCCGGTCGCTCACCCACGCGGTCGCGCGCTCGTTCGCCGAGGGCATCGAGGCGCTCGGCCAGCACACCACGGAACTGGCGGACCTCGCGGCGGAAGGGTTCCAGCCCACCTTCGATCTGGCGGACCGGGCCACGTTTTTTCAGAAGGCGTCCGCTGCGCCCGACGTGCTGCGCGAACAGGAGCGCATCGACCGATCCGACGCACTGGTGCTCGTCTACCCGGTCTACTGGTGGTCGTTTCCCGGGCAGCTCAAGGGGTGGATCGACCGCGTTTTCTCCAACGGGTGGGCCTATTCGGAAACGCCGGAAGGACATATCGAAAAGCGGCTCGGTCGCCTGGCCGTCCACCTGATCGGCATCGGCGGCGCCGGCGAGGGGACGTATGCGCGGCACGGCTATGGCACCGCGCTGCGCACGCAGATCGACCACGGCATCTTCGACTACTGCGGCGCCAGGGTGGCCACGTCCAGAATTCTGCACGGCATCGACAGCGCGAGCGCTGCGTCCCACATCGCCACGGCGGGTGAACTCGGTCGCAACGCATTCGCGGCACACGCCACGGGTGGCGTCAAGGCCTGAACGTCTCCGGCCAGACCAGCGAACGATGCACCTGGGCACCCGCCATGGCCCCGCTGCCCACGGCCAGCGACACCGAATGGGGCGCGCGCGCCACGTCGCCGCAGGCGAACACCCCGGCCACCGAGGTCTTGTTCTCCGCATCGGTGCGCAGCTGGATGCCCATGGGCGTCTCCTCCAGCGCGCAACCCATCCGCTCGGCCAGGGCGTTCGACGGAGAGGTACGGCTCGCCGCGAACAGGCCCGCGAAGGACAGCTGCCGCCCGTCGGCCAGCACCACGTCGGCATGGCCCGCGATCCGGTCGATGGGCACCGGCTCGATCGCCACGTTCCGGCGCTCCAGCTTCGCGCGGGTCTCGGGGCTCACTTCCACGGCGCCGTTGACGAGCAGCGTCACGCCGCCCCATTCGGTGAGCAGTTCGGCCTGGTGGAGCGACAGCGGGCTGCTGCCGACGATGCCGATGCGCCCCTGGTTCAGCTCATAGCCGTGGCAGTACGGGCAATGGAAAACCGACCGCCCCCAGCGCTCGGCGAGGCCCGGCACGGCGGGAAGCTGGTCGGCCACGCCGCTCGCGAACAGAATGCGGCGGGCGGTGTGCGAGACGCCGTCGGCCGTCGTGACTTCGAACGCGTCCCACTGCCCCGTGATCGCGTCGACCCGCCCGTCGTGCCACGTCAGCGTGGGATAGGCCTCCAGCTGGCGGCGCGCCTGTGCCGCGATCTCGCCCGGCGGCACGCCGTCCTGGCCGAGAAACCCATGGGAATGGCTGGCGAAGCGGTTGCGCCGCTCGCCCGCGTCGATCACCCGCACGGCACGCCGCGCCCGGACCAGTTGCAGGGCCGCGGCCATCCCCGAATAACTTCCGCCGATGACGATGACGTCGTGCTGCATGCTCAACTCCTGGTGCGTCTGACAGCCGCATGCCGGCGCGCGAAGTCGGCGGCAAGATCGGCCAGGGTGATGTCGGAGAAACGCTGGAGCAGCAGCGCCTCGGCCTCGGCGAACGCGCCTTCGAGCGCGGCATTCACCGATTGCTCGACCAAGCACTCGGGCGCCTCGTGGCGGTTGCCGATGGCGAACATCGCCGGCTCGCCGAGCGCCTCGTGCAGCTGGCGCAGCGTGACCTTGCGCAGGTCGGCCTGGATGCGCCACCCCCCGGCGTGGCCTCGCTCGGACTGCAAGATGCCGGCGTCGCGCAGAAATCCCATGGTGCGCCGGACGACGACGGGGTTGGTGCCCAGGCACTGGGCCAGGGCGTCGGAGGTCATGCGCCCTTCCTGCTCCGCCATGTGCAGCAGGGCGTGGAGGACCGACGAAAGGCGGCTGTCACGTTTCATGTAACTTATGATGTTCCATTTAACGCGCGACGTCAACCCGCCGGCGCAGGGGCGCTATGTCGGGGCTTCGGGCGAACCTGCCGGCAGGGCCAGCTCGAAGACGGTGCCCTGCGCGTCCGAACGCAGCACCTTCAACGTGCCATGGTGCTTCTCGGCCACCAGCCGGGAAAACGCGAGACCGACGCCCCACCCCACCCGGCCCTGTTGGTTCTGGCCCCGCGTGAAAGGCTCGAAAATCCGGTCCCAGTCGCCTGCCGGAATCGGAGTGCCGGCGTTCCGGACGCACAGCCGGACGTGGGTTGCCGAACGCTGGATGGAGCACTCGATGACGGTGCTCTCGCTGCCGTATTTGCGGGCGTTGAGCAGCAGGTTCTCCACCACCCGGAACAGGGTGTCGGCGTCCCACTCGCCGGTTCCGTGCCCCTGCACGCTCACCCGCTCTTCCAGAACGGCCGAGTTCTCGCTCACCACCTCTTCGACGATGCCTCGCAAATCCACGGGGGAGCGGTGCATCACGATGTCTTGTCCGCTCTCCAGCGAAAGATTGTCGAGCGATGCTTTGAGCATGCGGTCCAGACGCTTGTGGCTGCGGTGCAGCCGTGCCAGCGGGCCGGCGAATTTCGGGTCATCGCTCAACTTCGCCAGCAGATTGGCAGCCAGCGTGGCCGTCTGCAGCGGGTTTCTCAGGTCGTGCGTCACGGCCGCCGCGAAGGTCTGGCGCAGCCGATCCTTCTCGAGGTTCGATTCTTCCATCGCCTGCTCGGCCCGGTCGGCGGCGACCGCCATGGCCCAGAGCGTCCCACCCAGCGCGGCCAGCGCAGACCAGCAGAGGAGCAAGAGGGCGGTCTCCGCATCGATGACGCCGGCACGCAGGCTCTCCAGCACCACGGTACTGGCCACCAGGATGCACGCCGCGCCCGCCAGCAGCATTTTCAGGCCCGGCCTGCCCGTCGCCCCTTCCGACGACAGCGACGCGGCAATGCCGCTGTGCCGGCAAGCCAGCAGCCCGCTGATCGCCAGCGAGAAAAAGCAGATGCTCGTGGGGATCGACACCCCCGTCCCCGGCAGGTAGCGGTAGAGGAGGCTGTCCGGCGCCATATGGCCGAGCCCCAGCAGCACCGACACCAAGAGAAGCCCGAACGCGACCAATTGGCCTTGCGCGAAGTACCGCCGGCCGATCATGGCCGACGAGCTGCCGCTCAATACGAGCAGCACGCCCGTCAGAGCGGACGACCAGATTTCCGGCGGCAGGGACACACCTGCCGCCCACGCCCCGGCCCGGACCAGCAGGACGGCAGCGCCGCCCGCCACGACCAGCACGCCGAAGACCCACGACCGCGCGCCTTTCAGCGGAGACGCCAGCACGGCCGCCACACCGAACAGCACCATGACGGCCGTCATGAGGGACAGGGGCGGACGGCCCGGCGCGAGGCTCGTGAGGGACCGCTCATTGGCAAGCCACCCCACCAGCGAAAGGATGCTGATGGCGGCAGCCAACACGGCAAAACCCGTGTGCGCGTTGGAGAGATTTCTGTCCCGGATCTCGGCGGCTGAGGACATTGCGGCGGACGTGAAGATATCGGGCGCCGACGGCGATTTACCGCCGTTCAGAAGCGGCGCCAGCGACCGCCGAAGCGTGGCCGGCCCAGCGGCGCGGGCCAGCATTCGCGGCGCGCCCGTTCGAACAGTGGATTACCGATCCCCGGCGGAGGGTGCCCGCTGCATACGGTCCTCGTTGGTCGAACTGCGTGCGCCCTTGAGGTGCATTTCGACGTCCGCGCCCTTCGTTCCGACCTGTGCCACGGCATCCCGCAACTGGCTTTCGGTCGTGTCCAGTTCCTTGACCCAGCGCGCGACGGAGTCCGGGTCTTCAAGGTTCACAAGGTCTGGCTTGCCTGCGGATGGCTGCATATTCACTCCTGGTCTCGTTGACGATATGGACGAGATCCAAGAGTACGTGGCCCGGGGTGGCACCGCTGTAGGCCGATGCACCGACGTGGACTCAGTGCGATGTCCGGTCGGGGGCCCCGGGGTGCAGCCTGTCCGCATCGTGCGGTCGCCCCGGCCCCGCCTGCGCGTCGAGCCACGCCGCGAATGCCTCCAGCGCCGGAAACGGCGGCCCGTCGCGCCGCGAACAGACGAAGTAGCCACGGCCGCAGGACACGTCGATGTCGAACGGCATCACCAGCTCCCCACTCGACAATTCGCGCTCCACCAGGCAAGCGGGCACGACGGCGACGCCCATCCCGGCCTTCGCCGCGATGATCAGGTGCATCGTCAGATCGAACCCCGGCCCGAGCCGCGGCGTGCACGGCGCACCCGCCCGGGCGAACCAGCGCTCCCAGTTGTCGGGAAAGTTGGTGTGGTGCAGCAGGGTGGCGGACTGCAGGGCCTGCGGGGTGCGGTACTTCTGGCGCAGGCCCGGCGCGCACACCGCGATGAACTCACGCCCGATCAGGTAGCGCGTCCGGATGTGCGCGGGCCATCTGCGCTGGGGCCGCTTCACTTCGATCCACAGGTCCACGTCGTCGCGCGTGAAATCCTCGTCGTGCTTGAACTGGCGCAGCTCGATCTCGATGCCCGGATGCTCGGCCCTGAACGCGGGCATCCGGGGCATGAGCCACTGGATGCTCAACGTGGGGATCACGCTGAGCCGGACGCGCTGCGGCAGGGCCGAGCGGCCCATGGTTTCCGCGGCCGACTCCAGCGCGAGCACGTGCCGGTCCGTGAGCCGGCGCAGCTGCGTTCCCCGCGCCGTCAGGGTGACGCCCGTCGCGTAGCGCTCGAAGAGCCGTTCGCCGGCAAGGTGCTCTTCCAGGCGCTGCACCGCGCGGCTCACGGCGGCGGGTGTCACGCACAGCGCGTCGGCCGCGCGGCGGAAACTGCCATGCCGGCAGACGGCCAGGAACGCATGCAGCTCCACCAGCGACGGAGAATGGATCTTCATGGCGGGTAATTACACCATGTCAACACCCAGGGCGTATTTGTCGTTTGTTGCCGGCGCCCGGTTTTCTTAACCTCGCGGCTTCTTCACCGAGGTACCACATGCAGATCAAAAGACGCGACTTCATGGGCATGGCCGCAGCAGCGACCGCAGCGGGGAGCATGGCGCCGCTGCCCTCCGCGCAGGCGCAATCCACCCCCTATCCGAACAAGCCCATCACGCTCGTGGTGCCGTTCGCTCCCGGTGGATCGGTCGACAACTCGGGCCGGCTGATGGCCGACCGCCTGAGCCGCGAGCTGGGCGTTCCGGTCATCGTGGACAACAAGGGCGGCGCCGGCGGCACGATGGGCTCCGTCTACGTCGCCAGGGCCAAGCCCGACGGCTACACGCTGATCGTGACGTCGCAAAGCACGCACGTGGTGAACCCGGCCGTCAGCCCCAACCTGCCCTACGACGCGGTGAAGGATTTCGCGCCCATCACGCTGATCGACCGCCTCGCCAACGTGCTGCTGGTGAACGCCGACCTGCCGGTGCGCTCGTTCGCCGACCTCGTGAAATACGCCCAGGCCCATCCGGGCGCGCTGAACTACGCGAGCGCCGGCACCGGGTCGGTCTCCCATCTGAGCATGGAGCTTCTGAAGAGCCAGGCGAAGATGCCGATGACGCACATTCCCTACCGCGGCGCCGGTGTCGCGGTGACCGACCTCATCGCCGGGCAGGTGCAGGTCACCTGGAACAACCTGTCGTCCAACCTTCCGAACATCCGCGCCGGCAAACTGCGCGCCCTGGCCGTGGCCTCGCCCCAGCGGATTCCCCAGCTTCCCGACGTGCCGACCTTCGCGGAACTGAAGCTGCCGGATCTGAACCTGACCTCCTGGACCGGGCTGGCGGCGCCCGCCAAAACCCCGGACGCCATCGTCCAGAAGCTCTACCAGGCCATGCGCCGGGTGCTGCAGGACCCTGCCACCCGCCCCGTGTGGGAAGACAAGGGCATGATGGTGCCGGAGGACGTGACGCCGCAGGCCTACCGGGCAGAGATCGCCGAGCGGATCCAGTTCTACCAGCGGATCGCCAAGGCCAACCACATCGTGCTCGAATGACCCATCCCTCAGCCCCCACCCGCGCCTACACGCGCATCGACCAGCTGCTGCCCTACGAGCAGGAGATGGTCGCCGTGCGACGCCACCTGCACCAGCACCCGGAGCTCGCGTTCGGGGAGCATGCAACGTCCGACTTCATCGCTGGCAAGCTGGCCGAGTGGGGCTATGAAGTCACCCGGGGCATCGGCGGCACGGGCCTGGTCGGCAGCCTGCGCCACGGGGACGGAACGAAGACGCTGGGCATCCGGGCGGACATGGATGCCTTGCCGATCCAGGAAGCGACGGGCGCTCCGCATGCGAGCTGCGTTCCCGGCCTGATGCATGCGTGCGGCCACGACGGCCACATGACGATGCTGCTGGGCGCCGCGAAGTACCTGGCCGCGCACCGCCCCTTCTCCGGCACGCTGCACCTGATCTTCCAGCCCGCCGAGGAGCGCGGCTTCGACAGCGGCGGCAAGGCGATGGTCGAGGACGGACTGTTTGAACGGTTTCCGTGCGATGCGGTGTACGCGATGCACAACCACCCGGGCATGCCCCCGGGGCGTTTCCTCGTGCGCAAGGGGCCGTTCATGGCGGCGGGGGACCGGGTGTTCATCCAGGTGCACGGCCTCGGCGGGCATGCGGCCCGGCCGCATCTGGCCGTGGACCCGGTGGTCGCTGCCTCGGCCATCGTCATGGGCCTGCAGACGGTGGTGGCCCGCAATGTCGATCCGTCGGAATCCGCCGTCGTCACGGTGGGCCGCCTGCGGGCCGGGGATGCGCTGAACGTCATCCCCGCGGAGGCCGAGATCGGCATCAGCGTCCGGTCGTTCTCCACGGAGGTGCGCGCGCTGCTCAAGGAGCGCATCACCGCGCTCGTCACGGGCACGGCCCAGGCGCACGGGTGCCGGGCCGAGATCGACTACGTGGAAGGCTACCCGGTGGTGGTGAACGATGCCGCGGCCGTCGATCTCGCGGCGCAGGTGGCCGCCGATCTGGTCGGGCCGGAGGCGGTGGACGCGGAGTTCCCGCGGCTCATGGGCAGCGAGGATTTCGCGTACATGCTGCAGCGCTGCCCGGGCGCGCTGGTGCGCATCGGCAACGGGCCCGCGGAGGGCGGGCGCGGCCTGCACAACCCGCGGTACGACTTCAACGACGGCATCCTGCCCTATGGCGCGGCCTTCTGGTGCCAGCTGGCGGAGCGGTTCCTGCGTTGAGGCAGGCAGTGCTGATCAGGCCGGGGCGACTGCGGCCCGCAGCGCCTGCTCGAGGTCCGCGATCAGCTGGAGCGGATCCTCCACGCCGACCGACAGGCGCACGATGCCGGCCTGGACCCGGCAATGGCTGCGCCGGGCCTGTTCGGCTTCGGGGTAATAGGCGGCGAGGCTGTGCACGCCTCCCCAGCTGGCCCCGATCTGGAACGTCTTCAGCGCATCGAAGAACCGATGCACGGCCTCTTCGGTGGGCAGTGCAGGCACGAAGGACAGCACGCAACCGCCCCCGCTGAAGCTGGCGGCCCAGCGCGCATGGCCATGGTCGCCCGGCCTGGGCGGAAACAGCACCTCTTTCACGGCGCCATGCGTTGCCAGCGCCGACGCCACCGCCAGAGCCGAGGCGCACTGGCGGGCGTAGCGCAGCTCCAGGGTCTCGATTCCGCGCAGCGCGAGGAAGCAGTCCTCCGCGCTGACGGCCTGCCCCACCACGCTCTGCGTCGTGCGGAAGGCCTCGTACAACCCGCGGTCATCCGTCGCGATGGTGCCGAGGAGCAGATCCGAATGGCCGCTCAGCAGCTTGGATGCGGCCTCCACGACGATGTCCACCCCCGCCGGCACGGCGCGGAACCCGAGCGGAGACGCCCAGCTGTTGTCCAGCACCGTCCGCACCTTCGCCGCCCGGGCCGCCTGCACGATGGCCGGTATGTCCTGCATCTCCATCGAGATGGAGCCGGGAGACTCCATGAAGACCAGCCGGGTCCGCGGCGTGAACAGGGCGCTGATGTCGGCCCCGGCCGTTGGATCGAAGGTTTGGTAGTGCACCCCGAACCGCTGCAGGTAGTCGCGCGCGAACGTCCGCAAAGGGCCGTAAGCCGAGTCCGCGATCAGCACGTGGTCCCCGGCGCTCAGGAGTGCGAGCGCCACCAGGCACAGGGCCGCCTGCCCCGAAGGCGCGGCAACGCAGTATTTCGCCCCTTCGAGCGTGGCCACGCGTTCCTCCAGCGCGCGCGTGGTGGGCGTGCCCGTCACCCCGTAGGTGTAGCCATCGAAGAGCCGCTCCTTGCGGGTCGTGAAGTCGGCGATGCTGTCGAACAGCACCGTGGAAGCGCGCCACACTGCGGGGGACAGGCTGCGGAAAGCCTGGCTTCGGGCTTGGGGAGCGGAAGGGTCTTCTGGTTTCATGCGATGGTTCCGTGCGTGCGTGGCGGGCGGTGCCGTCGGCGTCGTCATTCCGGCTGGATGCCGAGACTCGCGACGACCTTCGCCCACTGGATGGATTCGGCGCGGATGAATGCCTGGGTCTCGTCCGGCGACCGGCTGCCCAGGTGGATCGCGAGGCTCGAGATGCGCGACTGCACGCGCGGGTCTTTCAGGGAAGCGGCCGTGGCCTTGTGCAGAACCTCGACGATGGGCCTGGGAACCTTGGCGGGGACGACCAACGCCCACCACTGCCCGAAGTCCATCCGGGCCAGCCCGAGTTCACCGGCGCAGGGAACGCCGGGCAGCTGCGGAGCCCGCCGGTTGCCCGTGATCATCAGGGGCACGATCTTGCCGGCGCCCAGCATGGCGCTGGCGCTCGCCAAGGTGCAGAAATGGCCGGACAACACCCCCGCCGCGACGTCCGTGAGCGCAGGGGCGGACCCCTTGTAGGGCACCATCTGGAGCGCGATGCCGGTTTCCCTGGCGAACAGGCCCGACGCCAGGTGGCTGATGCTGCCGGTGCCGCTGGTGGCGACGCTCACGGGCTCGGGGCTCTTCTTCGCGTCGGCCACGAACTTCTGTAACTGGCCTGCCTGGTACTTCTGCGCATCGGCGAACAACACCAGCGGCGAGTCGCCCAGCATGGAGACCGCTGCCGTGTCGTTCATGATGTCGTAGGGCATCTTCTGGTAGATCGCCGGCGCGATGGCATGGGCCAGCTCGACCACCGCAGCCGTGTACCCGTCCGCCGGGGACTTGGTGAGGGCGTCGACCCCGAGCCGTCCCGCGGCCCCGGGGCGGTTGTCGATGACCACCGGCCTGCCCAGCACATCGGCCATGTTCTGGCCCACTGCACGCGCCAGCAGATCCGTGCTGCCTCCCGCGGACCAGGGAACGATGAGTTTGACGGGCCGGTCCGGATAGCCGGTCTGCGCCGAGCCGGTGGTCCACGGCCCCACTGCGCCTGCAGCCACGGCGGCGCCTGCGCGCAAGAGAGATCGACGATGCATGGATGGGTCCTTCCGAATGACATGTCCCGCACACCGTGCGGATGAAATAGCCAGCCTGCCGATGCCCTACCGCCGCTGGTCGCCTGGGGAAGAACTTTAGAATCCGCACGAATAACGATCAATGATGCAGGTGCCTCGATCCATGCCCAAACCTGATAGGTCCCACCGATGAACTTCCGGCAGGTCGAGGCGTTCCGTGCCGTGATGATCGCGGGTTCCGCGTCCCGTGCGGCGGACCTGCTCGAGGTGACGCAGCCGGCGATCAGCCGCAGCATCGCGGAGCTGGAGAAGGACACGGGCTTTCCGCTGTTCGACCGGGTCCGTGGCCGGCTGGTGCCCACCGCCGAAGGGCAATTGTTCTTTCGCGACGTCGAATCGACCTTCCAGGGCCTGGACCGGCTGCGCATCAGCGCCGCGCGGATCCGGGATTTCGGCACCGGCGACATCCGCATCGCCAGCCTGGCGGCCATGGGATCGACGCTCGTGCCCCATGCGCTGCGGCTTTTCCGGCAGAAGCACCCTGCGGTCGCCGTCACGCTGCAGGTGGCCGGCTCCGCCACCGTCCGCGAACTCGTCATGGGCAGCCGCTTCGACGTGGGCCTGGCCGCCGACGAGATCGACGTCGCGGGCCTGGAGCACCAGCTCTTCGCCACGCCCAAGGCCGTCTGTGCCATGGCGGCAGGCCACCGGCTGTGCGAGCGGAAGGTCGTCACCCCCGCGGACCTGGACGGCGAGGAGTTCATCGCCCTCTCCCCCGAGGACACCGTGCGCAGAAAGCTGGAGGCGATTTTCCAGGCGAGCGGCGTGCGGCCCCGGGTGATCGCGGAAACGCCCAACTCTTCGACGGTGTGCGCCCTGGCGATGGAAGGGCTGGGCGTGGGCCTGGTCAATCCCTATGCCACGGACGGCTACGGCGCGCGTGGCCTCGTCTTTCGGCCGTTCTCGGCGGCGGTGCACTTCCGCACGCTGCTGATTTTCCGCCCGGACCTTCCCAAGTCGCGCATCGTGCGGGAACTCGCCGCGTGCCTGCTCGAAGCGCGCAATGCGCGGGCGGAACGGCTGGGAAGGTAGGGGTGCGCCGCGCCCCCGTGGGGATCGAAAGGCAAGACCCTAAGGGGGCGTGGCTCGCCACTGCGACAGGGACGCGGCCTTGCGCACGGCCGTGGGCCCGCCGCCCGTCCAGCGGTGGACGGCGCGGCGCAGGCTGCGTGCGCTGGAGTACCCGGCCTGCGCCGCCACGTCCTCCATGGCGACATCCGAGCTGCGGACCAGCGCCAGCGTGCGGCGGCGCTGCTCCTCGGCCACCAGGGTGCGGTAGCCGATACCCTCTTCCGCCAGCCTGCGCCGCAGGGAGCGCTCGCTGAGGTTCAGGGCCGCCGCCACCACCCCTAGCGGCGGGGCTGCCGTCGGGGAGCGGCGGATGATCTGCGCCACGGCGGCGCCCAGGTCGCACCAGGCGCGGTGGCCGGCGTCCTCGCGCAGCAGTTCACGCATCCGCGCCAGCACGCTGGGTTCCGCGGTGAGGATGGGGCATGGCTGCGGCGCGAAGATCAGCCGGTTCGCCGGCGCATCGAACACCGCGGGGACGCCGAAGAACCGCTCGTACTCCGGCGCGGCGCCGGCGCACGGCAAGGCCAGCTCCACCCCCAGGGTTTGGCAATCGGCCCCGAAGACCTGGCGCGTAAAGCGGTGGAGAGATGCGAGGGTACAGAGGACCAGGAAAGGCTCCAGGGCCGGGTCGTCGAACCGTGCCCGCGCCTCCACGCTGAAATGCCGCTCAGTGGAATCGCAATGCAGCTGCAGCGGCGAACCCGCAGCACGCTGGAATTCCACCAGGAAGCGGAACATGTCGTGCGAATGGGCACTGGCCATCATCCCCAGGCCCACCTTGCCCAGCGACACCAGGTTCAGCAGGCTTCCCCATTCGAGCCCTTCCAGCGGACTCGGCGGCATCTGCCAGAAACGGTACGCCACTTCCTTGCATTGATAGTAAGAGACGAGCAGTTCCGGCGCGTCCAGGTCGGCCCGCACCAGCCCCAATCCACGCAGCAGCCGCTGCGGCGAAAGCCCTTTCGCCTCCGCTCTGGACAGCATCTGCCGTATGAAGATGGGCGCCAGATCGGCACGATGGATGTTCGCCGGAGGCCTCCCGCTCCCGAATGCACGGCCCTCTCTGGTGTTTATCAACTTTGCTTCCGTCATGGGACGGCATTTTTCCTATATTTAGCATTTTGCAAAGTCCTTAGGCGGTCTCATGGCATGCCGGAGGACTTGACATTGGCCGGTCATGTACCGTTTGCCCGTCAGTGCTGTCCTACATTCCAGACGGGCTGACCTTAAGCTGACACCGAGCACCGTTGATCCAGAGGTATGGCAGGACTGCGGAGCGAAACCCGCCCGCAGGCGAGACGCGAACGAAAGGTGTGAGGGGCTTCATGACCGCTGACAGGCAGACGCTGCCATGGCTCGCCGCGCCCGCGGTGGGCGCACTGGGTGCCGCAACCGCCCTGGTTCTCTCGTCCGGCTCCCCCGCCGGAATGCTGTGCGCGGCCGCGCTGGCAGCGTGCGGCGCACTGGGCGGGTGGTTCGCCCGCCAGAGCATCGGGCGGAAACCGCCGGAGGACCTCCACGCCCTGCTCGCGGGCTTCGAAACCTTCAGCGGCGATGTCGCTCCCGTCTGGGCCGGCCAGATCGAATCCTCCCGCGGCCAGATGGAAGAAGCCATCGCGGCGCTGAGTGCGCGGTTCGCCAACATCGTGCAGCAGCTCGCACGCGCGCTGGACCAGTCCGGCGGCACCGGCAACGGCGCACAGGATGCAGCGGCGGCCACGGTCTATTCGCACAGCCAGGAGCAACTGCAGCAGCTCATCGCCTCGTTGCGGGCGGCCATGGAAGGCAAGGCGGAAATGCTGTCGCAGATCGAGAACCTGCAGCGGTTCGTGGGGGAACTGCAGGACATGGCCGAGGGCGTGTCCCGCATCGCGCAGCAGACCAATCTGCTGGCGATCAACGCGACGATCGAGGCCGCCCACGCCGGCGAGCGTGGCCGCGGGTTCGCGCAGGTGGCACAGGAAGTCCGCGTGCTGTCGCGGCTGTCGGGCGAAACCGGGCAGAACATCACCCGCAAGGTCGGTGCGATCCATGCCGCCATCGACGCGACGCGTGCCGCCGCGCAGGTCTCGCAGCGGCAGGAAACCGTGGTGCTGGCCGACTCCGAGAACCGCATCGCCGAGGTGCTCGACCAGTTCCAGAACCTCACGGCGGACCTCGCGCAATCCGCCGAACTGCTGCGCACCGAAAGCCGGCAGATACAGGCCGAAGTGAACGATTCGCTGGTGCAGCTCCAGTTCCAGGACCGCGTCAGCCAGGTCCTGAGCCACGTGCGCGACAACATCGGCCGCATGCCCGAAGTGGTGCGCGAGCACCACGCCCGCTGCGCCCGGGAGGGTCATCTGGAGCCCCTGCAATCCGCCGCGCTCCTGCAGGAGCTCGAGGCCACCTATGCGATGGCCGGCGAGCGCGCGGTGCACCGGGCCGGCGCGGCCCGGCCGGACGCCGCCGCCCCGGGCCAGGCACGGGCACAGGCGTTGCCGGCGCCCCCTCCCCCGTCGCAGCACGAAGAAATCACTTTTTTCTGAATTTCCCCTGAAGGACTCCCATGGCGAAGACCATTCTGATCGTGGACGACTCCGCTTCCGTGCGCTCGGTCGTCGGCATTGCGCTCCGCGGCGCGGGCTACGACGTTCTCGAGGGCCGCGACGGTAAGGACGCACTGGCCCGGCTCACCGGCCAGAAGGTGCATCTGATCATCAGCGACGTGAACATGCCCAACATGGACGGCATCACCTTCCTCAAGACCGTGAAGGCGATGCCGGCCTACCGCTTCACGCCGGTCATCATGCTGACCACCGAGAACCAGGAGGCGAAGAAGCGCGAAGGCCAGCTGGCCGGCGCCAAGGCGTGGGTGGTGAAGCCTTTCCAGCCGCCCACGCTGCTGTCGGCCGTGGAGAAGCTGGTGCTGCCATGACCCCGGCGCTCACCACGCTGGCCCTCGACGGCGAGCTCACCATCTACCGGGCCGCGGAAATACGCACCGGCCTGCTCGCGGCGCGCTCCGACAGCCCCGAAGGCCTCGAAATCGACCTGGCGGGCGTGACCGAGATCGACAGCGCCGGCGTGCAGCTGCTCATGGCCGCATGCCGCGACGCGCGGGCCCAGGGCCAGACCCTGCGCATAACCGGCTGCAACGCGGTGGTGGCGGAGGTCTTCGACCTATTCGATCTGTCCGGATTCTTCGGGGAGATCCTGTCCCCCGCCATGCCGCTCCAGGAAGACACGCCATGAACATGGAACAGGCTCTGCAGGCCTTCATCGCGGAGAGCGGCGAACTGCTCGAAGACATGGAGCGCGCGCTGCTCGGGGTGCTGCAGGAAGACGATCCGTCGGATGCGGTGAACGCGATCTTCCGGGCCGCTCACACCATCAAGGGGTCGGCGGGCCTGTTCGGCCTGGATTTCATCGTGGACTTCACGCACGTCGCGGAAAGCGTGCTGGACAAGGTGCGCGACGGCGCCATCACGCTCGACGAATCGGTCGTGGCGCTGCTGCTCGCCTGCGCGGACCATACCGGCCGCCTCGTCGCCGCCGCCGCAGCCGGCCAGACCGGGGCGGATGCGCAGCTGCTGGCCGATGCCCAGCCGCTGCTGGAGGGGCTGAACCGGCTGCTGGCGGATGCGGCCGGCGCGCCGCACCCGGCACCTGCCTCTGCGCCGGTCCCAGTCGGCGCGGCGGCCGAGGCGCCATGCGGCGTGCCGGCGGGCCACGCAGGCTCCCCCCTGTCGCCGCCGCCGCTGCCCGCTGGCCGCGCGCCGGACCACTGGCACATCTCGCTGCGCTTCGGCAAGGACGTGCTGCGCAACGGCATGGACCCGCTCTCGTTCCTCCGGTACCTGGGCAAGCTCGGCACGATCACGGCCATCGCCACGCTGGCCGACGAACTGCCCGGGCTGGCGGAGATGGATGCCGAATCCTGCTACCTCGGCTTCGAGATCGCGCTGCGCAGCAGTGCCACCAAGGCCGCGATCGAAGGCACATTCGAGTTCGTCCTGGACGACTGCGTCGTGCACATCCTGCCGCCGGACAGCGAAGTCTCGCGCTACATCGACCTCATCGACAGCCTGGGCCCGCGGAGCGACGACGGCACGCTGCGGCTCGGCGAAATCCTCGTCCACTGCGGCAGCCTGACGCGGCGCGAACTGAACGAAGCGCTGCACCTGCAGCACGGCGGCGCGACCGAGCCGCTCGGCCAGCTGCTCGTGGAGCAGCGGCGCGTGCAGCAGCCGATCGTGGAAGCGGCGCTGGTGCGCCAGAAACAGATCAAGGAAAGCCGCTCGGCCGAGCACCAGTCGGTGCGCGTGGATGCAGAAAAACTCGACCGGCTGGTGGACCTGGTGGGAGAGCTGATCACCGCCACGGCCTCCGCGACCCAGGCGGGCCGCCACGTGCAGAACGTGGCGCTGCAGGAGGCGCACTCCACCCTCAACGGCCTGGTGCAGGAGATCCGCGACAGCGCCCTGCAGCTGCGCATGGTCCGCATCGGGGCCACGTTCAACCGCTTCCAGCGCATGGTGCACGACGTCTCGCGCGAGATCGGCAAGGACATCGTCCTGCAGGTGCGCGGCGAAGACACCGAACTCGACAAGACCGTGGTCGAGAAGATCGCCGATCCGCTGACGCACCTGGTGCGCAACAGCATGGACCACGGCATCGAGCCGGCCGCGCTGCGCGCCGAGCGCGGCAAACCCGCATGGGGCACGGTGTCGCTCAACGCCTACCACGACTCGGGCAGCATCGTGATCGAGGTGAGCGACGACGGCGGCGGGCTCTCGCGCGAGCGCATCCTCGCGAAGGCGGTGGAGCGCGGGCTGGTGGACGCCGGCAAGACGCTGCCGGACGAGGAGGTCTACAACCTGGTCTTCGAGCCGGGATTCTCGACGGCCGAGCAGATCACCAACCTGTCCGGCCGCGGCGTGGGCATGGACGTGGTGAAGCGCAACATCACGGCCCTGCGGGGCACCGTGGCGCTCGACAGCCGGCCGGGCCTGGGCACGAAGACCACCGTGCGACTGCCGCTGACGCTGGCCATCATCAACGGCTTCCAGGTGGCCGTGGGGCGGTCCGTGTTCGTGCTGCCGCTCGATGCCATCGAGGAGTGCATCGAGTTCCGCGAGGACTCCGGCCAGGACTACACGGAGCTGCGCGGGCGCGTGCTGCCGTTCATCCGCCTGCGCACGCTGTTCCAAGTGCCGGGCGCGGCCGGGTCGCGCCAGAGCATCGTGGTCGTGCGCGAAGGCTCCCAGCGCTTCGGCCTGATCGTGGACCGCCTCCTGGGCGAGGCCCAGGCCGTGATCAAGCCGCTGGCGCAGATGTTCGCCCACCTCCAGGGCATCAGCGGCTCCAGCATCCTGGGCACCGGCGAGGTCGCGCTGATCCTCGACATCCCGGCGCTCGCGGCCCGCGCCGTGGCCGTGCAGCGCTCCGCCGCGGATGCCGCACGCGCCGCGCCGCACTGACCCCACGGGCACAACCCCCAAAACCGCCACCGAAGGCTCTCCCATGTTCAAGAATCTCAAAGTCGCGACCAGGCTCTACGCAGGTTTCGGGACCATCCTCGCCATCCTGCTCATCCTGAGCAGCGTGGCGTACGTCAACTTCGGGGCCGTCACCGATGCCAACCGCTGGAACGTCCACACCTACGAAGTCATGTCCGAAGTGGACAACGTGCTCACCGCCCTGGTGAACATCGAGACGGGAGAGCGCGGGTTCGCGCTGACGGGCGAGGACGCCTTCCTCGATCCGTACCGGGCCGGCCTCGCGAGCTTCAAGCAGCACATGGACAAGGCCCGGGACCTGACGGCCGACAACCCGAAGCAGCAGGAGCGGCTCGCCAAAGTGCAGGCCGCCCACGACGATTGGGTGGCCCGGGTGCTGGAGCCCGAAATCGCCCTGCGCCGCGCGGTGGCGGAGGGCAAGGCATCCATGGACGCCGTGGTGGCCAGCGTGAGCGCGGCCAAGGGCAAGCAGGACATGGACCGCATGCGCGATCTGCTCGGCCAGGCGCACAACGCGGAAAGCGAACTGCTGGGCGTGCGCACCCGGGAAGCGGAATCCAAGCACGCCACCACCAAGGCGGTGCTCATCTTCGGCAGCGTGCTGGCCGCCGTGCTGGCCGGCATCATCGGGCTGGTGATCGTGCGCAGCCTGCAGAGCGTGCTGGGAGGCGAGCCGGCCTACGCCGCCGAGGTGCTGCAGCAGGTCGCGAAAGGCGACTTCACCGTGCAGGTGGCCACCCTGCCCGGCGACCGCAGCAGCATGCTGCACACCGTCAAGGAAATGGTGCGCATGTCCGGCGAGAGCGTCAACGACGTGGTGCGCGTGATGGGCGCCGTCGCCGGCGGCGACCTCACCCAGACCATCACCGCCGACTACCAGGGCGCCTTCGGCCAGATGAAGGAATACGTCAACAAGACGGTGGCCAGCCTGTCGGACATCGTGGCCGAAGTGAACAGCGGAGCGGAATCGCTGGCCGGTGCGTCCGAAGAAGTGAGCGCCACGGCGCAGTCGCTGAGCCAGGCCGCCAGCGAGCAGGCCGCCGGCGTGGAGGAGACCAGCGCATCGCTCGAGCAGATGACCGCCTCGATCTCGCAGAACACCGAGAACGCCAAGCTCACCGACAGCATGGCCACCAAGGCCGCCTCCGAAGCCACCGAAGGCGGCGAGGCCGTCAAGGCCACCGTCGCGGCCATGAAGCAGATCGCCCAGAAAATCAACATCATCGACGACATCGCCTACCAGACCAACCTGCTGGCGCTGAACGCCGCCATCGAGGCCGCACGGGCCGGCGAGCACGGCAAGGGCTTCGCCGTGGTGGCCGCCGAAGTGCGCAAGCTCGCCGAGCGCAGCCAGGTCGCCGCACAGGAGATCGGCGACGTGGCCAGCTCCAGCGTGGAACTGGCCGAGCGTGCCGGCACCCTGCTGGGCGAGATGGTGCCGAGCATCCGCAAGACCTCCGACCTCGTGCAGGAGATCACCGCGGCGAGCGAGGAGCAGTCCTCCGGCGTGGGCCAGATCAATGCGGCCGTCGGCCAGCTGAGCCAGACCACGCAGCAGAACGCCTCCAGCTCGGAAGAGCTCGCCGCCACGGCCGAGGAGATGAGCAGCCAGGCCGAGCAGCTGCAGCAGGCGATGAGCTTCTTCAAGCTGGCCGGCGGGGCGCCGGCCCGCGTGGCTTCGGGCCCCGCCCGCAGCGCTTCGGGCCGCAAGCCCCTGCCGACCCGCAAGGGGAGCGCCAGCCTGGCGCTGGCAGGCGGCGCGGCCTCCGAGGGCATCGACGAATCCCAGTTCGCCCGGTACTGACAGGCCCGGAGGCCCCGCATGCGCAACCCCACCTACGACACCGCCCAGGACGACCCGGACGCCGCCGCCGCCGCCGACGCCGCGCAGTACCTGACCTTCCAGCTCGGGGGCGAGATGTTCGCCATCGGGATTCTCGCGATCAAGGAGATCATCGAATACGGCGACCCGACCACCGTGCCCATGATGCCCCGCTCCGTGCGCGGGGTGATCAACCTGCGCGGGGCCGTCGTGCCCGTGATCGACCTGCAGGCGCACTTCGGCGGCGAGCCCGCCGCGGTGGGCAAGCGCACCTGCATCGTGATCGTCGAAGTGAAGACCGGCGATGAGCGGCAGGTCATCGGTGCCGTCGTCGATGCCGTGAACGAAGTCATCGACATCGGCGCCGCCGACATCGAGCCGCCGCCCGCCTTCGGCGCACGCATCCGGGCGGACTTCATCCAGGGCATGGGCAAGGTCCGGGGGCGCCTCGTCGTGCTGCTGGACCTGGACCGGGCCCTGTCCGAGCAGGGGCTCGCCGAGCTGGCCCGGGGGCCGGCCGGCGAGGCCGACATCCCCGGCACCGCCAATCCCTCCCCGGGACACTGACCCCCGGCCGCACGCACCGCCCCGACGGACGCCTCCAGCCCCCTCGCATGCACTACGCTCCACGCACCGCCGCTCCGGCCGGAGGCCCGGCATGACCCCAGCTCCACCTTCCGAAGAGGATCCGGACGTGCCCACGGCCGCCCGGTCGATCCTGGTCATCGACGACAGCGAAGTGCAGCGGCAGCATGCCGTCCGGCTCTGCTTCGAGCTGGGCGCCCAGGAAGTGCACGAGGCCTGCCACGGACGCCAGGCGCTCGAGGTGCTCGCGAGGCTCTCGACGCTGCCGAGCCTGATCATCGTGGACCTCGAAATGCCCGAGATGGACGGCATCGAGCTCATCGAGATCCTCCAGCAGCAGGGAGTGCGCATTCCCATCGTGCTGCTGTCGGGCCACGGAGACGCCCTGCTCGACTCGGTGCAGTCCATGGGGGCTTCGGTGGTGCGCGGACTGCGCAAGCCGCTGGAGCGCGCCGATCTGCAGGGCGTCCTGCGCGAGCTGCTCTCGCCCGCCGCGCCGGTGATCGAACGCCGCCGCGCGGCCCGCACGCCGATCGATCCTCCGATGCTCGTGGAAGCCCTGCGCTCCGGCGGCATCGTTCCGCACTTCCAGCCGAAGGTCGATACCCGCACCGGCCTGCTGCGCGGGGTCGAGGCCCTTGCGCGTTGGCACCATCCCCTGCTGGGCATGATTCCGCCGGACGAATTCATTCCCATGGCCGAACGGATGGGGCTCATCCACGACCTCACCCGGAGCATGGTGGAGCAGAGCTTCGCGCAGTGCGCCACCTGGCAGTCGCGCGGCATGCGGCTCACGCTGGCCATCAACATGTCTCCGCAGCTGTTGGGAAACCCCGACATCGTCGGGGAGATCTGTGCGCAGCAGGTGCGCCACGGGCTGCCGCCATCGCAGGTGATGCTCGAAATCACCGAAGGGTCGATGGTGGAGACCAGCAGCGCCGCCCACAGTGCGCTGGTGCGCCTCCGACTGCGGGGCTTCGGCCTCTCGATCGATGACTACGGCACCGGCTTTTCCTCGCTGCAGCAGCTCTCGCGCATCCCTTTCACGGAGCTCAAGATCGACCGCTCGTTCGTGCATGGCGCCCACCGCCGCAAGAGCCTGCGGGTGATCCTCGAATCCGCGCTGGAACTGGCGCGGCGGCTCCATCTGTCCACCGTCGCCGAAGGCGTGGAGCAACTGGAAGACTGGCGGCTGCTGCAGGAGTTCGGCTGCACGACCGCGCAGGGCTGGCTGATCGCCAAGGCGATGCCGCCGGAGGAACTGCCGGCCTGGAACCGCGCGCACGGGGCGCGCCTGGCGACGCTGCGCGCTGCTCCCTGAAGACCGCACGCCACATGCAGCACAGAACGCTCTCCGACCGGGAATTCGGCCATTTCCAGCGTTTCATCTTCGACGCCGCCGGCATCACGCTGTCCCCCGCGAAGAAGGCGCTCGTCTGCGGCCGGCTGGCCAAGCGCCTGCATGCGACGCGGCTCGCGAACTATGCGGACTACTTCGCACTGCTGCAAAGCGGCACCGACCCGGTGGAAGTGCAGATGGCGATCGATCTGCTCACCACCAACGAAACCTATTTCTTCCGGGAAGCCCGCCACTTCGAGCTGCTGCGCACCGCCGCGATGGAGCATGGCCCCACCCCTTTCCGGGTCTGGAGCGCCGCCAGCTCCAGCGGCGAGGAGGCTTACAGCATCGCCATGGTGCTGGCGGACTGCCGCGCCGGGCAGCCGTACGACATCGTCGGCACGGACATCAGCAGCCGCATGGTGGAGAAGGCGCGCACCGGCCACTACCCCGAGCCGCGTGCCCGGCAGATCCCCCAGCCCTACCTGCGCCGGTTCTGCCTGAAGGGCCAGGGACCGCAGGCGGGGACGATGCTGGTGGCGCGCGAACTCCGGCAGAAGGTGCGGTTCCTGCACGCCAACCTGAACACGAGGCTCCCCGACCTGGGATGCTTCGACGTGGTGTTCCTGCGCAACGTGATGATCTATTTCAACGGCGACACCAAGCGCGAAGTCGTCTCCCGCGTGGTCTCGCACATCCGGCCGGGCGGGTATCTCTACATCGGCCACTCGGAGAGCCTGCACGGCATCCACGCCACGATGGAGCAGCTCGCGCCATCGGTCTACCGCAAGCCGTGATGGCCGGGCCCGCGCATGTCGGCAGTCGCCAGGCCCATGGACGTGTTCCTCCAGCCGGGGGAATACTTCGTGGGTGACGCCAGCATGCGGCTGCGCACCATGCTGGGCTCGTGCGTCGCCATCACGCTGTGGCACCCTGCGCGCCACATCGGCGCGATGTCCCATTTCCTGCTGGCCGACCGCGGGCGCCGGCCCCGGCCCGGCGAGCTCGACGGCCGCTACGGCGACGAGGCGCTGGAACTCATGGTGCGCGGCCTGAAGCGCGAGCGCGTGAAACTCGCCGAGTGCGAGGCCAAGATCTTCGGCGGGGGCAACATGTTTCCCACGCGCCCCCGATCCGCGGCGGATTCCGTCGGCACGCGCAACGGCCACGCCGCGCGCGACCTGCTGGCCGAGCGCGGCATACCGGTCCGCAGCGAACACCTGTTCGGCGACGGCCACCGGCAGGTGATCTTCGACGTCGCCAGCGGCGCCGTCTGGGTCCGCCAGATCCCGCCCGCGGTGCTCCGCGCGAGATGACCGGCGCGCCCCACGGCAAACTCCAGAGACGAGACCACAGACCCATGAAACCCATCCAAGTCCTCATCGTGGACGATTCCGCCGTCGTGCGCCAGGTGCTCACCGGCCTGCTCGGCCAGGCCGCCGGCATCCAGGTGCTGCATGCGGCCGCGGACCCATTGCTCGCCATGGAGCGCATGAAGCAGCAGTGGCCCGACGTCATCCTGCTGGACGTCGAGATGCCGCGCATGGATGGCATCACCTTCCTGCGCAAGATCATGGCCGAGCGGCCCACGCCGGTCGTGATCTGCTCCACCCTCACGGAGAAAGGCGCGAAGACCACGATGGAGGCGCTCGCGGCCGGCGCGGTCTCCATCGTGACCAAGCCGCGCCTGGGGCTCAAGCAGTTCCTGAACGAGACCGCCGACGAACTGGTGTCGGCCGTGCGGGCCGCCGCGCGCGCCAACGTCCGGCGCCTGGCCCGGCAGCCCGCGGTGCTCGCGCCACCGCCCGGCAAGCACACCGCCGACGCCATCCTGCCGCCCGGCGCCGGCCGCGCGATGTCGCAGACCACGGAGCGCGTCGTGGCCATCGGCACCTCCACCGGCGGCACGCAGGCGCTCGAAGAAGTGCTCACCGCCCTGCCCCGGGTGAGCCCCGGGATCGTCATCGTGCAGCACATGCCCGAGAAGTTCACCGCCGCCTTCGCCAGCCGCCTCGACGGCCTGTGCCGCATCTCCGTCAAGGAGGCGGAAAACAACGACCGCGTGGTTCCCGGCCGCGCGCTGATCGCCCCCGGCGGGCGCCACATGCTGCTGCGCCGCAGCGGCGCGCAGTACCACGTCGAAGTCGTGGACGGCCCGCTCGTGAACCGCCACCGCCCCTCGGTGGACGTGCTCTTCCGCTCCGTGGCCAAGTGCGCGGGCGCCAACGCCCACGGCATCATCATGACCGGCATGGGCGACGACGGCGCCGCAGGGCTGCTGGAGATGCACCAGGCGGGCGCCCGCACCACGGCCCAGGACGAGGAGAGCTGCGTGGTCTTCGGCATGCCGAAGGAGGCGATCAAGCGCGGCGGGGTGGACAGGGTTCTTCCGCTGTCGGCGATCTGGCGGGAGATCGGCGGGGCGTAGACCGCACCCGCCACCCCGCTTGCGACCGGCACCGGTCAGTTGCTTGCGCTGGAACAGTCGCTGTCCGAGGAGGAGGCGGGTTTGCATACGCGCACGCGGCCCGTCTTGGAGAGGACGACACGCCGCGTCTGCTCCCTCGACGGGTCACCGGCAAGATCGTTGCGTGTGATGGACACGGACAGGCTCGTGGGAGCGGAGTCCTTCGTCACGGGATAGCCCGACCCGTTGAACAGGATGTAGGGGCTGCGGCCCGAAGCGGTGTTGTTGCCGCTCATCGAAAAATACGATGCCAGCGCCGGCTGGGTGGAAACCACGAGGTCCTTGGCGGCTTGGAAGCCATCCGACCCGTCGATGTCCACGTACACGACCCATCCCCCGGCCCAGGATCTGCCATCCGCTGGAACCACCGCCGCGCGCAGGTTGCGTTTCATGGCCTCCGTCCGGGCGGCGTTGATGCTGGCGAGCAGCCCGTTGGCCGCCGACGTGAGCTCCGAATTGCGTTGCATGCTCACGAATCCCGGAACGCAGACACGGAGCAGCACGACCACCACGGCCAGCGTCACCATGAGTTCGATCAACGTGAAGCCGCGAAGCGCCGCGGACGCCAGCGGGCGGCACCGCCGCTCGCGCGCCATCGTCCTCATGGCCAGCACAGCCTGAAGTTCGTGCCGCTGGCGGTGCCCGTGCATGCCTGGACGCCCGTGCTCGTCATGGACAGGTTGCCGACGGCCGGGTCTGCCTTGACCGGCGTGGCCACGACCTTCACGCACTCCGCCAGGGTGAGCGTGCCGTTGCAGGTCGTGGCGGAAAGCTGGTAGCTGGCGCTGTTCGGGCTGTCGCCCGCATACGTCTTGAAAGGCACCGCAAAGGTCGATGCGATGCCGCAGGCCGTGTTGGCCGTGGCCTTCGCGGTGCCGGAATCGTTGCTGAACCCGAGGTAGCAATTGCGCTGCGTCAGGAACCGCTCCTGCTGCTGCAGGAGTTCGGCCAACGCAGCGCGCGCCTGCGCCCTCCGGCCCTTGCGGACGGATTCGGAATACGACGGATAGGCCGACGCCGCGAGGATACCGACGACCGCCACGACGACCATCAGCTCCATCAGGGTGAAACCTTGCACGGACCGGTGCTTCGTCATGGCGAGGTCGCCTTCTTGCGGAGTTCCTGGTAGTTGTAGATCTGCCGCCAGCTCAGCCGGCCGACGACTTCCTGCACCGGGATGCTCCGGCCTTCCGCGGCACCGGTCGATCCGACCTGCAGACTGCGCTTGAAGACCGTGCGCACGGCCTGTCCGGAGCTGTCGTACCGGGTCACGGACGAACTGGCGGGGTCATCGACGACGACGAAGCTCCCCAGCAGGCCCACCTTGGACTCCGTCGTCGAGCCCCTGCCGAGGGGGACGTCCACGATGTACTGGCGCCCGGAGCCGGGCGCGGCACTGCACGCGCCTGCAGTGCTCGAATCGCCCGGAATGATCGTGCTGAACATCGCCGACCCTCCCCCGAGATCCTTGAAACCGCTGACCGACCGCTCGCCGGACGTCGGGAGATCCAGGTACCAGCCGGCCCGCTGGGTGGTGTCTCCGGCGCTCATGGGCCGGCCCCATGTGAAGCTGCCGACTCGGACGGTTTTCGCTGCCGTATCCACCGTGCCCGCGATCATGCGGCTCCGCCCGGACACGGCGGCCGCCGGCGCCGTAGAGTCCATCGTGGGCGTGCCGTCGTCGTAGAGGGCATAGACGCTCTGCGGCCGGGTGCTTGTCCGGTCGGCGCTCTCGAGGTATTTGCCGGTTCCGATCAGGACGAAGAAGGTTTCCTTGCCTTTCACGACAGGGCCCGCGAAGAGTTGCGGCGCCGAAGTGATGGGCTGCGCATGGCCGGAAGCGTCGGCGGCGATGAAGAAGGGATAGGGAACGCCGCCCGCGCCGAAGCTGCTCAGGCGGGCCACATTCCAGTCGGTGGTGGCCTTGTAGCCGTATGCCGGGCAGGACGTGCCGGCATTCCCTGCGTCGGCGCACGTGAAGTCCAGTTTCCACACCTTGCCGTGCAGATCGCCGGCATAGATCTGGCTCACCTCTCCGCCGGGTGCGTAGAGCGGCGTGAAATTCGCCATCCCCGTCGCCAGGGTCGCCGCCAACGCCTGATCGACCGGGAAGGTCAGCTTGAAGTAATTGCTCCCCTCGACCCAGGGGCTGTCCCCGGGCTTGTCCAGCGCGAGCAGGAAGAGCGCCGGACGCCCGCTGCCCCCGCCACTGTCGAACGTGCTGGAGTAATTGTCGGCGCCACTCGCCACGGCGGCGAACCAGCGGTAGGTGCTGGCACCCGTGCGGAACTTCAGAATCTGCGGACGCCCGACCACGAACCCCATGTCCGGATCGTCGGTCCCCGTGAACTCCCACATGGCGTTGCCGGCAGTGAAGGTTTCGGGTTCGGAGACATCGAGCGCGAAAACACCCCGCCCCCCCCCCGCCGGTTCCGGAAACGAGCACCGTCTTCCAGTCCGTCCGGCTTCCATTGCCGGCGGTGAAAGCCACCTGCGCCTCCGCCACGGCCGAAGGGGCATCCACGTAGGCCTGGTGGTTCGCCGAATATCCGGGCGAAGTCAGCGCAGACAGCTTGGGGCCCATCCAGCTGGGGATGTAGGCGAAGAGTTCGTCGCCGGCGGTGATTCCTTTCGCCGTATTCGTCTGGGCAGCGAACGCATGCAGCATGCCGTCATTCGCTCCGGCAAACACCACGGGAGCGCGCTTTCCATTCCTGGCCATGAACAGGCCGTAGCTGTTCCCCGTGAATGCCGACACGGGCGGCCCGGACCAAGTGACGCCTGAATTGACGATGTCGCCCAGCATTTCCTTGCGGACCCGGAACCGTGCGCCGGTACCCTCGTTGGTGCGTACCCCGCGCAGGTAATCCAGGCGGGCCGGTCCCAGCGAATCCACGGGTGCGCTCGGAGAGGCCCTGCTCAAAGACAGCTGCATCGGCTTGCCGTTGATCGCGCTCCAGGTGAACTCGGTCGCGGCCTGCGTGCTCCCATGGCCGGCGAAAATCCTGCGGTCTGCGGCGTTCTTGACTCTCAAGCGGGCGGCAGCGCTCCACACCACCCTCGACGGTATCGACAGGCCCGCGGATTCCCCCGTTCCCGTCCGGGTGACCTGCTCTGCGATCACGTCCCCCGTCCATGCGCCGACATCGAACTTCGCGGAGTAGAGGACATTGCCTGCACTGGCCTGCACGCGGGAAGCGGCGGCGCTGCCTGCAATGCTTCGCGCGCTTCCCACCGTGGCCTGGAACATGTCCTGGAACGCGCTGAGAACCCCCCGGGCATCGCTTTGCAGGTAATACGTGGAGGCCTCGCCGGGAGCGTTTTCCTTTTGCCAGACGTTGTTGTCATTGGAATCCGTCGCCTCGTCCCGGAACGGATTGCCGTAGGAGTTGTAGGGGTCCGCCAACCCGGTCGACGAGGTGGCCGTCGCATTGAAGCCTCCGTATTTCGCCGCCATGAAGAACTGGTTGGCGTACCGCCGCTTGCTCGGGTCGTTCTGGACGGCGAATTCGTTCACGTCGAACACGAACGTCTTGACCCGCAGCCCGGGGCGCTGCTTCGCGGGCGCGGCGGTCCACCGGACTCCCCGTATGTCGTGGGTATGGGCCCAGTAGGCATAACCCATGATCTGGCTTCTCAGGGTGGAGGAAGGAACGCTCGGATTGGCGGCGTTCGGATTGGACGTGGTGCGGACCGTCCCCTGGCCGTCGGGATAGGCCATGGACTGCTTTTTCTCGAATGCCTGGACCACCTGGTGCCAGGTCCTGAAATTCGTTGCGTTGTTGGCCGGATCGTCGGATGCCGGAATGTTCCGCCAATTGCCGTCGTGGGTATTGACGTCCCCGATCACCACGATGTTGCTGCTCATGCAGGCATAGTTCTCGGAAGGCTGGCGCGCGCCGCCGTAGGGGTCGATCTGGGTCCAGTCGGTATAGACGGGATATCCGTCGTAGAACTCGTTGCCCGGCGTCGGCGTACCGAGGCCGGAAATGGCATCCGGAGTGGGCGCAAGGCCCTGCATGTAACGCAGCGATTGGTAATAGAGCTCACCCACCGGGTCGAATTTCTTGTACCGTCCCGGTACCGGGCCGGTCCGCCCGAACTGGTTCAGGTAATTGACGACCCCGCTCACACCGAACACCTTGTCGGATTCGGGATTTTTCTTGAAGACACCCGTATCGGCATCCCACTCGGCCCTGGCATTCGGGGCGGTTTCCTCGCGCCCCATCGCATCGAAGTTTTTCTGGCCCACATACTTCATCGGCGCGCGCAGCACCCCGCCATAGCGGCCACCGGCTTCACTGGCCGTCTGGTCCATGAGGTAGCCGAATGCCGCCAGCCGCAGCTGGTCCGAGTAGTTCTGAATGACGCCCACGGGTTTGTAGAAGCCGCTCGGATACTGCATGCACAGGTCGAAATCGCGCACGTCCTGCAGCAGATCCTTCGATTTATTGCACACCTGCACCCGCGAATAGAAGAAACCATCGGAGTTGATCGCAGGCGCAGATGGGGGGGGCTTCCAGCCCTTCTGGTAGGACCGCGTATAGCAGCTTCTGCTGGCACCTGCCGGTGGGGGAGCCCCCATCACCTCGGAGCTGCAATGGATACCGTTGGAGGCGTTCGAGACCGTCCAGGTGTCCCCATCCGGCACCCCGAACCAGACCTCCCGTACGCCCGAGAATTCGCACATATCGTCTTCCGCGGAGCACAGCACCGTGTCCGGTGGACGCTTGGACTTCACCGTGCCGACGGGACCCTGGCCCATCGGGGGCCCGCCCAGGCGGTATCCGCTCGTATCCTTGCACGAGCCTGTGGGATTCGACCCTGCACGGAAATAGATGCGATTGAGCGTGTTCGCGACCCAGATGTCGTCTGCTCCCGCATCGGCCTTCATCGAATCGGGCACCGCCCCCCAGTAGCTTCCCGCTCCACCGCCGTTCCGGGCCAGGCGTTTGGCCGGAAAGTTCGTCGAATTCCACATGCAGATGGGATCGCCATTGGGGATAACCGCACGCTGGAGAACCGTCAAGGTGGGCGTGTCGATATACCGGTCCCCTCCGGACAGTGCCAGCCGCAGCATGTCCACGGCGGAATTGCTGACCCAATTCAGGAAGTTGCCGCTGAAGGCATCTTTGCATTTTCGCGACGTGGCCTTGCCTATGGGATCGAACCGCTTGTAATCGGCGGCCGTCTTCCCGGAGTCCACCGTCTCACGCGGCGCATCGTTGTAGCGGTAGCAACTCTCGGAATCGTAGTATCCGAGGTACTGCCGGGTATTGGCGTACGAGTTGTCGGTGTCGCTCTTGGGCAGATTCACATACTGCGCGCCCACGGTGGGAAACTCCACCGACAGAGCGAGCGCCATCGCGGGCTTGTCCTTGGCGCCCATGGCGTAGAGCGGATCGCTCGACAGGTTGATCGGTGGAGTGGTCACGGGCGCCCCCGCGCCGACGGCGGGAAACCAGATGCCTGCCAGCACCAACCCCGCCAGGATGGCCAGTGCCGCGAGAAACGGTGCGCCGACGCCCCCTGGCAAGCGCGGGAAGGCCCGGAAAGACGGAAGCCGAGAGTGCATAAGGGTCTCAGTTGCGGTAGACGATCTGCAGCACGCTCTGGGTGCTGGCATTGGGGCCGAACCCCATCGCGGTCACCCGGTAGATGTACCTGCGGTCCTTGGGTGCGGTGGTGCGTGCGCCGTCGGGGTCCGGCACCAGCTCGATCACGTAGCGTGGCGGGGCGGCAGGCTGGATGCCCGTCTGTCCGGAGGGAAAGGATCGTCCCGTGAAAGTCCCGAAACCCACCGAGGATGGACTTCCGGAAGATGAGGCCAGGTTCACCGTGAGCCAGTCCGGGGCGAGCCCGGGCATGGAGTAGCACAGCCCCCTGTCCTGGGCTTCCAACGAGTTGCCGCAACCCGGCAGGAACTTGGACACGTCCGTGCTGCCGCGCTGGAAGATGCCGCCCCTTGCGGCACTGGCTCCGGCCGGCGCACCCAGGATGTCGAGTTCCGCATCGATCAACGCGGCCTCCGCGGATTGCCACGCCAGCTGCAGGTCCCGGTCGTTGCGCGTGGAGCGCTCGCCCATCATCGAAATCCGTATGCCCGCCACGCCGAGGATGGACACCACCACCAGGACCAGCAGCACGGTGATCAGCGACATGCCGGCCTGCGCGTCGCGGTCGAGCGGTGCCACGGCCCCTGGCACCCGCAATGGTCGACGGGGCATCATCCGGGCTCCTGCTGACTGTTGCGCAAATGCACGGTGAAGGTGATGGCATGCCGCAGCCGGCCGTCGGCCGGGGGAGTGAAGACCGTGCCGGGATCGTTGGCGGCATCCGCGAACATGCTTCCCGCCGCCCCGCCGCTCGATCCCCGGGTGGTCCCCAGCGGATAGAAGGTGTGCACCGTACGGTCCACCGCCGAGTTCGGTGCGCTCCGCAGGACCAGGCCGATGCGGATGCTGCGCACCCGGCGCCAATTGGCAGCAGACACCAGGGGGTCGGCCACCGTGATCTGGTCGGCCCGCAAGAAGCGGGTCTGCACGCCGTCCCCGGTCGCATCGGAAGGCATGGTGGAGTTGCCGGCCGCGATGCCGTCCACGCCATAGAGCACCTGGAAATCCTCGACGCCGGAGATCAGCGGGCCGATATCGACCGCGCCGGTCACGGGATTCCAGCGGGTGCACATCAGGGCCGGCTCCCCATCGTTGCTCACGTCCACGTGCAGGGCGCTCGCCACGCGGTCGTAGCGGTCCCTGGCGCTCGGGCCCGGCGCATTGCCGGAGCAGTCGATCATCGCGCCGTCGGCCTGGGTGGCATCGGTGTTGGACGTGGCCGGCTGAAACCGCAGCACCAGCACGTCGCTGCCGTAACCGGGGGAGCCGGCCGTGCGGAACGTGCTGGCCTCGTACCACTTGTCCGAGCTTGATCGCGCCTTGTTATTGAAGCCATAAACGAAAGTATTGGGTGCAGCGTCGGGATCGAGTCCGCTGACCTTCGCGGTCCTGCCGTAGGCGGCATGGAACAGGTCGCGGTAACCCGCCTGCACGCCCAGGCGCTGGACGATGTCCTCGACGAAGCGGGCGTTGTCGCGCAACTGCGAGGCGGCATCCACGTTGGCGAACCCCTGCCGGGCCACGATCAGCGCGGCGCTGGCAGCCAGGACGACCAGCAGGCTGATGGCCACGGAAACCATGAGCTCCACCAGCGTCAGGCCGTGCTGCGCCGGCCGTCTGCGGGAACCACGGAACGCGGCGCGCTTCATCGCGCAGGGGCCCCGAGCGGGTTGCCGCCCGTGACGGGAAAGACGACATAGGGAGAAGTGGCACGCTCCACGCCGGCGGTGGCGGTAGCGCTGCCGGCGTCCGGCGCACGGCGGGTGGACCGGCGGGTCCATCCCACCTTGATCACGCCGATCGCGTCGATGCCGGGTGTGCCCGGCGTGCATTTCCACTGAGGCAGGCCCCTGGCGTCGTAGGGCGCGCTGTCGAAGCAGATCACCACCCTCGCACCGGGAAGCGCGGCGTCGAGCCGGGTGAGCCAGTCGGTCAGTTCGGAGCGCGCGACGGCGGTCCCGTCCGGGCAGGCGGCGGACGAAGACACGTCCAGACAGTAGTCCGCCGTGGACGGAGCCAGCGGACTGCTCAGATCGACGAGATAGGGATTCTGGCCGGGATCCGCCTTGATCGCGGTCTGGTTATTGCCCCGCATCATCTCGGACATCTCGCGCGCGAGATTGGCCGCCTGGGCCTGCAGGCGCGCCTCCCGGGTCGACTGCAGCGCAAAGGCCTGGACCCCGACCAGCCCGAGTACGCCGAACGACAGCACCACGATCGAGACCAGCACTTCGACCAGGGTGAAGCCGGATGCCGGGGCAACCCCGCGCCGCCTTGAAGACAGCGGCCGCAAACACGGCATGCGCAACAACTTGTTATCAAGCATGTCGAGATGTTAAAGCTCGACAGTAGCGTGCGATCACCCCGTTGCGAAATCTCTACAGTGGAATCTGTCAAATTTTTTTATTCAAAAACTTGACAATATACATAAAAATGATTATGTAAATTTCGACAGAGCTGTTGTGAATGCTTGGGCTGGCCTGGGCACATCGCCCGGCCTATTTCCATTGCATGCACGCCCCGGCTTGTTTGAGCCTGCACGTAGCACGCACGCAGGCAGGCAGCCGCCACGTGCGGATCAAGCTGGGAATTTCATCAACCATCCCGCAGGGGCATGGTCGGCGTAGGCAAAGACGGCGCCGCGGGCCTGCTGGAGATGCAACAGGCCGAAACCTGCACCACGGAGAAGGAGTGAGCGATCTGGCGGGAGAACTGGGGGTCAGGATCGCCGGTCAGATGAAGTCCGAGCGCCCATGCACCTCAGCCACGATACGGATGTCCTCGTCCAAGAGGTCCAGCGACCGGACCTGCAGATCGACGCTGTCCGAAAGCGCCTCCAGAGGGCCGAAACGGGCAATGCCGCGCCCGCATCCCAACAGCCTGGGCGCCTGGTAGAGCAGTAACTCGTCCACAGCTCCCGCATGCACCAGCGCCCCGTTCAGTTCCCCTCCCGCCTCCACGTGCAATTCGTTGCCCCCCCTCTGCGCGATGTCGCGGAGCATGGCGCGCACATCCACACGGTGTTTGAACGGATCCGGCAAATGGACTACGGTGGCCCCTCGCGCCCTCAAAGCCGCCTCCCGCTCAAGATCTGGCCGTGCGGTGTAGATCACCACTGCCCGGTCGCGGACCTGGAACAAAGATGCATCCGCCGGTGTGCGCAGTTGGCTGTCCACGATAGCCAGCCATGGCTGGCGCAGCGTGTCCACCCACCGTACGTCCATGCGGGGATCGTCCGCAAGGATGGTTCCGATACCCGTCAGCACTGCGCATGCGCGCGCCCTCCAGACATGGACATCCTTTCTTGCCGCCTCTGCCGTGATCCACTGGCTGGCACCATTCGGCAGCGCAGTCACGCCATCCAGCGACGACGCCACCTTCAGCCGCACCCACGGCACTCCCCGGACCATCCTGCTGAGGAAGCCGAGATTCAACGTCTTCGAGCCCTGGGCGCCTGGGCCGACTTCCACGTCGATGCCGGCCGCACGCAGGCGCGCAAACCCCCTTCCCGCGATCAGCGGGTTGGGGTCGGCCATGGAAGCCACGACCCTCGAGATACCGGCCTGCGCGAGCGCCTCGCAGCATGGGCCGGTCCGCCCATGGTGCGAACAAGGCTCCAGGGTGACGTAAGCCACGGCGCCCTGCGTGGAGTGGCCGCGCTGCCCGGCGTCCTGCAGTGCCATGATTTCAGCATGTGCTTCTCCCGCCCGCTGGGTACTGCCCATTCCCAGGATCCGTCCATCAACGCTGGCGATGACGCAACCGACGCGTGGATTCGGAGAGGTACGGAACAGTCCTTCCTCGGCCTTCTGAAGCGCCAACTGCATCAATTCCTGCGGACTGAACGAATCGCTCATCAAACTTCCTCATGGACCCCGGCGGGAGCGTCTAATCGCATCCATGGCGAAGCCGGGCGGTTGAACGGTTGAACGGATGGCACGAACGGTCAGGAGCAGGGACCTCCAAACACGCGAACTTTCGTAACATCCTGGGATGAATTGTCGAATCATCGCAGGTCCGTTGCAGCGATTGCGTAGAGGGCGCGCCTTTCCAGAAGAGCAGGGATTCTCGCTGGTAGAGGTGCTGGTCTCCATCGTGGTGCTTTCCTTCGGCATGCTCGGTGTGGTAGGCCTGCAGGCCTATTCCATCCAGGCCAATCGCGACGCCCGTGTGCAGGCCCAGGCAGCCAACCTGGCGCGAGAACTGGCTGAAATGATGCGGGGCAACAAGGTGGTGGGAGCCAAGACCACTACCGTCGATAACCCCTATCTGGGAGATTTTTCGGGGTCCATGTCGTCCGCCCCTTCCGAATACTGCCTTGCTGTCAGCAACGCCTCTACGGGGTGCAGCACTGCCAAGGCGGTGGCATCGGCAGAAATGACGGAATGGTTGGCCCGCGTACGGGCTGAGCTGCCGGGCGCGCGCGTGGTGGTGTGCTTCGACAACGCTCCCTACGACAGCAATGGCAAAGGCGAGTGGGAGTGCCCCACCACCGCTTCCAACGGCATTGCAGTGATCAAGATGGGGTGGACCCGCAACTCCACCAACCGTGCCGCGACAGGGCTCGCCGTCCTCGAAACGGCTACGGGCGAGGGCTCAGCCCCCGCTCTCGTTTTTCCCGTGACGAGCGGCAACTCGCAAGGCGACACATGATGTCTTCCACCCCCCCAAACAAGAATGCGCCGAGATGGCATGTGCGGCGCCGACCGCGCCATCGGCATCTCGGCCTGACCCTGGTTGAATTGATGGTGGCCATGGCGATCAGCACTTTTGTGGTGCTGGCTGCCATCACAGCCTTGATCATTGCGCGGCAGGGCTTCACGAGCGTGGACGCCGAATCCCAGTTGCGGGAAAACGCGCGGTTCGTGACAGAGGTGCTCCAGCGCATCGGCGTCCAGGTGGGTTTCCTCGACGTGCAGTACGCCGCCACACCGGTCCCGCCCAGTACCGCCAGCCTGGCGGCAGACCCCCCACCGAATGTGTTTGGCCTCAACAACAGCTCCCGGGGCACAGGCGATGGCTGGAATGCCGGCAGCGCCCGTTCGAGCGGGACCCTGGGGTACGGCAGCGACATCCTGGTCATGCGCTTTCAGGTCGCCGAAGCGCCCTGGAGAGCGGCGTCCGGCCCGACGTCGGATGGCGCGGTCATCGATTGTTCCGGCAACACCATCCCTGGGTTGCCGGCTGACAGGTATGACCGCATGGTGAGCATTCTCCACGTGATCACCAGCAATGACGGGGAGCCCGCACTGGCTTGTTCCCGGTCCGATGCCTCGGGCTCCATAATGGCCCCCGAGCCGCTCATCAGCGGTGTAGAGAACTTTCAGGTGCTCTACGGCGTGGACGGCATCGGCCCAGGCAATACGGCGGCTCCGACAGCGTCTGCCGTCGACACGGTTCCGGAGCGCTATCTCCGCGCAGACCAATTGACCGTAAGCGGCAACACGGCCGCCACCAACGCGAACTGGCGGCAGGTCCGCAGCATCCGGGTAGGAATGGTGCTGCGCGGTCCTGTCGGATCTGCCGTGGACAACAGCAGCCGGACGCTGTACCCACTGGGCGGTGCGGCGGCCGGGGCCTCCGCTTCCGCCGGCTCCGCATTTGTATCGACCAACGACCCGGGAACGGAATTTTCCGCGCCACAGGATGGTCGGCTGCGCCAGACGGTGACTTTCACCATTCACCTGCGCAATGCCCAAGTGGAGAAACGATGAAACACTGCAAGCCACAGACTGGCGCTTCCCTCATCATCGTGATGCTGCTGCTGATCGTTGTCTCGGTCCTCGGCGTGGGAGGCATCCAGATCGCGATGATGTCGGAGAAGGCCACCCGCAGCGACCGGGACAAGCAGATTGCCTGGCAGGCTACGGAAGCCGCTCTCCTGGACGCCGAATACGATATTCTGGGAATAACCACTGGATCGGCGACCCAGCGGAACTCGATATTCAAGCTGAAAGCCACGGATATCTCCAAATTCGTTGCCGGCTGCGGCACCTCCGGGACGTCCAAGGGGCTCTGCGCCTACGATCCTTCGGCGAAGCCGGGTTGGCTGACCGTCGATTTCGAAGCCACAGGCAACAGTGCCGCGACAACGGAATTCGGCAGCTTCACGGGGCGTACCTTTCCATCGGGCAGTGCTGGCATCCAACCCGCCAAAGCGCCACGCTACGTCATCGAACCCATCCCCGACCCCTACTACGCGGCCACGGAAGGCCCGGAAAAGTCCAGGTACATATACCGGATCACCGCCATGGGTTTCGGCCCCAACGCCGACACGCAAACCGTGCTGCAGATGATCTACAGGAATTGAACCCATCATGTCCTTTTATCAAACCCTGGTGCGCCTGTCCCGCAGACTTCGCCGCCCGGCGACCTGGGCAGCCATAGCGGCAATTCCTGTCGGAATCATCTCCTTCGTGGCAGTGGGAGGCACCAGCCCGCCCAACATCCCCGTTCTGCAGTTAGCTACTTCGCCTCTGTACGCCAACTCCACGGCGGACAAGCCGGCCATGGCCCTCGCCCTTTCGGTGGAATACCCTACCGTGGGCGCCCAGTACACCCCCGGGGGGAATGTCGACAATACCTACTCCAATAGGACAGAGTATCTCGGCTATTACGATGCCGAAAGCTGCTATCGCTATAACAATTCCCCGACGGAAACCGTCGCCACAGGCCTCTCTGCGGCCGACTACAAGCGCTTCGACCGCACGGGCCCGGCCACCAACCGGAAGTGCAACGACGCCTTCAGCGGAAACTTCCTGAACTGGGCCAGCAGTTCGGCCATCGACATGCTCCGCCTGGCACTGTCGGGCGGAGATCGCTATATCGATACCAGCAACCTCACCATACTCCAGCGCGCCGTCCTTCCCAATGGCGACCCGGTATGCATGTGGAACAGCAACAATTTTCCAGCCAAGCAGCTCACCCGGGATGGTGGCGGCGCAGGAACCTACTGGGGAGCAGTCCCTACCGCCTTGGCGACGGCAGCCGGCAGCAACGACATCTGGATCGCCAACACGCTGAATCGGATCTATTTCGGGACATCCAGGGCAGGCGACTGCAATAGCGGCCCCGGAAGCTACACCCTGGGCGGTCCTGCGGGCGGCAACGTCCTGGAGAACAATTCTCCAGCGACCACGACCTCGATTCTTCCGGCGGGCGCTCAGCGCTGCCTGGTCGGAGAAACGGGGACCTGTTCGTTCACTGGAATCAAGCAGATATGGTATGGCTCTGGCACCCAATGGAAAGTGGTGGCAGCGAGCGAGGGTTTGCGATGCCCCCAGGGGTGCAATAGCGTCCTCGGAGATCCGCTACCAGGTGTCGGCAAGAACGTGTATTACGTTACCTATACCGGAACGTGGCGCCCGCCGGCAACCCTCACGAGCGACGGTTTCTTCTACGCACGTGTCCAGGTGTGCGACAGCTCCGGAACGACCCTGAACGATTCGCGCGACTACAATCTCTGCCGCCAATATCCCAGTGGATCCTTCAAGCCGACAGGGGCGGTTCAGCGGTACAGCGAGCAACTCCGGCTGGCAGCATTTGGGTACTTGATGGATCCCACGGCAAGCTACAACAATGGCCGATACGGCGGCGTGCTGCGTGCGCCCATGAAATATGTCGGAACGAAAACGTACAACGAGCAGGGCCAGGAGAACACGCCAGTGGGAGGCAACCCAGCCGCGGAATGGGATGCCACCACGGGGGTTTTCCTGCAAAACCCTGACAATTACACCAACGCCAATGCCTCACTGAACTTCGGAATCAGCGGGGTCATCAACTACCTGAACAAATTCGGCCGCACAGGACCGGTTCAGGGTCGATACAAAACCTACGATCCAGTAGGTGAGTTGCATTACGAAACGTTGCGTTATCTGCAAGGCCTCGGTCCTAGTGCGGATGCGATCAGCAACATGACAACTTCCATGTACGACGGTTACCCTGTCTATACGACTTGGACGGATCCCTATGGGGGAAGTCGAACTTCCACCGCCGACTACTCTTGCCTGAAAAGCAACATTGTCGTGATCGGGGACATCAACACGCACGACGGAAACCGACTTCCGACACCGAATGCGGCCAACAACATCATCGACATCAATGGCTGGAGAAGTGTGGTCCAGTCATTTGAAAGGAACATCACCTCCGCAACTTACGTGGATGGGCGAGGCACCACCAGGCCCATTGCAAACCCCAACGGCGCCAACACGCGGGTACCCAGCGCCTCCGGCACCAGTCAGATCATGGGGTCTGCGTACTGGGCGCACACCCACGATATCCGCGGAAGCGACTGGACCGGTGCGCCCACGAAACAACGGCCGGGCCTTCGTGTGAAAACCTTTCTCTTCGACGTCAACGAATACGGCGACCAGAACGACACAAACACGCGCCAGTTCGCCAATCAGTTCTTCATGGCCGCCAAGTATGGCGGTTTTGAAACCGAATCCAACGCCAATTCGCGCCCTTTCAATACCCAAGGCAACCCATTCAAAAGCCAGGCAGGCGTACGATCGGAAAACCTGGCCACCGACGCCGGCGTCAACAGCAATGATGTCTGGCAGAAATCTTCCGCCCCAGGAGAGGCAAGCACTTACTATCTCCAAAGCAGCGCGCGCGGCGTACTGAATGCCTTCGAGGAAATCTTCTCTCGTGCCGCATCGAGTGCGAGCAGCATTGCCGGCTCTGCAGCATCCTCCACGAGTATCAGCACCAGTTCGGGTGCGGTTATCTACTCGGCCAAATTCGATACCACGAACTGGAGCGGCGACGTCGTTGCACAGACCCTTACAGTCAATGCCAACAGGGAGCTCACCGTAGGTTCAGGGACAGGCTCCTGGAGCGCCGCCACCCAACTGAACAACATGACGTCCCCGGCAGCAAACCGGAAGATCTATATCGGGAAAACCGCAGCCACGGCCAACCCCAAAGCCGTCTCCTTCACGTGGTCCACCATCGATAGCACGCTTCAGGCCCAACTCAACAAGGAATCTCCCACTGCTGCGACGGACACATTGGGTTCGGCACGCCTCGACTTCCTGAGAGGGGATCGCAGCCGCGAGGGCTCGCCCTTCCGTCGCCGAAGCGTCGGCTCCATTCTGGGCGACATCGTCAACTCTTCCGTTGTCTACTCCGGAGCGCCATCGCTCGCTTATGCGGGCACGGGTTACACCGCATTCGTCACTGCCAACGCCAGCCGGACTAAGGCCGTGTTCGCCGGAGCGAACGACGGGATGCTGCATGCTTTCAATGCACAAGATGGCAGCGAACTGTTTGCATACATTCCCAGTTGGATGGGGCCGAAGCTCTCCGCGCTGTCCAGCACCTCCTACAACAACAATCACCAGAGCTATGTGGATTCCTCTCCCGTGGTAGCAGAAGCGCAGGTGGCCAACAATGGCGGAGCCACCGACTGGAAAACCGTTCTCGTGTCCGGTACTGGGGCCGGAGGCCAGGGAGTCTTCGCGCTGGACGTCACCAGTCCAGCCGATTTTGATGGAACGAAAGCCCTATGGGAATTCACGTCAAATGATGATGCCGATATGGGCTACGTGGTCGGCAGGCCCCAGGTGCTGAAACTGCGCACCAATGCAACGGGCACCCCCACCTACCGCTGGTTCGCGGTGTTGGCAAGCGGCGTGAACAACTACGTCAAGGCGGACAGCGCGGGGAATTACAGTGACGGCAACCCAACGCTGTTCCTTCTGGCGCTGGACAAGGCGGTCGGAGATGCTTGGGTGCTGGGAACCAATTACTACAAGGTGGCGCTTCCCATCGACAGCACGCTGAGTGCCACGCGCGCCACGGGTGCTTTGAATTTCACTCCGCTCTTCGGGGTGAACAAGGAAGTCACCAACATCTATGTCGGAGACCTGCACGGAAGCATCTGGAAACTAAACTTCCAGGGCGTGGCGGCCAGCAATTGGTCGATGACCAATCTAACGGCCTACAAAAATGCTGGCGGCCAGCCAGCACCTTTCTTCACGGCCAAGACTTCTGCAGGTGTGCCCCAGCCCATCACGGCACCCCCTGCCCTGTTCGCCGGCCCCACGGTGCAGGGCGTGCCGACCTTCTACGTGATGGTGGGAACCGGTAAGTTCCTTGAAAGCGCTGATACCACATCCACGCGAGCGGAAAGCATCTACGCGCTCTACGACACCGGTTTTTCAGGCGTGGTGGACGACGCGGGCTTTATTGCGGGACGGTCCAGGCTGAAGCAAGGCAGTGTGGACACGACTGCGCTGACGGTCACGGTACCTGCATTCACTTGGGGAAAGGCGGTCAGCGATACCGATTCCGTGAATCCGCGCTCAGGATGGTATGTCGACATGCCCAGCAGCGGCGAAAGACTCATCAGCAACATACTCAACCGCGGGAGTCTGGTCGCAGCATTCAACACGATCGTTCCAGGATCCGCAGGCAACCAGGGCACGTGCAACAGCGCTGCCGGCGGCGGCAACGCTTATACGATCAACGTGGGCGCGGGCACCGGGCGTTATGAAAAGTCCCAGGTCGGGCTGCTGGGCCCTGTCATGCTCTTCGACAACGAATCCGCGCAGACCATGACCCCCTTCGACAGCGCGGGCCAAGCGATCCGTAGGGTTCCGCAATCCCGGCTGAACCCAGGACAGGCGAACCAGGGCCAGGGAAGCGACGTGGTCGTCAACGAAATCGTCGGCCGACTGAGCTGGCGGCAGATCAACAACTACCAGGACCTGAAGGCACAATGAGGAATGTTCGAACACACCATGGATTCACGCTCATCGAAGTGATGATCGTCGTGGCGATCGTGGGCCTGCTCGCTGCCATCGCCTACCCGTCCTACAAAGACTCGGTACTCAAGGGCAGAAGGGCGCAAGGACGCACGGCACTCGCCGAACTGATGCAGCAGCAGGAACGTTACATGACGCAGAACAACTGCTATCTGAAGTTCACGAACACATCAGGCACCTTGAGCGCGACCACCTGTTCGGGCGGAACTTCCTCCACCGTGCCGTTCAAGACCTATTCCGGAGACAACGCCTCCAATCCGGCCTACAGGCTCTCCGCCAAGGAATGCACGGTGACCTCCGGGAATACCAATAACACCCTGGATCTGAAAAGCTGCATATTGCTGGAAGCGGCTCCAACCCAGACCGACTCGGACGCGGGGGTTCTGCAGCTCAACAGTTTCGGGCAAAAGACATGCACCGGATCGAAACCTCAGCTCTGCTGGCCATGAGACTGCGAAGATCGCGTCCCGCCGTGTCGCACAAGCGCGGGGGTTTCACGCTCATCGAACTCATAGTGACCTTGGCCATTGCGGCCCTACTGGCCACGGTGGCCGTTCCGAGCTTCATCCAGTTCAGAAGAAATTCGCAGCTGACCTCGGTGACGAACTCTCTGGTCGGCGCATTGACGGCAGCGAGGGCGGAAGCCATGAAGCGTGGCAAGAATACGTTCGTGGTTCCTGCCGGCAGTGGCAACGCCGCCACGTGGACCTCGGGTTGGATAGTCTTTGTCGACATCGACAGGTCGCAAACCTACAACAGTGCACAGGATTTCACGGTTCTCACGCAGGAGCCACTTCCGGGCTTCATCGGCATCAGCGCAAGTGGCACGGCCACGGAATCCTCTCCCTACCTGATGTTCGACAGCTCTGGATTCGCACGAGCGAAAGACGCGAGCTTTTCCAATTCGATCATCAGCATTTCCAGGACCGATGTTTCCAATTCCGCGCAAACTGGTGAAACCCGCCGCGTCATCATCAACCAGACGGGGCGAATTCGAAGTTGCAAGCCGACGAGCAGCAGTGACAGCAACTGTGCGTCTTCAGGCGGGTAATTGAAGCGAAATATCTGCCGAGGCAATGAAGCGGCGTCGGACACCGCGCCCGTAGGCCACGCCGAAGCGAATGCAACTGAACACGGCCGGATGGGGGGCGAAGCGCCCCCACCGCATTACTTGCCGCTGGCCTTCGCCTTGTCCGCGCTCACGCCCACTTCCTGGGCCAGCGGCTGCGCCATCTCCAGATGGTGCTTCAGCTTCGGCAGGGTCTTCTGCGCGAAGGCCTTCACCTCCGGATCGCGGGCATCGCGCGCGCCCTTCTCGAAGAGTGCGATCGTGTCGCGGTGCGCCTGCAGGCCCATGGTCTCCATGTAGCGCTTGTCGAAGTCGGCGCCGTCGGCACCGTTCAGCAGCTTGAGCTTGGCCTCCTGCATCAGCGAAGGGCCTTCGGGCACGCGCACGTTCTTCGAAGCCGCCAGCGCGGCCAGTTCCTGGTTGGCCTTCGTGTGGTCGTCCACCATCTGCTGCGCGAAGGCGCGGACCTTGGGGTTCTGGGCCTTCTGCAGCGCCAGCTGGCTGCTCTTGACCTCGGCGTGGCCACTGTGGGCGGCGTCGTCCAGGAAGGATTTGTCCGCCCGCTGCAGGCGCGAGGCCTGCCCTTCGGCGCCGTCGATCGCCCGGGCCGCTCCGGGCCCCGGCTGCTCGTGCGTGGGGGACTGCGTTTGCGACTGGGTCTGCGCGGCGGCTCCGGCGGCATGGGCGACGCATGCCAGGGCGACCGAGGCGGAAATCATCAGGTGGCGGTGGTTCATGGGAGTGCTCCTTTTTGCAGTGGTGAAGGGGAAAGGGAAACGGAAAGAAATGAAAAGGGAGGTCGCCCGCGGCCTCCGCGGCCTGTACGGGCTCCGCCGACGCACCCCCTTCATGGGGCAAGTCGCATGCCCTGGACCCGTGGGCCGATCGCGGCCCCTGCCGGCACGATGGGCCTGCGCTTGAAAATATTGCCGGCACGCCCGGGAGCCACCGGCCTTCACGCGGGGCGCGCCGCCCCCATCCAGGAGAAACACCCCCAGCGCAGCCGCGAGTCGCTGACCAGCAAGGCGCCCTGCCCGTACAGCCGGCCCGCCCGGGCGGGATCGTCCAGCCGCACGGCCCAGAGGGCGCCCGACCGGTCCGCCCAGACGACGCGCGCATCGGCGGCGGAGAGCCGGGCCATGGCCTCTGCGGCCGAAATGCCCGGCCGGAACAGCACCATCACGTCACCGCCGCGGTCGCCGGGTGCCGGCCATACGGAGGCGAGCGCGGCGCCGCCCACCAGCAGCACGGTGGCCAGCCAGCGGCCCGCCACCCGGGAGTCCGGGCGCTGCATCGGCGCCTGCGGGGTGGCGGGATGCTCAGGTGTATCGCGGGCAGCATGCCGGCCGCCGATGCCAACGCCATCGCCACGGGCACCGCCGTCGCTCCCGTCGCCGGCTGATTTTTTCAACAGCAGCCAGCCGATCCACAGCGGCCCCAGGCCGAACACTGCGAGCCATCCGATATCCCACAGCAGCGGAATCTCCGCCGCGTCGCGCACGCGGTGCAGGCCGAGGAGCCAGTGCGACAGCACGGCATCCAGCAGATGCCAGAGCCCGAAGCCGACCAGGGCGCTGCCGGCCAGGCGGCGGTCGGCGCCGGATGCGGCGAGCAGATCGCGCGCCTTCCAGAGCCGCCACAGCCCGACGGCGGCGATGACGTACATCAGCGCATGGAACAGCCCGTCCGCCAGAATCTGCACACGGATGTCCTCGAGCACCGGGGAGCGCACGCGGCTCAGCAGGTGGTGCCACTGCAGCACCTGGTGCAGCAGGATGCCGTCGAAGAAGCCGCCCAGGCTGAAGCCGATGCAGCCGCCGGCCCAGGCCAGCGGCCGCGGCGGCCGGCCCGGCAAGAGGTGGTCACGCATCGCGCAGGCCGGTGGGCGGGTCGTCAGTGCGGCTGTCCGCGATCGCGGGTTTCGCCGATCAGTGCGGCGCCCTGGCGCGACGAGGGCATCGGGCCGTCGGGCGTGTCGCCGCCGTAGTCGAGCCCCAGGCCCCGGGCCGAGCCGGAGGAATCGACCGATGCGATGGGCCCGGTCTGGACGCGGTCGGAGTGCTGGTCGCCGGGGCGCTGGCGCTCGCGGTTGCCGTAAGTGCTTTCGTCGCCGCTGCCGCCGAAGCGGCGCCCGCCTTCGCCGGTGGCGAGGTTCTCCGCACCGGCGGGCGTGGCGGCAGGACCGGGGTCGTCGCGCATGCCGTACTGGTCGTAGTGGCCGGTGTCGCGGCGGCGTTCGCGTTCGTCGGCCTGGGTGATTTGCGCCACGGATTCCCGGGGGGTACGGGGGGAGGTGTCGTCAGAAGGCATGGAATGCTCCGGTGTGGGGTTCTTGGTGCGGGGCGTGTCCGTCATGCGTTGCGTCCGCGCTGCTGCGCCAGGTAGCCGCGCACCGCCTCCGCGGAAGGGCCCACGGCCTGCACGGCCCTGCGCAGTTCGTATTCGTCGCAATTGAGCACCGAGGCCCAGTCGCGCACTTCATAGTCTTCCGAGAGGTTGATGAGGCGCCGGTCCGCGCCGCCCACCTTGGTCTTGTCGTCCGCCATGAAAAACTCCTCTGCAATGCATGTGCGATGCATCCATGCTGGGCGGCGCGCCGCGCTCCAGGCGTAGGACAAGCCCGGGCGGCCTTGCCGGAACTGTCACAGCAGGTTTCGGCGGCCGCTGGGCGTTCCCCCAGGGCTGGCATCGCGCGTGCGCGGCCCGCGGCGCGGCCGGCCGGTTCATTCCCCGGAATCCGACGTGCCGGGCCGTATGTCGCACTGGAAGGCTTCCTCCAATTGCCGCATGGCGCCGCGCTTGCGCGTGGTGCTTTCCGCCGCGGTGCAGTCCGCGGGTACCCAGACGTCGTAGCCGAGCATGCGTGCATCGGTGGCGCTGAGCATCACGCACATGTCGGCGGCGAGGCCCGCGATGACCACGCGCCGCGTGTGCATCTGCCGCAGCAGGTGCAGCAGCGGCGTGGACTGGAACGCAGAGTGGCAGGGCTTGAGCAGGGTGAGGTCGTTCGGCCCCGGCGCCATGAGGCGCGCCAGCTCGCCCCGCGGCCCCGGCAGTTCCTGGCACGCGGCGAGCAGATCGCTGAACTCGCTGTGCCAGGTGCCGTAGTTGTCGTTCGCATACACCACGGGCACCTTGCGGGCCTCGAGCCGTTTGCGCAGCTGCAGCGTGGCCCGCGCGGCCCGCAAAGCGCCGGGCAGCAGGTCGTCGGCGGTGGGGAAATTCAGGGGGTTGATGACGTCCACCAGCAGGAGCACGTCGTGGTGGCGCGGGAGCTTGGTGCGGCGGAGGGAGGCAGCGGAGGACACGGTGGGCAGGCGTTCGGAAGCGGTGATGCCTGCAAGGATTCCTGCGCCGATCCGGCAGAGCCCGTAGGAGCGGGCCGGGTGCGAGGCACCATCTGTTTCCGCGACGGGGAGCCCTTCTGCGCTGCCGTGCCGTGCGTGCAGGACGCACTCACTCCTTTTGCGCGCCCTGGGTCTTCTGGATCACGATGCTGCCGTCCGCCTCCAGGAAGGCGAGCCGGATGTCCGATTCGCGGCAATCGGCCTCGCGCAGCGCCTTCTCCCAATCGCTGTGCGAAATGCGGTGCCGGCGCAGGGTGTCGCGGAAAACCCGGCCGTCCCGGCACACCAGCACGGCCTCTCCTTCCAGCACGGCCTCGACCGTGCGGCTGCGGGCGCTCAGGAAACCGGCCGCGGCATTCAGCGCCATCAGCACCGCGCAGACGAGCAGCCCGCCGGGCAGGGAATTGTCGCCGCCCGTCATCGAATTGCTGGCGGCCTCGCTCAGCAGCATGATGACCAGCAGATCGAACGGCGTGAACTGGCCCACCGCCCGCTTGCCGGAGATGCGCAGCATGCACAGCAGGGCCAGATACACGAGCGCTCCTCGGAGCACGAGTTCCATCCAGTCGATGTCGAAATCCCACATGTTCTTCGTCCTCTCCCGTCATGGGCCGCCGGCGCAGGTCCGGCGATGGAGCCGATGATGGCGGGGGCGGCGAGGCGCTCCATGCGCCACCCGCGCCAGGCCATGTAGGACGGGGGCCACACCTGTGAACGGCGCGTGCGCCTACAGCGCGACCGTATCCGGTGAAACGCGCGCGGTATCCATTTGTCCGTATATTCGGGCCGATGAGCAGCGAGAAGCCCCCTGTCCCTGGACCGTCACGCCGATATGTCGCGGAAGGCGCCCCCAACGAAGTCGCCGACCACAAGGACGACATTTTCTTCGCCGCCATTGAGACGACGCGCATGCCGATGCTGGTCACCGACCCGCGGCAGCCCGACAACCCGATCGTCTTCTGCAACCGCGCCTTCCTGGCGATGACGGGTTACCAGCCGCAGGAGATCCTGGGCCACAACTGCCGGTTCCTGCAGGGCCCCGCCACCGACCGCAACACGGTGGCCGCCGTCCGCGAGGCGGTCGAGCAGCGCCGGGAAATCTCGCTGGAGCTGCTGAACTACCGCAAGGACGGCTCCACGTTCTGGAACGCGCTGTTCATCTCGCCCGTCTACAACATGCGCGGGGAGCTGGTGTATTTCTTCGCCTCGCAGCTCGACGTGAGCCGCCGCCGGGACGCCGAGGAGGCGCTGTCGCAGGCGCAGAAGATGGAAGCCCTGGGCCAGCTCACGGGCGGCATCTCGCACGATTTCAACAACCTGCTGCAGGTGATGTCCGGCCACCTCGACGTGATGCGCGTCAAGAACCGCAGCCAGAAGCTGGGCCGGGAGGATGTCGACCGCTCCATCGACAGCATCCGCAGCGCGGTGAGCAAGGCCTCCACGCTCACGCAGCAGCTGCTGGCTTTCTCGCGCAAGCAGAAGCTGCAGGGGCGCGTCGTCAGCCTCAACGCACTCGCCTCGGGCATGGCCTCGCTGGCGGAACGCACACTCGGCGAATCCATCCAGATCGACTATGTGCTCGGCGACGACGTGCCCAACTGCGAACTCGACACCACGCAGCTGGAAGTCGCCGTGCTGAACCTGCTGCTCAACTCCCGCGATGCCATGCCCGGCGGCGGGCGCATCCGGGTCGAGACGCGCGGCATCGATCTGCATTCCCAGGACGGCGCGGCCTTCTCCGGCCTGCCCCCCGGGCGCTACGCCACGATTTCGGTGACCGACACCGGCGCCGGCATCCCCGCCGACATGGTGCCCCGCGTCATGGATCCGTTCTTCACCACCAAGGAGGAAGGCAAGGGCACGGGACTGGGCCTGTCGATGGTGTACGGGTTCGCCAAGCAATCCGGCGGTGCCGTCACGATCTACTCCGAAGTCGGCGTGGGCACGACGGTGCGCATGTACTTTCCGGCGGTGCAGGGCCGCACCCATCCCGAACTGGTGGAATCGATCGCGCCGCATGTGCGCGGCGGGACCGAGACGGTGCTGGTGGTGGACGACCGCGTGGAGGTGGCCGACCTGGCCCAGGCGATGCTGGAGGGCCTGGGCTACACGGTGCACGTCGCCCACAGCGCGCATGCCGCGCTCAAGCTGGTGCGCTCGCTCGAGCCCTCGGCCCTGCCCGACCTGCTCTTCACCGACGTGGTGATGCCGGGTGGCCTGAACGGCTACGAACTCGCGCGCGAGATGCGCAAGATGGTGGCGGGCATCCACATCCTGCTCACCACGGGCTTCGACCGCGACATGGGCAGCCTCGCCAACGTCGCGCCGACCGAGTTCGAGATCCTGAAGAAGCCTTATCGCCTGGCCGACCTCGCACGGCGCGTGCGCATGGTGCTGGACGGCGCCACCGGCACCAAGACCTGATGGGGACTTGCCGGGGGCGCTGCGCGGCGCTCCCCTGAATCCAAATGCCTGCACGCTGCGTATAGGCTCCTGCGAGGCATGCCATCCGGGCATGCCCCCTTCCGGAGCCTCCGCATGCCGCAGAACACCGCCACCGCCATCCGCTGGGTCGAAAAGGGCCTCGTTCCCGACCGGCTCGTGCGCCACGGCATCCGGCGCCTGCTGAAGGACCGCCTGACCGAACTGCGCAGCGGGGATGGCACGGCGGCCGCGGAACAGACGCAGGCATTCCTCGACCGGATCCGCTCGGCCCCGCTGGCGCTGGTGCCCGAGAAGGCCAACGAGCAGCACTACGAGATCCCGGCGGAGTTCTTCGCCCGGGTGCTGGGCCCGCACCGCAAGTACAGCAGCTGCCTCTGGCCCGGGGGAGCCGTGACGCTGGAGCAGGCGGAAGAAGCCGCGCTCGCCGAAACCTGCGCGCATGCGGACCTGCACGACGGCCAGCGGATCCTGGAACTCGGCTGCGGCTGGGGATCGCTGACCCTGTGGATGGCGGCCCGCTACCCGGCGAGCCGCATCACCGCGCTCTCCAACTCCCGCTCCCAGCGCGAGTACATCGAATCGGAAGCGCGGCGGCGGAACCTGCGCAACGTGCAGGTGCTTACCTGCGACTTCAACGTGTTCGACACGCCGGAGCGCTTCGACCGCATCGTCTCGGTGGAAATGTTCGAGCACCTGCGCAACTGGCCCCAGGCGTTCGCGCACGTGGCCCGCTGGCTGGAGCCGGACGGCCGCTTCTTCCTGCACGTGTTCGCACACCGCGAGGCCCCCTACCCCTTCGTGGCGCGCGACGCCAGCGACTGGATGAGCGAACACTTCTTTTCGGGCGGAATGATGCCCAGCGACGATCTCGCACTGCACTGCCAGGACGACCTGCGGCTGGCACGGCGCTGGCGTTGGGACGGCACGCATTACGCCCGCACCGCGCGGGCCTGGCTGGACAACATGGACGCAAGCCGGGACGTGTTGCGGCCCCTGTTCGACAGGGTCTACGGCAGGGACGCCGATACCTGGTGGACGCGCTGGCGGCTGTTCTTCCTGGCCGTCGAGGAATTGTTCGCCTACGGTGCGGGCCAGCAGTGGTGGGTGAGCCATTACCTGTTCGACCGGCGCCAGGCGCCGGCCGCGGCCGGCTGAGACCTGGGGCTGCGCACATGCCCGGCTTCCTCGTGAACGAGCCCTGGTGGACGGCTTGGTGCGGCCTGGCATGGGCGCTGGCCGTGGCGCTGGCGACCTGGGCGGTCAGCATGGCCCGCCGGGACGCGAGCCTGGCGGACCGGGTCTGGTCGCTGATGATCGCCGGCGCGGGGGTGGTGTATGCCGTGCGGTTCTCGCGCAGCGGCGTGCCCGCCGAGGCCTGGGCGGCGGTGGCCGTGGCGGCGGCCTGGGCCGCACGGCTCGGCGCCTTCATCACGCTGCGCAACTGGGGCGAAGGCGAGGACCGCCGCTACCGGGCCATGCGCGAGCGGCACGGCGACCGGTTCGGCGCGAAAAGCCTCTACCTCGTCTTCGGCCTCCAGGCCGCGCTGGCCTGGGTGGTGTCGGCACCGCTCTTCGCGGCGGTGGCTTTTTCCCGGCCCGCGGATTCCTGGCTGGCCGCGCCCGGCCTCGTCCTCGCGGTGTCCGGCATGCTGTTCGAAGCGGTCGCGGATGCGCAGATGGCCCGCTTCCGGCGGGAGTCTGCGGGCAGCGGCGGTGTGATGGACCGGGGCCTGTGGCGCTACAGCCGCCATCCGAACTACTTCGGCGAGGCCTGCGTCTGGTGGGGCCTGTGGCTGGCGGCGCTCGGCATCGCCGGGGCCGCGGCCGCGTGGAGCGTGGTGTCGCCGCTGCTCATGACCTTCCTGCTGCTGCGGGTGTCCGGCGTCTCGCTGCTGGAAGAAGAGCTGCCCTCGCGCAGACCCGCCTACTGTGCGTACCAGCGCCGCACCAGCGCGTTCTTTCCACGGCCTCCGCGCCGCGACGGGGGCGAGGCATGATGCGGGCGCCATGCACGCCACGCACGCCATGGCGGCCCGGGGCGTCGGCTTCCCGAACGCTCGCCCTGGCGGCGGCCCTGGCCGGTCTGGCGGGCTTCGCCCCACACGCCCAGGCCCAGCCTGCCGGCGAGCAGCAGTGGAACTTCAAGGTGACGCTGGACGGCGACCCGATCGGCGAGCACCGGTTCCGGCTCAGCGCCGCCGAGGCCGGCATGTCGCACCTCGAAAGCTCGGCCCGCCTGACGGTGAAGGTGCTCGGCGTGCCGCTCTACCGGTACCGGCACGAGGCCCGCGAGCAGTGGCGCGGCGATTGCCTGGTGCGCATCGCCGCCGACACGGACGACGACGGGGAGCGCAGCACGGTGCGCGAGGAGTTCGCGCCGGACGCCCCCTGCACGCGCAGCTTCGCGTACTGGAACCGGGCCATCCTGGCGTCCACCCAGCTGCTCGATCCGCAGAGCGGCAAGCTGGAGACCGTCCGGATCACGCGCGGGGAGGACGGCACGGTCACCGTGCGCGGACAGCCCCGTGCGGCCACCCGCTGGCGCATCGCGGGACCGCGCCATCCGATCGACGTGTGGTATGCCGCCGGCTCCGGCGAGTGGGTCGGGCTGGACTCGACCGTGCGCGGAGGCCGCCGGCTCAGCTACCGGCTGCAATGACGAACGACCACCGGGCAGCGCCGCCACCGCTCCAATCCTTGTGAACCACGAAAGCCGACCATGCTCCGCACCCATGCCATCGCCTACGCCGCCACCGCCCTCGCCTTCCTCGCCCTGGATTCCGTCTGGCTGGGCACCATGGCCCAGCGCCTTTACCGGCCAAACATCGGCCACCTGATGCAGGACGGGTTCTCCGCCGGCCCGGCGCTGGTGTTCTACCTGCTGTACGTGGCGGGGATGGTGTTCTTCGCGGTCGCACCCGGCCTGGAGAAGCACAGCTGGCTGCATGCCCTGGGGATGGGCGCGGCACTCGGCCTGGTGGCCTATGCCACGTTCGGCCTCACCAACCAGGCCGTGCTGCGCGACTGGCCCTGGTACGTCACCGCGGCGGACATGGCCTGGGGCACGGTGGCCACGGGTGCCGCCAGCGCGATCGCCTGCGCGGCCGCGCTGCGCTGGTTCCCGCCCTCGGGAACCTGATGGCGGACAGGGGGCCGGCACCCCCAGCCCTTCCCCTAGCGCACCTGCACGCAGCGGCCGGGCGCGGGCTCTCCTTACAGTCCCACCAGCGATCCTGCCAGGCGGGCCAACAGTCCGTCAAAGCGCAGCCGGCCGTCCACCGCCGCGAGGCAGATGCAGTCGTCCGTGCCCTGCACCACCGGCTGGTGGTGGATGCTGCCGTCGGCCGCATCGAAATCGCCCGGCCCGAACAGCGCGTGGCCATCGTGGAAGCGGCCGTGCAGCACCTGGGTCCATTCGACGCCGCCATGCGTGTGGGACGGCAGGCTGCGGCCCGGGCCGATGCGCAGCAGGAACACGTTCGCGGCGGCCTCGGGGGGCGCGAGCAGGCGGCTCCAGCGCATGCCGGGCGCGATCCATTTCCAGGGACCGAAACGGCAGGCGTCCAGTCCGGCCGGCCAGGGAGCGCCCTCCGGCCATTCCGGCCGGCCGGTTTCGGCCATGCCCGGGTCTGCAGGAGATCGCCGCACCGCGGGAGGCGGGGGCACGGCCTGCGCGAAGCCCTGGGCGGCCGGGGCGGCGATGCGCTCCATCACCCGGGCGAACGCGTCCGCGCGCAGCGGCTGTGGGGGCAAGGACTCCAGCAGCACCCCGCCAGCGGCTTCCAGCGCACGGAGCCGGGCTCCGCACTGCGGGCACATCCGGGCGTGCACGGACGCCAGCAGCGCCGGACCGGCCGCGAGCCGGCCTGCTGCGAGGTCCAGCAGCACGTCATCTCGGGGGTGGTGGCTGATCGTCATGGCGCATGGTCGCCGAGCAGTCGGCGCAGATGGCGTACGGCAAGCCGCACGCGGGACTTCACGGTGCCCAGGGGGATGCCGAGCTCCTCGGCGATCCGGGCATGGGGCTGCTCGTCGAAAAACGAGCGGCGCAGCACTTGGGCCTGCTCCGGGGCCAGAAGTTCCAGCGCCCGCCGCACCTGGATCTCGCACTCTGCGGCGTAGGCGCGCTCGTCGGGGCCGGCATCCTCCATCAGCAGGCCGTGGCCGTCGTCGTGTTCGGACGGCTGGTTGCCCTTGCGGCGCAGATGGTCGATCCGCAGGTTGCGCGCGATGGTGAACACCCAGGTGGACACGGCGGCGTGCGCGGGATCGAAGGAGGCGGCCTTGCGCCACAGGTTGACCATCGTCTCCTGCGCGAGGTCCTCGGCGGTTCCTTCGGCCAGGCCCAGCCGCATGAGGTAGGACTTCACGCGCGGGTCGAAATGCTTGAAGAGCGCCGCGAAGGCCTGCCGGTCGCCCTCGTCGGCGACGGCGCGCACCATCGCCGCCCAGGCGTCCGGAGACAGCGGCAGCGAGGTTCCCTCGGGGTGGTTCTTCGACACGATCGACAGGTAGGCAGGCAGCGCGCGTCGCGGCGCGCGGGGCTCGGCAAGGGGCTGGCGGACGACGGTCATGGTGCTGCCATTACGCAGCGGTGGGCGGATTAGATCACGTTGCGCGGGGACCGAATCCAACCGCTCGGCCGCTGCGTATAAGAATCGCAAGCATCCGAGGATTCCATGAGAACGATCCATGACACGCACGGGGGCGGCGGGGCGCCCGCAGGTTCACCGCCGCACGGCGGCCCGCTCGACATCGCCGTCATCGGCAGCGGCATTTCCGGGCTGTCGGCCGCCTGGCTGCTCGCCCACCGCCACCGCGTCACCGTCTACGAGGCCGACGCACGCCCCGGCGGCCACAGCCATACCGTGGACGTCGCGGCGCCGTCCGGCAAGCGGCCGGTCGACACCGGCTTCATCGTCTACAACGAGTCCGCCTACCCCAACCTCTGCGCCCTGTTCGCGCACCTGGGCATCGATACCGATCCGACCGACATGTCGTTCGCGGTGAGCCTGGATGGCGGGGCTCTCGAATATTCCGGATCGGGCCTCGGCGGCCTGTTCGCCCAGCGCTCGAACCTGGTGCGCCCCCGCTTCTGGTCGATGCTGCGGGACCTGGTGCGCTTCTATCGGCTGGCACCGGGCGATGCGCGGGAGATGGGCATGATGCCGCTGGACGACTACCTCGACCGCCGCGGCTTCGGCCGGGCGTTCCGGGAAGACCATCTCTACCCGATGGCGGCCGCCATCTGGTCCACGCCCGCCGCCCGCGTCGGCCAGTACCCCACGGAATCCTTCGTGCGGTTCTGCGAGAACCACCAGTTGCTGAACCTCGGCCACCGCCCCGCCTGGCGCACCGTGCGGGGCGGCAGCCGGCGCTACGTCGAGCGGCTCGCCGCTTCCCTGGGCCCGGGCGGACTGGTGCTCGGCAACCCCGCGGTGGAACTGCGCCGCACGGCGGACGGTGTCCACGTGCGCACCGCCGATGCACGCGAATCGCGCCGCCACGACCATGTGGTCATCGCCACCCATGCCGACCAGGCGCTCCGGCTGCTGCCCGATCCCACGGACGACGAGGCGCGCTGGCTCGGCGCCTTCGGCTACAGCCGCAACCGCACGGTGCTGCACAGCGATCCGGCCCTCATGCCGCGCCGCCGCGCGGTCTGGTCCGCGTGGAACTACGCGGGCGAGCGCGGCCTCGCGGAGGGACTGAGCGTCACCTACTGGATGAACCGCCTCCAGCACCTGCCGGACGAGCTTCCGCTGTTCGTCACCCTGAACCCGGTGCGCGAACCGGACCCGCGCCACGTCCTGCACACGCAGACGTACGAACATCCCCTGTTCGACGGCGAAGCCCTGCGCGCGCAGCGCCAGCTCTGGAGCCTGCAGGGCCGCCGCCGCACCTGGTTCTGCGGCGCGTACTTCGGTGCCGGCTTCCACGAGGACGGCCTGCAGGCCGGGCTGGCCGTCGCCGAGGCCCTGGGCGGCGTGCGGCGGCCGTGGACCGTTCCAAACGAATCCGGTCGCATCCACTGCCCGCCGGCGCTCGCCGCCGGCGCATCCGCATGAGGCCGGCGATGCCCACCCCGCCCGCGAGCGCGCTCTGCATGGGAGACGTGGTCCACCAGCGGCTGCGCCCCGTGCGCCACCGTCTGCGCTACCGCGTGTATGCCCTGTGGCTGGACGTGGACGAACTCCCGCAGCTCGCGCGGCGGCTGCGGCTTTTCTCGCTCAACCGCTTCAACCTCTTCGGCCTGCACGAGCGGGACTACGGCTCCGGCAGCGGCGACACCCTGCGCGGCCACGTGGAACGCCAGCTGGCCGTCGCCGGACTCGAAGCGCCGGGCGGGCCCATCCGCATGCTGACGATGCCGCGCATCCTGGGCTACGCCTTCAACCCGCTCACGGTCTATCTGTGCCACCGTGCCGACGGCGGCCTGCGGGCGGTGCTCTACGAGGTGAACAACACCTTCGGGGAACGCCACAGCTACCTCGTCGAGGTGCCCGAAGCGCAGGCGCACGGCGCGCGGCAGCGGCACGCCTGCGACAAAAGCTTCCACGTCTCGCCGTTTCTGCCGCTGTCCCTGCGCTACGCCTTCGATCTGCAGCGTCCGGAAGGATGCGGCGACGCCCTGGTGCTCGGGGTGACGGCCGCCGACGCCGAAGGCACCGTGCTCAGCGCCACCTGGCGGCTGCGCACCGGCCCGCTCACCGACGGCACGCTGTCCCGCGCGTTCGCCACCCATCCCCTGCTCACGCTCAAGGTGATGGGCGCGATCCACTGGGAGGCCCTGAGGCTGTGGCTCAAGGGCGCGGGCTTCCACCCGAAGCCGCCGGCTCCCGTGAATTCCCTGTCCATCATCCGCCCGGAAGAAACATGACGCCCTCACCGATTTCGCCCACGGACGCCGCGAGCGGCATGCCCTCGCCCGAGCCCGTCCGCCCGAACCGCCTGCCGCGGCAGGCCGCCGGCTGGCTGCAGCGGCCGCTGGAGGGGCTGCTGCGCCGCCTGCTGGGCACGATGGCCTGCGGCGCGCTGTGCGTCCAGTTGCCGGACGGCCGCCAGCTCACCGGCCATGGTGCCCAGCCCGGCCCGCATGCCGCGCTGGTCCTCCATGGCTGGAAGCCCGTCTGGCGCCTGCTCACGGGCGGCGACCTCGGGCTGGCCGAGGGCTACCGCCTTGGCGAATGGAGCAGCCCCGACCTCGCCGCGCTGCTCGAATGCGGCATCCGCAACGAAGCCCCCTGGAGCGGCGCGATCGCGGGCGGCCTGCCCGCGCGCTGGGCACACCGGCTGCGCCACCTGCTGCGCGCCAATACCCGCAGCGGCAGCCGCCGCAACATCGCCTTCCACTACGATCTGGGCAACGACTTCTACGCGCACTGGCTGGACGCATCGATGCTCTACTCGAGCGCGATCTACCCCACGGGCCAGGAATCGCTGGAAGAGGCGCAGACGATCCGGCTCGCGCACATCGCCCGGCAGCTGGCACCCCTGCCGGGCCAGCGGGTGCTGGAGATCGGCTGCGGCTGGGGTGCGCTCGCGGTGGACCTCGCCCAACGCGGCGCCGAGGTGATCGGCATCACGCTGTCCGCGGAGCAGTTGCGGTTCGCGCGGGAGCGCGTACGCCGCGCCGGGCTGGAGGGTGCGGTGGAGCTGCGGCTGCAGGACTACCGCGACGTGCCGGGCACGTTCGACCACATCGTCTCCATCGAAATGCTGGAGGCCGTGGGTGAGGCGTATTGGCCGACCTATTTCGCCACCCTGCGCGATCGCCTGCGGCCCGGCGGCCGGGCCGTGCTGCAGGTGATCACCATCGCCGACGGCCATTTCGAGCACTACCGCGAGGGTGCGGATTTCATCCAGCGCTATATCTTCCCCGGGGGCATGCTGCCCTCGCCAACGGTGCTGCGGGAGCAGGCCGCGCTCGCGGGCCTGTGCATCGCGGCGGAAGAAACCTTCGGCCCCAGCTACGCCACGACGCTGGCACACTGGCGCGAACGCTTCCAGCAGTCCTGGCCGGAGATCGCTCCACTCGGCTTCGACGAGCCGTTCCGGCGGCTGTGGGAGTACTACCTCGGCTACTGCGAAGCGGGCTTCCGCGCGGGGCACATCGACGTGGGGCTCTACACGCTGGTGCACGCCTGACACACGGGCGTGCCGCTCCGCGGCCTTCAGCGGGGGTGCGCCGTGCCCGGCTCCGCCATCTTCCGGTGCTGCTCCGCCACGAACTGCGAGGGTGCCACCTTCGCCATCGCCACCTGCAGCTTGTTGGCCAGCCCGACGACCACGTCGGCCTCCCCGGCCTCCATCGCGCGCCACCCGGCCTGCGCCACGTCCGCCGGATCGGACTTGTCCGGCTGGGCGCCGACCTTCGTGTCCAGCATGCCGGCGCGCTCGAAGAAGTTCGTGTCGGTGACGCCCGGCATGAGGCAGGTGACCGTGACCCCACGGTCCTGCAATTCGTTGCGCAGCGCGGCAGCGAACGAATCCACGAAGGCCTTGGTGCCGTTGTAGACCGCCTGGAAGCTGCCCGGCTGGAATCCGGCGATCGAGCCGGTGATGAGGATGCGCCCCCGCCCCGCCGCGCACATGCGCTGCGCGACGCGCTGCACCAGCCAGAGGGTGCCGGTGACGTTGGTGTCGATGACGTGCCGCACGTCGGGAAAGTTCTGGTCCAGGAACGCGCCGCCCAGGCCATGGCCGGCGTTCGCCGCCAGCACGTCCACCATGCGGTCGCCGACCACCGCCCAGAGCTTCTCCAGCCCCTCCTGGGTCGCCAGATCGGTCTGGATGAATTCCAGCTCCGCGCCCTCGGCGCGCAGCGCCTCGGCCGCGCCGTTGAGCGGCGTGTCCGCGGCCAGCAGCAGCTGGTAGCCGCCGCGCGCGGCGCACCGCGCCAGTTCGAGCCCGATGCCGGACGATGCGCCCGTCACCAGCGCCAGGGGGCGCGCGGCCACCGGAGTACCTTCTTCGCGTGATTGCATGACCCTGACCTCTTTTCGTTCAAAACCAAGAGAGATAGAGAGCGGCACTGCTCCACCCGCAAGCGGCGCTCGCACTGCAGGAGGGCGCGGGCGCCCCGTGTGGAATGCATGGTGGAACGGACCGCTGGCACGGGCCTGTCGGACGCGGCGCCGAGCCCCCGGCCGACAAAGACGCGGTTGCGCATGCCACACGGGGCTTACCGAGCGGTGGGGACATGCCAGAATCCCGGCCATGCCCGACCTCTCGGCCTACGCGGTCACCGCCGCCGCCCCGTCCCGACGCACCGACGACAGCACCATGGCCGTGCTGTACCGGGCCGCGCTCGGGCCGGTCGGCGCCGCGCGCTATCTGCAGGCGTTCGAGCGTTTCGACAGTGCCGGCCGCACCCTGCCCGGCTGGAACTGGGCAGCCGCGCTCTGCACGCTGAACTGGATGATCTTTCGCCGGCTCTGGGGCGCCGCGCTGGTGTATGTGGCGGCCCTGGAAGGGCTGGCCCTGCTGGCGGTCGCGGTCGGGCACTACACCGGCACATTGCCGATGCCGGTGCTCGCCGGGCTCGGGCTGGCGGTGCTGCTGGCCGCCACCGTGATTCCGGGGCTCTACGGCCATGCCATCGTCCATGGCGACATCCGCAAGCGCATCACCAAGGCGCTGTCCGCCTCGGCCACGCTCGCGCAGGCCCAGGCGCAGCTGGCCCGGCACGCCCCGACGCGGCGCCGACTCATCGGGATCGCCGCCATCAACGCCGTGCTCGCGCTCCTGCTGGCGGCCCTCGTCCTGCTGCAACCGTTCCCGCAGGGCTCGCCCGCCACGCCCCACGTTCCGCCCACCGCCGCGCCTGTGGCTGCGGCAGCGGCAGCGGCGGGAACGGCAGGGCCCGGGAACGCATCGGCACCTGCATCGGTCCCGCCTTCCGCATCCGGCGCCGCCGCCGGAGCGACCGGGCCCGCCTCCGCGGCGTCCGCTGCGGCCCCGGACGCTTCCGTACCCGACCTGTCCGCGACTGCGTCCGCCAGTGCCTCCCCTCGGGCATCCGCCACTGCACTCCCGTCGGCATCCGCCCCGGAAGAAGCCCCAGCGCCGGCAGTCCAGCGCGCCGCCTCGCAGGCGCGCGGCCCGCAGCCCGCGGCTCCGGCACGCGGCACGGCGGCGCCCGCCAGCGCAGCCTCCATGGCGGTGCCGCCCGCCTCAGCTTCCGCCTCCGCCGCCGCAGCGGCCAGCCCGGCGCCTGCCGCGCCCGCACCGGCCGAGGCTGCACCGCCAGCCCCCCGGGCATCGCGTGCCACACCGGCGGCATCCACGCCCCGGCAGACCACCGCGGCCGCAGCCGCGGCCACCCGCAGCCCGGCTGCGGCCAGCATGCCCGGCCAGCCGAACGCCGCCGCCCTGCGCAAGCTCTACATCAACGTCGGCCTGTTCGCCGAGCCCGCCAATGCGCGGCGGGCCCACGGCATGCTGCAGGGAGCGGGCCTTCCCGTGGCGACGCAGAAAATCACCGCCGCCGACGGCCGCGAATTGCTGCGCGTGCGCGCCGGCCCCTTCACCTCCACGTCGCAGGCCAACGCCGCAGCCGCGCGGATCCGTGCGCTCGGCCTCGAGACGTCCGCCGCATCGTCCCAGCGCCAGTAGGCATCGGGCGCACGCCCGAGGCCCTGCGCGCGCCCATCTATCGGTGGAGGCACGGGGCCTGCAGGTTCTGCTTCCGACTCCCATCTTCTTTCGCCCCCCGCCACCGCAAAACCATCGGGGCGGCCAGAGGGAGGGGGACTCGCGCCCCCATCCTCCAGCGCTGGCGACCCGCAGAGACGCCCATGCACCGCGTTCAAGACGGTGGCGCTCCTCGGCGGGCGCTGACTGGTGGCCGCCCACTCCGACCTCAGGCGGCGCGCGAATTTTTGTTTCTTGGATCCACCATCAAGAGAAATTTCATTAGCAAGATACGCCGCCATCCATGATTTTCCGCATGCATTCAGCGTTCAATTCGCAACCCTGTTGCAGCCGCATTTTCCTACCATAACGGCAACGGATGCTCTCACGCGCAGACTGCGCCGGGCTTTCGCCGGATCTCCCGTTCCTCCCCGTCACGCAACGCCGGAAGCCGCCATGAACCTGCAGAAATTTCCCCGCCACTCCCTCACCTTCGGCCCCACGCCCATCCATCCGCTCAAGCGCCTGTCGGCCCACCTGGGCGGCCAGGTCGAGCTCTACGCCAAGCGCGAGGATTGCAATTCGGGCCTGGCCTTCGGTGGCAACAAGACCCGCAAGATGGAATACCTCATCCCCGAGGCGATCGCCGGCGGCTACGACACGCTGGTGTCCATCGGCGGCATCCAGTCCAACCAGACGCGCCAGGTGGCGGCCGTCGCCGCCCACCTGGGCATGAAGTGCGTTCTGGTGCAGGAGAACTGGGTGAACTATTCCGACGCGGTGTACGACCGCGTCGGCAACATCGAGATGAGCCGCATCCTCGGCGCCGACGTGCGGCTGGACGCCGCGGGCTTCGACATCGGCATCCGCCCGAGTTGGGAACAGGCCATGGAAGACGTCCGCAAAGCCGGCGGCAAGCCCTTCCCGATCCCGGCGGGCTGCTCCGAACACCCGTATGGCGGCCTGGGTTTCGTGGGCTTCGCCGAAGAGGTGCGGCAGCAGGAAAAGGAGCTGGGCTTCCGGTTCGATTACATCGTCGTGTGCTCGGTCACCGGCAGTACGCAGGCCGGCATGGCCGTGGGCTTCGCGGCGGACGGCCGGGCGGACCGCGTGATCGGCATCGACGCATCGGCCAAGCCCGCGCAGACGCGCGAGCAGATCCTGCGCATCGCCCGGAACACGGCGGAACTGGTGGAGCTGGGCCGCGGGATCACCGAAGCCGACATCGTGCTCGACGAACGCTTCGGCGGCCCGGAATACGGACTGCCCAACGAAGGCACGCTGGAAGCCATCCGCCTGTGCGCCCGCACGGAAGGCATGCTGACCGACCCGGTGTACGAAGGCAAATCCATGCACGGCATGATCGAGAAGGTACGGCTGGGCGAGTTTCCCGCCGGCTCCCGGGTGCTCTACGCCCACCTCGGCGGCGTGCCTGCCCTGAATGCCTACAGCTTCCTGTTCCGCAATGGCTGAACCGGGCACCGCGCGGGCGCATGCACATCCGCGCCGACGGGAGCCGGGGGGCTCGTTCGGCATCCCGTGTTACCGCTGGTGACGCACCGTGCATGACCGCTAGGCTATGGTGGCAGCAACGGGCCTGTCAGTGCGGCCCGGCAGCTTCCACCCATCCCCTCACGGAGTGCCATCGATGCGAATTCTTGCCGCCACCCTCGCCACCACCGCCGCCGTCCTCCTGGCCAGCGGCTGCAGCAGTGTCAACATGCCCTGGGGCGGTTCAGCTACGCCGTCGCCGACCGGCCCCACCGGCGCTCCGGTGGGCGGCACCTGCAATGCCCAGCCCGTACAGGGCCTGGTCGGGCAGAACAGCACCGCGAAGGTGGTCGAGGATGCACGCGTGCGCTCCGGTGCTCACCTGGCCCGCATCCTGCGCCCCGGCCAGATGGTGACCAAGGAGTTCGATGCGCAGCGGCTGAACCTCTACGTGGACGACGCCGGCCGCATCACCACGGTGCAGTGCGGCTGACCGACGCACGGCGACCCCTTCAGTCCGCCAGGAACAGTTCCTGCAGATCGCTGAGGAAATCGAACCCGCGCTCCGTGGGCCGCACGTGCGCGGCATCGCGCTCGATCAGGCCCTTGCGCTGCGCTTCGTCGAGCGCAGCGGCGATGGCCGACAGCGGAAGGCCCGTGCGCTCGGTGAAGTCCTGCAGCGCGAAACCGTCCCGCAGGCGCAGCGCGTTGAGCATGAATTCGAACGGCAGGTCGGCACGCTTCACCTCGTGGTCCTGCGCCACGGCATTGCCGGCCAGGGCGCGGTCCATGTAGCGCTGCGGATCGCGCGTCCGCACTTGGCGCACGATGCGGTGCGCGAAGCTGATCTTGGAATGCGCCCCGGCGCCGATGCCCAGGTAATCGCCGAACCGCCAGTAGTTGGTGTTGTGCACGCAGGCATGGCCCGGCCGCGCATAGGCCGACACCTCGTAACGCTGCAGCCCGGCCGCGCCCGTCATCTCGGTGATGCGGTCCAGCATGGCATAGGCCTGGTCGTCCTCCGGCAGGCGCGGCGGGAACTTGGCGAAGTACGTGTTCGGCTCGATCGTCAGGTGGTAGATGGAGATGTGCGGCGGCCCCAGCGAGAGCGCGAGCGCCACGTCGCGCTCCAGGTCCTGCAGGCCCTGGCCCGGCAGCGCATACATGATGTCGAGGTTGAAGGTATCGAAGGCCTGCGCAGCCTCCTCCACGGCCGCGAGCGCCTGCGCCCGGTCGTGCACGCGACCCAGTGCCGACAAAAAGCGGTCCTCGAAGCTCTGCACGCCGATGGACAGGCGCGTGACCCCGGCGCCGCGGTAGGCGCGGAACCGTTCCTTCTCGAAGGTGCCCGGGTTCGCTTCCAGCGTGATCTCGGCATCCGCCTCCAGCCGCAGCCGCGCGCGCACGCCGCCGATCAGCTGGTCGATCGCCGCGGGCGAGAACAGGCTCGGCGTGCCCCCGCCGATGAACACGCTGTGCACCGTGCGGCCCCAGATGAGCGGCAGCGCGGCTTCCAGGTCCGCCATCAGCGCGTCCAGGTAGCGCTGCTCGGGCAGTGCGCCCCGGCCGCCCTGCGCCTCGTGCGAATTGAAGTCGCAGTACGGGCATTTCTTCAGGCACCAGGGCAGGTGCACGTAGAGCGACAGCGGCGGCAGGCTGCCCAGGCTCAGCACGCCCGGGCGCATCGAATGGCGCACGTCGCGCAGGGGTGCCGGGGCAGCGTCGTCCGGACTGCCGTCGGCAGGAAGAATGGGAATGGACACGGAATGGGCCCCGTCAGAGCCAGCGCTCGCGCATCAGCGACAGCATCTGCTGCGCGGAGCGCCCGCGGTGGCTGTGCGCGTTCTTGACGTCCACCGGCAGCTCGGCGAAGGTCTTGCCGAACTCGGGGATGAACATCACGGGATCGAAGCCGAAACCCCCGTCGCCGCGCGGCTCGGGCGCGATCTCGCCCACCACGCGGCCCACGGCGATGAGCGGCTCCGGGTCTTCCGGGCTGCGCACGGCGACCAGCGTGCTCACCATGGCCGCACGCCGCGAGGTCACGCCGCGCATCTGCTCCAGCAGCGCTCGCACGTTGTTGGCGTCGCCCTTCTCGTAGCCGAACTGCGTGGCGTAGTAGGCCGTCTGCACGCCCGGCTGCCCGCCGAAAGCATCCACGCAGAGGCCCGCGTCATCGGCCAGGGCGGGCAGCCCGGTGTGGCCCGACGCGAAGCGCGCCTTGGCCAGCGCGTTCTCCACGAACGTATGGAACGGCTCCTCGGCCTCGCCCACGCCCAGGTCCGCCTGCCGCACCAGTTCCACGCCCAGGGGCGCGAACATGCTCTGCAGCTCGGCGAGCTTGCCGCGGTTGTTGGAAGCCAGAACGAGTCTCATGGGGGTTGCCTTCGGTGTCTTCTTGGATGTCGTGGGGGATGGCGTGCGGGCCGCGCACGCCATGCGGCTCACCGGGCGGAGGCGCCCTGCACGGCTGCGGACGGGGACAGCGCCTGCCGCTGGGCCGCGATCAGGGCGTCTACGCCCTGCGCCGCCAGTTCGAGCAGGCGGTCCATTTCGCGCCGCGTGAAGGGCACGCCCTCGGCCGTGCCCTGCACTTCCACGAAGCGGCCGCCATCCATCATGACCACGTTCATGTCGGTGTCGCACTGCACGTCCTCGACGTATTCGAGGTCCAGCAGCGGCGTGCCCTGCACGATGCCCACCGACACGGCCGCGAGCGGCGCGGTAATGGGCGAGGCCGCGATTCTACCGGCGCCCAGCAACGCAGAGACGGCATCGTGCGCGGCGACCCAGGCGCCCGTGATGGCCGCCGTGCGCGTGCCGCCGTCGGCCTGCAGCACGTCGCAATCGAGCTGGAGCGTGCGCTCGCCGAGCGCCTTCAGATCGAACACCGCGCGCAGGCTGCGGCCGATCAGCCGCTGGATCTCCTGCGTGCGGCCGGTCTGCTTGCCACGCGCGGCCTCGCGGTCGCTGCGGGTGTGCGTGGCGCGGGGGAGCATGCCGTACTCCGCCGTCACCCAGCCCTCGCCGCTGCCCCGTTTGTGCGGCGGCACGCGCTCTTCCACCGAGGCCGTGCAGAGCACCTTGGTGTGCCCGAACTCGACCAGCACCGAGCCCTCCGCATGCATGGTGTAGTGGCGGGTGATGCGCACCGGGCGCAGGGCATCGGCGGCGCGGTCTCCGCTGCGCTCGAAGGGAACGGGCATATGGGATGAGGTCATGGTGTGCGGGGATGCGTGGATGGATGGGAGACGGCCCCCGGCGGGCCGGAGGCACGGATCGCCCCCGCAGGCCGCGTCAGCTCTTGCGCGCGGCAGAGCGCCGGATGGCCTCGTTGATCTCCGCGATGGAGCGTTCGATGGCTTCGTCGTCGAGGTCGTCCGGGTCGTCGCCCAGCCCCGCGCCGAACGGGCCCGCCTGGATCGTGGACGCGAAGCCGTCGTCGCCGATGCTGTGCGTGGAGATGCCCTGCGTGGACTCGAAGGTGTCGGGAGTTTCCCACTCCATCGCCACCACCGTGACGTTGTCGCTGCTATCCCCTGCCTTGCGCAGGGCATCCTCGACGAGCTCCGGCACCGCCTGGGACACCGGCAGCCGGCCGAGCGGCCGTGCGATGGCCGCATCGTCCAGCGCGCCCCACAGGCCGTCGGAGCACAGCATCAGGCGGTCGCCCTGCTCCAGTGCGACGGGGCCCGTGATGTCGTAGATCGGCTTCGTCGGCGAGCCCAGGCAGGTGAAGAGCACATTGCGGTTCACGCGGTCCAGGCTGGGCAGCGTCACGCTGCGCAGCTCCATGTACGAATGGTCGCGCGTGCGGGTCAGCAGTTCGCCCGCGCGCACCATGTAGAGCCGCGAATCGCCGCAGTGCACCCAGCTCGCGCTGCCCGACTGCACCACCGCGGCCACGATCGTGGTGCGCGGCGTGTCCAGCATGCCCTTGTCGCTCGCGTAGCGCAGGATCTGGTGGTGGGCGGCCAGCAGCGCCTCGGCCAGGAAGGCGTCCACCGAAGGCAGCAGCGGCTTGGCCTGGCGCTGGAACGCCGCGGACACGGTCTGCACCGCGATCTGCGCGGCCACCTCCCCTTCCGGATGGCCGCCCATGCCGTCCGCCAGCACGAACAGGCAGGACTCTCGCGTGTAGCAGTAGCCCATCCGGTCCTCGTTGACCTCTCGGCCGCCGCGGCGGCTCACCTGGAAGACCGAAAATTTCATTTCTGTTTAGCCCCTCCGCCGAGGCGCGTGGCCTCGCCCACCTTCTGTACGTTCTTCTTGGTATCCGACACCAGCGTGTCGAGCTGCAACCGCATCCGCTCGCCCACCGACAGCTTGGTGTAGCGCCGCTCGCCCTCGCGGCTCAGTTCCTTCTGCAGCGCGAACACCGACTGCGGGCGCGACAGCGGATCGAGCGCCATGCACCATTCCACCACCTCGATCAGGTTGTCGGAATACACGCCCCGCAGCTTGCTGAGCGACAGCGACAGCCGGTCCTTCTCGGCGCGCTGCGGCGCCTCGTTCGGGGGGTAGCCCTGCATGCAGGCATAGATGCAGGCGCCGATGGCGTAGATGTCCGTCCACGGGCCCATCGAGGAATCGCGGCGGTACATCTCCGGCGCCGCGAAGCCGGGCGTGTACATCGGCCGGATGAAGTTGCCTTCCTTCGACAGCACCTCGCGCGCCGCCCCGAAATCGATCATCACCGCCTTGTTGTCGTCGGTGATGAAGATGTTGGCCGGCTTGATGTCCAGGTGCAGCATCTTGTGCTGGTGGACGATGCGCAGGCCGCGCAGCACCTCGTCGAAGAGGGAGCGGATCGTCGATTCGCGGAACACCTTCTGCGTCTTGAGGTCGCGCGCGGTGATGATGAAGTCCTGCAGGGTCGCGCCCTCCAGATAGTTCATCACCATGTAGACGGTCTCGTTCTCGCGGAAGAAGTTGAGCACGCTCACGACCGAGGCGTGCGAGATCTGCGCGAGCGCCCGGCCCTCTTCGAAGAAGCTCTTGAGGCCGAGCCGGTAGAGCGACAGCTTCTCGGGCGGCACCTTGGGCAGCAGTTCCCCGGCCGCGCGCGTGGCGAGGGACGAGGGAAGGTATTCCTTGACGGCCACCTGCTGCCCCTCCGGGTCGACGGCGAGGTACACCACGCCGAAGCCGCCGGAAGAAAGCCGGCGAACCACGCGGTAGCCGCCGATCATGGTGTCGGGCGGCAAAGGGGCCGGCTTGATTTTTGACATGTTCGCGAAGAAAACCGGGAGGCGTCCTGATCCGAAAAGGAACCCGGATAATCGCCGGATCGCAAGCAATCACCGAAATAGTCCGATGGCAGTTTACAGCATGACCGGCTACGCGAGCGCCCAGCTCGACGACACCGCCAACGATGGGGACGGCGGTGCCCGCCTGCCCCGCCTGGGGCTCGAAATCCGCTCCGTCAACAGCCGCTTCCTGGACCTCACCTTCCGCCTGCCGGACGAGCTGCGCGCCCAGGAACCGGCCCTGCGCGCCCTGGTGGGCCAGCACCTCAAGCGCGGCAAGGTGGAAGTGCGCGCCTCCCTCGAATCCGATGCCCAGGGGCAGCTCTCCGCACCGTCCCCGCGCGTGCTGCAGCAGCTCAACTCGGCGCAGGACGCCGTGCGGGCCTGGCTGCCGTCGGCCGCTCCGCTCTCCGTGGCCGACGCACTGCGCTTCTGCGCCGCTTCGGGCGCGGCTTCCGCCACCTGGAGCGCCGAGGACGTGCAGTCTCTGGCGGGCCAGGCGCTCGAGGACCTCGTGGCCGCCCGCGAGCGGGAAGGCAAGCGCCTCTCCGCCATGCTGCAGGACCGCGTGCGGCAGCTGCGCGCGCTGGCGCAGCAGGCGGGCCCGCTCGTGCCGCAGCTCGTGGACCAGCAGCGCCAGCGCTTCCTGGAGCGCTGGAAAGAGGCCATGGCCCTCACCGAAGGCGCCACCCTGCCGGAAGCTGCCCAGGACCGCGCCCTGAGCGAGGCCACCGCGTTCGCCATCCGCATCGACGTCGCGGAAGAGATCACGCGGCTCGCCTCGCACCTCGACGAGATCGAGCGCCTGCTCAAGAAGGGCGGGGAGATCGGCAAGCGGCTGGATTTCCTCATCCAGGAACTGCACCGCGAGGCCAATACGCTCGGCTCGAAGTCCGCCGCCATGGAGCTGACGCGCATCAGTGTCGACATGAAGGTGCTCATCGAGCAGATGCGCGAGCAGGTGCAGAACGTCGAGTGAGCGATAATCCTCCTGATTTGATAGCAGCCCGCGCACATCCCGTATGGACTATCCCGGCAATCTTTTCGTAGTGGCGGCGCCGAGCGGCGCAGGCAAGTCGAGCCTGGTCAAGGCCCTGCTCGAACTCGACTCCCACGTACAGCCCTCCGTATCGCACACCACGCGCCCGCCGCGCGGCCAGGAGCGCCACGGCCGGGAATACTTCTTCACCTCCGAGCAGGAGTTCGACGCGATGGTGGCCGGCAACGGCTTCATCGAGTGGGCGCACGTGCACGGACGCCGCTACGGCACTTCGCGCAAGAGCATCGAGGAGCGCATCGGCCAGGGCGCGGACGTGATCCTGGAGATCGATTTCCAGGGCGCGATGCAGGTGAAGGAGGCCTTCTCCAACGCGGTGCTCATCTTCATCCTGCCGCCGAGCTGGGAAGAGCTGCGCTCGCGCCTGGAGCGCCGCGGCGAGGATGCGCCCGACGTGATCGAACTGCGGCTCAAGAACGCGGCCATCGAGATGGCGCAGGCCGAGAAATTCGACTTCGTTATAATCAACGAGCTATTCGAACGGGCGCTTTTCGACATGAAAACCGTCGTTCACGCCCAGCGGCTCAAGTATGCAGCCCAGCGCCGCGCCCGGGCCGACACCTTCGAATCCCTCAATATCGTCTAGACCGCCAGGAGAATCCGCATGGCACGCATCACCGTTGAAGACTGCCTCGAGCAGATCCCGAACCGTTTCCAGCTCGTCCTGGCGGCCACGTACCGCGCGCGCATGCTCAGCCAGGGCCACGCCCCGAAGATCGAGAGCCGCAACAAGCCCGCCGTGACGGCCCTGCGCGAGATCGCCGAAGGCAAGATCGGCCTGGAAATGCTCAAGAAGGTGCCCGGCTGATCCCGTCGGCCGCCTCCTTCGCGCGCACCCCGCGCGCACGAATCAACAGCACCGCCAGGCGGTGCTTTTTTTTGCCTTCGGCCGGTTGGGCACGGGCACGCTACATTTCAGGGTATGAATGAGGTCCTGACCAAACCCTCCGCCCCGGAGCCGCGCCCCGGCAGCGCCCCGGCGGCGGGCGCGTCCGTGGCGGCCGCCAACGCGGCCGCCGCCAGTTTCGCCTCGCTCACCGAGAACCTCGATTACCTCGACGCGGCCAGCATCGAGCAGGTGCGGCAGGCCTACAAATTCGCCGACAAGGCCCACCTCGGGCAGCTGCGCAGCAGCGGCGAGCCCTACATCACCCACCCCATCGCGGTCGCCGCCCAGTGCGCCACCTGGAAGCTCGACGCGCAGGCCCTGATGGCCGCCCTCCTGCACGATGCGATGGAGGACTGCGGCGTCACCAAGGCCGACCTGATCGAGCGCTTCGGCGCGCCGGTGGCCGAACTCGTGGACGGCCTCACCAAGCTCGACAAGCTGCAGTTCAACACCCGCGAGGAGAACCAGGCCGAGTCCTTCCGCAAGATGCTGCTGGCGATGGCGCGCGACGTGCGCGTCATCCTCATCAAGCTGGCCGACCGCACGCACAACATGCGCACGCTCTCGGACATGCCGCGCACCAAGTGGGGCCGCATCGCCTCCGAGACGCTCGAGATCTACGCGCCCATCGCGCACCGCCTGGGCCTGAACCAGACCTACCGCGAGCTGCAGGACCTCTCCTTCCGCCACCTGCACCCGTGGCGCTACGCCACCCTCTCCAAGGCGGTGAGCAAGGCGCGCAACCGCCGTCGCGACATCATCCAGAAGGTGCAGACCGAGGTGGACGCCGCCTTCGCCCGCATCGGCATGAAGGCACGGCTCGCCGGCCGCGAAAAGACGCTCTACGCCATCTACCAGAAGATGGACACCAAGCACCTGAGCTTCGCCCAGGTGACGGACATCTACGGCTTCCGGGTGATCGTGTCCTCGGTGACCGACTGCTACACCGCGCTGGGCGTGCTCCACCAGCTCTACAAGCCCGTGCCGGGCCGGTTCAAGGACCACATCGCCATCGCCAAGCTCAACGGCTACCAGTCGCTGCACACCACGCTCGTGGGCCCCTCCGGCATCAACATCGAATTCCAGATGCGCACTGAGGAGATGCACGTGGTGGCCGAGGCCGGCGTCGCGGCACACTGGCTGTACAAGGCGCAGAACGCCGACGGCGGCACGGCCGAACGCCTGGGCACCAAGTGGCTGCAGTCGCTGCTGGACATCCAGAACGAAACGCGCGACGCCGCCGAATTCTGGGACCACGTGAAGGTGGACCTGTTCCCCGATGCGGTCTACGTGTTCACGCCCAAGAGCCAGATCATGGCCCTGCCCCGCGGCGCCACGGTGGTCGATTTCGCCTACGCCATCCACAGCAACGTGGGTGACCGGGCCACGGCCGCGAAGATCAACAACGAGCAGGTTCCGCTGCGCACCGAGCTGAAGAACGGCGACGTGGTGGAGATCATCACCGCGCCCGTCTCCACCCCCAACCCCGCGTGGCTGGGCTTCGTGCGCACCGGGCGCGCCCGCTCGAAGATCCGCCACTACCTCAAGACGCTCGCCCACACCGAATCCGCCGGGCTTGGCGAAAAACTGCTCACCCAGGCCCTGCGCGCCGAAGGGCTGGAGCGCCTGCCCTCGGAAGACGAGAACCAGGCCCTCTGGGACAAGCTGCTGCGCTTCACCGGCAACCGCACGCGCACCGAGCTCATGACCGACATCGGCCTGGGCAAGCGCATCGCCGGCATCGTGGCCAAGCGGCTCATGGTGCTGATGGCCGAGCACGGCCACCGCCCGGACGCCCTGCTGCTGACCCGCGAACGCTACACCTCGCACGAGAACGTCTCGCAGGGCGGCGTCACGCTCGATGGCAGCGAGAACGCCTCGGTGCAGTACGCCAGCTGCTGCCGCCCCGTGCCGGGCGACCCGATCGTCGGCTACCTCGGCCGCGGCGAGGGCCTCGTGGTCCACAACGCGCAATGCGGCGTGGCCCGGAAGCTCCAGCACAAGGACAGCGAACGCTTCATCACCGTCGACTGGGCGGACGAGCCCACCCGCATGTTCGAGACCGGCATCGTGGTCACGGTCACCAACGGCAAGGGTGTGCTCGCGCGCATCGCCGCGGAACTGGCCAGCTCCGAGGCCGACATCGTGCACGTCGACATGGACGAGGAAAAAGCCATGGACACCACCGACCTCCGGCTGGTCGTGGCCGTGCGCGACCAGCCGCACATCGAGGCGGCGCTGCGCAACCTGCGCCGCACCACGGCCGTGCTGCGCGCCTTCCGCATCCTGCCGTCGCTGTAGGGCGACGGGCGGCAACCCGTCCCCTCCCCGCGCGTTACGCGCTCGCCTTCGCGCCCGCCTCGGCGTCCGTCTTCGTGCCCCCAATGGCCACATGAAGACCACAACCCGAAGACGTCAGGTCGGCGCCACGGCCGGGTACTCGACCCGCAGGATCTCCAGCGTGCGCAGACCGCCGGGCGTGCCCAGCCGGACCTCGTCGCCCTCGCGCGCCTTGAGCAGCGCCCGCGCCACGGGCGACACCCAGCTCACCTGCGACTGGCTGGTGTCCACCTCGTCGATGCCCAGGATGGTGACCGTGCGCTCCACGTCCAGGTCGTCCACGTAGGTCACGGTGGCACCGAAGAACACCTGGTCGCTGCCATGGTGCAGCGACGGATCCACCACCTCGGCAAGATCCAGCCGCTTGGTCAGGAAGCGGATGCGCCGGTCGATCTCCCGCAGCCGCTTCTTGCCGTAGAGGTAGTCGCCGTTCTCGGACCGGTCGCCATTGCTCGCCGCCCAGTGCACCACCTCCACCACCTTCGGCCGCTCGTTGTCCATCAGATCGAGCAGCTCGGACCGCAGGCGGGCATAGCCCGCCGGCGTCATGTAGTTCTTGCTGCCGGCCGGCAGCGGCGGCGCGGACGGGAACTCCGCATCGTCGTCCGGAGCGTTGTCGGTTTCCTTGGTGAAGGCCTTGCTCATGGGATCGGTCGGCTCCAGGTGTGATGGCGACCACCAGCGGCGGCTGGCAGAAAATGGAAAAAGCCTCGTGACTTTGACATCACGAGGCTTACCATTTGGTGCGGCTGGCAGGAATCGAACCCACGACCCCTTGGTTCGTAGCCAAGTACTCTATCCAGCTGAGCTACAGCCGCTAAGCTTTGAATTATAGCATGTTTTTTTTGCTACTCTTCAAAAACTTCTGATTTAATTTTTCTGGAGAACCAGTCCGTTGCATCAGAAGCAGAACGCTATTGTAGTACAGAAATCAGGGCCGACGAAAGACTTCGCTGGTTTTTTCGCAGCTATGTCCGTCGACGCCGTTCCTGCCCCGTTGCCGCCCTTGAGGGCGCGTTATGTCCTCCGTCCTTCCGCTGCCACGCACGATGGCGAGGCAGCCTGGGGATCCCTGCCGCCCTGGTGGTGCCGCTCGAGTGCGTCCACCCGGTTCTTGATCTCCTGCAGCGTCTCCCGCAGGGATTGGCGGTCCCGCTCGACCAGCACCTCGGCCTGCCCGATGCGGCCGTCCTGGCGGACGCGGTCCTCGCGGTACGAACCATAGGCCAGGATCGACGAGCCGATCACCACCAGCAGCTGCACGATGGTCCCGGGGTTGATCGTGGGATCGAATTTCAGGCGGCCTCGTGGGGCTGGGGTGGCGGTTTCCGTGGTCTTGTTTTTCATGGCAGTGTCTCCTTTCTTTCTCTGGGGCATGCGGGGGGCCGCGCCAACGAAGAAAGCCCGCGGGCCTCCTCGCGGGCTTTTGGAAAATGCAGGACGCACGTCTTCATCGAAGGACTGCCGCAGTCGCCTTGGCCATCAGCCGGGCCGCGTCTGCGGGCGTTTCGACGGAGAGGCGCCGTGCGAGAGGGTCAGCACCCTCTGCGGTCGACTGGTGGAATGGATTCCGATGGGCTTAGCTTTCGCCGTTGGATGCGGGGTCACCGGGCCCGCAGGCGGTTGGCGATGGACTGCTGCGCGCGCTGCACACAGTCGTCGATGTAGTTGGCGATGCGGCGCCCTGGCTCGCCGTGCGGCACGCGCGACAGGCCGGTGGCACCGCAGGACTTGCACCCTCTGGACGAGAGGCGCGCCGTGCCTGCGGCACGCTCGAACCTCCGCCCCTGGCATGCAGCGCACACGGGCTGCAGCCACCACGCGAGCACGGCCGTGGCGATGGCGATGGCTTCGGCAGGATCCATGCGCCACCGGTGTGCTTGGGCGATCAGGTGCGCACGGACTTCCGGCAGCGCTCTCAGGTGCGGGAGCGTGCGCGCCTGCGGATTCCGCAGGCCGACCGCATCACACTCAGACCGCAGCCGCAGCAATGCACCCCCGACGCGGGCGCGGCTCCAGCCTGCGGCGATGAGCACGTCCGCATTCGTGTAGGCAGCGCCTTCGCGAACGCCTAGCCGCAGGCCCGACGCATTGGCGGCGACGCTGTAGGCTTCATCGAACGTGCGGAAGTGGTCGGGGCACATGGTGATCCTCGCGGTGGATGGTGTTTGCAGGGCCCAATTAAACACCATGTTTACAAAAATTGCCCGGTTTTGTTTACAACAATTTGTTTAACTGCGGCACAATGCGGCCATGCACGACAGCGCCCTCCGCCTCTACCAAGCCGCATCCCAGATCAAGGACGTGTCCGGCCAATCGGCCGTCGCGCGGTTGCTGGGGGAGTCTCCGCAGAACATCAAGAACTGGGAGATGCGGGGGGTCTCCAAGGCGGGCGCGCTCAAGGCGGAAGAGCTGATCGGCTGCTCGGCCGCCTGGGTGCTGACGGGCGACGGTCAGGCCACCGCACGCAGCAGGGGAACCCGCCGGGCACAGGCTTCCGTCGGGACGGCCGTGTCCGTCCCGCGCCTGGCGAACGCGGCATCGATGGGCGGCGGCAGCGACATGGCGTCCGAGGACGTGCTGGTGGGCAACCTCACCCTCTCGCCGGCCTGGATCGGCAGAACGCTGCGCGGCCTCAGCACGCCGGACAACCTGCGCTTCATCCACGCCTATGGCGATTCCATGGAGCCCACCTTCCTCGACGGCGACGTGCTGCTGGTCGATGCGGGCGTGCGCACGCTGGAAGTCGACGGCGTCTATGTGCTCGGCGCCCAGAACCGCCTGTTCATCAAGCGGGTGCGCCAGCGCCTGGACGGCGCCTACGAGATCAGCAGCGACAACCCCACGGTGAAGACCGTCGACGTGCTGGACGGCCAGCACGCGGTCGAGATCCTGGGCAAGGTGATCTGGATCTGGAACGGGAGGAAGATCTGACGACGAAGCGCGGGCGGAATCGCTGCAGCACGCACACGCTGCGTTGAATTTTCCGCATCGGCCTTGGATGGGTTCCCGCCCGGATCGCAGGGAGAGAATCCGCCAACTGAAAGACGGCAAACTCTCCGCAGGAAGACTGGTAGGGCGTGGCGGACTTGAACCGACGACCAAAGGATTATGAGTCCTCTGCTCTAACCAACTGAGCTAACGCCCCAGCCGCCGCGATTGTATGTGCTAGCGCCGGTGGCTCAGCGCATTGGTCACCAGCTTCGAGGTGATGTCGACGATCTGGATCATGCGGTCGTAGGGCATGCGGGTGGGGCCGATGACGCCCAGGGTGCCCACGACCTGCCCGTCCACCTCGTACGGGGCACTGACCACCGAGAGTTCCTCGAAGGGCACGACCTGGCTCTCGCCGCCGATGAAGATGCGCACGCCCTCGGCGCGGTTGGAGACGTCCAGCAGCCGCAGGATCTGGGTCTTCTGCTCGAAGAGCTCGAAGGCCTTGCGCAGGTTGCCCATGTCGTTGGAAAAATCGCTCAGCGCCAGCAGGTTGCGCTCGCCGGAGATAATGACCTCTTCCTGCGAGGCAGCCATGGCCTCGGAGCCGATGTTGACCGCCGCCTGCATGAGCGAGGCGATCTCGCCGCGCAATTGGTCCACCTCGGTCTTGAGCCGCTCGCGCACTTCCTCCATGCCCATGCCGGAGTAGTGGCTGTTGAGGAAGTTGGCGGCCTCGGCCAGCTGGGACTGGGAATGGTCCACCTCGGTGAAGATCACGCGGTTCTGCACGTCGCCGTCCGGCGAGACGATGATGACGAGCAGACGGCGCTCCGAGAGCCGCAGGAATTCGATGTGCCGGAAGACGGACTGACGGCGTGGCGCCATCACCACGCCCACGAACTGCGACAGGCTGGACAGCAGCTGCGCCGCGTTGGCGATGACCTTCTGGGGCTGGTCCGGGGCCAGCTCGGGCGAGCGCAGCTCCTCGCGCTGCACTGTCAACATGGTGTCAACGAACAGGCGGTAGCCTTTGGCCGTGGGAATGCGCCCGGCAGACGTATGGGGGCTGACGATCAGCCCGATGTCCTCCAGGTCCGCCATGACGTTGCGGATGGTGGCGGGCGACAGGTCCAGGCCCGACGCCTTCGACAGCGTGCGCGAACCCACCGGCTGGCCGTCGGCGATGTAGCGCTCGATCAGCGCTTTGAGCAACAACTTGGCACGGTCGTCGAGCATTGAATCATTTTAATGATGTGCGCCAGGATACGGGCCATGTTGGCCGCGTCCCTCATGTCGGTGGATGTGGTAGCGGAGGGTACCCACAGCCACGCCCAACATGTCAGCTAACACGTCCTGTGTGTACCAGCCGCTGCGCCAAGCCTGCACCGCCTGAGCCACCTCATCCCGACTCAGTTGAGGCACACGCCCCCAAGTCTTCCCAGCCGCACGCGCGGCACGCTGCCCAGCGACGCAGCGCTCCCTGATCAACTCCCGCTCGAACTCAGCGAACACTGCCAGTAGCTGCAGGTACATACGGCCCTGCGGCGTGACCGTCTCAATGGCTTCCGTGAGAGACCGGAAGCCCACGCCGCGAGCTCGCAACAAGTCAAACGTGGTGACGAAATGGGAGGTGGACCGAGCCAGCCGATCGAGCTTATAGACCACCAACACATCGCCGCTTTTCAGGGCCGCCAAACACTTCTCCCATACAGGCCTATGCCGAACAGCGCTGGCCTGCTCTTCATAGACCACCCCCACCCCAGCAGACCGCAACGCCGCCAACTGCATTGCCGTCTCCTGCTCCCTAGTGCTCACACGCGCATACCCGACCAACCGCCCCATTCAGCCCTCCATCGTATTTTCGTTCCGGGAACGTAACTCCAAGTTTTGCCGGCAATGGCGCCGCAAAGACGGCAAGAAAAACGGCCCAAACGGGCCGCTAATCAGCAGAGCAAAACTATTACTGGGACACGGGCAGCGTATGTGTTCGCGCCTGGCGCACGACGTCGGCCACCGTGACGGTATCGGTGGATGGCGGGCGCACGTCGGGGGCAGGAATCGTGCGCACCATGGTCTGCTGCGCCTGCTCTTGCGCCGCCCTGGGCACCCCGGCCACGGACATTCCGACCTGGGGCAGATCGCAGATCACGGACC